>Ga0075436_100000004_pt1 | contig 405358 bp, 345 predicted proteins | sample RhiMethybrSRZTD5_FD_75303 | JGI IMG/M metagenome (GOLD analysis project Ga0075436, IMG submission 75303) | Populus rhizosphere microbial communities from Tennessee, USA - Rhizosphere MetaG P. TD hybrid SRZTD5 | ecosystem: Host-associated > Plants > Roots > Rhizosphere > Soil | place: USA...
GGATGGGGTGCTCGTCAACGCGAAGCGGACCGTCCCTGTCGTGGTCCCGTTCCCGGACGTCGCGGCCATTCAGCAACGGCACTTCGAACGCCGCCGCAAGCTCGGTCGGAAGAAGGCCCATGACCGTCGCGTCGTCCGTCGTCTCGGTGGCCGGGAGGGTCGACGCGAGCGGAATCGGGTCTCTCAGCGCCTTCACTCGATCTCGAAGGGTCTCGTCGACGAGGCTGCGAAGCGCAAGGCGGTGCTCGCCCTCGAGGACCTTCACGTTCCCGCGGCGCTCGGCCGGACGAGGCGGGGGCGCCGACGGCTATCGAGCTGGCCCCGTCGGGAGCTTCATCGGCAGATCCTCTACAAAGCGGAGGAGCGGGGGGTTCCCGTCGTTCGGGTGAATCCGGCCTACACTTCACGGTCCTGTCCGGCATGTGGCGTGGTCAACGAACGCCGAAGGAGGATGGGAACGAGGTTCCGCTGTCGGGCGTGCGGCTGGATGGGTGACCGTCAGCTTGCCGCCGGGTTGAACATCGGGCGAACCGCCCTGATGGAGCTCCCGGCGGGAGCGATGAAGTCCGGGCTTGAGGGGCTCAGGCTTGCCCTCGACGCCTTGGCCCATGATGGGATGAGGCTCCTATACCCCCGGGTCGCTCCGGGTGGCAAGAGCGGACCGGACGGTCAGGGAGGGTCAGGGCCTCGGGCGAGTTGTCGCCCGAGGTTCTGATTCAAAGCCGCCGCGGAGAGGCGTGCCGGAGTCCGGTCCGCCACAACGGTTATGGCGGCCGCCCCGCTCCCGCCGCCGATGGGCGACGAGCCGTCCGCCGGCGAGCCCATCGACGTGCTGCTCCGCAGCACCCGCGACCTCCTCCGGCCCGAGGAGATCGTCCGCGAAGCGACGCGGGACATCGTGAAGGGCGAGATCCGGGACCACCTCGAGAAGACGCTCCGCGACGACCCGAAGCTCGCCCAGGACCTCCACGACGCGGTCCGCGGGCTCCTCGAGGCGCGCGCGATGGAGTACGCCGCGCTCCTCCGGATGGGGACCGTGACCGCGCGTCTCGGCGTCGCGGCGATGCCGCCCAAGATCCGCCAGGCGATCACGAAGGACGTCGTCGACCTCATCAGCCACGAGATCGGCCAGATCGTCGACCGGTCGCTCGAACCATGAGCGCCATGGGCCCCGACCAGGTCCGCATCTACGAGGTGAAGCGCGTCGACGTCGAGGGGGCCATCGTCATCGACGGGTTTCCTTCGGTGGGGCTCGTGAGCTCCATCGTCGCGAACTACCTCATCGACACGCTCAAGATGGAACAGATCGGCATCGTCGAGTCGCCGTCGTTCCCCACGGTCTCCCTCGTCCGGAACGGGGTGCCCCAGCACCCGGTCCGGATCTACGCCGGGCGGCCCCCCGCCGATCGCGTCGGCCGCGTCGCCGACCGGATCGTCGCGTTCGTCTCCGAGTTCCACCCGCCGCCCAACATCATCCACCCGCTCGCGACGGCGATCATCGACTGGGTCCAGGAGCAGCGGTGCGCGCTCCTGGTCTCGCCCGAGGGGCTCGTCGTCGACCGGCCAGGCGAGGGGAAGGGCCGTGGCCCCCGGCTCGCCGACGTGAAGGTGTACGGCGTCGCGAGCACGCAGAAGGCCCGGGACCTCTACATCGATCCGAACACGCTCCCCTTCACCGAGGGGGTCATCACCGGCATCGCCGGCGTCCTGCTCAACGAAGGACGCCGCCGCGGGTTCGACGTGCTCACGTTCCTCGCCGAGGCGCAGGCCGACTACCCCGACGCCCGCGCGGCCGCGAAGGTGATCGAGACGATCAACCGGATCCTCCTGCGGACGCCCGTCGACGCGGTCCCGCTCTACCACGAGGCGGAGCGGATCGAGCAGCAGTTGCTCTCGATCCAGCGGACCGCCGCCGAGCGGGGCCACCAGGAGCGGCCGACGCCCGCGACGCCGATGTACCGCTAGCCGTCAGCTCGCGACCGGCACCCGGGCCACGAGCTCTTCGATGCCGGCGATGAGCCGGTCGGCGTCGGACCGGGTGTTGTAGAGGTAGAACGACGCCCGCACGTTCCCGGGGAGGCTCCGCTTCCGGTACCACGAGTGAACGCAGTGCATCCCGGACCGGACCATGACCCCGTGGCCGGCGTCGAGGAAGAGCGCCCCGTCGTGGGCGTCGACGCCGTCGAGGTGGAAGGCGAAGATGCTCGGGCGGTTCCGGGGATCGGCGGGACCGAGCAGGTGGAGCCGGCGTTCGCCGGCAAAGGCCCGGGTCACGCGCTCGTTGAGCGCCCGGTCGTGCTCGACGATCGCGTCACGCCCGGCCGCGGTGAGGAAGCGGAGCCCGGCATGGGCGCCGATCACCCCGGCGTAATTCTGGAGCCCGGCCTCGAAACGGTGGGGCGGTGGCCGGAGCTCGTGGGCCTCGAGCGTCGACCACTCGACGGTCTCGCCCCCGAGGAGGAGCGGCCGGAGTCCTTCGAGCGCGGGGAGCGTACCGGCGAGGACCCCGGTCCCCGTGGGCCCGAGCATCTTGTGGGCCGAGAGCGCGTAGAAGTCGACGCCGAGCCGCCCGAGGTCGACGGTCCCGTGGGGCGCCGCCTGGCAGCCGTCGAGGAGGACCTGGCTCCCGTGGGCGTGGGCCCGCTCGACGATCTCGGCCACCGGGAGCGACCGCCCGTCGAGGTTCGACGTGTGGAAGACGCTCACCAGGCGCACGCCGCTGGCGAGCTTCGCCTCGAGGGCGTCGCCGTCGAACGATCCATCGTCCGGGAGCGGGAGGATCTCGAGGCGGACCCCGCGCTCCTGGGCGAGGCGTTGCCAGAGGACGAGGTTCGAGTTGTGCTCCTGGTCGGTCACCAGGACCCGGTCGCCCGGCTTCCAGTCGATCCCCTGGCCGACGACGTTGATCGCTTCCGTCGCGTTGCGGACGAAGACGATCCCCCGCCGGTCGGTGGCCCCGAGGAATTCCGCGAACCCGTCGCGGGCCGCCTCGAACCGACGGGCCACCTCCTCGGAGAACCGGTGGAGGCTGCGCCCGGCGCACCCCGGGAAGTCCCGGTAGTACTCCGCCATCGCGTCGAGGACCTCGGCGGGGACGAGCGACATGCACGCCGAGTCGAGGTACGCCGGGGGTGTCGTGCCGGGCCGGCGGCGCAGCGCCGGGAAGTGCTTCCGGAGCGCCGCCTCGCTCATGGCGCGCCCCGGCGCTGGAGCGCGACGGCGGCGCAGGCGAGCGTCGCCGCCCCGACGACGGCGGTCTCTTCGGGCGGGGCGAACCGCGCGGAGTGGAGGCTCGCCGTCTCGCCGGGGCGGCCGGCGCCGAGCTTGAGGAAGGTGCCGGGCACCCGTTCGAGGAAGTGCGAGAAGTCCTCCGCCCCCATCGACGGTTCGGTGACCTCCCGGACCGCGGGGGCGCCGAACTCCTCGGTGAGCGCCTCCACGACGAGCTCCGTCGCCGGCGCCGGGTTCACCGTCGGCGGGTACCCGCGTCGGTAGGCGACCGTCGCGCGGACCCCCTGGCTGCGGGCGATCCCCGCGATCCGCTCGCGGACGAGCCGCTCGAGATCGTCGCGCGTCGTGGGAGACAAGGTGCGCACCGTCCCTTCGAGCATCACCTCGTCGGGAAGAATGTTGTGCCGCGTCCCTCCATGGAACATCCCGACGCTGACAACGACCGGATCGGTGGGGCTCGTGCGGCGGCTCACGAGGGTCTGGAGGCCGACGACGATCTCGCTCGCGGCGACGATGGGGTCCCGGGCGAGGTGCGGGTACGCGGCGTGCGCGCCGCGTCCGCGCACCCGGACGGTGAACCGGTCGGCGGCGGCGTACATCGCGCCCTTCCGCCAGCCGATCGTCCCCACGGGCAGCTCGGGCGCGACGTGCTGTCCGACGACGAAGTCGACGGCCGGCTCGTCGAAGGCGCCGCGCTCGAGGAACGGGGCCGCGCCGCCGGTCTCCCCTTCCTCCTCGGCGGGTTGGAAAAGGAGCTTCACGGTCCCGGGGAGGGTGCGCCGCCGCTGGTGGAGGAGCGCCGCCGCCCCCAGGAGCGCGGCCATGTGGACGTCATGCCCGCAGGCGTGCATCCGGCCGGGGACCTCGCTCCCGAACGGGACGCCGGTCGCCTCAGTGACCGGGAGCGCGTCCATGTCGGCACGGATCGCGACGACGGGGCCGCCCGCGTCGGTCCGGATCTCCCCCAGCACGCCCGTGAATCGTGGGAACGTCCGGTGGGGGATCCCCAGTTCGTCGAGGGCGTCGACGACGAACCGCTGCGTGCCGGTCTCCTCATTGGAGAGCTCCGGCCGGCGGTGGAGCGCTTCCCGCCACCCCCGGATCTCGCTTCGGAGCCCCCGGGCCGCCCGGAGCCAGGGCCCGGTCCGCCGGCGCATCGGCGCCGCACCCCCGAACGGTATATGACCGACCGTCGGGGTGCGACCCGCAGGGCCCGTGCCCGACCCTCGCCGGGGTCGGATCGGGGGGATCCCGTGCCGACGGACCGGCCGCATCAGCCATCTTCTTATAGTAATTCAGACTTACCACACTCGGTAACCGGGCACGGGCGTCCGGGATAGTCGGAGGGATCACACCATGGCGAAGATCATCGGAATCGACCTGGGCACGAGCAATTCGGCGGCGGCGGTCCTCGAGGGCGGACGGCCCGTCATCATCCCGAGCGCCGAGGGGACGACCGTCGGCGGCGGGAAGGCGTTCCCGTCGTACGTGGCGTTCTCGAAGGACGGTCAGCTCATCGTCGGGGAGCCGGCACGCCGGCAGGCGATCTCGAACCCCGAGGGCACCGTCACCGCGTTCAAGCGGAAGATGGGGACCGACTTCCGGTACCGGCTCCACGCGAAGGAGTACACGCCGCAGCAGCTCTCCGCCTTCCTCCTCCAGAAGATCAAGCGCGACGCCGAGGCGTTCCTCGGCGAGAAGGTCGAGAAGGCGGTCATCACCGTCCCGGCCTACTTCAACGATAACCAGCGCCAGGCAACGAAGGACGCGGGGGCCATCGCCGGCCTCGAGGTCGTCCGGATCATCAACGAGCCCACCGCCGCGTCGCTCGCGTACGGGCTCGACAAGGCGGGCAAGTCCCAGAAGATCCTCGTCTTCGACTTGGGCGGCGGGACCCTCGATGTCACCGTGATGGAGTTCGGCCAGGGGGTCTTCGAGGTCCTCTCGACGAGCGGCGACACCCAGCTCGGCGGCACCGACATGGACGGCGCGCTCACCGACTGGATCGCGGGCGAGTTCCAGAAGGAGAGCGGCATCGACGTCCGCAAGGACAAGATGGCCATGCAGCGGGTCCGCGACGCGGCCGAGAAGGCGAAGATCGAGCTCTCGTCGACCCTCGAGACCCAGATCAACCTCCCGTTCCTCTCGGCGACGCAGGACGGGCCGAAGCACCTCGCCCTCTCGCTCTCCCGGGCGAAGCTCGAAGAGCTCGTCCACCCGATCATCGACCGGTGCCGGGCCCCCGTCGAGCAGGCGCTCCGCGACGCGAAGCTCGAGAAGACCCAGATCGACCGGATCGTGCTCGTCGGCGGCCCGACGCGGATGCCCCTCGTCCAGAAGACCGTCGAATCGCTCGTCGGTCAGCAGATCGAGCGGGGCGTCGACCCCATGGAGTGCGTCGCGATGGGCGCGGCGATCCAGGGCGGCGTCCTGGCCGGCGAGGTGAAGGACGTCCTCCTCCTCGACGTGACCCCTCTCTCCCTCGGCGTCGAGACGCTGGGCGGCGTGTTCACGAAGCTCATCGAGCGCAACACCACGATCCCCACCCGGAAGTCCCAGATCTTCACGACGGCGGCCGACAGCCAGAGCTCCGTCGAGATCAAGGTCTTCCAGGGCGAGCGGCCGCTCTCGAGCGACAACGTCTCGCTGGGATCGTTCATGCTCACCGGCATCCCGCCGGCGCCCCGGGGCACCCCCCAGGTCGAGGTCTCGTTCGACATCGACGCGAATGGGATCCTCAACGTCTCGGCGAAGGACCTCGCCACGGCGAAGAAGCAGGGGATCACGATCACCGCCTCGAACAAGCTCTCGAAGGACGAGGTCGCGCGGATGGTCCGGCAGGCGGAGGAGTTCGCCGACCAGGACCGGAGCCGGGCCGAGGCCATCGAGGTCCGCAACAAGGCCGAGGCGCTCGCCTACGAGGCCGAACGGCTCATCGCCGACGGCGCCGCCAAGGTGACGCCCGAGGAGAAGCAGCAGGTGACCGACAAGATCGCCGCGGTGCGCGCCGCCCTCGGTGACAAGGACCTCGCCCGCCTGAAGGCGGCGGCCGACGAGCTCACCCAGGCGCTCCACACGCTCTCCCAGCGGCTCTACCAGGCCGGGGCGGCCGCCGGCGGCGGATCGGGCGACGACGCTCCCCCGGAGTCCGGGACGTCCCCGTCCGGTCCCTCGGGCAAGGGATCGACGGGCCCCGTCGACGCCGACTTCAAGGTCGTCGACAAAGAGCCCGGCGAAGAGAAGGGCGACGCCTAGGCGGCCCTCGCGGCCGGCGGCGCCGGACCGTACCGGGCCGCCGCCGGCCATCGCCGACCGGGGGCGGGACCGGTGTAATGGATATCGGGCCGGATGAGCCGGTTGTCCCCGGCCTGCTCGAGCGCGTGGGCGGCCCAGCCGGCGGTCCGGGCGACGGCGAACGTGGGGGTGAAGAGCTCCCGGGCGAGACCCACCGACTCCAGGACGACGGCGCTGTAGAACTCGACGTTGGTGTAGAGCCGCTGGTCGGGCTTCCGGCGGTGCAGCTCCTCGAGGGCCGTCCGCTCGATGGCCTCGGCCAGTTCGAGCCGCGCCCGCGGCGCGAGGTCCCGGGCGATCCGGTGGAGGAGGACCGCCCGGGGGTCTTCCGCCTTGTACGCCCGGTGGCCGAACCCGAAGAGCCGCTCCTTCCGGTCGAGGGCCGAGCGGATCCACCCCTCGGCGCGCGACGGCTCGCCCACGCTGTCGAGCATCTCGGAGACCTTCGCGGGCGCGCCGCCGTGGGCGGGCCCCTTGAGCGCCCCGAGGGCGGCGGTGGCGGCCGAGAAGAGGTCGGACTGGGTCGAGATGACGATCCGCAGCGCGAACGTCGACGCGTTCATCCCGTGGTCGGCCAGGAGGACGAAGTACTGCTCGAGCGCGTCGACCTTCTCGGGCGCCGGTTCCTCGCCGGTGAGCATCCAGAGGTAGTTCGCGACGTGGGCGAGGTCGTCGCGGGGTTCCACGGGGCCGCCGCCGACGGACCGACGGACGAACCGGGCGAGCGCCGTCGGGGTGACCGCGATCAGATCGAGCCCCTGGGCGCGCGTCGGGGGGTACCCCCGGGTGCCGTCGCCGAGCGCCGAGAGCAAGGTCCGGAGCGCCTCGAGCGGGGGCAGATCGCTCGGGAGGAGGTCGGCGATCCGCTCGACGGTCGACGGGAGACGCCGACGCCGCGCGAGGTCGAGGGTCAGCGCCGATGGGAGCGGTTCCTCCGGAGGCTCCCCTTCGAGGAGGAGGTGGACGACGGCCTCGAACCGCGCCGCGCCGGCGAGCTCGCCGATGTCGAACCCGCGGTACGTGAGACCGCCGGTGGCGCCGGCGACGAGGGTGATCGCCGACTCGCCGATGACGACGTCCTCGAGGCCCTTCTTGGGGATCGCCACCGACCGGTTCCGCCGCGGCGTCGACACGCCGGCCACGGGTCTTTACGTTGGCCGCCCGGCGGCGCCAAAGACTTATGCGAGCGGCCCGGGTCGCGCGCGCCATGGCGGCGTCGCCGGTCCACCTCCTCGAGCGGATGGCCGCCCAGTCCGTGGCGCTCACCCTCAAGGACCACCGCGTCGTGACCGGCCGCCTCCTCGGGTGCGACGAGCACCTCAACCTCGTCCTCGACGATGCCGAGGAGCGGATCGAGGACGTGCGGCGCCGCCTCGGCCGCGTCGTCCTGCGGGGCTCGAGCGTCGTCACCGTCCACATCCCGGGCGGCTCGGCCGACCGTCGGGCGTAGGTTCCGATCGATGGCGACGGCGCGGGCGGCCCGGCTGAAGCGCGAGGAGTACCGCCTCCTCCTCCTTCTCGCGGGCCTGGGGGCCGCCCGGACCCCCGTCGAACTGTCCTCCCGCGAGGTCGGCGAGCGGCTCGAGGTGAGCCAGCAAGCGGCCGACCGGTACCTGGTCGCCCTCGAGCGCCGGCAGTTCGTCACCCGCCAGCTAGCCCAGCGCCGGCAGCGGCTCGCGCTCACGCCCGCGGGCCTCGACGAGCTCCGCCGCGAGTACCAGCACCTCCGCCGGCTCTTCGAGGGGCCCGCCCGGCTCCGCATCGCCGGCCAGGTGGCGAGCGGCCTCGGGGAGGGTCGGTACTACCTGAGCCAGCCCGGTTACGCGGTCCAGTTCTCCGGCCGGCTCGGCTACGACCCGTACCCGGGCACGCTCAACGTCCGGGTCCCCGCCGACGAACGGACCAGCCTCGAAACGGTGCGCCACTGGACCGGGATTCGGATCGACGGGTTCCAGGCGAGCGGCCGCACGTTCGGCGGGGCCACGTGCTTCGTCGCGCGGATCGGGGGACGCCCGTGCCACCTGATTGTTCCGGACCGGACCCACCACACCGACGTGATCGAGCTCATCGCCCCCATCTCGCTCCGCGAGACGCTGAAGCTCCGCGACGACGACGCCGTCGAGGTCGAGGTCGAGGAGTCGTAGGTGCCGGAATCGGTGGCCCGCACCGTCGCCCGGGACCGGCGACCGGCCCCCGGCGCCCCGCCGTCGGCCCGGCGGTACGTGAACCAGTGGGTCGAGGCCGAAGCCCTCGACGGCGAGCGGGTGCCGGCGTTCGTGCTGATCCTCCGGACCCGGGGCTGCTACTGGGCCGATGTGAAGGGCTGCTCGATGTGCGGCTACGCGAAGGACACCCTCGGTCGCTCGGCTACGCCCGAGGAGCTCGCGGTCCAGCTCGGCGCCGCCCTCGAGCGGTACCGCGACGAGCCGTACGTGAAGATCTACACCTCGGGGAGCTTCTTCGACGACCGCGAGGTCGACGCCGCTTCCCGGACCGCCTTCGGTGCGGCGTTCGCGGGCCGCGCCCGGCGGCTCCTCGTGGAAACGCTCCCCGAGTTCGTCACCCCCGCGACCATCGGTCCCCTGCGGACCGCGTTCGGGGGCGATCTCGAGGTGGCCATGGGCCTCGAATCGGCCGACCCCGTCGTCCTCGGCCGGTTCATCAACAAGGGATCGCCCCCGAGCGAGTACCTCGACGCGGCGGACCGGCTCCGCACCCTGGGTGCACGGTCCAAGGCGTACCTCCTCCTGAAGCCGCCGTACCTCACCGAGGACGAGGCGATCGCCGACGTCGTGGGGTCCGTCGAGGCGGTCCACGACCGGTTCGATGCGATCAGCGTCAATCCGGTCCACATCCAGAACGGCACCGTCGTCGAGTGGCTCTTCCGGCGCGGTCGGTACCGGCCGCCGTGGCTCTGGTCGCTCGTGACCACCATGGAGGCGTCGGCCCGGGTCCGCGGCCGGGCTCGACTGATCACGTTCCCGACGGCCGGCGGCCTCGCCCGTGGACCACACAACTGCGGCCGGTGCGACCGGAGGGTCCTCGCCGCCCTCGAGCAGGCGTCCCTCGATCAGTCGTTCGGCGAGCTCGGGTCGCTCGCCTGCGACTGCCAGGACCGCTGGCGTACCGAGCGCGCGCTGGAGCCGCTCGGGGTCGAGGCATGAGCCTCGTCCCGCCGCTCCCCGACCACGCCCGGTCGACGATCGAACGGTTCCTCCGCGCGCACACCATCGACGACGGCGCCGCCGGCGCCGCCGTGGGGCTCTCGGGCGGGATCGATTCGGCGCTCGTCGCGCGACTCGCCGTCGACGCGCTCGGACCGGACCACGTTGTGGGGGTGTTCAGCCCCGACGCCGCCTACCCGGCGGAGCTCGGCGAGGACGTCCGGCGCCTCGCCACCGCCCTCGGGATCGAGCTCGTGACGGTCCGCCTGGACGGGATCGAGACCGCGCTTCACAGCGCGCTTCCGTCGGTGACCGACCCCACGGCGTGGGGGAACGTGCGGGCCCGGGTGCGGATGGTCGTCCTCTACGCCGTCGCCCGGGAGCGTGCGCTCCGGGTGGCGGGTACCGGCAACAAGTCGGAGCTCCTCCTCGGGTACTTCACCAAGTACGGCGACGGGGGCGTCGATCTGCTCCCCATCGGCGATCTGTACAAGACCCAGGTCCGGGCCCTCGCAGCCGAGCGCGGCCTGCCCCCGGCGATCCTGGAGAGGCCGCCCAGCGCAGGCCTCTGGGAAGGGCAGACCGATGAGGCCGAGCTCGGGCTCCCGTACGCCCGGCTCGATCCGATCCTCGCTGGGATCGAACGCCTGATGACGCCGGAAGCGATCGCAACGGCGACGGGCGAATCCGTCGACCGGATCGTGGCCATCGAGGCCCGCATCCTCCTTCACCGGCACAAGCGCCGACCGGCGCCCATCCCGAAGATCGGGACCCGGACCATCGGGCTCGACTGGAAGGATTAGCCGGGATCTTCGCCGCGGCGTCCCCGTCGAGCGCCGGGGACCGATCAGGCCGGCCCGGTGGGCGGATCGTACGTCGCTTCCACCGGTTCCGGCTCGGCCGGGAGGTCCATCGCCCCGCCGTCGGTGGGAGGTCGGCGGCGTCGGACCGCCACGACGATGGCCACGATGACGATCGCCACGACCGCCAGCGCGACGAGAGCGAGGACCAGCGGCCCGAACAGCAGTTGGGAGGAAACGGGGCCTGAGCCGCCCTCGGGCGTGGCCACACTGAGCCCCGCCGTCGCCCGGGCGACGGTGCCGTTGGCGTCGGTCGCCGTTAGCGACACGGTCCAGGTCCCCGACCCGTTCGGGGTGCATGCGAGCGAGGGCGTGTCGGCTGTGGCACACCCGTCCGGGAGGTTCGAGTAGGCGTAGCGGTACGGCGGGGTCCCGCCGGTCACCGAGGCGTTCATCCACACCGACGCGCCGAGCATGATCGCCGCCGGGTCGATCCGCAGCGTCGCGACGAGCCCTCCCGCGCCCCGCGGCGTCCAGTCGATCGTCACGGTGACGTCGCCTCCCACCACGGTGACGTTGCCGTCAAGGATGGTGGTGTTGTACCCGACGATGGGCGTCACCGTGTACGGGTACGAGCCGTTCGGCTCGATGAAGGCGAGCGAACTCGGGGCCTGGACCGTCGCCGGGGTGCCGTTGAACGTGATCGTCCAGGCGACGCCGGCGGCGAGGCCGCTCTCCTGGAACGTGACGTTGTACGTGGGGACCACGATGGGGGCGAAGGTGACCGAGACGTTGATCGGCGAACCGTTCGCCACGATCGACCCCGATCCCGGGGTCGCGGCGAAGCCGTACGCGTTGGCGATCGCGTACGCGTACGTCCCGTTCGGCACCTGGAAGACGACGGACGGATCGGCCGAGCTGAGCGCATACCCCCCGAGGTGGACCGTCCAGGGCGTGCCGACGGGGAGGCCGAACTCGAGGAACGTCACCCGGGACTCGGGCGTGGGGGGTCCCGTCGCCACCACCGACACCGTCCCGCTCGCGAAGTTCGCGACGTAGAGCGAGCCTGTGAGCGGGCTGAAGGCGAGCCCGTCGGGCGTCGCGCCGACCGGCACGGGGTCGGCGAGCGATCGGTTCGTGAGACCGAACGCGGCCACGGCATCGAGCGAGGCGTTGGCCCCGGCGAGCCACCCCCGGAGCGGATCGTACGCGAGCGGCACGTTCGTGACGAATGGGATCGCGTCGATGACGTCGAGGAGGGCGCCGTCGAGGACCGTGACGTTCCCGCTCCCGGCGTTCCCGACGTAGAGGTAGCCGTTGTCCGGGTCGTAGACCACCGACGCCGGTCGGGACCCCGCGGCCAGCGTGACGGTGACCTGGGCCGACGGGACGTTCACCACGTAGACGGCGTTCGTGGAGCCGTCGGTAACGAACAGGTCGAAGACGCTCGGATCGTAGGCGATCGCGGTGAGGTTGAACCCGGGCGTCGCGATCGACCCCACGACCGACCTTCCCGTCGCATTGAGCACGTAGATCGTGCCGAAGAGGGCGTCAGCGACGTAGAGCCGTCCGTTGTCCGGGTCGTCGACGATCCCGATGGGGTTGTACCCCACCGCGACCGTGGTGACGACCGTCGCGGTGACCGGATCGACGACGGAGACCGACCCATCCCCCGCGTTCGCGACGTAGAGGTCGCCCGTGGTCGCATCGAACGCCATCGACGAGGGGTTCGCGCCCACCGCCACGACGGCGCGGACCGACCCCGTCGTCGCATCGAGGAGGTCGACGGCGGCCGCGTTGGGGACCGCCACGGCGACGGTGGCACCCGACGGGTCGACGGCGACGCTGCCGGCCGCCAGGGAGAGCGGGATCGAGGTGGTGGAGTAGTTCGTCGCGCCGTGGAGCACGGTGAGATTCCCGGTCTGGAGCGCCCACGCGGACGCGGAGTTGGCGACGTAGACCCCGTCCCGACCGGGGTCGACGGTGATCGATTGAGGGTGGCCGAAGGCGTACGGGCCGGCGGTGGCGACGACCGACCGCACCGCGAGGGTGGCGGGGTCGACGACGACGACATGGGGCGCCCCGACGCTCCCCACGACGACCGTACCCTGCGTCGTATCGGCGGCCAGGAGCCGGGGGCTCGCCCCGAGAGCGAGCCCGAGCGACACGTTCCCGATGAGGGTGTCCGACGAGGTGTTGATGACCGAGACATTGAGGGTCGCGGGGTCGGCCACGACGAGCCGGTCGAGACCCGGCAGCACCGCGAAGCAGCACGGACCGCCCCCGACCGGGAGCGACGCCGCGACGCTGCCGAGCGTCGTGTTGATGAGCGTCACATCGTCCGAACCGGTATCGGCGACCGCGATCCGCGCGTGGGCGGGATCGACGGCGAACGCGGCCGGGCCCGAGCCCACGGCGATGGACCCGGCCACGGCGAGGAGCCCGGGGTCGATGACCGAAACGTTCGCCGAGCCGTTGTTCGCCACGTAGACGCGATCGCTGGTGGGGTCGTACGCGATCGCGGACGGTGCGACCCCCACGGCGATGGTCCCGACCACCGACGCCGATGCGCCGCTGATCACCGACACGTTGTCCGACCCCTGGTTCGCCACGAAGATCGCGTCGGTGCCGGGGTCGTACGCGAGGGCGACCGGTGCGGTGCCGACGGCGATGATCGCGATCACCGTCTGCGACGCCTCGTCCAGCACGGCCACCCGGTCCGACGTCCCCTCGGCGAGGAAGGCGGTCGCCTCGGTCGGGTCTTCGACGACGGCCGAGGTGACCGTCGTTGTGGCCACGGTCCGCTCGACGGACCCGGAGGCCGGGTCGACGATGGCGAGCGACGGGGTGGTGCTGTCCGCGACGACCACCCGGTCGAAGTGCGGCAGGTAGGCGGCGAGATGGGGGTCCCGCACCGCCAGCGGAGCCACGTTGCCGGTCGCGACGGTGCCGTTGACGAGGTTCACCGTGGCGGCGACGTCGCCGAGGACCGTGGTCAACGGGCGGGCATCGCCCCGCACGGGCGCGAGCGCAGGAGCGGCGTGGGGCGACCCCGCGCGCGCGGGACCGACGGGACCGAACGACGTCGAGACCGACCCGCCGACGAGGAGCAGGACGATGGCGAGGGCGACGGCGGGGACGACGGGGCTCCGATGCCCGGAGGCGGTCCGCCCACGATCGGTCGCGGCCAACGCCGCGCACTGGGCGACCGGCGGTAAAGGTTGACGCCCGGGGCTTCGAAGTTCCTCGCGAGCGCACGGGATAGAGCGCGGCGGACGACCGGGAGCCGGCGGACGCGCGGGAAAGGCTTTAGCACGAGGCCGCTCGCACCACCGAGGGACGTCGCCCGTAGCGGCGCCGCCCGGGCATGGACCGCGAGACGTATCGACGGCTGTACGACAGCCTGGCCACCGAGGACGACGTTCGCCGTCTGGCGGAGGCCGAACAGCGCGATCCCGAGCTCCTCTTCGTCATTCACACCCACCGGGTCACCCGCGACGCGACCCGACGGTTCTACGTCGTCAAGCGGCAGATCCCCAAGCTCGTCGCCCAATGGCGCCGGGGCCGCCCTATGCTCGAGATCGCCCGCGAGTGGAAGTTCCCGCCGGTGCTCCTCGGGCAGATGATGCTTCAGGAGCTCCACATCCCCCGGAAGAAGGTGTGGCAGACGTTCCTCCACCCCGAGACCGGACCCGACGAGCGGATCCGGGACGAGGTCGAGGCGCTCATCAGCGCCGATCCGATCTACTCGCCCCGGGGGATGGAGCTCCAGCGCGAGCGGGGCCGCCGCGGCGAGGAGCGGCTCTACGGCTGGCTGGAGCAGCACGGGATCGGGTACCGGACCGAGAAGGACCTCCGGGGGCGGTTCTCGAAGACCCCCGATGCGCTCCTCGATCACGCCATCGGGCTCCACGGCCGCAAGCTCCATTGGATCGAGTCGAAGGCGAACTTCGGCGACGATGTGGAGCTGCGGAAGAACCTCCGCAAGCAGCTCGCGCCGTACACCGAGATGTTCGGCGAAGGGGCCGTCGTCTACTGGTACGGCTACGTCGACGGGGCCGAGTCGCCCGCGGGGATCCTCCTCTGGGACGGCGCCGCCATCGAGTCGATCACGCCGGAGGTACTACCTCGGACCACGGCACCTCATGCTGGGCGCCCGTCGCCAGGTCCCGTTCCACGGCCACTCCTCGCTCGATCTCCTTCGGACCCAGGATCAGCGCCCGACGCGCTCGCCGACGATCCGCCTCTTTGAGCTGCCGCGAGAGCGACCGGCCCAGGAGGTCGTGGTCGGCCGCGATGCCGGCCCGGCGGAGGCGACCGACCCACTCGGTGGCGAGGGCGACCTCGGCCGACGTGACGGCGACCACGTAGGTGTCGAGCGCCGGCTCGCCCTCGGGCCACCGGTCGTGGCTGCGCAGGAGGATCTCGAGGGTCTGGTCCCCGATCGCCACGCCGGCGGCCGGTGTCGGCGGCCCCCCGAACTGCTCGATCAGGCGGTCGTACCGTCCACCGCCGAAGAGCGCCCGGAGGTCGCCGTCGAGGGCGTACGCTTCGAAGACCGTGGCAGTGTAGTACGCCAGACCGCGCACCACCGTCGGGTCGAGCCGGAGCCGGTCGGCGATGCCGGCCCGCTCGGCGAGCCGGAGGAGCTCGCGGAGCCGGTCCACGGCCGCGCGGCCCGGCGCGGGGAGATCGAGCGCCGCGACCCGGTCGAGCCATTGGAGCGGGCTCGTCGCCCGGTCGTCGGCCGCGGTGCGCAGCCCACGGAGCTGATCGATCCCGTCGGCCCCGAGGCCGCACGCGGCGAGCTCGTGGTCGAACTCGGTGGGAGGCATCTTGCGCGACCGGTCCAGGGCACGCAGGTACCGCGGCCGATCCACGACCCCGAGGGCATCGGCGATCCCCTCGCTCAGCTCCCGGTCGTTGAGCCGGAACCCGTAGAGCCCCGTCGCGCCGACGGCGTCCATGAGGGCAGCGGCCGTCGCGAGCAGCTCCACTTCGGCGGTGACCCCGGGAACCCCGAAGATGTCGAGGTTGAACTGGCCGAACTCGCGGGTCCTTCCCGCCTGGGGTTCCTCGTACCGCCAGATCCGGGCGAGGGTGAACCATTTCACCGGGACCGGTTCCGCCTTGGCCCGCGCCGCGAAGATCCGGGCCACCGACGGCGTCGATTCGGGCACGAGGGCGACGGGCCGGCCGCCCTTGTCGGCGAACGCCCAGAGCTCGTCGGCGATCTCGGTCCCGCTCTTCGCGGTCAGCAGTTCGAGCGATTCGACGCTCGGCGTCTCGAGCTCGGTGAAGCCGCTCCGGCGGGCCACCGCGCGCATCCGGTGGCGCAGTTCCGAGCGGGCGCCCGCGTCGGGGGGCGGGTAGTCGCGGAACCCGCGCATCGCCTCGAACGGCATCGGCGCGCGAGCGGGCTCGCGCTATTTGAGCGCTCGTTCGCGGCGGACTCGTCTACGCGTCGATCGACGGCCGGGCGTCGACCTCGGCGGCCGACGGCGCCGGCCGGTCGTCGGCGACCCCCGCCGGTCCGGCGAGCGTGTCGCGGAGGTTCCGGTAGCTGATCACCGCCGACGCGAAGTTCCGGTGGCGAAGGTCCGCGGCCAGTTGGCGCAGGAGGACGACGGCCGGACCGATCTCCTCGCCCCGACCGCGACGGGCGAGGAGCGCGTCCTTGAGCCGCGCGAGCTCGCGCTGGAAGAGCGGGTTCAGGATCGACCAGAGCGCGAGGGCGGCCCGGGCGAGGACCGGTTCGGCGCCGGTCCGGTCGCCTTCCCGGGCCCGCCGCCGACCTTCGGCGAGCGGACCCAGCGCCGGCGTCGGGTCGCCGCCGAGCGAGCGGATGGTCTCGGCGAGGAGGTCCGACTCGGTCACGAGGATCTGGACCGTCGCCCACTGCTCCTCGAGGTCGCTCGTCATCTCCTCGACGTGCCGCAGCCGCCGCTGCGCGCCGGGGAAGTCGCCGAGGGCGAGCGAGCCCCGGCACCCCTCGAGCTCGACGTCGATCGACGCCGTCGGCACGAGGCCGGCGATCTCGTTGCGCCGGGCGAGGGTCCGCTCGTACTCGTCGGTGAGGGCGGCGGCGAGGTGGACGAAGAGGTCCCGGGTGAGCGCCTCGAGGGTCGCCCGGTCCTGGCTCAGCAGCGCGGCCCGGGCCCGTTCGGTGAACGGGGTGAGATCGACGCTCTGACGCCGGGCGAGCTGCATGTAGTCGTTCACCTGCCGCAGGAGGAGCGGCACGTCGCCGGCCGGCGGGAGCGCAGGGAGCCCCCCGAGCGCCGCCGGCGGAGGCTCGGCGACGGGGCCCGGTGTGGCCGAGGGAACCGAGGGGAAGCGGTGGGGGTAGAGGATCGTCGCGCCGCCGGGTACCTCAGGGGCCGCCGGAGGCTCACCGAGCTGGGAGAGGAGTTCGCCGATCGTCTGGACGAACTTCGGGTCCTGGTCCGGGTCCTCCCCGGCCGCCTCGCGCACCGCGTCGAAGAGCCCGACGCTCAGGTGGCACCGAGCGCATTCACCGGTGCCGTCGGGATTGTCGAACCCGCACGCGGGACACGCCCCCACGATCCGCCCGCCCCCTCAGCGTGGGGTGTACGGGACGGCGCCCGGGAGGGTCGTCGACCGTCGGGTCGTTCGGCTCGGGACGTATCGGTAGTCCACGGTCATCGCCCGCAACCGGCGGATCCGGTCCTCGATGGGCGGGTGGGTGGAGAAGAGCGACGCGAACGAGCTTCCCCGGAACGGATTGACGATGAAAAGGCTCGACGCCGCCGGCGAGCCGAACCCCATCGGCCGCGTCGAGTTGGCGGCTTCGAGCTGCTCCAGCGCGTCCGCGAGGGCGTTCGGGTCGCCGATGGTCCGGGCGCCGACCTCGTCCGCGCCGAGCTCCCGGGACCGGGAGATGGCGAGCTGGATCAGCATCGCCGCGATGGGCGCCGTGATCGCCGCGAGGAGGAGAACGATGGCGTTCGACCCGCCGTTCCGGCTGTCCCCGCCGAAGATCGCCGAGAAGAACACCATCTGCGCCGCGTACGAGATCGCCCCCGCGAGCGTCGCAGCGAACGTCATCACGAGGATGTCGCGGTCCTTCACGTGGGCGAGCTCGTGGGCCAACACGCCCCGGAGCTCCCGGTCGTCGAGCCGGCGGAGGAGCCCCTCCGTCGCGGCCACGACGGCGTGCCGCTCGTCACGGCCCGTGGCGAACGCGTTCGGTGTCTGCGTCGGAATGATCGCAAGCCGCGGTTCGACGACCCCGAACATCGGGGCCAGCTCCCGCACGATCCGGCCGAGGCGGGGGGCCTCCGCGTCGGTGACGATCTGGGCCCGGTTGGCCCAGAGGACGAAGCGGTCGCAGAAGTAGTAGGAGACGAGGTTGAGGACAAGCGAGAGGCCCAGGGCGGTAACGAGCCCGGCGAGGAACGAACCGAAGAGGAACTCCCCTAGGAGCCCCCCGACGGCGACGAAGACCGCGATGATCGCGGCAAAAAGCGCCGCCATGCGCACGCCCGTACCGACCATCGGCCCCTCCGCCGGGATTCCTACCGGTCCATCGTATAAATGGGTTCATCCAAGGTGGGCTCCGGTCCGGTTGGAAGCGGCGCCAAGTGGCGGCGCGCCGACGCGGTCGGGTGGAACTCATCGCCAGGCCGGACCCCCCGGATCCGCCGGACCGCCGTTTCCGGAGGAAGGCGACGTCGGCACGTGGGACAGCGGAAGCCCCGATCATGACCCCGCGAGCGGGTCGGTCGGCGGCAGTCGGGGCACGCCGGAGCGGACCGGGCCCCGGCGGCGAGCGACCGGACCCGGATCCCCTCGACCCGGAACACCGGGTCGGCCCCTCGCCCGCCCCAGAGCTCGACCTGGTCGCCCGACTCCAACCGTGCGGCGACCCAGGGGAGGGTCTTCGTGGGTTCGAACGCAACGCAGGCGACGGTCGCTTCCCCGTCGCTGAGGGTCCACCGGGCGTGGCCCCCGCGTCCGATCGCCGGCGGGGTCGCGATCCGACCCACGAGGGTGGCCGCATCGTAGGGCCGGAGCTCCCCGATCGTCCGGGGGACCCGGTGGTCCCCTGTCCCCTGGTTCGTACGGAAGACGAACCAGCGGTCGACCGGCTCGGAGCGAACGGTCCGGGCCGCCGCGGCGAGCCGGGCTCGGCGACGGGCGCGGAGACCGTAGAGGATCGGGCATGCCGTGTGGGGGGCGACGAGGAGCCTCCGGGTCCGCGGGTCGTGGCAGAGAAAGAGCTCCGGGAACCGCCGCTCGGCGGCCAGCACGCTACCCCGATCGAGAGTGCGGGGCGTGCCCCACCGCTCCGGGGCGCGATAGGCGATCAATTCCCACGTCGTCCGTCGCTCGGGCCAGGCGATCGCTGCAGCAGCACCGACGACCCCCCCCGGGTCCCCTACGGTCCGGATCTCGGCCCCGGCCGCCTCGACAGCGCCGCGCACCGTGTCGGGCGGGACGAACCGGCCCACCGCCTCGTGGTAGATCGACGCGGGCAGCCGCCGGCGGGACGCGACGAGGACCGGGTCGGTGCCGGGTTCCCCGAGGCGGGACGCCCGGAGCGTGGCGGCCCACGCCGCCTCCACGACGCGGTCGGCGGTCGAGGCATCGAGCGGACGCCCGCCGGTGTACGACCAGACGATGCGGTCGCCGATGACGCCCGCGCGCCGCCGGGAACCGGTCCCCCGCCCGAACTGCGCGGCGAGGGCGGCGTTCCCCCGGGTCTTCCCCGGGACGTTGGGGTCGAGGCGGACGAGGCGGGGCTCGCCCACCAGGTCGGCGCCGGCGCCGATGGCCGCCCGGATCACCTCGGTGAGGGCGTGCGTCGTGCAACCGCCGGTGGGGCTATCGGTATCGTCGATCCCGATCCACATCGCCGTCGCGCCGGGCGACCGGTGCCGGGATCACCCGACGGCGGTCAGTAGCTTCGCGTACGCGTCGCGGTTCGCGTCGAGGGCGATCGGCGACTGGGCCGGTCCGATCCGGTCGGGGAGGAGCTTCAGCTCGAGCGCGACGTCGGCCGCCGTCTCCGCCTTGGGGCGGTGCATGACCCCGATCGGGATCCGCCCGGACTCCATGGTCTCGAGGCAGAGCTTGAACATCGCTTTCCGGTCGGTGGGGTCGTAGCCGGGCAGTTTCGCGACGTCGACGACCTTCTCCCGCCAGAGCTTGTACGTGTCGTTGTACGTCACGCACGGCGAGAGGTCCTCGACGAAGGCGTACCCCCGGCTCGATCGGTTGAACTGGAGCGCCTCGACGAGGATCTGGACCATCGCCTTCGGGTCGCCGGAAAATCCCCGGGCGATGAACGCGGGGGTGGGGATCGAGAGCGCGGTCAGGATCGCGTCGAAGGGGTGCTCGACGTTGCCCTCGTACCCGATCTGGCTCGTGGGGGACGCCTGGCCCTTCGTGAGGCCGTACGTCTCGTTGTTCATGACGATGTAGAGGAACGACGCGTTCTTCTTGAACGCGTGCATGAAGTGTCCCATCCCGATGGCGTACCCGTCGCCGTCCCCGCCGGCGGCGACGACGGTGAGCCCCGGGTTCGCGAGCTTCACCCCGACGGCCTGGGGGAGGAGCCGACCGTGGAGCGCGTGGAGCCCGTTCACCTCGATGAAGTTGTGAATGCCCCCCGAGCATCCGATGCCGCCGACGAGGACGAGCTCGTGGGGCGGGATCTTCGCCTCGACGGCCGCCTTCTTGACCGCCGCCAGGACCCCGAAGTCGCCGCAGCCGGGGCACCAGGTCGACGGGATCGCCTTCGCAAGCTCCATGGTCAAGGCCCCCGGACCGCGGCGACGATCTCCGGCGAGCGGAACGAGAACCCGTCGACCTTGATGATCGATCGCAGCTTCGCGTGGTGCTGAGGGAGGTGCTCCCGGATGAGCCGGGCGAACTGGCCGGTGTAGTTGTGCTCGATCACGTAGGCCATGTCGACGCCGGCGAGGAACGGATCGAGCGACTCCGTCGGGACCGGGAAGAGGGTCCGCGCCTGGTAGAACCGGGTGGGGACGCCGCCGGCCGCGAGCCGCTCCTGCGCTTCGCGGATCGGGCCCCAGGTGCTCCCGTACCCGATGAGGCCGATCCGGGCCGCGGGATCGCCGTAGAGCCGGGGCGGCGGGAGTTCGGGGCGGGCCTTCTCGAGCTTGCCCATCCGCTTCGTCATCATCTTGAGCCGGTTGACCGGGTTCACCGACACGTGGCCCCACTCATCGTGCTCGTTGCCGGTGATCTGGGCGTGGACACCCGGCGTTCCGGGCGGGATGTACGCCGACCGGCCCTCGGGTCCGTGGAGGTACGCCTTGTACGCGGGGAGGCGGGCGATCTCCTCGGCGGAGAGGAGGTTCGGCCGCTCGACGTGGACCTTGTCGAGGGTGAACCGCGGCGCCGAGACCGTGTTCTGGCAGAGCGCCTGGTCGAGGAGCAGGATCACCGGCGCCCGCCACTTCTCGGCGAGGTTGAGGGCGTCGACGGTGAGGAAGAAGCAGTCGTCCATGGTCCCGGGGGCGAAGATGAACCGTGGGAACTCCCCGTGTCCCAAGTTCGCGAGGTGGACGAGGTCCGACTGCTCGTGGCGTGTCGGCTCCCCCGTGGAGGGGCCCACCCGCTGGCAGTCGGCGACGACGATCGGGAGCTCGGCCGCCCCGGCGTGGCCGATCCCCTCGGTCATGAGCGAGAGCCCGGGGCCGCTCGTCGAGGTCATCGCCCGGACCCCGGCGTAGGCGGCGCCGATCACCATGTTGATCGCGGCGAGCTCGTCCTCCGCCTGGCGGACGACGCCGTGGAACGCCGGGAGGTACCGCATCAGGTACTCCATGATCTCCGTCGCCGGCGTGATGGGATACCCGGCGAAGAACCGGCCGCCCCCGACGACGAAGCCGAGCGCGACGGCCTGGTTGCCGGTCGTGAGCACGAGGTCCTTCGCGTCGCCCTCGAGGACCTGCCACCGGTGGATCGCGTTGGCGCCGCCCCACTCCGTCGCCGCCTTGCGGCCGATCTCGAGCGCCCGGAGGTTCTTCTCGAGCGCTTCAGGGCTCCGGCGCTGGAAGCGGCTCTCGATGACCGCCCGGGTCGACGGGGCGTCGAACCCCATCATCACCGAGATCGCGCCGTACGCGGCGGTGTTCTTGTAGATCGGAGCGCCGAGCTGCCCGCCGGCGAGCGTCGCGAACGGGAAGCCGTAGGCGTTGGGGAGATCGACGGTGAATACCGATGAATCGAAGAGGATCGCGCCGTCGTCGGTGAGCTCCGGCCGACCGACGTCGACGGCCTCCTTGTCGAACGCCACGAGGAGCTCGACCGACGGCTTCATCGCGGCGATCGGCTCGCGGGAGCCGCGGACCGACGCATCGGCGTGCCCGCCCCGGATCCGGGAGAGGACGTTCCGCGACGTATAGACGTAGAGCCCCTTGGCCCGGAAGTACCGGCCGAGGAGATCGGAGACGGTGAGCGTCCCGTCGCCCCCTTGGCCGCCGATCATCACGGCCACGTCGGCCAGGTCGCGGACGGGACGGGTTTGGCCCGGTCCGGCCTCGGAGGCTACGGGGAGCGCTTTGCTCTCGGGGGTCGTCATCGAACCGGCGAGCAGGAGCGTCCGGTGCCTTGCACGACAATTCGATTCGGCGTGCGTATTTAAGGGTAGGGCGCCGGACGCCGCCACCGCCGACCGGGAACGTGCCGGCAGCACCGGCCGCGACCGTACGCTAACGTGGCGCCTACCGTTCCGGGAAAGGTTATCTCGGCCGTCCGACCTCGACGCGCTCGATGGCGGACGAGCGGCCGCTGGTGGAGAACTACCACGAGCGGACGCGCACCGAACGCCACTTCGCCGACCCCATCGTCCTCTGGGACGAGACGCTCCGGGACGGCGAGCAGATGCCCGGGGTCCGGTTCGGCGTCGACGATAAGCTCGCCATCGCAGCGCTCCTCGACGAGGTCGGCGTCGGCGTGATCAACGCCGGCATCCCCGTCGTCTCCGAGGACGAGGCCCGGGCGGTCCGCGCCGTCGCCGACGCCGGGTTCCACGCGAAGATCCTCGCCGCCGGCCGCACCGTCCCCGGCGACGTCGACGCGATCGCGGCGAGCGGCGTCACCCACGCGGCGATCTTCGTCGCGGCGAGCGAGGTCCACCTCCGGTACAAGCTCAAGATGAGCCAGGACGAGGTCCTCGCCGCGTCGGTCGCCGCGGTGACCCGGGCGAAGGCGGCGGGGCTCCACGTGGCGTTCGTCACCGAGGACACGGTCCGGGCCCCGTTCGAGTTCATCGAACGGCTCTACCGGGCGGTCCAGGACGCCGGCGCCGACCGGCTCGTCATCTCCGACACCGTGGGGATCATGACGCCGCTCACGTTCCGCTGGTTCCTCCGGGAGTTCCATCGCCGGGTCCAGCCCCGGGACTGGTCGGTCCACTGCCACAACGACTTCGGCCTCGCCGTCGCGAACACCCTCACCGCCCTCGAGGAGGGCGTGAACGCCCCCCATGTGTGCGTGAACGGCCTCGGCGAGCGGGCCGGCAACGCGTCGCTGGAAGAGGTCGCCGTGGCGCTCGAGTCGCTCTACGGGGTCCGGACCGGTCTCAGGACCGACCGGCTCTTCGCGCTCTCCCGTCTCGTTGAAGAGCGGAGCGGTGTCCCCATCGCCGCGAACAAGGCGCTCGTGGGGTACAATTCGTTCTCGCACGAGGCGGGAATCCATACGCACGGCATCCTGGCCCACACGCTCACCTACGAGCCGCTCCAGCCGGAGGTCGTCGGCCGGGAGCGCCAGATGATCCTCGGAAAGCACACCGGGAAGGCCGCCCTCGTCGAGAAGCTCAAGGAGCGCCAACTCGTCCTCCCCGATCCCGAGCTTCAGACGCTCCTCGGCCGGGTGAAGCGGGCCGCCGAGGCGCACACCAAGTCGTCGGAGCGGGCGTTCGTCGACGAGTACCGCGGCCGGTTCGACCACCCGGGCCTTTCGGACCGGGCGTTCTGGGCGCTCGTCGCCGAGGTCCACGGAGGCGTCGCATGACCGGGGCGAACGGCCACGGCCTCACGCTCGCCGAGAAGGTCCTCGCCCGGGCGAGCGGCGTCGAGGCGATCGTACCGGGCCAGATCGTCGAGGGGCGAGTCGACCTCGCGATGATGCACGAGCAGGGCGCGCAGACCGTCGCGCCGTTCCACCAGATGGGCGCCTCGGCGGTGTGGGACCCGGAGCGCGTAGTGATCGCCATCGATCACTGGGTGCCGGCGTCGACGGAAGGCGCGGCGGTCCTCCATCGGATCCTCCGGAAGTTCGCCGCGGAGCAGCACCTCACCCACTTCTACGACGTCGGCAACCACGGGATCTGCCACCAGATCCTCGCCGAGCACGGCTGGGTCGTCCCCGGCGATCTCGCCGTCGGGACCGACTCCCACACGAACATGCTGGGCGCCATGGGCGCCGTGGCGGCCGGGATCGGCCCCACCGAGATGGCCGCCGTCCTCGCCTTGGGGCGGCTCTGGCTCAAGGTGCCGCCCACGATCCGGATCAACGTCGACGGCACGCTCGGGAAGGGGGTCACCGCGAAGGACGTCGTCCTGCGGCTCCTCGGCGAAGTGAAGACGACGGGCGCCACGTACAAGGCCGTCGAGTACGGCGGCCCGACCGTCGAGCGGCTCTCGATGCCCGAACGGTTCACCATCTGCAACATGACGACGGAGATGGGGGCCAAGTGCGGGATGGTCGCGCCGGACCAGGCGACGTACGATTACCTCGCCAAGATCGCAAAACACCCGATGCACCCGCTCGCGCCGGACCGCGACGCGACGTACGAGCGGACCATCGACCTCGACATCGACGGGATGCCGCCGATGGTCGCCTGTCCGTACTCCCCGGACAACGTCCGTCCGCTCCCCGACGTGGCGAAGGAGCACGTGACGATCGACCAGGCGTTCCTGGGGTCGTGCACCAACGCGCGGATCGAGGACATCCGGGAAGGGGCCGCCCTGCTGAAGGGCGAGAAGGTCCACGCCGGGGTCCGGTTCATCGTCTCGCCCGCCTCGACGTCGATCTACCAGCAGTGCCTCCACGAGGGGCTCATCGACCTCTTCACCAACGCCGGCGCCGTGTTCACCAACTCGAGCTGCTCGGCGTGCTTCGGCGGCAACATGGGCATCCTCGCCCCCGACGAAGTCTGCGCCTCATCGTCGAACCGGAACTTCCCCGGCCGGATGGGCCCGAAGGAGGCCCGGATCTACCTCATGTCGCCGGCGGCGGTCGTGGCCTCGGCGATCCGGGGCGAGATCACCGATCCCCGGGAGATGATGTAGCGCCGACGATGCAGAACGTCATCGAGGGCCGGGTTTGGACGCTCGGCCGGGACGTCGACACCGACCAGATCATCGGCGGGAAGTACCTCACCGTCATCGATCCGAACGAGCTCAAGAAGCACGTCTTCGAGATCGCGCTGCCCGAGTTCGCGGCCGCCGCGAAAGCCGGCGACATCGTCGTGGCCGACGAGAACTTTGGCTCGGGATCGAGCCGGGAGCACGCCCCCCAGGCGCTCCGGGCCATCGGCGTGGGGGCCATCGTCGCCGACTCGTTCGCCCGCATCTTCTTCCGCAACGCGATCAACCTCGGCCTCCCGGCGATCGAGGTCCGGGGGGTCCGGGCGCTCTTCGAGACGGGCGACACCGCGCGCATCGACATGTCCGCCGGGACGGTCACGAACGTGCGCACCGGCCGATCGGTCCATTTCCCGCCGCTCCCCCACCACCTCTTGGACCTCCTCGAGGCGGGCGGGCTCGTCGAGAAGGTCCGGCGCGAGCTCGCCGCGCGCCCGACCCCGACGCCATGAACGACGCGGGCTACCGCATCGTTGTCCTGCCCGGCGACGGGACCGGCCCCGAGGTGCTCCGCGAGGCGCGCAAGGTCCTCGACGCGCTCGCCGAGGGGGACCGGTCGCCGTGGCACCTCGAGGAGCACCCGGGGGGCGCGCAGTACTTCCTCGCCCACGGACGCGAGTGGGAGCCCGCCGCCGAGACGGCGGCCCGGGAGGCCGACGCGATCCTGCTGGGCGCCGTGGGGTGGCCCGGGGCGACGATGCCGAACGGCGACCTCGCCGGCGGCGCCCTCGTCCTCGGACTCCGCCAGCGGCTCGACCTCTACGCCAACGTGCGGCCCTGCCGGCTCTACCCGGGGGTGGTCCACCGCGTGAGCGGCGAGTACCGTCAGGTCTGGACGCCGGCGAACGTGGACATGGTGATCGTCCGCGAGAACACCGAGGGGCTCTACGCCCCGATCCGGGGCCGGCTCACGCGGGCCGACGAGACCGAGGCCGCCATCGACACCCGGATCATCACCCGGAAGGGCGCCGAGCGGGTCATCCGTCGCGCGTTCGAGATCGCCCGGGCCCGCGGGCGCGGCGCCCCCGAGGACGGGGTGCGCCGGGTCACGTGCGTCGACAAGTCGAACGTCCTCGAAGGGTGCCGGTTCTTCCGGCAGACGTTCGACCGAGTCGCCGCCGAGTACCCCGAGATCGAGCGCGATTACGCCTACGTGGATGCGTTCACGCAGTGGCTCGTCCGCAACCCCGAACACTTCAATGTCGTCGTCTCGACGAACATGATGGGCGACATCATCACCGACCTCGCGGCCGTCCTTCAGGGCGGGATGGGGTTCGCGGCGGGGGGCAACATCGGCGACCAGCACGCGATGTTCGAGCCGGTCCACGGGAGCGCGCCCAAGTACGCGGGGAAGGACCAGGTGAACCCGTTCGCCGCGTTCTTCGCGACGGCGATGATGCTCCGATGGCTCGGCGACCGGCACCACGACGCGGGGATGCTCCGGCAGGCCGACCGGCTCGACCGGGTCCTCGCCGGGGTCCTCGCGAAGGGGGACGCCCGGACGTACGATCAAGGGGGGCACCTCCCGACGAGCGGCGCCGGCGACATCGTGGCGGCCGCCGTGCGCGCGGAGCCCCGATGACCGAGCGCCGGGACGTCGCGATCGTCGGCGGCGTGACGGGGCTCTGGGGGGTCCGCGACGCGACGTGGGCCGAGCTCGCCCAGGAGATCGGCGCCGCCCTCTACCGGGCCGTCCCGCCGCTCGCCGCCGAAGGCGTCGACTCGCTCTTCGTCGGGGCGGCCGAGCCGGAGCGGTTCGCGTTCCAGTCCCATGTCGCCCCGTTCGCGGCCGAGCAGATGGGGATCTACCCGACGCGCGTCGTCCAACGGACCGAGCTCGCGTGCGCCTCCGGTCAGTCGGCGATCCGGAGCGCCTACGCCGCGATCGCGTCCGGTCTTTCCGACGTCGCCGTGGCCGTCGGCGTCGAGAAGATGAACCTGCCCTCGATGGCCGAGGCGAACGCGGCGATGGCCTGCGTCATGGACCGGGCCTGGGACGGGGTCCACGGGGCGACGGCGCCCCCGTTCTTCGCCATGGTGGCCCAGCGCCACATGCTCGAGTACGGGACCACGGCCGACGCGCTCGCCGCCGTCTCCGAGAAGAACCACCGGTTCGCTAACGCGAACCCCACCGCCCAGTTCCACGCGAAGACGTTCGACCGGGCGAAGCTGATGCGGATGCCGCTCATCTCGCCCCCGCTCCGGCTCGGCGACTGCTCGTCGATGACCGACGGGGCGGCGGCCGTCGTCCTCGCCGCGGCGCCCCGGGTCCGGGCGTTCACCGATACCCCGGCGTGGGTCCGGGGCACGGGCCAGTCGGCCGACTTCCACAACCTTGCGAACGCCGGGTCGCTCACCGACTGGGTCGGCCTCCGCCGGGCGTCGACGGAAGCGTTCCGCAGCGCCGGGATCGGGCCCGGCGACCTCGATTTCGCCGAAGTGCACGACTGCTTCACGATCTCCGAGATCATCGAGTACGAGGCGCTCGGCCTCTGCGGCCGCGGCGAGGGCGGACGGTACGTCCTCGACGGGCGCTCCGGGCCGGACGGCGACCTCGTCGTGAACCCCCGGGGAGGGCTCCTCGGCTGCGGTCACCCGCTCGGCGCGACGGGCGTCGCGCAGGCGGTGGAGGTGTTCGAGCAGTTCGCCGGTCGGACCCCGGCGGCGCGCCGCGTCCCGGACCCGACGTGGGCGCTCGTCCACAACTTGAGCGGCAGCGCCAACGTCCACTCGGTGATGGTCTACGGGACGGTGAACTAGACCGTGGCCGAGCGCGCCCGCCGGAAACGGCCCGCGGTCACCGTCGCGGCGCCACCGGAGGTCCGCCCCGAGCCCGTCGCGCCGCCGCCGACCCGGTCCACAACGCCGTACCTCCTCGACTTCCTCCCCCTGGAGGACGGCTCCCAGACGAAGCTCGCCCGCTTCTACGCGAGCCTCCGGGAGGGGCGGTTCACCACGACCCGGTGCCGACACGATGGCGCGCTCCTCTGGCCCCCCCGCCTCGCCTGCCCCCGGTGCCACGGTGACGACCTCGAGTGGACCGATCTCCCCACCTCGGGGACGGTCTACGCGTTCAGCGCGGTACTCGCGGGAGCGCCGCTCGGGATGGAGACCGACGTGCCGTTCGTCGTGGGGCTCGTCGACCTGACCGGCGCGCCGCTCCGGCTCTTCGGCCGGATCGTCGGCCGGCCGTGGGAGCGGTGCACCGTCGGGATGCCGGTCCGCGTCGAGCCGTTCGACGTGCCGGACGGCCGGGTCTTCTACCGCTTCCGGGCGTCCGACTGACGGCGCCGCGGCCGTCCGGCGGTCCTCGGCGGTAGCCTATATATACCCCCCCTTGGTCTCGCGCCGCGATTCAACGGGGAGTGGGCCACCGATGGAACCGGAACGATGGGGCTGGTGGCGTCGCCACGGGCTCGTTCTCGCGCTCCTCGTCTCGGCGGCCGGGATCGCCTTCCTGGTCCGGACCGTCTTCATGGCCCAGATCATCGAGGCCTGGGGTCCGCTCAACGTCTACGGCGGTGGGTCCGACTCGTTCTACCACTCCCGGGTGATGGAGTACATCGTCCTCAATCACCACAATCTGGTCCGCGACTCCTCGCTCAACTTCCCGCTCGGGGCGGTGAACCCCCGGGAGCCGCTCTTCGACTGGATGAACGCGCTCCTGGGTCTCCTGTTCGCCCCGGTCTTCGGCGGGAACCCCACCGTCGCGGGGGCGTGGTTCCTCGACGCCGGCGGGCCGATCTGGGCCGCCCTGGGGGTGTTCCCGATCTATCTCCTGGGCCGGGAGGCGAGCTCGAGCCGGGTGGGGATCGTGGCGGCGTTCCTGTACCCGCTCATGGTGGCCAACATCGATTCGTCGACGTTCGGCTACGCGAACTACCTCGCGTTCTACACGTTCTTCATCCTCGTCGCGATCTACTCGCTGCTGCGGACGGTCAAAGCGGTCGGATCCCACCGCTGGGTCACGAGCTACCGGGAACCGAAGGCCATCCTCGCGGGGCTGCGCGGGTTCCTCCGCACCGAACGAACCGCGGTGAAATGGGCGGTCTTCACCGGCGTCGCGTTCGGGACCCTGGCGCTCGCCTGGCAGGGGTACACGTTCTTCGTCGCCGTCGTCGTCGTCTTCCTCGTCTTCGCGATCATCGTCGAGCGGATCCGGAAGATCGATTCGTTCGGCCTCTACATCGCGCTCTGGATCATCGGCCTCGTCGGGTTCCCCATGGCGATGCCGTACTACCTCCCCCAGGGGCTCTTCGTGGGGTGGTTCGACATCCCGGTCATCCTCTACTTCGGCGCACTCCTCCTCATCACCCCGTTCCTCTTCCTTCGGGAATCCCCGTGGGTCGTCTCGCTCCCGATCCTCGTCGGGATCGGCGCCGCCGGGCTCGCCGTCCTCTACGTGGTCCAGAAGGCGGCGTTCCTCAACATCGTGACCGGGCAGGGGTACTTCGTCAAGACCCTCGTCTACTCGACCGTCGCCGAGGCCCAGGCCCCGTCGATCGACCAGCTCATCGTCGGGTACGGCATCGCGACGTTCTTCCTCGCGTTCGTCGGCCTCGTCCTCTACGTCTGGGGCGCCGTCCGGGCCCGGTTCCGCCGGGTCCAGATGGTCTTCCTCGTCTTCGCCGTCATCTCGGTCTACCTGCCCATCTCGGCCGCGAAGTTCTTCTTCCTCGGCTCGGCGGCGTTCGCCCTCCTCGCGGCCGAGGCGATCGTCCGGCTCCTCGACATCGGCGGGTACGCGACGCTGCGCCGGAACATCGTCGCGCTCTCCGACCGGCGGAACCGGCTCGCCGCCTTCCGGCGGTCGTTCAAGGCCCGCCAGGTCCTCGTGATGCTCCTCGTGATCGGCCTCATCCTGCCGGTCATCTGGCTTGCCGTCGACGCCGGGGTCCCGTACAACCTCAAGAGCGGCTACAACCAGCAGATCTACAACACGCTCCCGGCGCCGCTCCGCTCGACGGCGCCCTCCTCGTCGACGAACTTCTACTTGGGAGCGGCCGGCACCCAGCTCGACACGCCGGACCAGTACGACGAGAACGGGTACAACTGGCTCGCGCTCCAGGACCAGAACGTTCCGCAGCCGGAACGTCCCGCCTTCGTGAGCTGGTGGGACTATGGGTTCCAGGCGATCGCCCAGGGGAACCATCCGAGCGTCGCGGACAACTTCCAGAACGGGATCGATCCGGCGGGGAACTTCCTCCTCGCCCAGAACGAATCCCAGGCCATCGCGGCGCTCGCGACCCGGCTCCTCACGGCGGAGCAGGTGGTCTCGGGGAACCCGTACCTACCGGCCGACCTCAACGCCATCCTCACGCGGGACGGGATCAACGTCACCACCCTCCACAACCTCATCGTGAACACCTCGTCGGACATCCCGCTCGTCCTCGGCCATCCCGACCGGTACCTCCCGGTCTCGTCCACGAACCTCGATGCGACGAACGCGATGTACCTCGCGACGGAGTACTTCCTCGCGACGAGCCTCCCCACCGACCGCGTCGCCGAGGTCTACAACGACATCGGCTCGTACACGGGCTGGACGATCCGCTACGCGATGGTCGATAGCCGTCTCTTCCCGACGAGCGGGCAATCCACGGGGATCTTCTACGCGCCGGCCGATCTCACCGACCGGGTGATCACGTCGGGCGGGGTGCCGTCGACGTTCTTCAACGTCACGATCACCGGCTCCGACGGGAACACCTACCCGCTCGGGAGCGCGCCGGCGGGGATCCTCGCCACGAACTACAACATCCAGTACTATCCGCCATTCTACAACTCGATGATCTACCGGGTCTTCGCGGGCTACAACGGGACCGACGTCGGCCAGGGGAACGGCATCCCCGGGCTCCAGAGCTTCGCGGGCAATACCGTGGCGAACGACCCGCCCGAGCCCGGCTGGATGCTCTCCCACTTCCAGGTCGTCTACCAGACCGGCTACTACTGCCCGTTCGCCGACCCCGCGACCCACCCCGGGTGCTTCCACGCGATGAACGCGATCGACGCCCAGCACCTCGCGAAGGCCCAGAACGGGACCGCGAACCTGGACCCGTCGATCTACTACGGGGTGCAGGGCGGCGGCGGCGAGTCGATCCTCGAGTACTACGCCGGCCAGCCGATGACGGGGACCGTCACCCTCCCGAACGGCCAGCCCGTCGTCGGCGCCCACGTCACCGTCGACGATGCCTGGGGGATCCCCCACATGTCGACGCTCACGGGGTCCGATGGCGCGTACTCCGTGATCCTGCCGCCGGGCAACGACACGGTGAACGTGACCACGGGAACGTTCAACGCCCTCGACCAGGACGGCTCCACCTCGCTCCTCGCCCTCAAGGTGAACGTCCCGTACGCCCTCGGCTCGAACCCGTCGGCCCCGACGCTCGTCCACCCGATGGTCCTCGCGCCGGCGTCGGTCCAGGGGTTCGTCTACTGGAACCAGGCGAACAACTCGTCGTACATCCCCACGACCGATGCGATCGTGCCGGGCGCCTCGGTGGTCCTCTGGGGCGGCGGCGGGCCGGCACGCACCGCGACGACCGACGCGAGCGGCGCGTTCGTCGTCGGCAACCTCCCTCCCGGCGTGTACAACATGGCCATCGTCGACCACGGGTCCAACTTCACCGAAGCCCAGGTGATCCTCGGCGCCGGCGCCACCCACAACGCCACAACCGGGCTCTCCCCGGGGTCGGTCACGGGCAAGGTGTTCATCCCGACGGGCGGGTTCGGCGCGACGGGGGCCACGGTCACCGTCCGGGGCGCGAACGGCGCGGTGAGCTCGGCGACGACGAACACGACCGGCGCCTACAAGATCGACAACCTGGGCCCGGGCAACTACTCGGTCGTCGCGACGCTCGCGGGACAAGGGCTGGGGTCCAACCCGCGCTCGCTCGCCGTCGCGACCGCCGGAAGTTCGACGGTCCTCAACTTCACGCTGGTGCCCACGACGACGGTGACCCTCGTGGTCCTCGCCGACGGCGTCCCTGTGAGCGGGATGCCGGTCCGGTTCGATCCGATCGGACCCTTTGTGCCCCCGTCGACCGGCAATGGCACGAACGGCACCGGTCCCTCCCCGACGCCGCCGTCGGCCCCTGGAACGGGCCCGGCCGTCGCGTCCACGAACGCCACGCTCGTCGTCTCCGACAGCGACGGCGTCGTCACCGCCACGGTCCCGTACGGGAACTACTCGGTCTACGCGTTCGGGCTCGTCGGGTCGACCTGGAGAGCGGCGTTCGAGACCGCCTACCTCCCCGCGGGCCGGACCGCCCTCGAGCTCGCCCCCATCCCCCTCGCCCCCGCGATCCGACTCTCGGGGACGATCCCGCTCCCCGGTGCCACGGCGACGACCGTCGTGCGGGCGTACGATGCCCGGGGCGACTCGGTGGCGACCGGCGTGAACGGCACCGGCGGCTGGAACCTCTACCTGCCCGCGGGGACCTACAGCCTGCTCGCGACGCAGGCGGCCCCGTCCGGTTCGTCCGCTCCCGCGCTCGCCGGCGCGATGAACGTCACCCTGAGCTACCCGACGACCGTCGCTTTCGCCCTCTCCCCCGCGCTCTCGGTGGTCGCCGCGGTGGGCGAGCCGACGACCACGAACGGCCCCGGCTTCTTCCCGGCGGCGAACGCCGTGGTCCATCTGCGGCTCACGACCGGCTGGCAGGTCGCGGCGCTCTCCGCGGCCGACGGGAACGTGAGCTTCGTGGCGCCGACGTCGATCCCCACCGGCACGTCCTACTGTCTCTCCGCGGCGGCGTTCGGCTTCGAACCGTACGACACCTGCGGGTTCTCTTCGACGACGCTCGCCGACACGACGACGATCCCGCTCACCCTCACCCCGGTCCCCGTGAACCTCACGGTCCACGGACTGCCGAGCGGCGCCTCGATCACCGTCAACTTCACCGCCACGTCGGGCTCGGCGGTGACCCGGTCGGTGACCGGAGGGCCCACGTTCGCCCTCGATCTCGCTCCGGGAAACTACGAGCTCACCGCCTGGGCTCCCGCGCCCACGCCGCCGGGGCTCCTCCTCCCGACGGCGCCGATCAACCTCACCATCCCGGTCGGCACCGGGCTCTCGTCGCTCACCCTCTCGGTCTTCCATGAGGTGTGGTCGGTGGGTTCGCTCCATCTCCCCACCGGGCTCACGACGGCCGATGTGGTCGTCCACCTCCGGTCGGCGAGCGCGAACCTGACCGAGTCGGGCGACGCGTTCACGACCGGGTTCTTCGCACCCAGCGGCGTCTACGACGTGTACGCCTCGGGGACGATCAACAACGGCTCGGCGACCCCCACGACCTACGCGTCGCTCGGCTCGATCACGATCAACGCCACCGGTGTGGTGACCCCGGCCGTCGGGGTCACGACGCTCGCCGCGCACGTGGTCGGGAACCTCACGTACGACTTCGGCGGCTCCCCGAACGGGAGCGTGGGGGTCGATCTCGTCGGGCCCGACGGGATCTCGATCCCGACGACGGCCGCCCTCGGTTTCTATCAGGCCGTCGTCCCGGCGAACGCGACGTTCACGCCCCTCGTCAACACCACCCAGCTCGTCACCGTCGGCGGGGTCACCCAGTACGAGACGTTCACCGCCGCCACCGGCACTTCGTGCGTGGCGACGTTCCCGTCGGCCACCTGCAACGTCCCCCTCGTGGGGGTGCCGCTCACCGAGACGTTCGCCGGGGCGGTGACCTACGCCGGGTTCCCCGCTGGGCTCAGCGGGACCATCAAGCTCGTAGGACCGCTCCCGGCGACGACGGTCCGCACCATCGCGTTCGCCGACGGGGCGTTCTCGGCGGCGCTCGCCCCCGGCACGTACCAGGCGTACACGGCGGCGACCGGATCGTTCGGCGCCCTCGCCAACCTCACGCTCCTCACCGTGAGCCCGACGGCGCCGCCGGCGCTCGTCATCGCGCTCGGCCCCACCTGGACCGACACCGTCACCATCGCCGGGCCGGCGGGCGTCGCCACGGCCGCGGCCACGCTCACCGTCACCACCCCCACGGGCGTCGCGCTCACCCTCGCGGGCGTCGCGATCGGCTCATCGGTCGCCCTCGCGCTCCCGGTCGGAGTCTACACGGTCAGCGCGACGGCGCCGGGGGCTCCCTACGGCGTACCGGCGAACGCCACCGCATCGGCGTCGGTCGTGCTCGCCGCGGGGAACGCCGCGACCCGGCTCGCGCTCGCGTTCCACCTGGTGCCCTCGGTGACGATCACCCTCGTGGGTCCCTCGACCCAGACGGTGGGCGGCGGCGGCGTCGCCGAGATCGCCTTCGTGGCCCACAACGTCGGCACCGCGCCGGCCACCGTCGCGTTCGTGGGGAGCCCCTCCACGTGGAACTTCACCCTCGCGCCCGCGAACGCGACGCTCGGCGTCGGCGGCGCGAACGCCACCGTCGCCGGGACCGCCCGGGTCGTCGTGCCCGCCGGCACGCTCGCGACGCCGCCGCCCGCGACGCTCCAGGCGGTGTACCTCACGAACTCCACGGCCGCCGGTCCGCCGGTCACCTGGATCATCCGGACCACCGCCTACGTGGGGCTCACCGTGGGCGCCTCCCGGACCGGGATCCTCGCCGCGCCACAGGCCGGCACCATCGCGTTCTACCTCCTCAACGGCGGCAACGTCCCCGAATCGGTCACCGTCGGGATCGAGAACGCGCTCGACCTCGCGGCGCTGGGCTGGTCCACCACAGTGTACCAGGGGAACGCCCCGCTCGTGGGGGCCACCAGCGTGGCGCCGGGATCGAACACGACCTTCAGCGTGAAGCTCGCCGCCGCCTCCTCCTACGCGCTCCATCCGAACGAGGTCGATCTCGCGGTCACCGCGTCGAACGGTTCGATGGCGATCTCCCGGCCGCTGGTCCTCGCCGTCCCGCTCCTCACCGTCGCGCTCAACGGGACGGTCATCGCCGTCACCGGCCCCAACGTTGGCGCGCCGAGCCCGTACCCCGACTGGCTCATCCCGGTCCTCGCGTTCGTCCCCGCAATCGCCCTCGTCGTAGGGCTCGTGACGTACCGCTGGTGGCGCACCCGGCGCTGGGTGCGGCGATGAGCCGCGACCGGGCCCGGCCGCCGGGCACCCTGCTCGCCCTCGCGATCACCGCCCTCCTCGGCCTCCTCGCGGCCGCGCCGGCGGCGTGGGCCGCACCCCCCACGTACCCGCCGATGACGGCGAATCTCACCGGCCCCACGACCGTCGGCACCCTCGATGCGAAGAACTACACCGTCACCGCCTCGGGCGGGCCGGCCGAGTCGCTCGACGGGTCGACCGTCGGGGCGTACACGTACTCCGCCTCGTTCCTGGCCCTCAACCGGACCGGGATCGCCTTCGGCCCCGCGTCGCGGGGGGTCCTCGTGAACGGGACGATCAACCTCGTCCTCTCCGCCGGGAACATCACCCAGTCGATCACCCTCACCGTCGAGGTGAACTCGACGTACAACGGGCTCAACGTGAGCCGCAACGTGAGCCTCGTCGTCACCGTGGTCCAGCCGTACGTCCTCACCGCGACGCTCGTCGTCGGGAGCGGCGCCGGCACCTCGCCGTTCACGCTCACCGTCGACCTCGATGGGGCCCCCGTCGGGACCATCCACGTCGTCTCGCTCACCGCCGGCCAGCAGTTCCCGGTCTCGTTCCGGTACGTCGATACCGATCTCGCGCCCGGGCTGCACACGTTCTCGGTGAGCCTCACCGATCGCAACGGTCTCGTGACGTTCCCGGGCGGGGCCGAGACGTACGAGCAGTCGTTCTACGTCACGCCGCCGCCCCCGGACAACGCGCTCTGGATCCTCGCCGGGACGTCGGCGTTCGTCGGTGCCATCGTTATATGGCTCACCTTCGTCGGCGCGCGCCGCTCCCGCCGCGGCAAGAAGTAGCGACGGGACGGACCGTAGGGCGTCGAGCATGATGGCGATGGGCGAACTCAAGTGCACGAGCTGCGGGCTCGCCCTCGCCGGCCGCGGCGCGACGCACTTCCCCTGCCCCGATTGCGCGACCCCCATCGGCCGCGACGCCCGCTGCCGCGACCAGAGCGTCCTCTACCGGTGCCCGAAGTGCGGCTTCGAGGGCCCGTAGCGGCCCCATGGGCGCCGTCGCGGTCCTCTTCCGCCTGATGCCCACGGGCGTCGAGACCGATCTCAAAGCCATCGCGGAGGAGGTCCGCACCCGCCTGCCGGCCGGCGTCACCGTCCGCGGGATGCAGGTCAAGGACATCGCCTACGGCCTCAAGGCGCTCCTCGTCTCCGTCGTCATGCCCGACACCGGCGGGGTCCTCGGCGCCGTCGAGTCGGCGCTCGGCGGGATCCCCCATGTCGAATCGGTGGAAGTGATGGAAGAGGGGCTCCTCTAGGCCACCCCCACCGCCGTGGACCTCTTCACCCACGTCCTTCTGGGCTACCTGCTCGCCGTCGGCGTCGTCGGCTTCCAGCCGCAGTACCTCGCCGCGGCCGCGATCGCGGGCGGCCTCCCCGACGGGGACATCTTCTTCTTCCCGCTGGCGCGCCGGTTCCCGATCCTCCGGCACCACGGGATCACCCACTCGATCTTCGGGGTCACGGTCCTCGCCGCCATCGGCGGGCTCGTCGTCGCCCCCCGGCTCGCCGCCGGTGACCCGTGGACGTACTTCGCCGTCATGGAGCTCGCCGGCCTCGGCCACATGGTCGGCGACGGGTTCACCCACTTCTCGGTCCCGCCGTTCCTGCCGTTCTCCGAGCGCCGGCTCGAGCTCGACGCGGACCGGGCGATCAACTTCGTCCTTCTCGCCGTCTCGGTCACGTCGTTCTACCTCCTCCTCGGCGTCGAGCGCAACCAGGTGCCGTTCCCGGTCTACGCCGGCACGGTCTACGCCCTCATTGCGTTCTACGCCTCGTACCTCGCGATCCGGCTCGCCGCCCGGCTCTGGATCGGCCGGCACCTCACGGCGATGGGACCGTTCCGGGTGCCGATCCCCACGACGAACCCGTTCCGCTGGCTCCTGATCGCCGAGGAGAAGAGCGGCGGCCGGGTCCGCACGACGTTCGCGCCGTACACCCTCGGCCGGGGGCTTCGGGGCCCGGTCCGTTCGGTGGACGTGCCGGCCGAGGCGGCGCCCGACGCCCCGATGGGACCCGTCGCGACGGCCGACGAGGCGCTCGCCCGGACGTACCCGATCGCGCGCCGCTCGAGCGGGCTCCTCGACGACACGTACCACTTCGGCGAGGCGACGCGCTCGGCCGACGGCGGCTGGATCGCGACCTGGTACTCCCTCGAGTTCACGCTCCTCGGCCGCGCGGCCGGGGTCCGGGTCGTCGTCGCGCCGGACGGGTCGACCCAGGTCCGGCGATCGTGGGCGGTCCCGGGCTGGCAGCGGACGGTGGCATGAGCGCCGCGCCCCGGCTCGTCCCGGCGTCGGCGGCGGTCCCCGAGACGCTCCGGCTCCTCGACGGGTACCGCCTTGCGGCCGTCGCCGCGGGCTGGGGCTGGGCGCTCCACGCCGTCGACCGGCTCGCCGAGGCGGCGCGGGGCGGCACCCTGGAGGGGCACCTGTGGGTCGGTCCCGGCGGCGAGGCGGTGGGGTTCGCGGTCCCCGACCGGCCGAGCGAGGTCGGCCGGCGGCTCGACCTCTACCTCGACGCGGGGTACCGGACCGAGGCCGCCCTCGGGGCGTTCCTCGACGATCTTGACCGGCTCGCCGGGGTTCCTCCCCTCGTCGAAGTGTCGGACCTCATCCCCGGCGTGGGCGCCGACGCCCGGGCCGCGGCGCTCGGCGGCCGGGGGTTCGTGCCGGTCACGCGCACCGACTACGCCTACCCGCCGGACCGGGACCCGCCCGCCGCCCTACCGGTGGCGACGGGGACGGTCCGGTCCGCGCGGGCGGACGACCGCGACGCGCTCGCCGACCTTCTCCTGCGGGCGTACGCCGACAACCCGATCGACCTCGCCCTCTTCCGCCAGCGCCCGGATCCCGCCGACGACGCCCGGGCCGCCATCGATCTCCTGTTCGGGACCGACCTCGGGCCGTTGATCCCGTCGGCGAGCCCCCTCGTGGAGGTCGACGGCCTCCTCGCCGCGGCGGTGCTGGTGAACGACCATCAGGGGCTCCTCATCACCGACGTGATGGTCGATCCGCGGTACCGCCGGCGCGGGCTCGCCCGGGCGCTCCTCGCCCGGTCCGTCGCCGCGTGCCGGGCGCTCGGCCGGACCGACGTGCGGCTCGTGGTGACGGGCGGCAACGACCGGGCCATCGCGCTCTACCGGTCGATGGGATTCGTCCCCATCCCCGGTCGCGAGGGGACGGTCTGGCTCCACGCCGAGCGGCTCGGGCTCCCCCCGGGCCCTTCGGACCCGGCCCGGTGACGACCGACGGCTAGCGCCGGCGCCCGCGCCCGTGGGCCACCGCCACGAGCACGACGGCGACGACCGCCACGGCACCACCGATGAGGATAGCCGCGGTGAGCGCGTCGACGCCGCCCGGACCGCCCGTCGGGCCCGGAGATCCCCCGCCCGGTGCCGCCGGTGTGAGGGTGACGTCGACGGTGGCCACGCCACCGGCCGTGACGGTCACGTTCGTGAAGTACGGCGCGTACCCGGCGAGGACGACCTCGATGGCGTGGACCCCCGGGAGCGTCGTGGCGTTGAACGTCCCGTCCGACGTGGACTGGACCGCCCCGTCGATCCAGATCGTCGCGGCCGCCGGGGTGAGCAGTCCTGCGATGTAGCCGGGCCGAAGGGTGAAGGCGACCGTGACGGCGAACGCCGTCGCGGCGACCGTGATCGAACCGGTGGGGGGGTCGGCCAGGTACGTGGCTCCAGCGTCGACGGAGAACCCGAAGCTGCCGTTCCCCTCGGTGAACGCGATCTCCGTCCCCGTCGACGACGTGAGCTGCCCGGCGAGGTTCACCGACCAGGGCGTGCCGGGCGGCAGTCCCGTTTCGGAGAAGGTGACGTCGTAGACGAACGGCGTCCAGGCGACGACGAGCGCGACCGGGGCGCCGTTCACGACGATCGTCCCCGCGTAGCGCGCCGTGTGGTACCCGGCGAAGGGCGCGATGGTGTACGCGTAGGTGCCGTTCACGAGCGTGTCGAGGGTGAGGGTGCCGGTGACGACGTACGGCGTCCCACCGATCGTGATCGTGAACGACGACCCCGTCGGGAGCCCCGTGCCGCTGACGGCGACAGGGAAGGGCCGGGGGATGCCGAGGGTGAGCGTCGTCGTCCCCCCGGCCGCGAGCGTCGCGGTCCCGTTCGCGATGGGATCGCCCGCGAGATCGGTGATCGCTACGGCGTACGTTCCCGGAGCCAGGGTGAGCGCCGCGCTTCCGCCGGTGAACGGGTACGGGCTGCCCGCGACCCACAGAGTTCCGGCGGACGCGTTCGGCGACGCCACCCGGAGCTCGCCCACATCGGACCGGAAGTAGAGGTCCGTGAGCGGGTTCCCAAGAGGCGTGCCCATCGTCGAGAGGTTCGCGCGGAGCGCGCCGTTCGTCGGATCGGCCGCGAGCCCGACCTGGACGTGGCTCATGAGCTCGGCGGTGTCGGAGCCGAAGTTGTAGGCGTTCGGGGGCGCCTCGTAGTTGTGCCCGTTCCAGTACTGCAGCGATAGACGCATCGAGGTGTTCCGGTCGGTCATCGTCCCGCCGCCGGGCGGGCCGGTGTAGTCCCACTCCGCGTCGCGGAAGTTCCCGATCGGCGCGTACTGGGTGCCGTCGACGACGAAGCCGTTGTCGGTGAAGCCCTGGGCGAACGGGAACGAGACGTTGTCGTAGGTGACCCACCCGCCCGACGCCACGTCGAGGTACTGGAACGCCACGTGGGGCACGCCGCCGACGAGTCCCGTCGAGACGCGCGTCTTCACCTCGGTGGGGTACTGGACGACGACGCAGTTCGAGGCCGAGCACGGCGGGACGTCGGCGTACCAGTAGACATCGACGCCGCAGGCCGACGCCGGGCAGTAGTTCACCGAGCCGTTGCCGGTGGCCGACGCGGCGTCGAGGTAACTTGAGCTCAGGTTCCAGACGTTGTCGAGGAACTGGAGGTCCTGTTGTACGGTGTAGCTGTTGATGACGTTCTGGATCCAGTAGAGGTACGTGGCGTGGCTCACCGGATTCGTGAACTCGACGACAACGTTCAGCTGGAAGGTGATGTCACTGTTGGCCGTCGTGTTCGACGGAGCGTAGGCGAGCATCCTCGAGATGTTCGCGTCGGCGAGCCACACCGGGGTGGTGTACACGTAGCCGTTCCCGAGGGCGTCCACTCCGTAGTCGGCGATCCCCATAGGCGCCGGCTCGGTCGTGTGGATCGCATACGGATTGACCCCCGTCGCGAGCGAGTGCGTCGCGCCAAGGAGCGTCCGTGCGGGCGCCCAGGGCGGAGCGTCCTGAGCGAGGTGAACGCCCGCTGCGGGGTTCCCCACCGGAGTACCGGAGGGGCCGGGCGCTGCGGCCCCCGGGAGGTGGGTCGCCACCACGAAGGATCCCGGACCGACCGCGACGGCGGCCAGGGCGAGGGTGATCGACCAGCACAGCCACCGGGGGTCGCCCACGCCGGAGCCGCGAGAGGTGCGGGGATTAGAGCCCTGCTCTCGGTATCGCGGCGGGGTGGCCCGCCGGCGACCGCACCCCCGCGTCCCGCTCACCGGGCGGGGACCCTCGGGCGACGCCGGCGACGGGCGGGGGCTCGCCGTTCGGCCGTCGCCCGGGCTCGGGCGATCTTCGGGTCGAGCCAGAGGCGCATCTCCCAGGTGCGCTCGAACCCGAGGCGGGCGTAGACCGACCGGCCGGCTTCCGACGCGTGGAGGAGCACCCGGGGCGCTCGACGTTTCTGAGCATGGCCGATGAGCCGGCCGACGAGCGCGGAGGCGAGCCCACGGCCCCGATGGGCCGGATCGGTGAACATGGAGAAGATGTACGGCACCGTCCGGCCCGGCATCCCCGGTCGGGGTTGGCTCGGCTGCCACCACAGGCAGCCGCTCGCGACGACGGTCCCCGAACCGTCGACGGCGACCATCGCCAGGGCGGACCGGTCGCGGAGACGGGCGGCGAGCCACGATCGGTAGACCGACGCGTGGCGTCGGAACTCGATCGCGGGGAGCGGGCGGATCTCGCGGAACATGGCGACTCGATGCTCGATCAGCACGCGCATGTCCGACGGGCGGGCCCGGCGGATCCGGTAGGCGGACCGCGGGCGACGCGCCGACCGGGGGGATCGTTCACGGTGCGCGCGCGGCATCGACCCTCCTAGGTGGTCGGTACGTTCCGCTCGAGGAAGTAGGCCATCACGATCCCGACGAACCGATCGGGCTCGGCGAGGGGAAGGAACGAGCCCGCCGCGGGAACCTCGAGGAGGGTCCCGTTCGGGAACCGTGCGGCCACCGCGGCCGCTCGGCGGCGGATCGAGGGCGCCGACTCCATCCCCGTCACGACGGCGACCGGGCCCGGGTACTCCTCCCAGCGCAATCGGGCATCGAGGGACCGGCATTCCGACCACGCATCGTGCACCCGCGCAGGATCGAGGGTGGTCAGGTGCTCGGCCACGGTCGCCCCGGCTGGGTCGGCGCCCGCGGCGGCCACGACCTCGTCCCGCCAGCCGAGCGCACCGCCCGAGGCGGGGTCGATCCCCGGGTCGGGTTCCGCCAGGTAGGGTTCATGGAGCAGCACCCCCCGGACGAGGTCCGGCCGGCGCAGGACGAGGTCGAGGGTCCGGGCCGCGGCCCAGCTCGAGGCGAGGAGATGGGCCGGATACCGGTCGGTCTGGCGCATCGTCTCGGCGAGCTCGGCCCCCGCCGCGGAGGCGTCGGTCGCCGGTCCGGTCCCGACCTCGACGAGATCGAACGCCGGTCGGAGGGCTGGGGTGGTCCGTGCCCACATCGAGTACCCCGCCAGGGGATCTTCCACGAGCGCGAGCGGATCGCGGGAGGCGGCCCCGTCCCCGTCCTCGTCCGCCACGCCGTCGACCGTTCCGGGCAAAGCATCGGGACCCGTCCCGGTTACCGCGCCCTCGGGGGGTGGCCCTCGAAAAATAAAAGAACGCCCCGCGGTCCCCCACCGATGTCGATGAGCGCACCGTTATCGTCCGAACCGTTGCCCGAGGTCCTCGAGCAGCTCCGCCGGCTCGCGTCGAGCGACAGCGAATCGTCGCGCCGCGCCGCATCGGACCGCCTCACGCAGCTCCTCCTGCACGACTTCGATACCGTCCTCGACGCGACGCAGGAGTGGGCCCTCGACGAGGATCCCCGGATCCGGGAAGTGACGCTCCGCGCCTGTCTCCAGCCGCCCGAGCTCACCGACGATGCGCGGGTCCGGCACCTGCTCGGCCGGGTCGAACGGTTCATCGGCGACGTCGACCCCACGATCACCGAGCTGTGGACCCGCTCCGTCGTCCCGCACCTCCTGAAGGTCCGCCCGGAGGTCGTCCTCCCGTGGCTGCGGGATTGGACGAAGAACCCGGAGGAGCCGGTGCGCGCCGGCGTCGCGCTCACCCTCGGAGCGATCTCGGAGAAGTACCCCACCGATGCGGTGGAGGGCCTCGCGATCATCGCCGTCGACCCGCGCCCGTCGGTCCGGGAGGCGGTCCTGACCTCGATCGAGGAGATGCGGGCCCGCTACCCGGGCATGTCCGGGTACCTCGACGCCCGTTTCGGCCCGCTCCTGGCCGCCGAGTAGGCATCGCGTCCTCGTTCGCTGGGCGCACCGGTCCGGAGGGGGTCGGTGGCCGCCCCGACGGTGCCCGTCGATCGGCGGTCGGCCGCCGTCGGGACCGGGGTCCTGATCGCGCTGCGGATCGCGTACGCGTACAACTGGTTCGACGTCGGACCCGGGCTCCTCGGGGTGAGCGCCGAGTTCGGGGTGCCGGCGGCCGATTGGGGAATCCTGCTGGCGTCGTTCCTCGTCGGCGCCGGCCTCGGCCAGGTGCCCGCCGGGCTCCTCGCGCGCCGGTACGGACCCCGCCGGATCGCTCTCGCCGGCGTCCTCCTCCTGGGCCTCGCCGGTCTCGCGGCGGCGGCGGCCCCGACGTTCGGGCTCCTCGTCGCGGCCCGGGGCGTGGGGGGCGTCGGGGCGGCGCTCTTCTTCTCGCCGGCGATCGGCCTCGTCGGCGATCTGCAGCCCGCGTCCCGCCGGGGCCTCATCGTCGGGGTCTTCAGCTCGGCGTTCAGCGCGGGTGCGGCGCTGGGGGTCTTCGCGAGCGCGATCCTGGTACCGGAGATCGGCTGGCGGGGGGCGCTCGCGCTCGGTGGCGCGCTCCTGCTCGCCGTCACCTTGGTGGCGCTTCCGACGGTCCCCCGCACCGCCGCCGACGCGGGCGGACCGCCCCTCTCCGCCCCGACCCGGGCGCTTCGTTCCCGCGCGGTCTGGTCGATCGGGCTTGCCTTCATCGGCCTCGAGGGCGCGTCGCTCTCAGCCGGCCAGTACTTCGTCCCCTTCGCCCAGACGGTCCACGGGTGGGCGCCGACCGTCGCCGGCGCCGTCGCCTCGCTCTTCGTCTTCCCGAGCTTCTTCGGAGGGCCCGTGGGGGGGGCGCTCACCCAGCGGTCCCGCCGGCGCCGCACCCAGATGGTCGTCGCCACGGCGATCCCCGGCGCGCTGCTCCTCCTCGTGCCGACGGCCGACCTCGCCGTCGCGGCGCTCACGGCGACGATCTTCTCGCTGAGCTACGGGGCGGTGTACGCGATGATGTACGTACTGGCGCCGTTCCTGCCGGACATCCCGGCGAACGAGGTCCCGCTGGCCATCGGCCTGTTCAACGCGATCCAGATCGCCGGCGGCGCGGCGATCACGGTCCTCTTCGCGGTCCTCATCGACGTGGCGGGCTACTCGACGGCTTGGGCGGCCCTCGCCGTCGTGACCGTGGCGCCGCTCGTCCTCCTCCTCGGAGTGCCGGCGACAGGCCCACGGCCCACGCCCGTCGTCGCGTCGGGGTCATGAGGACCGGCGGCGTCGCCGGCCCGTGACGCTCTCGTACACCGGGATCCGGGTCCGGGACCTCGCCCGGTCGATCCGGTTCTACCAGGACGGGTTCGGCCTCACCGAACGGGGCCGCGGCACGATGACCCACGGCGGGCGGTTCGTCGAGCTCGAGGACCCTTCCTCCCACCAGCGGATCGAGCTCAACTGGTACCCGCCCGGGTCGCCGTACGCGACACGGTACACCGTGGGAGAAGGGCTCGACCACCTCGGGTTCGTGGTCGACGACGCCGACGCGACGGTCGCCCGCCTCCTCCCCCTGGGCGCGTCGATCGCCCTCCCCGTCTGGACCGAGCGGGGCCGGAGCCGGATCGGATTCGTCCGGGACCCCGACGGGATCTGGCTCGAGATCGAGAGCCGGATCCGCCGCAGCCCCGCGCGCGTCGGGAGCAGGGGTTAACGCACCCGGCCCCTCCGGCCGACGATGGCCCGCCCGGCGTCGATCACCGTCCTCGACGGCCACGCCTCCGTCGGCGGGACCAAGATCGCGGTGGACACGGGCACGGCGACGGTCCTCCTCGACTTCGGCACCAACTACCAGCGCCAGTCGCACTTTTTCGAAGAGTTCCTCCACCCCCGACCGGCCCGGGGGCTCGTCGACCTCTTGGAGCTCGGTCTGCTGCCGCGGCTCCGCGGCGTCTACCGGCCGGATCTCTTCCCCGCGACGGACTACCCCGATCGGGACGCCGGTTTTCCGGGTGAACCGCCCTCGGCGGTCCTCCTCTCGCACGCGCATCTCGACCACTGCGGGGCGCTCGCCTACGTGGACCCCTCGATCCCGGTCTACGCCTCGCCGACGACGCTCGCGCTGTTGCGCGCCTGGCAGGAGACCGGCCAGACGAACGTCTCGACGGAGGTCACCTACGTGGCACCCCGGACCCCCGCGGAAGGGGGGCTGCTCCAGACCGAGCGGGGAGCGCCCCGACGGCACCGCACCTACCGGCTGCTAGGGGAGCCGTCGACGGGATTCTCGGCCGCGATCGCCCGTTCCCCCGTTCGCCGCGGCGAGCTCGAGGGGCCGGTGCCGGCGGCCGGGACCGCCGACCCGCTCGTGCGCTCCCTGGGGATCGACGCGCCGACGGTGGACCACTCGCTCCTCGGGTCCCATGGGTTCCTCCTCGACCTCGACGGTGCCCGGATCGCGTACACGGGGGACGTCCGGTTCCACGGGGCCCGGGGACCGGAGACCGAGGCGTTCCTCCGCCGGCTCGAGGCCCGGAGCCCGGACGTGCTCATCGTGGAGGGCACCCGCCTCCGGCGCGACGACGCCGAACCGCCCCAGGGACGGACCAGCGAGGAGGAGGTCCGATCGAACGCGGAGAAGGCCGTGGCGGCGGAGGCGGGTCGCCTCGTGATCGCCGACTTCGGCCCCCGCAACATCGAGCGGCTCGTCACTTTCCGTGCCGTCGCGGCGGCGACGGGACGGCAACTCGTGGTGACCGCGAAGGACGCCTACCTGCTCCAGCTGCTCAGCACCACCGAGCCGGGGATCCCGCTCGACTTCGGCGTCGGTGGGATGCGGATCTGGGCCGAACCCACGACCCGGTCGCCCGGCGCGTGGTCGTCCTCCGTGACCGAGGCGTTCGGCGGCGCCGAGATCGGGCCCGAGGAGATCGAGCGGTCGCCGGGCCGCTGGATCGTCTGCTTCAGCTTCTTCGACGCGAACGATCTCGTCGACCTGCGCCGGGCGGCGCGGGGCGGACTCTGGTTGTACTCGTCCAGCGAGGCCCACGGCGAAGAGCAGGAGTTCGACTTCCGGCGCCTGCAGCACTGGATTGACTGGGCGGGGATGCGGGCCCGGGGCTTCAGCGTCGACGGCGAGGGGACGGTCCGGTTCGAGTCGGGGTACCACGCTTCAGGGCACGCCACCGAGGCGGAGCTCGTCGAGCTCGTCCGGCGCGCGTCGGCGCGGCAGATCATTCCGGTCCACTCGGCCACGCCCCGACGCTACGAGCGGTTGCTCGGCCCGGAGGGGGCCCGACTCCGGTTCCCGACCCCGGGGACCCCGATCGTCGTCTGAGCGGACCCTACGGGGCGGTGCCGACCCCGGTGAGGAGGTCGTGCCGGGTCACGATCCCCACGAGCCGGCCGCCGTCGACGACAGGGAGCCGGTTGATCCGACGGGTGAGGAGGATTCCGACGGCATCGTCGAGGGTCGTCGTCGGCGGGATGGTGACCGCCGGCTTCGTCATCGCGCGCCGGACCGAAACCCCCCGAAGGACGCGCCGGCACGCCTCCGCGGTGTCGGTGCGCCCGTCGCGGGGCGACGGGAGGAGGAGGTCGAAGAGCCCGCGGGGAAGCGTGAGCCCCACGTCCTCGGTGAGCCGCCGGAAGATGTCCTTCTGGCTGATGACCCCCACGAGGGCGCCGTCGGCACCGGTCACCGGCAGCCCCGACACCCGGGCCTCGACCATGCGTCGGCCGGCGGTCTCGAGCGGTTCGTTCGCGCCCACGGTCACGACGCTCCGGGTCATCACGTCGCGGACGGTGAACCCGTAGAACCCGAGCGCCTTCGGCGCCCGGACCGGCGTGCTGGGCCCCGCGGCGGCGGGCGGCGTGCGACGACGGCGACGGGTGCGCTCGGCCATGGGTGGCCGGGGCGAGGGGCGGCCCGTCAAGAAGGTATGGGGTGACCCGGTCCCCGGGTGCGGGAGGTTGATATGACCGCCGGCGGTCGAGCGCGAGCCTCATGACCGCCGAGCAGTCGTCGCCGGAAAGCGCCGCCGCCTTCCTCGACCGGACCGAACGCGACCTCCTCGTCCTCACGATCGAGTCGTCCCGGGCCGACTGGGTGTACGCGACGCACATCACCGACGACACCGAGGCGCTCTCGGCCCTCACGTTGACCCGGGTCCTCCAGGCGACGGCGCGCGCGGCCAAAGCCGGGGTCCGGTTCGACCGGAGCCGGCTCTCGGCCGACGAGCTGCGCAAGATCGACCTACTGCGCCTCTCGATGCCGCTCGCGGCCCCGTCGGACCCCGTGCTCGCCGAGGAGCTCACCCGGCTCGTCGCCTCGATGTCGGGGAAGTACGGCAAGGCGCGCTATGCGCCCCGAGGGACCACCGAGCCCCTGGACCTCCAGGGGCTGAGCCGGATCCTGGCCGAGCGGCGGGATCCCGCCCAGTTGAAGGATGTCTGGGAGGGGTGGCACGGGTTCGGCCGTACGATCCGGCCCGAGTTCGTCCGGTACGTCGAGCTCGCGAACCAGGGTGCCCGGGAGCTCGACTTCGACGACACCGGGGCGATGTGGCGCTCGAAGTACGACATGCCCCCGGCCGACCTCGAGCGCGAGGTCACGCGACTCTGGGAGCAGGTCCGTCCCTTCTACCTCGAACTGCACGCCTACGTCCGCCGGCGGCTCGGCGAGCGGTACGGCACCGACCTCGTTCCCCAGGGCGGACCGATCCCTGCCCATCTCTTGGGGAACATGTGGTCCCAGAGCTGGGAGAACATCCTCCCGCTCGTCGCCCCGAAGGACGCCGGCGCGCCGCCGGACCTCACCGCCGCCCTCGTGCGGACCCGCGTCGATCCGAAGGGGATGGTGCGGTTCGCCGAGCGGTTCTTCGTCTCGTTGGGCCTCCCCCCGCTCCCCCCGTCGTTCTGGGAGCGGTCGATGTTCACCAAACCCCGCGACCGGGAGGTGATCTGCCACGCGAGCGCGTGGGACCTCGATTTCGTCGACGACCTCCGGATCAAGATGTGCATCGAGATCACCGGCGAAGACTTCCGGACGATCCACCATGAGCTCGGCCACAACTACTACCAACGGGCGTACGCCGGCCAGCCGTTCCTCTACCGCGACGGCGCCCACGATGGGTTCCATGAGGCCATCGGCGACACGATCGCCCTCTCGGTGACCCCGGGCTACCTCACCTCGATCGACCTCGGGGATGCGACGAGCGGCGCCGATCGCACGATCACCGACCTCCTCGCCGTCGCCCTCGAGAAGGTCGCGTTCCTCCCGTTCGGCTTCGCGATCGATGCGTGGCGGTGGCGCGTGTTCGCCGGGGCCGTCGCCCCCGAAGCGTACAACCCCTCGTGGTGGGCGATGCGCCGGGACCTTCAGGGTATCGAGCCGCCCGGGGTCCGGGCGCCCACGGAGTTCGATGCCGGCGCGAAGGCCCACGTGCCCTCGAACGTGCCGTACCTCCGCTACTTCCTAGCCCACATCCTGCAGTTCCAGTTCCACCGGGCGCTGGTGCGGGAGGCCGGGTTGAGCGGTCCGCTCCACGCCGCCTCGATCTTCGGCTCCCATGCGGCGGGCCGCCGGCTCGCCGAGATGCTCGCCCTCGGTCAGAGCCGACCTTGGCCCGACGCGCTCGCCGCGTGCACGGGGGAGTCGACGATGGATGGGGGGGCCCTTCTCGAGTACTTCGCGCCGCTCCGGGCCTGGCTCCGAGAGGAGAACCGGGGCCATCCGGTCGGATGGTCCGACGGCTCCGGCTAGGGCGGGGGCGCGGACGCGCGCCCGATCGTGAACATGTGGTCGAACCCGCCGAGGGCCGCACCGGCTCGCACCCACAGCGGAACGAGCGCCTCGAGCCACCGGGCCGACTCTATCCCGCCCACATCGAGGACCTGGGGCCACCCGAGCCGCCGAAGGATCTCGGTGGTCCGGGTCTTGGCTGCCGGATCGTCGCCGCAGATCATCATCACGGCCACCCCGCCGGTGAGCTGGGGCCGGACCATGAGCGTGTTGGGTACCGTGTTGAAGCATTTCACGACGTGCGCAGACGGCAGCGTCCGTTGGACGAGCTCGCCCAGGGAGTCGTTCAGACCGACGAAGAGCCCCAGGGGCATCCCCCGGGAGAAATCGAGCGGGTTCGTCGCGTCGAGGACAAGCTTCCCCGCGAGCGCGGCCGGACCGGCGGCCGCGAGCGCCGGTGCGACGGCGTCCCCGCGAACGGCGAGGACAACGACCTCCCCGTGGCCCGCCGCGTCGGCCGGCGCGGCGATCCGCACCCCTCGACCGGGCCCCTTGGCCCACGCCGCGAGCGCCTCTTGTCCCGGGTCCCGTGTCCCCACGACGACCGCATCGCCGAGGCCGGCGAACCCTTCCGCTAGTCGACGCCCGACGTCCCCGCTCCCGATGATCCCGATCCGCATGGGGTTGCGAGGCCCAAGGGCAGCCATGAAGGCTTGCTATCCGGGAGCGGCTCCGTTCCCCCGCGAAGCCTGTTAAGACGGGCGTCCCTGTCGGACGCCGTGCTCTGGGCGGGTCGCCGGACCGGTCGACCCTCCGTGTACCTCGTCGTGGCCGTCGTCCTCCTGTTGGGGGGCGCCGGCTCGAGCTTGCCCACGGGCCCGATCCGACCGGCGGTCGCGGCGCCGACCACGCTTCAGGGCGCTCCTGTTGAGACGGCCGCTTCTCCTGGCCCCGCGGGCGCCGCCCTCGGTCCGCCCCACTGGGCCGTGGCGCCGAACGTGTCGAGCCCCGCCCCACCCTCGGGAACGGCCCGCATGGCCGGTGACGGCGCCGTCGGCGGGGTGATCTGGTGGGGCGGGCCGCGAGGTGACAATCAGACGTGGTCGTACAGCGGCGGCCGGTGGGCGAATCTCACCAGTGCGCTCGGGACGTCGCCTCCGGCGGCGGCCGATGCCGCCCTGTCCGATGATCCCGTCGACGACCGGATCGTCTGGGTCGGCGGTTCGGCGAACGGCACGCTGCTCACGTGGGCGTTCGGGTCCGGGGTCTGGACTAATCTCTCGGCCTCCGCCGGCACCGCACCCTCCACGCGGAGTGGGGAAGCGGTGGCGTACGATCGAACGTCGGGAGCGGTCGTCCTTTTCGGCGGTTGGTCCGGCTCGAGCTTCCTCAACGATACCTGGACCTTCTCAGCGGGTGGGTGGAGCCCGCTCGCGACGGTGCACGCCCCGGCGGGCCGGGCCGGTGCCGGTCTCGCGTTCGATGCCCTCGACGGTTATCTCGTCCTACTCGGAGGAACCCATGCCACCGGTCCGTTGGTCGATGCGGCGAAGTTCGCCGCCGGCGATTGGACGCCGTTGCCGGCTCCGCCCCTCGGGGCCGGTGGGTCCGATGGCCTGGCTTCGGCTCCGGGCGGCGGGATCGATCTCCTCGGAGGCACCGGATGTGCACTCCCGACCGCGGGTCCGTGCAATGCCACCTTCACCTACGCCGGCGGGGTCTGGAGCGACCTCGGTGCGTCCTCAGGTCCGTCCCCCCGCCTCGGGTTCGCCCTCACGTACGATCCGGCCGACGGGTACGTCCTCGGTTGGGGCGGGAGCTACGCCGGGGTGGGGTTCAACGACACCTGGGTGCTCGGTGGCCCGCTGACCGCCACGGCGTCGGCCGAACCGCCGGTATCCTCGATCGGGGACGAACTGGTCGATCCGCTCCTCACGGTATGGGCCAGCGGCGGATACGGTGCCTACACCTACGCGTGGTCGAACGGGCCGCTCGACTGCCCGTTCAACGATAGCCCGGTGATCGTCTGCGTCACGGACCACCCCGCGACCTACAACGTGACGGTCCAGGTGACGACGGGGTCGGGGAACGTGACGACGGCGTTGGTCACGTTCACCGTCGAGGCCGAGTTCAAGCTCGCCGTGACGACCTCGGTCCCCATCATCGATCTCGGGTCGAACGTCACGATCGGCACCGCGATCGTCGGGGGTACCGCCGCCGTCAACTTCTCCTGGAGCGGGCTCCCCCCCGGGTGCGCGCCTGTTGATGCCCCCTCGATCGAATGCGTCCCCGCCGGCGTCGGGTTCTTCGCCCCGACGGTCGTCGCCATCGACACATTGGGGGACGTCGCCCCGAGCCAGCCCGGCGCGCTCCTGGTGAACCCGGCGCCGGTCATCGCGATCGTCCCGTCGAGGGTGTCGGCTGTCGCCCCGGCCGCCATCACCCTCACGCCTGTGGTCACGGGAGGCTCCGCGCCCTTCACCCTGGTCTGGTCGTTCGGCGATGGGTCGACGACCACGACCGCCGGTGGGACCGTCACCCACACCTACGCCGCCGGCTCATTCAGCCCGGGCGTCACCCTCACCGATGCGGTCGGTGGCCGTGCATCGGCGTCGGTCGCCGTGAACCTCACGGCCCCGTTCGTGGTTCAGATCGTGACCACCGACGCGTCGATCAGCATGGGAACGGCATGGACCGGATCGGCAGCGGGTCTCGGGGGCGTGACCCCCTACACCTTCACGTGGACGTTCGGTGATGGCACTACCCTGAACGGTCCGAACGCTTCCCACCGGTTCGCTGGCCCCGGCTCGTTCGACGTGGTCGTCGTCGCGCGGGACGCGGCCGGCCTCACGGCCGCGAATGCGACGACGGTAACGGTGACGTCGTCCGGTGGTGGCGCGGCGGACACCGTCACGTTGGACCTCGTTGTCGCGGCGGTCGTGGGCGGTCTTGTGGGTGCGGCGGTGGTCCTCGTCGCACGCGGCCCGCGCCGCCGTCGTCCGGAGAGGTCAGCCGAGGGACCGCCGGCCGAGAGCGACGCGCGGTAGCGACGGGCTTACGCAGGGATCGTGGCCGGTGGCTATCGCGGTCCGGCAGCACGACGGCGGAGGAGACCGTAGCAGGCAAGTCCGATCCCCACTGCCCCGAGCCCCGCCAGCACCGGGACGGGGGCGCCACTGGCCCAGGACGAGCCGCTCGCCTCCGATACGATGTAGACCGCTACGATCGAGCCGTTGCCGTCGACCGAGAGCACGGAGCCGTTGACGGTCAGCGGACCGGTAACGGTCCACCGCTCGAACTCGAATCCGGCACAGGCCATCACTGCGAGGGTATGCTGCCCAGGGGGCAGGGACGCGTCGGTCCCGTTGGGGTACCCCATCCCATCGACGACCACGTTGGCGTCGCATCCGGAGGGAACCACCCCCACGGCAATGGCGACCCAGCCCGGACCGACGCCCCCGCTCGCCGGGGCATAGTTCAGGGCGAGCGTCCCGTTCCCCAGGACCGTGAGGGTGGTCGCGGCAACCGTTGTGGAGGCAACGGTGACCGCTGCGGTGGACGACCAACCGGCGAAGACGAACGCGGCACACGCCGGGGCGGTGAGGGCGTAGCTGCCCGTCGCCAGAGCAACGGCCGAACCATTGCCGTACGCCACTCCATTGATGTCGAGCGGCCCGCACCCTGGCGGGGTGATGGTGATCGACACATTCCCCGTGAGAACCGCGGCGAAGACCGCCAGCAACGCGGCGTTTTCGGTCACGATCATCGACGTGCCGTTGGCCCCCAACGTCGCGCCGCCAGTGGCCGATAGAGTGGCGAGGCGGAAACCGGGGCACGGGACGGCACTCACGGCGTGAGGCCCAACGCCCACTTCGGGCGAGTCGCCGTAGACGTAGCCCGTGCCGTCGACGAAGACCGAACCGCAGGTGCGCGGGGTCGTGACGACCGTGACCAGCGGCGGGGAGAGGGATTCGGGCGTCCGACCAAGAAGGGCGTTGTAGATCCCGCTCGGCGCGGTCCCGGCGAAGTACGACAACATGTCGCTGAGATCGAGCTCGTCCTCGGTGTGACCGCCAAGGGGCTCGTAGACGTAGCGGAAGTCGTACTCCCCGGGATGGAGCGCGGCGAGCGCAGCGAGCGGGTCGGTGCAGTTCGCGGGCTCACCGAGGCTGGCAGCGACGAGGCAGGTCGAGTTCACGACGGTGGCGTTCGACTGCTGGTACCCCCAGATCGCCGGATTGTTCGGCGACTCCTGGTCGTCGCCGCCGTGGACGATGTACATCCGGACGCCGGAGTAGTTCGAAGGGGCGAACCGGGGCGCGGACAGGTACGACCAGAGCCGCTCCGCGAGCGCCGACTCGTTCGGGAGCCGTCCGCCGCTGATGCTGCTGAGGAGCGTAGCGGTCACCGGATCGCCGTGGGTGGCCGAGCCGATCGTGTACGCGTACGCCTGGAAGTAGTCGGAGAAGCTCAGGACCGCGCCGATGGCCCGCACCACCCCCGGGTGGTGACCGGCGAGCGACCAGACCCCCATGCTCCCCATACTGCTCCCGAACATCGAGAGCGAGCCAACGTGGTGACGACGCTCGACGGACGCGACGGCGTCCCAGATGTCCTGCTCCTGGGGACCGGTGTACGGGGAGTCGACGTAGAACCCGGATCCGGTCCGCGTGTTGGGGATGATGAAGAAGTACCCCGCGGCCGCGATGAGCGGCGCCCAGCTGGTGTTGAACGACGTGAGGTAGCCGCCGGATTGCGGCGTCGACTGGGTCCCCGAAAGGCCGTGCAGGAAGAGCAGAACGGGGTACGCGGTGGCGTTCGAGAAGCCGGTCGGAAGGCACTCCTGGTACGAGAGGGCGAACCCGTCCACCGAACTCGTGTAGTTCACCGACGCGCACGGCGACGTGAAGTTGGCTGGCGGAACGGAAGGCGAGGCGGCCGGAGCGATCACGGGGGCGCGAGGGGTCCCCGCGCCGCCTTGCGCCGGACCGGTCATGAGTACCGTGGCGAGGAGCGCCCCGACGGCGGCCCAGCGGCGTGCGCCGGAGCGCCGGGCCCATCGACCCGGTGGGACCTCTCTCATCGCCCTGTCGTTCGAGGGGCCGGGGGAGCGACCCGATCGTACCTCGCCCGGGAAATCCGGCAACGCGGCGTATAAGGAGGCGTCCAACTTCGGGTCGGGGCGTTGGACTACCGGTGGGCAGCGCCCTCCTCGAGGGCCGCTGCGAGGCGACGCACGTCGCCCTCGGCGATGAGGTACGGGCCCACGGGTCGCACCGGATCGTCCGGCCCGCTCGGGCGGATCTGCAAACCCAGCCGTTCGTTCACCCGGCGGGAGGCGGCGTTTCCGCCCTGCAGGTAGGCCTGGATCCTCTCGATCCGCTCCCGGTCGCAGAGGAGGATCTGGGCCCGCTTGAGCCGGGTCCCCCAACCCTTCCCTCGCTCCGGGGGCGCGACGAGGAGACCCGTCCGACCGATCCATCGGCGGTCGTTGGCGCGGGCGAGGTGGACGAACCCGACCCCGACCACGACCCCCGACGATTCCGCCACGAGGACCCAGTGGGCCCACCCCGGCCGGATCCGGCGCACGAGCCCGAGGACGGGCCGCGCGAGGATCAATCCGGTGAACACGATCGTGAGGCGCGGCCGATCGAAGGGGAACGGCGTCACCCAGCGGCGAGGCTCGTCGAGCTGGGTGCGGTAGAGGCGGACCAGGGCCCCTACGTCCCGGAGCCCGGCGAGTCGTACCGTTCCCGGGGCCGCCTCCTGCGTCGCCATCGCCCGGCCACTCGGCGACGCCCGGTGCGGGGTATCAACCTGCCGCGGTGGCGCTCCTCCGAAGCTCCGGGAAGACCGCGGGGGGGGCGCGGCGCGGCGACGGCTTATCCCCGCCACTGGCTAGCCGGCCGCCGGGGAGCCGACCGTGACCGCGGGGGGGGGCGAGGGGAGTGCGACGCCCGGCGGTCGCCGGCCGGGGGACCCTCATGAGTCCCACCCGCGGCCAACGCTCCTCTCCGACTTCATCCTCGGGAGCCAGGACGGGATCGTCAACGTTCTCGGGATCATCCTGGGTCTCTACGCGGCGACGACCGACCTCCGCATCATCATCGTCGCGACGCTCGCCGCGCTCGGGGCCGAATCGATCGCCATGGCCGCCGTGGCGTACTCGTCGACGCTCTCCCGGCGGCGGCTCTACCTCAGCGAGCGGCGCCGGGAGCTGCGCGAGATGGAGGAGGTGCCCGACGTCGAACGGGCCGAGATCCGCGAGGTCCTCGCCGCGTGGGGGTACACCGGCGCGTCGTTGGAGGAGATGGTCGACCGGATCTGCGCGAACCCTACGGCGATGCTCGAGTTCATGATGTCGTTCGAGCTCAAGCTCTCCCCCGTCGAGGAGGGAGCGGCCCGGACGAGCGCCGTCATCGTCGGCGGGGCGACGGTCATCGGCCATTTTGTACCGCTGATCCCCTTCCTCCTCTTCCGGGGCGACCTCACCGCGGCGGCAGCCGGCGCGGTGATCCTGAGCGGCATCACCCTCTTCGCGATCGGATGGTACGAGGCCCGGCTTACCCTCGGCGTCTGGTGGCAGAACGGGCTCCAGATGGCGCTCATCGGGCTCGCCGGCGGTTTCGCGGGCTTCCTCATCGGCCACGCTCTCGCGGTCACGCCGGGCCTCTAGGCGGGCCCCGCCGCGGTCCGCCCCGGCCGCTTTTGACCGCCCACGCTTCGTCGCCCCCGTCCGATGGCGCTCACGAACCCCGTCGAGCTCGTCATCGAGTCGGCCGGTATCATCGCGGTCTGCGCGATCATCGGCGAGGGGCTCCGGACCCTGATCAAGGCGGTCGCGGTGCGCGCGGGCGCCCACCCGGCGACCCTCCGGTCGATCCGGGAGGGGATGCGAATCATCTGGGTCACCGTCGCCGCCTTGGGCGTGATCTACAGCTCGGGGATCACGTCGGAGCTCACGATCCTCACGGTCTCGGGCATCGCGGGCCTCGTCGTCTCGCTCTCGCTGCAATCACTCTTCTCGAACGTGATCTCGGGGATCTTCCTGCTCCGGGATGGCGCGCTTCGAGTAGGCGACGTGATCAGCTACGGTGGGGTCAAGGGGCGCGTCGCCCGCGTCGCGCTACGGAACACGTGGATCATCACCGATGCGGGGGAGGTCGCCGTGATCGGCAACACCGCGCTCTCGTCGGGTCCCCTCGTGAACCTCACGGCGAGTCGCCGGCTCACGACCCAATTCGAGCTCTAGCCCGCCCGTCCGGCCTACAGGAACCCGTGGCCGCGAGGTTCTTACCCGTTGGACGCCTTCCGTCGGATGGATCGCGCGCGGGCCCACGGGGTCTCCGTGGGGACGCGCCGAGGGAGTACGCGTGAGCGAAGCGGAACGGGCCGGGGTCCGACGGCTCGTCACCGGGGCCGGTGCCGGTCTCGCCGGCGGCATCGCGTCGCTCGTGCTCCCGGCGGCCTTCCTCACCCTCGCCCGGTACGATCCGGGGGGGTTCTTCACGTTCGGACCCACGCTGGTCACGGCGATCGGCATCCTCGTTCTCGCGGGCGGTCTCCTCTTCCTCGCCTCGCTCTTCCTCTACCGCCGTGGATTCGCGGCCCTGCGCCGGGTCGACCGGCGGTTCCTGACCGCCTCGATCCTCTGCCTCATCGGCACCGTGGGGTTCGTCCTGGTGCTCCTGGCGGCCATCGTCCTCGTCGGCTCCGCCTCCGATGTCGTGACGTGCGCCCAGGGCCGGCCGACGCAGGCGCTCAGCTGCCTCCGCTCGGGCAGCGCCCTCGGGGTGTGGGCCGGGATCATCGGGATCGCCCTCGGATGGATCGGGGGGATCGGGATCGTGCTCGGGCTCGCGCTCGCGGGTCGGCACTTCCACCACGGGACCCTCGGCGCCGGGGCGGCGCTCTACGGCGTGCTCCTCCTCGTCGTCATCGCCCCGCTCCTCGCGCTCCTGCGAACGACGGCCGACCTCTCGCTCCTCTTTCTCGCGATCCCGGTCCTCGCGGTCCTCGCCCCGGGGCTCGTCCTTCTCGGGACCGTCCCGGAGATCCCGGAGACGGCGCCCCCCTAGCCCGTCACCCGTCCAAAGGTCGATACGCCCCGAGCTGTTGGTCACGCGATGGCCCCGTACGTCGACTACGACGAGGTGGGGGCGGTCTGCTCCGAGTGCGGTCGGCAGTTCCCGTCGGATGAAGCGCTCGCCGCGCACCGGGAGGAGGCTCACGCGGGCGTTCCCTCACCGGCCCCGGCGGTCCGCGCTGCGCCCCAGGTCCGTTGCGCGGTGTGCGGGCACCGCTTCCCGTCGGTGAGCGCGCTCGCCCGGCACAATCGGGCGGCCCACACCGGCTGACGAGGGCGGGCGCCCCTCGAAGCGAACGGCTAAATACGGTACGGGCCGAATTCCCCCCCGGCGGTAGCTTGGCGGACCCGGCGGCGGACCGACCCCGAGAGTCGCCCTGGTGGGTCCCGTGACCCCGGACGCCCTCGTCAACAATCTCTGGGTCCTCCTCGCGGCGCTCCTCGTCTTCACCATGACGATGGCCGTCGGCCTCCTCGAGGTCGGCGAGCTCGGCGGCTCGTTCGCCTACAGTCTCCTCAAGACGGTCTTCATGACCGGCGCGGCGATCGTCGTCATGGGGATCGTCGGGTTCAACACCGCGTTCGCCCCGACCTGGGGCGGCCTCATCGGCGACCCGTTCTACGGGCCCGGCTTTTTCCTCGGCGGGTTCTCCTCGTCATCCGGCGACCCGGCGAGCGACGTCTGGTGGTCGGTCACGGGCCCCGGCCTCACGACCGGCACGTACTTCCTCTTCGAGACCGCCTTCGCGGCGGTGACCCTCGCCCTCGTCGGGGTCATCGTCCTCCGCAAGGTGAAGTTCGCCGCCGTGGCTGGGTTCAGCCTCGTCTACTTCGCCGTGATCTGGAACCTCCCGGCGGCGTGGATCTGGAACCCCAGCGGGTGGCTCGCGAAGATGGGGATGGTCGATTTCGCCGGCGGCCTCGTGGTCCACGGGGCCGCGGGGTTCGCCGGCCTCGCCATCCTCGTCCAGATCTGGCGCGAGGAGCGGGCCCGGGGTCTCACCGCCTCGCCCCAGGTCCCGTTCCAGATCCAGCCGGGGTGGCTCACCCTCGCGATCCTGCTCCTCTGGGTCGGGTGGTTCGGGTTCAATCCGGGGAGCGTCCTCGCGTTCAACGACGAGGCGATCGCCGTGGTCCTCACGACGTTCATCGCCGCGTCGGCGAGCCTCCTCTCGCTCCTCGGCCTCGGGATGATCGTCGACCGGAGCACGCCCCGGATCCTCGAGGCGGTGAACGGCGTCCTGATGGGGCTCATCATCATCACGCCCCTCGCCGGGTTCGTCAGCCCCGGGAGCGCGTTCATCCTCGGGCTCCTCGGCGGGCCGCTCTTCCTCGCCGGCGAGCGGGTCCTCGTCCGGCTCCGCTGGCTCGCCGATCCGGTCGGACTCCTCCCGGGCCACCTCCTCGGGGGGCTCTTCGGCGTCGCGATGATCGCGTTCTTCGCCCAGCCGGCGTTCGCCGCCCCGTCGGGGGCGACGGCGCTCCCGGCCGGGATCTTCTTCGGGGGCGGCGGCGCCGCGGTCCACCAGCTCGGGATCGAGCTCTTCGGGGTCGTGGTGGTCGGCGTTGTCGTCTTCGCGCTCTCGTTCGTGACGATCTGGGTCCTCGCGAAGCTCTTCGGGGGGATCACGACGACCGCCGAGGCCGTCGAGCAGTAACGGTGCGACCAGTCCCGTAACGCCCAAGTCCCGGCGCCGGTCCCCGGCCGCCGTGCCGATCCCCGCCCCGCTCGTCGCCTGGCTCCTCGAGGACGCCGACCCGTCGGTGCGCTGGCGGATGTACCGCGACCTCCTCGGCCGGCCCGAGGACGACCCGGACCTCGCGGAGGCCCGGGCCGCCATCGGCTCGACCGGGTGGGCGGAACGGATCCTCGCGGGACAGCTCGCCGAGGGCCAGTGGGACGCGCCGGGGACGACGCCCCGCGAACTCTACCTCCCCAAGTACACCGCGACGAACTGGCGGCTCCTCGTCCTCTCCGACCTCGGCGTCGACCGGACCCACCCGGGGGTCGCCCGGGCCGTCGACCTAGTCCTGCGCCGGCAGGGCGGCGACGACGGGGGGCTCGGCGGCTCCGACAGCGAGGTCTGCTACACCGGTAACGCGGTCCGCATGTTCACCCGGTTCGGCTATGGCGACGACCCCCGGGTCCGCCGGGCCGTCGACTGGCTCGTCGCGACGCAGAAGGCCGACGGGGGCTGGCACTGCTTCGACGGAGCGTCGGAGGGGACCCTCGATGGGTGGGAGGCGCTCGCCGGGTTCTCCGCGATCCCCGCCGCCCAGCGGTCGCCCGCCGTCGAGCGGTCGATCGAGCGCGGCGCGGAGTTCTACCTCACCCGAGGGCTCCTCCACGAGGGGGAGCGCCCGTACGGGCCGTGGCGACGCCTCCACTATCCGTGGCACTACTACTACGACTACCTGGTCGGACTCCACGTGCTCACCGAGCTCGGGTACGGCCGCGACGCCCGGCTCGGTGAGGCGCTCGATCTGCTTGAGTCGCAGCGGCGACCGGACGGTCGATGGCTCCTCGACGCGGTCCACCCGGACCTCGATCTGGCGCTGGCCGACTATGCGGTCCGCACCCCCGTCTATCCGTTCGCCCTCGAGCTTCCGGGGGAACCGAGCCGTTGGATCACCCTCCTCGCGCTGCGCGTGCTGGCGCTCGCGGGCCGCAGCCCCTGACCACCGTCCGCCCCTACCCTCGCCGCGATCGCGGACGTGCCGTGGTGGATCACTCGGTGCCGAGCCGTTCGCGCAGGAACGCGCCCACCGCGTCGAGGGCTGCCCCGCCTTCGGGGACGATCGCTCGGTACTCGATGAACCCGTGGACCATCCCGGGGAAGCGTCGGACAACGACGAGGCCGCCCGCGGCGCGCAACTGCTCCCCGTACGCTTCCGCCTCGTCGCGGACCGGGTCGAGGCCCGCCGTCACGATGAGCGCCGGCGGGAGCCCGGCGAACCCCGGCGCCGCCCCGGGCGTTGCCCGCGGATCGGCCGTCCCCGCGTCGGGTCCGACGTACTGGTCCCAGCACCATTCAACGTACGACGCCTCGAGCCCGTAGCCGACCGCCTGGTCGGCGTACGACGGGAGCGCCGGCCTCCGAGCGAGGAGCGGGTAGAGGAGGACCTGCGCAGCGATCGCGGGCCCACCCGCGGTGTGCGCCGCCTGGGCGACGACCGCGGCGAGGTTGCCTCCCGCGTCGTCCCCCGCCACGGCGACACGGCCCGGATCCATCTCGAGCCGCCCCGCCGTCGCCGGCGCGGTCACCCACGCCAGCGCGGCGAGGGCGTCCTCTACGGCCGCCGGGAACTTCGCCTCCGGGGCTCGCCGATAGGCCACCGAGACAACGACGGACCGGGACCGGCTCGCGATCTCCCGGCAGAGGTGGTCGTGGGTGTCCAGATCGCCGAACACGAACCCCCCGCCGTGGAAGTAGACCACGACGGGCCGGGGCGCGGCGCCGTCCGCGGCGGTGTAGACCCGCACGGCGACCCGGTGGCCGTCGGCCCGGAAGCTGGTGCTCGTGATCTGGGCGACCGCTTCCGGCGGTCCGCGGGCGCGGTCGAGCTCGCTCGCCATCGACCGGACCAGGGTCCGCCCTTCCTCGACGGCGACGGAGGAGAGATCGGGGTACGTGTCGGCCTCGTAGATGAGGCGCTCTTCGAGGGCCGGCGGCAAGGTGCCCGCCTCGAGGGGAGCGGGGACGACCGGTGGGGCGACGGCCGCCGGCTCCGGAGCGGGTGGCGCGGCCACGGCGGGAGGGACCGGCGCCGGGGCGACCGGGATCGGCTCGAAGCGCCGGAGTCGCGCGTCCGGCGTGAACGCCGTCGCAAAGCGGAACTCGGCGCCGTCGCGCCGGGCGACGCCGGTCCTCCCCCAGCGGTCCCCCTCGATCTCGACGGCGCCCGCGTCGGGCCACCCGGTCGCCCGCGTGACCTCGCGGAGGATGGTCTTCCACTGGCGCGCGCAGAGTTCGCAGCAGAAGAACTCGGACCGGCCCCCGGTCACCTCCCAGTGATCGCCCCACGTCGAGGCGCAAAGGAGGCAGCCGTCAGCCGGTGGGTCCATACTCCTCGGCCCGTTCGAGGCGGGCGCCCAGGTAGTCGTCGAACAGATCGAGGGACCGCAGGAACGTGCCCTGGACGTCCTCGATGAGCCCCGGCTCCGCCGCGAACCGCTCCACCAGCCGGAGGGCGGTCTCGGCGTGGACCACGTCGGCCTCGTACCCCTCGCGGAGGAACGCCCGGGCCCCCTCCGGGATCGAGCCGTCGGTGAGGATCGCGGGGTCGAAGTAGTGGACCGTCGCGCCGTCGCCGGTGAGGTCCCGGTGGGCGATCAGTTCGAGGGCGTGCATGGCCGCAAGCGCGCTCACCCAGTGCTCGTTCCGGCAGATCGCACCCCATTCGGCCAGAGCGGCCGTCGTGGTGGGGAGCGGGGTGTGGGCCTCGAGGTCGCCGCGGGCGACGCCGCACGATTCGCCCATCCGCAACAGGAGCTCGAAGTGCGACGGGTGGGCGTCCCCATCGCCGCCGAACTCGACGCGGATGTTGTCGATCTCGTACGCCACGACGTCGTCGCTCTCCGAGCGCGCGAGGATGAGCGCGGAGCAGCGGACCCACTGGCGGAGGAAGTGGCGGTGCTCGATCGCGTAGCCGAGCAGCGTCGCCCGCGTCGGGTGCTGGAGCGCGACGACGAAGGGGTGGGGCCGGGGGCCGAAGAACCGCTGGATGAACCGGGCCCGGATCCAGGCGGCGAGCCCCTCGGGGGGGAGCCGGTAGACCTCTTCGAGCCGGTGGACGAGCTCGATCGGCGCGATGCGCTCGCGCCCGATCGACTGGTTCAGCCACCGCACGTGGCCGGGCTCCGATGCCGCCGAAGCGGCCAGGAAGTGGGCGCCCAGCGACACGTAGTCGCCCGGGGCGAATCGGGTCCGGCAGACGGCGCACTTCGTCACGGGCACCCCTAGTACGGGAACTCCAGGGGGACCCGGGCACGAAGCTCGAGGAACTCCGGTTCGAGACCGCATCGCGTGCGGAGGTCGGTGAGGGTCGCCCGGACGTCCGACACCGAACGCCCCCGGGACCCGGCCACCATCGCCACCGTCTCGTCGAAGGTGCCGTGGCAGGCGGCGTAGCAGTTGCCCATCCCCTGGAGGAGCTCGCGCTCGCGCGGGGTCACGGACGCCCGACCCGGTTCGTCCTATATCGCCGTTGGCCCGACGGAGTTTTACGACGTGGCGCCCGGGGAGTACCAGACGAGGTAGGTGGTGATCCCGGCGAGGAGCACCGTCCACCAGAGGGCGAGCTCGGCCCGCATCCAGAGCTTGTAGCGGCGGAACCGGAACCGCTCGGGGAGCCAGTTCGTCCCCGCGACGAGGAGGATGTAGATCCCGACGAGCTCGGCGACGAGCCCGGCCACGAGCATGACCGTTGGCACCCAGTACGCGGGCTCCGCGAACTCGTCGGCGAGATCCGGGAGGACGTACTCGAGGTAGGCGGGGACCATCACCGTGAGGACGATGGGGATGTTGACGAGGACCATTGACGATTGGAGCCACTTGTGGGCCCGAACGTGGCCGGCCCGGACCACGAACATGCCGACGATCAGGACCGCCCCGATCGCGAGCTCGACGACGAGCACCGCGTCCTGGAGCGGCGGCGCGTTCTCGAGGAAGAGCGTGGGACCGCCTCGGAACGGTCGCTAGCCGGTCCCCCATCAAGCCGATTTCGGTCGCACCCATGCGGTGGAACGCGCGGGTGGACGCCGCTATTATCGCGCCGGTCGGTCGGCCGCCGATGCTGGCGACCGGGGAGGGCCATGCCGGCGCGGCGTTCCCCGAGGGGGAGCTCGGGGAGAGGACCGGGACGCGGGGGGTCCAGCTCCGCACCCGTCGATGGGCCGGACCCCAGCCGAGCCCGACCCGGGTCGTGATCGTCCATGGTCTCAAGGACCACGGGGGTCGGTACGCCCCCCTCGCGCGCGCCCTCGTCGCGGCGGGGTGCGGCGTGGACGCGCTCGATCTCGCCGGCCACGGGGGGTCGGAGGGACCGCGGGCCGACGTTCCGTCGTTCGACGACTATCTCGCCGACGTCGCCGCGTTCGCCGGTTCGATCCGTCGGGAGGCGGACGTGCGCACCGTCGTCCTGCTCGGCCACAGCATGGGCGGCGCGATCGCGTTCGGGACGATCGCCGAGCGCAGCCTCCCCATCGACGGGCTCGTGCTCACCGGGGCCGCCCTGGCCGTCCCCGTCGAGGTGTCCGCCGCGCGGATCGCGCTCACGCGATGGATCGCACGGCTCGTGCCGCGCGCCCGCGTCTTCGATCTCCCGGACGACCGGTTCAGCCGGGACCCCAACGCCGTCGCTGCGCTCCGAGCCGACCCGCTCGTCTATCGCGGCAAGGCGACGGCGCGGCTCGCCGCCGGGCTCCTGCGGCGGATCGCCCTCAACCGACCGCGGTTCGCCGAGATGGAGCTCCCGTTCCTCGCGGTCCACGGCGGGGCCGACACGATCACGAACCCGGCCGGTAGCTGGGACCTGGCCGCCGAGGCGAGGTCCCCTGACCGCCGGGCGTGGATCCTCGAGGGGGTGCGCCATGACGTCTGGCACGAACCGGAATCGCCCGAGGTGATTCGGACCGTTACCGAGTGGATCGCCTCCCGGTTCCACCCCTCGGAGCACGCCGCCTAGCAGCCCCGCTTTCCACGGACAAAGGATAAGTTCGCCCGGACCCCGGTCCGCCCGAGACGCCGGTGTGGTCCGGCGCCCGCGTGATCATGGCCGGAGATCCGAACTCCTCGACCCCGCTTCGTACCGGGTCCGCGGTCTGGATCGAACCCCCGCCGCCGCGACCCGGCACCCTCACGCTCACGACCGAGGCGATCACGTTCGATGGCCCGGGCGGGAGGGGACCGCCGCCCATGCGTCCGATGTTCCGGGGCCCGCGGCCGATGCGTCCCGGGTTCGGTCCGCGGGGCGGCCCCGGCGGGATGGGCGGCGGCTCGCTCCGCATTCCGCTCTGGCGATGCCGGGGTGCCACGGCGGTGAACGGCCCTCAAGGGCCGGCGCTCCAGCTCGAGCTCCTCTCGCGTCGGGTCGTCTTCGGCACCCCGGAGGCGGCGGCGTGGGCCGCCGCGATCAACGAGGCCCGCGCCCGGGCCCCCCCGCCGCCTCCGGGCGTGATGGCCGGTCCCGGAGGGGCCGGACGAGGCGCGATGCCCCGGTGCGAGTACTGCGGCCAACTCTCCCAGCCGTCGGCGACCAAGTGCGAGAGTTGCGGGGCCCCGTTCTAACCGGACCGCCCGGCCCGCGTGTGGTCCGGGTTCAGAAGTGCCAGGTGGGTCCGCCGTACCCGTCGGGGAGCGCGGCCGGCGTGGGACCGCCGAACGGATCCGGCCGAGGGATCGGGGCGCGTCCGGTCTTCTGGGCGAGGTACCGGTCGATCGCTTCGGCCGCCTTCGTCCCGGCGGCCATCGCGTAGACCACCGACCGGCCCCCGGAGGCGAACACCCCCTCGACGTCGGTCATCCACCCTTCCCGCTGCCCCTCCGGCCAACCCTGACCGACGAGCCGGAGATCGAGCTCCGTCGGGAGCCCCGCGAGGTCGGCCCGCTCCCCGACGGCCACGATGACCGTGTCGCAGGGGAGCGTGGTTCGGGTGCCGGGGACCGGCACGACGGTCGGCCGGCCGGCGGTGTCCGGCGGGCCGGCACGGGTCGCTTCGACGGTGAGCCCCTCGACATGCCCGGTGCCGACGACCTCGACCGGCGCGCGCTCGTACAGGAACTCGAGCCCTTCGACGGTGCCCCCGTCGACCTCCTCGGACCCCGCCGGCATCTCGGGCTTGCCCTTCCGGTAGACGATGGTGACCCGCCCCTCCGGCGCGAGCCGGAGGCTCGAGCGCGCCGCATCCAGGGCGACATCGCCCCCGCCGATCACCACGATGCGCCGGCCCTTCCGGCCGAAGAGCCCGTCCGGTCCCTTGTTGACCGCGAGCAGGAACGGGAGCGCGGCGAACACGCCGGGGAGGTCCTCGCCGGGGATGCCGAGGTGCCGCGGGGCGGACGCGCCGATCGCCACGTAGACCGCAAGATACCCCTCGGCGAGCAGGCTCTCCGGGGTGAAGTCACGGCCGGCGCGCATCCCGGTGCGGAACGTGATCCCGAGGGGGGCGAACCGGGCGAGGTCGACGTCGAGCTCGTCCCCCTCGAGGTGGTACTTGGGGATCGTCTCGATCTGCCCACCGAAGAACGGCTCGGCCTCGTAGAGGGTCACCGAGTACCCCCGTAGCGCGAGCTCCCAGGCCGCGGTGAGCCCCGCCGGCCCGCCCCCGACGACGGCGATCCGCTCGTGCCGCGGGGCGCTCGGCGTGTACGTGGCCGGGCCGCGTCCGAGCTCGAGGGCGGCCCGCTTGAGGTGGCGGATCGCGATGGGGACCCCCCGGGCTCCCATGACGCAGTCCTCCTCGCAGTAGTGGTAGCACGTCTTGCACAGGACCGTGGCAAGGGCGTTATCCCGCAGGGTGAGCCGGGCCGCCTCGTCGAACTTCTGCTCGGCGATGAGCTGGATGTACCCCCGACAGTCCTGGGTGATCGGGCACGCCTGGACGCAGAACGGCATCGCGCATTGGAGGCACCGCTGCGCCTCGAGGACCGCTTCCTCCTTCGAGTACGACTGGAGGATCTCGCCGAACCCCCGGCGCTCTCCCCGGTCCTCCTCCGGGATGGGGCGTCGCTCGTAGCGGAAGGCGCACATGGTCGACGCTCGAACCTCGACCGTCGGAGCCCGGCGCGGGTATATTCTGAGCGCTGGGTCCGCGCCCTGCCGTTCTCGGCAGCGCGGGACGGCCCGGGACTGAAGGGCGAACTAGTTGTAGCCCCGCCGGCTCGCCCGCCGAACCAGGGTGCATGGCGACGCGACGGGAGGCTCCTCGACGGATCGGGATCATCGCCCTGGGCGCGATGGTGACCTTCGGGTCCGCGGCGTGGCTCGTCGCCGCCTTCGTGGTGCCCTCGACGGGAGCGCCGGCGCCGGCCCCGTCGTCGTTCTCAGGGGCGTTCGTTCCGATCGACGGGCCCCCCACGCCCGGGTCGATCGGCCCCCATCCCGCTCTCGCGACCGAGTGGTGGGCGAACGTGACCTCGAAGATCGGGCCCGCCCCGGCGGCCCGCGCCAACGCGAGCCTGGTCTTCGATCCCGTCGATGGGTACTCCCTCCTGTTCGGGGGGTCGACGACGACGGGCGGCGCGGTCAACGATAGTTGGCTTCTCGAGAACGGCACGTGGAGCCAGCTCAACTCGCTCGCTGCGGGGGCGCCGAGCCCCCGTTCGGGGGCGGCCACGACGTACGACCCGACGCTGGGCGGAGTGGTCCTCTTCGGCGGCGAGGCGGTCACCGAGTCTGCGACCGTCACGTTCAACGCGACGTGGGTGTTCTCGGGAGCCGGCTGGAACAACCGGTCGGCGATCCTCGGCACGGCCCCCCCTGCGCTCGCCGGTGCCTCCCTCACCTTCGATCCCCTGATCCCCGCGAGCGTGCTCTATGGCGGGGTCCGGGCCGACGGCTCCTCCTCGAACGAGACCTGGCTCCTCACCGCCTCGGGCTGGTCGAACCGCACGAGCACCGCGGGGGCTCCCTCGGCCGGGACCGCTTGGGCGGGGTCGGCGTTCGACCCGATCGATGGGGTGGTACTGGTCGTCGGCGCCCCGGGAGGGATCGCGGGCTCGGGCACCGTCGGGACCTGGACCTTCAACGGCTCGTCGTGGCGCTCGGTCGCGTCGCTCCCCGCCCCCTCGTCGCGGACCGGGGCCGCCCTCGCCTTCGATGGACGGCTCGGGGCCGCGGTCCTGTTCGGCGGGTCGGGATCGACCGGGTCGGAGCGGAACGACACCTGGGCGTTCGTGAGCGGGTCGTGGACCAACGTCACCGCCACGAGCTTCCATCCCCCCGGGTCCCGGACGGAGGTCGCGTTAGGGTTCGACCCGAACGAGCACGCCGTCGTCCTCTTCGGCGGACGGGCGGGCGCTGGGGCGGTGGACGACACGTGGGTCTACGGTCCGCAGACCCCGCCCGATGTCACCGCCAGCGTCGACCACGACTTCACCGAAGTGCTCGTCTCGGTGAACCTCACCGCGACCCCCTCGGGGAACGGGACGCCACCGTACACGTACTACTGGGACTTCGGCGACACGCGGAACGCGACCGGCCAGCACGTGGAAGTGACGTACGGCCTCGCCCAGAACTACCCCGTCGTCGTGACGATCACCGACGCCGTGGGCCAGCAGACCGTCGCCCCCGCGATCATCGTCCACGTCTTCCCCCGGCCCACCGGGGTCACCATCACCGCGTCGATGACGCCGGGCGAGGTCGGCGTCCCCGTGGCATTCTCCGCGAGCGCCGCCGGCGGTACGCCGCCGTACACGTACGCCTGGACCATCGGGACCACCGTCCACACGTCGGGGGCGGACCTCAACTACACGTTCTCCACCGCCGGCAACTACTCGGTCAACGTGAGCGTGATCGACGCGCTCGGCGGTCGGACGCACCAGCTGCTCCTCGAGCCGATCCACCCGGCGCTCTCGAGCTACATCGTCACCGGGAGCGTCTCGGAGGCCGGACGATCGACCGACTTCGCCGTCGAGGCCCAGAACGGCGTCGGACCGTACGCGTTCAACTGGACCATGTCCGACGGGTTCCATGGGACGAGCGCGACGTTCAGTCATGTGTTCGCCGCCGTCGGGTCCGTCAACGTCTCCCTCGTCGTCACCGATGCCCTTGGCGTGCGCTCGACGAACGCCCGCACCATCACCGTGAACGGTCCCCTCTCCGCGACCGCTGCGGCGAACGTGTCGATGACCGACCTCGGCCTCCCGGTCCAGTTCACCGCGGCCGGGGTCGCGGGAACGGGACCGTACACCTTCGAGTGGGCGTTCGGCGACGGCGCGACGTCGACGATCGACGCCCCGGTCCACGCGTTCTACACCGCCGGCGCCCACGCCGTCACGGTGACGACCTTCGATGCGATCCCCGGGATCACCGCGACGGCGAGCGTGACGGTCCAGGTGAACGTTCCACCGTCGGTCGCCATCGCGACACCTGAGCTGCTGCTCGACGTAGGTGCCGCAGCCGCGTTCAATGCGACGGTCGCCGGGGGAACCGGTCCCTTCGTGGTCAACTGGACGTTCGGCGACGGCGCGACCGCGGCGGGGCCACTGGTCCACCACGGCTACGCCGCGCCGGGGACCTACCATGTTCACGTGACGGTCCTCGACGCGGTGGGCCAATCCTCGGGAGCCACAGTGACGCTCGAGGTCGCACCCCCGGGCTCGGGCGGCGGCTCCACCGGGTTCATCGCCTTCGGGAGCAGCGCCGGGTGGACCGTCGCCCTCGGGTTGGTCGTCGCGGCCATTGCCATCGTAGGTCTTGTCCTCGTGCGGCGGCGGGCGCGCCGTCGAACCGGGGCGGACGACGAGGGCACCGCGCATGCGGTTCCCACCGGACCGCCACCGAGCGAGGCCCCGGTCGAACACGAGCCGCCCCCCTAGCGCCCTCGGCCGCCCGCCCGGAAGTTGGGACCCCACGAGGTGGCGGCCCCGCCACCCCCGGCGTCATTCTCTTATACCGAGCCCGCACGGGGCGCCGCCGGCCGGACCCCCCGCGTCGGCGCACCTCGCATGACCGAACTCGCTGCACCCACCGACCTCCCCCCCGAACCCGCTCCGGCGATCGGGCGCCTCCGCGCCGCGGGCGTCCTCGTCGCGCTCCTCATGGGGCTCCTCCTCGGTGCCCTGGACAACTTCATCGTCGTGACCGCGCTCCCGACGATCGCCTACGATCTCAGCGACGTCGCCGGCGCCGTCTTCGTCGTGAGCGGCTACCTGATCGCCCAGACCGTCGCGATCCCGATCTTCGGGAAGCTCTCGGACCGGTACGGCCGCCGATCGTTCTACCTCCTCGGCCTCGTCGTCTTCCTCGCGGGCTCGGTCTTCGCGGGGCTCAGTCAGAACCTCAACGAGCTCATCCTCGGCCGCGCGATCCAGGGCGCGGGCAGCGGGGCGTTCTTCACCGTCGTCTTCTCGATCATCGCCGACCTCTTCCCCCCGAAGGCGGCGGCCCGGCTCGCCGGGTTCCTCTCCGGGGTCTTCGGGATCGCCATCGTCTTCGGGCCGCTGATCGGGAGCTACATCGTCGACACGACGACCTGGCGGTGGATCTTCTTCGTGAACCTGCCGGTGGGCTTCGCGGCGATCGCCCTCGTGCTCCTCACGATCGGACCGCTCCACCGGCCCCGGCCGACGCTTTCGTTCGACGCGCTGGGCTCCGCGCTCCTCGCTACGTGGGTCGGGACGCTCATCTTCGCCCTGGAGGAGACCTCCAACGGGTGGGCGTGGACCGATCCGCGGACCTTGGGCCTCCTCGCCGTCGCCCTCGCCGTCCTGCCCCTCTTCCTCTGGCGGGAAGCGGTCGCCGACGATCCCATCGTGCCGTTGCGCTTCTTCCGCATCCGTCGCGTCGCTTCGGCGAGCGGCGTGAACTTCCTGCGGGGGGCGCTCCTCACCGTCGCCGTCGTCTTCGTCCCGCTCCTCGTGCAGAACGGCCTCGGCGGCTCGGCCGACGATAGCCGGGACATCCTCTACGCATTCATGATCCCCATGATCCTCGGCGCCGCCCTCGGCGGCGGGCTCGTGGGCCGGTTCGGCTACCGGCTGCCGACGGCACTCGGGCTCACGATCGCCTCGATCGGGGCGTTCCTCCTCACGGCGACGCCCGTGGGCCCGCCGATCTACCGGTTCGACGCGTCGGTGATCCCCGTGGGGCTCGCCGGCGCCCTCATCCCCGTCGGCTTCGGCGTCGGGCTCACCTTCGCCCCGACGCAGCTCGCGATCCAGTACGCAGTTCCCCGCAAGGACGTAGGCACCGGCAACTCGCTCGTCTGGTTCCTGGGGAACCTCGGGGGCTCGATCATCGTCTCGGTGCTCGCGACATACCAGCTCACCCGGCTCACCGACCTCGTCACGACGGGCACGCCGATCGCGAGCGCGTGGGCCCAATCGATCCAATCGGTGTGGTGGGCGATGGTGCCCGTCGCCGTCGTCGCCCTCGCCTTCGCCATCGTCCTCTCGGGTAAGCTCCCCGCGGCGAGCGAGCTCGAGGGCGATGCGCCGGCCCCGGCCGCCGGCCCGATGTGACCCGGACCGGAGCCGTCGCGGGTCCCTACTCGGTGTAGCGTACCGCTTCGCTCGGCGGGAGCCGGGCGGCGCGGGCCGAGGGACCGATGATGGCGACGATCGTGAGCGCATAGGCGACCGCGACAACGATGGCGACCGTCGCCCAGGGGACGGCGAAGGTGAGCCCCGCCGTGGGATTCGTCGTCGCATCGTACCCGAGCCAGAGCCCGAGGCCGGTCCCGATCCCGATCCCGAGGAGGGCGATGAACGAGTACTCGAGGAGGAACGCGCCGAAGATGTCGCGCTGGCGGAACCCTTCGGCCCGGAGCATCCCGATCTCGCGGCGTCGTTCGACGACGGCCCGCAACGCGACGATCCCCATGGCCGCGATGCCGACGGCGAGCCCCAGCGCGACGAACATCTCGAGGAGCGAGATCACCGACTGGAACGACTGGATCGTCTCGGCGAGGACCTGGCCGAAGTCGAGGAGGACGAGACCGACGGCGAAGAACGCCGATTTGAGCCCCTGGGCGGCCGCCACGGTGCTGACCCCCGGCCCGACGCGGAAGAGCGACTGAGTCACCGCGGAGTAGCCGAGCGCGCGCGCGGTCCCCGGGTTGAGCCAGACGCCGGGGATTATCGAGCCGGTGAGGATGCCCCCCACCGTGAGGGTCGTGACGTTGCCCGTCGACGGGTCGACGACGACGAGCGGATCGCCGACGTGCAGCGTCGGGTGGACGCCGCCGACGCCGAACGGTGTGGAGATGCCGTAGTTGCCGTCGACGATGGCGTCCAGCGGGTCCGTCGCGAGGGTGGCCCAGGCGGTTCGGGCGTCGACGCCGCCCCGGGTGGCGGCGAAGGTGAACCCGTTCGTCGCCGTGAAGTTCGCCGCGCCGGCAAGGCCCGTCGCCGCGGCGTGGATGAGGTCCGGGTACCCCCACGCGTCGGAGGTCCAGTTGGTGCTGTTGAGGAACGCCCCTCCGCCCACGAGCGGCACCACTTCGCTCAGCATGGGCGAGAGCGTCGTATTGGCCCGGACCTGGGCGGCGAGGTCCGGGACCGACGTCTGGGTGCTGCCGAAGAACGCGTAGCCGCCGGACTGGGCTTCGATGGAATCGTTGAGGTTGGTCTCCAGCGAATCGGCGAAGACCGCGACGACGACGACGGTGAAGACGACGAGGGTGAAGATCGTGAGCGTCATCGCCGGGCGGAACGGCCGCCGGCTGGGGTACGCGAGGCCGACCCGGACGACGGCCGACCGTCGCGGGGACCGGCCGCTGAGCCGCGTGATGGCGGTGAGGAGGTAGTCGGCGTCGAAGACGTAGAGCAGGACCGCGCCGAGGACGAGGAAGATCCCCCGGGTGAACACGACGAAGATCGTCCCGCTGTGTCCGCTCCCCAGGACCGCGATCTCGAGCGGCTCGAACCCGTTCCAGACGAGGAGGGCGACGCCGGCGGCCGAGAAGATGACCCGGTTCCGGAGGAACCGGGAGCCGATGAGGGCGGCGCCCAGGATGAGGATCGAACCGCCGAGCGCCGGCAGGGAGACGTCGGTGGCCCCCCGGGCCGTGGTGAAGAGGACGATCGCCCCGAAGAGCGCCACGGGGACCCCGGCGTACGCGATCCGGGTGTAGACCCGGATCGGCGGCGGCGGCTCCGGAAGGGCGCGGAGCGCCCGGACGATGTTGAGCCGGGCCGCCCGGGCGCTCGCGGCGGCCACCGTGACGAGGGTGAGGAGGAATCCGGCGACGTAGGCGAGGAGGAGGCTATCCGGGTTCACGGTGAACGACTGGAGGATCGCGCTCTGGGAGACGGCGCCCCCGCTCAGCAGGACGCTGAACGCGTAGTCGAGACCGAACCCGACGCCCACCCCCACGACGGTGCCGGCGAGGGCGGACCCGGCGGCGTACGCGAGCCCTTCGAAGAAGAAGATCAGAACGAGCTCGCGCCGGCGGAGCCCGATGGCCCGGAGCGTCCCCATCTCGCCGACGCGCTCCTCGGCGAGCATCACGAAGATGCCGACGACGAGCATCGCGCCGGCGACGATGGAAAAGAGCCCGAGCGCGAAGAAGATCGTCGCCGCGTTCTGACCGCTCTGGGCGGCGCTCGCGAGCCCCTCGCGCAACAGTTGGTGGACGGTGAGCCCCGCCGGCGCCCCCATGGCCGCGAGCGACGCATTGAGCGTGGCGGCGACCGCGGGCGACGCAGCGGCCCCCGCGAGGAGGTCGCCGGTGTTCGTGACGGCGATGAAGTTGATTGCCGTCGCGGGAAAGCCGACGAGCACCTGCGCCGTCGGGAGGTCGACGAAGACGTTGCCGGCCTCGCCCGCGGCGAGGAAGAAGAAGCCGCCACGCGGGTCGTCGCGCACGATGGCGTGGACCGTGACAAGGGTCGGGGACGGGTTCTGGCCGTAGAGCCGCAGGTGGTCGCCCACCGAGGCCCCGAGCTGGACCGTCGCCTGGTCGTCGAGGTAGACCTCGCCGCCCGCCGGTCCCGCAAGGGTGGTCCCGTCGTCGGCGGTGAACGACCCCAGGGCGGCGCTGGCCGACGCGTTGACCCCCACGAGGTCGAGGTTCGTCTCCGGGATCCCGTTCGCCTCGTTGTACGCTTCCGTGACGCTCACGATCTCGGGGTTGATCCCGCGGATCGACGGGGTCGACGCGACCGCCCCGGCGAGGCCCGTCGCGATCCCGAGGGGGAACGGCGCGAGCCCTCCCATGGGGCTCTCGTTGTAGATCCCCTCGTCGGTGTAGCCGAACGACTGGATGACGAAGTGCTGGTTCACGCTCGTGACGGTGTCGTTGATGACGAGGCTGCTGGAGATGATCGTCGTTCCGACGAGGAGCCCGGCCATGAGGAGGACCGTCCGCACCCGCCCGCGTCGCACGTTGCGGAGCGCGATCCGGAACGCGAGCCGGTACCGGGTCGCCAGGGCGGCGCTGGCGGCCGCGACGACGGCGAGGATCACGAGGAGCGGGACGTCCGCCGATGCGACCACGGGCGTTACTCGACGAAGCGGCCGTCCCGCATGCGGAGCGTTCGATCGCACACCCGGGCCACCTCGGGGTCGTGGGTCACGACGACCATGGATTGCTCGTACGTCCGATTGAGGCTCCGCAGGAGCCCGGTCACCTGTTCGGATCCCTCCTGGTCCAGATTGCCCGTCGGCTCGTCGGCCCACACGATCGCCGGCCGCGCCACGAGGGCCCGCGCGAGGGAGACCCGCTGCTGCTGGCCGCCCGAGAGCTCGGCGGGCCGGTGATCAAGCCGGTCGCCGAGCCCCAGATCGGTGAGGATGGCGGTCGCCCGTTCGCGGGCGGCCGACCGCGCGGTCCCGGCGAGGAGGACGGGAAGCTCCACGTTCTCCACCGCGCTCAGGATCGGGAGCAGATTGTACGATTGGAACACGAAGCCGGTCCGCTGGGCCCGGTAATCGCTCTTCCGGTTGTCCGACATCGCGTGGATGTCGGTCCCCTCGAGGGTGACCTGGCCGCGGGTGATGTCGTCGAGCCCGCTGCAGCAGTTGAGGAGCGTCGTCTTGCCGCAGCCCGACGGGCCCATGACGGCGACCATCTCGCCGCGCCGCACCTCCATGTCGATCCCGTGGAGCGCCGTGACGGCGGTGTCCCCGGCTCCGTAGATCTTCCACACGTCGCGCGCGGCGACGACGACCTCGGCCATGGTGAGCGACGGCGACCGACGCGAGGGGGGCTTGATAATCCCATCCGTCGCCCGGGTCCCGGGGGGCCCGGAGCCGCTAGAAGTCGTTGGGCGGCGTGAGGTCGAGGACCGTCTTCTGGAGGCTCTTCGTGTGGTACTCCTCCCAGAGCCGCCGGACCTCGTCCTCCGAGAGCCCGAGGCCGTAGACCGGGGAGACCAGCGGCGCCGCGTGGGCGACCTCCACGACGACCACCGACCGGACCCGGCGGATGTCGGCCCCCTCGGCCTTGTACCGCTCGAGGACCTTCCAGTAGAGATCGCCGGCGTGCAGGACCGTGGCGGCGCCGGAGAAGCGGTACCCCTTCCGGGTGAACGGATCGACGACGTTGATCTCGGTCTGGGGGTTCGTCGAGAGGTTCCGGACCGTGTGGGGGGAGTCGACGTCGGCGAAGACGAGATGGGTGTCGTCCCAGGCGGTCAACGATCCTTTCGGGGAGACGTTGGGCGCGCCTTCGGCGCTCACCGTGGCGACGTAGCCGAGCCGTTGGCTCCGCACCAGCCGGACCATCGCCTCGTTAAGCGCGACCATGAACACCGGTCCGAGCCGGTTCCCCGTCTTGTGTATTTCGGCCGTTCCTGCCCGGCCCCGGGGCGGCTACGGGGGGGACGCCTCGGCGAGAATGGGGCTCGTGATGTGGATCGTGGCCGGGGACGCGAGCGCCTCGGCCGAGAAGACGAGGTACCACGTACCGGCGGCCGCGTCCAGGTCGACGGCACCGCCCGGTCCCCCATCGCTCGTCCAGACCGGCGCGTCGACGATCCCGTCGGTGACGAACTCGGTGTAGGCGGCCGGGGCGAGGACGAACGCCGCGACGGAGACGTTCGACTCGTACGACCCACTGATCACCGCGGGTAGCGCGATCGCGAACATCACCGATTGGAACCCGTGCGCCACGAGGTCGATCTCCATCCCCGCCGGCGCGATCGTGACGGTGGGCGGCGCCGACGTGTTCGACGCGGACGGCGGGAGGGTCACGGGCGTCGGGGTCGAGGGCGTGGCCGTGCCCCAGGTCGTCCGCGGCAGCCAGCCCGCCCCGAGGACGACGATGAGCAGCGCGGCGGCGACCGCCGCCGCGAGCAGCGGCACGTTGACGCCGGACCGGGACCGGCTCACGGGTCGCTGGAGCGCCGGCGGCTATTTCGGTCTTCGGGGAAGGTCGTTCGGGCGACCTCGAGCCGGTCGTCGGAGGGTGCCCCCTTCCAGGAGACCGACTCCGACCGGTCGGGTCGCCGGCCGGCCGCGTGGGACCCCGCGGCCCCGGTCGGGGACGAACCATAATGAACGGGAGAGGCTCGGTGCCCGACGGACACCGCGTTGCAGGCGTTCGTTAAGTCGAAGAGGGGACCGGGCGGCGAGGTCGCCACCGTTCCCGAGCCCACCCCCGGGCCCCACGACGTGAAGGTCGCCGTCCGAGCCGCCTCGGTCTGCGGGACCGACGTCCACATCTGGGAGTGGAACGCCTGGGCCGAGGGCCGGATCCGCCGGGTCCCCATGATCTTCGGCCACGAGCTCAGCGGCGAGGTCGTCGCCGTGGGCGACGAGGTCACGACGCACCGTGTCGGGGACCACGTCTCGGCGGAGACCCACATCGCCGACGGGACGTGCTACCAGTGCCGAACGGGCCGGATGCACGTCTGCCAGCACGTCGAGGTCCTGGGCGTCGACCGCGACGGCATCTTCGCGGAGTTCGCGGTCCTACCGGCGACGAACGCCTGGACGAACGACCCGGCGCTGGATCCGTCGCTCGCCTCGATCCAGGAGCCGCTCGGCAACGCCGTCCACGCCCTCCTGCCCGAGGACGGCATCGCCGATGTGGCCGGCAACGCCGTTCTCGTGACCGGCTGCGGGCCGATCGGGCTCCTCGCCATCGCGACCGCGAAAGCCCTCGGCGCCCGGCGGGTCCTCGCCACGGAGGTGAATCCCCTGCGCGCCGATCTCGCCCGGCGGATGGGGGCCGACCGGGTGTTCGACCCCGCTGCCGAAGGGGACGGGCTCGTCAGGAAGATCCTCGCCGACACCGACGGCAACGGCGTCGACGTCGCGGTGGAGATGTCGGGCCATCCCGGCGCCCTCCCTGCCCTGTTCGGGGGGCTCACCCCCGGGGGCCGCGTGTCGCTCCTCGGCCTTTTCGACCGGCCCTCCACGATCGACCTCGACGACGCCATCATCTTCCGGGCGGCACGGATCCACGGCATCTTCGGACGACGGATGTTCTCCACGTGGTACCAGGTCCGGGGGTTGCTGGCCCGACCCGAGTTCCGGGAGAAGATGGCCCAGATCATCACCCACCGGCTCCCCATCGCCCAGCTCCCGCGCGCGATGGAACTGATTACCACCTCGCAGGCGGCCAAGGTGTCGCTCGAAGGACGGTGGTGACGTGCGCGACCCCGTCGGCTTCCTCGGGCAGGAGTACCGGGAGCTCGTCGCGGCCGACCTCGACTGGAAGATCCACGAGCTCCAGGGGCCGAGCGCACCGTGGTCCCAGGTGGACGGCCGCCGGATGCTCATGCTCTGCTCGAACAACTACCTCGGACTCAGCAACCATCCCCGCGTCACCGCCGCGGCGCTCGAGGCGGTCCGCACCCACGGCGCCGGCTCGGGCTCGGTGCGGCCGATCGCGGGCACCATGGACCTCCACGCCGAGCTCGAGCGCCGGCTCGCGGCGTTCAAGCATGCGGAGGCGGCGTTGGTCTACCAGAGCGGCTTTGCGACGAACTCCGGGCTCATCCCCCAGCTCGCCGGCGAGGGCGACGTCATCGTCAGCGACGAGCTCAATCACGGCTCGATCATCGACGGGACCCGGCTCTCCCGCGCCGAGCGGGCCGTCTACCGCCACGCCGACGCCGACGACCTCGCCCGGGTGCTGAACGAGCTCGAGCATCGTACGCCCGCGCCCCGACGCGTGCTCATCGTGACCGACGGGGTGTTCTCCATGGACGGGGACATCGCCCCCCTCGACCGCATCGCCGAACTGGGAGCCGAGCACGGCGCGATGGTCTACGTCGACGACGCCCACGGCGAGGGGGTGCTCGGGGAGGGCGGGCGCGGGATCGTCTCGCACTTCCATCTCGGCCGCGACCGGGTCCAGGTCGAGATGGGGACGTTCTCGAAGGCGTTCGGCGTCGTCGGCGGCCACATCTCGGGGTCGACGGACCTCGTCCACTACGCGCTCAACAAATCCCGCACCTGGCTCTTGAGCGGCTCCCACCCGCCGGCCGTCGCCGCCGCGTGCCTCGCCGCCATCGATGTGCTCGAGCAGGAGCCCGAGCACGTGGCGCGGCTCTGGACCCACACGCGGCGGTTCAAAGAGGCGCTCGCGTCGGCCGGGTTCAATATCGGCCAGAGCCGGACCCCGATCACGCCGGTGATGGTCGGGACGAGCGCGCGGGCGAAGGCGCTCAGCGCCCGCCTCGGCGAGCTCGGCGTCTTCGCGCTGCCGATCGTCTTCCCGATGGTGGCGAAGGACAAGGCCCGCATCCGCACGATCATGAACGCGGCGTTGAGTGACGAGGACGTCACCTTCGCCATCGAGGCGTTCACCCGGGCCGGCCGCGAGCTCGAACTGATCACATAGGGGTCGACGGTGCCGACGCCCATCGCGGGGCCCCCCCTCCGAGTCGCGCGATCGCGCCGGTCCCGCATCCGAGGGGCCGCCCTCGTCCTGGTGGCGCTGTTCGTCCTTTCGGGGTTCACCCCTACGATGACGTCCGGAGATCGCCCGATCCACGCCCTCGTCCCCGTCGCGGCCGCCGACCGGAGTGCCCTCCGCACCCACCCTTCGGCCCCGGTCTCCACCTCCCCGCAGCACGCACCGTTGGGTGGCCCGACGCTCGCCGGCCCGTTCGGGTCGGCGTACCTCAACGTGAGCGAATCGTTCCCGTTCGGGGACGCCCGCGACGGCGTCGCCGTCGCGATCGACGCCGCGCGCTCGATCGTCTACACCGCCAATGGGATCGACGGGCGGGTCGTCGCGTTCAACGAGTCGACGGGAACCCCGATCGCCTCGGCCCTCGTGGGGGATTTCTTCGGGGGCGAGACCCTCGCGGGGCTCGCGCTGGATCCCGACGATGGCGTGATCGCCGTCGGGGTGGACAGCCCCGGGCCGTCGTCACCGCGTCTCGTGTTCCTCAATGCGTCCACCCTCGTCGCGGTGAGGACGACGACGTTCGCCGGAGCTCCGGCGGGACCGTTCCAACCGGGGTCGCTCGCGTACGATCCGGCGAGTCGACAGGTCTTCGTCCAGAATTCGACCTCCGGGGATCTGGCCGTGGTGACCGCGGCCAACGGGACCGTGCGGACGTTCATCCCGTGCGGCGTCTTCCCCTGCGGCGCCGGTGGGATCGCCGTCGTCCCGACCTACCATCTCCTCATCGACACGCTCCGATCCCCGGCCTTCGAGGTGATCGGGACGATCACCGCGACGCTCAACCAGACCGTCGGCGTGGCAGGGACCTCGGCCACCGAAGGGGCCGCGTACGACCCCTTCGACGGATGGGTCCTCATCGGGGACGCGAGCCCCGCACCCAATGCGAGCCTCCTTCGGTTCTATCCCGGGAATTGGAGCGCGCTGCCGTCGGTTCCGGCGCCGTACTCGAACCTCACCGCCTTGACGTACGACGCAACCCAGGGCGTGGTCGTCGCCGCCGACTCGAACGAGTCCGCCGAAGTCTGGGCCCTCGACCCCACCACAGGCGCTACGCTCGCCCACGTGGGCCACCCCTGGACGATCGGCGCGCCGCTCTACACCGCGCTCGCGGTCGATGAAGTCGCTGGCACCCTGGTCACGGCCGGCTCGTCCAACGACTCGACCGTCCGCTACCAACTACCCGCCCTCGATGCCGGGTTCGTGTACCCCACGCTCCCGTATTCGGTCGGGGGCATCCTCCTCGACCCAGGGGCGGGACTCGCCATCGTGCGGTCGTCGGGTCCGGCGAACATCACGGCGTACCGGCTCGCCGACGGTGGCCGGGTGTGGTCCTGGAGCTATGCCGCCATCGGGTTCACCTCCTGGGCCATCGACCCGCTCGATCACCGGCTCTACCTGCCGGACTCCGTCGCCGGTGAGATCCGGGTGTTCGACGACGAGTCCGGGACCGAGCTCGCCCCGCTCCCGACGCCCGGGATCACCGCCGACGCCCTCGCCGTCGATCCGGCGCACGCTACGCTCCTCGTCGGGGACGACGGAGGGTACGTCGACTTCCTCGCGACGAGCAACGGGTCGCTCCTCGGGCAGACCCCCATCGACGGGTTCCTGCCGTGTCTGCTCGTCTACGATCCGGGGACCGACGCCGCGTACGTGGGCAACTGCCACACCGGGAGGGCGAACGTCACCACCGTGTACCGGGGGAACGAGACCCAGGGGCCGACGTACGCTGTCGGTCAGGACGTCGTCGACCTGGCCATGGCGACGAACTCGTCCCTCTACGCCGTCGCCTACGACGACCACAACGTGTCGGTCATCGACGTCGTCGACCGCTCTATCGTCGGGAACGTGACCCTGCCGGCCGGCGCCGCCAACCACCTCGCCATCGACCCTTCCCTGGGGCTCGCGTTCGTCACGGGCGTGGACGCACCGACGATCTCCGTACTCGATACAGCAACGAACGCCCTCGTCGGAACCCTGGCGATGCCGGGGGCGGTCAACGATGTCGCGGCCGATCCAGACGGGCCCGCCCTCGTCGCGCCCGAGGTCGTCGGAGGCGCGCTCATCGTGGGTTCCCTTGTCGTGCCGCCGGGTCTGGTGGGGGCACCTCGCCTCGCCGTCTCCAATGCAACGATCGTCGCGGCATGGGACCTGCCGACAGCGAGCGGAGGGGCGCCGATCACCCACTACTCGCTCCTCGTCTACCCCAACGGCTCGGCGACACCCGCGATCAACCGGTCGGTCACGACGCTCACCGCCACGGTGACCGGCCTCGTCGACGGGGTGCCGTACTCGGTCGCCGTCGTCGCGTGGAACGTCGCCGGCGCGAGCGGCGAGTCGCCCCGCTCGAACGGAACCCCGCTCGGGGTCCCGTACCCGCCCACCGGGCTCCGCGTCACGGCCAACGTCACCGCACTTGCCATCAGCTGGGACCCCCCGACGTCCAACGGCGGCGCTCCGGTCGTGAACTACACCGTTTACTCCGCGTCGAACGGAACGGGGATCGCGCCGACCGACGCGGGAACGGGGAACCCGTTCCTCCTCACCGGCCTACTCTCCGAGACCGACTATGCCGTCTTCGTGACCGCGTGGAACTCCCAAGGGGAGGGTCACCCGAGCGCGATCGTCCACGCCACGACCCTGCCGGTCGTCCCGGTACCGCCGTGCGAGGGGTGTCCTACGACCTCCCCGGGGTCGCCGGCGTTCACGGTCCTCGGAGTACCATGGTGGGCGCTCGCCGGGATCGCGATCGCCGTGATCCTCGGGCTCCTCATGGTGATGCTGCTCCAGCGCCGACGGCCCGGCCGGCCGTCCACCGCGAGCCTCCCGCCGCAGGGAGCGGTGGGGGACGTGCCGCGGCGCGGTCCGCCGGACGGATCGGTGCGGCGCTAAGCGCCCTTGCTCGAGGCGAGGAGGCTCGCGAGCGATCCGCCGTTGAAGCTCCCGATCCCCGTCGCGGCATCCCATCCGGTCCCGGCCGACCAGCCGTTGCTGCCCGTCGTCACGTCGTGGATGTCGGCGCCGTAGTTCGAGGAACCGCCGTTGACCCCGTAGACCACGTTGTAGAGGAACGGATCGACGGACCCGAGTGCGACGAACAGGTTGACCGCCCGCCAGCTGTTGACGTCCGCGACGAAGCCGGCCCAGATCGGGCAGGCCACGCTCGTGCCGCCCACCACGACCCAGCCGCCGCTCCCCTTCTCGTAGACCCAGACCCCCGTGCTGGGGTCGGCCACGGCAGCGACGTCGGGCTTGCCGAGCTCGGTGTACGTGTCGGTGATGTTGGCCTTGGTCTGGTACGTGGGCTCCGTCGTCCCCTGGGAGTAGCCGCCGCCGGATCCGCTCCACGCGGACTCGCTCGAGTACGCGCCCGAGGAGGTCACCGAGAGCGACGTACCGCCGACGGCGAGGACGGTCTGGCAATCGGCCGGATACTGGATCGTCTGCCGGGTGCCGGAGCCCCACGCGCCGCCGTCGCCGGAGGAGGCGAGGACGGTCACGCGGGCCTTGGCCGCCGCGGTGAGGAGCGTCTTGGCCTGGCTGGGGCACGCGCCCGAGCCGCCCCAACTGTTGGAGATCTGGTTGCCCAGCTTGTGGACGAGCGAGTAGTTCCAGGCGCCGAAGAGGTTCCCGTTCGTGGCCGATTTCGCCTCCACCAGGGCGATCGACGCGCCGGGGGCGATCACGTGGGCCCACTCGACATCGAGGGCCGACTCCAAGCCCCAGCCGAACGGGTCGGAGCAGGGCGTCCCCTGCGGCTGGTACACGGTGAGCGTCGGGTCCGAGAGACCCATCGCCGCATCGAACGTGGTGAGGTCGGTCGCGATGTTGGCATCGCCGCAGGCATCGACGATGACGACGGTCTGGCCGGTCCCGTTCGAGGAGGCGTTCGCTTGGATCCCCGTGAGCGAGTACGCGGAGTCGATCGTCGAGGCACAGAACGCCGACGAGGAGCACGAGGGTGAGGCGAGCCCGGTCACCGAACCGTGGCGGACCAACTGGGGGTGGACCTGGGCGGCGAGCGAGCCGCCGAGGACCGCCGCGGCGGGGGTGATGAACCCGACGACGGCGATCGTGGTCATGAGCGCGACGGCGAACGACGTGCCGGTCGACGAACCACGAGTTGCGTACAAGCGGGGGCCCTCAGCGTTCCGACCCTGCCCACGGGGATAATCGTTCCGCTTCGGTGTCACCGGTGAGAACGACGGCGAGCCCCCGCCGGCCGGTGAACGCCCGGCGACCGACCGCGTTATCTGCCGCATGGGCAGGCCGGCACCGGCGATGTCCGTCCCCGATTCGATCGAGGTCGACGGGCTCACCCGGGTGTTCAACGAGAAGGTCCGGGCCGTCGACGGCGTCTCGTTCCGGGTCCGGCGGGGGGAGATGTACGGCTTCCTCGGCCCCAACGGCGCGGGGAAGACCACGACGGTGTCGATGCTCACCGCCGGGCTCCGGCCGACGTCCGGCACCGCCTCGATCGACGGGATCGACGTGGTCCGGGAGCCGGAGCGGATCAAGCGCCACATCGGCATCGTCTTCCAGGAGTCGTCGGCCGACAACGACCTCAGCGGTCGGGAGAACCTCGAGCTCGCGGCGGGGCTCTTCCGGGTCCCCCGGTCCGAGACCCGGGGCCGGATCGAGACGCTCCTCGAACGGATGCAGCTCGCCGAGGCGGCCGATCGACGGGTGAAGACCTACTCGGGAGGGATGCGCCGGCGGCTGGAGCTCGCCGTCGGGATCATCCACACGCCGCCCGTCCTCTTTCTCGACGAGCCCACCCTCGGTCTCGACCCCCAGGGCCGCGCGGGGTTCTGGCAGTACGTCCAGCAGCTGCGCCGCGACGAGGGGACCACGGTCTTCGTGACCACGCACTACCTCGAGGAGGCCGACCAGCTCTGCGACCGGATCGCCATCATCGACCACGGCAAGATCGTCGCCGCCGGGACCCCGTCGGAGCTCAAGGACCGGGTGGGCGGCGATGTGATCACCGTCACCGGGAGCGCGGATGCTCCGGACCTTACCCCCGCCCTCGGGGGCCTCCCGGGTGTGGCGTCGGTCCAGCGGCAGGACCGGATGTACCGCATCAAGTGCGCCAATGGCGAGGCGGCCGTGCCCGCGGTGGTCCAGGCGTTCGTCGCCGCCGGCGTGCCCATGGCCTCCGTGGCGCTCAAACGCCCGACGCTCGATGAGGCGTTCCTCGAGTACACGGGCCGCGCGTTCCGCGAGGACGAGGGCGGCGACGCGACGCAATGGGCGGTCCGGGTCCGCCAGTTCCAGGACCGGAGGCGCCGATGATCCGAGAGTTCTCCGCGCTCGCGCGACGGGAGCTCCTCCGGATCGGGCGGAACCCTCAGGCGATCTTCACGTCGCTCCTCATCCCGATCCTGTACCTGCTCCTCTTCGGCCAGGGGTTCGACTTCTCCCGGCTCGGCGGCTCCTCCGCCCCGGTGCCGGCCGGGGCGCTCAGCCAGGCGCTCCTCGGGGCGCCGGATTACTTCTCGTACTTCTCCGTGGGGATGGTCGCGTTCGTCGCCGTCACGGCGACCCTCTTCACCGGCGCGAACGTGATCTTCGACAAGCTCTTCGGGATCCTCAAGCGGACGATCGCCACGCCGGCGCCCGCGGCCGCGATCTTCGGCTCCCGGCTCGTCGCCGGCGCCCTGCAGCCGGTCCTCCTCGCGCTCTTCGTCCTCGGGCTCTCCATCGCGATCGGGCAGGGCACGGGGTTGAAGGGGCTCCACCCGACAGCGTTCACGGGAGCCGTCGGCGTCATCGAGATCGTCGTCGCCATCGTCCTCATCGCAACGATGTTCACGTCGCTCTTCCTGGCGCTGGGGTTCGTCCTCGAGCAGCCCCAGACGTACTTCGCCCTCGTGAACGCGCTGAACCTCCCGGTCCTGTTCACGTCCGACGCGCTCTACCCCTGGGGGACCATGCCGGACTGGCTGCGGACCGTGGCCAGCTACAATCCGGTGACCCTCGCCGTCAACACGATGCGGGAGAACCTCTTCCCGAGCGGGGCGTACGCCCAACCCGCGATCGTCTACCTGGCGGGACTCGCGGTCTGGGCGGCGTTCATGATGACGGTCGCGACGCTGCTCGCCCGCCGGGCGCTCTCGCCCCGGAAGTGACCCGGGCGCCCCCGGCGGTCGACGGCCCCCGCGGCGAGGGTTTAGATACCGGCCCCGCCGTGGGTCCCCTCGACCAGGTGGTCAGGAGGTTCCCGGATGTCAGAGATTGTCGTTGCACCGTGCGCGCCGGGAACCGGCTGATCGGCCACCCCCGGTCCCCGGCGGACGTTCCGCCGAACGACCCTCGTCCGTCGCACACACCGCGAACACCGAATGCCCAACGCACCGTACCTCGACGCCAGCGTACGCTGGAAGCTCAAGTCCGGGCTCGTCGGGTTCACCGAGCCGTCGTACCGCGAGATGGCGCAGAACCTCCTGGATCTGGGCCTCGTCACCGAGGTGGTCCGGCCCATCGGCGCCGGGAAGGAGGCCGACGTCCTCCTCGCCCGCGACGGGACCCGCTGGGTGGCGGTGAAGGTCTACCGGCTCTACCGGACCGCCCACCGGACCCGGGGCGCGGTCAAGGCCGACGGGATGGGGCATCTCGCGTCGCGGGAGTTCGAGCTCTTGGGGTACGCCTGGGCGCACCGGGTCCGGGTGCCGGAGCCGATCGCCCGGGACGAGAACGCGTTCACCATGGAGTTCCTCGGCGACGAGGACGGCCCGGCGCCCCAGCTCCGATCGGTCACGCTCGACGACCCCGTCCGCGTCGCCGACGAGCTCACCGAGTCGATCGACGCGCTCGCGGCCGCCGGCGTCGTCCACACCGACCTCTCCCCGTTCAACATCCTGGTCTGGCACGACCACCCGTGGATCATCGACCTCGGACGGTGCCTGCGCGTCGACCGGACCGGCGAGGCGCCCTGGCAGCGCCTCGTCGACGCCCGGACGGCGCTCCGCCACGCCATCGGGGCGCTCCACCGCTACTTCGCCCGGTACGGCGTCGACTGGCCGGGCCGCGACCTCGCCGGCGAGCTCGTCGCGCGCCTCGACCGGTTCGGGGTCCTCACGGACGACGAACCCGTCGGGGGGTCGCGCTAGTCGCTGGGGCCGGTGGCCGACGGGAAGTGACGCTTCACGTAGGCGTCCGACGCGAGGTTGCCGACGATGATCGACATGAACGCGACGCCGAACGCCGCCGCGACGATCGCCTGGACGACATCGGGTGCGAGGGTCGTCGGCGTGGTGTAGAGCGAGAGCGCGAGCACGATGGGGATCGCGCCGCGGATCCCGGCGAGGGTGATCACGTTGTACCAGACCCCGGGAAGGCTGCCCGGGCCCCGGGCGGTCGCGGCGCGGAAGGCGCCCACGAGGAGCGCCCGTCCGAGGAGGAGGGTCACGAAGACGAGGACGATGAGCCCCAGGTGGGCGAGGAGGCTCGAGAGCACGAACAGGAGCCCCATCGCGAGGAAGATGATCGAGTTCGCGATGTAGACGACGACCCGCCAGAAGGCTGAGACCGCAACACGGACCGCGGGGTCGACGGCCCGGGGGGCGACGAGGGTGCCGAACGCGATGCCGGCGATGGCCGTGGAGACGATGCCGGACGCCCCCACGTCCTGGGCGACCAGGAACGAGCCGAACGCCGCCACGACGGTGAGCGCGGTCTCGACGGCCGCGTCGTTCACCCACCGGTGGATGATGTAGACGCCGCCGGCCACGAGGAGGCCGATCACGACGCCCCCGATGGCGAGCCACCCGAATTGCAGGATGTCGCCAGAGAGCGTCGACGCGGTGGATGAGGCGACGCCGAGGAGGACGATGAACAGAATGACCCCGGCCGCGTCGTTGAGGAGCGCCTCGCTCTCCACGATGGTGGAGAGCTCCTCGGGGACCCGCAGCCGCCGGAAGAGGTCGACGACGGCGACCGGGTCCGTCGGCGAGAGGATCGCCGCGAGGAGAAGCGCCGCCACCAGCGGGAGCGCGGTGAGGTACCCGACGACCACCCCGGCGAAGATCGTCGTGAAGACGACGCCGACGATGACGAGGAAGAGGACGAGGGTGAGGCGCCGACGCAGGAGCCGGACGTTGACGTGGATCGCCGCCTCGAAGACGATCGGCGGGAGCAGGATGTCGAAGAAGAGGTTCGGCGAGAAGAGTTCGGAGACCGATCCCGGGATCGCGATGAATCCGGTGAGATTCGCGATGATCCCCGTACCGAAGCCGAGGAGGACGAGCGCGATCGTGTACGCGAACCGCAGCCGGGCCGACAGGACGACGACGACGATCGCCGCGAGGAGGAGCGCGAGGAAGAGCTCGAGCGAGAGCATCGGTCCGTCCGAGGTCGGTAGTGCCTCGTGTAGATACGACTAGTTCGTCGGAGGAGCGCCGGAGCTCGTCACCGCACCGTCGCGTCGGTCCCTCCGGCGGGACTCCCCCGCTCCCTTCCGGGAGCGGGACCTGCGGAGGGGATCGGGCCCGCGCCCGGCGGGCGGGCGCCCTGGACCGCCGTGCGAGCCGAGCCCTCGCGCTGGACGAAGGCGATCCCCGCGACGATGAGGGCGAGTCCCGCGAGCTCGAGCGGGCCGGGCACCTCCCCGAGGAGGAGGAGGCCGGTGAGGAGACCGACCGTCGGATTGACGTACGACACCAGGTTCGCCCGGGCCGGACCGACGCGCTGGTGGAGCGCGAAGTAGAGGACGAACCCGAGCACGCTCGAGACCGCGGCCAGGTAGACGACGGTGACCACGGGCACGATCGTGAGGGGGAACCGTTCCGACCCCGCATCGAACGCGACGATCGGTAGGAAGAGCGCGGCCGACGCGGCGAACTGGAGCGAGATCACCCAGAGCCCGGGGGCCGGAGTCGACCAGCGACGGAGAAGGACCGAGCCGACGGAAAAGACGAGGGCCGCCCCGAGCTCAGCGGCGGCGCCGGCCGGCGAGGCTCCCGGACCGGCGAGGTCCGGGACAAAGAGCAACGTCACGCCCGCGAACCCGAGTCCGAGCGCGAGCGCGCCCCGCGGGGCGAACCGCTCCCCCGGCAGGAGCCAGTACGCGAAGGCGGCGCTCAGGATGGGCGCCGTCGCGATCATCACGGAGGCGTAGCCCCCGGGGGTGCTCTGCTCGCCCCAGTAGAGGAGGAGCGCGTACCCCCCCATGAGGGCGAACGCGCCCACCACGATCTCCCGGCCGAGCTGCCGGCCCCGCGGCCACGGTTCCCGTCGAGCGAGGGCCACGAGCGCCCCGATCCCCGCGGCGAGGGCGAACCGGATCCCCGCGAAGAGGAACGGCGACGCCCCGGCGAGCAGTCCGGCCCGGATCAGGATGAAGGCGGGGGCCCAGACGAAGGCGAGCGCCACGAGGAGCCCGAGGGCCGTCGCATCCAGGCGCGTCGAGGCCACGGTCCGACCAGGGGGGTCCAGGGCAAGAGGTTGGCCTAGCTGCGCCGGGATCCGCTGCCCCGAGCGGGCGACGACGTCCCGGTCGCTCGCTTCGGGACCGGACGCCCCGTCGCCCGCCCCCCCGTCGCCCCGGGTGTCGCGCGAGCCGCCGGCGGTCGGCGTTTCCGGCGGAGCAGGAAGACCGCAAAGACGAGGAGCACCGCGACGAACACCACGCCGGCGGCGATGGGGATGATCGTCGCGTACGGGTCGGGCTGATCGATGCCGGGCAGGACCGGGACGGCGGGCTGGAGCGTGATGTTGAGCTTCGAGGCCTCCCCCGAGACGACGGTCACGTTGGCGTAGTACGTCTGGAACCCCCCGAGCCGGGCCAAGAAGGGATGGACCCCCGGGGCCTCCGTCGTGTTGAACGAGCCGTCCGGCGCGATCGGGACCGGCCGACCGCCGTCCACCGTGACGAAGGCGGCGGCTGGCGAGATCGTACCGGCGATGAACCCCACCCCGATGCCCGCACCCCGCACCGGGGCGCTCGCCGGGACCAGCGCGAGCGCGAGGATGGCCCCCACGATCAGCGGGGCGAGCCTCCGTCGGTGGACGGTCGTCCGGAGCACGGCGGCCATGACGACTCCGGCGGCTCTTAAGGGGGGCCCGTTGCTGCGCCGGCGACGCCCATGGCCGACGTGGAGCTCCCGCCGCCGGATCACCCGGAGCCGCCGTTCGGCCGCACCCGCCATCCGTACTTCATGCACGACATGATCCGCCGGCAGTCGGTGGCGACCCACGCCACGCGCCGGTCGATCCGGGAGGCGCTCGCCGCGGCCCCGATCCCTCCTCCCGTCGGAACGGTCCTCACCGTCGGGCTGGGGACGTCGTTCCATGCCGCGCTCGCCACCGCGTGGGCGTTCGGCCGATCGCCCAGGGTCGCGGGCGCCGAAGCGTGGACGGCGTTCGATCTGCTGCAGCGGCCCGAACGCCTCGCCTCGCGTCCGACGACCGTCGTCTTCTCCGCCAGCGGTGAGACGGCGCTCACCGTGGCCGCCCTTCACCGTCTCCGCGCGGCCGGCGCGCCGACGCTCCTGGTGACCGCCACCCCCGGGTCCCCCGCCGCCGCGCTCGCCGATCGGGTCCTGGCGACGGAGCACTCGGCGGAGACGTCGTGGGTCCACACGGTGAGCTTCACCACCGCCTTGGCCGCCGCCGGCGTTCTGCTCGAAAGCTGGGCCGGGGTCGACGGCTCCGGAGAGGACCGCGACGCCCAGGCGACCGACGACGTCACCGGGGGGCTCGCGACCGAGTCGGCCATGGTCACCCTCGCCGAGGCGCTCACCGGACGGGACCGCTACCTGCTCGTCGGGGGCGGTGCCGCCGAGGCGAGCGCCCGGGAAGGGGCGCTCAAGCTCCGCGAGGGCGCCGGGAAGTTCTCAGCCTGGGTTGGTGTGGAAGAACTGCTCCACGGGGTCCTTCCTTCGGTGACCGAACGTACCGCGGTCGTCGGGTTCAGCACGACGGCGCTCGAGCGCGCGCGACTCCGGGAAGGGCTCCATGCCGCCGAGCTCGTCGGAGCTCGGACGGTCCTCATCGACGCGAGCGGAGCGCCGGCGGCCGAGGGCACCGTCGTCGTCCCGCCGTCGTCCGGGCCGCTCGCCTCGGCGGTGATGGTGATCCCGGTCCAGCTGCTCACCTACTGGGTCGCGCTCTCCGACGGTCGGAACCCCGACGTGATGGGGCTCGACGACCCCCGCCTCATGGAGGCGCGCCGGACGTTCGGGATTTAGCGCCGCGGTCGGCTAGACGTGGATCTGGAGGATCAGGACGCTCTTCGAGGGCACCGTGTACGAGAACGAGGAGACGAGCGACCAGCTCGTGGTCGACGGCGCCGCGGCCGAGTAGTTCCACGCAAGGGCGGTCCCCGACCCCAACACGGGGAAGCCCGAGCCGACGAGGTTGAGCTTCACGGAGTACGAGCTGTTGGCGTTCACGATCAGCAGCGAGTAGTTCCGATAGCTCGGATCGACCGACGCGACGACGAAGAGGTGGCCGGGTCCCGTCTTCACCGTGGCGTTGAGGATGATCGATTGGACCCGGGGAAAGATCGAGCTGTAGAGGGTGCTGACGCTCGACGGCACGCCGGTCTCGTTCAGGATCGACCCGTTGTACGTCCCCTGGAACGCGAAGAGGTCCATGTTGGGGACGCCGAGGACGAGCCCTTGGGCGATCTCGGCCGCGAGGTACGGCACGATTGCCGGCCCCGAGGTCCAGCGCTCGTACGGCGAACCGGTGGTCGTCGAGCCGAGCTCCGTGACGAAGATCATGATGCCGTGGCATGTCGGGCACGCGGCCGTGATCGCCTGGCGGTCCACAGGGATCCGGTAGCTGAGGGCGCCTTTCCCGTCGAGGGTGCCGAGGAACCCCGAGATCGACACCGGTCCCGGGGGGATCGGGCCACCGGCCGGATAGACGTGGATCCCGACGGCGCTCAGGTTCGGTCCGTTGAGGGCCACGGTCGCCCGGATCCAAACGTCCTCGTTGTAGCCGCCGGTGCCGACGCCCGCGAGCCCCACGATCCGGGCTGTCGGATCGACGATGTGGATCGCGGCCGCATACGCGTGCACGACGGCGGCGTACGTCGTGGGCGTAGCGTTGATCGACTGCGCGGTGGTCCAGTTCGACCACGGGATCCCGAAGTGGGTCCAGAGGGCCGGTTCGTCCCCGATCTCCCAGTAGGCGGGGTGGAAGCCGAGGGTGGTTTCGGAATAGGCGACGTAATAGGCCGCGGCCGCCGGGTCGTTGATCTCGGCGGGCAGCTGGACGATCGCGCGGCAGTTCACCGCGAGGCACCATTTCGCGAACTGGGCCTCGCTCGACCCCGGCGTCATCGATCCGCCGTTGTCGTAATAGATCCGATTCGCCGAGAGGTTGTACCGGTCGCCGACGGCGCCGCCCGGCCACCGGATGTAGTGAAGGGGCGTCGCGTTGAAGACCGACGACTGGAGCGCGCCGAGCCCGTAGTACGCGCGCACGTCGGCGCCCCAAAACCCGGTGGGCACGGTCCCCACCGTCGCGTTGACGACCTTCAGCGTCGGCGACAGGAGTCCCGAGAACGTCGCCGGACGAACGCCGTCGAGGGGTCCCGGGGGAACCATGGCCCACGCGCTCGCCAGGAGGAGGACGATCACCGCCGGTGCGGCGATCCAGACGAGACGCGAGCCCCGGAGTATCCTTCGCCGCCCCTGACCGTGCAACCGCGTCCTCCATCAGCGCGGCCACGCGGGGCGACCGGGGCCCCGCGCCGCCCGCCGAAGCTGCGCTGACATGGTCCGAGGGGTCGCCCGGTATTTCTACCCCGCTTCGACCCCCACGGCGGCGCGACCGGTCTCTGGATCGGTGAGCCGGACGGCGGCCGCTCGAGGGCGCCGTCGCCCCCTTGTCTCGCAATCCCCCCGCTCCTAGCCCCAAAGTTCAAAAGGGGGTCCAATGCGTATACGTGTGGGTCGCATGGCAACCATCACCGCTGAGCCTCCGCGCGTCCGGGCCGAACTCGACGTCGATGGGCGGCGGCTGGCGGCGACCGCCGCGCCCGTCACCCCGGCGCGCCCCGTTCCGACCGGCGCCGTGTACGAGGCGTACACCCTCGACCGGTACCACCGGTCGATCCACGCCCTCGTGGCGCTCAAGTGGCGCTACGCCGCCTGGATCGTCACCCTCACGGCGCTCACCGTCGCGCTCTTCTCCGGTGTCCGGACCCCGGCGTCGGAGCTGGGACAGTACTTCCAGTACCTCACGCTCGTCTGGCTGCTCCCGATCCCGCTCCTCATCTGGGTCACGATCGTCTACTTCGCCTGGTTCCGCGAGGCGAAGTTCCGCATCGAGCCGCCCGCCGAGGTACCCCCCCCCGCAGAGCGGCCCACCGTCCAGTTCCAGGTGACGAGCACGGGGGTCAACGTCGAGACCGTCCTCACCACGATCCGCTCGGTCCTCTACTGGACCGGCCAGCATCCCGAGGTCGGGTACCGGACCGAGATCTGGGCGACGATCGAGGAGTTCGGGTACCGGCCCAACCAGGAGCGGTTCGACGCGCTCGCCCGGGAGGGGGTGCACGTGGTCGTCGTCCCGATGGGCTACCGGCCCCCGAACGGTACGACCCGCAAGGGGCGCGCCCTCCAGTACGCCGTCGAGCAGCGGCGTGCGCTCGGCCCGGCGCTCGCGCGCACCTGGATCTATCACCAGGACGACGAGACCGCCGTCGGCGAGGACACGGTCCTCGGGATCGACGAGTTCGTCCGGCGGCACGGCGACGAGAAAGCGCTCGGACTCGGGATCATCCTCTACCCCCAGGACGCGGATTTCCGCCCCTCCCAGATCCAGGAGTTCGGCCGGACGAAGGACGACCTCCGGACGGTGTACACGATCACGAGCCCCCGGAACAAGATGTCCGGCTTCCACGGGTCCCACTACGTCGTCCGCGCTGACGTCGAGGACGCGACGGGCTGGGACGTCGGCCCCAACATGCTCTCGGAGGACCTGATCTTCGAGAACGCGGTCCGGCGCGAGCACGGCGCCATCTTCCACATCCTGAAGGGGTTCGCCTACGAGAAGGCGGCGTTCTCCCTCGCCGACCAGCTGCGCCAACGCCGCCGCTGGGTCCAGGGGTTCGCCCGGGCTATCCGCCGGGAACGCTTCTCCTGGGGCCGGCGCGCGGTCATGGCGTACAGCATGGGCGTCTGGCTGGGCGCGTTCATGTCGCTCGGCGCGATCGCCACGAGCTGGATATTCGGGTTCACGCCGCTCCTTCCGTTCGCGGGCGGGTGTGCCGGGTTCGTCTGGGTCTCGATGATCTCGGGGTACCACAAGGGGTACATTCTCCACCGGGAGTACCTCCCCCCGCGCTCGACACCGCTCTGGCGCGTGGTCGTGAACGGCGTCGTCGGCGCGCTCACCGACGGCGCGGCGCCGTGGTATGGGTTGCTGAGCCGCCGGACTCGGGGATTCGAGGTCATCCAGAAGGACCGGTCCACCGCGCCGATCCGCACACCGGCCCGAGGCGTGGCCGGGGTCGACCGGATGACGCTCAATCGGTGACACGGGCCGCTCGATAGCCCGCGCCGGGGCGGAGGGGTCCGAGTCCACCGGCCCCGGAGCGCTCCGGCCCTACGACGGGCGGTGCCGCTCGAGCTCCCGCGTCGCGTCGCTCCCGATCCAGCGGGCCGATGCGGAGTCCCCGTGGCGGAGGACCCGGGCCAGCGCCAGGGCCGGACGCCGCAGGGCGGGGGATCGCTTGCCGATCTGCCGCAGCGCCCAGCTCACGCCCTTGCGGACGTAGCGTCGGTCGTCGCTGGCGGCGCTCCGGATCAACGGGAGGAAACGGAGGAACTCGCGGTCGCTCCGCGCGCGATCGTGGACCGCGAGCTCGGCGATCAGGGCGAACGCCGCCCGACGCGTGAACTCCGGTCCGGGACCCGACCAGGATCGGACCAGATCGTCCGCGAACGGCAACCGCCAGAGGAGGTCCTGGGCGTATCCGTCGCAGATCGCCCAGTTGTCGAACCCCCGGACCCATCGTCGGGCCTGTGCCGGCGTCACCCGGCGAGGCTCCTCGATCATGGCGGCGAGGAGGCGCGCTTCGTGGACGCGGGAGCGCCAGAGCGCGCCCGCCAGCCGGTGATCCCGACCGATTGCGCGGGCCAGACGGCGGATCTCGGGCACATGGACCCCGAGCAGGCGAGGCGACCGGATCCCGTACGCCGCCATGCCGGCGATATCGGCCGGTCTCCCGCCATGCCTCCGGAGCTCCGCCAGGACCCGGGTCGCGGTCCAGGGCCGTTCGGTCGCGGGTCGAGCGCTCACCGAGTCGGAGCCCTAGGCTAGTAGAGCCCGGGCAGGAGTCGCCACGTCGCGCGGGAGTACTCCCGATATCCGTCGCCGAACCGGCCCACGAGCGCCGCTTCCTCGATCCCGATGCGGTACACGTAAACCGCGAGGCAGGCGGCGAGCGTCACCACGACGCCGAGCGTCGCGCCCACGGCGAGGGCGACGCCCACCGCCGTCAGCAGGCCACCCGTGTAGGCCGGGTGACGGATCCACCGGTACGGACCTCGTCGGACGATCTCCTGATCGGCCGGCAAGGTGATCGGCATCGTGAAGAATCGGCCGAGGGTACGAAGCGCCCAACCCCGGACCGCCAATCCGGCCGCCACCAGCCCCACCCCCACCAGGCTGGCGGCGAGGGGCAGATACCCTCCGACGCCGGTGAGGAAGGCCGCGAGCGTCGCCGCCATCCCGACGACGAGCCCGGCACCGATGATCGGGTACGTCCCGCGATCGATCGCCGAGGAGGGTCGCCGGGGGGCGCCTTGCCGCCAGGTCGAGCGACGGGCGAGGTACTCTCCGGTCACCCACGCCAGGGCGGAAGCCGCGGCGAGCGCGACGGCGACCTGGTGCTCGGCGAGGAGCGTGAACGTGTTCTCGACCATCGCGGCCGCGGTGCGGCGGAACGGCCGCCGATCAGACGGTCCCGTACTCGGCGACGTACGTTTCGATGCGCTTCAGGAGCTCCGAGAGCGGCATGTTGGTGTCCTCCCGGGTCCATTCCAGGGTGATCGTGGCGCGGGCGCCCGCCGTGGCCAGCGGGAGGGTGAGGGCGACCTCGACGCGTTGGGGTTTCATCCCGACGATGTCGCTGATCGCCTTGTCCGACCGTCCGCCCGTTCCCTTCATCCCCGACTCCGGCATCAGCGCCGCGCACATCGGTCCCGGTACTTCATGGATTCGACCCGGGACCCGTCAAACGGGCCCTCCGCCGCGACCGACCCACCTCGTCGAGCGCCCCCCACGGCCGATCGAGCCACCGCCCTCGGGGGGTGCGTTAGCGGTAAGAAAGGCCCCGTCCTCGACCGACCGGTGCGTATGCCGAACGATGTCCGACCCGTGGAGCGCGCGTTCCGTGGTCAGGAGACGCTCGAGGGCGCCGGGGTCCGGCTGCATCGGCTCTTCGGCAACTCCCACGTCCCGATCTTCGACCCGTTCCTCCTCCTGGACAACTTCAGTTCGACCGATCCCCGGGACTTCGTGGCGGGGTTCCCCTGGCACCCGCATCGGGGGATCGAAACGGTGACCTACATCCTCGACGGGAAGGTCGAGCACGGCGATTCGCTCGGGAACGAAGGGGTCATCGACGCGGGCGATGTCCAGTGGATGAGCGCCGGATCCGGGATCATCCACCAGGAGATGCCGAAGCAGCACGAGGGGCGGCTCGCCGGCTTCCAGCTGTGGGTCAATCTTCCCGCCCGGCTCAAGATGGAGGTACCTTCCTATCGGGGCCTCGCGACGACCGAGATACCGACGGTCTCCGGCGGCGACGGCGCCCGGGTGAAGGTCATCGCCGGCCGGTACGAGGGGGTCGAGGGTCCCGTCACCGGCATCCCCGTCGATCCGACGTACCTCGACGTGGACCTCCCCCCGGGGTCCTCGATCGACCTGCCGACGCCCCTCGGTCACACCGCGTTCGCTTACACGGTCTCGGGGGGGACCGGGTTCGGCCCCGGGGAGGGTGCCCCCGTCGGTCCGGATCAGGCGATCCTCTTCGGCGCCGGCGAGCACGTCGCCGCCCGGGCCGGTCCGGACGGCGGCCGGTTCCTGCTGGTCGCCGGGCGACCGCTCCACGAGCCGGTCGCTTGGTACGGCCCGATCGTGATGAATCGGCAGGACGAACTGGCCGAGGCGATCACCGAGCTGCGTCGCGGGGATTTCATCAAGCATTCGAAGGTCATCGACGAGGAATCGTAGTCCGCCCCCAGGTCCCTTCGCGACCAGCCCCCGTCAGCCTTGCATACTCGGCAGGTCCTAGGGAGAGCATGCCCGGCGGCCGAAAGGCAGCGGATACCGCGGACCGAGCCGGTCCCCGCTCGGGGGCGATCCGCATCCACGTCACCCCCGACGCAGCGCGCGAGCTCACGGCCGCGCTCGCGAGCCGAGGCAGCGACGCGGCGGTCCGCCTCTTCGTGGGGGGCGGGGCGCATCCCCAGATCGGTATGACCGTGGACCGCGCGACGCCCCGCGACGAGGTCGTCGTCGTCGACGGCGTCTCGATCGTGATCGACAACGGGAGCCGGCCCTTCCTCGACGACGCCACGATCGAATTCGTGGCCTCCGCGGGGGGATCCGGATTCCGGGTCACCGGTCCCAATGCCCCGGCGGCACCGGCGGCGCCCGCGCCCGCGGACACGTCAGCGGTGACTCCCACCGGCTCGAGCGGGGCCCCCGTGGACCGCGAAGCGGCCATCCGGGCCGCGCTGAAGGCGGTCTACGACCCCGAGATCCCGATGAACATCCTCGATCTCGGCCTCATCTACGAACTCAAGATCGACGAGGCCGGGCGGGCCGAGATCCAGATGACGATGACGAGCCCGGGCTGTCCGGTGGCCGAGATGCTCGTCGACCAGGTACGGACCGCGGCGGCCCAGGTGCCGGGCATCTCCGGCGTTGACGTCGAGATCGTCTGGGAGCCCGCCTGGGGTCCCGACCGGATGAGCGAGTTCGCGAAGCGCCAGCTCGGGTACGCGTAGACCCCGCGAATCGCGGTACGCCCGGGTCGGTGAGTCGTCCTCAGCGCGGGCCCGGCGTCAGCTCGCCGGCGGACCGGCAGGGGTCGCGTTTGGCAACCGTTATGATAGCGACCCCGTGTCGCCGGGCGTGCAAGGCCTCGGCGCCGCGTTGAAATCCCCATCGACCCGATCGGCTCCTTCGACGCAGCTCGCGCTGAGCGGCCTCGTGATCCTCGTCGCGCTGATGGCGATCCCGTGGGGAGCGGGGGCCACCACGGGCCCCTCCCGGACGCCGGGGGTAGCGCCGTCCGGGCCACCGGTTCACGGGGCTCCTATCGCCCCGACCGTCTCCACCGCCGCGACGCCCGCCCCTCACGCTGACGCCGCCCCCTCGGGAGCCGCCGGGATCCCCCTCTGGCTCCGACCCGGCGGCCTCCTGTCGTGGACGGGCGGGTTCGGAGGTCATCCCCAGCTTCGACCGCCGACCGCCGAGGTCGCGACCCCGGGCGCCGCCCCCGCGACCACGGGCACCATCTTTCTCTCCAACGGAACCGCCTTCCCCGGGCTCACCGGAGCGTTCGAGATCGGCCTCCCGTACGCCGTCGCCTACGACCCGGCCTCAGGGAAGGTGCTCGTCGACGGGTACTACTCGGGTACGGTAGGGTCGTTCGATCCCTCGACGCACGCGCTCAGCGCCGTCGCCTACACCACTACGCTCGTGTCGCCGCCGGTCTACCTCCCGGTCTCCGATGGCCCCATGGTCTACGACTCGGCGAACGGGCACGCCTACCTAGCCTCACCCGCAGGGAACTGGATCGATTCGATCATCGTCGCCAACGGGTCGCTGGATCGCGAGCTCAACTTCGGGTTCGGCCCGGGGGAACCGTCGGCCCTCGCCGTCGACCCGGCCGATTCGCTGCTCTTCATGGCCGACGCCGTCAACGACTCCGTCGCGTTCATCGACACCACGACCTTGAGTGTCGTGCAGAACGTCTCGGTCGGGACCACTCCGGACGCCTTGCTCTACGATAGCTCGACGGGGCTCCTCATCGTCGCGAACGAAGCCTCGGACTCCCTCACCGTCGTGAACGTCTCGGCCCGGACCGTCGCGGGGACGGTCGGAGTGGGGGACGGTCCGCAGGCGCTCCTCACCTTCCCGGGTTCGCGGACCGTCTGGTCGCTGAACGGTCTCAGCGACAACATCACCCTCGTGGACGAGTTCGCGCTCCAGTCGGTCCTGTCGATCGCGCTGCCGGCGGGCGAGCCGACCTCCCTCGTCGCCGACACCCGCAACGGGCTCGTGGACGTCCTCAACGTCCCGGTGGGCGGGATCTCGATCCTGAACGGCACCACCGGCGGGACCGCGGCCACCTTGACGGGCGTCGGGAGGACTCCCTACGCGGGCACGTTCGACCCCGTTCGCAATGAGGTCCTCATCGCCGACATCGGTGCGAACGCGCTCGTGGTGGTCAACTCCTCCCACAGCGTCGCCTCGTTCGTCCTCGGCGCCGCTCCGAGCGCGTCGGTGTTCGATCCGGCGACCTCGACCCTCTACGTCGCCGACGTCGCGTCGGCCGCGCTCCAGGTCTACGACGGGGTGACCGAGCGGTGGATCGGCTCGATCGCTCTCCCGGCGCCGGCGTTCAACCTCGTCTTCGCCGCCTCGGCCGGGCTCATCGCGGCGATCCAGGTGGACGGCAACGTCTCGTTCGTAAGCCCGCTCTCGAACACCATCGCGGGCCACTGGGGACCGGACAACGGGACCACGCTCTACTACGGCACGTTCGGCAACGGGGAGTTCGTCTTCTCCGGGTTCAACCCGAACCCGAGCCAGAAGTACCAGGTCTACATCGTCGCGAGCTCCGGATTGAGCGAGGTCCGCTGCATCGGCGTCGGCCAGTCAGTGGGACCCCTCGCGTACGACCCGACGAACCATTACGTCTACGCCGGGGCCACGACGCACGTGTCGGTCATCAGCACCGCATCGAACCAGATCGTCAGCACGCTCACGACCCCGACGTCGGGCTCGTACGTGACGGCCCTCGCGTACAACCCGGTCGCGTCGAGCCTCCTCGTCGGGGACACCGTGGTGGGGTTCGCCGAGGTCGATGTCTACAACATCACCACGTCCACGTGGACGCCGAGCCCCGCCGACGCCGGCCTCGGCTGGATCACCGCCGTCGACTTCGAGACCTCGACGGACACGGCGTACGTCGCCGACGGGTTCTTCGACACGTGGGCCACGCTGCAGGAGACCGGCAGTGGCTCGTTCATCGTCGCGAACGGTTCGACCGGCAACTCCCCCGTCGGGGCGACCTATTCGACGCTCTCCGGACTCCTCTATTTCGCCGACCTGGGCGGCGGCACCCTCGAGCTCATCCCCGTCGGCTCGGCGTCGTCGCTGCCGTTCGTCCTCTCGCTGACGGTGAGCCCGACGACGATCCTCCTCGGCGGCACGGTCTACCTCAATGTGACCGCGACCTTCCCGGTCTGGGACGACCACATCACGTTCCCCGCCGGCCTTCCCCCGGGCTGCGCGAGCGCGAACACGAGCACCCTCGCCTGCACGCCCACGGCGACGGGGACGTTCAATCCGACGGTCACCGCCACGAACCCGTTCGGGGCGAACAAGTCGTCGTCGGCCACGTTCGCCGTGTTCACGACGCTGGTCTTCGGGTCGTTCACCGCGACCCCCACCGCGTTCACCCTGGGCACCTCGACGACGTTCGCGGTGAGCTACACCGGCGGCATCCCCCCGATCACGATCGACTACCCGACCCGGCCGGCCGGGTGCGCCGACTCGACGCTCGCCAACTGGACGTGCACCCCCTCCGACGCCGGCAACCAGTCCGTCGGCGTCACCATCGACGATTCGGTCGGGACCCACGTCGCGGCGAACCTCACGATCACCGTGAACCCGCACCTCGCCATCGTCTCGTTCGCCCCGTCGGTCCCCTCGGTCCTCACGGGGAGCTCGGTCACCTTCAGCGTCGTGGTCACCGGCGGCACGGGACCGTTCTCCATCGTGTACGCCGGGCTCCCCGGCGGCTGCTCGTCCACGAGCGTCACCGATCTCACCTGCACGCCGAACCAGGCGGGGATCTTCCCGATCGTCGTGAAGGTCACCGACGCCGACGGGGTGCTGGCCACCGATAGCACGACGCTGATCGTCTCCCAGGTCGCGGCCGCCGGTCCGTCGGCCGGGCTCACGACGCCGGAGATCCTCGGCATCGTCGCGGTCGTTGCGATCATTGCCGTGGCGATCGTCCTCATCGCCACGCGCCGGCGGCCGACGCCGCCGCCCGGCGGCGCGGCGGGCGCCCCTCCGGCCCCGGCGCCGCCGGCGGACGACGACGACGAGGGCGGCCCCCGGGAGCTCGAGGAGATGATCGTCCAGGCGCCTCCCAAGGAGACGATGATGTCGTCGGAGCCGCTCCCCACCCCGAAGCCGGCGCCCCCGCGGTACTACAGCGATCCGGGCTCCCAAGTGATGCCGCCCCCCGCGCCCCCGGTTCCGGGGGCGGGCCGGGCCCCCCTCGTCTGTCCGAGCTGCGGCACGTCGAACGAGCCGTGGCTCACGACCTGCCGGAAGTGCAAGCGGGCGCTCCAGACCACGAGCGGATAGACCGAACGCCCGGCCGGCGTTCCGGCCGATCGGGTCCGCGGAGCTCCGCGTCGGTGGACGTTATGGCCCCGGCGCCTTCCCCGCCTGACCGACCACGTTCGACCTGGACGTCGCCACCTGGACGGCGCTCGGCACATGGGCGCTGGTCATCGGCACGCTCGCCCTCATGTACTGGCAGACCCGCCAGGCCCAGCAGCTCCACAGCGCCAACTCGATCCTGACCCTCCGGGAGCGGTTCGACGCGCCCCGGATGCGGGAAGCCCGCCGGCGGCTCGCCGGGCAGCTCCTCCGCGGCGAGCACGAGGACATCACGAGCGTCGAGGTCGCGACGTTCTTCGAGCTCGTGGGGGCGCTCACCCACAAGAAGGTCCTCTCGCAGGCGTTCGTGTGGGAGGCGTTCGGGACCTGGATCACGACGTACTACGGCGCCCTGCGCCGGCCGGTCGACCTCATCGGCCGGACCCGGACCGAGCTGCGGGACCCGCTGGTCTTCCACGAGTTCGAATGGCTCACCGGGCGGATGCTCGCCATCGACCGGAAGGAGTTGGGGGCGATCCACGCGGCCCGGGAGGAGCAACCGGACGACAATCTCGTGATCCTCCGCCGGGAAGCCGATCTCCAGGTCGCGTAGCGCGTAGGAGCCTGTTGCGCCCGAGGGCAGGCCCCGCCCGTCGGGGCCAAGCTGATGGTCGCGGCGCCCCTGCTCGCTCGTGACCCGCCCGTCCGACACACCCCTCGCGGTCGTCACCGGGGCGTCGTCCGGCATCGGCCTCGCTACCGCCATCGGGCTCGCGGCGCGGGGCCGCGCCGTCGTCGCCGTGGGCCGCGATCGTGAACGGCTCGCGCGCGCGCGGTCCCGGATCGAGGCGGCCGGGGCAGCGCCCGTTCGGATCGAGCTCGCCGATCTCGAGCGACCGCCCGAGGTGGCGGCGCTCGTCGAGCGCCTCGCCGCCCTCGACGCGCCCATCGATCTGCTCGTCAACAACGCCGGGGCCGTGTTCTTCCGCACCGAGCGGACCCCCGAAGGGCTCGAGCGGACCCTCGCGCTCAACGTCCTCGCGCCGTTCGAGCTCACCCGACGGCTCTTACCGCACCTACGGCGGGGGCGCCCCGGTCGCGTCGTCATGGTCGCCTCCCAGGCGCAGGCGTACGGCACGCTCGACCCGGACCACCCGGCCGGACCGACCGGGGCCGGGGGCTGGGGGGCGTACTCCCGGTCCAAGCTCGCCCTGATCATCCTCACCCGGGAGTTCGCCCGTCGCGAGGGCCCGGAGGGGGTCCGGTTCTTCGCGGTCCACCCCGGGCTCGTGGCGACCCGGTTCGCGGCGAACAACTCGGGCGCCATCGGTTGGTTCGTGAACGCGATGGTCCACATCGCCGGCATCTCCTCGCAGCGGGCCGCGCGCCGAATACTGGAACTGACCGACGCGAACGGCCAGGCGTATCCGAGCGGCTCGTACCTGGTCCGGTCGCGCCCGCGAGCGATCGACCGCGACCTGGCCACCCCCGACGCGGGTGCACGACTATGGCGAGCCTGCGAGGACCTCCTGGGCGGGTTGAGCGGTCCCTCCCCGTCGTCGCCCGAAGCCGGGGCGCGCCCGCCCGGCCGTCGGCCCGGGTCCTAGGGCCGGCGGGACGCGCCACGGCCCCGGAGTCCGGGAAAGCCTTTTCCCCTCGAATCACCGTCGAGCGGTTGCGGCCGGGATGGGGTAGCTTGGCCTATCCTGGGGGACTGTGGATCCCTCGACCCGGGTTCAAACGGAGGCGGGGCCGACCCCCGACTTCGGAGACTCTCGGTCCCGGCCCTTCCGCCCCCGGGCCGCCGGTCGCCGCCCCGGGGGCCCCTTCGTCGTCCGGGTGAGGGCGTTGAGCGCGTCGGGCACACCGGCGAGCGAGTAGTCGGCCCACGCCGCCCCCCAGCGCTTGAGGTCGTCCGGGGTAAGCGACCACCCCTCGAGCGTCGACGCCCGTGCGAGGGCGACCACCCCGGGCGTCGAAGCTGCGGCCTCCATGTCAAATCGGGAGTCGCCGACGAGGAACCGGGGCGCCCCGGGGAATCGCCGGCCGTACTCGAGCAGGTGTTCGCGCTTCGTCCCCTGGCCGGATCCGAGGACGTCCTCGAACCAGAACCGGAGCCCCTCCCGCTCGAGGAGGAGATCGGCCATCTCCCGCTCCGCGCCGGTCGAGACCACCAGCGTCCAGCCGTCGCTCGAGAGCCGTTTGAGCATCTTCGGGACCTCAGGGAACGGTTTCGCCTGGGCGTACGCCTCCCGCACCTTGCGGGTGTGGAAGAGCCGGGCCACCTCGGCCCGGACCGGCGCCGGGGCCTCGGGATACAGCTGGGCGAGCTGCGCCTCGAACGGCATGCCCGTCGTCGCGAGATAGTGGATACGGGCCTCGTCGTTCGGGGTGCCGAACGCCGTAGCCATCACGTCGGCGGCCACGAGGGCGATCCGTCCGATGGAGTCGATGATGGTGCCGTCCATGTCGAAGACCACGATCCCGCGCGCGACGGAACGGGGCGCGACCTCGGTTTCCATCGTGAGGGGCCGGGCGATCTCCGTGAACTGCGAGAACGCGATCGGGGTGGGACCCGCCGTGCCCGAGCGCGGGTCGCCGGGCGGGTCCCGATCCCGCGTCGCGGACGGTCGGCGGTTCTCGGCCATCGAGCGGACGTCGAGCGTCGGAGTACCTAACGACTGCGCCGCCCGGGGGGCTTTAACACCCGGCGGGTGACCCGCGGACACCGAGGCGTTCTGTCCATGCACCCGAGCCGCGCCATCCACGGAGGTCGATCCCATCTCCTCGAGGGCCGCCGGGTCGTGCTGGGGGTCGCGGGCTCGATCGCCGCCGTCGAGTCGCCCCGGATCGCCCGCGAGCTCATCCGGCACGGGGCCCGGGTCGACGTCGTGATGAGCGCCGAGGCGACCCGGATCGTGACCCCCGAGGCGATGCGCTTCGCCACCGGCCGCCCCGTCGTCGTCCAGCTCACGGGCGATGTCGAGCACGTCACCCACCTCGGACCCGGCGAAGGCCAGGCCGACCTCATGCTGATCGCCCCGGCCACGGCGAACACGATCTCGAAGATCGCCCAGGGCATCGACGATACCCCCGTGACGTCGTACGCGTCGATGGCGCTCGGGGGAGGGGTACCGCTCCTCCTGGCCCCCGCGATGCACGAGCACCTCGCAGGCAACCCGGCGGTGACCGCCAACCTCGCTCGCCTCCGGGAGTGGGGCGTCGGGGTCATCGCGCCCGCCAGCGCCGAAGGGGAGGCGAAGATCGCCAGCCCGGAGGAGATCGCGGCCGAGGTGCTCCATCGCTTGGCCCGGGGCCCGCTCGCGGGCCGGCGGGTGCTGGTCATCGGCGGGGCGAGCCGCGAACCGATCGACGCCGTCCGCTCGATCACCAACGAGAGCAGCGGCGAGACCGCCGTCCAGCTAGCGATCCAGGCGTTTCACCGGGGCGCGACGGTGACGCTCTGGGCCGGGGCGCTCCAGGTGCCGGTGCCCCGGTTCGTGCCCCAGGTACCGTGGAGGACCGTGGACGAGCTCCTCGGCCTCGTGCGGGCGAACGGCGCGGCGATCGGTTCGACCGACCTGCTCCTGGTCCCGGCGGCGCTCTCCGACTACACGCTCACTCCGGCGCGCGGCAAGATCTCGTCGCGGGCCACGCCGGAGCTCGTCCTCCGCCTCAGCCGGGCCCCGAAGGTCCTGCCGGAACTCCGCCGTCGCCTGCCGGATGGTGGGCTCCTCGTCGGGTTCAAGCTCGTGGCCGACCGCACCGCGGCCGAGCTCTCGGCCGAGGCGCTCGACCTGCTCCACGAGAACGGGCTCGATGTGGTGGTCGCCAACGACCGGGCGGTCATGGGCTCGCCGCGGGCCGCCGCGTTCGTCCACACGGCGCGCAAGGCCCGCCACTGGCTCGAGGGCCCGAAGGCCGAATTTGCGGGGAAGCTGCTCGACGACCTCGGCCGGATGCTCGCCGAGGCCGGCCCCCACACCCGTTCGCCCGCCGGTGCGAGCAGCGGGCCGCGACACCGCGCGGGCCGCCCCGGACGGGCCGGCGGTCGACGTGGACGGCGCCCCACCCGCGCCGTCGGCCGGTCCTCTTAAGAGCCGAGCCGCCTCGGCCGCGCGAGGCGCTCCGGTCGATGGTGAAACTCGCCGAGTGGCAGGGGAAGGCGATCTTCCGCACCTACGGCGTGCCCATCCCACGGGGCCACACCGCGTCGTCGGCGGAGGAGGCCGAGGCGCTCACCCGCGCCGGCACGGTGCCGCTCCCGTGCGTCATCAAAGCGCAGGTCCTGGCCGGCGGCCGGGGCAAGGGCGGAGCGATCCAATTCGCGTCGACGCCCGAGGAAGCGGGGGCGGCGGCTCGGCGCATCCTCGCCCTGGCGTTCCAGGGCGAACCGGTTCGAACCGTCCTGCTCGAGGAGAAGCTCCCCATCGCCCACGAGAGCTACCTCGCCATCACCCTCGACCGCACCCTCCGACTCCCGATCGTCATCGCCTCGGCCGCGGGGGGCGTCGAGATCGAGTCGGTCGCCGATGCGTCGATCGTCCGCATCCCCGTCCACCCGTTCGCCGGGCTCGCCGCGTACGAGCGTCGTGCGGTCGCGCGGGCGCTCGGTCTCACGGGGCCGGCGGCCCGGTCCCTCGACGCGCTCCTGGGCGCCCTCTGGCGGATCTTCCTCGAAGAGGATGCCGAGCTCGTCGAGGTGAACCCCCTCGCCCAGGTGGGCGACGGGCTCGTGGCCCTCGATGCGAAGGTGATCATCGAGGACGATGCCACGTTCCGCCATCCGCAGTACGCCGAGGTGCGCGACGATCGGACCCCCCTCGAGGAGATCGCCCGGGAGAAGGAGATCGCCTTCGTTCAGCTCGACGGCGACATCGGGGTGATCGCCAACGGGGCCGGGCTCACCATGGCGACGCTCGACGTGCTGCAGCAGTTCGGGGGACGGCCGGGCATCTTCCTCGATCTCGGGGGGACCGACGACCCGGCGAAGGTCACCGAGGCGTTCCTCCTCATGGCGAAGGCCCGTCCGTCGGCGGTGTTCCTCAACATCTTCGGCGGGGTGACCCGCTGCGATACCGTCGCCCGGGGGCTCGTCGAGGCGATGAAGCAGGTCCCCCCCGGGGACCGGTTCCCCCTCGTCGCGCGGATCCGCGGGAACAACGAGGCCGCCGGGATCGCCATCCTGCGCGAAGCGGGCGTCACGTCGTTGAAGGACCTCAAGGAGTCGGTCCTGGCGGCGGTCGGTGCCGCCCGGGACGCCCGGCCGGCGGTGGCCCCATGACGGTCCTCGTCGACGCGGCGACGAAGGTCGTCGTGCAGGGGATCACCGGCCACCAGGGGACGGTCCACACGAAGCAGATGCAGCTCTTCGGCACCTCGGTGGTGGCCGGAGTGACCCCCGGGAAGGACGGCGCGACCGTCGAGGGGGTCCCCGTCTTCGACGGGGTCGCCGAGGCGGTGCGCGCGACCGGGGCGAACGCGTCGGTCATCTTCGTCCCCGCACCGTTCGCGAAGGACGCGCTCCTCGAGACCGTCGACGCCGGGATCCGGCTCGCCGTCGTGGTCACCGAGCACATCCCGTTCCACGACATGCTCACGATGTACCACTACGCCCGCTTCCACGACTGCCGGATCATCGGACCGAACTGCCCCGGGATCGCCGCACCGGGCGCCGCCAAGGTGGGGATCATCCCCAACGTGGTCTTCGCCCCCGGCCGCATCGGCGTCATCTCCCGCAGCGGGACGCTCACCTATGAGATCGTGAACGGGATCAAGGAGGTGGGCCTCGGCCAGAGCACGTGCATCGGCCTCGGGGGCGACCCCGTCGTCGGCACGTCGTTCGTAGACGCGCTCCCGCTCTTCGAGTCGGATCCGGGGACCGACGTGCTCGTCCTCGTCGGGGAGATCGGCGGGACCGCCGAGGAAGAGGCGGCGGCGTACATCCGGGACCACTTCTCGAAGCCCGTCGTCGCCTACATCGCCGGTCGGTCGGCGCCCCCGGGCAAGCGGATGGGCCACGCCGGGGCGATCATCAGCCGGGGCCGGGGGACCGCGGAGTCGAAGCTCACTGCCCTGCGCGAGGCCGGCTGCGAGGTCGCCACGTTCCCGTACGAGATCCCGGCGCTCGTGGCCGCCCAGGCGGCCCGGATCGCTCGCCGATGAGCACCCCCCCGTCCCGGCGTTCGGCGCCGGTCGCCGTCGCCGAGCCGTGCGCGGTGACCGGCTGCGCCGGCACCCCGGTCCGGCACCTCAGCCTCGCCGAGGCCCGGCGGGGGCTCCCCGATCTTCCCGAGAAGGGCCGTCGCGCGCCGCTCTGCCGGGACCACTACAAGCAGTGGAAGAAGGCGACCCGGGACGCGCGTCGGCTCGATCGGCTCGGCCAGTGAGCCGGGCGATCGTCCGCGACGAACGCGTCCCGGATCGGCGGGGCTAGGCCCCCGCTACTGCTTGCGCATCTTCTGGGCCCTCATGCGGCGGCGCATCCGCTTCTTGCGCCATTTCCACCGCATGTGGCCGCGCTTCTTCCAGACGCGCGAGCTCCTTTTCATCCGATAGTGTCCGAGCGGGGCGGGGTATTGCCCCCCCCTTAAAAGGTTGGCCCAGAAACCGGGGTCGTCTCCGGCGAGCGGCGGGCCGCGGTCGGTTATCTACGGCGGCCTCGTCGGCGTCCGATGGTCGACCAGGCGACGCTCGAGGCGAGCATACTCGAGTTCCGCCACAAGAGCTTCGGCTTCGACCGGACCGCGACGGTCGACGGGACCGAGTACGCGGTCTTCACCCGGCGCGAGACCCTCTCCGAGAGCCGGCTCCGCCCGGACCTCGTCCGGCTCTTCGTCGTGGTGCCGCTCGACCGGATCGTCCTCGATCTCACCGATGACGCGCTCCGGCTCGCGCCCGATGGGGCGCTGCCCGGCCCCCGGTCGACGGACCCGGCCCTCGAATCGGCCGCCGATCCGTCGGCGTTCGACGAGCAGGGGATCCCGTTCACCCGGGCCGAAGTGCCGGCGGGGATCGCCTACGTCCCGACCGATGTCGCGGCGGCCGTCCTCGCCCCCCCGGCCGCCGAGGCGCTCGGGTTCGGTCCGTAGCGGCCCGCCCGTCAGCTCAGGACGCCCATGTCGGTGAGCTTCTCGGGGAGGTACCGCTCGGTCACGTAGTTGAGCCCGTACTTCGCGAGCGACTGCTGTTCCGCCTTCTTGCCGTTCTTCAGCATGAGATCGATCTCCGACCGCCACTCGGCGGTGCGGAACCGGGGGTCGGAGAGTTCCGCCTGGAGCGCCCGGATGTCCTGGTCGGTCAGGTGGTCGCTGGGGAGATCGTAGTTCTCGATGTCGGTGGCGGTGACCCCGAGGAACTCGGCCGCGGGCGTCGCGAGGTACTGGGAGATGTGGGCGGTCTTGATCGCCCCGAAGGCGACGCTCGCGAAGATGCGGAACGACCACGGGTCCCCGTCGGTGAACACGACGACGGGCAGGTGCAGCTCCTCGTTGAGGCGTTTCAGGAACCGGCGCGTCGATCGGGCCGGCTGGCCCTTGAGGTGCAGGAGGAGCGCGTCATGGTCCTCGTCGAAGTTGTTCTCGGCGAGCCGGTCGACCATCCCGCCGCACTCGATGGCGATCACGAACTTCGCGTTCGTCGACACGAGGCTGATCTTCTCTTTCTCGACGTTGAACGGGAGCGCGTAGCCGCCGTCGCCGACGTCGTCCTTGCAGTTGAACGTCTTCACGAGCCCCTTGCGGTTCCGCTCCTTGAGCGTCAGATCCCCGATCACCGAGGCGCCGTTCTCCTCGGGGTGGAGCCGGAAGTCCTCCCGGAGCCGCTCGCAGAGGACCTCCAGGTCCTCGATCAGAAGGTTCGACTCGTCCTCGCTGTGGAACTTCGCGTCCTTCCATCCTTCGGAGATGTAGTAGAGCTCGCGCAGCGTCGACGTCTTCGCCTCGGCGGCCATGGCGTTGATGAAGTCGACGAGGTAGAACGTCCGGAGCAGCATCAGCGCCCCGTCGAGCTTCCGCGCGCTCCGGGTCCCCATGGACCGGCCGAGCCGCCAGACCCCCTCGCGCATCTGGAACTGGATGTTCTGCTTCGTCCGGAGCGGGAGCCGCATCCGGGGGATCTCCCCCCGGTCGAGCTGCTTCCAGATCTCGCCGGCGAGATCGAGCGTTGGACGGAGCGCGTCGGCGCGCACGAGGGGTGCGTCGGCGTCAGTCGTCGTCGGCTTCCGTGGCCCCTTTTTCGGCGGCATCGTAGTCCACCTCCGTTTCCTCGCCCGCGGGCAGCTCCTCGAGGCCGGCTTCGGCCGCCTCGATCACCGCCCGGGGCAGCCGTACGTCCCAGTCGCCCGGCAGCGGGTCGGCGCCGAGGAGGTGCGCCTCGTCGACGCCGGCGATGAACCAGGCGAGATCGCCCGGTTCGACCTCGGTCTTCGGCGGCCACTGGACGGCGATCCGCCCCCGCTCGTTCGGCCCGAGCTTCGCGAGGGTCCACCAGGCGCGGCCGAGCTCGGGGTCGGTCCCGTCGGGTGCCGGGTCGAACGTCGCCCCGGGAAGGAGCGCCGCCGGCATCTCGACGAACACCTCGAGGACCCGGGGCCGGGGCGTGTAGTTGGTGATCGTGGTGGCGAGCGTGACGGGTCCCGCGCCCTCGGCTGCGGTCGTGTCGAGGTGGACCACGTCCATGATCTTCGTGATGACCGGGGTGAGATCCGGCACCGGCCGCTGGGCGAGAGCGCTCGCCTTCTCGGCAAGCTGGGGGAGGATCTTCTGGATGATCGCGAACTTCTCGCTCGCGTACTCGCGCCGGGAGCGGCGCGAGAGGTGGGTCTTCAGCTGGCGGGCCGCCGCCTGGAGCGCGAGGACGAGCTCTTTGAGCAGCTCGGGGTCGGCGGCGAGCGCCTCCTTCGCCTCGCTCGTGAACGGGACCTTCGTGGACGCGACGTGGACGAGGAGGAGGCACGGGCCGATGGGGAGTCCGGACCCGCCCCGCTGGTCGAGCCCGTAGCGGCGCCAGTCGACCTCTTCGACGGCGGCGGTGATCCCGCACGCGCCCTGCTGGAAAAGGAGCGGGACCCGGTTCGCGAACCGCAGGATCTGAACCGGCTGGTCGGCGGGGAGCCCCCCGCCGAAGGCGAGCCCGACCTCGACCTGGAACGGGCAGCCGGATCGGACCTTCGGCGGCCGGCTCACCGGCACGGCGTAGAAGTCCGGCCGGAGGTCGCCGAGGACGTTCCGCAATCCCCGCTTGATGAGGAGCGGTCCGATCGGTGAGAGGCACTCCGTCGACGGGGGCGGGAGCGGGGCGGCGTGGAGCGCCTCGAGGAGCCGCTCGAGCTCTTCCCCATGGATCGCGGCGGCGGCGGTGGCCGGCCCGACGCGGGCCGTGGCGACGAGCTCCCGGGCCGTGCGGGCGGTGATCCCGGAGAACTCCTTCGCGAGCACGTCGACGACCTTCGCGTTCTTCGCGTTCTTGAGGAGGAACGCGAGCTCCCCCAGCTCGAGGCCGTGGGGGTGGGGAGGGACGTCCTTGGGGAGCGCCGGGAGCTCCGTCGACGCCCGTTCGTACGTGACCCGGGTGCCGTCCGGCTCGACGAGAACGATCCGCGCGTGCGGGTTCACGATCGCGGTCCCGCGCAGGTACTCGAACGGCGACTGGCGGCCGCGCGCGTACTTGGCCTTCAGCGTGAGCTCGACGCGGGTCCCGTGGGGACGGTCCCAGAGATCGAGCTCGTCGAGGACGACGCGGGGCATGTTGGTCTTCGTGTCGATCAGGATCTCGAGGACGTGGGCCGCCTCTTCCTCGGCGACCTTCGACGTGACGCGTGCCGGCCGGGCCGTGGTGAGCCCGGCGTAGAGCACCGCCGCCGAGATCCCGATCCCCTGCTGGCCCCGGGACTGGCGGTTGGCATGGAACCGCGAGCCGTAGAGCAATCGGCCGAAGACGTTCGGGATCTCCCGCTTCAGGATCCCGGGGCCGTTGTCGCTCACCGCGACGCGGAGCCGGTCGGTCCCTTCCCGGGCGATCTCGACGGTGATCTCGGGGAGCACCCGGGCCTCGTCGATCGCATCGGCGGCGTTGTCGACGGCTTCCTTCACCGTCGTGAGGAGCGCACGCTGCGGATTGTCGAAGCCGAGGATCTGACGGTTCCGCTCGAAGAACTCGGCGACAGAGATCTCGCGCTGCTTCGCCGCGAGCTGCTGGGCGAGGGTCGTCGGCACCGGCGCGCGACGGGCGGGGCCGGGCTATAACGGATTAGTTCGACGGGCGCGATGAGCGGTCGCCGGGGTCCCCCGTATCGCCGAGCGAGGGGCCTCGCCCCGCGGCCCGCCGGTCCCGGACGGTGGGTCGGAACGGGCGCCAGCGGGCCGGTTCGGTGGTATCGATCTCCACGAGCCCGACCCACTCGTCGGGCCCGAGCCCGTTGAGGGATTGCCGGGCGATCGGGAGCGGTTCACCGCGGGCGTCCCACGCCCCGCTCCCCCCGCCGAAGACGAGCCCATGCTCGACGCCGACGCGGTTCACGTAGACGACGGGGAGCGCATTCTCGACGGCGCGCGCCGGGAGGACCTTCTCGAACAGCGACCGGGAGGTGACCGGCGCGGCCGAGAGGACGACGAGGAGGTGGGCGCCCCCGATCGCGAGGTCGCCGGCGACCTCGGGAAAGAACGCGTCGTAGCAGATCGAGACCCCGAGGGCCGCGCCCGGGGGCCCAATGGGCACGCTCGAGGGGGCCGGGGTGAACGCTGCCCCCTCGTCGAACGGGCCGAACGTGGGGAGGTAGCGCTTTCCCTGGACCGCGACGCCCCCGGCGGGGTCGAACACGATCGCGGCGTTCTCGACCTCCCCCGGCCGCTCCGGCCGCCGGATCGGGGCGCCGACGACGATCGTCCGCGCCCGGGTCCGGGCCACTCCGGCGAGCGGATGGCCGGTGAGCGTGGCCACGTCGAGGGCGACCCGGTGGAAGTGGTCGCCGAGAGCGTATCCGGAGAGGAAGAGCTCGGGAAAGACCACGAGTTCGGCGTCGACGGCGCCGGCGATCGTCGCGGCGCGGGTCGTGTTGCGCGCAACGTCCCGGGGCGCCGGGGCGAGCTCGGCGAGGGCGACGCGCATCAGTAGAAGTGGTGGCGGACGGTGATGAGGTAGACGAAGAGCAGCAGGAAGATGAGGAAGATCACTGAGATCGACGCGGTGAAGAAGAGGTAGGCGAGCGCCAGGAAGACCACGACGATCGTCGTCCACAGCGCCCACGCCTCTTGGCGGAAGAGCGCCGTCGCGACGCTCAGCAGGACGGCGCCGAAGAGGACGAGGACCGCGGCGCCGATCGCGTCGAGGGAGCGCACGATCAGGAGTTCGCTCGGGACCGCCGTGGCGGCGTAGTAGTGGAGGAGAAAGAGCGATCCGGCGAGCAGGAGGAGGACGCCCACGATGGCGATGAGCACGCTCAGGATCGCGACGCCGATGGGGAGCGGCGGGCGGATCGTCGTCGGTTCCCACGCCGGCGGTAGGTGCTCCACCGCCGGGGGCGAGGCGCGATGATGGGCTCCGGTCGTCGACATGGGACCGACGGCGGGAGCGAGCCCGACCGCCCCGTTTGTAGGTTTCGTTCGAGGCGAGCGCGGATCAGTACCGGCGCTCGGCGACGCCCCGGGCGAGCCGTTCCAAGAGGGTGCGCCAGGGCGTCGGCCGGACGACCTCGAGCGCGCGGACGGCCCGCTCGGCCCACGAAGTGGCCTGCTCGGCGACGATGGCCGGTGCCCCGCTCTCGTCGATGAGCGCCCGGAGGCGGAGGAGGTCGCCCGGCGCCTTCCGGCGCAGCGCGAAGAGCCGCTCGAACTCGACGCGGCGACCCGGGTCGAGGCGGGCGTAGGCCTCCAGGGAGACGAGGGTGGGGTTCCCTTCGCGAAGGTCGGTGTAGAGAGGCTTCCCCAAAAGGTCGGCGTCGCCGTACACGTCGAGGAGGTCGTCGCGGATCTGGAACGTGAGCCCCACGGCCCGGCCGTACTCGCCGGCCCGCTCGATGGTGGGCGCCGGCGCGCGCGCGATCTCGGCCACGCTCGCGAGGCTCGCCGCGACGATCGCGGCGGTCTTCCGCTCGATGACCCGGAAGTAGTGGTCGCGGCCGGTCGTGAGATCGTACCGGCTCGCCTCCTCCAGGATCTCGCCCTCGACGAGGTTCGCGCACGCTTCGCCGCACCGCAGGATGATCGACCGATCGTAGTCGGCCGCGAGCTCGAACGCCCGGACGAAGAGGTAGTCGCCGGTCATGATCGCCGCGGGAAGACCGAACGCCCGGGGGAGCGAGGGACGGCCCCGCCGCATCTCGGCGTGGTCGATCACGTCGTCGTGGACGAGGGAGGCGGTGTGGATCAGCTGGAACGCCGCGGCGAGGGAGTGGATGCGGCTCGTCTCCGTCGCCCCGAGCGCCCGGTGGAGCGCCGCCATGAGGAGCGGGCGCACGCGTTTGCCGCCCGTCGAGCAGGCGTAGACCGCGGCCGTCGAGAGCTGGGAGTACTCGGCGGGCAGGACCGCCTGGAGCCGTTGGTCGATGTCGGCGAGGTCGGCGACGAGGGGCGGCATGAGCTCGGCGAGCTCCCGGACGCCCGCCGCCCCCAGCGTCGCGCTCACCACCGCCTCGATGGGCGGCTCCGTCGGGGTGGTCATGACCCCCGTCCGAGCCGGGGCGGCCAGCGCAGGCGCATCATCTCGTCGAGACCGTGGGCCCCGATATAGCGCATGCCGAGGGCGAGGAGGAGGTCGTGGCCGGCGATCCGGTCGCCGACCCGCTTGATCCGGTACCCCCGGTCGAGCGGCGCGAAGAGGTGGGCCCGCCACTGCTCGTCGTACGCGGCGAGGGGGGCACCGTCCCGGACGTGGGCCGCTGCCGCCACGCCGGCGTCGTACCCCGAGATCATCGCCGTCGGGATGCCGCCCCCGTTCGTCGCCATGACGAGGTTCGCCGCGTCGCCGCAGAGGAGCGCGGAGCCCCGCACCGCCGATGCCGGCGGGGGCCCGATGGGGACCCACCAGCGCGTCGGCGCCTCGGGCGCCGCGTACCCTTCCGCGGTGGTGAAGCGACGGAGGAGCCCCGCGAGGGTCTGTCCCGGGCGCAGGACCGGGACGCCGAGGCCGACATTGGCGGAACCGTCCTTCGGGATCATCCACGCGTAGCCGCCGGGCGCCGTCGAGCCGAAGTAGAGCTCGATATCGTCGGGGAACGTGCCCGCCGAGGTCGCCGTGATCATGCGGTACAGGGTCCGGGGGATGACGAACCCCGCGCCCCGGGCGACCGTCGAGATCGGACCGTCGGCCCCGATCACGACGCGCGCCCGCACCGTGGCCCCGGTGGACAGGTGGACCTCGGGACCGTGGACGGCGGTGGCGCCCACGGGGTGGCGGAGGTCGGCGCCGGCCGCGGCGGCGCGGGCGGCGAGCGCCTGATCGAACGCCTCGCGCGAGACCGAGAACCCCTCGAGGGGAACGGCGACGCGGCGCCCCCGGGGATCGACGATCACCATCCGGTGGATCCGACGGAGGACGGTGGCCGGCGGGATCCGGTAGGCGGCGTCGATCACGTCCGGATGGCCGAGCAGGTCCACCAGTTCGGCGGGGGAAGGGACGAACTCACCGCACTGGACCGGGGCGCCGAGGGTGGTCCGGTGGTCGACGAGAAGCGTCGACGCCCCGCCCCGGGCCGCCGCCTCCGCCGCCACGCTGCCGGCCGGCCCGGCGCCCACGACGACGACGTCGAACCGTTCCATGGCCGCTAGACGCCGACGGAAAGGAAGTGCGTAGCGGCGGCCTGGATGGGTCCGAGGACCGGCTGCGGGTCGACGCCGAACGCGACGATGGCGACGGCCGCGAGGCCGATCGCCGCGGCCCGACCCCAGCCGAGGCCACCCACCGGGAGCGTGTTTCCGGCAGGCGCTCCACCGGCCGGCCCCGCGTCGAGGAAGACCACCTTCAGCACCCGGGCGTAGTAGAACACCGAGAGGGCGCTGTTGAGGAGGCCGGCGATGGCGAGGACGACGAACCAGCCCTGGGCCTGGACCGCCGACGAGAAGAGGACGAACTTCGAGACGAAGCCGATGGTGAGCGGGATCCCGGCGAGGGAGAGGAGCATGAGCGCGAACGCCACGGCGAGCACCGGTCGCCGCCGCCCGAGCCCCGCCCAGTCGTCGATGAGCGGCCCCACGCCGAGCCCGGCGACGGCGGCGACGACGAGGAAGGCGCCGGCCTTCATGAACACGTGGCCGAAGACCTGGAGCGTCGCGCCCGCGATCGCCGGCGCCGTCCCGATGGCGATCCCGATGAGCATGTACCCGGCCTGGGAGATCGACGAGTAGGCGAGCATCCGCTTCATCTCCCGCTGGAGGAGGGCGAGCACGTTCCCCACCGTCATCGTCACGACAGCCACCACCCCCAGTGTCAGGGCGATGGTGGGGCCGAAGTCGAACGGGGTGCACCCGTTCGCGGCGCACGCGACGGAACGTCCCGCGGTGAGCGCCACCGGCCCGGCGAACACGAGGAAGAAGCCGAAGAGGCCGATCTTCTTCGACCCCCCGGCGAGGAACGCCGAGACGTCGGTGGGCGCGCCGTCGTACACGTCGACGGCCCACATGTGGAACGGCACGAGGGTGAGCTTGAACCCGATGCCCGCGATGAGGAGGGCGTAGCCGGCGAGGGCGAGGTACGGGTACGGGGCCGGGCCGGTCCCCTGCCCGAGCACGACGAAGTTCGTCGAGCCGAACGCCCCGAAGAGGAGCGACGCCCCGAAGAACGAGAGCGCCGTCGAGAGGGCGCCCACGATGTAGAACTTCATCGCGGCCTCGAGCCCCCGAGGGTCGCGGCGGGTGTACCCGACGAGCAGGTACGTCGAGATCCCGGTCACCTCGATGGCGAGGAGGAGGAAGATGAGGTCGGCCGCCGCGGCGGTCAGCAGCATCCCGAGCGTCGCGGTGAGGAGGAGGCCGAAGAAGATCGACGCCCCGGGCTCGTCGGAGCGACGGGAGAGCGATGCGAGGGCGACGAGGAGGGCCGAGAGGAGGAAGATCGCCTGGAAGATGAGTCCGAGCGAGGTGAACGCGTAGAGCGCCGTCGGCCCCACCGGCCCGTCGACGGTCCCGGCGCCGATCGTCCGGAGCGCGGCGAGCGGTCCGAACCCGAGATCGGCGGTGACGAGGACGAGCGCGAGGGCGGTGGCGGCGGCCGCGATCCCACCGAACGCCTCGATCCGCCACCGGCGGACCCCGGCCGCGTCGAGGGCGAAGATGACGAGGGCGCCCGCAAGCACGACGAGCTCCGGGGCGAACGGACCGATGGGGAGCGACGTCGTCACCGGCCTACCTCACGGGAACGGGGGGAGCGCCACCGGCGAGTTCACGATCAGGTTCACGAGGAGCGCCGGCAGGATCCCGAAGAGGACGGTGAGCGCGACGAGGAGCCCCATCCCCGCGCCCTCCCACCAGGGCACGTCCTCGGTCCGGTCCGGGAGCCCCCGGGGGGGTCCGAAGAGGATCCGCTGCATCATCCAGATGTAGAACCCGGCGGTGACGACGAGGATCACGAGCGGGATCAGGACCCAGTACTGGACCCGCTCCCAGGTGGCGAGGAGCGCCGCGAACTCGGCCGGGAAGCTGATGAGCGCCGGGAGACCGAGCGAGGCGAGCGACCCCACCATCGTCATCGTGGCGAGGACCGGGGTCCGGGGTGTGAGGCCGCCGATCGAGGCGATGTCGCGGGACCCGGTCGCGTGGTGGACCGATCCGGCGACCATGAAGAGGAGCCCGCTCACGATCCCGTGGGCGAACATGAGCAGCACCGCGGCGACGAGCCCGAGCTGGCTGCCCACGGCGATCGCGAGGAGCACGATCCCCATGTGGTTGATCGACGAGTACGCGACGAGCCGTTTCAGGTCCCGCTGGGCGAGGGAGAGGACCGAGCCCCAGACGATGGAGAGGAACGCGATCACGTAGACGAGGGGCGTCGCGTGGGCGAACCCCGTCGGGAGCACGACGACGGCCCACCGGATGAGCCCGTAGCCGCCCAGCTTGAGGAGGAGGCCGGCGAGGAGGACCGAGCCGCCCGTCGGCGCCTCGACGTGGGCGTCGGGGAGCCACGTGTGGAACGGCACGATGGGGAACTTCACCCCGAAGCCGAAGAGGAGCGCGACGAAGAGCGCCACCTGCATCGACGCGCCGAGCCCGGCCGCCGAACCGACGACGTCGACATAGTCGAACGACGGGGCGCCGCTGTAGAACGCGATGGCGAGGAGCCCGACCAGCATCACGATGCTGGCGACGTGGGTGTAGACGAAGAACTTCAGCGCCGCGTAGCGCCGCCGCGGGCCGCCCCAGAACCCGATGAGGAAGAACATCGGGACGAGGACCGCTTCCCAGAAGAGGAAGAAGAGGAGGATGTCGAGGGCGACGAACACGCCGACGCAGCCCAGGCACGTGAGGAGGACGAGGCCGAACCAGGCGCCGGGCTCCTTGGTCTCGGCCCAGGTGTAGACCACCGTGGCGAGCTGGAGGATCGCCGTGAGGAGCACGAGGACGAGGGCGAGCCCGTCGATCCCGACGGTGTAGTTGATCGTGAGCCAGCCCAGCGAGATCCACGGATCGCGTTCGGTGAACGCGAACGGCGGCGTCGTCGGGAAGTTGGCGAGGAGGTAGGCGACCTCGGCGAGGAACGCGATCGACGTGCCCAGCGCCGCCCACCGGGCCCAGCGGCCGGCCACGAACGTGACCCCCGTCCCGGCGGCGAGCGTCGCGAGGAGGAGCGAGAGGACCGGCAGCACCGTCTCACCCGCCTCCGATCGCCCCGACGAGGTACGGGCCGATGAACAGGACGAGCAAGAGGAGGCCCACGAGGCCCGTCACGACGTAGGCGGCGTAGTCGGAGACGACGCCGCTCTGCAGGCGCCGGAGCCGGTCCGACGTGGCGGCGAAGAGCCGTTCCATCCCCCGGACCGCGCCGTCGAGGACGAACCGGTCGACGAAGTCGGCGGCCCGGGAGAGGCCGTACATCCCGCGGAGACCCACCGCATCGAACGCGTCCTTCACGTAGTAGCGGCGAAGGAGCACCGTCCGAACCCCCTGGGCGGGGCTCGACGCCGGCAGCGCGAAGACCCGGCCGTTCCCCCAGAGGACGTACGCGAGCCCGAAGCCGGCGACGCCGAGGCCCACCGACACCGCGGAGACGAGCGCGTCGGCCGTTGAGAAGACCGGCGGGACGCCGCCGCCACCGGCGGGGACGTGGAGGAGCGACGCGAACGACGGGACGAAGACGAGGAGCGCGCCCCCGATGGCGAGACCGCTCAGTACCACGAGGGGCACCTGCATCACCCACGGTCCCTCGTGGGCCGCCGGAAGCGTCGCGTCGCGGGGCCGGTCGCCGGAGAAAGTGAGGAACCAGGCGCGGAAGATGTAGTACGCCGTGAGGAAGACCGCGCCGAACGCGAGGATCGCGAACGGCCAGTAGAGCGGGTGGCTCCCGGCGGCGTTCACGACGACGGCGAGGACGTCGTCCTTGCTCCAGAACCCGCCGATGGGGAGGATCCCGGAGAGCGCGATCCCCCCGATGAGGAACGCCACCGACGTGACCCGCATGGTGCGCCCGAGGCCGCCCATCCGGAACATCTCCTGGGTGCCGACGGCGTGGATGACCGAGCCGGCGGCGAGGAAGAGGAGCGCCTTGAAGAACGCGTGGGTGAAGAGGTGGTAGAGCCCGACCATGGCGAAGCCGGCGCCGACGGCGAGGACCATGTACCCGAGCTGGGAGACCGTCGAGTAGGCGATCACCCGCTTGATGTCGGTGTGGACGACGGCCATCGTCGCGGCGTAGAACGTGGTGAACCCGCCGATCGCGACGATGGCGAGCTGGTCGTCGGGGGTGAACCCGATGAACACCGCGACGACGGCGAGGAGGTAGACGCCGGCGGCCACCATCGTCGCGGCATGGATGAGGGCGCTCACCGTCGTCGGGCCCTCCATCGCGTCGGGGAGCCAGACGTCGAGGGGGAACTGGGCCGACTTGCCGGCCGCCCCGGCGAGCATCATGAGCCCGGCGATGGTGAGCATCGGCGACTGGGCCTGGCCCACCAGCGCGCCCAGGAACGGCTGGTCGCCGTTCGTGAACTTGAACCCGCTCGCCGCCCACCCGCCGCCCGGGCCGACGAGGGCGTACGCCGCGAAGTAGAGGAAGATCCCGAGCAGGAACAGGACGTCGCCGATCCGGGTCACGAGGAACGCCTCCTTCGCGGCCGACGCGGCCGCCGGTCGCTCGTAGTAGAAGCCGATGAGGAAGTACGAGCAGACCCCGACGAGCTCCCAGAAGAGGAAGAACTCGAGGAGGTTGTCGGCGAGGACGAGGCCGATCATCGACGTGAGGAAGAGCGAGAGCTCGGCGTAGTACCGGGGGAGCCCCCGGTCGTGGTGCATGTAGCCGATCGAGTAGAGGAGGACGAGGAAGCCCACCACGGTGACCACGATGAGCATGAGGGCGCTCAGCGGGTCGACGAGGGTGCCCATCACGAGGGCGAACCCCTGGGGGAAGATCGACGACGACCCGGCCGGCAGCTGGAACCAGACGAAGCTCCGGTCGACGTACTGGCCGGGCCCGAGCATCTCGGCGACGGCGATGAGGACCCCGAGGACCATGGCCGCCCCGGCGCAGGCGACGGCGATCCAGCCACCCCACTCGAGCGCTTTGAGTCGCGTGCCCGCGAGGCCGATCACGACGAAGGCGATCGCCGGGAGGAGCGGGACGACGAAGGCGTACGGCAGGAGCGCGTCGAGCCCGGACATCGCGCCCTAGAGCCTAAGCTGGACCGCTTCGGCGACGTTGATCGATCCGCGCAACCGGTTCAGGGCGAGGACGATGGCGAGCCCGACGGCGACCTCAGTGGCGGCGAGGCCGACCAGGACGACGGCGATCGCCTGGCCCGAGACCGCTGCCGGGGTGCCGCCGAAGGCGGCGAACGCGACGAAGTTGAGGATCGCGGCGTTCATCGCGACCTCGATGGCGATGAGGAGCAGGATGAAGTTCCGCCGGGTGAGGATGCCGAAGAGCCCCACGCCCAGGAGCACCGCCGAGAGGGCGAGGACGTCGACGAGGGCGAGCTCGGTCACTCGTCTCGCCCCTCCCGGACCAGGTAGATCGCGCCCGCGAGCGCGCTCATCATGGTGAGACCGAGCAGGAGGAGCCACCCGCCGTCGACGCCGAAGAGGGTCGTCGAGAGGGTGGCGGGCGCGATCGACCGGATCGGAAGGTCGCCGCCGGGGATCGACGAGCCGGCGGTGGCCACGAGGACGATCGCGAGGAGCGCAAGGCCAAGGGGGTACGGGCCGATCCCCGTCGCCGCCTCCCGGGAGAAGATCCGCTTCCGGGTCACCATGACCCCGAAGAAGAGGAGGATCGTGACGGCGCCCGCGTAGACGCCGAGCTGGAGGACGCCGAGGAACGGCGCTTCGAGGAGGAAGTAGATGATGGCGAGGTCGACGAAGAAGATCGCGACCCACATGATCGTGTGGACGAGCTCCCGGACGAGGAGGGCGAGGAGCGCGGTCACCACGGCGACGCCGGCGACCCCCAGGAACACCAGGTCCTCGGGGCTCACTGGCGAATCCCCCAGAAGAGACACTCCTTGGGGCAGACCGAGATGCACGTGCCGCACCGGACGCAGTCGGAGTCGTTCACCACGGGCTCCTTCCAGATACGTTTCGGGAGCTTCTCCCCCGGGCCCGGCGTCGGCTTCGGGATGTCGAGCATGGTGATGCAGTTCGTGGGGCAGTCCCGGGCGCACGCGTTGCAGCCGATGCAGATGGGCGGGTCGAGGAGGATGGCGTCCTCGTTCGCCGGCCGCTCGAGCCGGATCGGGTTCATCGGGAGCTTCCGTTGGAAGATGTCGTACATCGTCTGGGGCGAGTAGATCATCTCGGCGCGCTTCGGCGTGGTGAGGTGGTAGCGCGTCGTCATGGTGAGGCACCCCTCGGGGCACGCGTCGGAGCAGAACCCGCAGAAGCTGCATTTCCCGTAGTCGATCTGGGGGCACTTCTTCGGGTGCTTCGGGTCGCCGCCGGGGACGCTCACCATGTCGATGCACAGGTCCGGGCAGCTGAACGCGCAGAGGTTGCACGAGATGCAGGTCTGGATGTTGAGGGCGTGGACGCCCCGGTAGTTGTCCCAGATCTCGCCGAGACCGATCGGTTTGCCGGATGCCACGGCGACCTCGCCGCGGAACTTCGGGTCCTCGAGCCGCTCGAACGGATAGACGATCGTCGAGGGCCGGATGAGGCTCTTCGCGAACTGCCGCGCGGCCGTCGCGAGCGGCTTCGCGATCCAGAGGAACGGGTTGTTCGCCGGCTTTTCCGGACGATCCTGGGCGACGGCCATGGAGCGCTTCACCCTCCGAGGGGTGGCACGCACCCGAAGAGCGGGAGGCAGCGGGCGACGACGACCACCGCGGCGAGGACGACGGAGAGGAGCGAGAGCGGGATCATCCGCATCCAGCCGACGCGGAGCAGCTGGTCGGTCCGGACCCGGGGCAGCGCAGCCCGGATCCAGACGAAGAGCCCGAAGACGAGGTACGTCTTCACCATGAACCAGAAGATCCCGGCGAGCGGGAAGCTCGTGAGCGCACTGGGGACGTACGACGGAAGGGTCCAGCCGCCGAGGAAGAGCAGGACGACGAGGATGCTCCCGACGAGGGCGCGGACGTAGTCGGCGAGCATGAAGAAGGCGAAGAGCATCCCGCCGTACTCGGTGTTCCACCCCTCGACGAGCTCGGCTTCCGCCTCGGGGAGATCGAACGGGATCCGCTCCATCTCGGCGAGCATCCCGGCGACGAAGACCACGAGGGCGAGGAAGAGCGGCCCCCAGTACCAGTAGTTCTGCTGCGCGGTGACGATCTGGCCCAGGTCGAACGAGCCCGAGATCACGACGACGGCGACAACGGCGAGGAGGATCGGCACCTCGTAGGCGATCATCTGGGCGGCCGACCGCATCCCGCCGATGAGCGAGTACTTGTTGTTCGACGACCAGGCGCTGATGAAGATGAAGAGCGGCGCGAACGAGAAGACGACGAGGGCGAGGAGGAGGCTCAACGGGAGCGACCCCGCGTTCCAGCCGCTCGAGATCGGCAGGATCCCGAACAGGACCACCGAGGTCACCATGTACGCCGTGGGACCGGTGTAGTAGCCGAGCCCGTCGGCCTCCCGGGGCTTGAACGTGTGCTTGCGGAACAGCTTCAGCCCGTCGGCGAAGTTCTGGAGGAGGCCGGCGAAGCCGACGTGCATCGCCCCGCGCCGGTCCATGAAGCGGCCGAGGAGCTTGCGCTCGAACCAGATCAGCATGATCGTGTTGATCATGCTCGCCCCGAGGAGGATCGCCGCGAACAGCAGGCTCGCGAGCGCCGTCACGACCCACGGCTGGAGGAGCCCGTCGTGGGCGGGGGGGACGAGGAACCCGAGGACGGCAAGGAGCCCCGTCGCGAGGACGACGGCGACGTCGAAGAGGGTCAGCATGGGGCTACCGGTCGACCTCCCCCACGCAGATGTCGACGCTCCCCATGATGGGCGGGATGTCCGCGATCCGGTATCCCACGAGATACTTGTGGGCCGCGCTCACGTTGGCGAACACCGGGGAGCGGAACTTCACCCGGTACGGGTGCTCGCCGCCCTCGTTGACCACGTACGCCTGGGCCTCGCCGTGCGGTTCCTCGATCGTGGAGAAGCCCCGCCCCTTGGGATAGCTGCGTTTGAGGAGGTACGCCTCGTTGCCGATCGGGGCGTAGGGGGCCCCGAGCCAGCGGGGCAGGTGGTCGGCGAGGACGGGACCCGGGTGCCGGTCGAGCCAGTCCAACGTCTGCCGGATGATACGGACCGACTGGCGGAGCTCCTCCAGGCGGACCAGGTAGCGGGCGGTCACGTCGGCCGCCTTCGCCGTCGCGACATCGAACTCGACGTCGGCGTAGGCGGAGTACGGCCGGTCCTTGCGGAGGTCCCGGGCGACGCCCGCCGAGCGGAGCATGGGGCCGGTCACGCCCAACGCCTCGCAGTCGTCCGCCGAGAGGACGCCGAGCCCGTCGCATCGCTTGTGGAAGATATCGGACCCCAGGCAGAGGTCGTCGTACTCCTTGAACCGGGCCTCGAGCCAGTCGAGGAGCTTCCGGGCCCGGCCGGTGAACCCCGGCGGGAGGTCGTTGCGGACCCCGCCGACGCGCATGTACTCGTAGGTGAGCCGACCGCCCGTGTACGACTGGAAGAGGTCCAGGACCAGGTCCCGGTCCCGCATGCCGTAGAGGAAGGGGCTCATGAGCCCGATGTCCTGGACGAACGCGGCGTACCACATGATGTGGGACGCGATCCGCTGGAACTCGTCGCTCATCGTGCGGATCCACCGGGCCCGCTCGGGCGGTTCGACGTGGAGCGCCTCCTCGGCGGCGAGCACGAACAGGTGCTCCCACGACATGCCCGCGACGTAGCAGGTCCGATCCATGAGGGTGATCACCTCGTTGTAGTGCCGGACCTCGCTGATCTTCTCGATCCCCCGGTGCAGGTACCCCATCTCGGGGTCGACGCCGAGGATGATCTCGCCGTCGATGCGGACCCGCAGGTTCCAGAGACCATGCGTCATGGGGTGCTGGGGCCCCATGTTGATCCACATCTCAGACATCGCGCACCTTCACCTCCAGGTCCTCCGGCTCGTGGAGCTTGAACGAGCGCAGGAGCGGGTGGAAGACGTAGTCGTCGGGGGTGAGCAGGTGCCGGAGGTCCGGATGGTGGTCGAACCTGACCCCGACGAGCTCCCACGCTTCGCGCTCGTGCCAGTTCGCCGACGGCCAGACCCCGCTCGCGCTCTCGACGTGGGCGTCGTCGGCGGGGAGGTCCGTCGTGAGATGGACGTACTCCTTGCGCGCCTCGGCCCAGAGGACGTAGAACACCTCCCGGTGGTCGACCCAGTCGATGGCCCCGACCATCGAGAGGTGACGGAACCCGAGCTGGTCGTGCATCGTGCGGAACACGTCGAGCGCCCGCTCCCGGCGGAACTGGACCCGACCGGCGGCGCGCGTCGCCGGTTCGACGGAGTGGACCGCCGGTCCCACGAGGGGGCCGAGGGCGGTGCGGAGCTCGTCGGCGTTCATGCGGTGACCTCCTAACCCCCCGCGTCCCCGGAATGCCCGGGGCTACTCGCCGCGCTCCCGGATCAGGTCCTCGAGCATCAGGATCCCGTCGAGCAGCGCCTCGGGCCGGGGCGGGCAGCCCGCGATGTAGACATCGACGGGGACGAGCTTATCGACGCCGGGGACGACGGAGTACGCCGTGCGGAACGGGCCGCCGCCGGTCGCGCAGTTGCCCATGGCGATGACCCACTTGGGCTCGGGCATCTGCTCGTAGAGGGTGATGAGCTTGTGCGCGACCTTCCAGGTCACGGTGCCGTTCACGATGAGGAGATCGCACTGCCGGGGGGACGAGCGGGGCACGACGCCGAACCGCTCGGCGTCCCACCGGGCGCCGAACGCGGCCGCGAACTCGATGGCGCAGCACGCGAGCCCCCAGTGGAGCGGGAAGAGCGAATTGCGCCCGGCCCAGTTGAAGACCGGCCGGATGAGCTTCCCGTCGGCCTGTTCCTTGACGAGCGAGGAGAGCGCCTCCTTGGCGGCCGGGATGAACTCGCGGGCCCGGAGCGTCTCGATCTCGATGAACGGCACCGCGGGCGCGTTCGCCATCGGGAGCGGCTCGGGCGGCGCGTCGGCGGCCCGGGGCTTGGGGACGGCGGTCGCCGGTGCGCTCACACGACCCACCGCTTCTCGCCCTGCAGGGCGTAGTAGATCCCGACGAGGGCGAGTGCCGTGAAGCCGAACGCGATGGCGACCGGCACGAGCGTCGCGTTGTCGGCCCGGAAGTTGAGCCCCCAGAGGGCGAGGACGAACCCGATCACGTCGACGGCGACGAAGACGATGGCGAACGTGTAGTGCTGCGTCGGGAAGTCGATCTGCGCCTCCCCCTCGGCCTCCTCCCCGCACTCGTACGTCGTGAGCTGCAGGTACGAGCGCCGGGGACGGGCCCCGAGCATCCGGTTGGCAACGATCGAGCCGATCCCGAAGACCGCGGCGACGCCCGCGAAGACGAGGAATGTCGTGAGACCGGCCTCCATACGCTCCTCCTTCGGCTCGCGGTTCGGGTGACGGCCGTGCGACCTCGGCACGTTATTTAAGCGCTCCCCGCACGGCGGAGAATCACGTCGCCGGACCGCCCGGTTCCGACGCTCCGAACCGCTCATTTGCTCCTCGTCGACCGACGGGGGCGTGCGGTTCGTGCCCCCGGTGCGGCTCGACGGCCGCTGGATCGATCTCGTTCCCCTGGAGCCCGCCCACCGCCCGGCGCTCGCCGAGGCCGGTCGGGACCCGGAGATCTGGCGGTTCCTCCGGTACGGGGACGTGACGACCGACGCGGCCATGGATGCGCTCATCAGCGAGCTCCTCGCCCGCCAGCGCCGGGCCACCGACCTCGCGTTCACCATCGTCCGCCGGTCCGACGGGACCCCCGTCGGGATGACCCGGTTCCTCGAGATCGCCCGCGACGACCGTGCCGTCGAGATCGGCGGATCGTGGCTCGCCCGCTCCTGCTGGCGCTCGCCGTTCAACTCCGATGCGAAACGCCTCCTCCTCGGCTACGCGTTCGACACCGAGCAGGCGCTCCGGGTCGCGTTCAAGACCGATCTCCGCAACACCCGGTCCCAGCGGGCGATCGAGCGGCTCGGGGCCCACCGCGAAGGCGTGCTCCGCGACCACATCCGCCTCCCCGACGGGGTCCAGCGTTCGTCGGTCGTCTACAGCATCGTCGCCCCCGAGTGGCCCGCGGTCCGGGAGCGGCTCGACGCGGCGCTCCGCCGACCCTGGCCACCGACGACGGTGCCGTGATCGTTCAGCCGTGGAACCGGGCGGGCCGCTTCTCCCGGAACGCCTGGATCCCTTCGGGAAGCTCGGAACCCCGCGCCGCCTCGACGGCCCCGCGTCGCTCGAGCGCGAGCTGAGCTTCGAGGCTGCCCGAGAACGCAGCGACCATGAGCCGCTTCAACCAGCCGAACGCGAACGTCGGTCCGGCGGCGAGTTCGCTCGCCCGTTCCCGGGACCGGCCCGCGAGCGCCCCGGGCTCGACGATCTCGTGGACCAACCCGAGCTCCCGCGCCCGGGCCGCCGGGACGCGGGCGTTCGTGAAGAGCAGTTCCTGGGCCCCCCCGATGCCGAGGAAATGGGGCAGGAAGTAGGTGAGCCCGCCGTCGGGGACCGCTCCGAGGGCGCCGAACGCCGGCACCAGCGTCGTCGCGGGGACGGCGATCCGCCAGTCGCAGGCCAGGGCCAGGGAGAGCCCGCCGCCCGCCGCGACACCGCTCAAGGCGGCGATGACCGGCTTCGGCATCCCCAGGATCTCGCGCACCGAAAGCTCCTGCTCCGCGGTCAGCTCGTGGAACAACCGGGGCAGTTCGCCACGGGCCCGGTGGTCGTCCATCGTGGCGACATCGCCGCCGGCGCAGAACGCGTCCCCGGCTCCTGTGAGGATGACGGCGCGCACCGACGGGTCGAGGGCGACCTGCTGGAGCGCTTCGCGCAGGCGACGGAATGACGGTACGTCGAGCGCGTTGCGTCGCTCGGGGCGATTGATCCGCAGCTGGGCCACCGCTTCCCACCGCTCGACCTCGACCGGATCCGGCATGGTCGCGGCGAAGCCTCGGGCCCGATAAACGGTGGGGCGCCCGCCGGGCGGGGCCCGACCGCTGCGACGGGGGGGCTCCCCGCGCCGACCGCACCAGGGGGCGCTCGGGGGAGGGTCGTCACGATGGTGGTGAACGACGCGTTCGTCGGCAACAGGAGCGGGGGTCGTGGCGGGGTCCCGAACTCGAAGAACGGATCGAGCGTCGGCGCCGCCGCCACTTCAGGGGTGAGCGGCGGGAGCCCCCAGTTCCGGTCGATGAACGCGAGGACCGCGGTCGGGTCCATCGTCTGGTGGACGACGTGTCCCCCGTGGGTGAACGGGGAGAGGACGAGGAACGGGACGCGGAAGCCCGCGCCATCGGTCCCGATCATCGGTGCGGGAACCGGGTCCCAGAACCCGCCCGCTTCATCGTAGAAGAGGAGGAGCGCCGAACTCGGCCCGAGAGCGCTCGAGAAGATCGCGTTGACGACGGCGGCGGTCCAGTCGGCCCCGACGGCGACGCTCCCCGGGGGGTGCTCGCTCACCGAGACCGTCGGCGCGGGATCGATGAAGACGACCGCCGGTGCCTGGCCGTCCACGAGCTCCGCGGCGAGCCGGGTCGTCGGCACGATCGACGCGGTGGCGCAGGCGTCGCCGACGGTACCCGAGAACTCGAGCGGTGCGAGCCAGGTCGGGGTGCCGGTGTAGGCGTACTGCCAGGGGATCCGCGCGGCGGTGAGCTGGTCCAGGACCGTGGGCACGTGGAGCGATCCGGCCGGAGGGATATCATCGGTCGTCACCCCGGCGTCGGTGCCGGCGAGGTCGTAGAGCCGGTTCGGCACGGTGGGTCCGAGGACACCGCTGAAGAATCCGTCGGAGAGCGCGTACGACGCCGCGTAGGCGAAGTACTGGGGGATCTGGTCCCGGGTGTAGTAGCCGACGGCGTCCTGAGGCTCCGGCGCCCCCAGCGCCGCCGCCTCGGCCACGAAGAGGTCGTTCGCTCCCGCGTGCTGGTCGACGAGTTCGGCCGATCGGTAGTGGGGCAGGTCCGGGGTGGCGTCGCCGGGCAGGGGGAACGGGGCGACCGTCGCGTTCGATCCGAACGCGAGCGGGAACGAGCCGTTCGGCGGGTAACCGACGACGCCCGGCAGGGTGCCGAAGTAGTTCTCGAACGCGTGATTCTCTTTCACCAGGATGAACAGGTGCTGGATCGGCGACGCGGTCACGGTGGGTTGGTCGATCGTCGGGCACGGGTTCCCCCGGGGCCCCGCGACGAGCAACGCCCCGTCGGCCCCCACGGCGAGGAGGGCGATGGCCGCCAACGCGATGACGGTGGTCCCGGCGTTCCGGCCCCGCCCGACCGACGCCGTCGCGTCCGCACCCGGGTCGGTCATCCCGCCTGGTGAGGCCCGTCCTCGCGTCGGACCAACGTCATGAGGAAGTGGTCGCCCAGGCCCCGGAACGGCCACCACCGGCCGACGACGGCGTCCCACGCCGCCAGCCGATCGAAATGTCGGGCGTACTTCTCGGCGTACGACGTGAGGTCCGACGGGGGCAGCAGGACCGGGACCCCTTCCCACCCCACGATCCGGAACCCCGGACCGAACGCCCTGATCACGTCGCGGGGCGCATACGCGTACACGTCGACGCAGAATCGGGAGCTCCCCACCCGGACCGGGGACGCCCGGCGGCCGACGGCCCGTCCGAACTGGAACGTCGCGGTGTACCCCAGCACCTCGAACAGACACCATCGGTTGTAGACGCCGAGGAGGAGCGGGGCGCCGGCTCGGAGGTGGCGGGAGAACCCGTCGGCGACCGGTCCGAGCCTAGGCTCGCAGTTGAGCGCACCATAGGTGGAGTACCCTCCATCGAACCCGCCGGTGCCGCTGATCTCGGGCTCGTCCACGAGGGCGGCCGCTCGCGCTTTGATGGTGGTGAGCCGTTCCGAGACGCCGGCCGCCGCCGCCTTCGCCCGCACGACGGCGAGCATGCGGCTCGAGATGTCGACCGCCACCACCTCCTTCCCCTCCTGGAGGAGGGGCAGGGTCTCCATACCGGACCCGCACCCCACCTCGAGGATCCGACGACGGCCGGCGAAGACCGACCGGAGCTGCCGCAACGACCGGTCTCGGAGGAGACGGTTCATCCGGTTGCCGGTGATGTGCCGATCGTAGTCGTCGGCCACGTTGTCGAACTCGGATTCGATCCACCGGTCGTACTGGACCGACGCGTCCGGCGTCGAAGACCGCTCGAGATCGATCCGGACGACCCGCGCCGGATGGTCGTACCACCGACGGAACCGCTCGTCGCCGTACTTCGCTCGGAACCGCTCCAGCACCCGGGTCCGCTCGTCGGGCTCCACGATGAGCGTCGCAGGCCCCCCGGCGGCGCCTTCGGGGGTGATGAGCTCGGCCGATCCGTGCCGGAGCACGTCGACCGGCCACTGGGCGGTCCGCTCACGGGCAACGAGAAAGATCGCGCCGCCCTCGCGGTAGAAGCCGAGCGGGACGGGCCCGTGATCGGTGCGAAGACGGAGGGCGGGGGGATCCGCGGCGGAGGAAGCGCTTGCGTCCACGCGCGGTACCCTGCCCCCCGTCGGTGCGCACGCGACCGGCCCCGGGGCGCTAGCGCCCGCCGCTCGCCAGGCGGTCGGCCCGCAGGGCCTCCTCGATCGCGGGGATCTCGTAGTCGAGGTCCTCGACCACCGTGTCGCCCACCGGCCGTCGCTGGAGCACGACGCCTCGGCGACTCACCATGAACAGGTACGACGCCTGCTTCATGTCGACGCCGAAGCAGAGCCCGTGGTTGGAGAACAGATACTTGAGGAACAGGCGCTCGGAGTAGATCTTCATGGTCCTCGCTCGCGGCTCACCGGCGCGAGGGCCGGCTCGGTGCCCGGCGCGGCCGCCGCATCGGCCGCGCGCGGCGGATCGGCCCCCGACTTCGGTCCACTGGGCCACCGGCCGACCGGCACATAAAAACCGTTCCGTGGCTCCCGGGGGGCGGAGCGACTCGGCCGCCTAAATAGCCGGGCGGGGCACGGTTGGACACTACCATGGGGACGCCGGCCGGGTCCGAGACCGACGTCGACCGGCGGCTCACGACACTGGTACGCGTCGCCGAACTGCATGGTACCGCCGTCGATCTCGACCTCGTGCCGGACCTCCTGCCCGACCATGGACCGCGGACCGCCGAGGCGGTGGCCGACTGGATCGATCGGCGGGGGTCGCCGGACCTGGTCGTCGAGGACCGGTCGGTCCGATCGGTGCGGGCGGCCGTCGATCCCGAGCGCCGTCGCCAACGCCGAGATCGGGCCGAGCTCTACTGGACCGAGGCGAACCGGCTCTTCGATGGACCGCTCCGTCCCGTCCGGTCGATGGTCCGGTGCGCGGGGGTCACGGGGTCGGCCGCGTACCTCGAACCGATGGAAGGGGACGACATCGATCTCATGGTCATCCCCCGGGCCGGGGAGATGTGGCTCTTCCTCGCCCTGGTCTTCGGCACCGTCCGGTTCCGGCCCGGCACCCATCCCCACGGCGGTTCCCACTGGTGCTTCAACTACGTGATGGACGAGCGCGAGGCCGCCCGGGCCTACGGCCGACCGGCCGGTTTCCTGTTCGCGCGGGAGGCGCTCAGCACCCGGATCCTCCGGGGCGAGCCGTTCTACCGAGGGTTGCTCGGGCGGGCGACGTGGATGCGCGGTGAGCTGCCCCGCCTGTACGCGCACCGTCTGCCCGAGCCGACCGGGCCGGCACCGGTGGCGGCCGCCCCGTGGGCGACGCGGGTGGCGAACGCGATCGTGTTCCCGCTCCTCGCCACGTATCTGCAGCTCGTGGGCCTCGTCCGGAACGCCCGGCTCCGTCGCAGCGGACGATCGGCTGAGCAGTTCCGCACGGTGACCCGGTTCCGACGGTACACCCTCGAGACGGCGAAGTTCGACGGTCTCCTCGCCGAGTACGCCGCCACGCGCTCGCCGGCGACGCCGGCCGAGGGGGGCACCGCATGACCCCGACCGACCGCCGAGGGACGACCCTCGGCGCCGGGGTCGTCGCGTTCAACGACGCCGACCGATTGCGGGCGGCGGTCCGTTCCCTGCTCGACCAGGAGCTCCCGCCCGACGTGCGGTGGTCGGGGCTCTGGCTGGTGGTGAGCCCCAGCGACGATGCGACGGAGAGCGTCGCGACCCAGCTGGCCCGGGACGACCCGCGGATCCATCTCATCGTCGAGCCGGCCCGTCGAGGGAAGTCGGCCGCCCTCGCCCGCATCCTCGCGCAGGTGAGCGGCGACGCCGTCGTCCTCCTGAACGGGGACGCGGTGGCGGCGCCGGGGGCGGTGGCGGCGCTCCTGGAGGGCGCGCCACCGGGGAGCGCGCCCTACGCGGTCATGGCCCGCCCCGTACCGGCCGCGAGGGCGCGACAGCCGCTCGATCGGGTCGTCGATCTCCTCTGGTCGATCCACCACCGGTTCCACGTGGAGATCCTGGAGAGCCCCTGGGGCACCCACCTCTCCGACGAGCTGATGCTCATCTCCCTCGGACCCGACGTCCCGCTTCGGGAGGGGATCGTCAACGATGGGGCGTTCGTGGCGAGCTGGCTGCGAACCGTCGGGGGGCGACCCGCCTACGCTCCGGAGGCGACGGTGTGGATCACGACGCCGGCCGATCTCGTCGGGTTCCTCCGACAGCGCGCCCGGATCCGGCTCGGCCACCGGCAGATCGCCCGCCTCACCGGCGTTCACCCCACCACGATCCAGGAGTGGGGGCTCCGGCGTCCCCGATCGACGTTGCGGATGCTCCGCCAGGAGGTCGCCGGACGGCGGGGGGGCCCGTGGCTGCTCGCATCCTTGATGATCCTCGATGCCCTCGCGATCGTCGTGGCCGCGGGGGCGGTCACCGTCGGTCGGGGCGAGCCTATACGCTGGGACCGGTCCCGGGGCCGGCCGTGGGATGGTGGACCGGTTAGCCGGGGCGACGACGTCGCCGCCTGAGCCCGGGGATCCCGCTCGACCCGGCGATTCCGACCCTCGACCCGAGCCGTCGTCGACCCCAGCCGACGGAGCTGCTGCCCCTCCCGGCCGACGGCGGGGCGCGCTCGCCACCTGGGCGGGACTCCTCGGCGCGATCGCCGTTGTCGCGCTCGCGCTCTTCGGCTTCTCCGAACTCCGCCATGCGGAGTTCTACACGGGGACCTGGGACCTCGGGATCTACCAACAGGCGCTGTGGTCGACGGCCCATGGACTCCCGTTCTACGAGAGCCCGGATTGGGAGACCGGCGGGATCAGTTCGTTCCTCCAGGTCCACGGGGCGTTCATCCTCTATCTCGTGGTCCCGATCTACGCGGCGTTCCCGAGCCCCGCGACGCTCTTCGCCATCCAAGCGGTCGTCGTGGCGGCCGCCGGTCTGCCCCTCTACTTCCTCGCGCTCCAGCTGACCGGCAGCCGCCGCAAGGCGGCGATCGTCGCCGCCCTCTACCTCGGGGGCGCCGCGACGCTCAGTTCGGCGCTCTACGACTTCCATGTGGAGGCGTTCGTCCCGCTCGAGTACTTCGCGTTCCTCCTGTTCGTCGAACGGCGCCAGTTCGTCCCGGCCGCGATCGTGGGCGTGATCGGCTCGCTCTCGATGGAGGTCCTCCCCGTCCTCTACGCCGCCGTCGGGCTCTACTACGCCGTCCCGGTGATCCGGCAGGGCTGGCCACGGATCACGGGACGACGCCCTCGTCCGATCGTCCCCCCCGTTCGCCGGGGGAACGCCGGGTGGACCGGCGACCCCGACCTGCGAGCCGCCGCGCTCCCGGTCGCCATCGTCCTCGGGTCCCTCATCGCCTACTACGGGCTCCTCACGCTCCGCGAAACGTGGCTCGCCACGGTCTTCGGATTCCCGCCGTTCCCCTCGTCCGCCATCGCGATCGGCTACGTCGTGGGGGGCACGCCGTCGTCGCTTGGCCTCTCCCTCTCCCACCTCGGGTCGGGGTTCTTCGCGAAGGTCTCGTACTGGCTCCTGCTCTACGCGCTGGTCGGTTTCCTCCCCGTCCTCGCGCCGAGATCGCTGCTGCTCGCCGCGCCCTGGCTCGCCTTCACCTTCCTGAGCGCGAACCTCAACTACGTCGAGATCGGGTTCCAGTACGGGTTCCTCGCGGCCCCGCCGCTGCTCGTCGGCGCGGCGCTCGGTCTCGGCCGGGTCTCGATAGGCGACGTGCGTCGCTGGTGGCGTCTCCCCCTCGAACCCCGGCCGGAGGCCCGGCGCTGGCGGACGACGGCGGTGCGCGAATCGGCCTGGCTGGTGCCCGCCGTGCTGCTGATCGGGTTCAACCTCGCCCTGAGCCCGTTCGATCCGTCGATGCAGCGGAGCGGGCTCGGGGCGGCGTACACCGCTTCGTACGACGTGCCGCCGGGCGCCGGTGACGCGCAGGCGTTGGCGGGTCTCGTTCCGGCCGGGGCCGCGGTAGTCGCGTCGGACGATCTCTTTCCGCTCGTGGCGAACGACGTGCACGCCTACTCGTTCCACTGGATGTTCAATCCCTCGCTCATCCTGCCGTTCGATCCCCTCCATCCCCCGCCGTTCGTTCTGGTCGCCGAGAATCGGCTCTATGCGCTCCCGACCTGGCTCGTCCCGCTGCTCTACAATCATACCGTGTACGGCGTCCGGGGCTACGTGCTGAGCTCGCCGGCCGGTGCGGTGGTCCTCTTCGCGAGCGGCTACACGGGTACGGCCGCGGCGTTCGGTCCGCCGCCCACGTTCCCGCTCTGGATCTCGCCCCGCGACCTCACGCCGGGGCCGGCGGGGTGGCTCGCTCCGGATCCGGGCGCCCCCGATGGCGTCGCCGTCGAGACGATCACCAATACGTCCGGTCTCATCTGGCAGGGGCCGTACGGCAGTTTCCCGGCCGGCAACTACACGGTCACGTTCTTGCTACGGGCGTGGCCCACCGAGGGACTGGTCGCGGGCACGACCCCGATCACGTTCCTGAACGGCAACGCGTACGCCCAGCCCACCTGGCTCGAGCGGACCGTCTCGTTCGGGGAGATCGACGGCCCGTCGTACGTCGCCGTCACGACGAACCTGACGATCGCCGAGACGTCGATGGGCGTCGAGTTCCGGGGATACACGGAGAGCCTCGCCGCGGGGGTCGCCGTCGGCGGGATCGCGCTGACCCCCCGCGGATGACCCCGGCCAGGCCGGCTCCCCTCTCCGTCAGGCCGTGGCGAGCTCGTACGCCCGTTCGAGCGCCGTCGCGGTCCGGATCTTGGTGAAGGTCGCAGCCCGGGCTCGGGCCGCCGCCCGGGCCCCCGGGTTCGTCGCCGGGTCGCAGAGGCGTCGGACCGCCTCGCACCACCCGTCGAGGTCCCCGAGCCGCACGGTGAGGCCTCCCGAACCCACGACCTCCGGGAGGCAGGTCGCCGTGGAGGCGACGACGGGCACCCCCCGGGCCATCGCCTCGAGGATCGGAAGGCCGAACCCTTCGTAGTGTGACGGGTGAACGAGAACATCGGCGGACCGATAGAGCCCGTCGAGCTCGTCGGAGGCCGGGACCACCGCCAGCCGGGCACCGAGGCGCCTCCGGGCGAGGTCTCGGGCCGTCGCGGGCCGGGGTACGCCCACCCAGGTCCCCCGGTAGCCCGGCCCGAGCCGTTCGACGATGTCGAAGAACGCCCCGACGTTCTTGTGGGGTCGATCGACGGCGACGTAGACGAGGTGACGTGGGGCCGCCTCCGTCGTGGTCGGCGGGGGCATCGACGGGGCGGGCTCCACCTCGGCGAACGGGGGAGCGACGACGACGCGATCGTCGCCGATGCCGAGGGATCGGACCACGTCCTGGCGAACCCACTCCGTCGCGGTGACGATCGCGCGGGCCCGGGGTGCCCGGCGCAGCAGCCAGTTGTGGAGGATCCGCGCGGTCCGGGGGTACCAGCGGGTGTTGAGCTTCGCGAGGTCGATGAGACTGAGGGCGACGTCCGGCCGCTCCTCGATCACGCGCGCGAGGTGGACCGACATGAGGTGGAGCGGTCGAGCGGGCACCGCCGCCACCTCCCGGGCCAGGTGCCGCCCCAGCCGGTTAATGGCCATCTCTACGCGACCGCCTCCGGGCCACCGACGGCCCCGGATCGCCGTGCCGTCGATCGCGAAGTCGGCGGCGCTCGACGGATCGACGCACGTGTAGGCGCTCACCGGTCGCCCGGTCGCGCGGAGCGCCTCGAGATAGTGTCGGAACAGGACCCGGTGGCCATCGTACCGGTGGGAGTCGTGGACGAGTGCCACGGGGGGCGAACCGGTGGACGCGCCCGCCGAACCCGACGCGCTCACGGAAGCCCCACTCGCGGGAACGGGTTATTATGGCGCGGTCTTCGGAACGTGGTGTCCAGTCCCCCTACGGCGTCCTCGCCCGAGCCCGGGCCGTCCGCGTGGCGGGTCGCTCTCGGCCAGCCTCGGCTCTGGCTGGGTCTCTCCATGACGGTCTACTTCGCCGTGTCGCTGTACCTCTCGTACCTTCGGGCGCTCGAATTCACGACCTCCAACTGGGACCTCGGCATCTTCCAGCAAGCGCTCTGGACGACGGGCCGGGGATTCGTCCTCTACGAATCCGGCGATTGGGAGACCTGGCGCACGATCTCGTTCCTCCAGGTCCATCCGGCCCCGATCCTCTTCCTCCTGGTCCCGGTGTACACCGTGGCGCCGTCGTTCGTCACGTTGTTCGTCGTCCAATCCGGTGCCGTGGCGGCGACGGCGTATCCCCTCTTCCGGCTCGGCACCCGCGTCCTCGGCTCGGAGCGGCGGGGCGTCCTCGTGGCCATCGGCTTCCTCGCCTACGCCCCGGTGCTCACCGCGAACCTCTACGACTTCCATCTCGAAGCGTTCATCCCATTCGAGCTCGCGCTGTTCTTCCTCCTGTGGTCGTCGGGGCGGTACTGGGCGGGCCTCGCGGTGGCCGGCGCGGCGTTCACCACCCTCGAGGTCACGCCGTTCCTCCTCTCCGCCGTCGCGCTCTATTTCCTGATCGCCCCGGTGCGGTGGGCGCCCGACGGTGGGCCGGGGTCGTGGGGGCGGGCGGTCGGCCGGACGGTGGGGCAGTTCGTTCGCCAAGCGGTGGGCCCGTCCGGGCGGTGGCAGTTGGCGCTCATCGGCCTCGCTGTGGCCGCGTACGTGGCGCTGCGCGCGTTCGAGTGGACGATCCTTCCGGCGCTGGTCGGTGCGCCCCCCCTGGGGTCGGCGACCACCCTCGGGGTGGGCGACATCGCGACGCCGTCGACGATCGGTCTCACGTTCGATTTCGGATTCGGTCTCGCGACGAAGCTCGGCTACTGGTTCCTCCTGGTCGCGCTGCTCGGATTCCTTCCGCTCCTCGCCCCGCGCCTGCTCGTCCTGAGCGCCCCCTGGTTCTTCTTCACCGTCCAGTCGGACCGGCTCGCCTGGACCCTCCTCGGATTCCAGTACGGGTTCATCGCCGCGGTACCGCTCGTCATCGCGGCGACGTACGGCGGCGAGCGACTGCTCCATCGGTGGATCCCGTGGGCCCGGGCGCAGTGGATCGCGCGGTCCCGGCCGATCCGGGTGCCGGCGCCCCTCGCCCGCTACGCGGTCCGGGCGGGCCGGGCCCGCCTCTCGACGATCGGCGTCGGCCTCCTGGTGCTCGTCATCGTCGTGAACCTCACCTTCACCCCGATCAATCCAGGTCGACAGAACCTCCAGAGCGCCCTCTCCGGGTTCCGGGTGGCGTACCACGCGCCGCCCGGGTACGACGCCGTGGCGGCGCTCGCCGCCCAGATCCCGGGCGACGGCCAGGTCCTGGCGTCGGACGATCTCTTCCCGCTCGTCGCGAACGATCCGACGGCGTACTCGCTCCTCTGGACCACCGACCTCCCCACGTTCCTCCCGTACGACGCGGCGCATCTGCCGACGTACGTCTTCTTGGCGGGGAACCAGGAAGGGGCGGTGCCCGACTGGCTCTGGCACGCGCTTTCCAACCTCACCGTCTACGGCCTCGTCGGCGTGGTCTGGAACACGCCGGCGAGCTCGGTCTATCTCTGGGAGCTCGGGTACACCGGTCCCACGACGAGCGTGCCGTAGCCCGTCCGGTCCGTTACGCGCGAGCCGCCCGGGCGTCGAGGCCGGCACGCAGGATCGAGCGCCACGCTCCGGCGACCTCGTCGGGCCGGTATCGAGTCGCTCGGGCGATGCACCGGTCCCGCCAGCTCGCCGGAACCCCGTCGCGCACGAGGACGGCCGCCCGGCGCCCCAACGCGGCGGCGTCCGGTTCGAACCACCCGGTGGCGCCGTCGACGACCGACTCGGCCGGGCCCTGGCTCCCGTAGGTGAGCACCGGGGTCCCGCACGCCATCGACTCGATGGGCACGAGGCCGAACGACTCGTCGGTGAACGGGAACGCGGTGAAGAGGGCGTGGGTGTAGAGCTCGAGCAGCTCGGCGTGGGAGATCGCCCCCAGCACCTCGAGGTCCGGGAACCGGTCCTTCGTGAGTCCCCGCTCCACGAGCGCGGCGCTCTTCCCCCCGAACGCCTTCACCGGGAAGCCCAGCGACGCGACGGCCTCGATGCCGGCGAGGTCGGTCTCCTTGCCGAGGTACGTCGCGATGTAGTCCCGTCGGGGGCTCGCCGTCGTCGGGGCGAAATCCGAGGAGAAGAGACACATCGGCACGACGCCCGCCACGGAAAGCCCCTCGTCCCGGTAGAGGTCGGCGATGTACTCGCAGCTCGCGAGGAGCCGTCCCGCCCCCCGGCCGGTGAGCGCCCGCTGGTGGCGGTCCAGAAGGCGCACCGGCGGAATGGCGAGGGCGCCCACCTCGCGCAGCGGCGACGAGAAGTTCGGGACCATGGAGGTGAGGCTCTGGGCGAGCGGACGGCTCTGGACGTACCAGATGTCCGACCGCACCCGGTTCGTCATCGAGAAGTTGACGCGGAACTGCCCGGTCCCGTGGAGCAGCCGCTCGGTCCGCGCACCGTTGAGCCCCAGGAACGCGTCCCGGATCCACGAGAGGGTGAACGACGCCACCTCGTCCCGATCGTGGCGGGGCGTCGGGAACCAGGCGCCCCCGCTCAGCGCATGGACGTTCCGCTCGGCGAGCGCACGAACCACCTCGGGTCCGATCGCCGGGGCCGCCACCGTCACGTCGAAGGCGTCGCTGAGCGCCCCGGCCAGCGGCACGACGACCCGGGTCTGCGTGAACGCGGCGCCGAGCAGCGGTTCCGCCACGAACACGACCGCGTCGCGCACCCTCGCTCCGGACCCGCCCGGGGCGTCGCCCCGGTGTCGGCGGCCGCGTGGGGCCCGGTACGAATTTAAGCCCGGCCGCCCCCGACCCGGCGCCCTTGGCGACGGATCGCGACGACGGACCTCCGCACCCGTCGGGTCCGGCGCTCTCGGTCCTGATCGCCCAGTTCCAGCCTCGGGGGTACCTGCGCGACGCGGTCGCGTCGGTTCGCACCGAGGCCGACCGCCTCCCGGCCGGGACCATCGAGATCCTCGTCGTCCTGGCCGCCGACGATCCGTCGATCGAACCGGAGCTCCGGTCGGCCGGCCCCCGGGTCCGCCTCCTGCGCGCCGACGAGCCCCGGATCGGCCGGATGCTGGCGTCCGGTATCCGCGCCTCGGCCGGCGAGGCGATCGCCTTCCTCGACGACGACGACCGGTTCCGTCCGGGCAAGCTTGCGAGGACCCTCGAGCTCTTCGCCCAGGACCCCGAGCTCGACTTCTGGCACCACGAGATCGAGCTCATCGATGCCCGCGGCGCCCGCATCGAGCGATCGCTCTTCCGGGCGCAGGTGCGGTCCCGGATGCGCCCCGGGGTCTCGGTCCGTCTCGCCCCGGGGTCGAAGCGGACCGGTCTCGGACGGCTCGCCGGCGTCGGTCCCGACTTCAATTCGAGCAGCATGGTCGTCCGCCGTCGGGCCATCCTCCCGTTCGTGGGCGATCTCGACGCGATCGTCGCCGGACCCGACGCGTTCCTCTTCGTGACGGCCGGGCTCCTGGGGAGCGGGGCGATCCGCTGCGACGGCGACCGGTGGACCGAATACCGGCTCCATGCGAAGAGCGCGAGCCAACCGGTCGTCGAGTCGCCGGATCCCCGACCGAAGCTCGAAGCGTCGTCGCTCCGGCAGGCCGCCGCCCAGTCCGGTCTCGCGGGGATCGCCGCGGCCCACGGCAACCCGGGGGTGGCCCGGGAGGCCGACGCGATGGTCGCGAGCCACCGGTTCTTCGCGGTCCTCCGGTCCCCCCGGCCGACCCGGCGCGCGTGGGCCGTCGGGTGGCTCACCGCGGCGCGGTACTGGCCCACGTTCGTCTTCCGGACGAACGCCGTCGCGTTCTTCGGTTCGGCGCTCTGGATCCTCTCGCCCCGCTGGGCCCAGGCGGCGTACCTGAAGGCGGCGGGCGCGATCTGACCCCGACGCGGGGATCCTACTTCTTCGGGGCCGGAGCCGGGGGGGTGGCACCCGGCGGTGGTGTCGTCGCCGCGTCCGGGACTGGGGTCGTCGGGCCCCCGCCATCGATCATCGAGACCGATTCGTCGGTCTCGGCCTTGATCTCGTCCTCGATCGACTTGATCTCGGTGAGGAGTTCCATCTGCTTCGGGATGGGGCCGAGCACATCGTCGACGGTCCCGATCTGCTTCTGGAGGTCGTCGAGGGAGTTCAGGTTCCGGTCGGGCACCGTGCGGGAGGTACCGAGGTACTCGCTCGCGCCTTCCATGAGGCGCGTGAACTCGAACGGGAAGAGAATCTTCGTCGCCTGGCCGTTCCCGACGGAGGCGACGGTGTCGAGGGAGAGGACGGTGAGCGCCTTCGCGTCGAGGGAGCTCGCACCGAGGGCGAGGATCCGCAGCCGCTGCGCCTCGCCCTGGGCTTCGAGGATCGTCGCGGTCCGGCCCCCCTCGGCCTCGAGGATCTTCGACTGCCGGAGCCCCTCGGCCTGGAGGATGCGGCTCCGCTTCTGCCCCTCGGCGGTGAGGATGGCGCTCCGCTTCTCCCCGTCGGCGCGGAGGACGGCGGCGCGCCGCTGCCGTTCGGCGGAGGTCTGCTCCTCCATGGCCGATTTCACCGGTCCGACGGGGTCGACCTCCTTGATCTCGACCGCTTCGACGCGGACCCCCCAGCGGTCCGTCGCCTCGTCGAGGATGTCCCGGAGCCGGGTGTTGATCCGCTCCCGGTTGTAGAGCACCTCGTCGAGCTCCATGTCGCCGATGATCGACCGCAGCGTCGTCTGGGCGAGCGCCACCGTCGCGACGTGGTAGTCCTGGACCTGGAAGATCGCCTTCGGCGCGTCGACGACCTTGATGTAGATGATCGCGTCGACGTTCGTCGGCGAATTGTCCTTCGTGATCACCTCTTGGCGGGGCACCTCGAGGACCTGCGTCCGCAGGTCGACCTTGATCACGTTCGCGAGCGGGTTCACCGTGTTGAACCCGGGATTGATGATGCGCTTGTACGAGCCGAGGACGGTCACGATCCCCTGCTGGTAGGGGTTGATCGTCGTGATCGAGCGGTACAGGATGATGATGATGATGAACCCCACCAGAACACCGAGCAGGATCACCCCCGTGTAGTCCATGGCTAGCGCCCCCGCCCGGTCCGAGTTCGGGGCACGGTCGGCTCCGTGCACGCCGGGCCGCTCCGTCCCATCGTCATGCGACCTCGTCGACCGGGGTGACCCGGATCGAAACGCCCTCGCCGGAGATGACCCGGACCTTGGCGCCCCGCGGGATGGGCCGCTCGGCGTGGGCCGACCAGATCTCGGATTGGATCCGCACCTTCCCCCGGAGGGTGTCGGGGACGACGGGGGCGATGACGACGCCGACCTGCCCGATGAGTCCGGCCGACGTGGTCGTCATCGGCCCATGCGTCGGGGCGATGTACCGGTAGTACGGGAGCTCGATGAGCGCCGAGGCGACGGCCGCGATGATGATGGCGAAGATCCCCCACGGGCTGTTGAGGAGGACGTCCGGCGCGAACAGAAAGAGCATCCCGCCGATGAGGAGGATCGACCCGGGAATGAGGAGGAGCGCACCCGGATGGATGAACTCGAGGGCGAGGAGGATCACTCCGACGAGGACGATGACCACGCCGATCGACTCGAAAACCGCCGACACCGAACGCTCCCCGCCCCGAAGGCAGCGTTCGAGATAAGCGTTGACCGGCGCCGGGCCGGCGGTCGTCCGGCGTTACCGGATGTACGTCTGGGTCGTGGCGAGGTCGAAGTTGGTGACGACGCGGAGGCGCCGCCCGTCGCCGCGCGGGGCGTACTGCAGGAACGGGTACATCCGCCAGAGGTCCCCCTCGGCCATGCGGGTCGCCGGATGGCCCTCGCCGAAGGCGAGGCGGGTCACGTACGCCGTCACCCGACGGACCTCCCGCTCGTCGAGGTACCCCAGCGCGTGGAGGTACTCGTGGGCGAGGATGACGTAGACGAACGAGTTGAACTCGCGGACCGAGCCGGCGTTGGCCTCCATCGCCCGGACGAGCCCTTCGTTCATCACGATGAGGTTGCCGGTGACCTGCCAGTACGCCCCCAGCGAGGGCGGGAGGTTGGACAGTCCCAATCCGAGCCCCGGCCGCTCGATCCCGAGCGCGTAGCGGACCGCGCCCCGAACGACGCGGAACACTTGATCGTAGTCCGCCGGCCGGTCCAGCCGCTCGGCGAGGGTGAACGGCGCCGCCGGCGGCGACCGGGCCGACGGCGCGGAGGTCGTGCGCCCCGGACCGACGGACCGGGCGGGCTGGATGGTGAGCATGGCCCTTGACCGAACTAGCGGCGGAGCCGTTCAAATAGTCGCGCTTACCCCGGCGCCACAGCCGACGACGGTCCCGCGCCCACGCCCGGGGCTCGCCAAAGCTATTTCCGCCGCCGAGCGGCGTACGGGCCGGATGCCGCGTCCGGACGCCGTCATCTTTCCCCGGCACGAGCGGGTCGAGGACCGCCGGAAGGAGGGCGAGCACCGCAAGCTCCTCGACGAGTTCTTCGACCATTCGACGCTCATGGCCATCTCCCGGCTCATCACCCAGGGCCAGTTCGAGGCGATCGACTACCCCATCTCGACGGGGAAGGAAGGCGGGGTCTTTCGCGCGACGTCGGGGTCGGAGTTCCGCGCGGTCAAGGTCTACCGGATCGGCAACGCGGTCTTCCGGCGGCTACCCGCGTACGCCATGGAGCAGCTGAAGCGCGAGACCAGCGAGCACAACTACGCCCGGCTGGTCATGGCATGGACCCGTCGCGAGCACTCGATCCTCCGCCAGTTGACGGCCGCCGACGTCGCGTGCCCCCAACCGTACGGGCACCTGCGCAACGTCCTCGTGATGGAGTTCGTGGGCACGGACGGCGTGGCGTCGCCCCGGCTCCAGGAGGCGACGATCGACGACCCGGATCGGCTCCACCGGGACCTCGAGCGGCTCGTGCGTCGCATGACCGTCGACGCCCACCTGGTCCACGGCGACCTCTCGCCGTACAACGTCCTCTACCGGGACGGCCACCCGGTGCTCATTGACGTGGCCCAAGCGATCCCCGTCGACCATCCCCAGGCCCGGGAACTGCTCCGGCGCGACTCGGACCATTTCACGCGGTTCCTGGCCCGTCTCGGGGTCGAGATCGACGCCGACCAGTTCTTCAAGGCGATCGGGGGCGGGACCCTCGCGGCGAAGCGGTGATCATGCCGACGCTTTACGTCCGCATCCCGGACGACCGCATCGGCGTGCTCATCGGGCCGGGCGGCGCGCAGAAGCGGGACCTCGAGGCCCGCACCGCGACCACGATCACCCTCGACCCGGACGACGGCCAGGTAGAGATCCGGAGCCGCACCGAGGGCGACCCGTCGGGCGTCCTCAAGGCGCGGGACGTCGTCTGGGCGATCGGGCGCGGGTTCTCCCCGGCCCGGGCCCACCGCCTCCTGCGGGACGACACCTACCTGGCGGTGCTCGACATCAAGCAGGTGACGGGCCATCGCGCGAAGGACGCGCTCTGGCGGATCCGCTCCCGGGTCATCGGCGAGCGGGGCCGCGCCCGGGCCCGCCTCGAGGACCTCTCCGGCTGCTCGGTCAGCGTCTACGGTTCCACCGTCGCCCTCATCGGTCAGGAGGCGCAGATCGATCGGGCGTCCCGGGCGGTCCAGCTCCTGCTGAAGGGCAGCGAACACTCGGCCGTCTTCCACTACCTCGCCCGGATGCGGGACGAGGCCGGGTTCCGGGAGGCGACGACGGAGCCCGAGGTCGACGGCGAGCCGGAGCCGTAGTGGCGAAGACCGTCGCCCTCGACCCGCGGACCCTGGCGTGGGCGCGGGAGCGGTTCGCCCGCTACTATGCCGACGTGGAGGTGGAACCGCCCGACCGGTTCCCCCGCCGGGAGTTCGCCGCGTTCCCGTTCACGGAGCAGACGCTCATGCGGCGTCATGCGAGCTTCCGGGCCGCCGACGAGTTCCGCGCCTACCTCGCCCGGGAGGCTCCGCGGCACGTCTACTACTCGTCGGCGTACTACACCGCCCCCGACCATCCCACGATGGCCCAGAAGGGGTGGTTGGGCGCGGACGTGATCTTCGACCTCGACGCCGACCACCTGCGCGGGGCGGAGACCCTCGACTACCCGGCCCAGCTGCGCCGGGTGAAGGACCGCGTGCGGGACCTCTACGACGAGTTCCTCCGGGGCGATTTCGGGATCCCGGAGGCGATGATGTCGCTCGTCTTCTCGGGCGGGCGGGGGTACCACGTCCACGTCCACGACCCCGCCTACCTCTCGCTCACAAGCCCCGAGCGCCGGGAGCTCGTGGAGTACATCCAGGGGACCGGCGTCGACCCCACCGACGCGATCGCCGAGACGCACGAGGGGGGCGGCGAGGGGTCCGCCGAGGGGGGCGACGGCTCGGCCCGTCCCGCCCGGGTCCGCACCTTCCGGCAACTGCACGATCCGGCCACCCCCGGATGGCGGGGCCGGATCACGCGGTCGCTGCAGGCGATGCTCGAGCACTGGGACGCCGTCGGCGTCGACGCCACCCGGGCCGAGCTCGAAGCGCTCGGTCTGGCGCCGGGGGTCGCCGCGAGTCTCGCGAAGAGCCTCGTCACCCGCGGACGCGGCGTGCAGATCCGGGACCGGCTCACTCTCGAGGTCTTCGCGAAGCGGGTCCCCCCGGCGTTCCTCAGCACCGTCCTCGCCCAGGCGGCCATCGTGGTCCAGGGGGAGACCGACGCGCCGGTCACGACGGACATCCACCGATTGATCCGGCTCCCGAACTCCCGGCACGGGGGGACCGGGCTCCGGGTGGCCCCGTTGTCCCGGGGCGACCTCGACGCGTTCGATCCCTGGCGCGACGCGGTGCCGCCGTCCGGCGGCCGGACCGCGACCGTCGAGCTCGTGGACGCCGTCGACTATCCGTTCGTCCCGGATCCGGTCCGGGGCCGCGGCGGCGACCGGATCACGGTGGCGGAGGCGGCGGCGGTGTTCCTGGTCCTCCGGGGGGAGGCGCGGCTTCCGCCCGGATCGGGATGACGAGCCGGCCGATCTTCTCGATCGATCCCTCGACGGTGTCGCCCACCTTGAGCTTCCGGGACTCGTTGCCGAACTCGAACCCCGCGACGCCCCCGAGGGTGCCGAGCGAGACGACGTCGCCCGGCTCGAGCGTGATCCCCCGCGAGAGATGCGCGATCACCTGGGGGATCCGGAAGAGGTAGTCGCCGGTGTCGCCGGCCTGCCGGACCGTGCCACCGACCTTGAGCTCCATCCGCAGCGGGTACGGGTCGCCGACCTCCTCCTTGGGGACGATCCACGGGCCGACGGCCATCGTCGCGTCGAACCCCTTGCCCATGACCCAGTCGACGGGCCCGCCGCCGGGGTACTGGAGGTCCCGGTACCCCATGTCGAGGGCGATGGTGTAGCCGGCCACGTGGTCGAACGCGCGATCCGGCGCGATATGCTTGCCCGCCTTCCCGATCACCGCGGCGAGCTCGACCTCGACGTCGGGGAACCCGCCGGCGGCGTTGAGGACGAGCGGCTCGGCCGGTCCGACGAGGCTGTTGAAGAAGCGGGTGAAGGCGTACGGCTGCGCGGGGAGCGGCTTCCCCTGCTCGGCGAGGTGGCTCCGGGAGTTCGACGCGAGGCAGTAGATCTTGACCCCGTTGATCACCGGCGCGAGCAGCCGGACCCCCTCCTCCGCCTTGAACAGGTACCGGGCACCGGTGGCGGCCCGGGGCGTCCACCCCATCTTCCGTCGGCGATCGATGTACTCGAGGATCTTCCGGGTGATCTCGACGGAATCGGTCCCGCCGGCGAAGAACGCCCGCATGTCGCGGAACCGGCTCGGGTCGGCCCCCTTGATGGGGTTCACGCCGAAGTAGTCGCGACAGGCGGTATCGAGGTCGATGTACTCGTTCGCGTCGGTGATCATCCCGAAGTGGAACTGCTCGCCGAGGAGGAAATGGACGAGCTTCATCGACGCGCCGTCGGGCCGACCGCTCGCGGGCTATAACGGTGCGCGGACCGAACCCGCCGACACGGCAACGATTAACGGGCGGTCGCCGGTCCACGGGGGCCGGAGCCCCCGACGTGCCGCGACGATTCCTTGCGTCCCGCACCGCCCCCGCGGCGTGGATCGCGGCCGTCGCCGCCCTCGCGGTGGCGGGCCTCGTCGTCGGCGCGCCGCTCAAGATCACGAAGGGGGTGGCCGAGCGCGGCGCCGGGACGTACGTGGGGTTCACGACGACGGCGTCGTACTGGACGTTCGTGAAGCTCGCGAACGGCGTCGTCGCGGCCGGCGCGGGGGCGGCGAGCACGGCGAACGCCACGCCGACGATCCTCCCCGGCAATGCGACGTCCGATCTCACCCTCGGCGGGGCGGCGTCGGGGGCCACCGCGATCATCTGGACCTTCACGCTCGCCGCCGGTGCCCCGGCAAAGACGGAACTGCGCCTCACGTTCAATCTCTCGTTCCCGGCAGGGACGACGGTCCTGATCGTCTACCTGGAGACGCCGATCACGAGCCCCACCTCGGCCGAGACCGTTCGGCTCTACGACGCGCCGGGCTCGGTCACGCCCACCGTCGCCACGATCACGAGCCTCACGGTGGCGACCCATGCGTGCCCGTCGATCGGGGGATGCTGATGACCGCGGGCCCGCCGGTTCCGAGGCGCCGCCCCCGGCGGTACCTGACGGTCGCCCTCGTGGCCGTCACCCTGGCCGGGGCGTTCGCGGCGGGTGTCGGGGTCGCCCGGCTCACGATCGTCTCGGGGACGGAATCCGGGACCGGCGCGCTCGAGCCCACGTCCGCGGTCACGTGGTGGAGCGAGCAGGCGGTAGCGACGGATCTCATCCCCGCGACCGCGCCGGGGAACGTGAGCGCGACGGCCTCGTCCCCGACGGTGCTCCCCTCGGCCAACGCCTCGCTCGCCCTGGGACCGACGACGGCCGGCCACGCGGCGATGCGATGGGACTTCGTGGAGAAGACGGCGCCCGCGTCGACCGAGTTCGTCCTCGCCCTCACGCTCGTGAACGGCACGACGGGGGCGACGACGGTCTGGACCGGCTACCTCTCGACCCAGGCGAACACCACGCTCACCCTCACGTTCAGCCTCTACGTCGACCGAGGGCTCGCCGCGGGCGCACTCCGCGCCGCGATCGAGGTGGTCCAGCAGTGCGCATCGGTCGGCACCTGCCCGTAGCCCCGTCCCCCGGGGCCGGATTCAAATAGGGCCGTTCGCCATCCCCGCGGCATCCGGGGTGGCATCGTTCGATGGAAGGACCGCGGGTCACGTTGAAGGTCGTCTATCTCGCCACGGCGTTGAGCCTGGCCGCGTTCGTGGGCGGATTCGCCATGGCGGGCGCGCTCACCATCAGCCAGGGGTCGCCGGAGTCGGCGAACGGCAATTTCGAGTCGACGAGCTCCATCAGCTGGTGGAGCCAGTCGTCGGTGGGTCTCTCGGCGACCCCGGGCCCGCTGCCCACGTCCCTCGCCGGGTCGACGGCGGCCTCCCCCGTGGTCCTCGGTTCCGGCGCCTCGCAGTCGTTCCTCCTGAACGCGGGGACCGCGGGCGACGTGGCCCACTACTTCAAGATGGCCGAGACGACGTCCGCGCCGACGAGCACCGAGCTCGAGATCGTGTTCACGGTCTCGACGCAGACGGTCCCCGTCGTCACGACGCTCACGGTCTTCCTGGAGACCCAGTCGTCGTCGATCTCGACGGCCGTCACGCTCACCCTCTACTACGACCTGGGCAGCGCCGCGTCGGGCAGCGTTGTCCTCAACAGCGTCCAACAGATCTCGCAGCAGTGCGGGTCGGTGGGGAGCTGCCCGTAGACCCGGCGGGTCCTGGCGGGCCGCGATGAGCGCCACGCTGGAGGGGCGGCTCGCCTCGATGCCGGTCCGGCTGGCCCGTCTTCCCGGAGCGATCCCGCTCCTCCTCGCCTCAGTCGCCTGCTTCGCAGCCGGCGGGTACCTGCGCTCCCGCGAGCTGAGCACGGGGACGGGGGGGCTGCCGCTCTCCGTCCTCTTCCTCGGGATGGGGGCCATCGTCCTCGTGGGCGCCCTCGTCGCCCTGCTCGCCGCCGATCGACCCGCGTCGGCCGACGACCTGCTCCCGACGGAGACCGAGGTCGAGGCGACCCCGGACGCGCCCGCCGAGCCGGCACCCGAACCCGAGCCGCTCGGCTCCCCGGTTCCAACGCCAGCGCCGCGCGACCCCCCGACGCCGCGACCCACGGTACCGAGCTCGGCCCCGACGCTCCCTCCCTCGGGCACCGACACCGGGTTCGCCTTCGGGCCCCGGTCGAGCGGGTCGCCGCGTTCGGACGGGGTGCGCCCCCCCTCCCCCTCGCGGACGAGCGGCCTTCCCCCCTCCACCCGGGCCGACGGGACGATCGAATGCGCCACGTGTGGTCGGATCCTCCCCGGCCGCGAAGCGTGGCGCCGGTGCCGGACCTGTAGCCGACCGCTTTGCGCGTCGTGCCTGACCGATTCGATCCGCAGCCACGGGACCGGCTACTGCCGGGAAGACGCGCCCGTTACCGCGTGACCGCGGTGGCCGCGGGAATCCAGCGGATCAGCACGCCCGGTCCCAGGCGCTCGACGCTCTCGAGATTCAGCGGCCACACTCCGTCCGGCCCCACCGTCTCCGGGCCGGCGAGGAGGGTGGGCGCCGACGAGCCTCCGATGAGGACCGGCGCGAGATAGACCGTGAGCGCGTCGACGACGCCGGCCCGAACGAAGGCCGCGAGCACGCCCGCACCCCCCTCGACGAGCACCTCGCGGAACCCTCGCCGATAGAGCGCGGTGCAGAGCTCGGGCACGTCCACCCGGTCGACCCCCACGACGAGCCGGTCGGCCGGGGCCGGCCACGGGCCGGCGGCGCTCGCGGGGGCGGCGACGATCGTCGGGGACCGGCCGTCGAAGATCTTCGCCGTGGGCGGCAGGGCGCGTCGTCCGGCGAGGACGATGCGCGCTGGCTCACGCCCCGGAGGTTGACCGAGGAGCTCCCAATGTACCCTTAGGGACGGATCGTCGGCGAGGACCGTACCGGCCCCGACGACGATCGCGTCGGACGCGGCCCGGAGCCGTTGAACCCGCGCGAGGTCTTCCGGGCCCGAGAGCAGCGCCCGCCGTCCGCCGGCGTACGCGAGCCGCCCGTCGGCCGAGACGGCACAATTGGCGTGCACGTGGGGTCGGGGCGCTGCGTCCATGAGCCGGATCAGGTCGCCGGTCGTGCGAGCCGGTCCATCGCCGCCCGAGGCGCCGTGACGTTCCCCCCGGCGGCCTCGAGGTCCGGGAGGTTGATCCGCGCGTTCGCGAGCGCCCCCACGAGAGCCGCCCCCAGCAGCGCCTCCGCGGTCACCCGGTCGCTCTCGAGCGTCGCCCGGAGCTCGGGGCGGAGCGCGCCCAATCGGTCGAGGGCGGACCGGGACCGGGTGGCGACCTCGAGCGGGGTCGCGATCGCCTGCTCGAGCGCCCGCACGTACGCCGCCTGGGAGCCCGGGTCCGCCGGAGCGGCCTTCAGCGCCCGCCGGGTCGTGCGCACCGCGTCGTACGCCGCCGCGTCGGCGTCGATCGCCGCGAGGAACGCCACCCGATCGGCGGCGAACGCCCGCCCGGCCTCGGCGAGCGGCCCCGTCGTCGTGTCGGCCGGGTGGGAGTACGCCGTCACCATCTCCGCGAGGGCGACGCCGAGCGCGCCGGCAAGGGCCGCCGCACTGCCGCCTCCGGGCGTCGCGGTCCGGGCGGCGAGGCGGGATGCGAACCGGTCGATCGTCGCGGTGGCGAGCTCCGGTCCCCGACCCGCTTCGGCGGCCCGTACCTTCCGTTCGAGGATCGTCCCGCGGTCGAACCGGTTCAATTGGAGATAGAACTCGGCGGCATCGAGGAGCGCATCTTCCGGGATGAGTCCGACGACCTCCGACTCTTCCACTGTCGCCCCATAGCGGGCCGCTTCCCGGCGGACCTGTTCGAGCGCCCGGTGGACCGGGGTCTTGCGGAAGTCGGTGAGGTTCATCGACACCTGGGCCCGGTTGCGCTCCTTGATCTCGAAGCCGAGCGCCTTCACCTCGGCGAGCCCCCCATCGCGGGCCCGGATCGATTTCGCGATCCGCTTTGCCACGGCGACGTCCGGGGTCGAGAGGTAGGCGTTGTACGCGATCAGCGTCGGCCGGGCGCCGATCGCGACGATGCCCGCCGTCGGGTGGAGTCGGGGCTCCCCGACGTCGGGCCGACGGGCGGCGACGGACCCGATCGTGTCCCGGATCCCTTCGAACTCCCCCTTCCGGATCTCGGCGAGGTCGCGGTGGTCGGGCCGGACCGCCGCCTCCCCGTAGAGGTACACCGGGACCGCGAGCTCCCGCCAGACCCGGTCGGCGAGCGTCCGGGCCACCGCCGCCGCCTCGTCCATCGTCGCCTCGCCCAATGGGACGAACGGGACGACGTCGGTAGCCCCCATCCGGGGGTGTTCCCCCCGGTGACCGGTGAGGTCGATGAGCGCCGTAGCCCGCCGGATCATCCGGAAGACGGCCTCGGCGAGCGGATCGGCCGGGCCCACGACGGTGACGACGGACCGGTGGTGGTCCGCGTTGAGCTCGACATCGAGGACCGTCACGCCCTCGACACGGCGGGCTTCCTCGACGATCGCCGCGACCTTCGTCGCGTCGCGTCCTTCGGAGAAGTTCGGGACGCACTCGAACCAGCGGGTCATCCCGAGCCGCCCCCTTCGAACGCGTCCAGCATCGTCTGGCGACCGGCGACAGGCGCGCCGGGGACCCCGGCAGGGGGCCGCCGGCGGGCCCGGCCGATCGCCGAGCGAACCCGGTCAGGGGAAAAGCCGTGCTGCTCGACGAGCAGCCGCTCGACGGCGGCCTCGTCGACCGGACGGAACGGTGGAATCGTGACCGCATCGACGACCGGGTGCCGGAACAGCTCGGCCACCGGTTCGACGGCGGCCGCGTCGAGGCCGGCCACCCGGAGCGTCTCGGCCCACCCGAGATGCCGCTGGGCGAGCTTCAGCGCCTTCTTCGGCCCGTACCCGGTCGCCCCTTCGTTGAAATCGGTCCCGACGAGCAGGCCGACCAGGAGGAGTTCCTCCCCGTCCAGCCCGAGCTGCCGAAGGAGTTCGGCGCGGTCGATGACCTGGGCCGCCGGTGCGCCGCGCCCCTTCGCCCGGGCCGCGAGCCCGCGGACGAGCCGGGGCGCGCCGAACAGGAGACTATCGTAGTCCTCGGAGCCGGCGGCCCAGACCTGGCCCCGGGCCGCGAGCACCGCCGCTTGGGCCTCGCCCTCGGAGGGCGCCTGGATCGAGGGGACCCCCAGGGCGTCCAACAGGCCGCGCACCTCCTCGACCATCCCCCGCGAGAAACGGGAGGTCTGGGCCGCCTTGCGTCGAGCGGTCTCGAGGTCGCCGGCCGCTACCGCCTCCTTCCACGCCGCCTCGGCCTTCTCCTTCGCGAGGAGACGGCTCCGGATGGTACCGGCCTTGAGATCCGACGGCTTCCCGTCGAAGACCCAGACCGGCTCGACGCCCTCGCCGAGGAGCGCCGTGGTCCGATAGAACACGCCGATGAGGTGGCTCGTGGCGTGGCCGTTCGGGTCCGAGAACGGCAGCCCGTCGGCCTGTCGGATGGTAGCCAGGAACTGGTAGACCGCGTTGTACCCGTCGACCGCGATCCGACGGTGGGCGAGCCGCTCCCACGGGAGCTCGTCCGGGTGGACTAGGTCGCGGAACGGGAGCCCCACGTACGCCGCCGACGGTCGGGGAGTACAAGGTCGTTTCCGGGGCCGGTACGACCCGCCGCACCAACGGTCAAGTAGGCCGGGACGCTCCGACGGCCATGTCCTCCTCGTTCACGTGGACCGACGAACCCGGCGCGGCGACGTTGGCCCCGGGGGCGACGGTGCTCACGAGCTTTCCCAGCGCCGGCCTCGCCGCCACCGTCGCGGCGCTCTACATCGTGCGGACGCTGAAGCTGCCCCGGATCGGGACCCTCGAGTCCCCCGATGCACCCCCGGTCGCGGTCATCCAGAGCGGCGAGGTGCAACCGCCGGTCCGCGTCTACGGCCGGGCCGACCTCGCCGTGGTCCTCTCCGAGTTCCCGCCGACGCTGGGCGCCACGGCCGCGTTGTCGCGGGCCATCCTCGACGGGGCCGAGGCGCGCAAGGCGCGCACCCTCCTCTGTCTGGAGGGGGTCGTCCCCCACCCCACCGGGGACGAGGACGGCGAGGCGAGCGGGGAGACGGTGTGGGCGGCGACGTCCCGCCGGGACGACGCGTCGGGCCGGATCGTCGAGGCCGGTCGGCTACGCCGGCTCGAGGACGGCGTGATCGGCGGGGTCTCGGGCGCCATCCTCGTGGGCGGTCTCCACCGCCCGCTGCCCATCGCCGCCCTCCTGGTGAGCGCCCGGGACACCGCCGGTTTCCCGGATCACCGCGCGGGCGCCGCGATGATCGAAGCGCTCGACCGGATCCTCCCGGAGCTCAAGATCGACACCGGTCCCCTCCGGAGCCAGGCCGAGATGATCGAGCGGGCGCTCCGGGCCGCCTTGAGCCGGCAAGGCGCGACCGAGTCGAAGGTCGAGGCCGACCCGAACCAGCAGACGATGTACCAGTAGCGGCGGCCGGACTAGAACGACTCCGAGTACGTAAGCAGGTAGAGCCCGCCGACGATCATGACGCCGAGGAGCGCCACGAGGGCGAGCGGGTTCGACGAGAACCGCCAGATCGTGACGCCGATGAGCGCCGCCGGGACGAGCTGGGTGATGAGGAGCGTCGGGATCCGGCCGTCCACGCCCGACGGCAATGGGCGCGGGTCTTAACGGTTCGCGCGCCGCTAGCGCCCCTCGAGCGGTCCGTCGCCGGTCGGGAAGACCTCGAACGTGAGTTCGGCGATCCCGTCGCTGCCCCCGGCCCCCATCGACGGGGCAAGGGGCATGGGGGCGGGCTCGGGGACATGGGGCATCGGCACCGGCGGGGTGATCGGACCGACCGTCGGGGGCCGCGACGCCTCGATCGGCCGCTCGATCCGGTGCGTCTCAACGAGCGCCTCGATCGGACCGATGAACGACCCTTCGATGTGGCCCGCGATCGTCGTGGCCCAGTGATCGGCGACGGCGCCGAACGGGCTTCGGGGGTCGTGCCGGGCGAGCTCCTCGTTGTCGAGGATGTGGAGCGAGGCGCGGTGGTCCTGGACCTTGTCGAGGAAGTGGCCGAGGAAATGGAGCCGGGCGATGGCCCGCTCGGCGGTGGCCCGGCGCTCCCCTTCGGCGGCGAACGGCTTGATCACAAAGACCGAAACGAACTCGGCCGATCGGGACGCCGCCTCGATGACCTGGGGCAGCGCGCCGGTGCCGGTGCCTCCCCCGAGACTGGCGACGATGGTGACGACGGTCGCCCCGTCGAAGAGCCGGTCGAGCGCCGGGGCGGCCGCGTGGGCGAGCCGTCCCGCGGCGCCGACCGAACCGCCGGTGCCGTGGGCCGCGGTGGCGTCGTTGCCGAGGTAGACCCGGCGGTCGAAGACGTCGGCCTCCTGGACCCGCAGGTCACAGTTGATCGCGACGGTCTCGAGGTGGCGGACTCCGCGCCGGGCGATCCGCTCGCCCACGCGCACCGCACCACCACCGACGACCGCGAGGAGGAACCGCACGTCCTCCCCGAGCCGCAGCGGCTCCTGTCCGTCGAACAGATCGTCTCCGAGACCCTCCTCCGACCCTCCGTGCCGTCCGATTCCCATATGCAACCCACCCTGTGCCCACCACCGACGAACGCGATCTATCTCCCGACGACGCCCCGATCCTCGAGCCGCTGACCGGCCCGTTCGAGCGCCGTCACCGTCGACCGGACGTCCTCGGCCTCCCGGACGGAGAGCCGGTGCCGGTCGACGAGCTCGCGGACCTTCGCCTCGAGCTCGCCGCGACGGACGAGCTCGGCCAGGAGGTCGGCGATGGGGCGCTCGTTGCCCACGAGCTTCGCGTACGCGACGAGTTGAGCCACCTCGTCGCGCCGCAGCCGCACCGTGAGCTCGATAGGACCGTCGGTGGTGAGCGGCGGGTCGGCCGTGGGCACGACCCGGCGCCGGAGGAAGTCGCGCAGCGCCGCGCGCACAAGATCGGACCGGGAACGGAACTCGCCGCTCACCACGAACGAATCGACGAGCTGCAGTTCCCGGCGAGCGCACCGGAGCGCGATCCGCTCGTCTTCGGGACCGATCCGGTTCGACGCCGCGGGAGCCACCGGCTCCGACGCGCGCGAGCGGTGTTTGTCGAACACGGACGAGGGGTGCTATGGAAAATCCAGCTACTTAAACGAATGCCAGTCGCTGCGCCGAAAGGCCGGTTCGCGTCTCCGGTTCACCCCCGGCTGACGTGTCGAACAAATTCCGGGGTGGTCGCCGGTGCGGTCCGGCGCGGAATTTCGCGCGTATAACTGGGGGCCCGGGGCGGGCCGGATCGCGACCCGGACCAGCGTGCGCATGGATGCGCAAGTGTCGCGTCGGCCGGCGCCTTTCGGCGAAGTGGCTCGTCGGGGTCGGGAACGTCTAAATACGGGACCCCGCCCTTTTCATCTCGGGCGACCCCGCCCGCTCTGTACGGAGGCTCCATTCGCGCATCCCCTCGCCGCCGGCCGGCGCTGCGATCCCGCCGGGGCCGGTTCGGTCGGGCCGTTTCCGACGTCATCGCGACGATCCTTCTCCTCGCGCTCACGGTGACCCTGTTCGCCTCGATCTTCTTCTTCGTCAACACGTTCCCCACCCCGCCGCCGACGGTCGAGAACCAGTTCACCGCGGGGCTCACCTACGGGGGTGTGGGCGGCACCACAGTGACCCTCGTCCAGGTCTCCCACCTCGCGGGGCCGCCGGTCCCCGGGTCCGACCTCGTCTACATCACCTCGGCCGCGCACCCCGCGAAGAACCCCCCCGCGTTCACCGTGAGCTCCGGCCTCGGGAACGCGCCCACCTGGACGCTGGGCCAGCAGTGGACCAAGGACATCTCCACCTACGGGCTCACGATCCCCGACAACCTCACCGTCTCGATCGTCTCGGCCTCGGAGCTCCTCTTCCGAACGACGCTGCCGGGAAGCAACCCGAACATCCCGCCGACGTTCGTGAACCTCGGGTTCAGCCCGACCGCCCCCCAGGTGGGCCAGGCGATCACGATCTACACCCAGATCGTCGACAACAACCTCAAGGCGAGCTCTCCGACGGTCAACATCTCTCAGCTACCGGGGTCGTCGGGGACGGGCCGCTTCCCGCTCACCTTCAGCGCGTCGTCGGGCCTCTGGAGCTACACCGTCGCTCCGGGCGTGACCACGGCCGCCGGGTCGTTCTACGTCTTCGTGAACGCGACCGATCTGACCGGGCTCACCAATTCGGCGGCGCTCCAGGTCACGATCGTGAGCGCGAGCGCGCCGATCACCGTGAGCCTCGTCGCGAGCCCCAGCACCGTCGTCGTGGGGACGGGCGTCACGTTGCTCGCGACGATCGCGAACCTCGCCTCGAACTCGGCGACGGTGACGGTCACATTCACCGCCAACGCCGCGACGCTCGTTACGACGAACGGCGCGGTGGGCGCCGGGAGCACCGCGACGTTCACCACGTCATGGACGCCCGCGACGGTCGGCGTCTACGCCCTCGTGGCGAGCGCCAGCGTCTCCGGGGGGCTCTCGGCGAGCAGCGCCCTCAACGTGACGGCGTACCCCTCGATCCTCCTCCTCGCGCACAACGTCCCCGCGGGGACGATGAACCCGGACAACACGAGCGCCTGGCTCGCCGCCGAGCTCACCGCCGATGGGATCCCCTTCAATTCGTCGTTCGTCTCGTGCTCGACCGGGCTCACCTCGTCGCTCTTCACGTCGTACGGCGTGGCGGTCGTCGACTTCGGGAGCACCTGGGTCGGGAGCTGCCCCAAGTCGGCCTCGACGACCGATGAGAATGCGATCACCGGCGCGACGTCCACGAGCTTCTTCGTCGTCGGGTCGAACGCCTTCGGCGTGACGCCGTGCGCCTCGTATCAGTCGGGATTCTTCTCCTTCCTCGGCGCGAAGTGGACGAGCGGCAGCACCTGCACGACGCTGCCCAACGCCACCGGCTCGGCGACGTACGCCGCGTCGGCCGGCTCGGGGCTCCGCGGGGACGGCATCCCGGCCACCATCACGATCAACCGGTCGCTCGCCAACATCGCGAAGAACGTCCCGTACACCACGTTCAACCTGGGCGCGAACCCGAACACGGGGTACCTCACCGTGAGCGCCAAGGTCGTGGGGACGTTCAAGACGACCGGCTCGGTCCGTGGCGCGGCGCTCGCGTCCGAACCGGCGCTCATGGCCGCTCAACTCCCTAATGGGCAGACCTGGGGGACGGGGGCCGGGGGCGCCGCCATCGTCTACAACGTGATGAACTACCTCTGCGGGCTCTCGTCGTCGACCACGACGGGCCGCGCCCTCACCGATTTCGGCGTGGCCGAGACCGCCCTCGTCGGGACGAACCACGCGCAGCTCACCAAGGTCTATGCGGCGATCCGGGCCAACGGCCCCGTCGGCGCGTCGGTCTCGGCGACGCTCTTCGTGAACGGGACCGTGGCGCTGCTCGGCGGGGTCCCGGTCACCGCGACGGGCGTGGTCGCCGCGAGCGGGGGGTTCGTCTTCGTTACCCTCAGCTGGGAGGCGCCGTCGTCGGGGTTCTATACGCTCTCGGTCCTCCTCACCCCCATCGGGCCGACCGACCTCTACGTCGCGAACGACCAGGTCGGCTTCTCGGTGATCAACCAGGCCACGAACTTCGCGTAGCGACCCCGGTCGCCGCCGGTCAGTTCGACGTCTTCGGGGGCGCTTCGCCGCTCGGGAGTGGCGCATCTGCCGCCGGGGCGCCCTCGGGGGGCAGGTCGGTCCCGCACCGCCAGCACCGGGTCTCCTTCGGGTAGATCACCGCGTCGCACTTCGGGCAGTGCCGTTCCGTCGACGCGACCCGGGGCGCTCCGCTCGGCGCCCCCGTCGCGGGGCCGCCGTCGGTGGTCGGGCTCGCACTGGGCTCGGGCAGCCGCATCTGCGCCTTGCGGGCCGCCTCGCGACGCTTGAAGAGGTAGTAGATCAGGACCGCGATGAAGAAGACGATCCCCGGATAGAGGAAGACCCAGGTGTAGAGGAGCGGCAGGACGAGCACGACGGTGCTGAGGAAGTCGCCGGAGACCGGCCCCTGGACGGCGCCGTAGGCGTTCCCCGGGTCGAGGAGGATCCAGGTGAGCCCGGTCCCGTTCGCCTGCTCGTAGGCGGTCGCGAACTGGAACCACCAGAGGTTCGTCCCGTTGAGCGTCTCGGGGAAGTAGACCACGTAGGGGGCCGTGGCGTTGGCCGGGACCGACTGGTTCACGAGGACGAACGGGAACCCGCTCCCGCAGAGGGGCGAGGAACTGTTGTTCGCCCCGGGACAGGTGCTCACCAGGAGCTCGATCCAGAGGAGCCCCGTGGTGTTCGACGGGACGAACTCGGGATGGACGGTGACCGAGAAGTTGTAGACGCCGCCGGCATCACCGGTGAACGGGGTGACCGTGCCGCCCTGGAGGACCGACCCGCCGTTGCCGTACGGGGCGAGGGGGCTCGAGTTCGCAAGAGGGCTCGGGGTGCGGAGCGTCGCGGCTTCGTACGTCGCGGCGATCGGCGCAACTACGAGCATCACGATGAGCCCCATCAGCGCGAGCTGGCCGGCGTGCTTCCACCCGAGGTAGATCGGGATCGCGAAGGCGAAGAAGAGGAACGCCGCGATCGAGAGGAGCGGTCCCAGGTAGACGAAGCTCCCGAGGAGCGTCGCGCCGGCGAGGACGCCGAGGAGGATCTTCCCGAACGACCGCTCGAAAATCCTCTTAATCGCCCCTCGTTGCTCCACGACAGGGGCGCGAGCCGGGCACCCCTCATAAGCGCATGGGGGGAAACGTGTCCGGCGGCGATGCCGCACCGCTCCGGACCGCGCTCATCGTCCTCGACGGGCTCGGCGATCGACCCCACCCGGCCACGGGCGACCGATCGCCCGTCGAGGCGGCGGCGACGCCCCAGCTGGACGCGCTCGCGGCCCGGGGCGCTCTCGGCGCCGTCACCGTCGTGGGCCCGGGCGTCGCCCCCGAGTCCGACGCCGGGGTCTTCGCGCTCCTGGGGTACGACCCCCGGACCGACTCTCCGGGACGCGGCGTCCTCGAGGCGCTCGGGATCGGGATGGACCTCGCCCCGGGGGACGTCGCCTTCCGTCTCAACTTCGCGACGCTCGACGGGGACCGGAACGTCCTCGATCCTCGGGTCGGTCGCTCGCTGGCCACGGCCGACGCCCGCGCCCTCGCCGAGGCGTTGACCGGCGCCGGGTTCGCCGACGACGAATCCGTCGCGTGCGAGTTCCGGGCGACCATCGGGCACCGCGGCGTGGCCCGACTCCATCCGACCGATGGCCGGCCGTTGTCCCCGAACGTGTCGAACACCGACCCGTTCTACGAGCGCGAGGGTGGGCTCGGACAGGCCCGGACCCCCGCCGAGCCCCGGCTCCGCCGGGCCGAACCGCTCGACGCCACGCCCGAGGCGGCGCGGACCGCGGCCGTCGTGAACCGGTGCAGCGACGGCGCGGTGCGGGTGCTCGCGGAGCAGACGGTCAACGCGCGACGGGCGATGGCCGGAAAGCCGATCGCGAACGGGATCCTGCTCCGGAACGGGGGGGCGGCTCCGACCCCGGGACACCCGGCGTCGTTCGCGCAGCGGTGGGGACGCCCCGGTGTGGCGATCACCGAGATGCCGGTCGAACGGGGGATCGCGCGGGTCCTTGGACTCGCCGACCGGTTCGTCGGCCCCATGGGCCCGGATCGGTCGTCGAGCCTCCGGGACCGGGCTCGGACGGCCCGCGCGGCGCTCGACGAGGCCCCGTTCGTCTACCTACACCTCAAGGGGCCGGACGAGCCGGGCCACGATGGGAACGCGCTCCTGAAGCGCGACATCATCGCGGACCTCGATGCGTCGTTCTTCGGCCCGTTCCTCGACGGGCTCGATCTCACCCGGACCCGGATCGCGATCACGGCCGACCACGCGACCCCGTGCATCCTCCGCGCCCACGCCGACGATCCGGTCCCGCTCCTGCTCGCCGGAGCGGGTGTCGGCGAGCCGGGGGCCGGCGAGCCGACGACGTTCAGCGAGGCGTCGGCCCGGCGGGGGCGGCTCGGGGAGCGGCGAGGCTCCGACGTCCTTCCGCTCCTCTTCGGGGCCGGGCCGATCTGACGATGGGGCGGGGCCTCCGCGTCGTCCCGCACGACGCCGAGCGGGTCCGGACCGCGCTCCGTGCTCGAGGCGCGCTTCGACCCGGATGCAAGGTCGTCCACGAGGAGGGCGCGGTGATCTTCCCCCTCGCCGACGACGCGGCGGTCGACGATCTCGGAGGGAACGCCGTCGACCGGGACTTTGAAGCGGAAACGCCGCCCATCCCCCGGTACCGGGACCGACTCACCGGCCTCCCCGAGGCGGTACGGCGCGAGCTCCCTCGCGCGTTCGATGTCGTGGGCGAGATCGTCCTCGTTCGGCTGCGCCCGTCGGCCGAGCCCCACGGGGCCGCGATCGGGGCGGCGCTGCTCGCGACGGTCCCGGGGGCCCGGACCGTCGGGTGGGACCTCGGGGTCCACGGACCGGAGCGCCGCCGAACGCTCCGTCACCTTGCGGGCCGCCCGGGATGGCGCACGCGGCACCGCGAGAACGGTCTCCTCCTCGACGTGGACGTCGAGGCGGCGTACTTCTCGCCCCGCCTTGCCCGGGAGCACGCTCGGATCGCGGGCTGCGTCGAGCCGGGCCAACGGGTCCTCGACCTCGCCTGCGGCGTCGGTCCGTTCGCGCTCACGATCGCCCGCGACGGACGTGCCTCCTCGATCGTCGCCGTCGACCGGAATCCGGTCGCGATCGAACTGCTCCGATCGAGCTCGGCTAGGCTCGGACCAGCGGGCTCCCGCATCGAGCCCCGGATCGCCGACCTCACCGACGTGGCGGCCGCCGGAATTGTCGCGCACCGCGTGATCTTCAATCTTCCTCACGGAGGGATTAAGTATCTCACCTCGGTGGCCGCGACGGTGGAGCCCGCCGGCACGCTCCACTACTACGAGATGACCGATCGGGCGCTCGCTCCGGCGCGGCCAGACGCGCTTCTCGAAACGCTGGGACGCGACCGGTTCAGCGCCGGCGCGGCGCACGTCGTCCACCCGTACGCACCGACCATCGACCTCGTGGCGTACACCTTCCACCGCCGGGCGGCGTGACCGTGGCGACGACGGTCCTGCTCGCCGACGTCTCCGACGCCGACATCGCCCTCGTGGGCGGGAAGGCCGGGAAGCTGGGCGAGATGGTCCGCCTCGGCCTGCCGGTGCCGCCGGGGTTCGTGGTGACCACCGAGGCGTACTCCGCCTTCGTCGATTCCACGGCGCTGCGCGCGGAGATCCCCGCAGCGCTCGAGACCCTCGACCTCGACCGGCCCGATGGCGTCGACGCCGTCGCGAAGCGGATCCGGGACGCCTTCGAGACGACGGAGTTCCCGCCCGACCTCCGCGCCGCGCTCGAGGCCGCGTTCCTCACCTACAGCCGGGAGCACGACGTGCGGTTCTCGGCCGTCCGCTCGTCGGCGACGGCCGAGGACCTCGAAGGCGCCTCGTTCGCCGGACTCCAGGAGACGTACCTCAATGTCACGGGCGTCGACCAAGTGCTGACGGCGATCCGGAAGTGCTGGGGGTCGCTCTTCACGCCCCGGGCGATGGTCTACCGGGCCCGCAAGGGGTTCGACGATGCGACGCTGAAGCTCGCCGTCGTGGTCCAGAAGATGGTCGATTCGGTGGTGAGCGGCATCCTCTTCACCCGCGACCCGAACACGGGCGAGAATCACATGATCATCGAGGCCGGCTGGGGCCTCGGGGAGGCGATCGTCGGCGGCGAGGTCACCCCCGACCACTACGTCGTCGACGGGGCGACGCAGCGCATCGTCCAAAAGCAGCTCAGCGAGCAGACGTTCCGTCTGGTCCGGGACGACGCCGGGGGCAACCGGCGCGAGGACGTGCCCGCGAAGGACCGTTCGGTCCAGAAGCTCTCCGATGAGCGGATCCAGCGGTTGAGCTCGCTCGCCCGGGTCATCGAATCGAACTATCGTCGAGCGATGGACGTGGAGTGGTGCGCCGACGCGCGGTCGCTCTACATCGTCCAGGCCCGACCGGTGACGACGGTCCCCGCGACGCCCTCGACGGCCCCGACGGCACCCACGACACCCGCGGCCCGACCGGCGGCCCCCGGGGACGCGCCGGCGCTCGTCCGGGGGTTCGGGGCGAGCCCGGGCATCGCGGGTGGCGTCGCACGGCTGCTGCTGAAGGCCACCGAACTCAACCGGCTGAAGCCCGGCGAGATCCTCGTCACCACGATGACGACGCCGGACATGGTGCCGGCGATGGCCCGGGCGGCGGGGATCGTCACCGACGAAGGGGGGATGACGTGCCACGCCGCGATCGTCTCGCGGGAACTCGGCGTCCCGTGCGTCGTCGGGACCCGATCGGCGACGAAGACGATCGGCGACGGGTCCGAGATCACCGTCGACGGGAAGACCGGGTCGGTCTACGCCGGACTCGCGAAGGCGAAGGAGGCCGAGCGGCCCGCCCCGACCGGCGGGACCGCCTCGGGCGGCGACGTCCACGCGCCCGTCACGGCCACCAAGATCTACGTGAACGTCGGGGTCCCGGAGAAGGCGGCCGAGTACGCGCGTCTACCGGTCCAAGGCGTGGGGCTCCTCCGGATCGAGTTCATCTTCACCGCCCACATCCGCGAGCACCCGCTCGCCCTCATCAAGGCGGGGAAGGGCGCTCAGCTCGTCGACCGGCTCGCCGACGGGCTCGCCCAGGTCTGCCAGGCGTTCCACCCGCGCCCGGTCATCATCCGGACGAGCGACTTCAAGACCAACGAGTACCGCGGGATGCCCGGCGGCGAGGAGTTCGAACCGTCGGAGGAGAACCCGATGATCGGGTGGCGGGGCTGCTCCCGCTACATCTCCCCGGTCTACCGGCCCGCCTTCCTCCTCGAGCTCGAGGCGATCCACAAGGTCCGGACGGAAAAGGGGCTCAAGAACGCCCACGTGATGCTCCCGTTCGTCCGGAACACCTGGGAGCTCGAGCAGATCGCCGAGATGCTCCGGGAGAAGGGGCTCCGCCGGTCCCGGGACTTCCAGCTCTACCTCATGGCGGAGGTGCCGTCCATCGTCTTCCTCGCCCGGGAGTTCGCCAAGCACTGCGACGGGTTCTCCATCGGCTCGAACGACCTCACCCAGCTCGTCCTCGGCGCCGACCGGGACTCGGAGACGCTCGGGCGGATGGGCTACTTCGACGAGCGGGACCCGGCGGTCCTCACCGCGATCGAGATGTTGCTGGACGGCGCCCACGCCGAGGGTCGGACCGTGGGCATCTGCGGGCAGGGGCCGAGCGTCTACCCCGAGTTCGCCGAGTTCCTCGTGCGGCGCGGGATCGATTCGATCTCCCTCAATGCGGACACCGTCGGCACCACGATCCGCACCATCGCCTCGCTCGAGCAGCGCATGAAGCTCGAAGGGCTCCGGCGCCCCCGTTAGCCGCGGCCGACGGGCGACCGGGGCGGGCGCCACCGCGGAGGTCCGGGTGGACCCGGCCGAGGGAGTTCGAGCGCCGCATCGCGCGGCAGCTCGAACGTGGTGAACTCGGCCACGACCGCCCGGCCATCGGCCGGGGCGGGCGCGGGCGCCTCCAGGGTGAGGGTGGCGATCCACTCCGCCTCGTCCCCGCCGATCGCGGCGAATCCCGGGTCGAGGGCGGGGCTGGTCTCGACGGCGGGGCCGAATCGGGTGATCCACGCGATACGATCCCGCTGGTACACGATGGCGAGGCCGGCCGCGGGTTGCGATCCGGTCCTCGCCCACGCGCTCCACCGCTCCCCCGGGTGCGGCGTGGCGATCGCCACTTCGAACGCCCGGCTCGCTTCCAAACGGTCCGCCCCGGGCAAGAGCGCGGGGGCCGCGTCGCGCACGTCCTCCGCCGCGACGCTCCGCCATGCGGCGGTCGCCGTACGGTGGAGCTCGCCCGATCGTGGAGCGACAACGAGCCAGGTGGGTCGGGGCGACCGAACGAATCCGAACCGTAGCAACCCCGCAGCGATCGGTGGACCGACGGGCGCGCGGAGCCGGAACGTCGGCCGGAGCGCCCGCTGGAAGTAGTGGTCGAGCGTTCGCTCGAAGAACCCGGTGAGCCGCGCCTCGGCCACGTCGGCCCCGATGACCACGTTGAACGGCGCCGTCGGGAGACGCTCGTGGGTGAGGAGGTGGGCCCCCGCGATCTGCAGCGTGTACCCCCCCAGGGCGGCGACGAACGCCCTTTCGACGGCGAGGGCGCGGTCGATCAGGTGGTCCGTACTGTCGGTCGGCATCGTGTCGCGACCCACTGCAGCCGAACGCGACTAAAGCGTCTCAACTCGGCCGGCCGGACGGACCGGCCCGGAGGCGATTCTCTCGCCGAGAAACCGACGAAACTCGCGCCGGATGATTTTTATACCCCCGCTTCCCCTCTATTTCGTCCGTGGACCATTTTCGTCTCCCTTCGGGTAGCGGAGGGACGGCGCGCGCAATCAGGGATCGGGCGATGGGGCTCCTGCTCCTCACCCTTACCGCCTGCCTGATCGGCGGTGGTCTCGCCCTCGCGGCGTCGTCCCCGTCCCACCCGGCCGCGTCGTGGCCGCCCGCCCCGGTGGGCGGGGCCGCGCTAGCGGCCCATCCGGAGGCCGTCGCGCCGCTCACCCACGGCGACCTCGTCGTGAACGCCGCCAACTCGCCGTTCCTCATCAGCCCGGCCACGACCGGGTCATCGGTCTACGTGCAGGGCGGCAACATCACCGTCCAGGCGGGCGGTTCGCTCTGGGTGCGCAACACCACCCTCGATTTCGTCCAGTTCATCGGGAGCAGCGGCGACGCGCTCCAGCGGCTCGGCCACCTCTACCACTTCTACGACCAGGGGACCGTCGTCTTCGACCACGCGACACTGACCACGGAGACCCAGGTGCTGAACGCCTACCCGAAGCTCCTCGTCAACGCCTCAGCCGGGGGAGCGCTCTCGCTCAACAGCTCGACGTTCGCCTTCCCGGGCTGGATCTCGGTCTACGGCGCCGGCACGCTCTTCAATGCCACCTCGAGCGCCATCGAGCCGAACGCCCTCGTCGCGAACCTCTCCGAGAACGCCTCGGTCCAGCGGGACACGAGCTACGCCCCGTCGCTCACCGTCACGGGCGGCGCCCAGGCGATCCTGGCCAACAGCTCGGTCCTCGGCCTCTACCAGGACAACATCACCGCCGCGGGCGCCCCAGGGCTCCAGCCCATCGACGCGACTGGCGGCGACCAGTCCGTCGACTCAACGACGGCGGCCAGCTGGAACGGCTGGACGAGCCTCACCGATTCCGAGAACGTGACCCGGGACGTCCTCTACCCGAGCCTCGCGAGCGGCGCCGTCGTGTTCACGTACTCGGCGTCGGTGAGCGCCACCTCCGCTTCGGGGAACTCCCTCGTCTTCGGGGCGAGCTACAACCTCGGATCGATCAGCTTCAACTCCGCGAACGAGGCGGTCACCGTGCCGCTCCCTGCGAACGCGATCGCGGCGATCAACTCCGCGGGCATCCCGGCGTTCCTGGAGGCGACGGGCGCCCTGGGAGGGTCCGCGTCGACGGTCACCGTCAACGTGGGGGTCTCCAACCAGGCGACGGCGCTCACGATCAGCGGCGTCGCCCTCGTTTTCACCCCGTACTTCGACTACAACATCACCGTCGCGGGCGGTGGTTCGGTCTTCACCGCCGTCGACTCCGCCCTCGGGCTCAACTGGAACCTCACCCCGGGCTCGACGCCGCCCGTGGGAGCGCTCCCGCCGACGCCCTGGGCATCGAACAAGCTCCTCGTCGAACAGGGGGCCACCGCGAACCTCGCGAACGTCACGATCACCGCGCCCCGCACGGGCGTGTTCTGGAACCAGTCGGCCATCGTCCCCGACGGCGCCGCGGGCACGTCGATCAACTTCTACCGGTGGAGCGTCGTCCCCGTCACCGCGAGCGGCGACGTCCCCATCCCGGCGGCCCAGCTCGCCGCCTTCTACGCCTACGACAGCAACCAGGCGAACAACGCGACGGCGACGGCGCTCAACGACCTCGCGAGCCACGACGCGCTCCTCTGGGGGTACGCCGCCTCGGCCCACGGGTCGGCCTACGGCGTCAGCGACGCCAACGGCCTCGCCTACCTCCTCCTCGCCTCGGGCATGCTCAACCAGTCGACGCTCCCCGACGGAGTGTTCCTCGGCGGGTACCACGTCGCCGTCACCCTCGCCGGTGGTGGCGCCGGGGCGACGAAGTGGGGCTACGCCGCCGTGACGCCGTACCCCAACCGCATGGACCCGGCGACGCCCGACGTCGCGTCGACGTTCACGTTCCCCACGTACGCCCCCTTCCTCTCCGTCGGATCGATCACTGTCTCCGTCGGAGGCGTCCCGGTCACGTCGGCGAAGATAGGCGAGACGATCGAGGTCCACGCCGTGGTGACCAACAGCGGCGCCGGCCCCGTGACCACCGCCGAGGTCGTCCTCGGCTACGCCGAACCCGGCGGGATCAACGACACCGTCGTCGCCGGGCCCGCGACCGGCGGCCCGATGCCCTCGGGGGCCGGCTTCCCGGTCGACTTCAACTGGACGGTCAACGAATCGGTGACGGGCGACCTCGGCACGTTCAACGCGACGTTCGATCTCCTCGCCACCTGGAACGGCGGAGCGAGCCCGAACGGCGGGACGTCGACGCAGCCGTTCAGCCTCACCATCGCCCCGTCCGACATCGCGGTGTCGTTCACCGCCCCCCACCAGACCCTCAACTTCGCTCCCGAGTCGTACACGGTCTCGGGCACGGTCACGTTCAACGGGACCGGCCAGGCCGAGCTCACCCTCGTCGCCATCGACGCGGCCGGCAACGTCTACGTCCTCGGATCGACGGAGGCCGGGGCGTCCCAGTCGTCGCAGGGGACGTTCCTCATCGCGTTCGCCGTCGAGCCCTCGATGCCGGCCGGCGTCTATGCGATGCAGGTCAACGCCTCGTACAACGGCCGGACCGCGACGGCGAACGACGCGAACGCGTTCACCATCGCGGGGGCGGCGGCCGCCGCGCCCAGCTTCCTCGACCAGACGTTCCTCGGGCTCAAGGTCCTCTACTGGATCCTCATCGCCTTGGGCGTCGTCGTCGCGATCATCGCGGCCCTCTTCCTCCTCCGGAGCACCGCCCGCGGCAAGCTCGTCGAATGCGGCGAGTGCGGCCAGCTCATCCCCGAGGACGCCACCACCTGTCCCAAGTGCGGCGCCGAGTTCGAGACCGAGCTCGTCCGCTGCAGCCGGTGCGGGTCGACGATCCCGGCGAACTCCCAGGTCTGCCCCGAGTGCGCGGCCCAGCTCATCGGCAAGCCCGAGGAAGCGGCCCGCGACCCCGAGCGCCAGGGGTACAACGACTTCGTCGAGCGCTTCCGGGCCGAGTCCAAGAAGGAGCTCGGCGACAACTATAGCGAGGGCGCGTTCTGGGACTGGTGGAAGCGCCAGCCGACGTACCTGCCGTTCAGCCAGTGGAAGCTCCAGCAGCAGCAGGGCTCGCGCGCCGGCATGTCGGCGCCCCCGGCCGACGCGGCCCCGAGCACCACCACGCGCGGCGCCCAGGGCGTCCCGCCGAAGCGCCCGCCACCCCGGGGCGGTGGCGGCGCGGCGCCCCCGGCGGCGGTCGGTCGGGCTCCGGTGACCCCCGCGCGGTCCGGTGGCGCGCCCGCCCCCACGGCTCCGGCGACGGCCGGCGCTCCGGCCGCGGCCGGTACCGCCCAGATGAAGCCGTGCTCGAACTGCGGCCGCGAGATCCCGCCCGACTACCTCGTCTGTCCGTTCTGCGGAGCGGTCACCCAGTAGCGGGACCGTTCCGGCCGCCGCGGCACCCACCGCCGGGCGCGGACCGCTCGCCGCGCGACCAACGGTTTTAACCCCGACCTCGCCTCCCCGCGCCGGGTTTCAGGATGCCGGGGGACCGGGAGGTCGGCCGCCTCAAGCTCGGGTGGGCCCGGGACCACATGGCGGTCCTCGGCGAGATCCACCGGCGGTTCGCCGAGGAGCGACCGTTCCAGGGGCTCACGCTGAGCGCGGTCCTGCACGTCGAGGCGAAGACCGGGGTCCTGGCCCTCGCGCTCCAAGCGGGGGGGGCCGAGGTCCACCTCGCCGCGGGCAATCCCCTCTCGACCGACGATGACGTCGTCGCCGCCCTCAACGAGGCGGGGGTCACGACGCTGGCGCGCAAGGGCGAGCCGGTCGCCGAGTTCCGCGCCGGGGTGCGGGCGATGCTGGACGCCGACCCCGACGTGATCGTCGACGACGGGGCCGACCTGGTCGCGCTCGCCCACACCGATCGCCCCGAGCGGGGCCGGATCCGCGGGTCCACCGAGGAGACGACGACGGGGATCACCCGGCTCCGGGCGCTCGAACGCTCCGGGAAGCTCCGGTTCCCGGCGATCGATGTCAACGATGCGAAGATGAAGCATCTCTTCGACAACCGGTACGGCTGCGGCCAATCGGTCCTCGAGGGGATCATGGGGGCGACGAACCTCCTCATCGCCGGCCGCACGTGCGTCGTCGCCGGGTACGGGTGGGTCGGCCAGGGCGTCGCCTCCCGGCTCCGGGGGCTCGGCGGCGAGGTCGTCGTGACCGAGGTCGACCCGGTCCGCGCCATCGAAGCCCGGCTCGAGGGGTTCCAGGTCCGGCCGATGCTCGACGCGGCACGGATCGCCGATCTCATCGTCACCACCACCGGCAACCGGGACATCGTCCGCGCCGAGCACTTCCGCGTGATGAAGGACGGATGCCTCCTCGCGAACGCCGGCCACTTCGACGTCGAGATCAACATCCCGGACCTCGCCGGCCTCGCCGTCGCGCGACGGACCGCCCGGCCCGGCGTCGAGGAGTTCCGGCTCCCCGACGGCCGCCGGATCCACCTCCTCGCCGAGGGCCGGCTCGTGAACCTCGCCACCGGGCAGGGCCACCCCGTCGAGATCATGGACCTCTCGTTCGCGCTGCAGGCGCTGAGCGCGGAGTTCGTCGCGAAGCACGGGCGGGACCTCGCGCCGAAGGTCTACCCGGTCCCTCCCGAGCTCGACCTCGCCGTCGCCCGGGCGGCGCTCCGACCCCTCGGCGCGGCGATCGACGAGCCCACCGACGCGCAGCGTAAGTACGCGCTCAGTTGGGACCTGGGGTCATGAGCGGCGATCAGATCCCGGACGACCGGCGGTATGCGAAGACCCATGAATGGGTGAAGGCCGACGGCGCCGAGCTCGTCATCGGGATCTCCGACCATGCCCAGGCGGAGCTCACCGACATCGTGTTCGTCGACCTTCCCCCGGCCGGGAAGGACGTGAAGGCCGGCGAGAGCATGCTCATCCTGGAGTCGGTGAAGACCGTCGCCGACGTCTACGCGCCCGCCGCCGGGACGATCGTTGCGGTCAACCCGGCGCTCGCCGCCCACCCCGAGCTCGTCAACAAGGAGCCGTACGGCGGCGGCTGGCTCGTCCGGCTGAAGCCCGCGGCGCCGTTCGATCCGGCGGCGCTGCTCGACGCCGCGGGCTACCGGGCCTCGCTGTAGGGTCCGGGCACCTACCGACCCTGGAACTGCGGGCGGCGGCGCTCGAGGAAGGCGCGCATCCCCTCGGTCCGGTCGGCCGTCGTGAACGTGTGACCGGCCGACTCGCCTTCGAGACGGAGCGCGCCCTCGAGCGACGCGTCCATCCCCCGGTCGATGACCGACTTCGACCACGCCACGCCGAGCGGCGCCCGCGAGGCGATGAGCTCGGCGAGCTGCTGGGCCTCGGCCCGGGCCCTCGTCGCGGGGACGACGCGGTTCACGACGCCGAGCCGCTCCGCCTCGGCCGCGGCGACCGCCTCACCGGTGAACACGAGGTACTTGGTGCGGCCCGGGCCGATGAGCCGGGCGAGGCGGGTCGCGCCGCCCATCCCCGGGTGGATCCCCACCGTCACCTCGGGGAGGCCCAGGCGGGCGTCGTCGGCCGCGATGAGGAGGTCGCAGGCGAGGGCGATCTCGAGCCCGCCGCCAAGAGCGAACCCCTCGATGAGCGCGATCACCGGGGCGTGGCAGCTCTCGATCGCCCGGGTAGCGGCCTGGCCGACGAACCCGAACGCGCGGCCCTCGACGGGGTCCTTCTCCGCCATCTCGGCGATATCGGCCCCGGCGCAGAAGACCGGCCCGGCACCGGCGAGGACGACGACCCGCACCGTCGCATCCCGGTCGAGCTCCCGGAACGTCGACTCGAGCTGGTGGAGAAGGTCGGTGGAGAGGGCGTTCAACACCTGGGGCCGGTCGAGGAGAACCCAGGCGATGGGGCCCGACCGGTCCACGCGGACGTAGCGCATCGGCCAGCGGAGCTCGCCGGCATGGGCGCGGCGCGCGAGGCCGGCCGCGACGGGGAACGCCCCGGCCCACCGGTCGGCGTACGCTTGGACGCGGGCGAGCGCCGTCGGGAGTCCGATCGCCCCCATCAGGGCGAACGGTCCCTTGGGCCAGCGGAGCCCGACCGTGGCCCCGACCTCGACGGCTTCGGCGGTGGCGACCTCTTCCTCGACGAGCTGGGCGGCGATGCCGAAGACGGCGCCCTCGAGACGGGCTTGGGCGGCGTCGACCGCCCCGGCGTCCACGGGGCTCGACTTCCAGTCCCAAGGCTCCTTGCGCCGGAACTGTTCTTCGAGCCGGGGCGCGGGGGCGTACGCCGGGCCGAACGCCGCGGCCAGCGACCCCATCGAGTGGTAGGCGATGGGGACCCCGGTCACGTTCATGAGCTCGAACGGGCCCATCCCGGTCCCGGTGAACGACCGGCCGGCCGCCTCGATGGTCCCGATCGACGCCGGCCCGTCGCCCAGCAGCCGGGCCGCCTCATTGAGGTACGGCACGAAGAACCGGTTGACCGCGAACCCGGCGGTGTCGCGGACCTCGATGGGGATCTTCCGGAGCCGGTAGCCCACCTCGAGCAGAGCGGCGGTCGTCGCCCGGTCCGTCGTCTGCCCGGCGACGACCTCGAGGAGCTTGTTGATCGCCGCAGGGAAGAAGAAGTGGAGACCCGCGAACCGGCCCGGTTCCGGGAACCCCTCGGCGAGCCGGGTGACGCTCAGCGACGACGTGTTCGTCGCCACGATCGTCGAGGGGTCGATGTGGCCCACGAGATCGTCGAAGAGGGCGCGTTTGACCGCCTCCTCCTCGAAGACCGCCTCGACGACGAGGGCGGCGCCGCCGACGGCCGCCGCGAGGTCGGGGGTGAACGTGATCCGACCGAGGACCTCGGCCCGGAGTTCGACGGTGATCTTCTTGCGGGCGACCCCGCCGTCGAGGGTCCGCTCGATCGAGGCGCGCCCCCGGGCGAGGAGCTCGTCGTTGAGGTCCCGGACCGCGACCAGGAAGCCGGCCTGCGCGAACGCCTGCGCGATCCCGGCGCCCATGTTCCCTGCGCCGAGGACGGCGATGCGGGCCGGCGGAACGATCGGCGACCGGCGGCTCGGTGCGGTCTCGCTTCCCGGGGCCATCGGCGGCGCGAACGGGTCGCGGGTAATACCCTACCGGTCGTCCCGGGACCCCGCGGGCCCGGGGGGCCTCACGCGAGGGACGAGACCGGGATCGAGGCGAGGACCACCTGGGGTGTCGTCTGGGTGTCGGTGAGGTAGATCGTGCACGCCCCGACGACGGTGAAGCACCACGGCGGGGCGCCGTGGTAGTCGTCCACGTCGGGGTGGTTCCACGTCGACGCCGGTTCGGCGGGGCTCGGCGCCTCGAAGACGGAGTTCGAGGTGTGGAGGTAGAGGATGAACGCATCCCCCGCCTCGAGGTACGTGGCGCTGCTCGAGAGCGGTTCGTAGAAGCCGAGACGGTTGTAGTACGTGCTGAACTGGCCGCTTCCCGTGGCGACGAACGTCGCGCACGCGCCGAGCGTCGGGGCGTTCGACGGGATCGACTGGGACGATCCAGGGTACCACGACATCGCGGCGAGCGACCCCTGGACGAGGTGGGTCGTCACCCGGACCGGGGTGTTGTTGGTGCACACGAAGTCGAACCACACCGCGGTGAGCGGGATCGGCTCGGTGACCTTCGTGATGCTGATCATACTCACGTTCATGAGATTGTACATACCGGTGGTGCTCGTCTCGCACTGGCTCACCCAGGCGGTCTTGTACGTGTCCCAGTTGGGATTGCTCGTCCCGCCGGTCGTGTAGTACGATGTGGGGTTCGGGAGGACCGGGGTGCAGTCGGTGGGGTCGCCCCAGACCGGGTACGTCTGCCCGCCGGTGGCCTGGAAGAAGACCTGGGGCGCCGGCTGCGTCGGCCGAAGGGTGAACGACCAGACGAGGACGCCGGCCGCGACGGTCATGCCGACGAGGAGGATCGTGGCGATGATCGGGGCGACCCCCCCGCGCGGGGAGCCGCGCCGCAGGTGGCTACCGTGCATCGTACGCATAAATGCGGGATAGAGGGTAATCAAGGTATCCCTCTGGCACCGCCGGCCGGGTCGCGACCGTTCCGCCCCATCCGACGCACGCCCATCACGGGGGTCCGGACGGCCCCTCGACGACCACTTTTCCGAAGAGGTCCGGCGCGTCGAACCGGAGGAAGCCCGTGGCGGCGTCCTCGAAGGGCACGACCCGGTCGATCACGGGTGTGAGGCGGCCGGCGACGACATGGTCGAGGACCGTCGCGAACTCGGCCCGCGACGCCATCGTGCTCCCGCGTACCGACGCCTGGCGCCAGAAGAGGGTCCGCAGGTCGAGTTCGACGAGCGGTCCGGCCGTCGCCCCGATGACGACGACCCGCCCCCCCCGGGCGAGCGCCCGGACCGAGCGGCCGACGGTGGGCCGCCCGACGGAGTCGAAGATGACGTCGATCCCCCGCTTTTCGCTCCACGACCACAACACCCGGTCGAGCGGGTGGTCGTCGTCGAACGTGACCGCAGCGTCGGCGCCGAGCGCCAGGGCCCGCTCGGCCTTCGCGGGGCTCCGGCTCGCGACGACGACGCGGGCCCCCAGAAGTCGGCCGATCTGGACCGCAGCGGGCGCGACGCCCCCCCCGGCGCCGACGATCGCGAGGGTCTCGCCCGGCCGCACCGCGCCGATCGTCGCGAGCGCCCGCCACGCCGTCTGGAATACGAGGGGCGCGGCCGCGGCGGAGGGGAACGAGAGCGAGGCGGGGATCGGGTGGACGTTCCGGGCGGGAACCACGAGCCGCTCGGTAACCGACCCCTGGGTGTGCTCCCCGACGATCCGGAAGTTCCGGCAGCGGGACTCGTCCCCCGCCCGGCATGCGTCGCACGTGGCGTCCCAGAGGCCGGGATTGACGAGGACCCGGGTCCCCGGCACCAGCCCCTCGACCCCGGCCCCGACGGCGTCGACCCACCCGGACGCATCCGAGCCCAGCACGTGGGGCCGCTCGATGGGGACGCCGGGGATGCCCTCGAGCACGAACCGGTCGAGCCGATTGAACGCGGCGGCCGCGATCCGGACCGCGACGTCGCCGGGCCCCGGGTCGGGCCGCGGAACGTCGACGAACCGGAGCCGATCCGGCCCCCCGTGGTCGACGAAGCCGAACCCTCTCACGAACCGGGGCCCCGGACGACGGTCCACCGGGCTCCGCCGGCCCCGTCCTCGACGGCGATCCCGGCAGCGGTGAGCTCGTTCCGGATCCGGTCCGCCTCGCCGAAATCGCCCCGCTCGCGGGCCCGCTGTCGCGAGGCGAGGGCGACCTCGACGACGGGGGCGAGGCGCTCCCGCAGCCGCTCGCCCCCAACGTCGGGGCCCAGTCCGAGCACGTCGGCGGCCCAGAGGTACGGGCGCGCGAGCGTATCCCGCGCGTCCGACGACCACTCGTCAGCGCGTTCGGTGATGGGCCCGATCGTCCGACCCCAGGCGAAGAGGCGCGCGAGCGCCTCCCGGGTGTTGAAGTCGTCCGCGAGATCGGCGTCCATCCCCTCGACCGTCGCCTCCGCGGCCGCGGCGAGCTCGTCCGGGAGCTCGCGTCCCGCTGCGGCGTCCCCACCGGCGTCGAGCAGACGGCGGTAGGGCGCGAGCAGCGTCGCGAGCGCCTCGGTGGCCTCCTCGAGCGACCGGCCGGCGAGGTAGTCGAGCGGGCTCCGGTAGTGCGCGTTGAGGTAGTAGAACCGCAGCGCCATCGGCCCGTAGCTGGCGAGCGCGTCGTCCAGCCCGACCACATTGCCGACCGATTTCGACATCTTCTCGCCGCCGAGGGTGAGCATGCCGACGTGCATCCAGACGTTGACGAGCGGAGCCTCGCCCGTCGCCGCCTCGGCCTGGGCGATCTCCGCCTCGTGATGGGGGAACTTCAGATCGACGCCACCCCCGTGGATGTCGTACCGGGCGCCGAGGAGCCGCACGGTGATCGCCGTGTCCTCGATGTGCCACCCGGGCCGGCCCGGCCCCCACGGGCTCTCCCACGTCGGCTCTCCCGGGGTGGCCGCCTTCCAGAGGACGAAGTCCTCCGGGGCGCGCTTGTCGCCGTCGACCTCGAGCCGGGTCCCGGGCCGGAGCGCGTCGACCCGCTGGCCGGAGAGGCGACCGTAGTCCGGGAAGCGCGCGACGTCGTAGTAGACCGATCCCCCCGACGCGTAGGCGAACCCGCGGTCGACGAGGGCGTGGATCTGGGCGATGATCTCGGGCAGGTAGTCGGTCGCGTGCGGGTAGTAGTTGACCGACCGGACATCGAGCCGGGCCATCGCCAGCCGCCAGGAGGCGAAGTGCCGGTCGGCGAGGAGGAGCGGGTCGACGCCCTCTTGGGCGCCCCGGGCAATCAACCGGTCGTCGAGGTTCGTGACGTTCTGGACGTAGAACACCCGGTAGCCCCACCGACTGAGCGCGCGGGCCACGACGTCGAACGTGACCGCCGTCTTCGCGTGGCCGATGTGCGCGTCGGCGTACGGCGTGAGGCCGCAGACGAACAGGCCGACCTTGGGCGGGGTGATCGGCACGAAGAGCCGGGCCTCGCGGGTCCGCGTGTCGTACACCCGGAAGCGGCGCATCGCCGGGCGGACCGACCGGCGACCATAGACCTTTCGCGGTCGGGCCGGGGCCCGACCCCGGCCTGGGGATCGCCAGCGGGCTACGCGGCCCGCAGCGCGGCGCGCACGTCGTCGGCGAGGTCGGCCGGGTCCTCGATGCCGCACGAGAGCCGGACGAGCCCGGGGGTCACGCCGTGGGCCGCCCGGATCCGGGCGGGGACGCTCGCGTGGGTCATCGATGCCGGGTGGTCCACGAGCGATTCCACGCCGCCGAGACTCTCCGCGAGCGTGAACACGCGCAGCCGCTGCAGGAACCGCCGGGCCGCTCGACCACCGCCGGCGAGTTCACACGAGACCATCCCGCCGAACCCGTCCATCTGTCGGCGGGCGACGGACGCCTGGGGGTGTGAAGGCAGACCGGGGTAGTAGACCGCCCGGACCTTCCGGCTCGACGCGAGGACCCGGGCCACGGCGGCCGCCGCCCGGCCGTGGGCCTTCATCCGGATCCCGAGGGTGCGAAGCCCGCGAAGCACGAGGAAACAGTCGACGGGGCTCGGGACCGCGCCCACCGCGTTCTGGAGCCACGCCAGCCGGTCGCCCAACGACGGGGTGCGGGCGACGAGGGCACCGCCGATGATGTCCGAATGACCGCCCAGGTACTTCGTGGTGGAATGGAGGACCACATCGGCGCCGAGCTCGAGGGGTCGCTGGAGCGCCGGCGTCGCGAAGGTGTTGTCGACGGCGACGAGCGCCCGGGCCCGGTGGGCCCGGCGGACGACGGCCTTGAGATCGACGAGCCGGAGCAGCGGGTTCGTCGGGCTTTCGAGGTAGACCATCGCGGTCCGGTGCCCGTCGAGCGCGGCGTCGACGGCCTCGACCCGCGTGGTATCGACGTAGTCGACCTCGATGCCGAACTGGCGCTGGTGGTGATCCAGAAGGCGCCACGTTCCGCCGTAGAGGTCATCGCCGGCGACGATCCGGGCACCCGAGGGAAAATGCTCGAGGAGCGTCGTGAGGGCGCCGAGCCCCGAGGAAAAGGCGAGCCCCCGGGCTCCCCCTTCGAGGGACGCGAGCGCCCGCTCCAGGGCGGTCCGCGTCGGGTTCGCGGACCGGCTGTAGACGTACCCCTTGTGCCGGTTGGGCGCCGACTGGGCGAACGTGCTCGAGAGATAGATCGGCGTGTTCACGGCCCCCGTGAGGGGGTCCGGCTCCTGGCCGTCGTGGACGGCCCGTGTATCAAACCGCATGACCGGCTCCGGCGTGCGAGAAATGGGCGAGGAGGTCGTGGCGCGTCACGAGGCCGACGAACGCACGGGACGTCGGGTCGCGGACGAGGAGCGCCCGGTCCTCCTTGAGCCGACGGACCGCGTCCCCGATCGACGTGTCGGTCCCCACCTCCGGGAACGGCGGGCCGACGACGGCCCGCACGGTGCGGTCGACGATCGTCGCATCAAGGAGTGCGGCCCGCAGGAGCTCGTCCTCGTGGAGGCTCCCCACGTTCTCGGTCCCGCTGACGACGGGGAGCTGCGAGACCCCGCGGGCGCGCAGGAGTTCGAGCGCTTCGCCGACCGTCGCCGTGGGTTCGACGGCCACGAGCGGCGGCTCGAACGCCTTCCCTCGCAGCAGATCGCCGACGCTTCCGCCCGCGTCGAGGAACCCCTTCTCCCGCATCCACTCGTCGGAGTAGAACTTCGAGAGGTACCGGTCGCCGGAGTCCGGGAGGACCACCACCACCGTCGACCCCCGCGGGATCGGTTCGCCGCGGAGCCACTGGAGCGCACCGGCCACGGCCGCACCGGACGATCCCCCGACGAAGAGGCCCTCCTCCCGGGCGAGGGCCCGGGCGGTCCGGAACGACTCGAGATCGCCGACCTCGACGAACTCGTCGAGGTACTCGAACTCGATCGACCGGGGCACGATGTCCTCCCCGATCCCCTCCACGAGGTACGGGACCGCCTTCGTGAGCTCCTTCGTCCGGAAGTAATGCCCGAGGATCGAGCCGCGCGGGTCGACGGCGACGACCCGGACAGTCGGGTGGTGCTCCTTGAGGTACCGACCCACCCCGGAGAGCGTGCCCCCGGTCCCGACGCTCGCCACGACGGCGGCGAGCCCGGGGCCGGCGCCGGCCACGATCTCCGGACCCGTGGTCCGGTAGTGGGCGCCGGGGTTCTCGGCGTTCTCGTACTGGTTCGGGTAGTACGCGTTCGGGATCTCTTTCGCCAGGCGGCGCGCGACGGAGTAGTGGCTCATGGGATGGTCGGGTGGGAGTTGACTGGGGGTGACCACGACGCGGGCGCCGTACGCCCGCAGGAGCCGGATCTTCTCGCTGCTCATCTTGTCCGGCAGAACGAAGACGCACCGGTACCCTCGGACCGCCGCGACCATGGCGAGCCCGACACCGGTGTTACCGCTCGTCGCTTCGACGATCGTCCCCCCGGGTCGGAGATGACCGGCCGCTTCGGCCGCGTCAATCATGGCCGGTGCGATCCGGTCCTTCACCGAACCGCCGGGATTGAGGAACTCGAGCTTCGCAAGGACTCGGTACGGGACCGCCTCGGTCACCCGATGCAGCGGGACCATCGGCGTGTGGCCGATGAGGTCGAGGACCGATCGGGGGGCGCCCGGATCGGCCATCACGGGCCGGGAAGCCCGGTTCGCGCCTTAACGCCTCGGTCGGCGCCGGACCGACACGCCCCCCGAAATCGGTTGGCCGTCATGGTTAAAGCGCGCGGCCCATCCTCACGACCGTGGCGCGCGGCACGGCGCTGGGCCAGCTCGAGAGCGACGTCCTCTCGATGCTCCACGAGCTCGACGAAGCGCCCGCCCGGACCGTCCGGGGCCGTCTCGAGGCGGAGGGCCGCCGCATCGCGTACACCACCGTCGCGACGACGCTGGGCCGGCTCTGGTCGAAAGGGCTCGTCCGGCGACGGCGCGAATCGTGCCGCGGCGGCGAACGGTTCGTCTATCGAACGGTGGACTTCGAGCGCCGATACCTCCGTCAGATGCTTCGGGGGGTCGTCCGGCTCTTCGGCCCGGCCGGTGTCGTCCACCTGAACGAGGAACTCGCCAAGCTCGATCCGGCGGAGGAGCGTTCGCTCCGGCGCCGGCTCGGCCTCTAGGTGGGGGATCTACCGGTGGCCCCGGCGCTCGTCACGCTCCTCTACGTCCCTGTGGTCCTCTGGGTCGCGCTCGGGCTGGGCCTTATCGTAGCGTTCCGTCGGTCGACGGCGGGTGTCGTCCTGCGGCTCGCGACGGCGTTCCTCGCGCTCTGGGCGCTCTTCGCGACGACGTCCCTCGTCTGGGTCCTCTCCAACGGCGGATACGGCGCCCTGCTCGTGCTCGCCCGTACCCCGTTCGCGATCTTCGAGATCGGGGCCTGGCGGCTGTGGGCGATCGGGGCCGTCGGCGCCTTCGGTGTGTTCGCGGTCGCGTTCACGCTCAATCAGCTGGCTGGTCAGGGTCTCCTCGCGGTGCTCCGACCGACGCCGCTCCGGTGGCCGCACCGGCTTCCCCATCCTTCGGGTCGCACGAGCCTCCTCCGGTACGACGGGCCCCGTCCCGAGGCGTTCTCGTTCGCCCTCCTCGCCTGGGGGGGTCGTGGTCGCCCGTGGGTGCACCGGCACGAGGTGATCCTCGTCTCCGACGCGCTCCTGGCGGCGCTCACCCCCGAGGAAATGGAGGCGGTCGTCGCCCACGAGCTCGGACACGTCCGGGGCCTCGATGCGCGCTACCTCACGTTCTTCCGCACGCTCGCCCGGATGATGGTGTGGGACCCGGTCCTGGGCCACATCGCCCGGGCGCTCACCCGGCGCGAAGAGTACCTCGCCGACGACGCCGCCGTCGCGCTCACCCGCCACCCGATGGCGCTCGCCCGGGCGCTGTTCAAATCGCTCACGTTCGCGACCCCCGGGCCGCCTCGACCCGGCGTCTCGTTCGTCGGACCCGGCGATCGGCCGGGCAGGGTGGAGACCCTCCGGCGCATCGAGCGGCTGATCGCGATGGCGGAGCACGACAACGGCCCCGCCCCCTAGGACCGCGGGATCGGGATGCGGCACCGGTTCGGACCGACCGCCGTCGCCATCATCCTGACCGCGCTCGTCGTGGCTCCGGCTGCCCTCGCGCCGGCCCGGGCGGCGTTCCCCCCGCTCACGACCGCCGAGTACTCCGCCGTGCTCGGAGCGCTCGCTGTCCCGTCGACCGCCCCCGGCGGATCGACGACCGAGTCCGGAACGCTCACGAACCCGCTCCCCGGGACCCTCACCGATCTCAACCTCACCCTCCAGGTGTACGCCTTCAACGGATTCCCGGGCAACGCGACGGGCGGGATCAACCCGGCCACGGCGCCCGCCTTCAACGCCCCCACGGGGGCCGGCCTCACCGACTGGTTCACCGTTCCGTCCCTCGCACCCGGGGCCACGTACCAGTTCACCGCGACTCTCGTCGTCCCTACTGCGGCGCCGCCGGGCGCCTACGCGGTCCGAAGCCACCTCATCTTCGTGGAGAACGGTTCGACGTACCTCCTCGCCTCCCGGGGCTACTTCGCGTACGACGCTTGGGCGAACGCCTCCCGCACGTCGAGCGGAGCGCCGACGATCAACCTCACCGCGCTCGACGTCTCCGGCGTCCTTCCGGAGACCGCTGTGGGGGTCGTCGCGAACCCGTTCCCCTGGGTCGTGGCCACGCTCCTCGGGGGCGCGGCGATCCTCGCCGTGGCCGGAGGGTACTACGCGGCCGTCCGGCCCCGGCCCGGATCGAGGTCGGGGGCCCGCAGGCCACCGCCGGCGAGCGCTCCGAGGGCCTTCGGGAAGAGCCCGAGCAGCGTCGGCGATTGACGGAGGACCGCCCGGGCCACGTTCGACGGGAAGTCAATATCGCCGAACGCCACGATGGAGCCGGTGAGGCCCGTCGCCTGGAGCGCTTCGACGATGCGCTCGAGGTCGCGGTCGGAGAGCCGGAGGAAGAGCCGGCGCAGGTACTGCGCCCGCCGGAACTCGTCGCCGAGCTCGGCATGCCACCGTCGCTCATACTCCGCGAGGCCGGACCCCGAAAGGTCGCCGGACCGTAACGCGGCGTCGGCGACACCTGCCGCGAGCTGGGCGCAGCGCATCCCGGTGAAGATGCCGCCCCCGGAGAGCGGCTTTACCTGGGCGGCCGCATCGCCGACGAGGAGGACCCGATCGCCGGCGGTCCGGGGGACCGCGCCGATCGGGATCCCGGAGACGAGCAGGCTCGTGGGGTGCTTCGGCGCCGACCCATGCCGCCGGGTGTACGCCGCCACGAGGCGGTCGAAGTAGGCCCGGGCCGTCGTCGGTCCGGCCGAGGCCGCGACCCCGATCCGGGCGCCGCCCTGGCCGTCAGGGATCCACCAGCCGAAGAGCCCGGGGGCGATGGTCCGCCCGAGATAGACCTCGACATCGTCGGGATCGCCGGCGCTCTCGCCGAACTCCGCTTCGTACGCCGGGAGGATCTCGACGGGTCGACGGAGGCGGAACGCCCGGGCGACGGCGCTCGCGACGCCGTCGGCCCCGATCACGATACGCGACCGTATGGACGACTCGTGATCGGCGGCGTCGCGGACGATCGACTCGACGCCGTCGGGCTGTCGGTCCCCGAGCCGGTCGAACCGCGTCCCGGTCCGGAACGTGGCGCCGGCCCGGGCCGCCCGGTCGGCCAGGTGGACGTCGAGGCCGGCCCGGTCGATCACGAACGCGCGCGGCTCGCCGGCCCGGAAGTGGACCGCCGCCCGGTCGGGGCCGAACACCGTGGCACCGCGGACCGGTCGGCGGACGATGGGGGGAGCGCCGGCCAGGTCGAGGACGCGCTGGGAGACAAGACCGGCGCACTGGACCGGGTGCCCGATCCGCGCGTGCTCCTCGACGACGACGACGGACCGGCCCGCGCGGGCGAGCTCGTACGCCGCCGTCGACCCGGCCGGGCCGCCCCCGACGACGAGCACGTCGACGTCGTCCACCCTCGCCGGACCCGGCCGGCGATTAAAGGGACGCCGCCCGACTCCGCGAGACCTTATGGGACGGGCGGCCTCGCTCGGCCGTGGCCAAGCGCCGGTTCCGGACGCCGGCGGAGACCGCTCCCGAGCAGCTCGATCCCGCCGAGCGGCGCGCCCGGCGACGGCGCGATCGCGAGCTCGTGAAGCGGGGGAAGAAGGTCCCCCTCGGCCGGTCGAGCCCGTGGCGGCGCGCCGCCCTCCTCGGGATCCCGGCGGTCGTCATCGTCGCCATCGTCCTCGTGCTGCTCTACGGCAACCTCTTCGCCGCGCCGTGCGTGCAGTTCCAGACGATCCCGTCGTCGAGCGGGCAGCCCGAGTTCCCGCCCCACAATACGACGAACTTCGATGGCACCTGGTGCCCGGCGAACGTCGCGCTCGTCGAGCACATCCACCCGTACCTGCAGATCAAGGTCGAGGGGCAGACCGTCGGGATACCGCCGACGCAATCGGCGACGCCCCAGAATCCGGACTGGCCGTCGATCGGCCGGAACTCGACGTACCCCGGCGGGTATGCGTGCGACCTGCCGCTCCACACCCATCCGCCGGAACCGGCGGGGGGGCTCCCCGACGGGATCATCCACGTCGAGTCGGCGTGGCCGTACCTCTACAACCTGTCCGACTTCTTCCACGTCTGGAGCCAGTCGTTCTCCTCGGTCTTCGTGAACTCGTCGTCGCCGAGCCAACCGGTCATCTACCAGACGAACAACCTCCTCGGGTTCACCGCCGACTCCACCCACCGCATCGACCTCTTCGTCGACGGGCAGCCGAGCGCGGCGGGCCCGGGGCTCGTGCTCAACACCCTCGATTATGCGGAGAACCCGTACCCTTCGTGCCTCGCCCAGAAGTACGGCACCGGCCACGTGATCCTCCTCACCTACACGACGGTCGGGGCGGCCGCGCTGGGGAGCGGCCTCCACCCGGGCGGCCTCGCGACGGCCGGTGCCGATCCGATGGTCTACTGGACGTCGCTCGGGGGTCCGCTCCAGAAGGTCGGGAGCGCCGTCGCCCAGGCGACCGACGGCGACCACCTCACGTTCGCGGGACTCCACTGGCTCGCCGGCCGGCCCGTGGGCGGCTAGGCCGACCCGTCGACGGCCCGCCACGGGACCGGCGCGAGGTCGGTCCGCTGGCGGGGCTCGATCTGCGACCGCTCGACGGGGACCGCGAGCCCGGCGCCGAGGGCGAGGTGCCCCGTCCACGCGATCATCGCCCCGTTGTCGACGCAGAGCGAGCGGGGGGGCGCGAACGAGCTGCCGCCGCGGGCTTCGATCATCGTGCGGACCATCGTCCGAAGCCGCTCGTTGCAGGCGACGCCCCCGCCCAGCACGACGGCGGCGCGGCGGCGGTGGGCGAGCGCCCGCTCGGTGATCTCGGTGAGCATCGCGTACGCCGTCACCTCGACGGAGTAGGCGAGGTCCTCGCGCCGCACCCCCTTCGCGTGGAGGGCGAGCGCCGCGGTGAGGAGCCCGGAGAACGCGACGTCCATGCCGTGGACCGAGTACGGGAGCGTCAGCAGCTCGCTCCCCCGCCTCGCCTCGGCCTCGAGCGCCGGACCGCCCGGGAACGTTCCGCCGAGCGCGATCCAGAGCTTGTCGAGGAAGTTGCCGATCCCTACATCGAGCGTCTCGCCGAGGACCCGGTACCGCCCGGACCCGTGGGCCACCACCTGGGTGTTGCCGCCGCTCGCGTAGAGGAGCATGGGGTCGTCGAGGCCGCTCAGCACCCGGGCGATCTCGATGTGCGCGACGCAGTGGTTCACCGGCACGAGCGGCCGGTCCCAGACGAGCGAGAGCGTCCGGGCGACGGTGGCCCCGGCCCGGAGACACGGACCCAAGCCCGGCCCCTGGGCGAAGGCGACGGCCTCGATCTCCGACGGCCGCACCTTCGCCTCGGCGAGCGCTCGGGCGACGAGGCCGGGGAGGAGGTCCACGTGGTGGTTCGCCGCCTCCCGCGGATGGATCCCTCCGGACGGGGGACGGTACATGTCCGACGCGAGCCCCAGGATCGTCGCCCGCTCGTCGACGATGCCGACCGACGCGGTGTGGGCCGTCGACTCGATCCCGAGGACGGGCATCGTCGGACCGACCGGGAGCGGGTTGAAACGGTGGCGGGGCGGGCTCAGTCGTCCGACGATTCGATCCGGAAGCCGACGCGGCTCCCCTTGAGCGCCGTCTGGACCCGGTCGGCGAGCTCGAGCGACTCCCGGACCGAGACCGCCCGCTGCCAGTCGTAGACGAAGTCGTACCCGCCGGTGTGCGGGCGGAAACCGAGGTCGTCCAGGAGGTCGGCGACCTCGGAGTACGAGGCGCCCTCGCTGTCGATCTGGAGGAGGAGGTAGGTACGCATCGCTTGGGGGGCCCGATCGCCGGCCGGGTTAAACGGTCTCGTCCCGGCCCGCCTCAGCGGCCACGTCCGGTTCTGGCTCGGGATCGGGGACGGGGTCGGGCCGTCGGGCGTGGGCGGTGACGCGGACCGCGACGCCGCGTCCGAGCCGGCCCATTTCCGTCGGGGCGAGGAGGAGCCGGCCGACGGCGAGGAGCCGGTCGTCGCCATCCACGAGCAGCGCCGACGAGCCGGGCACCAGCCGGCTATCGCCGCCCGCGACGAACGCCGAGAAGAGCGTTCGTCCCCGTTCGACGAACTCGACCGCGTCGGGAGCGACGATGATCCGGGCCTGGGGGCTCGGCAGCCGTTCGTGGAGCAGGCGCGCCCCGGCGAACGTCGGGCGGGGAAGTCCGTCCGGCCCGATGAGGAAGAGGTCCCGGTCGCCCTGGCGCAGCCGGCGGAGCCGGCCGGTGCGCCTGGAGCGGTCGGCTTGGAACGCGATCCCGTCAAGCCGGCGTGCCTCGTCCCGGCCATACAGCCACTCGAAGAGCCCGGTGACCTGGCGGGCGGTCCACCCGTCGACCCACCCTTCGTCGGTGGCCGCCTCGACGGCCGGGGGCGCCGGAGCGCCGGGCGCCTCCGAGGGCCGCTCCTCGAACTCGTCCAATCCCACGTAGCAGCCGATCGGGTAGAGCTCGCTCAACTCGAAGGGGATGCCGCCGAGCGGCGTCGCGATATCGTACCATCGGGGCGTACCGTCCGCGGACGTCGGCGGGAGCCGCCGTAGGATCGACGGCACCAACGGGCGCCACGTCACGGTCTCGAACGGGCCGCGTCCCTCCCGCCATCGTCCGACGTGCGTGAGGAAGCGGATCACCGCCGGCCGCAGGCCGCTCGTGGCGCCCACCACGCGGAACGTGGGGCGGCTTTCCGGCTCGGTCGGAAGGAACGTCCGGCCGGCCCGGACCGCGGCCCGCAGGCCGGCGAGGAGCCCGGGGTGCGCTCCCGCCCGCCTCTCGGCGAGCTCCCAGAGCGTTCCGTCCCGGATCGCCTGGCGCACCCGTCCGATCTCCTCGGCGCACATGAGGAGGTTGTGCGCTGCGATGCGGCGCTCGCGTTCTGTCGTGTCGAGCCTGGCGACGGCGGTGAGCGGCATATCCTCGCAGAGGGTGCAGCGACAGACCGGCTCCCGGATCCCGTCGATCCCGACGGTCCCGTCCGCGAACATCAGGTTCCCGCGCCGGGCGAACTTGTGGTAGGAGGACGAGTCGAAGAGGTCGACGCCGAAGAGCGCCGCGAACGCGAACGACGCGGGATGCCCGGCGCCGAAGAGATGGACGACCCTCTCGGGGGCGAGCCCGGGCCGGGCGGCGGCCAGGACCCGGGCCAGGGCGGCGAACCGGTACTGCTCGAGGAGGGGCACCACCCCGCCGACGGCCAGGACGTCGCCGAGTTCCGACGCGGCTTGGGCCGAGGCGAGCCGGAGCGCGTCGTGGAGCCCTCCTTGGACGGGGACCGCGAGCAGGCCCCGGGCCAGCGAGCGGGCCCGCCGCGCGCGCTCGATCGTCTCCTGGACCCCGCGCTCCGCCTGATCGACCCCTTCGGACGGTTCGACGAACACGTCGAGGACCGTCGGGATGTCGCTCCCGATCCGGCGCTGGAAGTTCAGGATCTCATCCGGTCCCACCTCGACGGACCCGTAGGCGTGCTGTTGGAACGCCCCCGAATCGGTCATGACCGGACCGTCGAACGCCAAAAGGCCGTGGATCCCGTCGCGCTCGGCGCGCTCGCGAAGATCCGGCGTTCGCCACGTGATGTACGAGGAAGTGATCACCGCGCCGAATCCGAACCGGCGTCGGATCTCGCTCGGCGCGATGGGTTGCCGCGTAGGATCGGGGTGGACGACCGGCAATAGTGCCGGGGTACGGATCTCCCCGTGGGGCGTTTCGAATCGGCCGAGCCGCGCGAGGCCATCGCGCTCCAGGAGCTCAAACGCGCCGCTCACCCCCGGGTACCCCCGGGGCGACCCGCGGCGAGGTCGGGCGCATAGCTCGCCTGGACCTGCCGGAGGAGCCCGACGAGCATCGACCGGGTGAGCCGGCCCGTGTTCGTGTTCTGCGGGCTCGGATGGTACGACCCCCAGATGATCGGGCGTCCGGGGCCGAGGGGCACGCAGGCGCCGTGCGCGAAGGGGACCCGTGCCCGATCGGTGCCATGGACCCGGCTGGCGGCGTCGAGCGTGGCCTCCCACGCGAACCCGCCGAGGGCGAGATACGCCCGCGCGCGCCGGGCGAGCCGGAGTTCATCCTCCAGGAACGGGCGGCACCGGACCCGCTCCTCCGGGCTGGGCCGGTTGTCCGGCGGCACGCAGCGGACCGCGGCGGTAAGGTAGAGGTCCCGGTACTGGAGCCCGTCACCCCGTCGTTCCGAGGTTGGTTGGTTCGCGTACCCGACGGCGTGGAACGCGCCCACGAGGAAGTTCGCCGACCGGTCCCCCGTGAAGGGCCGGCCCGTCCGGTTCGCGCCATGCGCACCCGGTGCGAGCCCAATCACGAGGAGCCGGGCATCGGGATCGCCGAACCCGGGCACCGGCCGACCCCAGTAGGCCTCGTCCCGGTACGCCCGCTTGCGTTCGCGGGCGACCCGTTCACGGTACGCCACGAGCCGAGGGCACTGTCGACAGTCGACGACCGCCGAGCGAAGCGTCGTCCACGATCGCTCCCCCACACCCCGGACCCCCGCGGCCGAGCCGGGTCAGGGTCTTATCTCCGCCACCTCGGGCGTCGCTTCTCGCGGCCGTCAGTCCGGGGCGCACCAGATCTCGGCCCGGCCGCCGGGCTCGGTCCCACCCGGGGCCGGTCCTCCGACCCAACCGAGCGACTCGAGCGCGAGGACCATCCGGCCCACCTGAACGCGTCGGGCCTCGTCGGTCACCGGGAACCGGATCCGCTTCGGCCCGGCACGGCTCACCGCGGCGGGTCCGCGCGGGGCGCACTCGATGGCCGGTGCGCCGCCGACCTCGACGAGCTCGACCTCGATGGAGTCCCCGCGCCGGGCGAATCGGAGCGCCAGCGCGGCCCGAACGCGCCGAGCCTGATCGTCGGCCGACCGGCCCACGTCGCGGGCCCCGAAGCCGCCGGCGGGCGACGCGGGACGTTCCATCGAGTCGGACTCCACGGGCTCCCCCAGACAGCCCGACCTATAAAAACGCCCATTTACGCGTATGAACGCGTCTCTCGTGCGCTAATTACGCGCCTTTATCACCCATGCGACCGCAGGTTCCATCCTTCGGCGGTCGTCCCCCGTGGTGGTCACCCGGCGTGACTTGGAGGTATGACCCCCACCCCCCTACCTCGGTCGATGACGTCCCAGGAGATCCCACGCGGGGGCCACGTCCGGCTCGGCCGCGTCGATGGCGACCTGACGGCCGGACCCGACGTGACGCTCGAGCCCGACTCCGGGGACCGGATCGAAGTGACCGGCGACGTCCGTTTCCGTGGATCGGCGACGGTGAACGGCTCGCTGCAGAGCCGGGGGTTGTACGCGGAGCGCGGCACCGTCCGCGTCACCGGCGATCTGCTCGTCACCGCCGACCTCGAGGGGGAGCGGACGACGTTCGACGTCGGCGGTCGCGTGGAGGCCGACACCATCGAGGTGGACCGGGAGCTCCGGGTCCGGGGCACCGTCAAGGCCCGGGCGATCGAGATCGGCGGCGAGCTCGCGGCCGGCGCCGACGTCACCACCGAGACGATCCGGGTCGGCGGCCGGCTCGCGATCGCGGGCACCCTGCGGGCGACCGAGGCCGAGGTCGGGGGCGAGGCCCAACTGGGCCCCGTGGTCCTCGAGACCCTCGAGGCCGGGGGTCGAGCCCAGATCGGGGGTGGCGAGGTCCGCGGCAAGGTCGAGGCGGGTGGGATCTTCGAATCGGCCGGCGCACTCCAGTTCGGCTCCCTCGAGGTGGGCGGGGCGGTCCGCTTGGGCCCCGGGAGCCGGGGGGGCCGGATCGAGGTCGGCGGGAAGTTCGATGCGGCGGGCGATCTCACGTTCACCGATCTTGAGGTCGGCGGCCTCGCCTCCGTCGGCGGCGCCGGCACCGGCGACTCCGTGGAGATCGGCGGGCAGTTCGTCGTCGAGGGGCCGCTCACGCTCACCGGGACGCTGGAAGTCGGCGGGCGGATCCGGGTCGGTCAGGCCCTCACGGCCCGCCGGGTCGAGATCGGTGGGGAGATCCGGGCCGAGCGGGCGATCATCCGCGAGTCGGCCGAGATCGACGGGTCGGTCTCCACGGACGCAGGGTTGCGCGCCGGCCGCGTCGAGCTCGGCAAGCGGTCGGAAGCGCGGGGCCCCATCGCCGGCGACACCGTCGTTCTGGGCCGCAAGGGTCGGGCCGAGCTCCTCATAGGGCGCCGGGTCGAGGTGGGCGCCGATGCCCGGGTCGGCTCGGTGATCGGCGAGGAGGTCGACATCGGGGCCGGGGCTGACGTCGGGTCGGTCCAATACGTCCAGCGCCTCGAAATGGGCCGGGGCGCGCATACGGGGCGGCCCCCGGAGAAGATCGATCGGATGCCCCCCTGGCCGGTCTAGCGCGTGACCGCTCCGCCTGCGCCGCCGAGGGCCCGCCCGCCGGCGGCCCGCCGTCGGGAGACCTCGGACCTGTACGCGACGATCCTGGAGGTCGTGAAGCGCCACCGAGGGTCGGCCCGCATCACCCGGGTCTCCTACGGGGCCGGCATGCCGGTCGATCGGCTGAAGGTCGCCGTCGATCGCCTCGTGGCGCTCGGGCTGCTCGAGCGTCAGGACGAGGGTGGCGTCGTCACCTTCGAGGTCACGGCCCGTGGGCAGGAGTTCCTCACGACGTACTGGCGGATGCGCGGGTTCATCGAGATGTTCGATGCGCCGGCCGACCGGTTCCGGTAGAGCGCGGCGGGCTCGACGGGCGCTGTCGGCGATCAGTCGTAGCGGGGCACGGTGGGATCGACCTCGACGGACCACGCGTCGATGCCCCCAGTGAGGTTCGATACGCGGTCGAACCCCCGGCCCGAGAGGAACCCCGCGACCATCATCGAGCGGGCGCCGGAGTGGCAGTAGACCACGATCTCGCGGTCCTTCGGGAGCTCACTGAGACGGCTGGCGACCTCGTACATTGGGATATGGATCGAGGGGGTGATCGCCGCCGCAGCCCGTTCCTCGGGCTCGCGCACGTCGAGGAGGCAGACGGCGGTGGGGTCGCCGTCGAGCCGGTGTCGGAGCTCGGTCGGAGAGATCGTCCGGACCATCGACGGGCCGAGGGGATTCGGGGCTTATCCTTGCCGGTCCGGCGCGCAGCGCGGGGCGGGCCGCGCAGCCCGCCCACCACTTATCTGCCCATCTCGCCGTAGGGGGCCGATGAAGGTGCTCGACCCGGTCTGCGGGATGACCGTCGATACCGACCGCGCCCCGGCCAAGGGCGTCTACGCGGGCACGACCGTCTACTTCTGTTCGGTCGCCTGCCAGCGGACGTACGAGAAGACCCACCCGCCCGGCTGAGCGGCATCGGACCAGCGGCCCCCCTCGTCCACGGCGGAGCGATCCGGACGGTCCGGCGAACCACGCATGGCGACCGACCCGGTCTGCGGCATGTTCGTCGAGGAGGGGCCCGACGCGCTCCGCCTCGCCCGGGGGTCCCGGACTGTCTACTTCTGCTCCCGCCGCTGCCTCGCTGAGTTCGCCGAGCCCGAGCGCGAGCTCCGGACCCTGCGACGACGCCTCGCCGTGGCCTGGCCGTTCTCGCTGACGATCGCGGCGCTGACCTACCTCACCCCGTTCCCCGAGTGGCCGTGGGTCGCCCTCGGGCTGGCCACCATCGTTCAGGTCTATCCCGCCCGCCCGTTCTACGAGGGGACCGTCGACGCGATCCGGAACCGGATCTGGAACATGGACATCCTCATCGCCGTGGGGACGACGCTGGCCTTCGCCGAAAGCGTCGTGGTCGTCGTTCTTCCCGGATCGGTCGGCGGGTCGCTCTACTTCGACGCGTCGTCGCTGATCGTGACCCTCATCCTCACCGGCAACTACCTCGAACACCTCACCCGGGAACACGCGCGCGGAGCCCTTCGCCGGCTCCGCGAGGAGCTCCCGGCGACGGCCCGGGTCGTGGAGGGGGACGTCGAGCGTGACGTCCCGATCGGCGACGTTCGACCCGGGTCGTCGGTCCGGGTGCGCCCCGGGGAACGGATCCCCTGCGACGGCGTCGTCCTCGACGGGGTGTCCAGCGCCGTGGAGGCGCTCCTCACCGGGGAGAGCCTGCCGGTCCGGAAGATCGCCGGATCGGCGGTGGTTGCCGGTTCGGTCAATCTCGAGGGGGCGCTCACAGTCCGAGCCACCCGGGTCGGTGAGGACACCACCCTCGCCCAGATCGCCCAGCTCCTCGCCGAGGCCGAGGCGAGCCACGTGCCGCTCCAGCAACTCGCCGATCGGATCGCGGCCCGCTTCGTCCCGGCGGTGCTGGTGCTCGCCGTCCTCGCCGCCGTAGCGTGGACCACCGTCGGGGCGCCTCTCTCGGTAGCCCTGGTGGTCTTCGTCGCCGTCGTGATCACCGCCTGCCCGTGCGCCTTCGGCATTGCGACCCCCGCCGCCATCGTCGTGGGGACCGGGCGCGCCGCCGAGTTCGGCGTCCTCTTCAAGGGCAGCGACGCGCTCGAACGGGCGAGCACGATCGATCGGGTCGTGGTCGACAAGACCGGCACGCTCACTCGCGGTACCCCCGCCGTCGTGGCGGTCACGGAAGCGGCGGGGACCACGGCGGATCAGGTGCGAGCGCTCGCGTCGGGTGTCGAGCGGGGGTCCGAGCACCCCCTTGCCCGGGCGGTCGTCGCCGACGCCGTCGCCCATGGCGTGCGTCCCGCCGCGGTCGCGAACGTGCAGGTGGAACCCGGTGCCGGAGCCCGCGGAGGCCTGTACGGGCGGCAGGTCGCCGTCCTATCCGGCGCGTCCGCCGAAGCGGCGGGGGTGGACCTCGGCTCGCTGCGGGGCGCCATCGACCGGGCCGATCGCGCGGCCCACAGCTGGTCGGTCGTCGTCGAGGACGGGCGAGCGACCGGCCTCGTCGAGTTCGCCGACCCGGTCGCCCCTGGCGCTGCGGCGGCCATCGCGACGCTCGAACGGGCCGGGGTCCCCGTCGAGATGGTGACCGGGGACCGGGAGCCGACGGCCGCCGCCGTCGCCCGCGCCACCGGGATCCGGAAGTTCATCGCGCAGGCGACCCCCGGGGCGAAGGTCGACCGGATCCGCGCGCTCCAGCGCGACGGTCACCGCGTGGCGTTCGTCGGCGACGGGCTCAACGACGCGCCAGCGCTCGCCGCGGCCGACCTTGGGATCGCCATCGGGTCCGGCACCGAGGTGGCCCGGGAGGCGGGCGGTGTCGTCCTCACCCGGGACGACCTCGGGGGCGTGGCGTTCGCCCTTCAGGTCGGTCGGCGGACCGTGGGGAAGGTCCGTTCGAACCTGGCCTGGGCCGTCGGGTACAACGCGGTCCTGCTCCCGATCGCGGCCGGGGCGCTCGTGCCTTGGACCGGTCCGGGGCTCTTCGCGGTCCTGCCGATCGCCGGTGCCCTCGCGATGGCGCTCTCGTCGACGACGGTCGTCCTCAACTCGCTCACCCTGCGGTGGCTCGCTCCCGACCCCGGAACTCCCTCGCGCGCGACACCCGTCAGCGTACCGTCCAAAGAGTAATCCCCCGCCGGCCCTCGACGAACGGGATGGGCGACCAGGACCTGAGCTCCGAGCTCGCCGACCAGGGGTACCAGCTCACCGGGCGCCACAGCGCGGTCAAGCTCTGCTACTGGACGAAGAAGTCGCTCACCGAGGGCCGGGACTGCTACAAGGGGCGGTTCTACGGGATCCAGAGCCACCGCTGCCTGCAGATGTCGCCCGCGATCGACTCGTGCAACCTCCACTGTCGGTTCTGCTGGCGCAACCAGGGGTGGGAGAACGACGAGATGATGGAGGAGTACGACGACCCCGAACGGCTCCTCGACCGGTCGATCGAGGCCCAGCAGCGGATCCTTTCGGGGTTCAAAGGCGACGGCGACATCGACCCCGCCCGCTGGAACGAATCCCAGACGCCCCGCCACATCGCTATCTCGCTCACCGGCGAACCGACGCTCTACCCGAAGATGAACCGCTTCCTCGAGCTCTGCCACGAGCGGTCGATCACGACCTTCCTCGTCACCAACGGCACCAACCCGGACGGGCTCCGGGCCCTCGACCCGCTCCCGACGCAGCTCTACGTGTCCGTGACGGCCCCGAACCGTGAGGTGTTCCGCCGCCTCACCCTCCCGGCCCAGGACGATGCCTGGGAGCGGCTCCTCGAGTCGCTCGAGATCGTCCGGGGGCTTCCGACGCGGCGGGTCGTGCGCCACACGCTCGTGCGCGGGTGGAACCTGGGATGGGTCGACGAATACGCCGACCTCGACCTGCGGGCGAAGCCGACGTTCATCGAACCCAAGGGGTACGTCTACATGGGCCGGTCCCGCCGCCGGCTGGGCCGGGACCACGTCCCCACCCACCCCGAGATCCGCGGGTTCGCCGACGCGCTCGCGCGCCGGACGGGGTACGGCATCCTCGATGAGTCGCCCGAATCCAAGGTGCTCCTCCTCGGCGAGGCGGGCGCCGACCGGTACCTGCCTGGGCTCGCCCCGGGGGCGCCGCTCACGACCGGCCCCGCCCTCCCGATAATCGCGGCGTAGGGCCGGTCCATCGCCCGGGGAGCGGGTCGTCGAGCCGCCCCCTGGTCCGAAGGAGGCCGAGGCGCACCGCACGCGGGGGCCCGACGACCCCCTAGTAGTCGTTCAGCAGCAGGATGCCCTCAGGGGGCACGACGAACGAGCCGGGCAGGGTGACCCCCCGGTGGGCCGTCGGGAGCAGTGCCGGGGGCGACCAGGCGAAGATCGATCCGGTCGCCCGTACGGGGAACACCGTCGTGGGGATCGCGACGGTGAGGCTCAGCGTCGTGTTCGTGTTGACCAAGAGGAGCGACCGGTGGGTCCCGTCGTCGGTGACGATGCCGTACATCCCGCCCACGACCGTCGTCGGGATCCGCAGCGCGTAGTCGTTGCCCATGGTGAGGTTCGCGAGGATGCGGCTGTAGAGGAGCCCCTGGGGGGTCTGGGTCCCGTTCACCGGGTCGAACAGGTAGCTCGCGCTGAACAACGTGAACATCGAGACGTTCGACTCGAGCGCCTGGATCACCGACGCGGCGATGAACGGGGCACCGGCGTACGAGCTCAGGAGCGGGCTCAGGCTGTCCGAAGGACCGGCCTGGTAGGCGCCGACCTCGACGGGGATCGTCGCGCACGCGGCGCACGAGGTGGTGAGGATGGAGCGGAAGTGGGCCGAGGTGTTCGTGATGTTCCGATCGGTCCGGAGCGCGCCCAGGAACTGGGCGACGCTGGTGTCCGAGTTCGTCGCCCAGGGGAACGCGTGGTACGCCATGGCCGCCACCTTGCTCCCGTCCACCGCGGCCGTCGTCGAGAGGAAGGACGGCGAGCAGGCGCAGGAGGCTTCGACGCCCACGAACTGGTCGAGCGGATAGACGGCGTGGATGGCGGCGATGTAGTTCTTCACCATCGTCGCGTAGCCGAGATCGCTCGGTGAGAGGTTGTCGCTCGTCGACCACTTCGTGACGTTCTTCCCGAAGTGGGTCCACGCGGTGGGCTCGTTCCCGAACTGCCAGTAGGTGGGCGGGAAGCCCAGTACGCGGTGGTACCAGTTGGCGTAGTGGACCGCCGCCACCGTGTCGTTCTCCTCGGCGGGGAGGTACCCGAGCCACTCGCAGTGGGGGGTCCGGGAGTAGCACCACGTCTTGAACGCGGTGAGGTTCACGGCGAGCACGTGGACCGGGACGAACGTCCCGCCCCCGCGCGGCGCCTGGTAGAGCGTCGTCGTGGTGGGGTCATACCCGTCGCCCCCGCCCGAGAGCCGGAACCAGGTGAACGGGGTCGAGTTGAGGTAGTCGCCGAGCGACATGTGCTTCGATGGGGAGATCCCGGTGAGCCCGACGGACACCGCGAAGAACGGATCGGCCGGGTGATCGCCGACCCAGCTGCCGAGTCCGAGGGTGACGCCGCCCTTGAGGAAGGTCGTCGTCGTGGGCGCGACCCACCAGCTGTGGCCGTCCTGTCGGCCGGAGAGCGCGACCGGGAGCGGCAGCGCGATCAGCGCGACGACGGCGACCGCCGTCCACGAGGCGAATGCGGACCGTCGGGGGGACCACATGGGGGGATCGGAAGGAGCGGGAGGCGGGTGGCTGAGGGACCGTTCGTTGCCACCCCATTTATACGTATAGCCGATTGCCGGTTCCGGACCTCACCGGCTCCCGCCAGGATAAGACGGATGCGGCGTTCTCGCCGTCGTGCGGGATCGATGCGGCTCGGCGGCCGGCGGATCAGACGAACTTCCAGTTGAGGATCTCGACGAGGATCGCCGCGCCGATCCCGAGGATGAGGACGGCAACCGGATCGATCTTGAGCGACCGGCTCTCCTCCATGTCGTAGTACTGGATGAGACCGGCCGCCGAGTGGAATCCGGTCTTGCGGTTATCGGCGGGCATCGTCGACCGTTCGTCGTCTAGCCGGCGACGGACTTAACGGTAGAGGGCGGCCGCGCCCGGGGTCACCGGAACGCGAGCTCGTCGAGGAGCGCATCCTCGAGCCCGTCGCGCAGCGAGGCGCCGAGCGACCGACCGATCTGGGCCGTGCCGCCCGCGAGCATCCGCTCGAGGAACGGGCGCGGTGGGCGGAACTCGATGGTCTTCTCGGGCCGGACGCCGACCTCCTGGGCCAGCGCCCGGACCGCGTCGTCGCGGTCGCCGAGGGCGTCGACGAGCCCCATGGCGAGCGCCTGCCGCCCGCTCCAGAACTCGCCCGTGGCCCACGCCTCGACCTGGTCCACGGGCCGGTGCCGCTCCCGGGCCACGAGGTCGATGAACCCCCGGTAGCCGTCCTCGGCGACGCGGAGGAGCTTCGTGCGTTCCTCCTCGGTCAGCGGGCGGATCCCCTGGTACGCGTCCTTGTGCCGTCCCTGGTGGACGAGGTCGACCTGGATGCCGATCTTCTGGAGCAGCTCCTGGACCGCAAGATGGGGGTAGATGACGCCGATCGAGCCGACGGCCGAATCGGGGTACGCGAAGACCCGACGGGCGCCGAGGGCGGCCATGTACGCCCCCGAGGCGCCCATCGATCCGATGCTCGCGAAGACTGGTTTCACTTGGTCGAGCCGCTTCACCGCGAGGTAGAGGTCGGTCGACGGGACGCTCCCGCCCCCCCCGCTCGAGATGTCGAGCAGGACGCCGCGGACCCGGCGTCGGGTCCGTAGCACCCGCAGCAGGCGGAGGTACGGCTCCACCGATCGTTCCCGGATCGTCCCCCGGAACTGGACGTGGGCGAGGATCTCCCGCATCGCGGGTGCCGAAGCGCCCCGGGCATAAATCCGCTCACCGGGGAGCCCCGCTAGGGCCGTTCCAGGGCGGGGACGACGAACGCCCACCGGCGGCCGGGCACCCCCACCCCCGGGGTCGTCGCCCGCTCCACGGCGTGGAGGTCGTTCTCGACCTCGACCGGTCGGCGTCGAACGAGTTCGGTCATATCGCGCGGCACGAGGGCACCGAAGGGCTGCATGGGGATACGCAGGGCGGAGGCGGGGCATCCTCCCAGCGCACCGCCTGCCCTCACGACCGGTGAGTGCCCAGCCCCGGGGCAAACCCTATCAGGCGGTTTCCGTCGGACCCGTCCGGCGAGCACGGTGGACGACGACGAGGCGGTCTGGGTCGAGAAGTACCGGCCGCGGAGCCTCGCCGACATGGTCGGCCAGGAAACGATCGTCCCGCTCCTGCGCGCGTACGCCGCGAAGCGTTCGCTGCCGCACCTCATGTTCGCAGGACCGCCAGGGACCGGCAAGACGACGGCCGCCCTCGCCCTTGCCCGGGACCTCTACGGCGAGGGGTGGCGGGACAACTTCCTCGAGCTGAACGCCTCCGACGAACGCGGGATCGAGACGGTCCGGACGACGATCAAGGGGTATGCCCGGACCTCCCCGATCGGCGGGTCCGGCTTCAAGCTCCTCTTCCTGGACGAGGCCGACAACCTGACCGCCGAGGCGCAGGCGTCCTTGCGCCGGCTCATGGAGCGGTACTCCGGGGCGTGCCGGTTCATCCTCTCGTGCAACTACTCGAGCCGGATCATCGAGCCCATCCAGTCCCGGTGCGCGATCTTTCGGTTCCGGCCCTACCCGCCGGAGCGGATCCGCGAACTGCTGGAGCGCGTCGCCCGGGCCGAGAAGAAGTCCGTCGACGCCGAAGCGTTCCAGGCCATCGTCGAGGCGAGCGCCGGCGACCTTCGCCGAGCGACGAACCTCCTGCAGCTCGCCGCAACGTTCGCCGACCCGGTCACGAAGGCCACCGTCGAGGCGTCGGCGACGGTCCCGCTCCGGGCCGAGATCGAGGGGGTCCTGCGGCTCGCCATCGGCGGCGATTTCTTCGGCGCCCGGGAGCGGCTCTTTGCGATCTTCGCCGAGCGCGGAGCGAGCGGGGAGGACGTGCTGAAGGCGATCCACAGCTACCTGCCCGACCTGCCCGACACGCTCCTCCCGGTGCGGGAGAAGGTCCGCCTCGTCGAGTACCTCGGGGAGGTCGACTTCCGCCTGGCCCAAGGCGCGTCGGACCGGATCCAGATCGAAGCCGTCCTCGCGTTCCTCGCGGCCCGCTCGGCCCCCGCGACGAAGCGATGACGCAGCAGCGCCGCCTGCACGAAAAGCCCCTGGTCTACCGGCGCGCCGTCGCCCGGGGCCGGCTGCGGCTCCGCGCGGCGACGGTGCGGGCGATCCGGAGCGGGACCATCGAAAAGGGCGATCCCCTCAGCGCGGCCGAGCTCGCCGGGGTCCTCGCGATCAAGCGGACCCCCGAGCTGCTCCCCCATTGCCACCCGATCCGGCTCACCGGGAGCCGCGTCGACGTCCGGCTCGGAGCCCGCGGCGTGATCGTCGAGGCGGAAGCCGAGGCGATCGACCGGACGGGGGTCGAGATGGAGACCCTCGTCGGCGCCTCGATCGCGCTCCTGACCGTCTGGGACATGGTCAAATACCTCGAGAAGGACCCCGACGGCACGTACCCCTCCACCGCCCTCGAATCGATCCGCGTCGTACGCAAGGAAAAGCGCCCCGCCGAGGGGTCGCCGTGACCGATCCTGTCGCCCCGAACCGGCACCATCTCGGCGGTGGCCGGTCGCTCGGCGTCGCGGTCCTCTCGGTCTCCGACACCCACTCCGAGGACGATGACCCGTCGGGCCATCTCGCCCGGTCGATCCTCTCCGGGGCCGGCCATCAGGTCCTCCACTACGGACTCGTCGGCAACTCCGTCGCCGACGTGCGCGGGTGGCTCGAACCCCGGCTCGCCGAAGTGCCCGTCGAGGTCGCCCTGACCGTCGGCGGCACGGGGGTGAGCTCCCGCGACATGAGCGTGAACGCCCTGGAGGCGATGGGCGGCCGACCCCTCGAGGGGTTCGGGCAGCTCTACCGGATGCTGAGCTACGAGGAGGTGGGCCCGCTCGCCTGGCTGAGCCGGGCGTCGCTGTTCCTCGTCCGGTCGAAGCCGGTCTTCTGCCTGCCCGGCTCGGAGCGGGCGGTCCGGACCGCGCTCGAGAAGCTGATCGTGCCCGCGGTCCAGCACCTCATCGAGGAACTGGAGCGTTAGACCGACGCGGCGCCGTCGCGCCGCAGGCCGAGGGCGCCGAGCGGCGGCGGACCGGGGTCCAAGATCTGGGGCGGGAGCCCCTGCGCCTGACAGAACTCGGCCCACGCGGGGTTCGCGTCGACATGGTGCGCGAGGATCACGCCCCGCGGCGACATCGACGGCCACGCGGTCCGGAGCTCGAACCTGGCGCGGTTCGCGTCGACCCCGTTATCGTAGAAGAAGAGGTCGACGCCGCCCGCCGTGACGATCTCCTGGAGCCGTTCCTCGGTGTTGCCGAGGACGAGGGTCCAGCGGCTCCGCAGCGAGGGGGCCACGAACTGGCCGACGCCCACGTCGTGGACGCCGGGGACGCGTCCGGTGGCGGACCCGGGGCCGAGCGAGACGAGCTCGCCGCTCCCATTGGCGTCGAGACCGGCAAGGAGCCACGCCGTCGAGTACCCGGGGCGGACCCCGGTCTCGACCACCTTCCGCGGACGCAGCGCGCGAGCGAGCAGGTAGAGGAGCGCGCCCTGGGGCAGCTCGCGGGTGAACGGCATGCCGGCACCGCGCAGCAGGAGCGTGTCGGGGAGATCGCTCAGCGCGAGCTCGCGCCGGAACCCCTTGAGGTCGGCGGTCGACGCGCCGGTCAGCCGGGCGATCCGGTCGACCGACGCCTGGCGGAAGAGGAGCATGCGCTGGCGCAGCGCCTTGCGCGCGGCTGGGGTCAGGAGCGAAGGATGGCGGTCGGACCGCCGCGCGACCGGTACGAGCGACCCGGACGGCGGCATCGTATCGGGGAGAGGCGGACCCGGCGGCACCGGCGACAACGAACGCCGTTCCATGGAAGAGCATGGGCTCCGCGCTACATAGACGATGCGCCGGGGCGGTCGCGCGCGCGCGCGACGCCGAATCGTGGCGTGCGCATCACCGAGGAGTTTAATAGACGCCGCTCATCAAAATGATTGGAGAGGGTCCATGCCGGTGCAGGAGCTCGATAGCCCGGGGTTCGACAAGATCGCCCAGGGGTCCGCCGCGGTCATCGATGTGTGGGCCCCCTGGTGCGGCCCCTGCCGGATGGTCTCCCCGATCGTCGAGCGCCTCGCCGAGCGGTACACCGGCAAGGTGGCGTTCGGCAAGCTCAACTCCGACGACCACGGCGAGAAGGCCGGTCAGCTCGGCATCATGAGCATCCCCACGTTGCTGTTCTACAAGGAAGGCAAGCTCGTCGACCGGATCGTCGGGGCGTACCCCGAAGAGGTCATCGACGAGCACATTCGCCGCCTGCTCTGACTCTCCCGCCCCGGGGACGGGCCCGGCGCGCTAGCGCCGGTCGCTGAGCGAACCCACTCCCGAGGGGCGCTCCTTTCGCCGCGGGAGGTCCAGTGAGCCCGGAATCGTCCGACGTCCAGCTCGCCCGCTACGCGTTCCGCCGCAAGATCGACGAGATCGCGGCGATTCGCGGCCGGGCGACCGAGCTGATCTCGCTGTACGTCTCGCCGGGCAAGCAGATCTCCGACGTCATGGGCTACCTTCGGAACGAGTACGCCCAGAGCTCGAACATCAAGAGCCGGACGACGCGCAAGAACGTCATGTGGGCGATCGAATCGCTCATGAACCGGGTCCGCGCGTTCAAGGAACCCCCTGCCCGCGGCGTGGCGTTCTTCGTCGGCAACAAGGCCGTCGGCGCGGACAAGTCGGAGACGGTCACGTTCATCGTCGAGCCGCCCGAGCCGCTCAACACGTACCTCTACCGGTGCGACTCGACGTTCTTCCTGGACCCGCTCCTCTCGATGATCCACGAGCCGGACCTCTGGGGGCTCGTCGTGATGGACCGGGCCGAGGTGACCCTTGGGTTCCTCAAGGGGAAGCGGATCGAGCCGCTCCGGAACCGGCAGTCCCAGGTCCCGAGCAAGCACGGACGCGGCGGCCAGTCGGCCCACCGGTTCGAACGGATGATCGAGCACGCCGCCCACGAGTTTTTCGTCCGGTGCGGCGAGATCGCGAACGAGCTCTTCCTCCCGAAGAAGGACGACCTCAAGGGAATCCTCCTCGGCGGGCCGGGGGCGACGAAGGAGTACTTCTACAAGGAAGGGTACCTCCACTACGAGCTCCAGCAGAAGGTCGTCCAGCCGCTCTTCGACGTTGGGTACACCGACGAGTCCGGACTGAAGGAGCTCGTCGACAAGGCGACGCAGACGCTCCACGGGCTCGAGCTCACGGAAGAGAAGCGGATCATCCAGCAGCTCCTCGCTGAGATCCGGCGCGCCGAGCAGGGGCTCGCTGCGTACGGCGAGCGGGAGGTGACGGAGGCGCTGGCCCTCGGCGCCGTCGATACGATCCTCCTCTCCGAGGGGCTCCGCCGGACCCACGGGACGTTCAAGTGCGGCAACTGCGGCCACACGTTCGAGCGGACCGCGCCGGACGAGGAGATCGCCGCCATCGCGTCCACGCCCTGTCCCAAATGCGGGGCGCTGACGCTCTCCCAGACGCGGACCGCCGACTTCGTCCAGGAGCTCTACGAGCGGGCCGTGAGCTCGAGCGCCAAGGTCCGGATGATCTCGACGGAGAGCGAGGAGGGCCAGATGATGGCGAAGGCGTTCGGCGGCGTCGCCGCGCTCCTGCGGTACCCCATCGCCCGACAGCCGCTCCCGTCGCCCCGGTCCGCGACGACGCCGTAACGGCGTACCGCCCGATCTACCAGAGGTTCGCGAGCGGGTCGGCGGTCTCGTCGGACGGCGGCGCGGGGGCGGTGCCGGGCCGGCTCGCGGGACGCTCGGAGGCGCCCGGGTTGGCCGGATAGAGCGTCGCGTGCGGCCGGGGCGCCGCCGGCAGATCGCGCCGGCGAGCGACGACGAGCCCCACCAGGACGACGGCCACCACGATCACGACGATCGCTCCGATGAGCGACCCCCGGACGCTGGTTGTCGTGCCACCAGCGGGGCAGTCGCCCGAGGCGAGACAGTCGGACCACTGCTGCGCCGTGGCCGTGGACTGGGGCTGGGCCTGGACGATCACGGGACCGGTCGAGCCGCCGTTCGTGCTCTGCGCCATCGCCGAGACGGTCGTGGACGCCGACGAGGGCGCCTCATCGGTCGACGAGGTCGAACTGAACACCGTCGCGGCGCTCACGGGCCCCGAGTGGCCGTCGCTCATCGGATGGAAGTCGACGGCGCTCGTGTCGGCGGTCTCGCTTCCGCCCTGCAACGTGGCGAACGTCGCCTGGTTGCCCGGACCGAGGAGGTCGGCGCCGTCGGGGACGAAGAGGATCCCTTCCCGGATCGCGTACGGTCCGATCGAGGTCAGCTCGACGGCGTCGGCGCTCGTGGCATCGCCTAGCGTAAACGATCCCCGGTCGATGCCGGCGAGGGCGACGGTGCCGCTCCGGTTATTTGCACCACTCAGGTTCTGGTGGAACGTCGTCGAGACGCCGGCGAACGTGGTCTTTGCGCCGGAGTACTCGAGGGCCCACATACCGGTGGCCGAGAAGTTCGCGATCGAGCTCCAGGTGGTCCCTTCGCTCAGCGCGAGCGGGTAGAGCCCCAGGGCGGGGTCGAACGAGGCCGCGACGGTGCCGTTCGCCGCCGCGTTGAACGTGGAGGAGGCGGACCGGGTCCCGAGGAGGCCGTGTAGCGTGCCCGCGACGGCGACGGAGATCGACGCGTGGACCGCGTCGGACGTGTTGACCAGCGCCTCGGCCGGCACCGCCCCGGACGGCTCGTAGACGATCCCCTCGTTCGTGAAGTTCGCAGCCCCGTGCCCTTGCTCGAGCGCCTTGTAGGTGAGGTTCACGGTCACGAAGGGGTCGGAGCACCCGGGCCGGCAGACCAGGCCGTAGAAGTTCGCGGCCAGGGTCCGGTTGATGGTGAGCTCGGTCACCGTGCTCGACACGTTGATCTGAGTGAGCTGGGTCTCGAAGCCGTAGTAGGCGTGCAGCGCGTAGCCGAACGATCCGTTCGCGTCGGTCCCCGTACCGCTCGCGTTCACCGACTTGAACGCCCCGTACGCCCAACTGGATCCGCCGAGGGAGCCCGACAGCCCCAGCGAGGGGGAGGCGGTGGCTGGTGCGGCCGCGAGGGCCGTCGGCATCGCCACGAGAAGTGCCAGCGTGACGATCGCGCTCGCGGGTACGACCCCGTGGGGGCGGGGTCGGGGGGAAGAATCACGCGGATCGGTCACGGAGGCGTCCTACCATCCGGGCCGTGGCCTATAAGCGCATGTTCAATTCGGACCCCAATGCGGTTGGACGCAGGGCCCCGTACCTCGCCGCGGGCGGGGGTGTCCCACTGAGGGCGCTCACCGAGGCGGAGGGGAAGGTCATCGCTGTCCTGCTCGGCGGATCGGGCACGTCCGAGCGGGAGCGACTGAGTCGGATCCAGATCCCCCGGTCCACGTACCACGCGGCCCGGAAACGGGCGTACGAGGAGGGGTGGCTCACCGACCGGTACGTCCCGGATCCGGCGGGGCTCGGTCGACCCCGCGTGACGTTCACCGTGGTCCGGCCCTACGTCGATCGCCTGCCCGAGGTCGTGGCCGCATGGACCGGCGACGCGTCGAACATGCTCACGTGGGCGAGCCCCCAGGTCGTCCTCGGCGTCTTCTTCCGCGAGGAGATCGCGCCCAAACGGAAGGAACGCCCAATCGTCCAGGAAGGGTGGAGCCGATGGACGTTCGAACTCACCGTCGACATCCGCGGACCGAGCGTGCCGGTCTACTTTGACTACGAGGGGATGTGGAGCCACCTCGCCGAGCTGGCCGGGACGTCCACGTACCCGACCGGACTAGGGGGGCTCGGGGGCGAGGATGGCGGAGCCCTCCTCACCGATCACCAGCGGTGGGCGGTGCGCGAGCTCGTCGTGCGCCCGTTCGTCGCCTCGACGGAGGGGCGGGCGAGCCACCTCGTCGGACCGCTCGGCCTGCCCTTCTCGCAGCGCCGGATGCTGAAGCAGGGGCGCGTCGTGCACCGGGTCCTCCTGGACGCCGGGAAGGTCCCCCCCCTGCGGGGCCGCGGGGCCGACCAGGTCACCCTCGTGATGGGCGAGTTCAAGGCGGGCGTGCGTCCCGAGACGCTGTTCGGCACGCTCACCCGGGAGTGCCGGGTCTTCCCGTTCCTCTACGCGACGGACGGGCACCGTCTCCTCTTGGGTGCCCTCGGACGGGGCTCGTCCACCCCGTCGGTCGGATTGCCGTCCACCGAGTCCCGGCGGCCGGTCCTCCCGACGCTGCAAGAAAGCCTCCAGGGGATCGAGATCATAGCCGAGTCGGCCGCGGGGTTCCGCCCCGCCGTGGACCATCGGTACGATCGCCTCTTCCCGGACCCCGCGGCGCGCGGTTGAGCCGGACCTCAGGATCGGGCCCCGCACCGGAGGGGAGCGCCGGGTGGCCCGGTACGCGGTGGCGTCGGCGGCGCACCGCCGAAGGAGATCCGCCATGGGCGACAAGAAGGGGTTGGTCGATGGGGACCGGTCGACGGCCCTACATCACGACGACGGCGCCGATGTTCGGCGTGAACGTCGCGGTGGCGGTCGCTCCGACGCCGACGATGTGCAAACTCGATTGCAGGTCGACGTCGATGGCGATCGTCGTGGTCGCCCCCGCGGTCACGTTGAACGCGCCGTTGACGTTGGCGCTCGAGACGGCGGGCAGGTGCGCGGTGAGGTTCGTCCCGTCGGAGAGTCCGACGACGACCGACGACACCGAGAGCCGGATCTGTTCGTAGTGGCCCGCTGCGAGGGTGGCGACGCCGATCACTTTGGCGAGCGCGGTCCCGTTGAGCGCCATGAGGTCGACCGTCGAGCCCGAGACGTTGAGGGTGGTCCACCCTCCGCCGGAGCTGTTCGACGCGTGGACGCTCACGGTGCTGAAGTTCACCCAGACGTGGGCGCAGTCGGAGCAGGGCGCGTCATGGACCGCGACAGCCAGGGTCCCGGTTTTTGGGAGCGAGCCGATGTAGAAGATCGTGCCCGCCACGGCGACACCAAGGACCGCGACGACCGCCGCGATGGCCCATATTTTTGCTGGCATGTTTGCGTTTCACCTCCTTACGTTGCGTAGGATACCCGTAGGGAACCCCCGTTCTCCTTCGGGGGCATCGCGTTTCAAGGCTCGTCCAACGCCATGCGTGAGACGTGGGACATCCGGCGCTCCGGGGCCGCCCACAGTACGGTGCGGACCCGTCTCTCCCCCTGGGCTTACCTGGGGAAGGCTCGCTGGTCCCGCGGGCCTGGAGGGTCGTCTCGGAGCGGTGGCCGTCTCCCGGTATCGAGGCATCCCAGAATCGTCGCTTTTCGTAATATACGAGCGGAGGTGGTCCGACCGTCCGGCATGGGTGTCTGGCGCTATGACTCCGAGTTCACGGCGGGCCGTCGCTCGGCGGGTCGACGGGGGCGTCGCTTCGCGTCGACGCTCGCCCTCCTAGCCATTCTGCTAGTAGCGGTTCCGCCAGCCCACCCCGTTCGGGCGGACCCCGTGGCACCAGGTCACACCGAGAAGTCCCCGACCGGCGGAGCCTCCCGTTCGTCGGCGACTCCAGTGGGGGAATCGAGCCCATTGGGCCCGGTGCACTCCGCCGTTCTCAGCCCGGTCAGATCTCTCGGCGCATCCGATATCCACCAACGTCCGGCCGTCGCGCCAGCGTTCCTTCACCCGTTATCTCTGGCCCCGCCACCCGGACTCGCCCCTGGCCCCCGGGCGACGCCCGCCCCGGTGTTTTCCCTGTCCCTGGCGAACCGCTCGGTGTTCTCGGGGGTCCGGGTATCGGACCCGGGCACGGGTCCGGATTTCAACAATTGCAACTGTGTTCCACCTGACGTCCAGATCGCCGCCGGCCCGACGCAGGAGGTCGAGATGGTGAACACCGCCTACGAGGTCATCGACGCGAACGGCTCGGCCATCACGGGGGGTTCGCTCTCCTCGTTCTTCTCGAGTGGCAGCGACTTCCTGAGCGATCCCAAAGTGCTCTACGACAACCTGAGCGGTCGTTGGTTCGCCTCGATCTTCGACTACGGGACCGCGGGCCACGTGCTACTCGCGGTCTCGGGCTCGGCCGACGCGACCGGCTCGTGGAAGGTGTACAAGGTCCCCACGCCCTCGGGCACGTTCCCCGACCAACCGATCCTGGGAGTCAGCGAAGGAGCGATCGGGCTCACCGGGGACATCTTCGACGCGAGTACGGGCGGATTCTACGGCGCCGAGTTCTGGGTCGTCAACAAGAGCGACGCTCTCGCCGGCGGGACGCTCAACTACACGAGCTTTGGACCCTCGGTCACGATGGCCGAGGTCCACGCCGTTCAGTCGGTCTCGGTGTCGCCGGCGCTTTACTTCGCGATGTCCCGGTATGGGGGTTCCGTCAGCGCGATCGAGACCATCCAGGCGACGGGTGTTCCGCCGGCCGCGGTCTCGATCGTCGAGACGAACCTTACCGTCGGATCGATCGGCGTCGCACCCGGGGCACCGCAACCGTTCACCTCCTCGACGATCGATCCGGGTGATTCCCGCGTCGAGTCGGCCGTGTGGCGATCTAGCCTCCTGTGGCTCACGCTGAGCGACGCGTGCCAGCTCCCGACCGACACGATCACTCGGGGATGCGCGCGCCTGATCCAGATCGACACGACGAACGGGACGGTCGTTCAGGATTTCGACACGGGGCTCCCGGGTTCGGGGCTCTACTATCCGGCCCTGTCCGTATCGGACCGGGGCGGGCTGACGGTCGTCGTGGGCGCGAGTTCGTCGACGATGTATCCGAGTGTTTTCGCCACCGGCTGGGTCATCGGTGAACCCACCCCCTCGCTCCAGCCGGCACAGCCCGTCGTGAACGGGTCGGCCTCCGACGGCTGCGGAGGCGCGTGCCGGTTCGGAGACTACTTCGGCGCCGCCCAGGTCCCCGGCGCGGAGACCGCCTGGGTCGCTGGGGAGTACATCGGCAGCTCCACGATTCCCTGGCAGACGGCGTACGGTCTGGTGCGGATCGCGGGACCCCCTGAAGTCGACCTTTCCGCAGCCCCGACAGGGGTCGACGTCGGTCAGAGCACGAATGTGACGGTTCTCGTGTCCAATCCTCCGTGCACGGCCGGATCCGGCTTCTACTGCACGCTCGGGATCCCGTTGCCCACGGGTGCGTACTCGTTCGCCTGCGGCCTGGTACCGATCGTGGCCTCGTTCGGCATCACGTTCTCGACCCCCGGGAACTACACCATCGGGGCCGGCGGCTCGCTCGAGGTGTACAGCACATCCAATTGTTCGACGTCGTCGCTCGTCTCAACGGTGGCGGTGACGCCCGTCGTCATCGGAGTGACCGCGGCGCCCTCGGTCGTCGTGACCGCATCGAGACCGTTGGTCGCTGATGCCGGCCAACCTGTGACGTTCTCCGCCGGGGTAACAGGAGGGTTCGCCCCGTTCACCTTCCGATGGACCGGGCTTCCGGCGGGATGCCTTGACAGCGGTGCCGCGATCATGGTCTGCAACGCGACGACGGGCGCGACGGTGACCGTCACCGTGACCGTGACCGACGGCCACCTCGCGGTGGTCGCGGGGGGATTGTCGTACCGTTGGAATTCAGCGGTCGCGGTCGACCTGGCCCCGGACCGGTCCCAGGTGGACGTGGGCGGCATCCTGTTCCTCACCGCCACCGCTTCCGGCGGCACAGGGGCCTACGACTACCTCTGGCTGGGCCTCCCACCAGGTTGTCTCAGCCAGGATACGTCGTCGTTGGGATGCGGCCCGACGGACGCCGGTCCCTACTTCGTCACGGTCACCGCCACTGACGCCCTGGGCGGGACGGCGACGAGCCTCGAGCACACTATCTACGTCCTGCCCACCCTGACCATCTCGCTCACCACCTCGGCCCGTACGGTCGATGTCGGGCACGATCTCGTCCTGACCGCCACGGCTGGTGGGGGTGCCTCACCGTTCTCGTACTCCTGGGTCGGACTTCCCCCCGGGTGTACCCCGACGAACGGATCGACGCTCACCTGCGCCCCCGATACTGCGGGGCAGTACACGGTCCGGGTGACCGTCGCCGACGCGACAGGGATGACCACGAGCGCGATCCTCAACGTCTCAGCCACCGGTGCTCCGTCCTCAGGATTGGCCGGCAGCCTGACGAGCGGTTGGATCTGGGTCGGCGTGCTCGTGCTCCTCGTTGCGGCGGGGGTCCTCATCGTGGTCGTGCGCTCCAGGGGCCGCCGCACCTCCCGTCGGCCCCCGGGCCCATCGCGATAGTCGACCCCCAACGTCTTCGTCCCAGCACCGGTAATGTGGGCTTGCTCGGGGTTTGCAGTCAGTCTGGGCAGTCGACCCCACTCTGCCCAACGAAGGAACGAACCCGTCGGTCAGGCCGTGGAGCCTACTCGGTGCGGGAATCTCTTCTCGAGAATCTGCCAAATTCGTGCCCGGAAGGGCCCATCCCGCTCTGCGCGTTCAACCAGCTCCTGTGCGGCCTCCCCGGGGAGTCGACCGGCCACCGGGTCGGTAGCTCCCGCGGCTTGGAATCCCGCGCGCCCCTCCGTCGCATTCTCGGGGAAGAACTGATCATTCCCGAACGCCGGGCGCCTAGTCGAGGACAACCGCTCCGGCCCAAGTCTGGAACAGCTCGGCGCCCTCTCGGGTGATGGTGAATTCCTCATGGGGTCCGAATGTGCGGACCAGTCCCCCTTCGGTGGCCCAAGCCAGGGTCTCGCGCTGGACGGGCGGAAGTTCGGCCGGGGTCGAAAAGACGAACAGTTGGATCAACCGTACCGCCGGGTCCCTTGAGTCCGACAGGACGACGTGGGAGTGGTGCTTGCCCAGCTCCCGCATGATGTAGGGTGCCTGATCCGGAGGAAGCCGGCGGAGGTCGTACGGGCAGAGGAACCGGGAGGCGTCGCGCGGCTGATCGGCGAACCAAGCCTCGTACTCCATGTGCTCAGGGATGGTGGCTGGGGTCCAGTACTCCGAGAGGGTCTCACCTCCCGCGGTCACGCCGTGCGGATGTGCCGAGACGAAGTCGATCACCTCCTCGGTAGGACGCAGCTTACCGTCGACCCGGTCCACCTGCTCGTGGGCCAGGACGTGGACGCACCCGATCTGGTCCGGGGCAACGTCCGCCAATCGGTCGTTGTAGTAGGCGACGAGGCTCGGATCGCTCACCCAGTAACTAGCCGACTCCTCCGGGGGGGTTCCGGCGAGGAAGCTGGCGGCATGATCCGCGGCCTCGGACCGATCCGAATGAAGGCTCAAGGCGTGGGCGCTCACGGGAAGGTCGACGGCGGCGGCGACGATGGCCGGCATGACCCGGTAGATGAAATTCCTGCGGTGACAGCATAAACTTATGGGTGCCGTCACGACCAACCCCACGACGCGCGGCGGGCTTCCCTCCGGCAATCGGACCCCAAGACCAGGCATCGTGCTCCTGTCCCAACCTCGATCCGAGGAAACGAACCCCGAACCGGGGACTAGAAAGTGCCCGGGGCTCCGTTTCTGGGGTCGGAAGTTGGGAACGCCGTCCCGGCCCCCGGACGCTGGCGGCGTGCGGAGGGGCTGGTCGGGCGGGCAGGCCGGAACGGCGTCGGGGCGCCCTCGACTCTTCCCATCCCGGTCCCGCCCGGGATCGGACCCGCGAGCCCGATTCATTCCGGGCGATCCGCGCTGGACCCCGTCGTGCCCGACGTCTTCGTAGAGCCGGAAGCCTCATGGTCGTTCGTACGCAGCTCGGGGCGGGTCGTCCGACCGGTCGGCGTCGCTGCGGTCCCGGGCGAGCCCGAACAACCACGGGACCGACGGGTGGGAGATCCTTGGGGTTCTGGTGCCACGCCCTCTTCCCTGGGGGGAGTACGGCTTTGATGAGGAACCGGACCGCCCCACGGCTGCGAAGGCGCTGCTCGAGGGAAGCCGCTAAATGGCGCAATCGGGCATTTCTCAGGGGCGTGTAGCCTAGTCTGGATAGGGCACCAGGTTCCTAACCTGGCGGTCGGGGGTTCAAATCCCCCCACGCCCGCCCCGGGGGCCGTGCCCCGCAATCCGCTACCGGTGGAATGGTCGGTGAGATCCTCGCCACCACCTTGGGCACTCCCCGCAGATCGCTCATCGCCATGCGGATCGCGGGGGGGCCGAGGCGAAATGGAGCGTCGGCCGCAGGGAAGACCACGTACGGCCGACAAAGTGACCGTCCTTCCCTAGCGTATCAAGTAGGGGTGACTCCTCCCCCCGTGAAAGGCGCCGGAGGGCTTTCGGGTCACCCGGCGAAGCGGAGTATTCGGAACATGGGGGAACTAGGAACGAGAGCACACCGAACGATGGGACGATGGGGGGTCACAGGAGCGGCCGGCGGGGCCGTCGCCGTCACCTTGCTCATGGTCCTGAGCCCGCTCGCCGCGGCGTCGGGCCACACCTATCGACCGCCATTCACGGGGATGTCGTCCTCGACCTCGCTGTTCCAAGGGTACAGCGGATGCGGGTCGGAAACGATCACCTCGCCGCTGGCATGGAACACGTCGACCGGGGTCATGACGATCGCGGGCAAGACGAGCGCGAAGAACTGCGGGACGACGGCGGGCGGCGTCGGCGGGAGCACCCAGGCCTACTTCGATGCGGGCGTGGCGTGGGGAATGCCGATCCGCGTGACGGCGGCGCCCCACCAGGTCGCGATCACCATGAAGGTAAGCGCGGTCATCTCGCAGACCTTCTCGGCGCCGAAGAGCTGCACCGGGTCGCTCGCGGACACGTTCTTCTACTGTGACGTTTCCTCGGACGTGTTCATCGGCGGCTACCCGTACCTCGTCGACACGACCAACGGGACGACGTTCTACGCGAGCAACTACTGGCAGTGGTACAACGAGACGTACAACCAGACGGAGTTCTACAACTTCTCGGGGACGCCGACGTGGTACAACTTCTCGGGCACGTTCTCGAACGGCGGCCCGGGCACCCCGACATGGTTCATCAACACGACGATCGCGCTCAACCCGCGCGACAGCTACGTCGTCGTGATGAACTTCTACGTGGACGTGAGCTCCTCGGCGTACGCCTACGGTTACCCGTCGATGGCGGTGCTCACGGGCGGGAGCGCGACGGCATCGGTCAATATGGCGGGTCCGACGAACAAGGCGTCGTTGGTCTCGATCGCGGTCACCTAGACTCGCGACCGAGGCGAATCGAGCCACCAACCCCTTCCAGGGCCCCCGCCCTCCGACGGGCGGGGGACCGGCCCTTCCCAACCACTTGATCTAGCTCGCGTCGTAGCAGATGCAGGCAGACCACCAGCCCGCCCGTCCAGGTCGCAAAGGGTGGAGAGTGGGGCCCGCCGGCGAGTTCACAGAGCCCCCACACGGTGGGACGCAATCCATGCCACGTCCTAGCGTATCAAGTAGGAGTGCCTCATCCCGCCCCTGAAGCGCGTTGGCGGGCCTCGAAGCCTCCCGACGGCACGGAGAATCCGAAACATGGGGGAAATGGAAATGAGAGTGAACCGAACGATGGGACGATGGGGCGTCACGGGCACGGCCGGCGGGGCCGTCGCGGTTACCGTGCTCATGCTCCTGAGTCCGCTCGCCGCGGCCGCGGGCCACACGTATCGACCGCCGTTCACCGGGATGTCGTCCTCGACGTCGCAGTTCCAAGGGTACAGCGGGTGCGGATCGGAGTCGATCACGTCGCCGCTGGCCTGGAACACGTCGACCGGCGTCCTGACGATCGCGGGCAAGACGAGCGCGAAGAACTGTGGAACGACGGCCGGCGGCGTCGGCGGCAGTAGCGAAGGCTACTTCGACGCGGGGGTCGCGCTCGGCATGCCGATCCGGGTGACGGCGGCGCCCCACCAGATCGCCATCACCTGGAAGGTCAGTGCGGTCATCTCGCAGACCTTCTCGGCACCGAAGAGCTGCACCGGTTCCACGGCGGACGTGTTCTTCTACTGCGACGTGCTCTCCGAGGTGTTCATCGACTCGTACCCGTACCTCGTCGACACGACGAACGGGACCACGTTCTACCCGAGCAACTACTGGCAGTGGTACAACGAGACGTACAACCAGACCGAGTTCTACAACTTCTCGGGGACCCCGACCTGGTACAACAACTCGGGATCGTTCGCGAACGGCGGCCCCGGCACCCCGACGTGGTTCATCAACACGACGATCGCGCTGAACCCCCGGGACAGCTACGTGGTGGTCATCAACTTCTACGTGGACGTGTTCTCGGAGGCGTACGCCTACGGCTACCCGGCGATGGCGGTCCTCACCGGCGGGAGCGCGACGGCCTCGGTAAACATGGCGAGCCCACCGAACAAGGCGTCCCTAGTGTCGATCGCGGTCACTTAGGCAGCGAACGAACCTCGTCGCGAGAGGAACCCCTTCCACGACCCCCTGCCCGGAGACGGGCAGGGGGTTCCACTTCGTGCAGGGCCTCCCCCCTGACGGGGGTTTCGGATCCGAAGCCAGGCTCGGACCGCGAGGCCCGTACAACTCTCCCCGGGATTCCCCGACGGGCCCGTTCTCACGATTCGGGGCCGCGCTACGGTAGGCGCTCAGTCGAGCATCGACATCGGACGCGCTAGAGCGCGGACTTGAGCGGGGGCCAGAGCGAGGCCTTGTCGTGATGACCGGTTGAGCTGATCCCCAAGAGCCATTCGATGGTCGTGAGGATCGAGTAGTGGGTGGTGCGGTTCGTGATGTTACCGACCCCCACCGAAAGCGGCGAGACCACGGAGAAATAGATGTGCCCGCCGCCGGTCGTGTTCGTCGTACCCGTGGCGCTATTGCCGGCGCCCAAGTTCGACGTCCCTTCGTCGTACACGATGAAGAACGCGGTGTGTGCGAACCAGGTCTTGTTCACGAGGGGGGTCAGGAAGCCGTGGAGCCAATTGCTGGCGTACGAGACGTTCGTGTCGTGGCCGTCGTCCTTCAAGTTCGGGGTGATGAAGGCGTAGTTCGGGATCGCCGACTTATTGACGTCGGAGTTCCACGCCTTGAAGTTAAGGACGTGGGAATCGCACCGGGTCGTGTTTGACACGATGTCCTTGTAGAAGACGAACGGATCGTGCTTCACCGCGTAGGGGTAGGTGCTCACGATGTCGCACGGGAGCAGCATCGACTCCTGGAACGTCCCCCAGGTGAGCGATTTCGCCTCGAGCTCGTCCGCGATGTTCGTCGCAGCGAAGACATGGTACGTATCGGTCCCGCACTGGGAGAACGTCGCCCCGGACGTGAGGGCGAGATAGTTCGGGGCGCTGGGGTGGCAGACCGCATAGTCCTGGCTCGCGTAGGCGTAGTGGGTCGCGAGGTAGTCGAGGAACGGTCCCTTGGCGAGCGTGTTCGCGGCCTCCGAGTTCTCGAGCACGATCACGACGGCGTGCGAGATCGTCGTCGGGAACAGCGGGACGACGCTGGGGTTCCGGTCGACGGCCACCCCGGTGGGGTGACCGACCGCAGCCACGAGCAGCAGGGCGAACACGACGGCGACCTGCGGCAGCACCATGGGCCGAAGCGCGGGGGATTTAAGTCGGGTTCCGAGGACGAATGGTAAGGTCGTTCCGTTCGGGTCGGACCTTGACTTTCCGGGGAGGATGCTCCCTCGAATACCGCGAGGAGCCCGAGGAGAGCCGCCCGGGACCAGGCCGACCAACGAGTTGGGTCGCGGCGGTCCGTCGCCAGGAAAGGGTTGCCGATCGGGCGGCCCTCACGGGCCGCCCGGATCGCTCCGAACCGTCCCGGTTCAGATGACGTCCACGTCGACCATCGGCGACTGGAACGTGTGGATGGCCGCGTCGTCCGACTCGTACCAGCGCAGTTGGACCCCGTTGTTGATGCAGTGGATGCCCGCGCCCGTGAACCCGTGGGCCCGCGTGGTCATGTCGACGGTGAACGTGACCCACTGGCCGGGGTGGAGGACGAGGTCCGCCGAGCCGCCGGTGACGGTGATGAACCACTTCGTGCACTTCCCCGTGGTCTTCGCCATCGCGAGCGCGAGGCTCGTGTTCTGGTAGTTGTGGTAGACGCCGATGCCGCCCGGGCTGCCGAGCGGGTCGGGGATCTGCTCGCACGTGAAGAAGTCCTTCGCCCCCATCTGGAGGGTCGTGACGTTCGTCGTGTGCGAGAGGATGACGAGGTCGTAGAGGTTCGACGGCTGGTTCACGATAACGTAGGTGTAGTGGATGTGGAGCACGGTGTTGATGGGCACCGCGAGAGGCGTCGAGGTGATCGCCTCATCGATGGTCACCGACTTGCAGACCGCGTCCCCGTTGCAGAGGCGGGGCGTCGACGCGTTCGGGTAGACGAAGCACGTCTGCGACCCGTCGTTGTACACGGCGTTGCACTCGTTGCCGTCGTTGATGTGGAGGAGGATCGTCTGGTTCGCGGGGCGTCCCGCGTTCCACGTCGCGGTGCCGATGGCCACGTCCGTCGACCCGTCCAGCGGGATGTTGCTGGGGTCGCCGGTGTTGCGCGTGTAGCCGAAGTAGCCCTGGACCGACTTGAACACCGTCTGGAACGAGCTCCCGTCGGCGCCGACGGCGAGGACCGTCGTGGCGTTGGGGAGGTTCCCGGTCTCCGGGTAGACACAGTACTCGATGAGGCCCGGCGTCCCGTTGACGGGGCTCTCGTTCTGGAGCGAGCTGAAGTAGTAGGTCGACGAGGTGGCGTTGTTCGTCATCGCGACGGCGACGTTCGCCGCCGGCAGGAAGTTCCCCACGGCGTTGATGTTCGGGCATCCCCCGCCGCTCGCGTTCGGGGTCACCTTGACGGTGGCGCTCGAACCCGCGCTCGCGGTCGCGCTGAACAGTGCCAGCGACGACAGCACAAGGACTCCCAGTACGGCTATGGCTCCAACCTTTCCCAACATTTGCATTCAGGCACCCGGTATTCGGCGGACCTTGGCCGACTACTTGAAACCAGCAGTTCGGCCGGGCCGAAGGTCCCATTCACGGTGGGTGGCTGCGACCCTCCCCGAGAGCGGGCCGGCGCTCGCGTCGAGACGGCGTCGGTCGGCGGGTTCCTTGGGTAGGTGTACACCCGGCGGGCTCTCCCTACGCGGTGTGACAAACGACGCACCTGGGGGGTCGCTCGGGGCTACCGAAGGTGGACCCATCGTGCTCGCGGCGCGGGTCCCGTTGGATCCGTGAGAGTCGAGCCAGCGAACGTATAATCGGAACGGACGTCGGAGCCGATGGTGCGCGGCCCATTTGCCCTAATCGGGGCCACTCTCCTCCTTCTGACCCTCGGCTCGATCCCAGGGGCGATGGCGCCCGCGGCTTTTTCGCCCCCGTCGCCCGTGGTTACTCCCCCGGTAGCTCACGGCGCACTCGATCCAACCGAGCGCTCCGTCCAACCCGTGATGGTGCCCTCCTCGGCGCCCGCAGTGGCTCCACCCTCCTTGGTGTGGTCGACGGCCTACATCTTCTACGGTCCCGGGGATCCGACCGGGCTCCTCTTCGGTGAGGGGTCGTCGATGGTCGTCGACGACGCCCTCCAGAACACAACCACGTTCGGTGGCCTTGGGACCGAAGGACTCAGCAACATCACGCTCGTCTACAACAACGGCACCACCGGATACTGGTGGTACGCGACGTCGCCGATCACCCCCTCGGCCCGGAACAACTTCTCTTTCGCGGCGGACACCGCGCGGGGCCAAGCGATCTTGTTCGGCGGACTCACCCGGACCGCCCCTCGCATCGTGGCGAACGACACGTGGGCGTACGGGGTCGCGAACGAGACCTGGCGGAACGTCTCGGGCGGCCTCGCGCCACCGGCGCGCGAGAACGCCGCGTTCGCCGTCGACACCGCTGACGGGATCGCGCTCCTCCAAGGGGGCATCGATCCGGACTACACCGTCGGGGGATCCGGCGGCCTCGTCCTCTGGAACGATACGTGGCTGCTCAATCTCACCACCTGGGCATGGACCCCGCTTGCCCTCGGCCAAAGCCCACCCCCCGCGTACGGGGCGTCGATGGTCTGGGATCCGGTCCTCGGAGCGTTCGTCCGGTTCGGCGGGTGTGATGAGTCCCGGTGCACCAGCGCGCTTTGGTCGTACACCCCCGGCGCCTCCCGCTGGTCATCCCTCGTTCCGGCCGGCTCCACTCCGAGCCCCCGGGGATCGGCGGCCTGGGTGTGGGATCCCGTGGACCGGGGTACCCTCCTCTTCGGCGGGCTCGTTCCGGGACCGGCGGGACCCGAGCCCCTGGGGGGAACGTTCTTCCTCGCAGGGGACGGGTCGTCCTGGTCCGCCTTGAGCGGCGTCGGCGAGCCAGCCGACTCCTACGGGGTCGCGTCGGCGTTCAGCAACTACACCGGATGCACCGGTATGTGGGTGCAGGGCGGGAGCCCCGCGCTCGACGGAACCATCTACAACGTCTCGCTGCTCGAGCCAGTGGGCGCCGTCCCTCCGAACTGCTTCACCCCGATCGGCGGCAGCACCGGGGGTGGCCCCCCCGAACGGTGCACGAACACCTCGGCCCACGTGACGGTCCGCGTGCGCGACGCGTTGAGCCGCTTGCCGCTGGCGGGCGCCGATGTCGATGTCGCCGGAACCTGCGGCGCGAACCATGGGGTCACCGACGCCTCGGGCTACCTCAACCTGACCGAGGCGGCCCCCGACGTGCTGCTCGTTTCGGCCACCCGGGTCGGCTACCACCCGAACTCGATCACGATCACCTACACCGGTCGGCCCGGCGACTTCGTGGAGCTGGATCTCGACCCGCTCCCCTCGCTCCACGCCCACGTGGACGCGGTGACCTTGCTCGGCACCTCGTCCCTGTTCGGCGCCGCCGTGGCCATCGATAGCGGGGTGGTGGCCGGAACCACCGACGATCACGGGTGGGTGAACGTCTCGACGATCACGGCGATCGGCACCGTGGCCGAGATCGAGGCGTACGCGCCCGGTTTCTCCTCGGAGACGCTCACGATCACCGTCCCGTACGCCGGGGTCGTCTACGCGAACTTCACCCTCGACGCGTACGGCGAGCTCGAGGTCCACGTGCGCGATGCCCTCTCGGGGTTCGGCATCGCCGGGGCGAACGTCTCACTGGCGTTCACCGACCCGGTCGGGGCGAACGTTTCGGTGGTTCACACCGATCTCTACGGCTGGTTCAACGAGACCGTGGAGGCGGGCAATTATTCGGCGTCGGTCACCGCCCCGGGGTACCTCCCGAACGCGACCGCGGCGCCGGTCTATCACGGATGGATCGACCCGACGCCGATCCCCGTCGATCTCCTGCCCGCGTACGGCGCGGACGTAAGCGTCCACCTCTACGATCGGCGCACGGGGGCCTCGATCCCGAACGGCTTGGTCACTTTCGGTGGGCGGTCCCCGATCGTCGGAAACCCCGCGGGATGGGCGAACGCGACGAACCTCGAGCCCGCCGGTCTGCTGGCCATCAACGCCCGGGCGTCGGGGTACTATCCCAACTCCACGACGGTCCGGATCGCCCCGTACGTCGTCCTGCGCGATGTCGAACTCCCAATGACTCCGGCACCGCCGTGCAGCCCGTATGCGCCGTGCCCGCCGGCTAATTCGTCCGGTCCTCCGCCGCTCTTCGCGTTCCTGCCCCCCAGCGGACCGGAGCGCACCCTCCTCCTCCTCGCGCCGTTCGCCCTGGCCGTGGCGGCGGGCGGGATCTGGATGCTCCGGACCCGATGGGTCGCGACGCGCGGGGCCGGCCCGCCGCTCGCGGCCGCCGGCGCCGGCCGGCGAGGCTTTTAGACGGGGCGTCGCTCGTTCGAGGCCGGAACGGACAGAGGTAGAACGGTGGGGCGATGGTTCGGTCGGGACGCACCGCCTCCCCCCTCGGTGATCGAGCGCGTGGAACCCGTGGAGATCCCGATCCTGACCGAGACCAAGCGGCGACTGCACCGGGGCGAGTACGACGCGGCCATTCGCGGGGCCGTCGACCAGGTGGTCGTGGACATCCAGCGAGCGTATGGCGTCGAGTTCCCCGAGGGATGGACGTTGGGGGACGTCCTGCGCGACGGCACCGGGAAGGGCATGGGGCATGTGCCCGACTTCCTCGAGCGACTCGTCGCCCTCTACGTCCCCTGGCGGTACGGCGCCCCGGACGCCCGCCGGGACCCGGCCGAACTCCTCGCGGTCCTCCAGAGCCTCTACGCCCCACGCCCGATGTGGCAGCTCTACGCCGAGATTCGCTCCCCGGGCTCCGCCGACGCGACGACCACGCCGGCACCCCCCCCGGACCCCCGGATCGGCCCCCGGCAGGTGACCGAAGGGTGACCTTCGGGGATCTGCCCGCCGCCGGCGGGCTCGCCTGGGCCGGTGTCCTCGCCGTCGTCGCGTTCCTCGTCGCCACCGGGGCGATCGCCCTCGGGCTCCGCGCGCAGCGACCCCGTCGATGGATCCGGGCGACGCCGCCGTTCGATCCCGCCCCGGCGGACCTCGTGTCGCTGGGCATCGCGGGCGCCGCCGGCGACGCCTGGGAACCGTTCCTCCGCCGGGCCGAACGCCGGGTGAACGCCGAGGTCCTCGAACGGTCCGGCGTCGTGTGGGCCCGCATTCCCGGTCGTTGGGCGCGCTGGCGCGGGCGTGTGCCCGACCGGCTCTGGCGGTGGCGCCAGCTCCGGGGCCGATGGCGCTGGCTCACCTGGTCGGCCGCCTGGCGGACGTCGCCCTACGCGCCCCGGCTCGACGTCTGGTGGTCCACCGCCGAGTCACGAGGGGTCTATGAGCGAAGCCTCGCCCGGTGGATCGCCGACCTCAACACGCCGATGGCGAGGAGAAAAGCAGGACGATGAAAGAACGCACGATGCCGCCGACGATCGCCGCCGAGACCGCGCCCGCCTCCCCGGCCGATCCCGCCGCCCCGGTCGGGCCGGCGGCCATCGAGTCGCCCCCGCGGCTGCTCCAGCGCCTGCAGGAGCGCGTCGGTGCCTCGGTCGTCGGATACGACGAGGTCGTGCGGATGTTGTCGGTGGCGCTCGTCACCGAGGGGCACGTCCTCCTCGAGGGGACCCCGGGGATCGCGAAGACGCTCCTCGTCCGCCGGTTCGCCGACAGCCTCGCGCTCGCGTTCAAGCGGATCCAGTTCACCCCGGATATGCTCCCCTCCGACATCATCGGGGCGGTCATCCTCAATCCGGTGACCCGGCAGCTGGAGTACCGCCCCGGGCCGGTCTTCGCGAACGTGGTCCTCGCCGACGAGATCAACCGGGCGCCCCCGAAGGTCCAGTCGGCGCTCCTCGAGGCGATGCAGGAGCGCCAAGTCACCGTCGACGGGATCGGCCATCCGCTGCCCCGGCCCTTCATCGTGATCGCGACGCAGAACCCGATCGAGCAGGAGGGCACGTACCCGCTCCCGGAGGCGGAGCTCGACCGGCTCCTCTTCCGGCTACTGATGGGGTATCCCACCGTCGAGCAGGAGCGAACCCTGAATCGGCTCCATTCCGGTCCGCCCCTCGAGATCCCAACGGCGCCCGTCGTCGCCGGGGACGTGCTGGAGGCGTACCGGGAGCAGGCGGCGCGGATCACCATCTCGAGTGACGTCCTCGACTACGCCGTCGCCATCGTCCGGGCCACTCGCGGCGACCGCCGGGTCCTCGTCGGCGCCTCGCCCCGGGCGGGGGTCCAGCTCACCCGAGCGGCGAAGGCCCACGCCATGTTCGCCGGGCGACCGTACGCGACGCCGGACGACGTAAAGGCCGTCGCGTTCTCGGTCCTGAACCACCGGATCACCCTCCGGCCCGAGCTCATCGCCCAGCACTACGCCGAAGGCGGCTTCGGCGGCGAGTCGGCGCTCCGGGCGGTCCTGGGCGACCTCCTCGACAAGGTCCCGGCGCCGCGGTAGGCGTCGGGGACCGACGGGAGAGACGTCGTGATCACGGGGGCCGGCCGGACCGCGTTCGTCGCGGGCCTGGCGGCCCTCGTTCTCGCCGTCGTCTTCCTGAGCTACCTCCTCCTCGTCGTCGCCGTCGCGAGCCTCGCCTTCATCGCGTTCGAGGTCGGGGCGTTCCACCGTCCCTCCCGCCGGCTCGCCGGGGCCCGGTTCCATGTGACGGTGCGGGACTCGTACCCACGGCTCCCCATCGGCACCGAGGGCCCAGTGCGCCTCGCGGTCCGCTACGAAGGGCCGCCCACGGTCCCGTTCGCCGTCGTCGATACGCTGCCCGCCTCGCTCGGGGTGCGGGACGGGTCGCCGGTGGTGGTCCCGCCGACGGGCCGCACGGCGACCGCCGAGGTCGCATACCGGGTCCACACGGGAGCCCGGGGCCGTCACGATCTCGGGCCCACCATGGCGGTCCGCAGGGGGGCCCTCGACCTCGCGTTCGACGAGGTCGAGATCGCGCCGGCCCGCCCGCTCCTCGTGACCGCGTCGAACCTCTCCCCGAGGTCGGTCCCGACGGGGCTCGGGCTCTACACCCGGGTCCGCGGCCGTCTGGCGCTCCGCCACCGGGGGTACGGCAGTGAGTTCCGGTCGCTCCGCGCGTACGAGCTCTCCGACGATATCCGCCATGTCGCCTGGCGCCGGTCGACGCCCGAGAACCTCCTCGTGCGCGAGTTCGAGCAGGAGAGCCGGCAGGACTACCTCCTCGTCTTCGACGTGAGCCCCCCGATGAACGTGGGACCGGCCGGGCGGAGCGCCCTCGATCTCGCGGCCGAGGCCGGCGCCATCGTCGCCGGGTTCGTCGAACGGAGCGCCGAGGACCGGATCGGCCTCCTAACCTACGCCGGCGGGGTCCACCAGTTCTTCCGCCCGGCCCGAGGGTCGGCCCACTTCCGCCGCATCGCGGAGAACCTCGCCCTCGCCGCGACCCGGGACGGCCCTTTCGACCTCGCCCACCTGCTCATCGAGGTGCTGGGCCGGCTGCGGGTCCACACCCACCTGCTCGTCTTCTCGACGCTCTCCGAGCCGCTCGGGGACCTTCACACCGCCCACAGCCGGTTCATCGGCCGGGGCCACCACCTCTACCTCTTCGCCGCCCAGGCGTCCGGATTCCACCCGCCGGCCGACGACCCCGCGCTGCGGGACGTCCTCGACTGGGCGGAGAGCGAAGAAGAGCGGCGCCTCGCGCGGCGGCTCGCACTGCTGCACGCGGAAGGGGTGCCCACGTACCGCTACGATCGGCTCGGCGCGGCCGCGAAGGTCGTCGCCGCGTACGGGGCAATCCGGGCGTGGGGGCGGGCCGGATGAAGCCGGGCGATCTCCGGTGGGCCCTCGCGACGCCGGTCCTCGCGTACGCTGTGATCCTGGTCCTTCTTGAGAGCCCACCGTGGAGCGTCACGTCGGCCGTGGTCCTCATCGCCCTCGCGGTCCCGTTCCTCGAAATCGCCCCGGGCCGGCTCGAGCGGCTGGGGTTCGTACCGGCGGTCCTCGCCGCGGTCGCCGCGGTCGCGGTGGCGGCTTCTGATCCGTCCGACCCGTCCAGCGTCGTGGGCCCGTACGTCGTCGGGTTCCTCCTGGGAGGGCCCCTCCTCTTCGTGGCCGTGACGGCCCGGGTCCGAGGGCGGCTCGCCGGCGGGATCGCCACGGTCGGGGGCGCCATCGCCCTCGCGACGTTCCTGGACGCGGTCGCCCGTCGACTGCCCGGAGGCGCGCAACCCGTGGCGGCCGTCGGATGGGCCCACGTGACCTGGTCGGTCGCCGTTGACCAGGCCCACGCGGTCTCGGCGTTCGCCGCCGGGACGCCGATCCCGCCCGCACCGCTGGGGTACGTGGGCGACCCGGTGCTCGACGTCCTGGCGCTCGTCGCCTTCTCGGGCCTTCTCGCCTCGTTCTTCTTCGAGGGGACCCCGGAGCCCGACGGCACCGCACCGTGGACCGTGATCGGCCTTCCGGCCGACCGATGGCCGTGGGGGTCGTTCCTCGCCGTCGTCGCCGCCCTCGGCGTCGTGGAGACGATCGCCGCCTCGGACCCGGGCGTCGCCCTGCTCGCCGTGGTGCTGGGCACCGCGGCCGCCACCGCACTCGTCGCGCTCCTGGTCCGTTGGTCGGCGACGGGGGCCCCCGCGCCGGACACTCGACCCTAGGTCGTCGGGCGCCCGCGGGAGAGCTCGGCGATCCAGCGCTCGACGGACTTCTTCCCGTCGGCGGCGAGCGCCTGGGCGCGCGGCGCCTCGCGGGCTTCGGCGAAGATGCGGATGAGCGGCTCTGTACCGGAGGGCCGGAGCAGGACCCAGCCGTCGGGCCGCAGCACCTTGAGCCCGTCGAGCGTGAGGACCCGCGCCCCCTCCTGGGCCAGCTCCGTCGCGAGCCGCGCGATCACCTCGGTCCGCAGATCGGCAGGGCACGCGACCTTCTCCTTCACGAGATGATATTTCGGAAGGTCGCGCATCGCCGCCTCGAGCTCGAGACCGCTCTGGGCGAGGTAATCGAGGAGCGCCGCCGCGGTCATCGCCCCATCTCGGGCGAGCTGGAACGCCGGGAAGATGAGCCCGCCGTTCTCCTCCCCCCCGAAGATCGCCCCCCGGGCCCGCATCTCCCGAGTGACGACCGGCGAGCCTACGCGGGTGTAGACGACCTCGCCACCGAGCGGCCGGACGACGTCCTCGACGCTCTGCGAGGCGGAGACCGGGGTAACGACCACCCCTCCGTGGTGCCGCCGAACCGCTTCCCGGGCGAGGAGGGTGAGGCTCTGCTCGCCGGGGATGAAGCGCCCCGACCGGTCGACGAAGATCGCGCGGTCTGCGTCGCCGTCGTGGGCGATCCCGAGGTCCGCGCCCACGGCGGGGACCGTCCGGGCGAGATCGGCGAGGTTCGTCTCCGTCGGCTCGGAAAGGTGGCCGGGAAAGAGCCCGTCGACGTGGCCGTTCAACGTGACGACCCGGCAGCCGAGCCGGCGGAGGAGGTCGGGGCTCGTCGCCACCGAAGCGCCGTTCCCGCAGTCGAGGACGATCGAGAACTTGCGCCGGGCGATCGCATCCCGGTCGACCTGGGCGAGGATCCCGTCGATGTACCGGCGGGCGCCGGCGGGGTCGGGATGGATCTCGCCGATCCGATCGTACGGGACCGAGCGGCCCTCACCGGCGGCGACGGCCGCCTCGACGGCCTCCTCGACGTCGCGGGTGACCTCGAGCCCGTCGGCGGCGATGAGCTTCACCCCGTTGAACTCCGGCGGATTGTGCGAGGCGGTGATCACGACGCCGAGCTGGGCGTTCAGCGCCCGCACGTTGTACTGGATCGCCGGCGTCGGGAGAAGGCCCACCGGAACGACGGCGTGGCCGGCGAGGGCGAGCGTCGACGCGACGATGGCCGCGAACGGCGGGCTCGAGGTCCGACCGTCCCACCCGACGACGATGGGGGCGCCCGGCGACGCGGCGCGGGCGATCGCCCCCGCGACGGCGGTGACGAACGGCGCCGTCAGGGGACCGCCGACGATCTCCCGGATGCCGTTGGTCCCGAACAGTCGCACAGCGCGGGGGGTGCGCGCGGCACCTTAAGAATTCCTCCGCGCCGGCGTCGGCCGTGGGCGACGCGCCGGACGCGACCCGGACCGCGGCACCCCGATGGCTCGTGGACGAGATGCTCGGTCGCCTCGCCCGATATCTCCGGTTCTTGGGCCACGATACGGAGTACGTGCGCGGCCTCCCCGACGAGGCGATCGGCGCCCGGGCGCTCCGGGAACGACGCATCCTCGTGACCCGGGACCGGCTCCTGAGCCGTCGCACCCCGGGGGCCGTGCTCGTGGAGACCACCGATGTTCTCGAACAGCTGCGCGTCGTGCTCCGATCCTACCCGTCGGCGTCGCGGGAGGTCCGGTTCGATCGGTGCACCCTCTGCAATGGGGAGCTGCGTCCCCGCGGCCCCGCCCCCGAGGGCGCGCTGGGGTCCGGCCCTCCCGATGTACCGCGCTTCCGCTGTGAGGCGTGCGGCCACGAGTACTGGGAAGGGTCGCACACCGCCGCGATCCGGCGTCGCCTCGCCGGGGTCCTGGAGGCTCCCGCATGAGATGCGCCGTGGAGCTTTCCGGGTACAACGTGGCGCTCGCCGAGGCGGAGCTCGAATCGGTCCTGGCCGGGACCGGGGGTCGCCGACACGCCGGAACCCATTGGCCGCAGGCGCTCCGTTGGATCGAGGTCGAGGTCGCCGACGGGACCGAGGCCCGCGCGTTACTCCACCGGCTCGCCCTCGCACACCGGGTCCTGAGCCTGATCGGACCGTTCACCGGTCCGGAAACCGAGCACTGGTTCGCGTCGGCGGGACGGGAGGGGCGGTCGATCTCACTCCGCCCGATCGGCAGGTCGGACCCTCCGCTCGGGCGGGGCGCGCTCGACGCGTTCGCCCGGGCGTTCGTGGCAGCGGGGGGTCGGGTTGACCTGGAACACCCCGACCGACGCCTCTTCGCCGCGCCCGGGGAGGCGGGCTGGACCGTCGCGGAGACCCTCGCCGAGACCGACCGTTGGGCGTTCGGCGAACGGCGGATGCCGAGGATGCCGTTCCAACGGCCGGTGAGCTTGCCACCGCGCCTCGGTCGCGTCGCGGTGAACCTCGCGGGGGTGCGGCCTGGCGACCGGGTCGTCGACCCGTTCGTAGGCACCGGAGCGCTCCTCCTCGAGGCGGCGTACGTCGGGGCCCGCATTACCGGCGTCGACCGGGATCCGGCGATGATCCGCGGGGCGCTCGCGAACGTCACCGCCCACGGGTTCGCGTTCGAGGACCTTGCCGTCGACGATGCGGCCGCCGTGGCCGACCGCTACCGCGGTCCGCCCTTCGATGCGATCGTCACCGATCCCCCGTACGGAAGGGCGTCGAGTTCAGCGGGCGAGTCACCGGCGGAGCTGGTGCAGCGGGTCCTCCCGCGTTGGGCGATCCACCTCCGACCAGAGGGCCGGATCTCGGTCGTGGTTCCCGGCGGGTACGACCTGCTGCCACCGCCGTGGCGGTGCACCGTCTGCGTCGCCGACCGGGTACACCGCTCCCTCACCCGGGAGTTCCGGGTCTACGAGAGAGCGCCGACGGCCGTCACTGGATCATGAACGAGGTGCTCTGGGGCGGGTTCGCGTCGTCGCTGCAGAGCTCGGTGACCGTCACGGCGAGCGTGACCGTCGCCTGTTGCGGGTTCTCATAGATCACGGCGAACGTGCTGGTCGCGCCGGCGGTGATCGTAGAGTACTCCGGCAGCGGGAGCGAGAAGTTGCCCTCGCCCGTGAACGTGGTCCGATTCCCGTTCGGCAGGTCGACGATCCAGGTCGAGTTCGCGAGGTACTGGTCCCGGGCGGCCCCCGTGAGCGGGGGCGTCGTCCCGTTCGCCGACCCGAGGATGACCGAACTCACCGACGCGTTTAGGAGGTAGGCGTGGGCGATGAGGTCCTGATCGGTGACGCCGACGGTGAGGTTCCAGGCAAGCCCGGTCCCGGGGGGCGGGGTCGTCAACGGGCTGCTTCCGGTGTTCTCGAGGGCGAACCCGTTCGAGGGGGTGGTGATGGGGATGACGACGAACCCGCCCACGAGGACCGCGACGGCGAGGCCGCCCACGGCCCACCGTTTCCAATCGAGCCGGGTGAGATCGTTGAGGGGGGGCGGGTGGCGGAGCCCGAGGAGGAGGATCAGGACCGCGAAGATGATCCAGCCGTTGTAGAAGAGGCCGAGGAAGAGGAGGAGCGCGACGGCCCCGTAGCTCACCCACCGGGCCCGGTCGCCGAGGAGCGCCCGGAAGACGTGGCCCCCGTCGAGCTGACCGGCCGGGAGGAGGTTGATCGCCGTGACGAGGATCCCGACCCAGCCCGCGAGCGCCACGGGAGAGAGGTTCACGAACGCGACGGGGACGAACTCGCCGAGCGCCGCCCAGACGAGCGACGGTCCAAAAAGGAAGTTGCCGTAGCTCACGCCGAGGATCGAGGGGCCGCAGTTCGTGATCGAAAGGACCGGGGCGTGGGCGGAGAGGAACATCCCGTAGACGGTGATCGGTAGCGCGAGGGCGAACCCGGCGAGCGGCCCCGACGCGCCGATGTCGAGGAGCGCCTTCTTGTCCGGGATCGGCTCGCGGAGGCTGATGAACGCGCCGAACGTCCCGAAGAGGAGGAACGGCGGCGGGACCGGGATGAAGAACGGGAGCGACGCCTCCACGTGGTGCCGGCGCGCCACGACGAAGTGGGCGAGCTCGTGGCCGCCCAGGATGATCAGGAGCGGCAGCGCGAACGAGACCCCACCGAGGAGGAAGTCGGTTCCCGTGAGCGTCGAGCCGCCGGTGTACGCGAGCCACAGGAAGCTCCCGGCCAGCACCGTGGTCACGATGGTGGTCGCGAGCAGCGCGATGTTGACGGCGAGCCCCCACGACCGGCGAACGGTCCGGCGGGCGACCTCGAGGACGTGTTCCCCGCGCTCGTAGCGGATCTGCGGGATGTAGTACCGGGTCCACAGTTCCTGGCGCAGTCGATCGAACCGTTCCTCGAGGGTGGCGGGATCGACCCGGACGAGGAAGACGACGGAGTTCGGGGTGAGCCGGGTCTCGTAGACCGGAAAGTACGTGGCGACCTCGGACTTCAACCGCTCGAGCTCGGTGCTCGCCGACGACGAGAGCGGCCCGGAGGGTAGACCCATCGCGCGCCCCGGTCAGTCGCCGCCGGCCGACTTGCGGAGCCGCTTCGCTCGTTCCTTCGCCGAGTACCCCGTCGCGGCTTCGAGGAAGCGGTTGTACCGTTGGACCGTCTCTGCCGCGACCTCGGGGGGCACCTGCGGGTTCGTTGCGAGATCGACGACGAGCTCCTTTGCCTCGGGCCACGTCGCGAACCGGGTGACCGCCCCCCACGCGGCGTGCACCGCCTTCTCGTCGCGCGTCGCCGACCCCAGATGATCGCGGCAGATCGCTTCGAGCGCCGGGAGGTTCAGGTTCGCCCGGGCCGCCGGTCGAACGGGGTACCGCTGCACGGAGGCCGTCCTAGCGGGGCGGCCGATTTAAGGGTGTCCGGACAAGGGCGGTGCTAGACGGTCTCGACCTCGAAGAGGACCCGGTATCCGCGCAGCGAGCGGCCGAGTTCATCGATGAGGTCGAGGATCTGTTCCTGGGTCGCCGAGCCCCGCCAGTCGTAGACGAAATCGTAGTTGCCCTGGGTCGGGACGAACCCGAACTCCTGGAGACGGTCGGCCACTTCCGACGGCTTCGCGCCCTCGGACTGGAACGTGACGCGGAGGTACGTCTCCATCGCCGGTCGACCGGCCGCCGAAAGATAACCCTTCGCGGGTCAGGCCGATCGCCGGCGTCGGGGCCACCGCACGCTGTCGACCCAGACCGCTCGCCGGTCCGCGAGCGCGTGGCCGAGACCCTGGGCGAGCGCCCGGGCCGGCGCGAGCGGGAACGGCGGTCCGACGGGACCCCGATCGTCCTCGAGCTGCAGCCGGCCCACCGGTCCGGCCGCCCCGCGACGACGGACCGGTCGGAGCGCGAAGGCGGGGCGGCGACCACGTCGGGGGTGCACGGCGGACCGGCGGGGACGGCTCGGGCGGTAGACCCGGAGCCACCGACCCCCGCGGGGCCACGCTCGCCGCAGCGCGGTCTGGAGGTCGTCGGCGATCTCCCGGGAGAGCTGGGGATCGATTTCCACCCACACCGGATGCGTCGCCCGTCCGGTCCGCGTGACCTCCCCCGCCCGGATCCGGGATGCGCTGAGGGGGCGGAGGTCATCGGCAAGGAGCTGGGGAACGATGACGAGCTGCAGCGGCGGCAGGTCCCGGCGGCGTCGCTCGACGTTCACCCGCCGTGCGCCTTCCCGGGTCTCGTCGGAGACGACCAGCACGTCGATCCCGGGTTCGACGGAACGGCCGTACCCGTCGGCCAGCGGCCCGATCGTCCAGGTCCGACGAGGGTACTCCGCCAGCAGGTAGTCGTGCAGGCGCCTCCGGCGGAGCCGGTACGGCGCGATGGCGCCGCCGTGGGCCTTCGGGTGGACGGCCAGGTAGGCGTCGGTGGTGACCCCGACGGCCACCCGGTCGGCCTCGGCGAACGCTGTTGCGAGGAGGTAGCGGTGGCCGGCGTGGAGCCGGTCGAACGTACCGCCGAGCGCCGCGACGCGGGGTCGCCGGACCACCGGGGCACCTACCGGAGGAAGTTCAGGACGAACACGACGACCACGATCGCCATGAGGGCGTACATGAGGTTCACCGAGTTGCGCCGGGACTGCTGCTGCTGGGCGCGGCGGTCCGCACAGGCGCGGCTGCAGGTCTCCTCGGTGGGACCGCAGACGTTGCCGCACGACTTGCAGTGGTGGTGCTCGTCGGTGGGGCGCATCGGGCCGGCGACCGGCCGCTCGCGGATTAGCCTAACCCGGTGGCGACCCTAGAGCCGTCGCGGCGGCGACGGGGTGAGCCCGAAGAGGACCGCGAGCTCGGCGGCGGCGACGCGACCGGTCACGATGGCGCCGCGCTCGACCCACCGGCGCAGGTTGCGGGGGTTGTCGAGGGCGAAGCCGCTCGACCGCTGGTTCTGCCAGCCCGGCTCGCTCCGCTGCATCGGGAGCGCCTCGCGCCAGACCGACTGGAACCGCGTCGATTGGAACCGGACGAACTCCAGGTCGTCGGAGGCGAGCCCGAGCTCGGGGCCGCCGGACGGCGATCCACCCGACCGGACGCACCGCAGCGCGAGCCGGTGATCGATGAGGAAGAGCCGGGCGAGCTGGGGGGCGTAGAACCGGAACTCGAGTCCGGGCGGGAGCGATCCCCACGACTTCAGCATCGCGGCGAGGAACTCGAGGTCGATGGGATGGTAGTCGACGACCAGGCGAACGCGGCCCCCGCGGGCCACCACGCCCGCGATGGCGTGGGCGACGGCGCCCCGCTGACCCTCGGGGATCAGGTGGGGCATCATGAGCGCGTCGAACTCCTCCTTCGTCTGGTCGGCGAGCGTCGCGATGCCGGTGGCGACGTCCTCGGCCCTGGGGTAGACCCGCACCGCGGGCCACCGGGCCTTCGGCGCGAGAGGGGCGGGGGCCGGCGCCGGGGCGTTGGGGAGGCGGGCGTCGCGCCCGGGGCGCGCGCCTTCGGCGATGTAGTGCTCGCGCAGCACCCGCAGGAGCTCGAGATCGTCGCGCATCACGTTGACCGTCCGCTCGAAGAGACGGCCGATGTCGAGGGGGACGAACCGCTGGGGGCGGGTGGGGGTCGAGTTGACGAGCCCCCGGGCCCGGAGCTTCGAGAGGACCCGGTAGCCCGTTGCGCGGTCGAGGCTCGCGAGCCCGATCGCCTGGCGGGCCGAGAGCGGCCCGAACTTGAGGAGCGTCCGGTAGAGCTGCGCTTCGCGGAGCCCCATCCCGAAGTGGAGGAGCGCGGTGGTGAGCGGGTCGCTCGACGTCTCGCCGTTGCCGATCTTGCCGTCGGGGTCGTCGGGCGGGGCCGAGTTCCCCGGAGGCGTCGGACCGGTCGGCGACGGGATCGGATGCGTGCGGCTGCTTGCGACCATCTTCACTCGACCGGCACCCCGATCGTCTCACCCGAGGGGCGGTTTCCCGGCGCCATCTCGGGGGAAAGGCGACCGTGTCGCGCGGTTGCGTTCACTCCGAGACACGCTTGGGTCGAGTGTGTATAAATACCTACTCATGCCCCCCTTCCGAGCCCCCCGACCCGGGGGGTCCGGACCGCTAGTTCCGGGCGAACGGACGACGGCGCCGGCTCGTCGTACCCTTGGCCGGTTCGTCGGGCTCGTCGTCGGGTTCCGGGGTCGCACGCCGGCGCGACTGGAGGAGACTCGGGAGCGCCTCAAGGCTCGTCGCCTCGTCGGACCGGGGGCCGGCGGCCGTCGCGGCCCGCTGGTCCTGGAGGAGCGCCCGGCTCTCCTCGATCACCCGACGGTCCTCGGTGAGCTGCGAGAGCTGGCGGACGAGGGTGAGCCAGACCCGGCCCTGGTTCGAGATCGCGGTCTCCATCCGGTCCCGGATCTCGTTGAACCGTTCGGCGATCTCGCCATCGATGCGGCGGACCTGCCGTTCGAGGTCCTGCCGGAGCGCCCCGGCCGCCTCGCCACCGGCCGCCGCGGGCACCGAGTTCTCGAGCTCGGTGATCCGGGCCCACGTCTTCCGCACGACGGGGACGAGCCGGTCCGCGAGGATCTGGGCCCGGCGGTCGAGGTCGTCGATCTCGGTCCGGATCGACTCCTCGAGCTTGAGGAGGTCGTCCCGGCGCGATTGATGGGCCGCGTCGAGCCGTTCGAGCCGGTCCGTGGCGAGCTTGAGCTCGGCGCGGAGGCCGTCCTCGCTCTCCAAGAGGCGGGCGTCGACCGTCGCTTGGATCTGGGCCCGCTGGGCCTCGAGGCCCCGGTCGACCCGCTCCCGGATCGTCTGGTCGAACTTCGGCGCATCGACGAGGCGGTTCAGGCTCGCATCGACCTCCCCGCGCAGCCGGGCGAGGAGCTCGAGGTACTTCTGGCGCTCGCGATCGCCATCTTCCCGGAGCTTCTGGTCGGTATACGCCTGCAGCCGGACCTGGAGGTCGGCGATGGCACGGACCTGGGCGTCGGTGAGCTCGCCGCGGACCGCATCGGCCCGTTCGTCGAGCGTCGTGGTGAGCTGCGCGAGCCGCTCATCGAGGAGTCGGGCCAGCTGACCCTGCTCGGCCTCGCGCGCCTCCTGGAGCCGCTGCTGGAGCTCCCGGCTCCGGCCGTCGAGGAGGAGGGTGATCTTCTGGTCGAGGTCCTTCGCGGCCCGCTGCCGGAGCGCTTCGACCTCGGTGAACCGGCCCTCGACGGCCGCCTGGACGTCCTTCCGGAGCGTGTCGCGGAGCGTGGCCTCCCGGTCGTTCACTTCATCGACGTGGAGACCCAGTTGGGCCGCCAGCGACCCCCGGAGCGAATCCTCAGAAGCGGCATACGCGAGCCGGAACTCTTCGGCCAGCTTGTCGAAGTCGGCGCGGAGCCGGGCCACGGCCGCTTCCGCGGCGGCGCGGCCCGACGCGTCGGCCCTCGAGAGGATGTCGGCGAGCTTCGGGTCGATCCGTTCCGCGAACCGCCGGTCGGTGGACCGGGCGACGGCGTCGTCGACGGAGAGCTTCAGCCGGCTCTCGATGGCTCCCTGGTCCCGGGCGGTGCGCTCCTGGAGCGCGGCGACCTGGGCGGTGACCTCGGCGACGACGGTGTCACGTTGGGCCCGGAGCAGGGCGGCGACGTCCTCGCGCGCCTTGGGATCGAGACCGCTGGCGGTGACGGGGATCTTCGCGGCGAGCTCCGCCGCCAACACGTCGCGCTGGGCCCGTAGCAGGGTCGTCACCTCGTCGCGGGCCGCGGCATCGAGGCCCGTCGTCGCGGGGGGGATCTTGGCGGTGAGCTCGGCGGCCAGAAGATCGCGTTGGGCCCGGAGGAGCGCCACCACCTCGTCCCGCGCCCGGGGATCGAGGCCCGCCGTCGGCGGGGGGATCTTCGCCGCGAGCGTGGCGAACCGCCCATCGATATCCCGAAGGAGGTCGGCGGCGATCGCCGCCCGAAGCGCGCTCGTGTCGAGCGCGGCCGTCGGGGGCGCGGCGGGCGAAATGGGTAACGGGGCCGGAGCCGGAGCCGCCGCCGGCCGCGCAGGGGCGATGGCGGGGCTGGGCGGCGGGGGCGCGGCGCTCGCGGGCGCGGCCGGGACCGAGGCGGGGCCGCGCGGGGGCGTTGCATCCGGTGACCGTTGCGCGGCGGTGAGGAGCGAAGGGTCCTCGCTCACGGACATCGGAACGACCTCTCGCTCGGCGGGAGCGGCGGGCATGGCCGACCGCTGGAGCCAGGGCGGGTGCAGTTCCGGCGACGTGACGGCCGCCGTCGCGCCGGCGGGCGGGACGACCAGGTCGTCGCCCGACTCGCGGCGCTCGGGGACCTCGGGAAGCCGCGCCTGGATGTACTCCTGGGCCCGCTTCGCCGTCTCGACGTTGACCGGGACGTGACGACCGCGGGCGCGCTGCAGGAGGAGGGCGGCGCTCTCCATGGCGGTCCCGATCCGCCACATCTCCTTGCGGCGGTCGCGGCCGGCCTGGCGCTCGGGGTCGGCGAGGTGCGGCTTCAACCGCGGCATCTCGACGAGATCGACCCGGGCGACGATCGGCTGGAGCTTCTCGGGCACCCGGTCGCGCACGTACTGGAGGACGAGGGGGGCGGTCTCCTTCGACCCCTTTGCCGCGGGGAGCGGTTGGGTGAGGTCGCGCACGGTGACCGGCGCGCTCTCCCAGCTCCCCATCCGCTTCTCGTGCCGGTCGCCGGACGCCTCGCCCCGGGGGACCCGCATGAGCGCGAGCGCGAGCGGGAGCTGCTCGGTGAACTCGGTCAGGTTCGTCTTCGGCTGCGGGAGGAAGTACGGGAACGCGAGGATCGCCCCGAGGGCGACGAGGGAGGCGGGGAGCGACCGAATGAGGTCGAGGACGACGTGGACCGCCGGCTCCCACTGATCGGCGGCGACGGCGAGGAGCGGCTCGGTGGTCCCCTTGTGGAAGAGGAAGCCCTCGCCGAGGACCTCGTAGAGCCGGGGGTCGGGGACCGGGGGCGGCCGCCCGCCATCGCTCCGGGGTCCGCCCATCGAGGCGTGCCATCGGAGGACCGTCCCCCCGAAGTCGCCCGTCGCGAGGAGCTGCTGGGTGTCGAGGACGAGGGTCTTCATCCCGAGCCGGGGCCGGTCCTCGGTGGAGAGGAACATCCGGCCGACGCACGTGTACCGGCCGCCACAGGCCGGGTAGAGGAAGATGTTCGGATAGTACGAGAGCGGCTGCGCCGGATCCGGGTCCCAGTAGTCGTGGGTGTCGGCGACGTTGACCGTGAGATGGCCCACGATCCGGATCGCCTCCAGGGTGTCGTGGAGCCCGGGGAAGTCCTCGGGGACCGTCGTGTAGCCGGGGCTCTCCGCCTCGTTGTCGACCTGGCGGCACCAGACGACGGCCACGGGCGTCACGCTCGCGGCGGCCGCCGCGGGCACGGGCGCCACGAGCTCCGACCCCCGGGCCCGGGGGGCCGACTCGGGCGCCGCGGGCATCAGTCCCCCTTCGTCGCCCGCCGCTCGAGCACCCGCTCGCAGATCCGGGCGAGGGGGAGAGTCGTGTTGACCATGACCGGCACGCCGAGCCCGGTGCCGGCGCCCTCGCCGCCGTCGTGGCGGAGGAGCGGGTGGCCCTCGCCGGTCGAGACCGCCGACGAGACCAGGAAGACGTCGGCCTTCGCCGAGATGCCGCGGCCGTCCTCGGCCACGAGGATCGTGCCCATCCCCGCGCCGTCGCGCTTCAAGAGGAAGTCGGAGACGTCGAAGGCGCTCTGGAAGCCGCGGTCGTTCACCGCGTGCTCGATCTCGCTGTAGAAATCCCGGAGCTTGTCGGCCTTCGAGACCGCGATCACGAGCGGGATGTTCCGCTGCCGGACGTACCGGAAGACCCCCCGGGCGAGGTTCACCTGCTGCGCCTGGTCCCGGAGCGACGGGAGCGACGGCGAGAGGAGGAGGATGATCCCTTCAGCCTCGTGGACGAACCGTCCAAGGAGAGTGAGCCCTCGGCGCCACAGGTCGCGCCGGTCAGGCCGCCAGCTGTCGAAGTGGGGGATGACCCGGCAGGTCTTCTCGCTCACCTCGTCGTCGGTCGATTCGACCCAGAGCCGGTCGTAGGTGAAGTAGTCCGAGATGATCCCGCCGGCCTCGTCGACGGTCTGGAGCTCCATGGGCCGGGACATGGGCCCGCCGTTGGGGCTCCCGTACCGGAAGTGCATCTTCATCTCGACGAACTGGTTGAACTTCGTCGGGAGCGGGTACTTGGTGAGCACCCCCTGCTCGTCGCGGCCCGCGGCGAGCTCCACCCAGAGCTTCTTCTTGTCGTCCATGGGCCGGTTCACGTAGAACCGGGTCGTCGTCTCCAGCGATCCCTCGGGGTCGGTGGGGTCCGTCGTCTCGTACGTGGTCTCCTCGAGGACCACGTCGTTCTCGAGATCGCCGAAGAGCGGCAGCCCGAACCCTTCCGACGGGGTGGGGAGGTAGAGGATCGGCAGGTTGAGGCCGAAGTGGCCCGAGAGGAAGCGGAAGTACGTCGTCTTCCCCGAAGCGGGGATCCCGACGACGGCGATCCGCGCGCCCTCGGGCGGCTGGGGCTTGGGCGGCTTCTTGGCCGCGCCTTTCGACCGGGTCCGGCTCGACGTCTTCGCTTCGGGCATCGTGACTCCTCCTACCGCATCTCCGCGAGGCAGATCTCAATGAAATCGAGCGCACCCTCGATGGCCGGGTCGCCGGACGGGACCTCGAGGCGCAGGTCCTGGAGCCGGCCGAAGATCTCCTCGACGGCCGATTCGTGCCGCTGGGCGGCCGAGACGCCGTCGTTCTCGCTGAGCCGGGTCAGCTGGTAGGTGCCCCGCAGCTCGATGAGCTTCCCGAAGAGGTCGAGGAGCTGTGCCCGGAAGGTGGGCTCGACGCGCCCGAGCTTCGCCTCGGTCTCGTCGAGGAAGTGGACGAGCGTCTCGGTCTCCTTGTCGTTCTGCATCCGCGCCTGGAGCATCGCGAGCCGCCGGAGGACCCGGCCGCGGCTCGCCGACGGGAGCTTTTCCGCCTCGCCCCACGCGGTCAGGAGCGCGCGCGCCGCCTCCACGATCTCGCCACGGGCAAGGTGGACGCGGGCGAGCCAGTACTCCCCGGTGACGCCCGGGAGGAGCGGCATCGCCCGGCGCAGCCGGTCGAGCGCCGCATCGTAGTCGTGGGCGAGGTACGACTCGATGACCGACCCGAGCGGCCCGTAGCGCTCCCGGAGGTACGGCGGCACGATGCCGCTGGGCGCGGAGAGGACGTCGACCTCGAGCGCCGGACTCGTCTCGTCGAGCGTCGGCTCCGTGGCGGGCGCGAAGTGGCCGGCGAGCCGGGTCACCGTCGCGTGCTGCTGGGGCTCCTTGAGCGCCCGCGCCGCGCTCGCGGCGTGCCGGGCGAGCTCCTCCGGGTGGAGGTTCTCGAGCGACCGGGCGCCCTCGAAGTCGACGTCGAGGAACGCGTAGACCATCTGGGCGAAGAGCTGGGAGCCGGTGACGACCTCCTGATAGGTGAACTGGGGGGGCGCGCCGACCTCCATGGCCCGCGCGCTCAATCCGGCGAGGAAGTTCGACATGCTCGCCGAGTCGACGCCCTTGTCCCGCTCGACGCCCGAGCCGATCCCGATGACCCGGAACGAGAGCTGGGAACCCGGCGGCATGAGGTACCCGACGAGATCGGTGCGGTGGCCGGCGGTGCCCCCCTTCGCCGGGTCGGCGACCTCGAACCGTTGGGAAGCGTTGTCCCACCCGTCGGTCACGAGGACGAGGTTGCCATGGACCCCGTTCTCCGGCGTGCGCAGGAGATCGGCGGCGACGCCGAGGGCGTCCCAGATCGCGGAACGGCCCGACGGGGTGAGCATCGAGATGAGGCTCTCGAGGTACGGGAGGTTGTCGCGCCGGATCTCGGTGAGCGGCACCGCGACGCGGACGTTCTCGGTGAACGTGACGAGGCCAAAGAGCGCGTGCTGGTTCTCCGCGTTCTCCAGGATCCGGTATACCGCGGTCCGGGCCACCTCGATCTTCTGCTTCTCCGGACCCGGCGCGGTGGGATCCGGGAGCGGGGCGAGCATGCTCTTCGAGAGGTCGAGGACGAGAACGTGCCGCTCGCGCACCGGCGGGGCGTACGCCGCCGCGGTCCCCTCGACGTCGGTCATCGTGGAATCGGTCGCCCTCTGGACCGGCGGCTACCCGGTTCGCTCCTGCGCGGCGCCGGGCGAGACCACGACCAATCTCCGGTGAATCGAGTATTTAGTTTTCCTGCCGGCGAGGGCCCCCGACACGGTCGGCTCCGGACCGGCCCGGTCGAGGGCGGCCGGACGCCGGAACCGGGCCCGGCGGCGTCCGCGCTCGGGGTACGCTTATAACCCGCACCCGGGTCGGCGGCCGCGCATGGGCAATATCCGCCAGACGTACATCAAGCGGGTCGCCATCGAGCTGATCCGCCACTATCCCACCGAGTTCACGGGGGAGTTCGCCCACAACAAGCAGAAGGTCCTCGAATTGACCGACCTCGGGGTCGTCGTCGAGGGGAAGATGACGGTTACCTACAAGCAGCTCGCGAATCGGATCGCGGGCTACGCGACGCGCTACGTGAAGCGGCGCCGCGGCGTCTAGCGTCGCGCGGCGCTCAATCGAAGATCTGCAGGCCTTCCTGCAGGTGCGCGAGCTCGACCGACGTCGTCGGTTTGCCGGCGACGAACCCGCGCGAGTTCGCGATGAGGCACGCGCCGACGATCGGCACCCCGAAGTTCGCGGTCGACCGGTGGACGGGTACGGCGAGGGTCTCCTCGATCCGGCGGGATTCGGGCTCGGTCACCTTCGGGTGGACCACGACCCCGCGGTTCGTCGTGATCCCGGCCATGCCGACGGTCCCGAGACCGGCGATCGTGCCGCGCCGGATCGGCACCTTGAGCGCGCGGCCGAGCCGGGCGATGGTCTCGTCGCTGAACTCGGGATGGACGACGGCCCCGTGGTCGTTCACGAGCACGTTGTTGCCAAGCGCGTTCTGCCGGACCCGCACCACGGTGACCGGCGCCACCGACGCGAGCTGGGATGCTTCCACGGGGTCGAGCTCGTCGCCCACCACGACGCCGTTCGCGTTCCCCGCGACGAGGGCGCCCACGATCTCCGAGTCGTGGACCGTCGTGCGGACGGGGCGCACCCCGAGGAGCCGGACGAGATCGCGCTCGAGCCCGCCCGGCGTCGACGGCGGGATCACCACCGACGTCTCGCCGGCGCGGAAGAAGACACCGAGGTACGGGCTTCCCGAGAACAGCGTTCGACTGACGGGCACCCGGCCTCCGGGACGCGGGCGCTACGCCGTTTCCATCAGATCGACCTCGATGAGGCCGTCCTCGAACCGGATCGCCTTCACGCGGACCTTGCTCGGGATGTGCTGGATGCCACGGCGCCAGATGTACTCGTTGAGCCGGGGGTCGATCCACACATCGCTCGCATCGCCCTGCATGTGGCGGGTGATGAACCGGCGCACCGTCTCGAGCGCGTGGCCGGCGCGCCGCCGGCGCGACGGCTGGTGCTGGCTCGCGCGGAGCGGCACGACGAACTCCCGCTCGAGCTCCTCGGTCCGCGGCCGCTCATCGTCCCGTGCCATGGATCCGTCCTAGAGGTGGAGGTGGCCGCGCTTCCAACTGCGGCGCTTCGGATGTCGGGTCACCGTGCGGTTCGTCCGCTGCATCACCCACGACGGGACGCGGCGGTTCCGGCGCACGGCCCGGAAGAGCCGGACCTTCCGTGCGAGGCTCTTGCGACGGTTCGCCATCGGTCCCCCCCGTTCACCGCCGGGTGATATGGATTTCGCGTCGTTCGGGCATGATCCGCTCGAGGAGCGCGCGCAGCGTCGTGTCGTCGACCTGGCGGGCCAGCCGCCCGGCGGCGGCGAGGCTCATCACCTGCTGCTCGACGGCCTGGGCGACCTCGGGCTTCGCGAGCCGGATCCGGCCGAGCCGTTCCCGCGCCTCGGGCGTCAAGAGCCGGCGCAGGACCTCGGCCCGCTCCGCCTCCCGCCGGTCCATCTCGGCCTGCTGGGCCGCCTGGGCGTACGGGTTCCCCTGCGCGGGTGCCTGCATCTCCTGGATCTCCCGGAGCCGCCGCTTGCGCAGTTCGGCGAGTTCCGCGTCGGAGTCGTACGCCGCCATCGGTGCCCGCGTCGCCGTACCGTTCAGAGGTATTTTTGGAGTGCCGGTCGGGTCTTCGCGAGGTCGGTGAGCGCTTCCCGGGAGAGCCGGTCCAGGAGCCGCTGACCCTCGGGGCTCACCCGTCGGCCGCGCTTCTTGAGCGGCTGCAGGAGCCCGCCCTTCTCGAGCTGCTGGACGATCTCACGGAGGATCGCGCGCGACCCGCTCCGGGCGTGGTACGGCGCGCTGCCCCGGTCCCGCTTGCCGCCGTACTCGGCCGCGAGCCGCTCGACGCCGGTCGTGCCGAGGAGCGCCACCTTACGGAGGACCGACGCGCTCCGGAGGTACCACCATTCGGGCTGTGCCGGGGCCCGCTGCTTGTGGACGCCGGTCTTGACGAACCCCGCCCACGGCGGTGGAACGACCTTCTGCTCGTCTTTCAGCACCGCGGCGATCTTCGGGAGGAGGATCGCCGGCGGCACGTCGTTGGTGTGGGACATGAATGCGGCGGCCACTAGGAGGTCGTATTTAAAGTAAGGCTGGCTTTCGAGGTCGATGACCGCCGACCGGGTCCCGCTGCCGCCCACGGGCCGTACCGCGACGCTCGTCCTCGCCTCCGGAGCTTCGGAACGGTTCGGCGGGTTCCCCAAGGCGTGCCTCGACATCGGCGGCGAGCCCGCGGTCCGACGGATCGCCCGGCTCGCGCGCGATGCCGGCGCCTCGCCGGTGGTCGTCGTCGTCGGGCCCCACGCGCCCGAGGTGCGCCGTGCGTTGGGATCCGAGCCGGTCGCGATCGTCGAGAACGACGGATGGGCGGCGGGCCGGACCGGCAGCGTCCAGGCCGGGCTCGAACGGGTGCCCGAGGGCGACGACATCCTGCTCTGGCCCGTCGATCACCCCTTGGTGGGTCCCGAGACCCTCGCCGACCTCGCGGACGCACGGATCCGGGACCGGCTCGCCATCTGGTTCATCCCGGTCTTCCGCGGAGAGTCGGGCCACCCGGTCCTGATCGGGCACGAGGCCCGTTCCGCCGTCGAAGCGCTCGCGCCCGCGACGCCGCTCCGGGCGGTTCTGCCGCACCTGGGCCCGCAGGTCCGGCGCGTCCCGGTCCACGACCCCGGGGTCGTGGCGAACCTCGACACCCCCGAGGCGTTCCGGCTCGCCGTGGACCGGTGGAGGGGAGGATGGACCGTCGGCTGACCCGGGAGGCGCTTCGCCTCCTCGACCAGCACGAGCCGTTCGCCCGCTGCACGGTGGTGCGCACCATGGGGTCGGTGCCGGGGAAGCTCGGGGCGTCGATGCTCGTACGTCGGGGCGGCGCCACGACCGGCACCGTCGGCGGCGCCGCGCTCGAGGAGACGGTCAAGCAGCTCGCCCTCGAGGCGATCGACCGGCAGCGAGGCGACCTCCACGAGTTCGACCTCGCCAGCTGGCGGTCGGGGGGGCTCCCGAGCCTCTGCGGCGGTAAGGTGGCGATCGCCATCGAGTACGTCGCCGCGCGGCCGAACATCCTCCTCTGGGGCGGTGGCCACGTGGCCCAGGCCGTCGCGGCGCTCCTGCCCCCGCTCGAGTACGATCACTCGGTAGCCGACGACCGGCCCGGATACCTCACGCCGGACCGGTTCCCGGCGGCCGAGCGTCGGGTCACGGTCGAGCCTGGTCGGCTCTTCGATGCGTGCGATCCGTCTGTGTTCACCCATCTGTACCTCCTCGGGTACAGCGCGCGAAAAGATGGGGAGGTCCTGGCCTCCGCCCTCGACCGGTTCCCGAACTTCATCGGCCTCATGGCGAGCGCGTCGAAGCGCGCCCACCTCTTCGCTGACCTACGGGCCCATGGTGCCACAGAGGCGGCCCTCGCTCGCGTCCACGTCCCGGTCGGCCTTGCGATCGGCGCCGAGACCCCCGCGGAGATCGCGGTGAGCGTGGTGGCGGAGATCGTCGCCGGCCGCCACCCCCCGCCGGTCCCGGCGGACGCGGGGGACCTCGCCCGCGACGGGGTCCCGCTCCCTCGCCGACCGAAGCGCTCCCGGGCGGTGCGGTAGCCCCGCCCGCGGACCGAACCTGCGCCCACAAGCGGATATGGTCGCTCGGTTACCGCGCGGCCGTGCGACCCACCGTGGAGGGGCGGCCGCCGTCGGGCGGGCGAGGGGGCCCCGCGACCGCATGAACTTCGAGTTCGCCCTCGTCGCCATCGACCAGCTCCGGATCCATGAGCTCGTCGAGGACGACAAGGTCGAGGAGGTCCGCCGCGACATCGCCCGGCGCGGCCGCGTCGCCGAGCCGCTCCTGGTGGACCGGGACGCCCTCGTCGTGCTCAACGGTCATCACCGGCTCGCTGCGCTGCGGGCTCTCGGGGCCCGGTGCGCTCCGGTCTTCCTCGTCGCGTACGCCGACCCGTCGATCCGCGTCGAGCGGTGGTCGCCGGGACCGGCGATCTCGAAGGACGAGGTCATCGCCCACGGCCTCGCCGGGGACCCGTACCCGCCGAAGACCACCCGGCACCGGCTCCTCGAGGAGCCGCCGTCGCGGTCGACGGCGCTGGCGGAGCTCACCGATGGCCGACCGCCGGGCCCTTAGTGGGGGGGGTCGGCCGGCCCCGCCGGCGACGCCGTCGCGTCCGGCACCGGGTACGGGAGCGGCCAATCGCCCTCGGCGAACCGGCGGATGGCCTCCATCAGGAGCCGGCGTTCGAGCGGTCGGACCTTCGCCTGGAGCCCTTCCGCGGTCTCGCCCGGGGCGACGGGGAGCTCCTCCCGGAGGAGTACCGGCCCGCCGTCGAGCGCCTCGGTGACGAGGTGGACCGTCGCCCCGCTCACCGTATCGCCGGCGGCGAGGACCGCGGCATGGACCCGGATCCCGTACATCCCCCGCCCTCCGTGGCGGGGCAAGAGCGCCGGATGGACGTTGATGATCCGGCCACGCCACCGGGCGAGGAGGGGGGTGGGGACCACGGCGAGGAAGCCGGCAAGCACGACGAGCTCCACGCCCCGGTCGAGGAGCAACCCGTCGACCTCCTTCGCCCACGTCTCGACGCTGACGCCATGGATCGGCCGCACCGCCGTCGGGAGCCCGCGGTGGCGCGCAAGCTCCACCCCCCCGGCGTGGGGGCGATCGGCGAGCACCAGGGCGATCCGGGCGGGGAGGTGGCCGCCCGCGATCGCCTCCGCGACGGCGTCGAACGTGGTCCCGGGGCCGGAGAGGAAGACCGCGATCGGGAGGACCCGGCCCATCGTGGGGCGCACCGGGCCGGCTTAGAATACGGTGGCGGAGGTGAACCGGAAGTCGCGGGTGAGGAGCGCGGGGGTGGTCACCGCGGCGAACCCGCGCTCGTCGCCGACGCGTTCCCGCGCCCGGCCGATCTGCTCGATCCCGGCGAGCGCGCCGAGCACGCTCTGGGTGAACCGGAGGTTCCGGACCGGCGCGACGATCTCGCCGTCCTCGACGAGGTACGTTCCGTCGCGGGTCATCCCGGTGATGATCGACCGCGACGGGTGGACGATGCGGACGTAGTGGAACCGGGTCACGACGAGCCCGCGCCGCATCGACCGGATCATCTCGGCCTCCGTCGCGTCGCCGGCGCCCACGATCATCTGGCATGGCGACGGGCCGTACTCGCCCCATGGTGACTCGGGCGGCATGCCGTGGCCCGTCGTCGTCGCGCCCAGGCGCCCGGCGGTGACGAGGTCGAGGGCGGGACCAGCGGCGCGGCCGTCCTCGATGAGCGGGGTCCGGCGCTTCGCCGCCCCTTCGTAGTCGATCGCCTGGGGGAGCGAGAGCGGCGACCGCCCGTCGTCGGTGAGCTCGAACGACGGGGGGACGATCCGCCGGCCGCGCCGCTTCGCAAGGCAGCTCCACCCCTCGAGCTCGCCGTGGCCGTTGAACCCCAAGTGGCCCAGGAACCCGACGAGCTCGGCGGCCGCCGGGACCCGCAGGACGACGGGGTAGCGCCCCGGCCGGATCGACCGCACGGGCGCCGTCGGGACCCGTCGAGCCGCGACGCGGCCGAGCCGGCGGGGATCGAGCCGGGTCGCGTCCCACTCGGACCCCTCGGCCCAGCCGGAGACCGGCGGATCGGTGTCGAGCCGCTCGACGAGGACGCTCGCCTCGGCCGCCGTCCGCTCCGTCGAGCGTCGGAGCCCGGACGAATTGAGCACCGTGATCGATTCGGCCCCGACGTGGACCGCCCCGGAGACCCGGGCGTCCGGCACCTCGGCCCGGGCCGCCTCGATGGCGGACGCGGCGAGCCGGGCCGCCGCATCGACGCTGAGCCGACGCGTCGCCGCGGAAACCGCGACGGGGGCGATCGTGCCATCGGGTTCCGGGAACCCGGGGAACTTCGGTTCGCGGGGGGCGACCCGAGCTAGGGCGAGCGCCGTCGCGGCGAGCGAACCGATGCCGGCATCGGAGAGGTCCGTGGTGGTGGCCGTCGCGATCCGTCCGTCGGCGACGACCCGGAGCGACACCGTCGCACCGGACTCGACGTGGGGCTGGTGGATCCAGCTGTTCGCGAACCGCATCGTCCGCCACGACGACCGGTGGAGCCGGGCGTCGCCGGTCACCCCGGCGGGGAGCGTCCCAAGCGCATCGGCGAGCCGGGCGATCGGGTCCGGGGTCGGCCTCGTCATCCCCCCCGGACCCGGACGTTCTGGAAGCGGGCCGCCGGCGCCCCGTGGCCGACGCGGGCCACCTGGCTCGGTTGGCCCTTGCCACAGTTCGGGACCCCCCAGAGGTGGTACGTGGACCGGTCGCCGACGGCGTCCATCGACGCCCAGAACGCGGGGGTCATCCCGGCGTAGATCGGATTGCGGACGAGCGGCCCGAGCTCGCCCCGGACGATCCGACGGCCGATCTCGGTGCCGAACTGGAAGTTGAGCCGCTTATCGTCGATCGACCACGACCGGTTGGTCTCGAAGTAGACCCCGTCGGCGATCCCCTCGAGCAGCTCGTCCATCGACGAGCCGCCCGGGAGCAGATCGACGTTGGTCATCCGGATGAGCGGCATCCGGTGTGCGCCTTCGGCCCGGGCCGTTCCGCCGGACCGGGGGAGGTCGAGCCGGGCCGCGGTCTCCCGGGAGGTGAGGAACCCGGCGAGGAGACCCCGGTCCACGATCGTCGTCTTCGCCGCGGGGACCCCTTCGTCATCCCAGCCGAACGTGCCGAGGCCACCGGGTTCGGTCGCGTCGGCGACGATCCGCATGAGCGGGCTCCCGTAGCGCAGCGTCCCCCGTCCTTCGGGGGTGAGGAACGACGTGCCGGCGTACCCGGCTTCGAACGCCAGGATCCGGTCGAGCTCCGTCGCGTGGCCCACCGATTCGTGGACCTGGAGGGCGAGCTGATCCGACGCGAGCACGATCGGGAGAGTCCCCGTCGGGCAGGCCGGGGCGCGCAGGAGCGCGACGGCCTCGCGGCCCACGGTCGGTGCGAGGCTCGGCAGATCGAGCGCCGCGATCCACTCCCAGCCGGCCTGCCGGAAATCGCCCCCGAACGACGTGGGGCCGCTCCGCCGCTGGACCTCGCCGTTCGCGACGGCCGTCGCATCGATGCCGGCGCCCACCTGGACGATCGTCGAGGTGTACCGGGCCCCTTCCGACGAGGCGAACCACTTCGCCTCCTTCCACGCATGGAACGACGCGTGGCCGCTCTTCACCTCGGGGCCGGTGTGGAGCGCCCGTTCGGCGGCCGTCAGCATGGCGAGCTTCTCGGCGAGGTCGACGGCGAACGGGTCGCGTTTCAGCCGGGTCGCATAGCGACCGTGGGCCGGGCCGTGGGCGTCGACGACGGCGATGGGAGCGCGGGCGGTCCGGGCCGCCGAGCGGGCGGCCCGGTCGGCGTCGCGGGCGGCCGACCGGGCGCCGGCGGGCGTGAGGTCGGCGGTGGTGGCGAACCCCCACGCGTTCGCGCGACGCACCCGGATGCCGAGCGCCTGCCGGGTCGACGCGGTGAGCGCGCTCGCCTCGCCGTTGCGGACCGCGAGGTGCTCGTACCGCTGGGGCGCGACGAGCCGGACTTCGGCGGCCCGGGTCCCCGGGGTCAGCGCCGCGTCGAGCGCCGCGTCCAGGAGGTCGTCCAACGAGAGACCACCTAGAGCATCACACGGAGCCCGAGTTTCTCGGTGAGCTCCTTGTACCGGTTACGGATCGTCACCTCGGTCACGCCGGCGACCTCGGCGACCTCGCGCTGGGTCCGCCGTTCGCCGCACTGGACCGAGGAGATGTAGATCGCCGCGGCTGCCACGCCCGTGGGCCCGCGGCCGCTCGTGAGCTCGCGCTCCGTCGCTTCCTTCAAGATCTCGTTGGCCCGGGTCTGGATCTCGCCCTTCAACTTCAGCTCCGAGCAGAACCGCTGGATGTAATCCTGCGGCCGTGTCGGCATGAGCTTCAGCTTGAGCTCCCGGGTCATGAACCGGTACGTCCGCCCGATTTCCTTGCGGCCGATCCGGGACTTGCTCGCGATCTCGTCAAGGGTCCGGGGAACGTTGCACTGGCGGCAGCTCCCGTAGAGCGACGCGGCGACGACCCCTTCGATCGAACGGCCCCGGATCAGGTTGCGGTTGACGGCCTTCCGGTAGATCATCGCCGCCGTCTCGCGAACGTTCCGGGGGAGCGCCATCGACGAGGCGATCCGGTCGAGCTCGGCGAGGGCGAAGGCGAGGTTGCGTTCCGTCGCGTTCGAGACCCGGATGCGGCGCTGCCACTTCCGAAGCCGGTAGAGCTGCGCGCGGTTGCGCGTCGGTATCGACTTCCCGTACGGGTCCCGGTTCTTCCAGCCGATCTCCGTCGAGAGCCCCTTGTCGTGGATGGTGAGCGTCGTGGGCGCGCCGGTCCGGGTCCGCTTCTCGCCCTGCTCGGCGTCGAACGCGCGCCACTCCGGCCCCTGGTCGATCATCGCCTCTTCGAGGACGAGACCGCACTCGTCGCAGACGAGTTCGCCGCGCTCGTAGTCCCGGGTGAGATGCGTCGAACCGCAGTTCGTGCATCGGGTGGGTACCGCGAGGTCGGTGGTCCGCTCAACGGGTTTGTCGCCGTTCGGCGTTGCCTCACCGTTGGCCATGTTGGATCCTCCTGCCCCCCACGAGCGTCGCGCCGATGAGCGCCGCCCCGTCCGCCGGTCGCGGCGGGTGGGGCAGTCGGACCGTGAGGTACGGTCGCTCCACCGGTCCGAAGACCCGGGCGACGGTGCCTCGCAGCGTGCCCGTCCGGTCGGTGACCGGCGTACCTTCGGGCACGACGTCGCGACCGGCGGCCCGCACGGTCACCTGACCTGTTGGCGTGATCGCGAGCACGGTCCCGACAGCGCGTTCGGGTCGTTCGACGCGGTCCGCAGGGGGAGACAAGTGGTATAAACGATTTGCGATAGGTATTAAAGACTTACGGTCCGCCGCGGGCGCGGGTCCGGGGGCGACCGGCCGTCACGGCGCCGACTGCGGGCTCCGGCTCGTCTTCGGCCGGCACCGGTTCGTCGCCCCGATTCGCGCCGCCCGCGGGCCGGGGGTCGAGCCCCTCGCCATCGGGGAACGGGTCGAGCGCGTCGGCGTTCCGCTGCCGCTCGCGGGTGAGCCGATCGACCTCGCTCCAGAGCTCCTCGATCTCTTCCTCCGGCGTGCCGAAGCGCCGGTCCTCGGAGAGCGCCGCGCGCACCTGGGTCATCAGGCGGGCTGCGGTCTTCGCGTTGTGCGCCCGGCTCTTGATCCGCTGGAGCCGACGCGCGAGGTTCCGCGCTTCGACAAGGATCTCCTCCTCCTCATCGCTCGGGAGCGCCGCGGTGGACGGCGCCCGGGGGACCCGTTTCACCGCGGTCCGCGCGGCGACGAGCGCGTGGCTCATCGCGACGGGATGCTGGTCCTGGATCGCCTGGAGGAGCTTCGAGAACTCCTCGACGACCGGGCGCACGTCCTCGCCACGGTCCCGGGCGGCCCGGATCGATTCGCCCAGCTTCTGGGCCTCGGCGACGCAATGCTTCGGGATCGCGTCGCTGAGCACCGCCACGGCGAGGGAGGCGCTCGCCGCGGAGCGGCTCAGGAGCGCCGCCGAGAGCGGGGCCGAACGCAGCTGCTGGCGGGGGTCGCCGACGCGCTGGGTGAGGTGCTCGACGTCGAGACCGATCGATGCCGCGAGGGCGCTCAGCTCGTCCCGCCGGTCGAGCGACTGCTTGATCCACGTCCAGTCGCGGGCGGCGACGGCGTAGAGGCTCTCCGAGCGCTTCAGGACCTGGAGCGCCTGGTCGTGGGCCCCCTGGGCGGCGAGCTCGAGGACCGCCCGGCCGATGGACTCCGACGGGAACGGGAGCCCTTCGGCCTCGAGCTCGCGGCCGCGCGTCAGCAGCGCCTCGAGCCGTTCGCGGAGCGGATCGGCTGCCGGCGGGGCTGCCATCGTCGCTCAGCCCCCCGGCGTCGGTTCCGTCGAGAGCGTCTGCATGAGACGGGAAAGGGTCTGGTCCGCTTCCTCGAGCTTCCGGGCCCGGAGGAGCTCCGTCGCCCGACGGATCTCGCTCGCCGCCTCGAACGCGACCTCGCTCTCCGGGGGGAGCCCCCGGACCCGAGCCGCTAGGCCCCGCGCCTTCGCTAGGAGCCCTTCGAGGGCGCCGTCGTCGGGCGCCGGGGGTCCGGCCGGCGCCCGCGCCGCCACCGGGACCGGGGGCGTCGCGGTCTCGAGCGATTCGATCATCTCCCGGAGCTCCCGCAGCCGCTGCGTCGCGTCGGCGAGCCGCCCCCGGCGGAGCGCACGCATGGCGTCGGCGTGGGCGAGCTTCACCGGCCGAGCGGGCGCGTGATTGTCCGGCCACTTCTGGAGCGTGACGGCGTGCCGGTTGAGCTCCTGCTCGACGGGTGGGGCGAGCGCCTCGTGGAGCATCATGAGCGCCCGGGCCGCGACCTGGGACGCTTCGTCCATCCGCTCGCTGGTCACGTCCTCGTCGGCGACGAGGGCGCGGGCCCGCCCGATATCGTCGGCGACCATGGGGAGCTCGAGTCCGAACGCCGTCGCGGCCTCCTGCAGCTGTTCGATCTGGGCGAGGAGGTCCCGGAGCCCTTTCCAGTCGCCTTCGACCCGGATGAGCCGGTCGCCGAGACCCCGGAGCCGGCGCAGCGCCGGGGCGCGGTCCACCTGGGCCGCCTCGGACCGGAGCTGGGCGAGGTCGGCCGCGACGGCGAGACGGATCCCGCCGGCCTCCAGCCCCGCGACGCGATCCTCGACCTCGCGGATCCGGGCTTCGAACAGCTGGTCAGTGAGCCGGCCCAACCGGGCATGGGCCTGGCGGAGGATCCCGAGCGCCTCGACGACCCGGCCGTCAGCCTCGGTGAGCGCGGCTTGGCGGAGGTCGGCGGCGATGCTGAGCCCGTCGCCGCCCAGTTCGAGCAGCGTCGCGAGCTCCCGGTCGATCTGGCGGGCCACCCGGTCGCACATCGCGGCCTGGGGGTCGGGTGGCGCAGGCGCGGGTGCTTCCCGGGGTCGATCCTCGTCGGGCTCGACGACGGGCGAAGGGTCGGCCACCGCTTTGAGCGCATCGAGCGCCAGACCGGTCGGGAAGCCGCACTCCCCGCACGCCGCGGCCTGGGGAGCCAACGGCTGCTCGCAGATCGGGCACGCAGACGGCATCCGGAACGCTGTGACCCGATGCTCTAGGGCGGGGGGGGCCCTTTAACCTCTCGCCGCGCCGCGAGCGAACATCCCGCGTCGCATCGGGGGCCGCAACATCGAAATCGCGGGCGTCGATGGCCCCGCACCATGCCCCTCTGTGATGAGGCCCACCGGATGCTCGACCCGCTTGCGAACGGTCCGGTCCAGGTGAGCCGGCTCCCGGCCTGGACCCGGATCAATGGTCGCACCGCCTGGTGGGTCGCGAAGGGCCCGCTCGATCGCCTTCCCGAGTCGTGGCGAGCGTTCCACGCCGCGGTCGGTCAGGCGCGACCGGGGGTGCCCGATGGGCCTCCGGGCGACGTCTTCGTCTGCCGACCGGAGGATCATGCGGCCGACGGCCAGCGGGACCTCCTCACGCTACTGTACGTACCCTTGCGCTAGGTTCACGCGCCGGCGGGGAAGTCGACCGCCCGGATCAGCCGCCGGAGAAGGTGGGGATGACGGTCAGTTCCCTATCCTCGTCGAGCGGTTCGTCGAGCGGCAGGGGCGTCGGTCCGTCGAGGACCGCGCTCCCCTCGGGAGCGAGCTCGAGCCGTCGGAGGGCGGCGCGCACCAGCGTCCCCCGAGGGACCGAGACGGTGCGGCGTTCGGTCCGACCGGACCGTTCGATGACGAAGGTGACCGACACCAGGGCGGGGGAGGCGCTGAGGGGGAGAGTCTCCGGCCGACCGGGGGTGGCCCGGGCGCCGTTTGAACTCCCGCGATGCATACGCACCACCAGATCTCGAATCTGGCGCCTTGGCCGAGCTAGGCTACCTCAGCACCGGCGCGGCCGATGGGGATGGCCCATAAGAACGTGCCGAACGGCGCCGCTACCGGCGCTCGACGGCGCGCTTGAGCCGCGTGATCGCGTGGATCGGGTACGGGTCCGCATCGGCGGCTTCCGCGAGGGCGAGGCTCACGTGGTCGCCGAAGCTCACGCCGGTGAGGAGCGCTTCCAGCTTCTCGTCGGCGTCGAACGCCTGCCGGACGACGGCCACGCGGCGTCGCTTGAGGAGCGTCTCGAGGTACGCGATCCCCGGGGCGATCGACGGGCTCTGTCCGGCCCATTCGAGGATCACGACGGCCCAGCGTCGGGCGTCGGCCGCGGGGAGCGCGTCCCACCCGACGATCGCGTTGTGGAAGACCTCGGGGAACTGGTCGAAGTGGGCGAGCCTCTTCGCGTTCTCCTCGATCTGGGTCGACCATCGGCGGGCGAGCGCCGCGAGGCTCACGTCGGCGTAGATCTGGGGGGTGCGGGCCCCGATCGTCCGGGCCATCCGGGCCGGGGCGCCCCGCTCCGATGAGAACTCGGCCTGCACCGATTCGACACGGTCGGCGGCGCGGTGGAGCCGCTCGTCGTTCGACTCCGGGAAGAAGGGATCAAGGAGGCCGAGGAGGCCGCCGATCATGTACCCGACGGCGGCCCGCGGCGGGAGTCCGGGGGGCAGCTGCAGGTGGGGGACGTGGTCGTCGTGGGCCCGCTGCGCGAGGGCGCCACCGGAGGTGAGGACGACGCGCGTCGCGCCGCGGCGACCGGCTTCGTCGTACGCGGCGAGGGTCTCCCAGGTGCTGCCCGAGTAGCTCGCGAGGATCGCGACCGACGCGTTGCCGACCGATCGGGGCAGGGTCGGACCCCGGGCGACGTCGAGGGCGACGTCGACCTCGGGCTCGGTCACTGAGCGGAGGAGATCGGCGGCGATTGCCGAGCCCCCCATGCCGACGACGACGACCCGGCGGGCGGTCCGGGGGAGCGCCGCATCGAGCTCGCTCGCGGAGGTGAACCCGTCGCGCAGCTGGTTCGGCAGCTGCGTCGCGAGCCCCCGCATCTGGGCGAGCCCCTCCGGCTTGCGCACGGCCATCGGACGCGCGTGGGGCCGGCGCGTATTTGGGGTTGGGGGTGGCGCGGCGCGCCCGGACGAAACTCTATCTTGCGTGGCGGTTCTTTTACGAGACGGGACGGGCGCCCCCGTCCGTCGGACTCGGAACGGTGAGCGAGAAGTCGTCGTCGCCATCGTCCGCCGCGCCCGAGGCGAGCGGGCGGCTCTCGACGGGCGTCCCCGCCCTCGACACGATGCTCATGGGCGGCCTCCTGCCCGGGCGCCCGTACCTCATCGTCGGCCCGTCCGGGACCGGCAAGACCACCCTCGCGCTCCAGTTCCTCCTCGAGGGGATCCGGCGGGGCGAGCCGTGCCTCATGCTCACCCTCGAAGAGCCACCGAACGAGATCCGGCTCAACCACCGGGAGCTCCAGCCGATCCTGGAACGGGTGTTCGTCTTCGACGCGATCCCCGACGTGATGCGGTACGAGCGGGCGCCGTTCAAGGACATCGCGGCGGTGCGCGAGTCGGTGATGTTCGAGTCGGTCCCCCTCGAGATCCGGAAGACCGCCGAGCTCACGAGCGTCGAGGTCACCCTCACGGCGCTCGAGCAGACCTTGAAGTCCGAGCTCGCTCGGCGCAACTACAAGCGGCTCGTCGTCGACTCGCTCACCGCGCTCCAGTACTTCTGCATGAAGGGGCTCGACGAGGTCCTCGGTGCGCAGACGTTCCTCCGCTTCCTCTCCGACCTGCACCTCACCACGGTCCTCACCGTGGAATCGCCCCTCGAGGACGTCGAATCGCCCGAGCGGCTCCTCGCGCGGGGGGAGATCCGCATGTTCCGCTGGGAGCTCGAAGGGGTCACCGTCCGGGCCATCGGCGTCGAGAAGCTCCGCGGGAGCCAGCACGATATCCGGCTCCACCCCTACCGCATCTCGCCCCGGGGCATCGACATCAACCTCGGCGTGACGATCTCCCGCGATACGCGCCGGGTGCTGCCGGCCGACGAGCTCGGGCTCGGCGCCGTCGCGCCGGGGTCTCCCGAAGCGGAGACCGGACTTGATGCGCTCGAGCAGGACGCCACCGACCTGGCGGCGATCGGCGTCTCGCCCGCCTCGGTGCTCGCCGCGATCGAGGCGGCGCTCAAGGAGGCGCGATCGGAGCGCCTGGAGACGGCGCTCACCGAGATCGGCCGGGCGCGTGCGCTCGTGCTCACCCTGTTCCAGGAGTACCGCGAGGGCCCCGGCGCCCATGACGTCACGGCCGCGGCGCGTCGGTTGAACGAACGATCGGCGACGGTGCGCGCCGGCGTCCCGCCGATGGTCGCCCCGGAATCGACGCTCCTCGTCCCTGCGCTCGAGACCCTCTCCGCCCGCCTTGAGCGGGCCGCGGAGCGAGAATCGGCCCGGCTCTCGGAGCCGCCGGCCCCGCCCGCGGCCAAGGTGATGTCCCCCGGCGCGGGAACACCGCTTGCGGGGCCGGCGCCACCGCCGCCCCCACCGCCCATCGCGTCGGACGCGGCCCCACCGGGGCGTTCGCCGTCGACCGGCGCGTCGGCGATCGAGCAGCCGCCGTCACCCCCGACCCCTTCCCCACCGGTCACCCCGGCGCCCGCCCTCGTACCGGTCGAACGGCCGGCGGCGAGCTCCCCCCCGCCCTCTCCTGGGGGCACCCCGGCCGCATCGACCCCCAAGCCGGCGACCCGACCCGGTACCGTACGGGGCCTGTCGACGACCGAACGGCCGTCGGGCGCGCGGGGACGGTCCGCCGACCGTGAGCCGCCCTCCCCGCCCTCACCCTCGTCCGCTCGGTCCGGCAGCCGGCCTCCGTCGGGCGAACCCACCGCCCTCCTCGCACCGCCCGGACCTCCGAAGGTGTCCCCGGACCGGAGCCCTCCGCCGCTGCCGACGCGGCTCCCCCGGGAGGAGGGACCCACGGCGGTCGCGCCGTCGCCTCGGGCCGAACCCCCCCCGACCGTTCCGGAAACCCGGCAGCCCCCGATGCCCACGACGGTCGCACCACCGTCGCCCGCGCCCTCCGCACCCTCTCCCGTCGCCATCGAACCTCCCGCACCCGTTCCGACCGTCATGGAACCGGCCCCCGAGGCGCCGCCGGCCACACCGGCTCCAGCGGCCGCTCCGGCGCGCGCTCCGCGCAAACCCCGGTCCCCTTCCGCGACGACCCGACGTCGCAAACCCAAGGCGGCGCCCGGCGCCGTCTCGGATCTGAAACCGGCGCCCGAGCCAGCATCCGTTCCCTCGGCGGTGTCAGCACCCGCACCGGTCGCGGCCGAGGGGCCGGCTCCGGCCGAGTCACTCGCGAGCGCCCCGTCCCCCCTTCTCGCGGCCCCCGCCATCGCCCCCACCGTCGCTCCCGCCGCCCCCGCCATCGCTCCGACGGCCGAGGCCAAACCAAAGAAGCGCCGAGCTCCGACCCGGCGCAAGGCGCCGACGGTGACCGCGGTGCTCGCGGTCTCGCCGCCGCCCAGCGATGCTGCCCCTTCCGCCGGGACACCCGCCGACGCTCCACCGGGCGGTGCGGCCGGCGAGGCGGGCGGCTCGACCGCCGCCCCCGATGGCTCGTCGAGGAGCCCGACGGAAGGCGCCTCCGCCCCGCCGACGCCGAGCGGGGACGATAGTCCGTGATCGCGCTCCCCCGCGTGTCAACGGGCGTCCCCGGCCTCGACCGGATGCTCGGCGGCGGGATCGTCGCGGGCCGTCCGTACCTCGTCACGGGCGGGACCGGCAGCGGAAAGACCCTCCTCGCCCTGAGCTTCCTCCTCGAGGGTCTGCGCAATGGCGAGGAGGTCCTCCTCGTCGCCGTCGATGAGCCGCCCCAGGAGATCCTCGAGAACGTCCGCTCGTTCGGCTGGGACCTCTCGGCCGTCTCGACGCTCGACGCGAACCCCGGAACCCGGGCGATCCGGCGGATGCACGATGTCCAGGAGATCCGGGCGCTCGCCGACCTCAAGGCGATGCGGGACCTCACCGCCGACTCGCGGAAGAGCACCGAGGGCGACGACATTTCGATCCAGTCGATCCACCTGAAGCTGCGCCAGCAGATGGCCGGCCGCCGGTTCACGCGCGTCGTCGTCGATTCGATCACGTCCATCCGACGGTTCGCCCTCAAGGCCGCGACCGATTCACAGGCGGAGCGGACCGAGATCCAGTCGCTCCTCCGCTTCCTTTCGGAACAGGAGGTGACGACGCTGATCACCGCGACGCCCGCGAACCCCGGCATCCTCTCGCCCGAGGAGATCCTCACCCGGGGCGAGGTGCTCCTCACCCGGAAGTGGGTGGGGGACCGGTCGGTCCGTCAGCTCAAGATCGTCCGGATGCGTGGGACCGCCCATGATCCGGAGCGGCGCCCGTTCACGATCACGTCGAAGGGCCTCGTGGTCGGGTAGCGATCGCCACGCGCGCGTAGACCTCCCGGTGCCGCTCCGCCACCGTTCGCCAGGAGAACCGGTCGAGCGCGTCGGCCCGGGCCGCCTCGCCCATGCGTCGCCGCGCCGTGTCGTCCGCGAGGAGCGCTCGCGCCCCCTGGGCCAGCGCGGCCACGATCCCCTGGGCGTCGGCGGTCGGCGCCGCCACCACGCCGGTGGCCCCGGGCCGGACGAGGCCGTCAAGCGGCTCCGCTCCGAGGACGGGGAGCGCGGCGGCGAGCCCCTGCAACACCACGCCCGGCAGCAGCTCGACGGCGCTCGGATGGACGAGGAGATCGCTCTCGGCGAACGCGCGTTCCAGGGTGGGGCCATCCACCTCGCCCGCGAGGACGACGTCGTCCCCGGCGGCGCGGACCGCCTCGGCGTACCCGGGATCGGGGGTCGGCCCGATGATCGTGAGCCGGACCCCGAGCCCCCGGAGCGCCGCCGCGGCGAGCTCCCACCGCTTGATCGGGCTCACGATACCGACGCCGAGCGCGCGATGGCCGGTCCGGCGGGCCCAGTCCGGTCGGAAGCGGTCGGCGTCGACCCCGATCGGGATCGTGGTGAGCTGGGGGAGACCGCGACCCGCGAGTTCGCTCCGGATGCGGGCCGCCACCCGATCGGTGAGGGCGATCGTCGCCGGCGCACGGCGGACCGCCCGCCGCTCCCACCACGCCCCGAGCCGCTCCCGGACCCCCTTGCGCACGAACCAATGCCGGGAGTGCGTGGTATAGACGAGGGGCCCGCCGCGGGCGATGAGGCGGTTCGCCACGATGGGCGTATGGGCGTGGAGCACATCGAACGACGCGCCGTGGAGCCGTCGGCCGAGGGTGAGCGCGAACCGGTACTCGTCGAACCCCCGGCCGTGGCCGGGGTCGTTGACGATGGTGACGTCCTCGCCGACCGCCCGGAGCGCGTTCGCGAGCTCGGCGATCGTACGCTCGACGCCGCCGTAGCCGACGGGCGGGATGGGCCGGACGCCGGTCCCGATGATCCCGATCCGCATCGTCGTGGGCACCGGCCCCGGTGTAAAATCTCCTCGGCCAGGCCCGGAGTCACTCAGTCGGCGTCGGCGCCGCGCCGGCGGAGTCGTCGCTCGGCTTCGCTCCGGAAGCGGGGGTCGACGTAGACCGACACCGCCCGGAGCGACGGCGGGCGACGGGTGAACGATTCCCACACCGGGTCCCGCGCGAACGGATGGGTGATCCGCGCGCCGTCGAGGATCCCGACAGCGCCCCAACCGGCCGGGTCGCCGTCCCGGGACTCGAGCCCGGCGAGATCGAGCAGGACCGCCCCCGGGGGCGCGCCGAGCCGGGCGGCGACCCGGTCCTCCCACGCGCGTCGCTCCGGTGGATCCCGTCGGAGTCTCCCGAACCGTCGCCGGTCGGCCGCGTCGACGACGGTCCAGCTGTGCGCCCGTTTGACGAGCCGCCGCGCGGACAGGTTCCGCGCCGCTTGAGCGGGGTATCCCCCCATCTCCTCGAGGCGGACCAACAGCTCGCCGTCGGTACAGCGGAACCACGGACCGACGGTGGCCGGGAATCCGGGGGCGCGCTCGACGGCGGCCTGCGCCATCACTTCGGCCGCCCGGACGGTCTTGTGGTAGTACACCGAGGCGTACATCAGCGCCCGACCGACGAGGAATCCCTCGACGGCGCTCCGCCCCTTCTCCGCGAACGCCAGGTGACCGCGATGGGCCCGGACGATCGCGAGGAGCCGCGCCGAATCGACGGCGCCGTGGGCGACGCCCGTGTAGTGCGCGTCCCGCTGGAGGTAGTCGATCCGATCCGCGTCGATGGGCCCGTGGAGGATCTCGGCGAGGAGCCCCGGTAAGCGGCGCGGCGGGTCGATGAGATCGGCCACGGCGTTCGGGCGGATCCCGCGCGCGTCGAGGAGCCCGGCGATCGAGTCGCCCCCGGGCTCCGCGGGGGTCGGGTCCACGATGAGCTCTCGCGAGACCGACTCGTGGGTCCGGCCGGTGGCTTCGACCATCGAGGGTTCCAGCGTGTGCGAGAACGGGGTGTGGCCGAGATCGTGCAGGAGCGCGCCCGCGACGACGGTGGCGCGATCCGCCCCGTCGAGGTGCAGCCGGTCGGCCATCGTCCCGGCGACGAACGAGACGCCGAGCGAATGCTCGAGTCGGGTGTGGTTCGCGCCGGGGAACACCAGGTGGGCGAACCCGGTCTGCCGGATCCCCCACAGCCGCTGGAACGACGGATGGCCGATCAGCGCGAGCGCGACCTCGTCGAGCTCGACGACCCCGTGGACCGGGTCGAAGATCGACTTCCGAACCGGCGGGGTGCGGCGCACGGCCGCCGACCCTCCACCGACCACAAAACCTCGAGCCCTCGGCCGGAAGCCGCCCGCTCCGGGGCTCCGGCCGATGCGCGGACCGACCCGCGGTGCCGCTGCACTCTACCTATTTATCGGCGGGAACCGCTCCATTCGTGGGGATGGCGGTGCCGGAGTCGCTCGAGCGCCCACGCACGGGCGATAGCCCGCCCGTCGAGCGCGCTCGCCGCCTCTTCGCCGAGGCCGAGGCCCAGGAAGGGCACCTCGACCGGTCCCGGTACCTGGAGGCGCTCCGGAGCGCCCTCGCGTACGTCGAGCAGCACCGGCGCGAGCTCGATCCGGCGGCGGCGGAGATCGCGAGCCGCCTCGACGAGACCGCGCTCGCCTTCTACCGGCTCTCGGAGACCGACCTCGCCGCGAAGGCGGTGGAGACCGGGCTCGGGTTCGCCCCGGGCTCGTCGGCGCTCCTGCATCGGAAGGCCTTGATCCTCCTCGCCCAGAACCGCGACGTCGAGAGCGCGCTCACCCTCGTCGACCAGGCGCTCGAGGCGAACCCCCACGACAAGACGGTCTGGGCAACGCGGGGGGATGCGTTGCGCCTCCTCAACCGGCCGGCCGAAGCGGCCGCCGCGTACCTGCGGGCGCAGCGGCTCGACGCGACGTCGACCCAGTACGTGGAGCGAGCGCTCCGGACCGATCCGAAGAACTCGGAGGCGCTGCGGCTGAAGCTCCAGCTCGCCCGCGCCCACGGGGGCGATCAACAGGCGCTCGACGCCTGCGAGGCGCTCCTCGTCACCCATCCCGACGACGCCGACCTCCTCCTCGCCCGGGCCGAGCTCCTCGCTTCGCTCGGCCGATCCGATGATGCCCTCGCCGCGTTCGGCCGGGCCTCCGAACGCCGGCCCGACGACGCCCGGCTCCGGTTCCTGATCGGCAAGGAACAGCTCCGCCGGGGACGCGAGTCGGAGGCGCTCGCCGAGTTCGCCCGCATCCTGGACGGGGCCCATCCCGCCGACGGACCCACCCTCGCCGACATCGCCGACCTGCTGGGTGATCGCCCGACGGGCGCCGAGATCGCGCTGCGCGCCCGGGAGGCGCTTCGGACAGCCGAGCCGTCGAACCTCGCGAACCTGCAGGCGCTCTGCACCCTCGCGAAGCGCGCCGAGCGGTTCGAGTCGGCGCTCGTCACCGCCCGTGCGATCCTGGCCATCTCTCCCGACCACCTAGAGGCGATGCGCACCATCGCCGAGCTCGAGATCGCGAGCGGCCGGCTCGACGCCGGGTTCGAGGCGTACCGGGCGCTCCTGCGGGCCCATCCCCACGAGTCGGTCGCGGCCCGGACCGCGCTCGCCGCGGCCGAGGCCGATCACCGGACCGACCTCATCGCCGAGTTCGGCCAGTCGATCCTCGCCGAGAATCCCGACGACCGGGAGGCGCTCACCACCCTCGCCCGGACGTACGCCGCGGCGCGCGACTGGTCGAAGGCCGTCGACGCCGTCGACGCGCTCCTCAAGGGAACGCCAGGCGACCTCGAGCTCCTCCTCGAGAAGAAGCGGCTCCTTGCCGAGCTGCAGGACACCGAGGCGCTGGGCGCGGTCCTCGACGAGCTCTTCCGGCTCGACCCGACGCGGTACGATCTCGCCCTCGAGCGGGGGCACCACTACCTCGCCGTCGCGTACGATCGGGCCGAGGGGTCCGGCGAGCGCGAGTCGGCCGCCCGGGCGGCGCTCGTCGCCTACGAGCGCTCCTCGGTCGATCCCACCCTCGCCGCGAAGAGCCTCCTCGGCATCGCCCGCGCGTCGCGCCTGATCCGGGACAGCCACCGGGCGATCACGTCGTACGAGCAGTTCCTCACCACTCCCGGTCAGGAGAAGCGCGCCGACGTGCGCAAGGAGCTCGGCCACGTCCTCCGGGAGACCGGCCGGCTCGCCGAGGCCGAGCACGCGTACGCCGAGGCGATCGAACTCGGCCTCGAGGACCTCGACCTCTTCTGGGGCGAGACCGAGGTCCTCGCCGCGCTCAACCAGGATGCGAAGGCGCTGCGGTTCGTCGACCTCCTCCTCCACCGCGAACCCCAGAACCCGCTCTTCCTCCGTCGGCGGGGCCAGCTCCTCCTAAAGGCGCAGCGCCGGCCCGAGGCGCTCGAGGCGCTGACCGCGGCCGTCGCCGTCGCCCGAGGCGACCCCAACGTCCACTTCGATGTCGCCGGCGCGCTCCGCGCCCACGGCCTCTATCCCGAGGCGATCCAGTACTACCGGCAGGGGCTCGAGATCGAGCCGAAGAGCCGGGGCGGCCGCGTGAGCCTCGCCGAGACGCTCAACCTCGCGGGCCGGTCGAACGAGGCGGCGCCGCTCGTCGACGCGCTCCTCCGGGAGGACCCCAACGACCTCGCCGCCTGGCGCGCCCGGGCCGACGCGGCGCGCGCCCTCGGCCGGCCCGGCGACCTCGCCTACTCCCTGAAGGCGATCCTGCTCCTCGAGCCGCACAATCCGGCCGCGCTCCAGGAGAAGGCCCGGCTCCACCTCGACGCCGGCGAGAAGAGCGAGGCGTACGACTGCCTCGCCCAGCTCGTCGACGAGGGCGGCGCCGATCTCCGGGACCCGGCGGTCCACCTGCAGCTGGGCGATCTCGCGGCCGAGCTCGGTCGCGTCGAGGAGGCGAACCGCGCCTACGAGCGCGCCGCCCAGCTGGACCCCAGCCAGCTGAGCGAGATCGCCGTGCGCCGGGGCCGGCTCCGGCTCACCGCCGGTCGGCCGGACCTCGCCCTCGAGGTCCTCGACCAGACCCTGGGCGCGCTCCCGGCCGGCGCCCCCCGGAGCACGAGCGCGCTCCTCCTCCGCGCCGAGGTGCTGAGCGCGCTCGAGCGCGCGTCGGAGGCGCAGCAGGTGCTCGAAGAGGTGCGGCAGCGCGAGCCGACGAGCCCCGTCGCGACCGCCGGGATCGCCCGGTCGCTCCTCGACCAGGGGAAGCACGCCGAGGCGAAGGAGTTCCTCCGGACCGCGCTCCCCCAGGTTGCCGCCCAGCCGCCGCTCTTCCTCCTCCTCGCCGAAGCCGAGGCCGGCCTCGGCTCGATCCCCGACGCGATCGCGACGGTGAAGCGCGGCCTCGAGGCGCTCCCCAAGGCGACGGTGCTCTGGGTCCGCTTGGGCGAGCTCAGCGTCGCCCAGGAGGCGTGGCCCGACGCCGCGACGGCGTACGCCCACGCGCTCGCCCTCAACGCCGCGAACCCCGACCTCCATCTCAAGGCGGGCTTCGTCGCCGAGCGGATGGGCCATCCGAATGAGGCGCTCGAGCTCTACGACCGGGCGACGCAGATCGCGCCGGGCGACAAGCAGGCGTGGACCAGCCGCGGGGTCGCGCTCCTCGCGACGGGGCGGCCGGACGAGGCGCAGGCGAGCTTCGATCGGGCGCTCGCCATCGACTCCGACTTCGACGCCGCGAAGGAGGGGCGCAAGACCGCGCTGCAGCGGACCCGGGAGTCGCAGGTCGAACGGTTCGGCCGCGACGCGCTCCTCCTCGAGTCCCGGCTGAAGCGACCCGTCGCGAAGAACGACCTCTTCGTCACGCTCCACGTCCCGTTCGACCTTCTCGAGCCGGTCCTGGCCGCCCTCGCCCGGGACCCGGGCGTGCGGCTCGACCGTCTGAGCGAAGCCGAGGTCCGGGACCTGGAGAGCGCGAGCTACCAGCTCATCGTCGCGGCGCTCGAGCAGCGGCCGGAAGGGATGGACCGCCGCGGCCTCACGCTCTCCGACGTCGCGGCGCTGAGCCCGTCCACGGCGACGCTCGGCCAGATCCAGCGGCAGTTCGGCTACCTGCGGGCGGTCCTCGAGGCGGACCTCCGGCCGGAGAACCTCAGGCTCACGCCGGACGTCGAGGACCTCGCGCGGCGCGCCCTCACGCTTCCGGAGCACCAGCGGACGCTCTTCGAGCTCGTCCGCACCCTCAAGGTCGGCCTCTTCCGGGCCCGGATCATCAAGGTCGTCGAATCGAGCGGCTCGGCGGTCCACGCCCCGCTCCCGTCGCTCGACCTGGGCGCGTTCACGCCGGAGTTCCGTCCGAGCGACGGCACCGGTCCCGAGTTCTTCGCGCCGGAGAACGTTCCGGCGCCGACGGCCCCGGAGCCGGCCCGGGCCGCCCACGCCCCCCGCTCGCCGACCGCCCCGGGCGCCGTCGCCAGCGTGGGCGACCACCGCCAGGCCCGGTGCGTCGGCTGCGGCGGGATCGCGGCCATCGTCCACAACTGCGGCGCGCCGATCTGCACCCACTGCATCGCCGAGTTCCATACCTGTCCCAAGTGCGCGCATCCCGTCGACGCCGGCTCGAGCCGTCCGGTAGGTACCCCGGCCCACGGCGGCCCCCTCCACGACCCGGCCCGGCCGGCACCCACGTCCCCCCTCCGCTCGGTCTTCTCCCGCAAGCCGGCCGCGGCGAAGTCAGGCGCGCCGCGCGCCGCGGCGGCGGACCGACCGCATCCGGAGCCCGCGCCGGCCAAGGGGGACGTCGCTCCCCCGGGCGCGAAACCGGCCGAAGCCCCCGCTCCCCCGGTCGCCCCGCCGGTCCCGAAGCCGCCGCGCCGGGATCGGACCGACGACGAGCCCCGACTCTAGTCCGGAACCGGTTCCGGTGACCGTTCGACCTCTCTCGGCGGACCAACGCTGATATACCGGGCCACACCATTCTCGGGAAGGACCTCCATGATGACCACGCCGCGGACCCGCGGCACCGCGGCGCTCTCGGGGGTGCTCCTCGCGATCATCCTCCTCGCCATCGCGGCGCTCCTCTTCGTACTCATCTACCTCGCCCTCCCCGGCGACGGACACCTGGGTGCCCTCCTCTGGATCGGCGTCCTCGCGCTGATCTTCGCCGGCGGGACGTACCTCGGCCGGGCGCTCACCGACGACCCCGGGCCGCTCCGGCTCGCGACGTTCGGCTTCCTCGGCCTCGGCTTCGCGGTCCTGCTGCTCTCGATCGGCGTCGGCCCGGATCCCGACGGGGTCGTCTCCACCCTTGCGCGGATCGTCGGTCTCATCATCGTCCTCCTCGCGCTCGCCGGGGTCGTCGCGTTCGCCATGTGGCGGAGCGGCTCGGGCGAGCGGGAGCTCCAGCGCCAGGAGCACCGGGAAGCGTGGGACCGTTCGACACCCCCGTCGGCGTTCGACTATGCCGCGGCCCAGCAGGTCGCCCCGCCGCCGTCGCCGACCGCCGCGCCCTCCCCGCCCCCGCCCCCCTCGACCGGGGGCCCGACGTGAGCGGCGCTCCCCTTCCGCCTCCTCCGCCGGCCCCCGCTCCGGGGATGTCGGCCCCACCCCCGCCTCCGCCCCCGTGCTCGAAGTGCGGCGGCGCGCTCCGGGCCTCGGACCGGTTCTGCCCCTCGTGCGGCACGCCGGTCGGCGCGCCGGTGGTCGTCGCCGGGGGCGGCGCCGCGGCCAGCCCGCGTCCCCCGGTCGATATCCGGCAGCAGGTCGACAACGACCGCGGGATCCTGAAGCGCCTCCAGCTCCTCATCCCCGGCTTCCGGGGATACCGGCAGGGCGAGGACCTCCGCGCCGCCGATAGCCTCCTCCGGATCCAGGTCGCCGACCGGGTCCACCGGTCCGTCGCGCTGATCCAGGACTGGCGCACGGCGCTCACGAACGCCGGCCAGTTCCAGGCGCTCACCGGCCTCGCCGACGCGCTCGCCGACCTCCAGAAGCTCGAGGGACAGATCCGGCACGCCGAGCAGGGGTACACCGGCATCTCCCCCTCGGTCCGGATCCGGCCCGAGCAGCTCGACGGGATGTACGAGTACGACTACGGGTTCATCCAGGCGGCCGACCAGCTCGCCGCCACGCTGACCCCGCTCGCCTCGATGGCGCCCACCGAGCCGGCGGCGGCCACCGACGCGCTCGCCCGGGTCCGGGGCCAGGTCAAGCAGCTCGACGCGGCGTTCCATGCCCGGCGCGACGCCGTCGAGGGGATCCTCGTCGCCTAGGACGGTCCACCATGGTCACCAACCAACCCATACCGCCCAAGGGCGGCAGCCTCCTCGGCGCCACGACGATCGCCTGGGAGGACGTGTACAAAGGCCCGAACGTGATGTGGCGGGTCCCGCGCAACGTGCGCTACGGCGACAACGTCGTCGTCCGCGAGGACGAGACCGCCGTCTTCTACCGCGACGGTAAGGCGCTCGCCTACCTCGACCGGCCGGACCGGTACGCCCTCACGAGCCTCAACGCCGGCATCATCGGCAACATCATCCAGGCGCTCTCGGGGGTGCGCCAGGAAGCGGAGGTGTACTACCTCCAGCGCCGCATCTTCGACGCGAAGTTCGGCAGCGCCGAGCCGTACGTGTTCAAGGACCCGGACTTTGGCCTCGTCAACCTTCGGGTCTTCGGCGACTACCGGTGGAAGGTGGGGTCGCCGGACCTCTTCATCAACCAGTTCGTGGGCACGTTCGGTGCGGCGACGACGCCGGCCGTCGAGGGCCGGCTCCGCGACCAGATGGTCCTGCTCGTCTACAACACCTTGGGGAAGCTCAAGGACCAGGGGATGCAGGTGACCCAGCTCGCGACGTCGCTCACGACGATCGAGCAGGCGGTCCTGGGCGCCGCCCCGTCGCACTTCGGCCCCCTCGGCGTCGAGCTCGTCCAGCTCCAGGGGCTCTCGGTGAACGTCCCCGAGGAGGTCCAGGCGGCGATCGACACCCGGTCGAAGCTCTCGGTCCTCGGCGTGAACTACATGCAGTACCAGGCCGGCCAGGCCATGACGACGGCCGCGGCGAACCCGTCGGGCGGCGCCGGGGCGCTCACGAGCGCCGGCGTCGGCCTCGGGGCCGGGCTCGGGATCGGCTACGGGATGGCCGGCCAGATGGGCGGCGTCTACGGCGGCGGGCCGTCGACCCCGTGCGCGAAGTGCGGCCAGATGGTGCCTCCCGGCAACCGGTTCTGCCCCTCGTGCGGCGCCCCCGTGGGCGGGGCCCCGGCGGCGACGGGCACCCCATGCCCCAAGTGCGGGACCACGATCCCCTCCACGGCGAAGTTCTGCCCGAACTGCGGGACCGCGGCGGGTCCGGCGACGCGGCCGTGCCCGAAGTGCAAGGCCGACGTGCCCGCCGCGAACAAGTTCTGTCCCAACTGCGGCGGCCCGATGGCGTAGGGTCGGTCGCACCGAGGAGGGTCCATGCACTGCTCGAACTGCGGCGCCACGCTCGCCGACAACGTCCGGTTCTGCTACGCCTGCGGCGCCGCCGTCGCGCTGCCGCCCGGGGCGCGGCCGGCGGGTGGTCTGCCCCCGCCGCCACCGCCTCCGCCGCCCGCGGCCGCCCGACCTCCGCCCGTCGCGCCCGCCGGCGCGCAGTCGCTCAAATGTCCCAACTGCGGCGCGCCCGTCCACCCGGTCTTCGGCGACATGGTACTCACCTGCGAGTACTGCGGGAGCTCGGTCTCCCTCGGTAGCGACGGGTGGCGCCAGATCAACAAGCACACGATGCTCGTCGCGAAGGTCGTCACGCGCGACCAGATCATCGAGACGGTCCGCAAGTTCGTCGACACGGGGTTCTTCCACCGGAAGACGTTCGAGGAGTCGACGATCGCCGACGAGAAGCTGCAGTACGTCCCGTTCTGGATCGTCCCGGTCACCGCCACGACGAACTACACGTACACCGACGTCGCCATCGGCGTCGGCGGGACGGTGGCGTCGATCGCCGCCTCCGAGATGATCGGCGGCGCCGTCGGCCGACGGGGCCGGTTCGTCCCGGTGATCGCCGCGCCGCCGGTGAACCCGACGCGCCAGGACACGATCGTGGGCTCGTACGAGTTCCCCATCATCGCCGTCCGGTCGATGACGGCGCTCCAGCCGAAGGAGTACCAGTTCCAGCTCGACCAGCGGACCCTCTTCGACCGCAAGGGGCTCCCCGACGGGGTCCCGGTCCTGAACGGCGATCTCGCGGAAGAGGTGGCCCAGTCGGCGGCGACGGCCCACGTGACCCGGCTCCAGACCGAGGCGGCCCACAAGCGGCACATGATGGTGAGCCAGCTCGCGTGTGACGCCCGGCCCGCCGAGGCCGAGCTCCTCCACGCCCCGATCTACCAGTTCTCGCTCGACCGCAAGGGGACCCGGACGTCGGTCGTCGTCGACGCCCACGCCGGCCAGGTCATGCGGACCGCGGCGCCGTGACCCCGCGCCCGCCGGGGCGCAGCCTCAGCTCGTAGCGGACCGGCACCCGCCGGGGCCGGTGGGTCCAGTACGGACACCGGCGGCAAGTGTACCCGAGGACGATCCGGTCCCCGTCGATGGTCCGGTTGCGGATCGGCCGCACCGCGTCCCCGCAGACCGGGCACGCGGTCACCGGCCGCTCGTCGTCGGGACGGGGGGCGTAGCGGATCGCGATGCGGACCGCCGCCGCGTCGATGAGCAGGCGGCGGAGCCGCCGGCCGCCGAGGGCGCTCGTGGGCTCGTCGGCGCGGACCTCGCCGAGGACCGCCCGGCGCAGCGCCGCCTGGGAATCGAAGGCGAGCGCCCCGTGGGCGGCGAGCCGCGCCGTCGCCGCGAGGACCTCGCCGGGCGCGACCCGCCGGTAGCGGGCCGGTCGCCGGGGCCTACGCCGCCTGGCCGCGCCGCCCTTCCCGGGCACGGATCTCCTCGGCGTAGAACCGGCGGGCGAACTCGGTCTCCTCGGCGCCGATCTCGATCGTGGGCGCCGTCGGATCGGCGAAGTAGCGCAGCAGCGCCGCCGCCGCGGCGAGCTTCACCGCCCGGGTCTTGAGCCGGGGCGAGAACTTGGGTTCCTTCGTCGCGGCGAGCGCCGCCTCGGAGACGGTGCGGAGCCGGCTGTAGAGCCCGGCGTTGAGCCGGACGGGCCGGGGCGGGAAGCGGTGCGCGACGAGCGGGTGGCGGGCGGCGATCGCGTGCAGGAGGACGAGGTGGTCCCGGAGGGGTCCGGCCAGGGTGAACTCGAGCTCGCCGAGCTCGAGCCGCTCGGCGCTCGCCTCGACGGCGCGGAACCGTTCCCGGGTCATCGGGTGGAAGCGGAGCAGCATCCGGTCCTCGAGGGCGGCGAAATTGGGGTCGGCGATCGTCGTCCAGTAATCCGAGGCGCCCGTCGCCCGGACGTTGTAGTTCACCGAGAAGAACGAGCGGAACGTGTACGGGCCGACGGTGCCCCACGTCGTTTCCCACTTCACTTCACGCTGTTCCATGACGAGCTTCAGCGGCTCGACCATCCCGCGGTACTTGAACCAGTCATTGAACTCCGGCACGATGAAATTGAACGTGCGCCCCGTGTACGACGCCCCGACGCGCAGGAACTGGGCCGGCGTGATCCCGCCGCAGTACCGGTTCCGACCGGGGAGCCCGTGGGGCGGCACGCCGCTCCGGGGGTTCCCGCGGACCATGTCGTCGATGGAGAACGTTTTGCCGGTCCCGGGCGGCCCGAAGAGGGCGAGGTGGAACCCCGTCGCCCCGGTGACCCTACCCGTCGGCGCGAGGAGCGGGACGTCGGCGAGGGCGTACTGCTGGAGGAGCGCGATCTGGGAGTCGAGGGCGAGCGCGGGGCCGAAGAGGTCGGTGAGGTACTCGGCGAGCGCGTCAACGTGGAACGTCCGCCCGAAGGCGATCGTCGCGTCGAGCCGGTCATGAAGGACGGCCCGGAGGTGGGCGAGGAACTCCCCGTCCATCGAGCGGATCTCGGCCGGCTCGTCCGGCGGCGGCGGTTCGAGCTCGGGGTCAGGGGCGGCCCGATCGACCTCGCCCTGGAGCGCGGCCCGGAGCGCCTCCGGGACGTGGACGGTGTAGACCCGGTCGCTGCGGCCGTCGGGCGCCTCGGCGAGGAAGCCGCGCCGTCGGAGCCGGGCGAGGAGCCGCGTCGGGTCCTCGAACACCCGGCTCCGGAGTAGGCGACCCTTGAGCTCCGAGAGCCGGAACCGGGCCGGCTCGGTCGCCACGCCGCGGACGAGCCGCCGCCGATCGGCGTCGGCGACGACGGCGAGCAGGACCCGGCTCACCGCCGCGTCGGCGTCGCCGACCTCGAGGGCGCCGGACGTTGCCACGATCGGTCCCGGACGGGTCCCCCCGCCTATACGTCCATCGTTCGACCGGCGGGCCGGTCGAGCCCCACGTATATCTACGGCGAGCCGGACTCCCCGCCGTGGGGCGCAACGCCTCGGGGTACGAGCGCGAGCTCAAAGAGCTCCTGCAGGGCGATCCCGACGCGGTCCGGCGGTACGGGACGACCCTCGACCCCGTCGACCGGCTCGCGCTCGCCCGGGCCGGGGCGAGCCCGTTCCTCGTCGTGCGCGCCGCCGGCTCGTTCGGGTTCGACCTGGTCGCGCTCCGCAACGAGTTCGCGTTCCCCCTCGAGGTGAAGGCGTCGGCGGCCGAGACGATCCACTTCACGGCGGCGAGCGGCCGGGCCGCCGAGCAGCTCGAATCCCACCGGCGCGCCGTCGAGCGCGTCGGGCTCATCGTGCTCTACGCGTACCGGCGCGTCGGCGGCCACCGGGGCGACCGGTGGCGGCTCTACGCCGCCCCGACGCGCGCCGGCGGCGGTCGGTTGGGGCTCCTACGCAAGCGGCTCCCCGTCGTCGACCGGACCCGGCAGGGGAACGCGGTGCTCCGCTGGGCCGACGGGCTCCCCCTCGTCCGGTTCCTCGAGCATGTGGCGGCGCTCACCGAGCCCGGGCCGGCACCGGACGGGCCGGCGCCGTGACGGTCCAGGTCGCCGCCGTCGGGATCGGAACGTTCGGCCGCCGGACCGAACCGCTCGTCGAGCTCCTCGCCGAGGCCGCCGAGTCGGCGCTCGCCGGCGTGGGTCGGGGCGCCGTGGACCTGCTCGTCGTCGGCACCATGGCCGCGGGGGCGCTGGCCGACTCCGAGAACCTCACCGCCGCGCTCGCCGACCGGCTCGGGCTCGAAGGCGCCGTGGGCCACCGCGTCGAAGCCGCCTCGGCGACCGGCGCCGCCGCGTTCCATGCGGGCGTCGCCGCCATCGCCGGAGGGTCGGCCCGCCGCGTCCTCGTCGTCGCGGGCGAGAAGATGACCGACCGCTCCACGCCCGAGGTCACCCGGCAGCTCGCCCGCTCGCTCGCGCCGGAGGAGTGGGCCGCCGGCGCGACGATGCCGGGCCTTGCGGCGCTCGTCGCCCAGACGTACCTCGATCGGTACGCCCAGACCCCGAACGTCTTCGACGCGGTCACCGTGGCCGCCCGGGCCGCCGGCGCCCGGAACCCGGCGGCCCACCTCCAGCGGGCCGTGACCGCCGACGAGGTGTCGGCGAGCCCACCCGTCGCGCTCCCGCTCCGCAGGTTCCACTGCGCGCCGATCAGCGACGGGGCTGCGGCCGCGGTCCTCGAACCCGGCCCCGGTGCCGTCGAGGTCGTCGGCCTGGGGGAGGCGTTCGACGCGTTGCGCCTCGGCGAGCGGACCGAGACGACGACGTTCCGGGCCACGCGGCTGGCCGCCCGCCAGGCGTACGAAGCCTCCACGCTCACGCGGAAGTCGATCGACGTCGCCGAGGTCCATGACGCCTTCGCCCCGTTCGCTCTCTTCGATGTCGAGGACCTCGGGTTCGTGGGACCCGGCGAAGGCGGACGGCTCTTCCTCGGTGCGCAGCGCCCACCCAGCCCGGCCATCAACCCGTCCGGCGGACTCCTCGCCCGGGGCCATCCGGTCGGCGCCTCGGGGCTCGCGCAGATCGTCGAGATCGTGCGGCAGCTCACGGGCGCTGCGGGCGATCACCAGGTCGGGGGATCGCCGCACGTCGGCCTCGCCCAGTCGATCGGGGGGCTCGCGGCCCACAACTTTGTCACGATCGTCGCGCGGGGGTCAGGGATGTGACAGGACCGACGGTGCCCATGCGGCGGTGTCGGTCATGCCGAGCGGTCACCGGACGGCGGCCTGGGCTGTGCCCGCGGTGCGGCGGCAAGGACCACGACCCCATCGAGCTCGATGGCCGGGGAACGGTGATCGCCGCGACCGAGATCGCGAGCCCTCCGGCCGACGTTCCGGGTCCGGATCGGATCGCCCTCGTGTCGCTCCCCGAGAGCGTGGCCGTCGTGGTCGCCGTCGCGGGGCCGCTGCCCGCAGCCGGGGACCCGATCACCGTCCGTTGGGATGGCCGTCGCTTCGTCGGCGGCGACGGCCCGGGTCCCGCGGCCGACGCCGGACGCGGGGAGGGGGACGTTCCGGTCGCCGGTCGGTCCCGGCGGCCCTTTGAACCCCCGAGGTGAAATCACCACTGGATTAGCAATCCAGCGCCTTACCGGGCTGGGCCATCCCCGCGCGGGCCGTGGGAGCCGGATTCGCTCCTTAAAGGTGATGCCGGCCGGCGGCGGTCCATTATCTACCCGCCCGTCGCTCCGCCGACCATCGGTCGCCGATGCGGATCCAGAAGGTCGGGGTCGTCGGCGCGGGCACGATGGGATCGGCCATCGCCGAGCTCGTCGCGTTCAACGAGATCGACGTCGTCCTCACCGACCGGACCCCCGAGCTCGTGGCCCGAGGCGTCACGCGGGTGGGGGCGATCGTCGACGAGCTCGTGGCGTACCACGCCGGCCGGCTCGACGCGGAGCGCAAGCGCCTCCGGGGCCTCGGACTCGAGCTCACGGCCGACCAGGAGTCGACGCTCGCGCACCGATTGGCGCCGGCGGTGACCCGCGAACGGGGCGACGCGATCAAGGCCCGGGTCCGGGCGGCCGACGGCTGGGACGCGTTCGCGGACGTCGATCTGGCCATCGAGGCGGTCTTCGAGCGGGAGGAGGTCAAGCGGCCGGTCCTCGAGTCGCTCGATCGCGTACTGCCGGCCGGGGCGACGATCGCATCGAACACGTCGTCGCTCGCGATCAGCCGGCTCGCCCACGGGCTCGTCCACGCTCCCTCGACGCTCGCGCTCCACTTCTTCAACCCCCCCGCCACGCTCCCCCTCATCGAGGTCGCGGGCGGGCTCGAGACCCGGGAGGACGTCGTCACCGGGGCGATCGAGGCGCTCCAGGGCTGGCACAATCACCGGGGCCCCCTCGTCCCGGTCCGGGTCCGCGAATCGCCGGCGTTCGTCGTGAACCGGCTGCTCCTCCCGCTGCTCGACGACGCCTGCCACCTCCTCGACGAAGGCGTCGCCTCCGCGCGCGATATCGACGTGGCGATGAAGGCGGGCGCGGGGTTGCCCATGGGTCCCTTCGAACTCGCCGATCTCATCGGCCTCGACGTGGCCCTCGACGTCGCCGAGACGCTCAGCCGGGAGCTCGGCGAGGCGAAGTACCGCCCCTCGCCGCGGCTCCGACGGATGGTCGACGCGGGGTGGCTCGGTCGGAAGTCCGGCCGCGGGTTCTACGAGTACGTCTGAGGGCGGAGCGTTCCCCGCGGGCGCGCTCCGCGTGCCGGAAGGGGTTGATCGACGGCGGATCGCGTCGAGCGCTCAGTAGACCGTGACCCCGGCCAGGACGATCCCGTGGCTACCGGCGAGGTTGATCGACACCGAGCCGGTGCCGGTCCCGCCGTAGATCGAGACGTACCCGGAGAGGGTGACCGAGAACACGAGCTCGTAGACGTGGCCCTTCGTGAGCGGCGCGGTGAGGTACGAGTACGAGGTCGTCCAACCCTGGTGGAGGAGGTAGACCCCCGTGCTCGAGAGCGTCGAGCCGAAGAGGCTCGTGGAGGTCGTCGTCACGTACGAGTACCCTCCCCCGGTTACGTCGATGAGGTCGGCGTAGACGAACCCCTCGACGTACGCGTACGCGTACGAGGAGTTCCCGGACGGCGTGAACGACAGGACCGCCTTCGCCGCGATCGAGGTGTTCCAGGTCGCGTAGATGTAGCTCGAGTGGCCGTGGGTTCCGGTGAAGGTGGGCGACGTCAGGGACACCGTCGCGAACGTGTCGCCGTACGAGCCGTACGGGCTGCACGAAGAGGCGTTCGCCTGGGCGGAGTAGGTGAACGTGCCGGTCGCGCTCGACCAGCTCGGCGCGACGGTCTGGTGCGACTGCGCGCATCCCGCAGCGGTGTTCCCGTACGAGGTGTAGGCGCTCCAACCCGAATAGGGCGGGGCGAACGAGGTTGTGCCGCTCGCGACCGCGAGGGGCGTCGCGAGGAGGAAGATCGTGGTGATCCCGGTCGCAACGAGGCCCACGCCGGCCCTTCGACCCCGGGTTCGCCAGCCATCGTTCCCCGTCCGCGGGCCGTTCCTTTCCGATCGTTCCATAGCGGTTCCTCTCTCCTTGGTACGGACGAGGCATCGGCCTCGCCGCAAGTCCCGACCGTCTCCGGCTATTTAGAACGCCCCGGGCCCGGACACGCGAAGGCCTTCGGACCGGCGGCCCGACGTGCCCGGGTCAGGGGGTCGGCGACGGCTCGGCGTCGCCGTGGGTCGAGAGCCCGCCATCGACGGTTAAGGACGCTCCCGTGATCCAGCGGGCGTCGGACAGGACGAGGAACCGGATCGCTCGGGCCACCTCCCACGGCGACGACGGGATCGAGTCGAGGAGGGGCACGCGCTCGACGGGCGAGGGCGGATCCGGGTCCACTTCCTTCGCCATGTTCCCGGGGAGGACCACGTTGACGCGTACGCCCGACGCCCGGTAGTCCCGCGCGAGCTTCGCGGTGAGCTCGAGGATCCCGGCCTTCCCGGCGGCGTACGCGGCCGTGCCGGCGGCGCGCACCTCGGGCGCGGCCGCCACGAGCACGATCGATCCGCGCGCCTGCCGGGTCATCTGGGCGAGGACCGGACGCAGGAGGACGAAGGCCGCGTCGAGGTTGCCCGCGATCCCGTCCCGCCACTCCTCGTCCGTCGACTCGTGGAGGAGTCGGGAGCCGCGCATCCACCGCCCGATGGCCATGACCACCCCGTCCAGGCGTCCGTGGTGCCCGAGCGTCGTCTCGAGCGCACGGGCCACGTCGGCCGGGACGCTCGCGTCGGCCGCGACCGCCTCGAACGACCAGCCCCGCTGTCGGGCATGCTCCGTGAGCGAGGCGAGGTGGTCGGGGGTTCGAGCGAGCGCCACGACGGTCGCGCCCGCGGTGGCGAGCGTGGCGACCAAGGCGGTCCCGAGGCCGGGACCGACGCCGGCGACGAGGACCACCGGTCCCGTGGCCGTCATGCCGGAGTTCCCGGCACCGGTGTGGGCGCCGGGGCGGGGGCCGGTGAGGCCGGGGCGGCCGGCGGTACCGCCGGGGCGGGGGCGGCCGCGGGCTTGACCGGCGGCTTTGGCGGCGCCGGGAGCAATCGGGCCCGGAAGAACGCGAGGACGCGGGTCCAGGCCGCCTCGGCCTGGGCGAGGTCGTACGCCCGGAGGTCCCGGGCGAGGAACTGATGGCCGACCCCCGGGAACTCGGCGGTCTCGAGGGTGATCTCCTGACGTCCCGCCGCCGCCTCGAGCTGGCGGACCGCCGCGGCGGCTCGACGGTCCCCGCTCCCCCGGACGACGAGGATGGGGGCGGTGACGAGCTTCATGAAATCGACCGGGCGCACGGGAATGGGGTATGCGAGGGCAAGCGCGCTGAGCTGCCGGTCTGCGCCGGCGAGGGCGACGGCCAGGGAGCCGCCGTACGACGAGCCGAACACCCCCGTCCGGGCCGGATCGACCATCTCGCGGCCGCGGAGGTACCGGAGGCCGTCGGCGTACAGCCGGACGAGGTGCTGCACCCGGGACCCGGTGACGGTGACCGCCCCGCCGAAGAGTCCGCCCGCCCGGAGGCTCAGGTGGTCGGCCGGTCCGACGCCGCTGGTCTTGCCGACGTCGGGCAGGAGGACCTCGAACCCCTCCCGGGCGAACCGGATGGCCGCATCGAGCGTCGTCGTCGTGAGCCCGTAGATATCGGGGGTGATCAGGACGGTCGGATGCTTCGAGAGCTTCGTCGGCGTGAGCACCACCGCCGGGGCCTTCCCGGTCGACGTGGCGTCGGTCAGGTACCAGACCCGCTCGCTCCGGTAGGGCGGGGTCGGTCGTCCCGGCGTCGCCTTCGAGTTGACGAACGTCTTGTTGAGGAAGTCGGTCACACAGAGCTGGAAGCGCTCCTTCTGGAGCACGATGACCGCCTGACGGGTGTGGCAGATGTCGCAGATCCCGATGACGCCGCTACCGAACTCGAGGCCGGGCGTCGACAGCAGGGTGTCGTCGTCGCGCATCGGACCGCCGGGAACGACGGCCGACCGGGCCGCGGCGGATAACCGTTGCCGCGGGAGCGGCCGTGCGCGGCCCTCGGGCCCAGTCGAGGTGCCGTGGCCCCCGCGGCACGAGGACGTCGACGCCGGCGACGAGCAGTCGGTCCCGAAGCGCCCGGTCGGCGGTGACGACCACGGCCCTCCGGCGGCGGGCGACCTCGACCATCGCGTCATCGCCGCCCGGGCGGGAGCGGAGTTGCGGGAGGCGGCGGACGAACGCCCGGGCCGGGCCGGCGCCGGCGACGCCGCGCGCCTCGAGCCGTCGGAGCTCGCCGGCGACGTGGGCGGGGACGGCGACGATCGATCCCGGCACGAGTCGGCCCACTTCCCCCAGGAGATCGAAGCTCGAGGTGAACGGCCGCAGGACGATGTTCGTGTCGAGGAGGACCCGCCGTGCGGGTGTGGGGGCCCCCATCTTAGCGGCGGACCGGTCCCACACCGAGGGTGTCGCGATCGATCTCGGCCGGACCCCGGCGACCCTTGAGGAGGTACCGCTGGGCCTTCTGGTTCGCGGTCTTCGGGATCTCGTCGACGAACTCGAGGTACCGGGGCACCATGAAGAATGGTAGTTCGGCCACGCAGAACTCGAAGAGCGTGCGGGCGTCGGCGGTGGCGCCGGGTCGCACCTGGACGAACGCCTTCACGTCCTCTTCCCCGAGCGGCGACGGGACCCCGACGACGACCGACTCCATCACGAGGGGGTGGCGGTTCAGCACCGACTCGACGTCGTACGGTGCGAGGTTCTCGCCCCGACGGCGGATGACGTCCTTCTTCCGGTCGACGAAGTAGTAGTACCCGTCGGGGTCGCGGGTGACGAAGTCGCCGGTGTGGAACCAGAGGTTCCGCGTCGCCTCGGCGGTCTTCTCCGGCTTGTTGAGGTAGCCCAGGAACATCGTGAACGGCGCCCGGGGGCGGACGATGAGCTCGCCGCGCTCGCCGTCGGGCACCGGGCGGTCGTCGTCGTCGACGACGGCCGCCTCCACGAACCCGAGCGGGGTCCCCACCGAGCCGACCCGAACGGCGTCCGGCGGGTTCATGAGCGTCGTGCAGCCGCACTCGGTCATCCCGTAGAGCTCGATCAGGTCGACGCCGAACCGGGCCTCGAACCGGGGCCAGATCTCCCGCGTGGCCCCGGCGGTGAGGGCGGTCCGGACCGCGTGGGTGCGGTCCGTCGGCCGCTCGGGCTGCTTGTAGAGGATGTTGATCATGGCGATGAGGAGCGAGACGTGCGTCGCCCGGTGGGTGGCGGCGCTCTCCCAGAACGTCGAGGCGTGGAACCGCTCGTCGAACGCGGCGGTGAGGTCGTGCAGGAGGGCGGTCATCGTCGTCATCTCCTGCGCGTTGCAGTGGAAGAGCGGCAAGGCGGTGAAGAGGACCGAGGAGGCCGAGAGCCGGCTGCGGCGGCCGATCTCCCCGGCGGTGGTGAGGAGCTTCTGGTGCGGGATGATCGCGCCCTTGGGCGGCCCCGTCGTCCCGCTCGTGTACAGGATCGCCGCCGGATCGCTGGGCGAGGGCGCGGGGATCGCCGGGCCGGGGGGAGCCGAGGTTAGCTCGGCGAACGCGGGCACGGTCGGGATGGGTCCCGCCGTCTCGCCCCCCAGATCGACGCCCCACGTCCTCGGGATCGCGGCGCCGTCGGCCACGGCGTTGTACGTCGCCCAGAGCCGGTGATCCACGACGATCCCCGAGGGCGCCGCGTCGCGCAGCTCGTAGTCGAGGATCGATCCTTTGAGGCCGGTGTTGAGCGGCACCAGCACGACGCCGGCCCGGGCCGCTCCGAACCAGAGCTCCACGAAGGCGCGACAGTTGTAGAGGAGCGCCGCCACCCGCTCGCCCCGGCCGATGCCGCTCCCGAGGAGCCCGGCCGCGACCCGGTCGGCGTGGCGATCGAGGTCGGCGTACGAGAGCGACCCATCCGGGAACCGGAGCGCCTCCCGTTCGCCGTTCTTGAGCGCCTTCGCCCGGACGAGCGTCGAGACGTCGGCGTACGCCTCGTCGGCCCCGAGCATTCGGCCGACGCAGGGGGCCACCGCCTTAATCGTTCTTGGGAATCGGCCCCGCACGAGGGGTGCGGCATCGGTGCGCGCGAGGACCGGACCGTTCCGCACCGACCGGCCGGCGGTCGCCGAATTCGCCGCCGGCGCGATCGTGATCGACGCCCGAACCCGGCGGCTCCTCATCCTCCACCAAGCCGACGAGGACCGGTGGTGCTTCCCGAAGGGCCACGTGGAGCCCGGCGAGTCCCCCCGCGATGCGGCCCGCCGGGAGATCGCCGAGGAGACCGGTCTCGCTGCGGTCCGCCTCGGTCGGGAAGTGGGGCTCGACGTGTACCGGTTCTACGACCCTCGACGGGACCGGAGCGTCGTGAAGGCGGTGCTCTACTTCGCGGCCCGGACCGACGGCGGCGAGCTCCGGCTCGAGCCCGGGTTTGATGAGGCCCGCTGGGTATCCGCCACCGAGGCGGGGCGTCGGCTGGGCTACCCCGCCGAGCGGGCCCTGGTGCGGCGCTCGATCCTCCGCCGTCGCCGGCAGACGAAGCGCTGAGCCGGTCCAGGAGACGGTGGAACCCGCCGACGACCCGGCCCGGCTACGGAGCGCCCGACGCGCCCGGGGGAGGCACGATGGTCGCTGTTTGCGTCGGGGCGGTCGGGTCCGATCGGACCCCACGACGCCCCCGTCCGCGCAAGCCCACAAGGAGACCGACAAGCGACACGGCGACGGCGACCACGAGCAACGGTGCGAGCCAGCCGGGAGCACCGCCGGTGGCGGTCGCGGCCGAGCAGTTCCCGAGGAGGCAGGCCGACCCGCGTTGCGCCTGGGGGACCGACTCCGGCTGCCCCTGGACGCTTGTCGTGGTCGGGCCCGCGGCGGGTCCGGCGGCCATGCCGACCGTCGTGCCGGCCGACCCGAGGGTGGTGTCGGCGGAGCCGTACGTCGTTGCGGCCGCCACGATCCCCAGGTGGTGCCCTTCCACGACCTGGACATCGAGCGCGCTCGTAGCGAACGCCTCCGTCGCGACGTCGCCTTCCCCGTACTCGTGGGCCCCTCCACCGAAGAGATCGAAGTCGTGGGGCACCAGGATCACCCCGTCGTCGCTATCGAACGGCCCGGTCCAGGCGACGACGACCACCGGGACCGTCGCGCCGTTCGCGAGCGTGACGGATCCGACGTCCCCGCCCTGGAGGGCGAGAGTGCCCGAGAAGACGAGGCTCCCCGAGGCGTTCCCCGACGAACCGGTGCCGTTCCCTCCGAACGACGCCCGGTGGGTGGAGAAGGCGAGCGCCCAGCCGCCGCTGCTCACGAACGTGCTCGAACTGTTCCAGCTCTGACCGGTCGACAGGTTGAGCGGCACCAGGCCGAGAGCGGGCGAGGGGGCGACGGAACCGTGGGCCGCGCCTCCAATCGTGAACCCCGCCGACGCGGTGCCGACGATCGGGCCGGCCGTGAGGGCGTAGTCGAGCGATTCGGAAAGGTTCGCGGAGTTCTGGAACGAGGCGTTGGCGAGCCCGATGGCCGGGACCGCCGTCCCGTGATCGTAGACCACCGCGGTGCTCGTGAGGTTCGCGAACCCGAGGTCGGTCTCCCAGCCGGTGACGGTCAGGTTGCCGTGGGCGACCGGCGCGGTGCAGTTGGGCTGGCAGTAGTCGGCGAAGAAGCTACCGGCCGCGGTCCGATCGACCGTCCAGGCCTGCGTGGTAGCCGACGTGTTCGTGGCTGTGAAGATCGTGTGCCAGCCGAAGAACGCGTGTTGGGTGTACGTGGCGTTGTCGAACTGGATCGACGTGTTGACCCACTTCTCCGTCCCATACGCCCACGACTGCGGGCCCCCCGTGGTCCCGGCGACGACCGTCGCCGTCGTCGAAAACACCGCGAACGGCATCGCCAGGAGGGCGAACGTCGCCACGCCGACGGCCCACAGGGGACGAGTCCGGGATCCGGTACGGTTCATCGTTGGTTCCTCGCGAGTCCGGCGCCGCCGTCCTCGGGGAATCGAGCCCTCGGACGCCATATCAACGGATGTTCCGCAACCACGGGGGTCGGTTGGACCCCATGCGATGTCGTCGCAATTCGCACTAAGGGATCCGGAAGCGGGCGGTACGCGCGACGGCGGCCGACGCGGGGTAGCCGGCATCGGCGTGGCGGGCGACACCCAGGCCCGGGTCGTTGTGCAGGACCCGACCGATCCGCCGGTCGGCGTCGGACGAGCCGTCCGCGACGATGACGAGCCCGGCATGGATCGAGTTCCCGATCCCGACGCCCCCGCCGTGGTGCACCGAGACCCACGACGCCCCGCTCACCGCGTTGAGGAGCGCGTTCAGGATCGGCCAATCGGCGATCGCGTCCGACCCGTCGGCCATCGCCTCGGTCTCCCGGTACGGGCTCGCAACGCTCCCCGTATCGTGGTGATCCCGGCCGATCGCGATGGGCGCGGCGAGCTCGCCGCTCGCCACCATTTCGTTCACGAGGTGGCCGAACCGTTCGCGGGCCCCGTACCCCATGTAGCAGATCCTCGCCGGGAGCCCCTGGAACTGGACCCGTTCCGAGGCGAGCCGGATCCATCGGCAGAGCGACTCGTCGGTGCTGAACTCGCGAAGGATGCGGGAATCGATCGCCCGGATGTCCTTCGCGTCCCCGCTGAGCGCGACCCACCGGAACGGGCCGCTCCCGACGGCGAACAGCGGCCGGATGTACTTCGGGACGTACCCCGGAATGTCGAACGCGTCGGCGACGCCGGCTGTGCGTGCTTGGGCGCGGAAGCTGTTGCCGTAGTCGAACGCCTTCGCGCCCCGGCGCTGCAGCTCGATGATCGCCCGACACTCCGTCGCGATCGAGTCGAGGACACGGCGGCGGTATCCTTCGGGGTCCCGCTCCCGGGACCGGGCGGCCGACTCGACGGTGAGCCCCAGCGGTATGTAGCCGACGGCGAGGTCGTGGGCCGCGGTCTGGTCGGAGACGATATCCGGGGTCCGCCCGCGCCGCACGAGCTCCGGGTACACCTCGGCCGCGTTGGCTTCCAGTCCAACGGAGACCGGTCGACGGTCGGCGATCGCCGTCGCCACACGGGCGAGGCCGTCATCCAGATCCCGGGCCTGGACGTCGACGTACCCCTTCTCGAGTCGGCGACGGATCGCCCGGGGGTCGACGTCGCAGACGAGCGCCGAACCGGCCAGCATCGTCGTCGCGAGGGGCTGTGCGCCGCCCATTTCCCCGAGCCCCGACGAGAGGAGCCATCGCCCCTGCAGGTCGTTCTGCTGGAACTCGACCCGGGCGAGCGAGGCGAGCGTCTCGTACGTTCCCTGGAGGATGCCCTGGGTGCCGATGTAGATCCAGCTGCCGGCCGTCATCTGGCCATACATGGTGAGCCCCCGGGCCTCGAGGTCCCAGAACACCTCATCCGTCGCCCAGTGGGGCACGAGGAGGGCGTTCGCGATCAGCACCCTCGGCGCGTCCCGATGGGTGGGGAAGACGCCGACCGGCTTTCCCGATTGGACGAGGAGCGTCTCCTCGTCGCCGAGCTCCCGGAGCGTCGCCACGATACGGTCGTACGCCCCCCAATCCCGCGCCGCCTTCCCCCGACCGCCGTACACGATGAGGTGGGCCGGGTCGCGGGCGACCTCGGGGTCGAGGTTGTTCATGAGCAGGCGGAGCGCCCCTTCCTGCGCCCACCCCCGGCACGACCGTTCGGACCCCCGCGGGGCCTCGATGTGCGTCCGGTCGACCTCGCTCACCGCCCTCTCAGTCGAGCACAACGCTAAGAGGCATTCGGGCGTGAGAGCCGTAGCGTGCGGGGCGAGCGGAACGCCCAACACGCCCGGACGGCGGGGCTCGGAACCCTCGGGGAGACGATGTCTCGTTCGCGCTCCGTTCGAGAGACCGATTTTCCGCTGGCCCATTTGTTTTAAATACACTGACTGGAGTGCGCATTCGTCCTAGTATAGGTGCAACAGGCAATGGCGAGAGTCGGAGCGTTGGCGGTCCTAGCAGCCTTCTTGATCGTGGCCTCGACGTTCTTCGTCTTCGCGGGGTTCTCCGCGGCGAAGGGGGGCGGGGGCACGAGCTCGGGCGGCTGCCCGAACGGGAACGCGATCGGCGGATTCTCTCAGTCGATGATCGTCGGCGCTTCCGTCGGGAAGGCGGCGAAGTCCTGGGCCTATTACTTCAGCTCCCTCGTCAACCAGAACCCGGTGAACGGGACCCCTGGTCTGATCCAGTACTGTGTCTACGCCACCAACGGCACTCAGCCCGCGACGATCTCGCACACCGCGGTCGGCGCCGATGGGAAGGCGTGGGGCAACGTCCAGAGCACGAGCGGCGGGTTCTTCGGGTGGGGACGGACCGGCGGCGATCCCAACAACATCCCGCTCGACGGCAGCCACGACGTGAAGCTGGGCTCGGTCACCTGGACCACCGCCCCGGCGAACCAGACGATCCTGCTGCACATCAACGACTCCGCGGAGTGCATGGCGCTCTACGGGTCGGCGTCGAACGGCACCTGCTTCGTCTACCCGGCGGGCTGGCTCACCAACCTCTGCGGCGGCCGCCCGGCGTGCAAGACCGTCGCCATCGACGAGGCGACGTCGACGAACCCGCTCACGGTGCCCGTCAACACGGTGCTCCACATCCACTACACCTACACCATCGTCAACCAGCCGTGGGCCGCGTGGAGCATGGTGTTCTACGCGCGCGGTTCTAGCCCGACGACGGGCGCGAACACGACGGGGATCAACGACTTCTTCACCTGCGAGCAGATCCTCGACCCGAACGGCACCCCGGGGACCGTGGGCGTTCACCCCAACTACCAGGGGACCGGCCTCGACCTCTCGGCGGTCCAGGGCGGCCCGCCCTGCAACCGGGTGAACATCACGCTCGTCGCGGGCAGCTCCGACGTGATCATCCAGCCCGGTGACTTCCTCACGTTCACCGTGGACATGACGACGCGGGCGCACGGTTTCACCGGCCCCGGCACACACTGCATCAACTCGGGCGTGATCGTGAAGTGGATCCCCTCGCAGTGCATGACCATGATGCAGATCTACCGGGCGCCGATGGTCGACGTCATCGTCGCATAGGTCCGTCGCACCTACCGAGCGTCGTGCGAACCCTTTCGGATACCTGAGCGGTCCCCTCCCGATTTCTTCCGGTACCCGCCGGACCGATGGTTTTTCCAACCGCGGGCCGTCCTTCCCGTGGTGCCGCTGTAGCTCAGTCGGTAGAGCGGCTGATTTGTAATCAGCAGGTCGGGGGTTCGATTCCCTCTAGCGGCTCTCGCTCGTGGACGGCCGGCTGGGCCGCCGAAACAATCCTTAACTCCGTCCACGCGACGGGGACGCCGTCCGGGGCTGACCGCCACGCTCACCGGGGAGCGCACCCGCACTCCGCTTCGCGCCGGGCCGGAGGGCCGCTCTCCGCCCTGGCGCGGCGGTCCTGGCGCCGGCCCTCTCGGACTCTTCGGGGCCCTGATCGTGATCGCAGTGCTCGTGCCCGCCGGGTGGATCGTCCTCCCGAGCCCGCCGACGGCGGCGCCCGTAACGCTCGGCGGCTCCTTCCCGGCCGGAACCCTGCCGGCGGTCCAGATCGTTCCACTCAGCGCCGCCCACGGCTTCCCCATCGCGGGAACGGCGGCTGAGCCGGAAGCGACGGCGACATCCGCCCACGCGACGGCGATCGCCGGCCTCTACAATCTCGCTTCGGGGACCGGCGGCGTGTTCCTGAACGCGACACCGAGCGGCGCGGGGATCACCACCTCCGTCGCGCTCGGGTCGATCGCGACGAAGCGGGACGGGGTCGTCGGGTATCCGAACCTCCGGTATGGGTACGACCCGTTCTGCGGCTGCGGGCCCGCGACGGCCACGTCGGCCGAATCGCCGGGGCTGCCTCTCCCCGCGACGGTCGGGGGCTTCCGGTCCTGGTGGGCGTCCGTCGCCTTCGCCGCCGCGCCGGGCGGCACGACCGGCGCGACGTACGACATCGCGTTCGATCTGTGGCTCACCCACGACCGGTACGCCGCCGGGGCGGACCCCGGTGACGTGGAGATCATGGTCTGGCTCTACCTCAGCGACCCGTCGATCCTGCCTCCCAGCGCCCTTGGGGCGGTTCCGACCGGGCCGTCGCTACCGGGGTTCACCGCCTCGACCTGGCAGGCCACGGGGGGCTGGACCACGGTCTACTTCTTCGCCGCCTCGGACCGCCTGCCCGTCCAGTCGACGTCCATCGACCTCAACGCCATCCTCCACGAGGCCGCAATCATTCTCGGCGAGGGGGGTGTCGGCGGCGGATCGACGTGGGAGTCGCTCTACGTCGAAGGGATCGACCTCGGCTCGGAGTTCCTGGCCGGCCCGGCGGGCGCTCCCGTGCGGTACGATTGGACCCTTTCCGCCTACCAGCTCTCGGCCGACCGCACCGACGGAACGTAGAAGTCGGCGAGGTCGCTCGGGCCCAGGAGGGCCCATGGTCCAGAAGGTCAGCGAGGTCGTCGGAGTGTCTACGGAGTCGTTCGCCAAGGCCGCGCAGAACGCCGTCGAGACGGCGGCTCGCACGGTGCGGAATCTGCGCTGGTTCCGCGTGACGGAGATGGAGGGCGCCATCCGCGAGCAGCGCGTGGCCGAGTACCACGTCACGGTGAAGATCTACTTCGACCTCGACTAAGGGCCGCGCTCCGATTCCCGGTCGTCGGCGGTCGGGTGGGGACCGACCCCAAGGACGCGGGTGGCCAGACCGGCCACCCGCGGGGGGAAGGGGTTCGCTTGTCGCCGCCGACTACCGCCGGCGCCGCTCGCGGAACAGCTCGACGCCGAGGAACGCGACCCCGATGACCGCTAGGATCGCCACGAGCAGGTACGGGTCGAACCCGTGGCTCGCGGACCCGGCGGGCGTCGTCGTCGTGGTTCCCGGCGAGGTCGGGGGTGTGCCCGCGCCCGGCGAGGACGTGGCGGGTGGCGGGGAGCTCGCGGGCGGCGGCGTGCTCGGGGTGGTGGTGACGGGCGGGCTCGTCGTCGAGGGGGCCGTCGGGGCGGCGGGCCGGGCCGGGGTGCCCTGCGTCGAGATCCGGCCCTGGGCGGTGTCCGGGCTCATCGGTGCGGTCTCGACGGTGGTGCCGGCGGCGACCTCGGCATGGGTCGCCACGGGAAGGCCCGATCCGGTCACGACGGCCTGGGTCGCGGGACCGGCGGTCGAGGAGACCGTCGCCTCGGCGTCGACGAGCGTCGCCGGCTTCAAGGTCGCCGCGGGCGGCGTGCCGGAGACCGGGAGGATGGCGAGGCCGTCCCACAGGACGTACCCGCTCGTCGATCCGCCCTCCGTCGCGGCGATGAGGTAGCCGGTCTCCTGGGTGCCGTTCGGGAAGAGGACCGTCTCCGACCCGACGACGGCGAAGTCGAACGCGAGGGTGACGCTCGCGTTGAGCGAGAAGACGCCCGACGTCGCCGACGCGGCACTTGCGTTCGGCGTCGCGTAGGCGACGGCGGCGGCGTAGGCGGCCCACCCGGTCACGTTGGCCTGGGTCGTCGCGTTCCACGTCTCGCCCACGCTGAGCGGCGCGACGGCGAGCGGCACGGCGGGCGTGAACGTGGCGCTCACGTTCTCGCCGACCCACGCGAGCACGGTGAATCCGGCGGTGGTGTAGGCGACGGTCGTGGTGCCGTTCGCGTTGTTCGTCACGGTCGGCCAGTCGTAGGCGATGATCGTCGTGTTCACCCCGGTGAACGCCTCGAGGTGCTCGTCGGTGAGGCTGAGCGTCCCGTTCACGAGCGTGTAGTTCGTGAACGCCACGTACGCCGAGACCTCCAGGATCGAGGCCACGTAGTACGACGTGGTGTTGACGAGGGGCACGACGGCCCCGGGGGCGTACGTTCCGGCGGCCGGGAGGTCGCCGACGACGATGATCCCTCCGCTATAGTTCGCGACGGCGATCGCGATCGACTCGAGCGATCGGGTCGTTGCGGTGGGCGCGGTCCCGTTGATCACGGTGAAGGCGCCGTACTCGGCGTGGAGGCTCTCGACCTCGGCGACGAACGCGCCGGCGGCGGAGATGTTGCCACCGGTGAGGTTCAGCAGGTCGGCGTACGCCCCGACGTACTCCGAGGTGTAGGTGGCGTTCTCGAAGGCGCCCCACGCCCACACGTCCGAACCGGCGCTCGCCGCGGGGACCGCGGCGGCGGGGAGCGGCGCGGCCGCGGCGGCCGGGACCATCGCCACGAGCGCAAGCGCGAGCGCCAGGGGCGGCAGCGCGAACGTCGCGAGCCGAGGGAGGCGCATCCGGGTCGGGCGATCGGGTTCAGCTGTTGGTTGCGATCGGCGCATCGGTCACCTATCCGACCGGAGAGCGGCGGGAAGCCACCCCCTCCGAGCAACAGACGACCGGCGCTCTCCTTCGGGGGGGTTTATCTATCCGAACGCGAAGGAACCGCGATGTACTCCCCGCCCGGCGTGGAGGACCCGATCTCGGCAATCTTCGACCTGTCGGACCGCGTGGCCGAGATGGCCCCCACGATCCGCCGGATGTACCGCTACACGGCGACGGTCACCGTGGTCTTCCTCGCGATCATGGTCATCCTGCTCTTCGTGGGGCTCGTCGCGAACCTCTTTTTCTCCGTCCTCGCGCTCATCGCGATCGTCTTCGGCGTCATCGCGCTGAGCCTCCTCCGCGAGACCGACCGGTTCTACCAGGCGTACCTGAGCCGCCACCGGTCGATCAAGCTCCTCCAGGAGGCCGATCCGACGCCGAAGGTGCCGGACGGCCCGACGCCCGTCCAGCGGCTCGCCCGGTACCTCAGCGCATCGAACCCGCGGGTCGCCGAACAGCTCCGTCGCCATCCCGAATCGCTCCGCTATCGGGTCCGGTTCGGCAACGGCACCGGGGGCATGACGTTCGACCTCGCCCTCGTGGCCCGGGGCACGGCGGCGGGCCGGTGGATCGGCTGGGGCGACGCCGGCTTCGCCATCCTGGCCCGCCAGTTCACGGGCCCCCTCGGGGTGGCGGAGCTCGACCGGTTCGCGGCCGACGTGGTGAGCGCCAGCCGGCGGATCGGTCCGCCCATCGTCCGGGTCATCGCGTTGCGCACCTCCTCCGAACCGACGTCCGAACCGGTCCACGATTTCGCCGTTGGCCACCCGATCGAGCTCCGGGGCGGACGAGTACCGGTCGAGATCGTGACGGAGGAGCCCGGCGGCTCGTACGATCTGGTCCCGCACGTCCTCGGTGTGCCCTAGGCGACGGGGGGCCGTCGAGGAGTCGGAGCCCCGGCGTGGTCGATCGACAGTACCGCGGGTACCGGGTCTACGCGTACATCGCCCTCGCCCGGCTCTTCCACGCCCTCGACCTAGACCTTGGGCAAGCGGATCTCCTCGCGCGGGCACCCGACCGGATCCTTCACCCGCCCCAGCGGGTCTCCAAGGAGGAGATCCTCCACGCGATCCGCTCGAACTCCCACATGACCGAGAAGGTCCTCGGCTACCTCGTCGAGGAAGGGTACGCCACCGTCGCCACCGACGGCCGGTCGTACGATGTGCGGATCACCGTCTCCGGGGTCGAGCATTTCCGGAAGTTCCACGCGTTCTACCAGGAGATGTACGCGCGGGAGCTCGAGGGCCACTACCGGTACACGGGGGCCCCGGGCTGGCTGCGGTAGGCGCTCGGCGACGGCTCAGTGGGGACCGTCGGTCCCGTCGCCGGCGCCCGGTCGCGGGGCGTCCGCGCCGGCCGCGAGGAGCTCTTCCTCCACGGCGGTCGCGTGGGCGCCCGGGAGCACGGAGCTCACCACCTGACGGATCCGGCCGTCCTCACCGATGATGAACGTGATCCGCCGCGCCCACCCGAACGCCCCGAGGACGCCGTACCGCTCACTGATCTCGCGGCTCCGGTCCGGCACCATCGGGAACGGCAGCGCGCACCGGTCGCGGAAGCGTCGCTGGGCCGCGGCGTCGTCGACGCTGACGCCCACGACCTCGAAGCCGCTCGCACGGAGGCGAGCGTACCGCTGGGCGAACTCCTTCGACTCCCGGGTGCATCCGGGGCTGTTCGCCTTGGGATAGAAGTACAGCACCACGGACCGGCCGCGAAGCTCGGAGAGACGGAGGCGGCCCCCATCGGCGGTCGGGGCATCGAAGTCCGGCGCTGGGTCGCCGGCGGCGAGCATGGGAAGCAGAGGCGGGCCCACGGTATTTCAATCACGAGGTCCCGTCTCGCCACCGGGACGCGCGCGTCTCGGCGATCTCGATGACGCGGCGCCGCTCGTCGTCGCGGAGCGGGGTCCGGCCCAGCGCGGCCGTCCACCCCTCCACGTCACCGGGATCGGCGAAGGCGGCCTCGACCGCCACCACCCCGGGGACCCCGAGCGCGAACTGGAGCGCGGCCTCCCCGAGCGACCGGTCCCGGTGCTCGGTGAGGAAAGCCAACTCGAGGACCGGGCCGGCCAGCCGGCGGAGGGCGGCGGGGTCGAGAGGTCGCCCCGGGGGGGCGATCGGCGCCGTCGATCGGAGCCCAAAGAGGCGCCCATCGAGACGACCGCCGCCGTGAGGGTCGAGGGCGATGACCCGAGCCCCGAGGGCTTCGACGGCCGCCGCGGCGCCGACCGCGCTCGCGGCATTCAGGAGATGGACCGGGAAGGCCAACACCCGGACCCCCGCCACGATCCACGCTTCGGCCGTCGCAGGCGAGGGGATGCGGCCCGGCGAGCGCACGCCCCACACGATCGGCCGCCCCGCGAGGGGGGTGAGGTCCGGTAGCGCCGAGCCCCCACCCTCGCGAAGAGCGGGAAGTTCTGCGGGATCGACCCAGACGATGTCGGGGGCGGGCCGTCCGCACCGGGACGAGATCCTTCGCATCTCGGCGAGCACGTGTTCGATGACCGGTTCGGCATCGGTCGCCGGCGTCTCGGCGGGCCGAAGCGGAGAGGGGCGGCCGCCGATCCGCGCGGGGACCGTAGGAGGGATGGGGGCCGCGATACAGAGCGGAACGGGCGTTCCGGGCCCGCTCGCCCCGCCGACGACGTGCTCGATAGGCTCGGCCGCCTCGATGGCCCCGACGTCGAGGAAGGTGACCCCCTGCGTCACGAGGCGACCTACGAGAGCGGTCGCCCACACGCTGCGGAGCCCTCCGGGGCCGGCCGGGAGCGAGGCCGCGAGGTCCGCGCCCAGCACCGGGAGCTCGAGCCCGCTCCCGGGGATCGACGGACGTTCCACGGAGGTCCGACCGTCACGGGGTCAAACCCGTGTCGCTGACCCAGCCTCCTCGAGGCACGAGCGGTCGTCCCTGGGCCGGCCCTTAAGGTCCCGGCGTCTTCGCCGTCGCATGGCCCCCGCGACGACGGTCATCGATGGACGACCGCTCGCGGATCGGCGCCGGCCGGCGCGGCTCGACGCCATGGTCGGCAACGACCGAGCGCGGGGAACGCTCCGGGCCTGGGCAACGGCGTGGCGGGACGCGGGTCGGACGCCTCCCGGGCGCCGTGCCGCGGTGCTCGAGGGTCCTCCGGGCGTCGGCAAAACGACGGCGGCGTTGGCCCTCGCGTCCGAGTTCGGCTGGACCGTCGTCGAACTGAACGCCTCCGACGCCCGGAACCAGCGGGCGATCGAGTCGGTCGCCGGGCGCGCGTCGCTCACCCACACCCTCACCGCGGCCCCGGCTCCGGCCGGTGGGTCGCGCACCCTGATCCTGCTCGACGAGGCCGACTGCCTCACCGGTCGATCCACCGACGAAGGCGCCCGCCCCCGGCCGACTGCCACGCTGCGCGATTTCCTCCGGACGCGGTACGGCCCGGTCGAGGAGCTCAATCAGGCGTGGGGGCTCATCGCGACGGGCCGACATCCGCCCTTTGCGGGGTGGGACGAGGTCCCGGTCAGCCCGGGACGCTTCGGCTGGGCGCGCTTGCCGGGGGCCCAACGGGACATCGGCGACTGGCGGGAAGGGGAGCGTCCCCACGACACGTCGGACCGGGGCGGATTGGCCGCGATCGCCCGGCTCGTCCGGGAAACGCTGCAGCCGCTCGTCCTCACGGTCAATGATCCTAGCGTTCTCACCCGGTACTCGGCGGTGTTCCGGACCGGCGTCATCCGGGTCCCATTCGACCGTGTCCCGCCCACCGTCGTGCGCACCCTGCTGCGCCGCATCGCCGTGGACGAGGGGTACACGATCCCGTCGCTCATCCTCGACCGGATCCTCGACCGATCGGGAGGGGACCTCCGCGCGGCGCTCAACGACCTCGAAGCGATCGCTCCCTTGGGGTCGGCTTCTGCCATGGATTCGCTCCTCGGGGGACGGGACCATGATGCGGAGGTCGCCGAGGTCATCGAGGGGATCCTGCGCCGGCCGCGGTTCGTCCGCTCCTCGGAGATCAGCAACCAGCTCGACGTGACCCCGGACGATCTGTTCCCGTGGTTCGAGGAAGCCGTGGCCCGGGCGCGCGTGGGACCCGCGACGCGGGTCGACGCCTGGGCCGAGCTCGAGGTCGCCGACCGGTTCCTCAACTGGGCCCGGCGCTGGCGGGTCTGGTCGCTCTGGAGCTATGCGAGCGAGATCCAGTCGGGCGGGGTGAGCGTCGCCCTCGACGGCGGCGACGCCCCGGTGGGAGCGTTCCCGAGCTTCCTGGGGGCCATGGGCCGGACCCGACAACGGCGCGCGATCCGGATGTCGCTTCTCACGAAGACGGGGCACGCCTGGCATCTCTCGCGACGAAAGGGCGTGGAATCGGTCCTCCCTTGGCTTGAAGCGCTGGCGGGCTCCGCGCCGGGACGCGGCGGTCCATCCCTCGACGAGGTCCTAGGTCCCATCGTCCGTGGCCTCGACCTCACGCCGGAAGAGCTCGGCTACCTACTTCGAATCGAACCCGACGATCCCCGGGTCCACCGACTGCTCGTGCCGGTCGAACCCGCCCCTGAGCCGAAACCGGAGCCGTGGCCAGAGCCGCCCGCCGCCGAACCCGCTCCGGGCCGGGGGAAGGGTCGGGGCCAGCGCAAGCTGGGCGAGTACTAGCGGCCGGGCCTCAATTATTCGAACCGACCGACGCCGGCGCCTTCAGTGCCGCCGCCACCGAACTTCGAGACGAACGCGCCCGACTTCGCCGCGACCTTCATCGCGATGGGCCGGTTCTTCATCCCCACCCGCATGAACCCGGCGCCGAGGAACCCGGCCGCCGCCGCCTGCAGCGAGAGCGTCCCGATCCCTTGTCCGATCAGCGTGGGCGTCGCCACCAGGACGGGCGTCGCGGGCGCCGTCACGATGGGGATCCCTGGCGGCACCGGCGGCGCCGCGGGAGGCGCGATGGGTGGCGCGCTCAGCGCCGCCGGCCCGATGACGTGCACCTGGGCGAGCGGGAACGAGTCGGTCACCGCCGCGGTCGAATTGGGTGGGTCGTACGTGGCGGCGGAGAAGATCCCGTTGATGGGACCGCCGTCGCTCGACGCCCGACAGGGGATCGTGTCGCAGGCGAGGACCGGGTCAAGGGCGTACGGTGGCCCGGTGTTGACGATGTTGAACGATGAGGTCCAGCTATCCCCGACGTAGAGGGTGTTGCGGCTCGCGTTGGTGCTCCAGTTCCAGCCAAGGTACGTGACGCCGTTGCGGTGGAGTACCGACGGGACGGTCTGGCACGAGGGGAGGAATCCGGACGGCGTGACGCAGGCGGCGGTGTACTGCGGGCTCGGGGCGAGGGCGAAGTTGGGCGGCGGGACGTAGGTGAAGATCGGCTGGCCGGTGCCGTTAGCGACCTCCGACTGGTACTGCGGCCCGAAGCCGATCGCCTTCAGCGCCGTGAACAGCGTCGGGTTGTTCGTGTTCGGGGCCGAGAGGGAGCCGTGCTCGACGTATTGGAGCGAGCCGCTCTGCCCATTGGGGCAGGTCCAGTACGAGGGGCCGTTCCACGTGCCGCCGGTAGCGGCGGCGAGGTCGCAGCCCGCTTCGAGGATGTGGGCCGAGTCCTGGATCACCGACGAACCGCCGGGGCCGGCGCCCGTCGACCCGCTCGAGTAGCCGGGGTTCGTGGGCCAGCCCTTCGAGTACGGGTCCGTCGGCGTATCCCAGTAATCGATGACGTCAATGGTGCAGGTGCCGCCGACCGACTCGGTGCAGGAGGGCGACGACTTCGTGAGGCCGGCGATCGAGTCGTTGGCGTTGCCGTCCTGGCTCCTCACCCACCCCTCGCAGTTCGGGCTCGCGCCGTTCGAGAACTGGTACGCCGGCTCGCACGTGCCGCCGTAGGGGCCCACGCCCGAGCAACAGTGGTCGAACGAGCTCACCCAGTAGTTCTCGAGGTAGGCGGGGTCCCGCGGCGCGGCGGAGAGCATGAGGACGATGACGTGGTGCGTCGCCGGCGACCAGTCGAGGCCGCTCCCGATGATCGTCCCGTAGAGCCCCGTGATCGCCGAGGAGTGGAGGAAGTTGTCGTCCAGGCCACAGATGCAACCCCAGCCGTTCGCCTCGTCCATCTGCTCGGCCTGGAACGTCGAGTGGACCGCCGAACCCAGCTCCGACGCCGGGATGAACGACGGGATATCCACGTGGTACTTCCACGAGTCTCCCGGCCCGTCGTTCCAGTCGTAGTCGGTGCCGTAGAAGTCGGTCATGGCGAAGGAGACGTTGGAGTGGGGGTTCGCCGAGGCGATGGCGTTGGCCACCGACTGGGCGTTCTGGATCATGAACGGGACGCCGTTCGACTCCTCGCAGATCGGCCCCGAGCCGCTCGTCGAGGCGGCGCACGGATCGGTCCCGTAGTACGAGTTGTAGTGGTCCTCGTCGCCGTCAGGCCCCGTGGTCTCCATGACGAAGGCGATCTGGACGTCGGGCCAGTACGCCTTCGGCGAGCCGGTGACCTGGGAGGTGAGGGTCACCCGGGTGATGCCGGTGCCCGCGTTGCAGGCGACGGAGTCGAGCCCGCAGATGGTGGTCGGGCTCGCCGCGGTGCCGAGCGAAAGGCCGGAGCCCGTCGTCGTGAACCCAGGGGCGACCAACACGGGGAGGGCGGAAACGCCCGCACTGGCGGCGGTGGATGTGGCGGCGTGGGTGCCGCTGCCCCAGCCCGAATGGATCGTGGCGATGGGACCGATCGAACCGAGGCTGCGCTCGGCGGCGCTCCCGGTGACGGTGAGGACCAGTACGGGAACCACCCAGCGCCATGAATGGCGTAGCGCCCCCGAGGCTAGATGGAACCGGTTGCCGGGACGGGGCCGGCGGATGGCCCGCACACGGTTCGGACGCCGAGTCGAGGGATAGCCCTTTCTCTCGAGGGTGGGGCCGCCGAGAGGCGCTCGCGCCGGCGGACGGACGAACTTCGGAAGTCTTATTTCGGCGGGGCCCGCTCGGCCGCTCGGAGGGACGCGGACGGCCTCGTACCGTGCGCTGGCCCGCAATCGACCGTTCCTCTGGCTGAGCCTCGCGGGCGCGGGGTCGTTCGCCGCGCCCACCGCCTCCCTCGTCGTCCTCCTCTACGCGATCACCTCGACGTTCCTCGGGAGCGACCATCCCGTTGAGCTGGCGGCGCTCGCGCTCGCCCTGCTCGGTCTCTCGTCCACGATCCCCACCCTGGCCACCGCGGTGTTCGCCGGCACCGTCGCCGATCGCGCAGATCGTCGCGCGCTCCTCCGGTGGGTCAACGCGGCGGCGATCCTGGCAACGCTCGCGATCGTGGTCCTCTTCGTCTTCCGGCCGACGACGCCGGTGGCCGTCCCGGGCTCGACCGAGTTCGTCTTCCCGGAGTGGATCGTCCTCCTGTACCCGCTCTGGGCCGTCGAGACGACGGCGGTCACGCTCTTTCGCCCGGCGTTCAACGCGTCACTCCCCCTGCTCGTCGCCAAGAGCGAGCTGGGCCGCGCGAACGGCATGGTCTATGCGACGGCCCTCGGGTTCAGCATCGTCGCCTCGCTGGGCGCCGGCGCCCTTACGAACGGGGTAAGTCCGGAGGCGGCGCTCCTCGTCCCCGTCGCGCTCTTCGCGCTCGCTCAGCTCGCGCTCTTCGGGGTCCGGGGAGAGATCTCGGCGCCGCCCTCGGCGGCCCCAGAGCCGTTCCTCAAGGACGCGGCCGCCGGCTACCGGTATCTGTGGGACCATCGGGCGCTCCTCGGGATCACGCTGGGCGCGCTCGCGATCAACTTCTTCTCGGCGGTGGCGTTCGTCGAGCTGGGCCTCTACGTCGTCGACTGGTTGGGCGTGAACCAGGCGATCCTCATCGGAGCGATGATCGCCGGCGGGAGCCTCGGCGCCGCCGCCGGCACCCTCCTCGTCAACCGGTTCCACTTCGAGGCCCGAGCCGGGCGATTCCTCGTCATCCTGGTGGCGCTCCAGGGATCGACGGTCGTCGTCCTCGGCCTCGTGCGGACGGTCTGGATCGCCCTTCCGGACATGTTCCTCTTCGGGCTCTTCCCAGGCATGTTCACCACCGTCTTCCTCGCGACGCTCCAGGCGACGGTCCCGAACCAACTCCTCGGTCGGGTCCTCGCGGCCGACGAAGTGGGGAGCTTCGCCATGATCCCCGTCGGACAGTACGTCGGCGGGACGGTGACGGCGATCTACGGGATCCCGTCGGCCTACCTCGTCGCGGGCGCCGGGACGGTCCTCGTCGGTGCCGCCATGGCCGCCTATGGCGGGATCCGACGCATCGGGTTCACGCCGTCCGAGGACGGCGCCGACGCCGAGCCGCCCCCGCGGCCGCCCGCGCCCGCCCCCGAGTTCGAGCTCGCGTCGGACCCGTAGCGGGCCTCTGGGGCCGATCCGGTGCGAACCGGTCGTCCCAGAGCCGGTAGCCGCCCACGAACGCGGCCGCGTTGTCCCCGCGTCGGCAATGCGGCGGCAATCGCCGGATCCGGCGCGCATTGCCTCCGCCGAGCACGACGTACTCCGGCTGCAGGGCGGCGGCCAGCCGTTCGACGACGTCCGCCACCCGGCGCTCCCATCGACGGCGGCCCAGCCGGAGCAGCCCCCGTTCTCCGACGTAGTCCTCGTACGTCCGACCCTTCCGGTAGGGCAGGTGAGCGAGCTCGAACGGTTCGACGCGGCCGTCGACGATCATGGCGCTCCCGAGGCCGGTGCCGAGACCGAGGAAGAGCATCCGCCCCCCCGTGTAGTCGCCGAGCGCCTGCATCGCCGCGTCATTGACCACCTTCGTCGGGCGACGGAACGCCCGCCCGAAATCGAACCCCATCCACCCCGGGCCGAGGTTCGCCGGCTCCTTCACCGGTCGGCCGTGCAGGATCGGACCCGGGTAGCCGACCGAGACCACATCGTACCGCCAGTACTTCGTCGCGGCCCGGATCTGGCGCATCATCTCCCGCGGACCGAGATGGTCTCCCGAGAGGAAACGACGGGGACGCTGGTGTCCCGTCGCGAGCATCTTCACGTGGGTCCCCCCGATATCCACGACGAGCACGCTACGTCGTGCGGAGCGAGGAGGCATCGACCGATCCATCGGCGCAGCGCCCGCTCGGGCGATGCCGATAGCGACCGAGGACCTTCCGCAAGATAGCTGTTCGTGAACCGACCCGGGGCCGCCGTCCCTCGGGAGCCGGCCCCTCCGGAGACCGTGGAGCGCCGCCGAAGCCCTCTTCTTCCCGCCCCGCTATCTTTGACGGAGGCCGGCGCGACGCGAGCGCTCGGACTCGATCAAGAATAAGCCACCGGACCGGGTCGATGCGTCGAACAGCCGGAGTGCAGTGTGAGGTCGACAGCATCTACGCCTTCTCGTTCACCGACGATCCCGCGCTCGGGAGCCTTTCCCCGACCCTTTGCAGCCACATCGTCGCGGTGCGCATCCGGGTGCGGGGGCGCCCGGGCGGCCCCGATGCCGGACCATCACCGGTCCGGGACTTCGGTGTATGCGCGACGCACCGCGCCATCGTCGAGGCGCTCGATCGGACGATCCGTGCCGCCGGCGGCCAACCCCGGCTGGTCCGCGCCGGCGAGCCGTGAGCGACCGCACACCGCGGGCGATCCCCAGCCGCCCGGTGTAAGGCTCAAGCCCGCGGGCCGGTGACCGGCCGCGTGAGCGACCGGCGGGCGATCGCCCGGCTCGTGGCGTACGACCGGATCGTCTTCGAGAACTTCCAGCGGGGCGCCGAACGGCGCGGGTGGGCCTGGGCCTCGAAGAACCGGGAGACGGGCCACCGCACCGTGAAGGACACGCTCGCCCACATCCTCAACGTGTACGAGGCCTGGCTCGTCGCCGTCGCCCAGGGCGAGTGGACGGTGTTCGATGACGACCGTCGTCGGCCCGCGAACATCGGGAGGTGGGCGGACCTGCGCGCGTACCGGGACCGCGTGTGGGCGGGCGTCGATCGGCTTCTCAAGGGGCTCACCGACGCCGACCTCGAACGGCGGGTGAAGGCGCCGTGGATGCCCGGTCGATACACCCTGGCGGACGCGTTCTACCAGGTCTCCTTCGAGCAGGCCCACCACCTGGGCGAGGTCATTGCCGTCCACTACCAGCTCGATCTCCAGCCCCCGTCGATGACCTGGATCGAGAACCGGCCACCGGGTGGCCGGTGACCCCTGGGCTCAGCGCCTCGACGGCGCGCGCGTGGCTACGCACCTGGGACGCCCAGCAGGAAGCGTACAACCCCGACCGGGAGCGGTTGTTCGAGCGGATGTTCGATGCCGCCGAGGCGACGGTCGGCCGCCGGTTCGTGGCGCTCGACCTGGGCAGCGGACCCGGGTCGCTCAGCGCCCGGTTGCTCCGCCGGTTCCCGGCGGCGCGATGCGTGGCGGTCGACTTCGACCCCGTCGTCCTGCAGATCGGCCGCACCGCGCTCGGTTCGGTCGGGGGCCGTCTGCGGTGGGTCGACGCCCGGCTCGGCGGTCCGGGCTGGACCCGGGCGCTCCCCGTCCGTCGGGTCGACGTGGCCCTGTCGACCACCGCGCTCCATTGGCTCCCGCCGGCCCCGTTGCGCGCGCTCTACCGCGACCTTCACCGGCTCCTTCGACCGGGGGGACTCTTCCTCAATGGCGACCGCCTTCGGTGGGGTCGGCGCGATGCCGGTCTCGACACGATTGGCGGACGGATCCGGAAGGTCCGTCAGCGGCGGACCGGTCGGGGTTCGGGCCACGGTTCCTGGGACCGATGGTGGCGCACGGTCCACCGCGATCCCCGCCTCGCCCCAGCGTTCGCCGAACAGGCCCGTCGCCACGCGGAGCATCCGACGCACCGGGACCGACCCGTCGACGATCACCTGGCGGCGCTCCGTGCCGCAGGGTTCCGGACCGTGGGATTCCTATGGTCCGATCTCGATCATCGGCTCCTCGCTGCCCGTCGGTAGGATCGGGCGGTCGGCGCGCGAACCATCGGCCCGGAACACGTCCGACCGCCCGCTGGGCGAGGAGTAGGATTCCCTGAACTCCGAACGGCGGTCGCCCCTCGCGATAGGTTTAAGCCCCCAGACACCATATGCCAATTGTCTGACAAAGAGCAGAGTGACGTCTGACATACGATGGTTGACACCTCAGAGCGGGTGACCGTCCGCATCCCCCAAGATCTCCTCGAGAAGCTCAAGCAGATCCAGCAGGCGACGTCGACGACGACCATCTCGGACACGATCCGGGAGGGGCTCGAACGGTACGTCGAGATGAACCTCCCGCCACCGAACATCCGAAAGGTCGTCGTCGATCTGCCGCGCCAGGACAATCACCAGTTGGAAGAGCTCGTCCGGGACGGCACGAGCGTCTCCGTGGACGACGCGGTCCGCTCAGCGGTGCGCGAGTACATCCGCACCCGGCTCGACGCCGTCGGACCGTCCCACCGGCCCCGCCGGGACTCCGATCCCGTCGCGGCGGACGGCGCCCCTCCGCCCTAGACGTCGGGCGAACGATGGCCGACGATCCCGGCGAGGCATGGCCCTCGACCGGGCCCGGCTCCTTCGCCCTGGTCGGGCTCGGCGGCGCCGGGGGCGACGCGGTCCGGGACCTCGTCGACCTCGGGATCCCGGGCGTGCGCGCCTTCGCGATCAACACCGACCAGCGCCACCTCCTGAGCCTCCCCGTGGAGGAACGGATCCTCCTCGGTCACCGGCGGCTCCGGGGCCACGGGAGCGGCGGGAACCGCGCCGCCGTCCTGGAAGCGGTCACGGACAGCCGCGAGGAGCTCCTGCGGCGGCTCGGCCGGTTCGAGGTCGTCTTCCTCCTGGCCGGGCTCGGCGGCGGGACCGGGAGCGCCCTCCTCCCGTACCTCACCGCGGCGCTCCAGGAGACCGACGCGCTCGCGATCCCCGTCGTGTTCCTCCCGTTCCACATCGAGCTCGAGACCAATCCCGAGCGGGAGGCGAACGTCGCCGAGACCCTCGACGAGCTCGAGGAGCGGGGCGGCCTCCTCCTGGCCCTCGCCAACGAGAAGCTGCGACGGTTCGAGTCGCTCTCCCTGCCCCGGGTCTTCCATCTCCGCAACACGTTCCTCCACCGCCTGGTCACGAGCCTCGTCGACATGGTCGAGCACCCGAGCCAGCTCAACGTCGACCTCGCGAGCCTGCGGACCCACCTCGCCGACGCGGGCCTCTCGACGCTCCTCTACAGCGAGCACCACGTGGCCGAGCCCGAAGGGCTCGTGGCCCACGCGCTCTCCGACACCCTCCTTGACTTCGAGCTCACCGGGGGCGCCTCGGCGCTGGTCCACCTCGACGGGGGATCGAACCTCACCCTCCAGACGATCCACCAGATCCTCGGCACCATGCGCGACCGCCTGGGGACGCCCCGGCGACTCATCCTGGGCACCCGCTACCACCCCGAGCGGCGCGACGTGGTCCGGCTCACCGCCATCGTGGGCGGGCTCAAGCCGCGGACGATGCGGGACGCGCTCCGGGGCCGATCGCCCCTCACCGCCCCGCCGCTCTAGGTGGGAACCCCCGTCCCCCTCCCTTCCCGGGCGTCGAAGACCCGGTGGACGAGGTCGATGCACTGGGAGGTCCGGAGCGACCGGGGGCCGACGCTGACCGGCGGGGTGCCGGCCGCCACGAGGACCGCCACCTCCTCGGGCGTAGGGTCGGTGGGATCGCTCACCACAGCGCAGAACCCCGTGGCCTCGGGCCGGAACCCCTCGATCGGCGTCCCGGTCTCGGTGAGCCAGAGCGCGTCGGCCGCCGTGGCGAACTCCCGCAGCACGGCCAGGGGGTCGACGGGGGCGACGACGAGTCCCGGCGACGACTCGACCGGGCGGTCGAGCGGGATCGACCGGACGAGGGCGTTCTTGAGGAGCGCCGCCGTCGACCGCTCGTCCGGGTTGAGGAAGCGGATCCGGGCACCGGTGAGCCGGATCTGCCGCGCCCGGGGGGGCGGCGCGGCGACGAAGAGGACGGTCACCTCGGTGTCGCGCCGGACATCGTTCGAGAGGGTGAAGGCCGTGGAGACCGATCGGGCGATCTCGTCCATCCGACCGGCGCCCCCGGCGAGGTCGTTGAGCGTGAACGCCCCGTCGACAGGGACCCGGTGGGCAAGGAGGACGAACCGGCGCACCGTCGGGCGTGACCGCCCGGTCTCATAGCCTTTGGAGCGGGGTCGCCTATTCCCGGTGGGGACGGGAGGTCCGGGACGTGGACCGGCCCGGAGGCGAGGGCGGGCTCTGGGAGCGGTTCTCCCGCTCGAGCCACACCTCGTCGCTGAGCTCGTGGTAGACCGCGTGGTCGACGAGCCCGGTCCCGTGCTCCCCGTGGGGGAGGTGCAGGAACGCGCCCGAGCGCCCGGCGTTGTTCGAGTAGACGACCTCGGTCTCGCCGGCGTCGGCCATGGCAAGGGATTCCTCGCGGGCGAGGTCGAAGATGCGGTCTTTGCGGAACATCCAGTAGTGGATCCGCCACTCCCGGCCATCGTAGAGCGTGGTCTCGTCGCGCTCGGTCTCCAGGATGCCGGTGTCCTCGAGCATGTAGAACGTGTCGCGGTCGTCGGGCTCGAGCACGTTGTCGATGATCCGCTCGTTGAACCCGAAGAAGTTCAGCACGTGGGCGGCGATCGAGCGGGCGTCCTCGGCCCGCATCCCGTCGTGGCCCACCGACCGCCGGATCGCCTTCGCGAGCGAGTCGTGGTCGACCGGTCCGGCGAGCGCCAGGGTGGGGTCGTTCGGGATCCCCGCCCGGGTCGTCGAGATGTCCGCCTTCGAGCGGAGGGGGACCGGATTGCGGAGCGTGTACCGGAACTGGCCGTTGGCCGACGGCGGGGCCGGGGTGCGCTCCATATGCTATTCAATTCCAGCCATCGGTATAAAGAACTTCGCCAAGGGTCTCGGGGCGTTCGCGCCGCCCTGGGACGCCCTGGTTTCAGGCGGCGCGCGCCGGCCGGGCCGCGCGCTCCATCGCCTCGACCATCGGGCGCCACTCGAGCTCCTCGATCGACGACTCCCGGCGGGCGAGCTCGTCGAGGGAAGCGGCGAGCGGCAGGACCGATTTCGCGAGGTAGACGTGGGCGATCCCACCCCCGGCGGGGGCGCTCCAGCGGCGCCGGGCCCGCTCGTACGCCCGGAACTCGTAGTACTCTGGCGCCGGCATGAACCAGGCGATCGCATCGTCGGTGGTGCGGGCGGCGGTGGGGCCCCGGGCCTCCGACCGGAGCGCGAGGTGCCGTTGGACCGCGAGGGGGATGTTGAAGAGCGCCCGGCTCGAGACGTGGGCGATCCCGAGGCTCCGCTGCCGCGCCTGCTCGGCGTAGACGATGTCCCGGCCCTGGGGAAGGCCGACGACCCGGGCCACGTGGCCGTCCCGGGCGAAGAACGCGATCTCCCGGGCGGCGGCGAGGGGGGTCCCGTCGGGTCCGGCGAGCCGGAGGAGCTCGGCCACGTCGGTGGGGAGCTGCGTGTTGAGCCACGTCGGCCGGGCCGCACGGAGGACGACGTACTCCATCGTCGGCGGCCGGACCGCGGGCGGGCTATATGAACCCGGGCGCGGGCCGACCCCCACCGTTCACACGACGCGCGGCACGAGCGGCTCCAGGAGCCCCGGCAGCGTCCGCAGGTCGGTGAGGTCGAGGGCGAGGTCGGCCGCCTGCCGGACCTCGGGCATCCGGGTATTGAGGGCCACGCCCGCGCCGACCCGGGGGAAGATCGCGGCATCGGCCCACCCATCGCCGACGTGGACGGTCCGCTCGGCGTCGGCGCCGGCCCGTTCGAGGAGCGCCGAGAGCCCGAGCTCCTTCGAAGCCCGTACGGCCCCGTAGGTGGCGACGCGACCGCCCTCGAAGCGGGTGCCGGGGGTCCCGGCGGCGTCGTCGAACCCGAACCGGCGCCGGTACCAGTCGCAGACGTACTCGGGGTTGTGGGAGAGGATCGCGACGCGGGACCCCCGGTCGTGGAGGTCGGCCACCGTCGCCGTGATCCCGCCGATCTTCGGCGTCAGCTCGAGGATCGCCTCGATCTCGGTCCGCTCGAGCCCGACGGCGAGGTTGAGGAGGTCGCGCAGATGGTCGTCCTCGCCGATCCGACCGGCGAGGAACGCCCGGTTCGTCGTGTCGTACTCGGTGAGCCGACCCGTCCGCTCCGCGAGGAACCGCCACCCGTGCCCCTGGGTGAGGGTGCCATCGATGTCGAAGCAGACGAGCTGCCACGGCCAGGTCATCGGGGCTCCCGGGGGGGCCGTCGGCCCATGCCGAGCCCGAGGCAGAGGCCCCCGAGCCACAGTCCGACGACCCCCACGGCGAAGTAGCCGTAGAGCCCGGGGAACGCCCCCGAGCCGATCGGTCCGAGCGCTGCGATGCCCGCGAGGCCCACCAGGGTGAGGATGACTCCCCCGAACACGATCCCACCGCGTCGCCGGGGGTCCACGGGAGGTTCACCGCCGAGGCCGGCGGAACGGCCCCGTGCGGCGGCGCTACGGCCTCCCCCAAATAACCTCGACCAGGACCCGGGGCCCCGTCCGTCAACGGCTTCTACCGACGATCGGTCCCGGGAGCACGACCGACCATCGCGCTCCCCGCTCGACCCGATCGCCCGAGGCGACGCGCGACGAGCTCACCGCCGACCGACGGAGCCGCGCGATCGCCGAGCGGCTGGACGTCCGGCTCATGGGGCGGACGCCGTATCCGCTCGCCCGGGTCCGCAATCCGCTCCGGTCGACGGAGTACACCGTGCATTTCCCCGCGGCGCCGGACCTTGCCCTCGCCCTCTGCACCTGCCCGGACTTCGCCCGCCGGGGGCTCGGGACGTGCAAGCACACCGAGGCGGCCCGTTCCTGGCTGGTCGATCACCTCGACGCCGAGGTCCCGCCCCGTCGCGGCCGGCCCATCGACCCCCAGCGGGTCTGGGCCGCGATCGACCGAGGAGAGCGCGCGCGCCCGACACCCGCCACGGGGCGGGATCTGCGGGCCGTCGGGGCCGCCCTGATCGACGAGCCTGCGTGAACCGGTCGTTGGGAAAGAGTCGCCGCGGCCCGCGGGCGAGCGGGACCGCGGCGGGGTGGGGGGTCGGAGCGACCTACGTGCTGGACATCCCGGGCGCGCCCTTGAGCGCCCGGATCTTGTAGTACTCGGGGTCGACGATGACCTCGCCGTTGACGCCCATCGTCTCGATGGTCTTCAGGGTGAGGCCGCTCTGCGCCTTCGCCTTCTGCCAGTCCGCGATCGGGATCGAGAACTTCTTCTCGACCTCGGTCCGGTAGATCGGGCCCGAGTTGTACGAGCAGAACGGGATGATCCGTCCGTCGGGGACCGAGTAGTGGATATCGCAGCGCATGAGCCGCTGGATATCGTAGTCGTACGCGTCCTGGAAGTGCATGTTCCCGATGTAGAGCGTCCGCCAGGTGAACTTGGCGAGCGCCTCCTTGTTGCCCTCGGTGAAGATCGCGGCGATGACCTTCACGCAGTTCTTCTCGCTGAGCCCCTCCGGGGCGCGCGAGAAGTCGAAGTACTTCGACACATCGTGGAGCAGGCGGGCGCCCGCGACGGCGGTCCGCACGCGGGCGAACCGGGCGTCCCGGTACTTCTCGATCATCTGCTCGACGTTCTCGAAGAACCCGTCGACGTCCATGAACCGGGGCAGCGGCGTGATCTTCTGCCCATCGGCCGAGACGAAGGCGAACGTGGCGCAGCCGCACCCGGGGTGGGTGGTCAGCGTCATCTTCTCCTCGCCGTGGATGATCGAGACGAGCTCCGAGATCGGGGCGACGGACGGGACCGGGAAGAAGTCCGACTTCTCGAACGGCCCGTCGGTGCAGAGGATCCGCACCAGGTCCGACTGGGTGAACCGCATCTGGAACCGGTCCTTGTCGGGGATACGGGCGGTGAGCGCCACCGGCTGGAAGTTCACGCCGCGGACGACGTCGATGTTGTCGATGGCGAACTTCACCGTCGGCCAGATCTCCTTCTCGTTGAACCCGCCGACGAGCGTCGGGACGAGGACCACCGAGAGCGGCTTGTCCGGCTTACCCTGGGCGAGCTCGGCCGACGACGTGTGGGTCTCCCGGGCCGCCTGGATCGCCTTCTGCTTCACCTTGAGCAGCGGCACCCCCCGGACCTTCCGGTAGATCTCGTCGTCCAGGCCATCGAACTGCAGGTAGAGGGTGTGGAGACCGGCCTCGCGCGCCGCCTGTGCGAACCCAGGCTCGTTGGCGACCCGGATCCCGTTCGTCGCGACCTGGACCTGCTTGAACCCGAGGTCCCGGGCCATTCCGACGGCGTCCAGGAAGAGCGGGGAGAGCGTCGGTTCACCGCCCGAGAACTGGACGGCGACGGCGCCGACCGGCTTCTGCTCCCGGAGCGTCTTCAGCATGAAGTGGATCTGCTCGCGGGTGGGCTCGAAGACGTAGCCCGCGGCGTTGGCGTTCGCGAAGCAGACCGGGCACTTGAGATTGCACCGGTTCGTGAGGTCCATGAGGGCGAGACCGGTGTGGGACTTGTGGTGACTGCACATCCCGCACGTGGTGGGGCAGCCCCGGAACTTCTCGAAGTACGGGTTCTCGTACCCGACCCCGTCGTGGGCGTAGACCTCCATCCGGAGGTAGAAGTCGACGTCGTTCGAGATGATGTCCCAGAAGTACCCGTGCACCCGGCACGTCTTCTCCATGATCACACGGCCGTCCTTCTCGCGGACGATCGCGGGGATGACCTTGATGCACTCCGGGCAGACGCTCGCGGTCTTCCGCGGCAGTCCACGGGGCGCCTGGAACTCTTTCATGACCCTTGCCGGCATATTCTGTTCCTCAGCTGTCGGGCCCGACGGTTTAGGCGCGGACCCTTAGTCGGGCCAGCAATCCCGTGCTACATATACCATGTGTCGCGCCACGGGCTACACTTTCACCGTTCCGTGACGGAGGTTCGCACGGCTTCGGTCGCGACAAGCGTGCGTATCCATGCTCGGCGACCCCCCTCGAGCGACCCGCGGGATTAAGCGCCGGGGCGCCTGCCGGGGGTCCGATGCCGGTCACCCGCCGCCGTCGCCGCGCCGCTCCCCGGAAGACACCGGGCCGCGCGGGCGCCTCGTCGCGGCCGCGTCGCCCGCCCACCCCCCGGGGGTTCGTCGGCCGGGACGCATCTCCAGTACTGGAGCGGTACCCGCCCCGCCCGGGGGCCGCCCCGCCGCCTCCGCCCGTCGTACCCCCGTCCCCCGCCCGAATCGCGCCACCGCCCCCCTCCACCTCGCCCGCCTCGACCCCCACGGCGGGTCCCGCTCCCCCCGGGCTCCTCACCCTCGATCGCCCGTTCGACGCCGACGAGTTCGCGCAGCTCCTCGGATCGACGGCCATCCGGGTCGAGGTGCCGAAGGACGCGCTCGCCGAGGTCCTCCGTCGGATCACCGACTTCATGGGGTTCGGGATCTACGTCTACGCCGTCTCCGTCCGGCCCGGTCCGGACGAGATGCTGCGCCGGTTCGTCGTCGAGCTCCAGCGCGTCGACTTCTCCGTCGAGCAGGGCCGGTGGGTCCCGTTCCAGGAGAAGGGGACCGTCGACTCGCCGTTCGGCCCGACCGGCGCCCCGTGAGACAGGGCGCGCCTTCTATGACCCCCTCGCCGCTCCCGCCGCGGTGATGACGCCCCCCGGCGGTCCTTCGACGACCGATCGGCTCGCCGCGGAGCTCGAAGCGCTCCGGTCCGAGCTCGCCGAGCTGCGGAACGAGCAGCGCGAGATGGCCCGGTCGATCCAGGAACTCGTCGTCACGTTCCGCTCGCTCGCCGTCCAACTCGGCATCGCCGCCGAGCCGTACGCGAAGAAGCAGGCGAAGTCACAGTCGACGCGCGAGGTCCCTGGGTTCGCTTGATCTGTCCTCGAGGAACCCCTTACTACCTGTCTGAGAACCCCGAAGGTTCGTCGAACTTCGCGGTGTCTGCTTTCATTGGCTCGACTGTGGGGCCTGAGAGAGAGCAGCGGCCCTCGCCGCCGTCCTCCGTCGGACGCCACGCCGCCGCCTCCAGCAGCGCAGAGCGCGCGCTCGGGGTGATAGTCGCTCCCCGTAGGAGGCGGCAACCCCGGGACAGCACGACCATTGCGGCCGCCGCATCCCGATGCCACACGCCTCCGCACTTCCCGCAGATCGTCTGTCGAGGCATTCGACCCGGGCGGGCCGAATGCCCCTTCCCCGCGGACGGGAGAGCCAGCTGCCCTCCGCACCGGGGACACTCCTGCGAGGTCCCCTCCGGGTTCACCCAAATGATCGGCGTCCGGGCCTTGTAGCCAATGATCTCCACGAGGCGCCCGTGGGTCCACGCAGAGAGCCGACGGCGCGACTCCGGGGAGCCCCATCGACCGCGCTGTCGCAGGATCGTCGACGTCGCGTCCCTCAGGTCTTCCAAGACGAGACCCCGATCTCCTGCCTCGGCCACGATTGCATTGGCCGCCCGATGTAGCAGCGGCGTGACCCGGTTCTTCTCGCGGCGGCCGTAGCGTCGTAGGACCGCTCGTTGGTGGCGAAGATCCTTGGCGATCCTTCGCTGGATCGCGAGGCGCTTGTGGGTCATTCGACGTTGGACCTCGGTGACCGGTCGGAGGTCGATCCTCGTCAGACGTCCGTCAGAGGTCGCAAGTTCGGCTGAGTCGAAGTTGAGGTCCGCTCCCATCGCTCCGACCGGCACAGTGACGGGATGCGGGACCCGGAAGTGGAACAGCAACGCGTTGGGTCGGAGGGTGAGCCCGAAGACCCAGCCGGAAGCCGCCCCGTACCGTTCCCAGAGCCGATGTTGGGTGGACGCCAGATCCATGGAGACGTGGAGATCCGGACGGACCGTGATATCGAGTCGGCGTGCCGACAGGTCCCACCGGAACAGGTTTTGGTGGAGACTCGCCTTCAGGACCCGCCGGCGGGGAAGGCCGGCGCGCATGCGCTCGAACCGGACAGGGTCGACCCGCTTCGCGCGCCGGACCGACCGGTCCCAGGCATTCAGCAACGCTGACGTTTCATTCGCCGCGGTGACGCACCAGCCAGCGGCGAGGTGGGGGTACCGCTCGCGCAACGACCGATAGGTACGCTTCGTCGCCCCAAACCGCGATTCCTCAGGGTGTGCTCTCCAGTCCGGGACGAGCGAATTGACGACACTCCGAACGTCCCGCAGCACGCGGAGTAATGCTGGCTCGAGCCGGTGAGGGACGACCACCGTCCGGATGGCCCATCCCGAGCCCCCCATTCGTGGCGTCGAAAGGTTACCCGAGGGTATCCACGGGTCGGGGCCAACGAACGATGAACGATGGAAGAGCTCCCCCATCAATTCGTCTAGAAGGAGGATTCGCCGTTACAGTCGGACCTCTAGGCTCGTGGGTTTTCGGATAGGCTCTTAATCCCTGCGCCCGGTCGCGGTGCCTGTTCCACAGGGAGGGAGGTCCGCGACGATCCGGTATTCGGTGCGGGCCGACCGCCCGACCGAGCATCGTGCCCAGTTCACCGTCGAGGTCCCCGACGTGGCGACCCCTTCCGTCGATCTGGTCCTCCCCTCCTGGGTGCCGGGATCGTACTGGATCCAGGACCCCTCCCGGGCGTTCCGGGACGTGGTGGCGTGGACCCACGGGCGGGAGCGACCGCTCCGCATCGACCGGGTCGCAAAGGACCGGTGGCGCGTCGCGGCCGACGGGGCGACGGCGATCGAGGTCGGCTACTCGGTCTACGGCCACCAGATGATCACCGAGGCGCTCGATGTCACGCCGGACCATCTGTTCCTCAACGCGGCGTTCTGCCTCCCCTATGTCGACGGCCGGAAGGACGAGGCCCACGAGCTGCGGCTCCACCTCCCGGCCGGCTGGAAGGTCTACGCCGAGCTCGACGAGGTCGCCTCCGCCCCGCCGACGCTCCGGGCGGCGGACTACGACGCCCTCGTCGATGCGCCCATCGACTGCGGTCGGCCCGTCGAGCTGGGCATCACCGCCGCCGGCGTGCCCCACCGGATCGTCCTCTGCGGCCCGGGAGGCAACTACGAGGTCCACCGGCTCGAGGACGACCTCCGGCGGATCGCCGAGGCGACGATCCGGCTCTTCGGGGGATCGCCGCTCCGTCGGTACACCTTCTTCGTCCACCTCAACGACGTCTCGGACGGCGCCCTCGAGCATGCCGCGTCGGTCTCGGCCGTGGTGCCCCGGACGACGTTCCGGCCGGAGTCGGCGTACCGGTGGTTCCTCCTCGTCTCGGCCCACGAGTATGTCCACCTCTACAACGTGAAACGGATCCACCCGGCGGTCCTCGGACCGTTCGACTACACCCGGGAGGCGTACACCCGGCTCCTCTGGGCGATGGAGGGGACGACCGACTACTACGCCCACCTCATCCTCCGGCGGTCCGGCCTCCTCCCCCCGGCGAAGTCGCTCGAGGAGCTCGCGAAGCTCATCCACACCTACCGGCGCGTGCCGGGCCGGGCGCACATGAGCCTCGAGCTCGCCTCGATCAGCACCTGGGTCGACTTCTACCGCCCGTACGAGGAGACGGTGAACCAGTCGGTCTCGTACTACCTCAAGGGCGCCCTGGTCTCGCTCTGCCTCGACCTCGAGCTCCGCCACCGGACCGAGAACGCGCACTCGCTCGACGAGGTCTTCCGACACCTCTACACCGAGTACGGCCTCCCCGGGCGGGGCCTCGGCGAGGACGAGCTCCCGGGGGTCATCGCCAAGGTCACCGGGATCGACGTGGGACCGTTCTTTGACCGATACATCCGGGGGACCGACGAGATCGACTTCGCCCCGTTCCTCCGGTACGCGGGGCTCGTGCTTTCGGAGAAGACCAAGCCCCGGGAGCCGGGCGACGACGAGCCGGCCGGATACCTCGGGATCGACTACGAGAACCGCGACGGCCATGTCCGCATCCGGCAGGTCGTCGATGGGGGCCCCGCCCGGCGCGATGGGCTCTCCCCGGGCGACGAGATCATCGCCCTCGACGGGGTCCGCACCCTCCACGACGGGTTCGGCAAGGCGCTCGAGCGGCTGCCGGCCGGCCAGTCGGCGGTGTTCACCGTGTTCCGCCGGGGGTTCCTCACGACGGTGCCGGTCACCCTCGGGACCCCGCCCCCGGAGGGGTACCGGATCGCACCGGCCGCCGACGCGACCCCCCTCGAGCGGACGATCTACGAGTCCTGGTTCGAGGCTACGTGGGAGCCGCCGAAGCCCCCGGTACCGCCCCCGGCGTGACGACCGCCTTCCGTCCGTACCGCCAGTCGCCTTCCATCGCGTAGAGGCGTCGTAGCTCGGTCCCGATCCGATCGCCCACGCGCGCGGTCCCTGCCGGGGCGTCGGCGACCTGGAGCGTCACCTTCGGTCCGTCGGGCCACGCGGCGATGACCACGGAGTACGGGCCGATCGCGGCGGTGAGCGGGTCGAACTCGGTGGGCTGGGCGCCGGGGTGGATCGTCGTCGCGGCCAGGACGGTGAGCCCTTCGCGGGGGAGGGCGATGGGTGCGACCCCGTCGGACCGACCGCACGAGCGACACCGACCCCGTGCGGGGAAGCCGGTCGTCCCGCACCCCGCGCACCGGTCGGCCACGAACCGCCAGCGGCTCGGTAGGTTCTCGACGTACCGGGGCCGGGCGACGTACGCCCCTTCCGAGACCCGGAGGAGGTCGCTCGCCGACGCCGAGGGGAACGGACCGTCCGCAGGTGTCGGACGGGAGAGGGATGGGACGGGGTCGGCCCAGACCACCGGTCCCTCGCCTCGGATCGCGAGGAACTCGGTCCGGTCCGATTGGATCGCCGCGAGCCACAGGGCGTCACCCGGCGGGGTCCGCTCGAGGAACGTGCGGAGCGCGAGGGCGGGCCGGGAGGACGGCAACGCTCCCGTACCCGGGTCGAGCCAGGGCACCACGACCGGTTCGACGGCGGGAAAGATGCGGGACCACTCGGCGAGGAGGACGGGTGGGGCCGCCCGGGCGATGACCCCGAGCCGCCCCGTGGTGGAGCTGTTCGCCGTGGGGTGGGCCCGATGGGCGGCACGGATCCATTCGGCGGCGACCGGGGGCCGCTCGGGAGGGTGGCTCCGGGTGGCATGCCCCAGGAGCTCGGCGCCGGGCCCGTCGGCGAAGAGCAGCGCGACGCCGACGGCCCCGCTCGGACCGGCCCCTTCAGTTCGCGCCGACGCTACATCGACGGTGATGACCGCTCCGGCGCCTTCGGGAGCGAGCGGGCTCCGGCCGACATCGTTCAACGCGTGGGCGAACCCCTCGACGCCCGGGCCGTGGCGGTGGACCTCGGCGCTCTCGAGGCCGAGCGCCTCGAGGAGCATCCGGTCGATCGCCGGCGGGAACTCGCCCACGAGCTCGAGCCGATCGATGGTCGCGGTCCGGCCGGACTCCGTCGTCCCGAGCCGCTCGGCGGCCGCTACGGCGAGGGTGAACGCATCCTCGTCCGGGCCCTCGACCGGTACGCCGCCCGCGAGCCACCGGGGCCGATACGTCGCCCCCGCTACCAGCCGTCGCGTCACGGCTACCCCCGCGCGAACAGCGTCACCGTCGCGGTGGCGCCGCTCCCGCCGACGTTCTGGGCCAGCGCCCGCTCGGCCCCGGCGACCTGCCGGCCGCCGGCAGCGGAGCGCAGCTGCTGGAAGATCTCGTGGACCTGGCTCACGCCGGTGGCCCCGATGGGGTGACCCTTCGCCTTGAGCCCCCCATCCGGGTTCACCGGGAGCCGCCCGCCGAGCCGGGTCGCGCCCTCGAGAGTGAGCGCGGCGGCGCCTCCCGGCGGAGCGAACCCGAGGTCCTCGAGCGCCACGAGCTCGGCGATGGTAAAGCAGTCGTGGGCCTCGACGAGCTGAATCGCGCCGCGATCGAACGGCGCGCCGCGGAACGCCTCGGCGGCCGCGGTCCGCGTGGCGGCGAGACTCGTCATCGAGGCTCGTTCCTGGAGGGCGAGATAGTCGGAGCCGGCGCCGAGTCCGGCGAGAATGACGGGCGTGTCGGTGTAGTGACGGGCGACGTCCTCGCCGGCGAGGAGCACCGCCGCCGCCCCGTCGGTCACCGGGCAGCAATCGAGGAGCCCGAGCGGGTCGGCGACCCGGGGGCTCCGGGCCCACTCGTCCCGGGAGATCGGCGTGCGGAACTGGGCGTTCGGGTTCTTCGCCGCGTGGGCGTGGTTCTTCACGGCGACCTCGGCGAGCGCCTCAGGGGGGGTGCCGAACTCGGCTGCGTGCCGGGCGGCGATGAGGCCGTAGACCCCCGCGAACGTGAGCCCGGCGAGCCGCTCCCACTCGGTGTCGCCCGAGACCCCGAGCCAGTACCGCCGGCGGGCCGACGGGGCGTCGGTCATCTTCTCGACCCCCGCGACGAGCACGAGGTCGCGCCCGGCCGCAACGGCCTGGGCGCCCGCTCGGAGCGCGAACCCCCCGGAGGCGCACGCGTTCTCGATGTGGGTCGAGGGAAGTCCCGGGCGACCGGCCTCCTCGGCCAGGACCGACGCCGAATTCCCGATCTGCCACCCCGCGATGCCGAGCGTCGCGAGGAACCCCTCGTCGACGGCCGACCTTTCGACGCCGCGGTCGACGCTCGCGAACGCCGCGTCGATCGCCGACCGCAGGAGCGCCCGGGGACCGTCGGACACGGCGCCGAACCGCGTGTGCCCCGTGCCGATGATCGCCGCCCTGCGAGCCGTGACCGCGGACCTCCGAACGGTTCTTAACGCGCCGACCGATGCGGCGCATTTAAGGACGAAGGACGGCCGTCGTTGTCGGAGGAGGGACCGGTGGTCGTCGGGGTCACCGGCGCGAGCGGCGCGCCCATTGCGGTGCGCGTCGTCCAGGCGCTGCGGGCGGCCCACGTCCCGACGGCGCTCGTCGTCTCCCGCGGGGGCGCCATCGTCCTCCAGGAGGAGACCGGGCTCACCGTGACCGACCTCGCCCGGGACGCCGACGCGCGGTACGACGACGGCGATCTCACCGCCCCGTTCGCGAGCGGCTCGCGACGGAACCGGGGCATGGTGATCGTGCCGTGCTCGTCGAACACGGCGGCCAAGGTCGCGCTGGGCCTCTCGGACACGCTCATCACCCGGGCCGCCCACGTTCAGCTGAAAGAGCGTCGGCGGCTCGTCATCGTCCCCCGCGAGACCCCGCTCTCCGCGATCCAGCTCCGCCACCTCACGACCCTCGCCGAAGCGGGTGTTGTGGTGGTCGACGCGGCCCCTCCCTACTACACGCATCCGACGTCCGTCGCCGACCAGGTCGATCATCTCGCCGGCCGCGTCCTGGACCACCTCGACGTGCCCCACGCGCTCTACCGTGGCTGGCGGGCGGGGGAGGCCTGAGATGGACGGCCGGTGGGCCGAGTGGCTCCCGTGGCCGCTCGTCGGCGTGAGCGTCCTCCTGGCGGTCCTCATCTTCCTCACGCCGAACCTGCTCTCGGCGGGGACCGGGGCCGCGGCCGGGAGCCTCGAAGTGCAGGCCGAGCTCACGCTCTACCGGGCGCCCCAGGCCAACGGGACCGAGCTCTACGTCCACGGCTTGGGGCTCGTCCCGTACGCCGCCCTCACCCTCCAGCTGGCGCCGTGGAACGCGACGGCGTTCACGGTCCCCTCCAATTGGACCACGACGATCCGGGCGAACCATTCCCTCGCCCTCGTCGCCGAGACGTTCGACGACCCGTTCGTGGTGAACGTGACGGCGGTCTACACCGACCCGGCGGGGGCGACGGAGTGGTACCTCGGCGCGTTCGTCGTCCAGGCGACGACCGATACGCTCTACGTGACGCCGCTCCTCGCCGGGGTCGCTCCGGTGAACCCCACGCCGATCGACGCGCTCCCGCTCTCGCTCCTCCTCACCGGGTCGTCGACGGAGGCCGGGTCGTGAGGCCGGGGCGCGCTCTCATCTTCTGGGTCTCGGTGATCGCCGCGCTCCTCTTCGTGGAGGTCGCCGAGCTCACCCACCTGTTCACCCTACCGGTCCAATCGGCGCTCGGGAATCTCCTCTCGTTCATCTTCGCCCTCGTGTTCACGACCATCCTCGCCCTCGTGGGCGCGGTCTTCATCGGCATCTACATCGCCCAGCGGATGCGCACCCCCGGCGGGTTCACCCCGTTCGAGGAGGAGATGCTCCGGATGCGGTCCGACGTGACCGACCTCAAGGCGAGCGTCGCCCGGCTCGAGGCCGGCGTCGGCGACCCGCCGACCACCGATCGCGCCGTCCCGGCCCGGACGGAGGAGCGGCCGTGAAGATCCCGGTCATCGACAACGGCGGTCAGTGGACCCATCGGGAGTACCGGGTCCTCCGCGACCTGGGCGCCGAGAGCCGGATCGTCCCGAACACCGCCCCGTACGAGGGGCTCGACGCCGATGGGATCGTGCTGAGCGGCGGTGCGCTCAGCCTCGAGGGGGGCGCCTCGCCGCTCGGGGCGGTCGCCGGCTGGATCGACCGCGCCGACGTGCCGGTCCTCGGGATCTGCGTGGGCCACCAGTTCCTGGCCCGGCACTACGGCGGGCTCGTCGAGAAGGCGGCCCAGCCCGAGTTCGGCCGCGTCGAGCTTACCGTCACCGAGACCCGCCACCCGCTCTTCGCCGGCCTCCCGGACCGGCTCCACGTGTGGGCGAGCCACAACGACCGGGTCGCCCGGGTCCCGGACGGCTGGCGGACCCTCGCCCGGTCCGACGCCTGCCCCGTCCAGGCGATGGCCCACCCGACCCGGCCGCTCTTCGGTGTCCAGTTCCACCCCGAGGTCGAGCACACCGAGGGGGGGCGGGAGATCCTCCGTCACTTCGTCGAGCTCTGCCGCCGGTGACGTCCGGGGCGAGCGGCTAATAATCGCCGGCCGCTCGAACCGGCCGATGCGGATCCGGAGGGTCTCCGGGGGGCGGGAGGGCGACCTCATGCACCGGGCATCGGACCTCCGCAAGGGGGTCGACGATCTCCTCCCCCGCCTCACCGCCGACGCGCCCCGGGACCGGTTCGACAAGCTCCGGGCTGAGCTCGAGGAGGTCCGTGCTGCCCGGGACGACGCGGACCGGTTGGGGAAGCTCGGGGGGGGCTGGCGCGACCCGATGGCCCGGGCGCTCGCGGGCCTGCTGCGGTTCTACCTCGATCCCGGTCAGCCGGTCGTCGCCCCGGCTCACTTCCCCTCGGGCGAGCTCTCGTACGCGGTCCTGAACGCGGCGCCGCGGGAGGCGCACATCGCGGTCCAGCAGGGCGACGACCCCCGTCGCCTCCTCATCGGCTACCTGGGATGGGCCCGCAAGGGGCTCCACTTCTTCGCCGACGCCGACCGGCTCGTCTGCACCGGACGCTCGCCGTCGCCACCGGCGTCGTTCCTGCAGCACCAGGTCGAGGAGCTCCCGTACCGGCTCACGGCCCGGTCCGGCGGGTTCGCCTGCGCCCACCTAGCCGCCGGCGCCCATCGCCCGGCGCTCGAAGTGGCGTGGAGCGACGCGGCGACGACGGTCGCGGTCTGCCAGGCGTGCGCGCGCGACGACCGGCATCTGCTCGGCGCCTTCTCCGGCGGGCTTGCGATCCCGGACCCGGAGGGGTCGTTCACCGTCCGGGTGACGCTGGGCGTCGCGTGCGACCGGGGGTCGAGCTGCCCCCACGCGCAGCTCCCCGAGCTCCCGCGGGCGGCCCGGAAGGGGTACACGTTCGGCCGGCTGTCCGACGCCGCGGTCGTCCGGGAGTTCGTCACAGTGGCCCGCGACCGGCTCGAGCGGTCCGGGACCCCGCTCTTCGTCGCCGCGGGCACGTGCTACGGCGAGGACGCGGCCGCGTTCATCGCCGCCCTCACCCCGACGCCGGAAGAGCGGCAGGCGCTCACCGAGATCCTGCCCGAGGTCCGCGGCTACTTCGAGATCGACGAGGCGACGGCGAGCCGGGCGCTCGAGAAACTGTGGCCGACGCATGCCGAGCAGATCGTCCGGTCCATCGTGCCGGATCCCCAGAAGGCCGAGCGGCTCGTCCGCGAGGCGAAGGCGAACCCGGGGCGGGTGTCGGACCTCCTCCGCCGAGCCGGCGCGAAGAACCGGGAGCAGGCGGTCCTCGATGCGCTCCCCCGGTACCGCGACCTGGTTCCCGAGGCCGCGATCGCCGATGCCATCGCGCGGGTCTATCGGACCCAGGGCGCGGGGGAAGCGGCGAAGCAGCTCCTCCATCGGCTGCCTCGGGAGGGGAAGGAGCGGGGCGTGGGGTTCGGGCTCCTCCTGGCGCTCGGCCACGCCGACGCCCACCGCTGGCAGTTCACCGACACCGAGCAGCAGTTCGGCTCGTCGCTCGCCCCGGCGGCCGAGGCGCTCCTCGCGGCCGCCCCGGGCGACTACGACGCGGCGTTCCAGGGGCTCCTCGGCCGGGCGGGCGTCGCCCACTGGGGCCGACCCGATCTCGATGAGGCGTGAGCGCCGGTCGCCGGTGCGTTCCGCCCGAGGACGGATATAGCCGGTCCGCCTCCTAGTACATACAGCCGGGTGGGACGCGTCGAACATGGCCACGACGGGGGAGGTCGGGCCCGCCACGCCCGACGCCGTGGTCGCCGCGGGCGAGGACGAGACCCGGGTCCTGCTCCGGGGCCTCCTCCGGCTCCACCATCTGCGGGTCGTGGGCGAGGCCGAGGGGGCCACCCCCGCGCTCGATCTCGTGGCCCGTCATCGGCCCCAGGTCCTCGTCGTCGACGTGAATCTGACCGAGGGCTCGGCGACGGACCTCGTCGACGCGGCGAAGCGCGCGCTTCCCGGCGTCCGGGTGATCCTCGTCGCCCACACCGGTCGGGTGACCCGGGCCGACGGGCGGGTCCCCGCCGACGTCGTCCTCCTCCGGCCGTTCCGCATCCGCGAGCTCGCCGAGGCGCTCCGGGGATCCGAGGCGCCCGTGGCGACGGCCTAGTCCCGGCCCGTCCGGCGGAACCGCTCGACGGCCGCCTGTTCTTCGAAGTGGAGCTCGGGCGCCGGCACGATCACGGCGTGGAGCGGCGGACCGAACGCTCCGTCCACGAGCGTCTCGATCGCGCCCCACCAGGCGGTCGCGGAGTCGGTGCCGATCCGGGCGACGACCCCGACGTCGGTCCCCGGCGGGACCGCCCGGCCCTCGGCGTCGCGCTCGAGGAGGATCCGGAGCGCCGGCCCCGCTTCGAGGAAGCGGGGCTCTTCGGGGCGGAGGTCCAGGAGGACGAGGGTGTGGAGCCCTTGGGCCCGGTTCGTCACGATCCGATCGATGGGTGAGGTGGGCGCGAAGCCAGGGGCGGGGAACGGGAGCGAGACCGGTCGGCCGAACCGGTAGTGCTGGAGGCCGAGGAAGGCGGCCGCGGCGGTGAGGATGCTGGCCCCGGGCACATAGCGCCACACATGGCCCGCCCGCTCGCAGGCGAGTCGGAGCGCGACGTGTGTCGTGGCGGTGAACGGGTCGCCCGGCACGACGAGCGCGACGGGGCCGCCGGCCGCGAGCGCGTCCAGGACCACCGTCCCGGCCTCGAGGGTCGGTCGATCGAGGGGGACGACGGGCCGTCCGATCGCCTCGGCGAGCCGGTCCCACGATCCGGCCGCGAGGGTGGCGGTGTACCCGTCGGCGAAGACGGTGCGGGCGGAGCGGAGCCGCTCGAGCGCCCCCCAGGCGATCCCCCGCTCGTCGCCCAGCCCCACGCCGACGAACCATAGCTCGGCCATGGGGCCCCGTTAGCCGTGGACGGCGATCACCGGGCACGGGGCCCGGCGGAAGAGGTCCTCGAGGAGCCGTCGGGTCACGAGGGGCATCCCCGGCCGGACCGCCTCCTCGCCCACGAGCAGAAGGCCGTACCGCTCCCGGGCGGCGGTCTCGAGGATCGCTTCGGGCAGGCGACGGCGGCTCGCGAGGGCGCCCGAGCGCGTGGCGGCATGGTGGAGGACCGGGACGCCCCGGTCGGACCGCTCGGGCGCCGGGATCGGGGCGGTGATCTCCCGGGGGGCGAACTCGAGGAGGATGATGGGCACGCCGTGGTGGTGGACCGCGATGTCCTCGGCGAGCCGCATCGCCTTCGGCGCCGGGCCCGCGCCGAACGTGGGGACGAGGATCCGCTGGACGTTCTCCTCGGCCAGGGCGAGCCGGTTCACGACGAGGACATCGCACGGCGCATGGTGGAGGAGCGCGCTCGCGGTGTGGCCGACGAACGGGTTGTGGCTGCGGCGATCGCCCCGCAGCGTCATCAGGATGGCGTCGACACCGTGGGTCTCGGCGCTCTCGAGGATCTCGCCGGTCACGTCGGTCGACGCCCGGACCTCGGGGTCGACGCGCACGTCGAGCGCCGCGCCCGCCTCGTGGGCGGGGACGACGATGTTGACCGAATCGCGCCACTCCCGGGTGACCTGGGGGAGCGTCGTCGTCGGGATCACGTGGAGGACCCGGATCTCGCCATCGGCGTCGAGGAGCCCGGCGGCGAACCGGATCATCGGCTCCACCTCCGACGGCTCGTCGACCGGGATAAGGATGCGGCGGTACACGGTCAGGCTCCCCCCAAGGCGATCAGGTCCCGGTCGAGCTCGATCACGTTCACGTACGTCGGTCCCACGAGGCCGAGGACCGGCAGGTGCACGTGGTTCATGACGAAGTTGAGGAGGAACGCCTGGGAGAGGTGGGTCGCGTTGGCGATCCGCGGGATCTGGATCGTGGCCGCGCCGGGGGTGAGATCGGGATCGAGACCGCTCGCCGACGGGGTCACGAGGTCGATGGGCGCGGAGACGTTCCCGAGGCCGTAGGCGGCGGCGTACGCCAGCGTCGCATTGAGGAGGGCGGGATCCGTCGGGCCGTACGGCGACTCGCCGCTCCCGAGGGTGACCATGAAGTCGGTCAGCGACGGGCGGAGCCAGAAGAGCGACGCGTTCGAGATGTTCTGGCCGATCAGCGCCGACGCGACGTCGTTCGGGTCCGGCCCGCCCGCGACGGCGCCCACGGCCGGCGACGAGTCGACGAGGGCGGCGAAGCCGTTCACGGCGAGGGGGAGCGCGAACGAGCCGAGGAGGATCACCACGGCGAGGAGGCCCAGCGTCGCCCGCAGCGAGGGCGGGTGGTAGGGCGGGTCCGGGGCGATGCCGTACGTCCCGGGCTCGTCGGGCGGGGGAAGCGTCGCCGCGGCCATCAGAGCGCCCCCAGGAGCTGGCGGACCGCGTCGCCCAGGCTCACGATCGCCGGCAGGGTCTCCAAGTTGGCGAGGAGCAGGTAGAGGAGCTTGATCCCGACGAACGCGCTCACGAGCCCCCCGACGCCGTAGAGGAGGAGGTTCCGCCGGAGCAGGTCGACGGCCGACTGGGGGCGGAACGAGACCCCGCCGAGGGCGAGCGGGATCAGCGCCGGGATCATGAGCGCGTTGAAGATCAGCGTCGCCAGGACCGCGACCTTGGGATCCGGGAGGCCCAGGACGTTGAGCGCGGCGGCGCCGGCGAGCCCGACGAAAAGCCCGGGGATGATGGCGAAGTACTTCGCGACGTCGTTGGTGATGGAGAACGTCGTCAGCGCGCCGCGGGTGATGAGGAGCTGTTTCCCGATCGAGACGATCTCGATGAGCTTCGTCGGATCGCTGTCGAGGTCGACCATATTGCCGGCCTCCTTCGCCGCCGAGGTGCCGCTGTTCATCGCGAGCCCCACGTCGGCCCGAGCGAGCGCCGGTGCGTCGTTGGTCCCGTCGCCGGTCATCGCGACGAGGTGGCCGTAGCGCTTCTCCCGGTTGATCAGCGAGAGCTTCGTCTCGGGCTTCGCCTCGGCGACGTATTCGTCGACGCCGCTCTCCCGGGCGATCGCCTCGGCGGTGAGCCGGTTGTCGCCGGTGCACATCACGGTCCGGATCCCCATGAGTTTGAGCTCCGCGAGCCGGTCCCGGATGCCGGGTTTCGTGACGTCCTTCAGGATCACGAGGCCGACCACCTTCCCTCCGACACTGATGACGAGCGGGGTCATCCCCGCCCGGGAGGCGGTCTCGGCCGCCGAGCGGATCTCGGCCGGGAGCGCGCCCCCGGCGCGCTCCATGGCCGGGACCGACCCCTTCACCGTCTCCCGCCCATCGGGGAAGCGGACCCCCGAGGTCTGACGTTCGGCCGAGAACGGGATCACCTGGACCCCCTCCATCGTCACTTTCGGTCCCTGGACCCCTCGCAGCCCCGCGAGCCGGACGATCGATCGGCCCTCGGGGGTCTCGTCGAACGCGGAGGCGACCAGCGCGGCCCGCATGACCGACTGGGCGTCCTCGCCCGGCGCCGGCACGAACTGGACCGCGAGCCGGCTCCCCACGGTGATCGTGCCGGTCTTGTCCAGGATGAGGACGTCGAGGTCGCCGGCGGCTTCGACGGCGCGGCCCGACTTGGCCACGACGTTGGCCCGGGCGACCCGGTTGACGCCGGAGATCCCGACGGCGCTGAGGAGCCCGCCGATCGTCGTCGGGATGAGGCAGACGATGAGGGCGATCAACGTGGCGAGGTCGAACGGTCCGAACCCGGTCCCGCGGAGGAGGTATGCGAGGGAGACCACGACGAGCAGGAGCGCCGTCGTGAGCGAGGCGAGGATGATGGTGAGCGCCACCTCGTTCGGGCTCTTCTCCCGGTGCGTCGTCTCCACGAGCTCGATCATCTTGTCGAGGAAGCTCTTCCCCGGTTCGGTGGTGACCCGCACCGCCACGGTCCCCTGGAGGACCCGGCTGCCCCCGACGACGGAGGTCCGGTCGCCTCCGCTCTCCCGCACGACGGGCGCCGACTCCCCCGTCATCATCGATTCGTCGATGACCGCCGCTCCCTCGACGACGTCGCCGTCGACGGCGACGACCTCGTTGGGCCGGACCTCAATCCGGTCGCCGACGTGGAGCCGGGCGGCGGCGACCCACGCCCGCCCCCCGTCGGGGAGGACCTGCCGGGCCCGGAGCCCGGTCCGGGCCTCCCGGAGCGTGTCGGCCTGGGCCTTCGCCTGCGCCTCGGCGATCGCCTCGGCCACGTTCGCGAACCAGAGCGTCGCGAAGAGGATGGCGGCGACGAGGACGTAGTAGTCGACGTCGAACGCCGGTCCGGTCACGTCGGGGAACGCCCCCGGGGCCAAGAGGACCACGACCACGAGGAGGAGATAGGCGAAGACCACGAACATCACCGGGTTCCGGGCCTGCTCCCGGGGCGAGAACTTCGCGATGGAGCGCGACACGACGACCGACCAGCTCGTGTGGGGGCGGCGCTGCACGCTCACCCGTGCGGCGGGGGCGACCTCGATCGTCACGCTATAGCCCTCCCTGGCCGAACGGCCCGAGGGCGAGGACCGGGAGGAACAGGAGGCCGGTGACGACGAGGATGAACCCCACCAGGTAGAGGGTGAACGTGCCCGACTCGGTCTTGAGGGTCCCCGGCCCCGGCGGGAGCGGCGACTGGCGGGCGAGGGAGCCGCCGATGGCGAGCATGGCGAGGATCGGGAGGTACCGCCCGACGAGCATGATCAGCACGCCGACGAGGTTGAAGAACGGGGTCGCGTCGGCGATGGGGCCCATCGCCGAGCCGTTGTTGGCCGACTCGCTCGTGAACTCGTAGAGGAGGACCGTGAACGCGTGGGACCCGGTCCCCCCGGCAGCGTTCCCGAACCCCGCGGCGTACGCCGCCGCGAGCGGGATCAGGATCGCGAACGGGTGCGAGAGGATAGTGACCGCGGCCCACTTGATCTCGCCCCGGCCGATCTTCTTCCCGAGGTACTCCGGGGTGCGCCCCACCATGAGCCCGCCCACGAAGATCGCGAGCAGCGCGTTGATGAGGAGGAGACCGAACCCGGTCCCGTCGCCGCCGGGCGTGCACTGGAGGAACATCCCCCACAGGAGGACGAGCTGGCCGCCCGAGGTGAGCGCGCCCAGCGACATCGACGTGGCCCCGACGTTGCCGTAGACGCTCGTGACCTGGAAGAGCGCGTCCTCCGGGATCGAGAACCGGTTGTCCGCCCCGGCGAGATAGCCCGCCGACTGGTCGACGGGCGAACCGAAGAGGAACGGGTTCGCCGCCTCGAAGTAGAGGAACGCGACGAGGGCGGTGAGGAAGATGATGAGGAGCGCCACGGCGAGGGGCAACGCCTCGCCGGGTCGGCGGACCATGCCGCCGAACATGAACGGGGCCGCGAACGGGAGGAGCATCATGAGGACGATCGCGACGAGGTTCGTCGCCGCCGACGGGTTCTGCAGCGGGGCCGCGCCGTTCGCCCCGAGGAAGCCGCCTCCGTTGCTGCCGAGGAACTCGATCGCGTCCCACGAGCCGAGCGGACCGGTGGGCACGGTCACCGGACCCCCCTGGAGCGGTTGCAGGACGAACGAGGCGTCGAGGGTCTGGGGGACGCCCAGCAGGACGAAGACGCCCGCGGCGAGGAGCGACAAGGGCAGGAGGAGCCGGACCAAGGTCCGGGTCATGTCCCACCAGAAGTTCCCAAGGGTCCCGTCGCGGCGGACGAACCCCCGGATGAACGCGGCCACGGTCGCGAGCCCGCTCGCGGCCGAGAGGAACATGAGGAGTTGGAGGCCGACGAGGGAGACCAGGAGCGAGACCTGGCTCTCGCCGACGTAATGCTGGAAGTCGGTGTTCGTCATGAACGCGACCGACGCGTGGAGCGCGAGGGTCCAGTCCATGTCCGGGGCGGCGAGGGTGTTCCAGGGGAGGACCGCCTGCTGGAGGAGGAGAGCGAAGACGAAGACGATGGCGATGGCGTTGAGGACGAGGAGATTCGCCGCGTACTCCCGCCACCCCATCGAGCGGCGGGCGTCGATGCCGAGGAGCCGATCGAGGCCCCGCTCGACGGGATGGAAGAGGCCGTCCAGCGCCGTCGGACGGCCGAGGTAGACCTTCGCCATGTAGCGGCCGAGGGGGATCGCGAGCGCGATCCCGACGGCGAGGGTGAGCCCGACCTCGAGGATCGCCGCGGGTTCGTACGGGGACGTAGCCGCGACCTCGGACCGGCGGACTAGAACCGGGTCGGGTTCAGCATGGCGTAGAGCAGGTAGACGATGATGGCCGCCGAGATCGCGGTGAAGACCACGAGGCCGAGGTTCTGCCCGACGGCCGACACGAAGTCCATCGACCGGAGCGCCGATGGCGAGGGGGGGTATTTAGGGTCCCCGCGGGAGCCGCACCGCGCCGTGCGATGTCACGACGGCGCCGACGTCCCGCCCTCGGGGCCCGCGGCGGTGGCGGCCGACCGGCGGGCGGAACGGCCCCGGGCGTCGGCCGAGAGGCGGCGCACGATCTGCCGCATCGACCGCTCGCGCCGGGCCTCGGCGAGCTGGTACCCCTCGTCCCGGGTGTCGGCGGTGAGGAGGACCACGACGCGGCCCACCGACGAGCGGCCGGTCCGGCCCCGCCGCTGGATCGCCCGGATCTCGCTCGCCACCGCCTCGAAGAAGACGACCACGTCGACATCGGGGACGTCGAGCCCTTCCTCGGCCACAGAGCTCGCGACGAGGAGCGGGAACCGGCCGCGCCGGAACTCGTCGAGGACCCGGGTCTGCTCGCGCTGGGTCATCCCGCGGTCGTCGTCGTCCCGGGTCGACTGGCCCACGAACCGCCCGGCGGTCCACCCCGCCCCTTCGAGCACCGTCTGGATGGTCTGGATGGTGTCCCGGTACTGCGCGAAGATGAGGATGCGGGGCGGGTGGTCGTGGGGCCGACCGAGCTCGTCCCGGACGAGGGCGACCAGGGTGTCGAGCTTCGGATGCGAGACGGTCCGCGCTCCCGCGAGGAACGAAGTTCCCTCGGCGACGGCGGCCACCACCTCCGGGAGCTGGACGAACGCCTTGTCGCCCCGGCTCGGTTTCGGCTTGTCCCGGACCCGTCCCACGTACTGGAGGAACGGCTCGACCCCCTGGGTTTCAAGCCGTTCCTCGGCGTGGTGCAGGTGGAGGAGGACGAGCTGGTGGAAGAGCGGACCGAACTTCCGGACCATCGGTCCCGGACGGGCGAAGATCTCGGCCCGGAGGGCGAGGAGGTCCTTGACCGAGAGCGACGCGATCGGCTTCTTCCGGAGGTACCCCATCTTCTGGAGCTTCCGGGCCGCCGCCCGGGCCGCGGTGTCGAGGTGGGTCCGGATCGCCAGCGTCTCCGGCGGCAGCTCGACCTTGAGGAACTCGACGTCGACGGCCTGCACGAACTCGCGGACCCCCGGGTCGTCCCGGGAGCGGGCCTCGATCCGCCCAACGCCCAGCGCACCGACGACCTCCTCGATCCGCTCGTCCCGGCCGCCCGGCGAGGCGGTGAGCGCGAGGAGCCGGCCGCCGACGGGCCGGTCGGTGCGGTACCGGGCGGCCACGGGGACGTAGGCGTACTTCCCGACGGCGTGGTGCGCCTCGTCGACGACGAGCAGGTCGACGCGGGAAAGATCGTACCGTCCGGCGGCAAGATCGTTCGCGAGGATCTCGGGGGTGGCGAACACGAGCCGAGCGCCCTCCCAGCTCCCTTCCCGGATCGGTCGCTTCACGGTGCCCGTGAACCGGGCCGTCGGGACCGTGCGCAGCCAGCGGCCGAACGCCGTCGCATGCTGAAGGACGAGCGGTCGGGTCGGCGCGAGGACAACGACCTTGCCATCCCCCGCCCGGAGCACCTCGGCGGCGACGAGCGCGGCGATGACCGTCTTCCCGAGCCCCGTGGGCAGGACGACGAGGAGGTCCTCCTCGAGGCCGATCCGGGCCATGTCGAGCTGAAAGGGGAGGGCGCGGAGCTGGCCGGCAACGAGGAACGGGTGGTCGAGGAACCCGTCCCGGGCCCGCCAGATCCCCGGTAGGGCGGCGGGCCGCTCGGGGACGACCGGTGGGCTCCCGGCGTCCGTCGCCTCCCCGTGACCGAACTCCTCGAGGCGGGGCTGGCGGGCGGTCACCGGCAGCGCCCTTCCCGGCCAGTGCGGCCGACCCTCACCGCGCCGCTCCCCGAGGGGCTAGAGGAACTGGACTTCGCGCGGCAGGTCGCCCGCATAGCGTCGGAACCCGGCGGGCCACCCGTCGGGATCGAGCCCCTTCTGGGCCAGGAAGGCCGTGAGCCACCGCTCGAGCCCGATGCCCGAGCAGCCGGACCAGAGCTCGCCCTTCTGGGCGCGGATCGTGAACGCCTCGGTGTACTTCGTCCCCACGATCGAGAGGTTCTGGAACTCGAGCCACTCCGAGGTCTCCCGGCCGCCCCGGTACGGGAGGTACGCCTCGAAGTCGATGGTCCCTTTCACTCGCGCCTCGGCATCTTCGACGCCGACGCCCCCGGCCTGCTGCATGTAGAACGGGGTCACCCACGCGGTCCGCCACTCGAGCTCGAGGACCTCGTTGAAGACGTGGCGGTACCGCTCGAGGAGCCGCTCCCGGATCTCGAGGAGCTGGGCCGACGTGCCGAGGTAGACCGGCTCGATCCGATGGAACTCGTCGACCCGTTCGAGGCCGTGGCGCCCGCCGCTCTCGTACCGGTTCGAGATCGCGGTCCGGTCGAACACCTTCACCGGCAGGCTCTCGACGGCGATCGTCCGCCCGGAGAGCCACCAGTAGATCGTCGGGCACTGGGCGTAGCACGAGACCGCTGTGGGGCCGGTGACGAGCTCCCGGAGCTTCGCTTCCGGCACGTGGCGGGTGATCTTCACGAGATCGGCGAACTCCTCCCACGCCGCCGGGTCGCGGGTCTTCGGCTCGGCGACGTAGTAGAACTCGCCCGGCAGACCTTCCAAGTGACCGGTCTTGAGCAGGATGTCGAACGAATCGTGGTGGGGCTGGACGACCTCGGTGAACCCGAGGGGGACGAGGACCTCGTCGCGGGCGATCCGGTCCATCGTCCGGAGCAAGTGGGCGGCCATGGGCCCCAAGAACCACTTCCCCTTGGTGGGGCCGCTCCGGACCCAGTTGCGCTTCAGCATCTCCTCGGTCGGGTCGGCCGTGAACCGGTGCTCCCGAGGCGGGCTCTGATCGAGGAGCGCCCAGTACTGCTCCTTCCCGGTGTACGCCTGACGCCGCGCCTTTTCCTGGACGAGGCCGACGACCCGGTCCATCCAGTTGTCGCGGATCGCCTCCTCGTCGAGGCCCGTGAGCACGAGCTCGGCGCGGGTGCCGTGGACCGTGAGCTCGTGCGGGATGGGCAGGGTGATGGGCTTCGCCGGCGCCGCGTCGAGGTCGAACGCGGTCTGGTAGCGGAGCACCCGGAGCGACCGGACCCCGATCCGCTCCTGGCGTCCCAACTGCTCGCTCAGCCGGCGGTGGAGCGCCAGGAGCGCCTGGTGGGGGCGGCTGCCGGTCGATTCGAGGGTGAGCTCGAGCCGCGCCCCGTCGAGGCGCCACGGTCCGAAGCGCCCTTCGCCCCGGCCGCCCAGCGCCCGCCCGAGCGCTTCCCGCGCGGCGGTCTCGAGAAGGGGTCCCACGGCGTCCGGATGGGCCGGCGGTGCGCTGAGGGTGAGCTCCGCGTCGATCCGGTGCTCCATCGGCCGGGCCGACACCCCGCCGAAGATAACGATGCTTTGGCGACAACCCAGGGTCTCCCGGAGGTAGCCTTTTCTGCCCACCTCCCGTCCTTGCTCCGGTACAGACGATGACGGACGGCAGCGCCTCGTACGGGCTCTTCATCGGCGGTGAGTGGACCACGCCGGACCACCCCGGGCGGTTCACGACGCGCAACCCGGCGAACGGCGAGCCCGTCGGGGAGTTCGTCGCCGCGACGGCCGCCGATGTGACCCGAGCCGTCGATGCGGCCGCCGCCGCCTTTCCCCGCTGGAAGGCGACGCCCGCCCCCAAGCGGGGCGATCTCCTCCTCCGGGCCGCGGAGATCCTCCGGGGCCGCAAGGAGGCGGTGGCGCGGATCGTCACCCGTGAGATGGGGAAGGTTATCGCCGAGGGTCGGGGCGACGTCCAGGAGTCGATCGACTTCATCGAGTACATGGCGGGCGAGGGCCGGCGCCTCGCCGGCGAGACCGTCCCCTCCGAGCTCCGTTCGAAGTTCTGCCTCACGGTCCACCAGCCGAAGGGCGTCGTGGCGTGCATCACCCCATGGAACTTCCCGACGGCGATCCCGAACTGGAAGATCGCGGCGGCGCTCGTCTGCGGCAACGCCGTCGTCTTCAAGCCGGCGTCGGCGACGGCCCGCTGCGCGGCCGAGGTCGTGAAGGTCTACGCGGAGGCGGGGCTCCCCGCCGGGGTCCTCAACTTCGTCACCGGCGCGGGCGGCACCGTTGGGAACGCCCTCATCGACGACCCCCGGGTCCGCGCGGTCTCGTTCACCGGCGGCGTCGAGACGGGCCGCGAGGTCTACGGTCGCGGGGCGAAGGGGCTCAAGATGGTCCACCTCGAGCTGGGCGGGAAGAACCCGGTCATCATCCTCGACGACGCCAATCTCGAGCTCGCCCTCGACGGCGTCCTCTTCGGGGCCTTCGGGACCGCCGGGCAGCGGTGCACCGCGACGAGCCGCGTCCTCCTCCAAGCGGGCGTCTACGACCGGTTCCTCGGAATGCTCACCGACCGGGTGGCGAAGCTTCGGATCGGCGACCCGCTCGAGGCGACGACGGAGGTCGGCCCCGTGGCGTCGGCCGACCAGGAGAAGAAGATCCTCGAGTACATCCGGATCGGCACCGCCGAGGGCGCCCGGCTCGTGACCGGCGGCGAGAAGCTCCGCGGCGGGGCCTTCGACCGCGGCCACTACATCCAGCCGACGATCTTCGAGGCGACGCACGGCCAGCGCATCACCAAGGAGGAGATCTTCGGTCCGGTCCTCGCGGTGATCAAGGTCCGCGACTACGCGGAAGCGGTCACGGTGGCCAACGACGTCGACTACGGGCTCTCCTCGTCGATCTACACCCGGGACGTGAACCTCGCCTTCCGGGCCATCGACGACCTCGAGGCCGGGATCACCTACGTGAACGCGCCGACCATCGGGGCCGAGGTCCAGCTCCCGTTCGGCGGGGTCAAGAACACCGGCAACGGGGGCCGCGAGGCCGGGTCGGCGGCGATCGAGGAGTTCACGGAAGTGAAGAGCGTCTTCGTCGACTACTCGAACCACCTCCAGAAGGCCCAGATCGACACCACCTGACGGTCGTCGCATGGGCGGGTTCCGCGGGTCCGACGATTCCCTCGACCGCGAGATCGCCACCCTGGAAGCGATCGCCCGGCTCCGGGTCCGGCGGGCCGCCGCCGAGCTCCGCGATCTCGACCGCGACCTCCGAGACCTGCGGGCCGAGCGGGCCCGGCGGCGTCAGCGGATCGACGTCCCCGTCGACCCCGTCGCCGCGGACGTGCCGGTCTAGTCCGGGCTACCCGCCGCCGTAGGCGACGACGAGGTCGGTGAGGTAGCCGGCGGTGAACCCGATCGCGAGCGCCACGAACGCGATGTCCCGGGTCGCCTGGGCGAGCAGCGGCCGGGCCATGGTGAGGACGACGTAGAGGATCGCGCCCGCCGCGAGGCCATAGAACAGGATCGAGAGCGGGTCGGAGCTGACGAGGCTACCGAAGATCGTACCCAGGAAAGTGGGCCCGCCTCCGAGGAGTCCGAGGCCGAGGAGCCGCATCGTCGAGAACCGGGTACCGGCCATCATCCCCGGACCCAGGATCCCGAACCCCTCCGTCGAGTTGTGGATGGCAAAACCGATGACGAGCACGGCGCCGAGCCCCAGCGCCCCGGAGGCGTACGACGCCCCGATGGCGAGCCCTTCGGAGAAGTTGTGGAGCCCGATCCCCGTCGCGATCATCGTGGCCAGGGTGAGCGGGGCGAGCGACCCCCGCTCCCCGATGGGCTCGCCCTGGAGCTCCGCCTCCGTCGCACCCCGCCGGCGGAAGATCGCCTCCACGACGACGAGCGAGATCACCCCGACGACGAACCCGGTGAGGAGGATCGCGGCGTCGGCGGCCCACGCGGCCCGGTCGCCGGCAGCGAGCCGGGCGTCGATGAGCCCCGTCGCGTTCGCGAGGACGTCAAAGAAGATGAACGCCAGGATGCCGCACGCGAAGGCGCTGAACGCCGCCCGGGTGCGCGGCCCGAGCCCCCGGGCACGGGCGAGCGGCATCCCGAGGTAGATGGTGAGCCCCGCGAAGGCGCCGAGCGCGACGACCTCGAGCTCGCTCGGCCCGGCCATCGGCGACGCACCCCCCGGGCGAAGGGATAACGTTGTCATTCGCCGGCCGGCGGCCCCGGCGACGACCCCCGGCCCGGCGGGGGCGCTCAGTACGGCGGGACGGTCCGGTTCGGGTTGTCGAAGCTCGTGAGCAGCGTCTGGCTGAGCGTCCGCGGCCGGGCGAGGGGCGCGAGGAGCGGGTCCTCCTCGAGCGCCGGCATCGTCTCGGAGATGGGCACATCGACGACGATCTCCCGGGTGCGGCCGCCCCGGCCCCGGGAGACGATCTTCGCCTGGATGAGGCCGAGCGTTTCGAGCTCGCTCAGGTAGTTCGAGATCGACCGGGCGTGGAGCGGCGAGAGTCCGAGCCGCTGGGAGAGCCGGGCGTACCCCTCGTAGACCTCCCCGGTGAGCACGCCGCCCCGGCGGCGTTCGAACGACTGGAGGATCGCGTAGAGGAGCACCTTGCAGTGGGGCGGAAGGGTCCGGCAGCAGTCGATGATGATGTCCTGCTCGAGACGGCTCTTGGCCCGCACGACGTGATCGGCGTTGATCCGCTTCGCCCGCTCCCGCTCGGCCACCTCGGCCGCGACCCGAAGGAGGGCGAGCGCGCGGCGCGCGTCGCCGTTCTCGAGGGCGGCGTACGCGGCGCACCGCTCGATCACGCCGGCATCGACGACGCCCTCCCGGAAGACGTCCCGGGCCCGGTCCCGGAGGATGTCCTGGAGCTGGGGCGCGTCGTACGGCGGGAAGAGGATCTTCTCCTCGTTGAGCCGGCTCTTGACCCGGGCGTCCAGGTTGTTGGTGAACTTGAGATCGTTCGAGATCCCCACGAGGATGAGCCGGGCGGTCTCGAGCTCGGTGTTGATCTGGCTCAGCGTGTAGAGGACCCCATCGCCGCTCCGCGCCACGAGCCGGTCGATCTCATCGAGGACGAGGATGAGCGTCCCGGACTTCGCGTCGATGAGCGCCCGCATCGCCGCCTGGACCCGGTCGAGCGACCAGCCCGTCGGGATCCGGTCCTCCTCCTTCGTGGCGAGCGCGTTCCCGATCGTCTGGAGGAGCGAGTACGGGGTGTCGATGTTGCCGCAATTGACGGCGACGAACGTGACCCGCGCCCGGCCCTCGGTCCGGCGCTGGAGGTCGACCCGGACCTGGGCGACGACGGCGGTCTTGCCGGTCCCGATCTTCCCGTAGATGAGCAGGTTCGACGGGACCTCGCCCTTCAACGCCGGGGCGAGGATCTCGGCGACCTGGCGGAGCTGGTGCTCCCGGTGCGGGAGCCGGGCCGGGAGGTACGACTCCCGGAGCATCTCCCGGGAGCCCTTGTAGAGCTCGCTCGAGTACTGGAGGACCGAATCGAAGACGTCCCCGGCGGTCGTCGTCGGGAGCGGCTCGACCCGGGGCGACCCCGGGGTAGGAAGAGCGCGGTCCGCGACGGGGGGCACCGCTTCGCGGACGGGCGTCGGAACGGCCTCCCGCCCCTCTGCCGAAGAGCGTTCGTCGCCGGTGGAAGGAGGTGGAGCCGTCAACCCGGGCCTCGGGCGAGGCGTGCGAGGTGGGTGTGCCATATCTATCTTTTGGCGGCGTACGCGCCGGTACGCGTTCGACGGGCCGTCGAACGCGATCGACGCGTCCCGGTCGACGATTACGGCCCGGTGCCGCCCTCCTCGGGCGGCGGACCCTCGGTGGCCGCGTCGGTCTCGGTGCTGTCGCTCTCCCAGATCGGCGGTTCCGCCGAGGTGGCGGGCTCCGGCGTCGCGGCGGCCCGCCGGCGACGGACAAAGAGCGCCCCGGCAACGACCGCCACGATCGCCCCGATGGCGATCGCGCCGAGGATCGGCGCCGGGAGGGGGAGCACCATCGAGGTGGGGGTGCTGGGGATGGGCGCCGGCGGCAACGCGGTGAGCGCCACCACCACCGGGGCGACGGCGCCGGCCGTCACCGTGACGTTCCCCGCGAACGGCTCGAACCCCGTCGCGACGACGCTCACCGGGTACCGCCCGGGGGCGAGGCTCACGTTGGCGGTTCCCGCCCCCGAGAGCGGGATGGCGACCCCCGCCACGAGCGCCGAGGCGTTCCGGGGGCTGATCGAGAGGTAGACGGTGCCGTTCTCGGGGTCCAGGGTAAGGTTCACCCAGCGGGTGGCCCCCGCGGCGATCGAGACGTTCTCCGTCACATCTACGAAGCCGGCGGCGCTGGCCGCGAGGACGTGGGTCCCGACCGCCACCCCGTTGACGGAGAAGAACCCCGACGGGCTCGTCGGGGTCACCGCGCCGTCCCAGAGGACCGTGGCGTTCGCGGGCGCGACGAAGCCGGCCACGGCCCCGGGCAGGACGGCGAGGCTCACGTTCTCGAAGACGGTGCCGTTCCACGGAAGGGTCACCGAGACCGACGCGTCGGCGTATCCCGGCGCGGCCACGAGCAAGAGGTGGACCCCGATCGTCGTGTTCGCGGAGTAGGTCCCGTTGACCACGGGAATGGGGGCGCCGTCCAGGAGAGCGGAGGCGTTCGCCGGGGTGATCGTGCCGGTGACCACGCCCCACGCCCGGAGCGTGACCAGGACTTGCGGGCTCGGGGGACCGGCCCCCGCGCCGTTGACCGCCCGGACCTCGAAGTACCACGCGAGGTCGGGGGGGAGCCCCGTGGCCGTCGCGAACGTCGTCGAGGCGGGCACTGTGAAGTTGTAGAACGAGCGCTGGTCGGCGAGGCCCCAGTCGAAGGCGTAGCCGGCGACCCGGTCCCCGACGCCCGTCGGGGGGAGCCACCCGATCGTGACCGACCCGGCGCCAGTGATCGCCGTCGTGATACGCGGGGCGTCGGGCACCGGGGAGATCCCCACGACCGCGGAGATGGCCAGCCCGTCGATGCCGGTAGGGTCGAACGTCCAGCCGACGGCCGCCGCCCCTGCTCCCAGGTCGGCGAGGCCCATCGAGGTCCCAACCCCGGCGCCCGACGCCCCCGTGGCGTTCGCGGCGAGGAGAACGGACCCGGCCGATGGGCCCGCGAGATCGAGCGGCGCGGCGAAGGCCAGCCATCCGCCGACCGATCCGTTGTTCACGGTCCACCCGATCCACACCGTGCCGTTCGCGTTGCCCGCGGCCACCGCGACGGACCCGTGCGTCGCCCCCGACGCATCGGTGCTGACCGCGATCGGCGTCGACCAGGTCGAGCCGTTCGCACTCAGGGTGGCGTAGGTCGTGTCCCCACCGCCCCCCGGGGCGGTGAACCCGATGACCGCGGTTCCGGTAGCATCGACGCCGATCGCCGCATCCGGGTGCCTCGTCCCGTTGGGGATCTCGGCGGGGATGACCGACACCGGAGCGGCCCAGCTGGTCCCGCCATCGGCGGAGCTCGTCGCGGCCAACGAGCCGTTGGTGAGCGTCCGCGCTGTGCCCTGGACCCCGAACGTCTCGACCACGGCGACGACCGTCCCATTGGGGGCGACGGTGAGGTCACCGGCGACGGCGGCCCCGTCGGGGTAGTCCGGGTTGACCGGCACCGGCGTCGCGAACGTCGATCCCCCATCGTCGCTCCGGGCGACCAGCAGGTTGTAGACCCCTGCGAGCCACGCGCACGCCCCCGTCCCATCGCAGTCCAAGGTGTCCGCCGCGGCCGACGGCGAGGCCACGTAGGCGACGAACAGCGAGCCGTTCGGGGCCACCGCGAGGCGCTCCCGGTCGAGGAACCCTCCCGCTATCGGGGGCGCCGCCGCTATCGGCGCCGTGAAGGTGACGCCCCGGTCCCAGGAGCGCACCACATAGGGCGAGGGGCCGTTGCCGGCATCGCCGATGAAGCCCACGTAGACCGTCCCGTTCGGGGCCACCGCCACCGACGATTCGGACCCTACAGCGGAGAGCCCGCTCCCAAGCCCGATCGGCGCGGTGAACGAGTAGCCCCCGTCGATGGATCGTGCGACGGAGACGGCGCCGCACCCGGCCCAGGCGAGGTAGAGGATCCCGAGGACCGGGTCGTACGCTTCCCCGCTACCGCTCCCGCCGGCGTCCGCGCAGGTCGCACCCACCTCGACGTTCCGGAGTCCGGAGGCGGTAGGGTGAACGGCGGGGGCATTGGGGAGCTCCACCGGGGCGAGCATGGTTACCGGGGCAACCGGCGTGGACCCGGGGATTCCCGGGCCCGGGACACATGGTGTCGCGACCACGGCGAGCAGGGCGAGGAGAATCGTGGCGGCCCATGGGCGCCGGGTCCGCGTGGGGCGATCGTACATGCCGAGGCGACCGGGCGGTCGTCGCTACGACCGCTCGTCCTCCGTCGCCTCGTCCTGGCCGTCCCCGGAGGGCTGCTCGATGGACGTCGGGGCGATCGCCGTCGGGCCCCGGGAGCGGCCGCGCACGACGAGGGCGACGACGAGGAGTACGACCACCAGGATGCCGAGGCCCACCGCGAGGGGCCCCCACGTCGCCGCCGTGAGCCCAGCGAACGTGTTGCCCGACGAGGTGCCCGTTCCGGCGCCGGCGACGTTGATCGTCGTCGTCGCCTTCCCGCTCATGCCCATGGGATCGAGCGCGGTCACGTTGACGACGTACGGCCCGGGCGTCACGTAGTCGTGGTCGATGCTCGCGCCGGTGCCCACCGTGCCGTCGCCGAACGTCCAGGTGACCTTCGTGGCCCCGCTGCCGCCCGTGACGATGGCGTTGAACGCCCACGAGAGCGGCCCGTCCGGTCCCGGCGCGGTGGCGATCGAGACGACCGGGAGCGCGTAGATGAGGACCGCCTGGCTCCTCGTCGTCGATCCGCCGGTCCCGTTGTCGGTGACCGTGACCGAGAGGGTGTAGTTGCCCCCGACCTGGTAGGTGTGGGTCACGTTGAGACCCTCCCCCGTCGCCCCGTCGCCGAACGACCAGACCCCGTCGAAGGGGCCCGTGCCGCCCACCACCTCGGCGTCGACGCGGATGGCGCTGCCCGCGTAGCCGAACCAGCCGTTGAGCGTCGGCGGGATGAGGACGAGGCCGGGGCCGGCGCCGGGGGTGACGAGGACGTCGAGGACGCCGATCCCGATGTCGCTGAAGACGTCGGCGACGTGCAGGACCACCACCTGGAGCCCGGCCGTCGGGAACGTGATCGTCGCGTTGAGCCAGACGCCCCCCGCCCCCGGGGCCTGGTCGGCGGTCACGAGCGTCGTCCCGATGGTGTAGAACGCGGAATCGAGGGGGTCGTTCGTCCCGTTGGTGATCCAGGTCGCGATGGGATCGACGTACGGGGCCGGCCCCCCGGGGCCCCCGAGGATCGGTCCGACGACGAGCGGGGCCGGCGTGGCGACGAGGAACGCCGAGCCGTTCGGGAGGAGCCCCTCGCCGTACGCGTTCCAGGCGACGACCTGGGCGTAGAACGTGACCCCGTTCGGGACCGAGGCGTTGAACCAGGGTCGCGACGTGTTCCAGAGGTGGAGGTCGTACGCGCTCGCGTTGTTCGGCCAGATCGAGGTGAGGGCGTAGGCGTACTCGGCCGATTCGGTGTAGAAGACCGTGAACTTCGTCACCGGTGCGGCCGGTGACGCCGGGAGAAGGAAGGTGACGTTCACGAGACCGTCGCCGGCCCAGACGGTCTGGGGGACCCCGAGGGGCGTCGCCTGGATGAGGAGGAGGAGCGGCGCTGCGAACGCCACGTCGCCGAGCGCATCGGTCACATTGAGGAGGACGAGCGCCCCGCCGAAGTACGCGCCGAAATCGTGGGTGAGGTTCACGTCGGGGCTCGAGGAGGCTACCGTCGCGTTGGTCCCGTCCCCGAAGGTGATCGCGAAGGTGTACGGGGCTTCGCCGCCGGACGCGTTGAACGTGAAGGGAACGGGCGCCCCGGCGACCACGAGGTTCGGCGACGCGGGGCCCGTGAGGGTCGCGGTCAGCGATGCGAGCGTGGAAGGCGCGGTCACCGGTGGTGTCCGGGCGGACCGTCCGCTCGCGTCGGTGGCGGTGATCGCGATGGTGAACGCGGTGTCCCCGGCACCCAGATCGAGATGGACGGCGGTGGCGCTCCCCACCTCGACGGGGAAGGGGGTCCCGTTCGTGGTCGCGTTGAACCAGACCGTGTAGTTGGTGATCGCCGAGCTCGCGTCGGTCCACGTGAGCGCGTAGCCGCCACCGATGGGGGTCACGTTGGCTACGGTGAACACGGGCGCCGGCGGCGTCGTGAACCCGCAGCTCGTTCCGCCGGCGATCGCCACGGCCCCACCCACGGGTGACGACCAGACCCCGCTCGACGACTCCGACCGGACCGCGTAGTGGAACGTACCGGAGTAACCGCCTGTGGAGAACGACGCCGACCAGAGGCCGTCGAACGATGTGTTCCCCGGACCCCCCGCGAGGGTGCCCGCCGTCGTCGTGAGGGTAGCGGTCGAGCTGCTCGAACAGAAGTAGCCGTTGAACGAGACCGCCGTGACCCCATTGGGGTCGGCCACGGTGGTGGTCAACGTCACCGTGCCCGCGCCGGTCGCGTTCTCGACGGATCCGATCCCGGTCGGGTCGAGTACGACCGGGATGTACCCTTCCGGAGTGAATTCGCCGGCGGCGCCCCCCCAGTCGGTCACCTGGTCGGCGTACCGACCCCCGTACACCCACCACGCGGTCCCGCCCGAGGCCTGGAGCGACCAGTACGGGTAGAAGCCGGTCCCACCGTAGGTGAGGAAATCCTGGCAGGGCGCGGCGACTCCGGAACAGCCGCCCGCGCTCGACGTGGTGGCGGTCCAGGGGTACGGGTTCGTGTAGTCGCTGACCGAGGCGTTCCAGTACGTCGCCGAACGGAGCGTGGGGACCCCGACCGCTTCCACGGCCGGCTCGTCGTAGCTGTTGCACGCGGTGGGATAGTCGGCCGCGGCGGGTTCGGGGCAGTTCTCCCAGGTGACGGCGACATCGAGCCCGTAACCCCAGCCGGCGCTCGTCCACGACGCCGCGTCGTACGCCGGGGTGAGCGGGAGGCCCGTCGCAGTGACGGCGGCCGAGTACGTCCAGGCGAGGTCGGCTCCGGGATGGGTGGTATCGTTCACGTAGACCGAGAGCGGCGACGACCCACCGGCCGCGCCCACAAGGTCCACGACGAGCTCGTCGCCCTGGGCAAAGTTGCCCCACCCGGACGGGGTGTAGGTGCCCGGCCCCGAGATGGCCGCGTCGTCCTCGCAGTACCCGACGCCCTCGATCGTCGCGAAGGCGGTATCGTTCTGGCACTGGGGATCGCACGAACCCGCTGGAACGAGGTCCCAAACCGGCGCCTGCAGCGTCCAGTTGGCGTTCGCGTCGAGTCCGATCGTAGAGTAGGGGGGGTTCAGCTGGACCTCGAGGTACGAGAGGCCATCGTAGGAGCAGGGGACCCCGTGAAGCCACATCCCGAACCAGACCACCGCGAACGCGCTCGCGGTGTCGGTTCCTGCCGCCGGGAGATCGACGACGAACCGGACGCGGGAGCCGGAACTGGAGTCGTTCGAGAGGAAGTTGAGGGCCGGTTCGTCATGCCCGATGTAGCACGGACTCTGGAGGGTGTGCCGGACGTCGGTGGGCAGCCGAGCCCCGTAGAATTCCTCGTACGCCGCCAGCCGGGACTGGCAGTCCGGCGACGAGTTCCAGTCGGTCGCCGACGAGGTGGCGTGGGCGCTCGGGACGGGGGAGTAGGTCGATCCCGCCGGTGAACCTCCGATCGGCGTCCCGTGGCCCCCCGGGACCGGGAAGCCGGCACGTGAGGACGCGGTCCCGGCGGCACCCGGGGCGTTCGTAACGACCCCGCCCGGCACCGCGGCAACGAGCGTCACGAGCACGGCGACGGCCGAGAGTTGTAGGAGGAAGGCACGCTGCAAGGCAACGCCCGGGCAGGGGAGCGACCGGGGGGAGATAAGGGGTCGCCCGCCGGAGGTCGCAGGAACGGGTTCGGTCGCCGCGCGAGCGCGGGAAAGGGTTCGTTCGGTCGGTCGCAGCCGACTACGGATTCGACTCGTCGTACGGAGCCGGGGGGGGCGGGGCCGCGGCCGGTTCAGCGTCCGCGTCGTCCCCGTCGGACCCGCCGCCCGATCCGCCGCGGCGGCGCATCATCACGACGGCCAGCACGATCGCGATGAGCACGATCACCGCAACGATCACGAGGAGCTGCGTCGTAGTGAGCCCGCCGGCAGGGGTCGTCGTGGTGCCGCTGCAGCCGGGGAGCGTGGGATCGGTGGTGCAGTTCTGTTGGTTGTTGCAGTTGCTCGTGCAGCCCGTCGAGACGTTGAGGTCGATCGTCACGTACGTCCCGTTACCCGGCGAGACCGGTTGCGTTGTTTGGTACGAATCGTAGCCGGCCGCGGTGACGTTCACCACGAAATTGTGGTTCCCCACCAGGGTCACGTTGAACGACCCGTCGGCGCCCACCGGGTAGAACCCGCCGATCGCCGCCGAGGCGTTGTAGATGTGGAGCTTCGTCGTCGACTTGATCGCGCCGACGGGCGAGATCGCGCCGTTGATCCAGCCCTGGTTGGTGATGGAGACCGCGACCGACGTGGTCACACCCGGGACGACGTAGATGTACCGGATCTGCGAGAGGTTGTAGCCGGGCGCCGTTGCGGTCAGGTTGTGGAACCCACCGAGGGCGCTCTGGTTGAACGTCTTCGTGATCGGGTCGACGCCGATCGGCACCTCGTCGAGCTTGACGATCATGCCCGGGGTGTAGGTGACCGTCCCCGAGATCCATCCGCCGGAGAGGTTGAGGATCCCCGCGGCGATGTTCCCCACCGGGGTCGTCGCCGCGGCGATGACCTGGTAGTACTGCGAGAACCCGGTCAAGCCCGAGCCGCTCGCATTGACCCAGTACCAGCCCCACGGCTCCTGCGCGGTGAAGAACCCGGTCGTCGGGTTCACCGTGAAGCTCGCCGTCCCGTTCACCGTGAGGGTGACCGCGCTGAACGCGACGCCCGACGGCACCTGGAGCGTGCCCGAGAGGTTCCCGAGCTGCTTGACCAGCGTGAAGTTGTTCCAGTAGATCCCGCCGCCGGTCGTGGGGACCTGCACCGTCGACGACTGGTACGCCGGCGCCGTCGCGAGGAGGGTGTACGAGAGCCCCGAGGGGACCGTCTTCATGTACGAGAGCTGGCCGCCCGAGACCGTGAGCGGCTGGACGACGTTGTTGATCTTCAGCGTCGCACCGGCCACGTTGGGGGCGAACGTCCCTTCGAGGATGGCCGCGGGGACCTGGTTGTAGACCGCCGTGAGCACCGAGGCGGCGCCGGTGAACGTCACCGACGTGCTGAAGCTCGTCGACGTGGAGAGCCCGGACCAGCCCGCGAACTCGAAGACCTGGGTCGGATCGCTGGGGTCGTTCGCGTACTGCGGGACCTGGACCGTGTGCGTCGAGGCGTTGTCCCAGCCGAGCGTCACGGGGAGCGAGTACGGCAGCGTCGACGAGCCGCTCGTGACGTTCGCCGTCACGATGGGGGCCGTCGAGTTGATGAGCACCGTGTGGACGTTCGCCGTCCACGTCTCGACATCGCTGTTCGACGAGCACGACGCGAACCGGCAGTCGGTCCAGAGCGGGTAGAGCCCGTTCGTGGTCGCGACGGCGGCCGTGTTGGTGCCGAGGTCGAGGAGCCCCGAGCCCGCGCTGAGCGAGTCGGTCACGACGAACGCCTTCGACCAGGTCGTCCCGCCATCGAACGAGAGGACGCCGTAGAGGTTGTACGTCCCGGTCGACGGGGTGTCGGCGTAGAACGTCACCCAGACGGTGCCGTCGGGGCTCACCGCGACGGCCGGCATGAAGTAGATCGGCGAGCCCGACGACGAGACGATCGTCACCGGCGCCGACCACGAGCTCCCGTCATCGGTGCTGCGGCTGAAGCCGATCGAGGGGACGCCCGTCGCGTTGTCGGCCCAGACCATGTACTGGTGCTTGAAGTTCGGCGAGGCGGCGTGCGTGTCGGCCGCCATCGACTGGGGGAGCGAGAAGACGCCGAACGACGTGTAGCCGGAGCCGCTCACGAACGCGAGCCCGTCGAGCATCACGTCGTGGGGCGTTGACCAGCTGGTCCCGTTGTTCGTGGACCGGGTCGCCTCCCAGCTCACCGCGCTCGACGACTGGTTCTGGAAGTCGGCGAACGTGACGGTGATCGGGTACGTCGGGGCTGCCCCGATGGTGACGTGAGACCCCTCGGAAAGCGCGCCCGAGAGCCCCTTCACCGTGCCGAACGTGTGGCCGAAGTCGGTGGAGAGCGCGTAGTGGACCTGCGCCGACCCGGCGTTGGGGTCGCAGTTGCTGGGCGCCGCCAGGTTCGTGCTGAAGACGTCCCAGGTGACGATGACGACACCGTTCACCGGGTTGATCGCGATCGAGGGGAGCTCGGGGATGTTCTCGTAGTAGTAGGTGTTCGTAAATCCGGCGGTCTGGCAGGTCGTCGACCAGCCGGACTGCCACTGGATCGCGCCGTACGCGGAGATCTGGATCGGCGTCGACCAGGTGACCCCGCCATCACTGGAGTACGACGCCGCGATCCCCCAGTCGTTGGTGACGTTGGAGGTCGGCGAGCTCTGGTCGCACGCCGCCGCCCAGCACGCCGGGATCGACATCTCGGCGAGGACGAGGTGGCCCGCATTGTCGGAGACGACCTGGGCGTTCCCCCAGTTGTACGAATCGTTGGACGGGTCGGCGCTGTTCTTCCAGTGGGTCACGTTCTGGCCGAGGTACTGCGTCGACCAGGAGTGGCCCGCGTCGGTCGAGCGGTAGATCGAGGTCGCGCCGTGGGTGAGGAAGTACCCGCTCGGGGAGTAGCCGTTGCAGAGGGTACCGCTGTTGTTGAAGAGCCCCTGGATCGACCCCCCGGCGACCACGAGCGTCGAGTTGGAGGCGCCGACCTGGGCGATCGAGTTGCTGGCAAAGCCGGTCGGTTCGTACGGGGTGTAGATGCCGAAGGTCGAGCAATCGGAGCCGGTGAGCGCGAAGTTCGCGCTTGACGAGGGACCCGCGGAGGGGCCCGGACGGAGCGAGGGGATGCCCGCCGTCGAGTGGGCGAGGCCGGCACCGGCGGGGAGCTTGAAGTCGGCCGGTACCCCGGTCGGTATCGGGAGCGGGATCGCCGGGTGGACCGCGACCGATGTCGGTGAGGTGGCGGTCGCCGGGGCGTGGAAGAATCCGGGGACCGCAGGGATCGCGAAGACGACGGTCAGGAGGAGGATCGGGACCACCGCGATGGTGGCCGTCCCTCGGTTCGTCCAGCGGCTCCGCTCGGAATAGATCGGTTCGGTCATGGCGACGTTCGCGCCCTTTCGTTCTCTGCTTATCATGGTTTCGGTCCCGGTCGTGGCGGGGGAGTCGTCCGTCGGGCCGGCGGGGCCCGGGGAGCGTTCTCCGCACGGCGGCGGAGCAGGACAATGACGGCGACAGCGAGGAGCGCGAGCGCGCCCCCGGCCAGCACGTCGATGGCAAAGCCCGAGAGCGCGATCCGGTTCGTTGCGGTGCCCGTGAGGACCTGGACGGTCCCGTTGGCGGTGGCGGACCGGCCCAGGGGGTCGATCACCTTCACGGAGGCGACGTACGTCCCGGTCGCCCCGTAGCTGTGGATCGTGAAGTTCGCGAGCGTCGTGGCCGTCCCGCCGTCCCCAAACGTCCACTGGTATGTGTAGTTGAACGGGGGGAGGAGGACCGCGACGGTGGCGACGAACTCGATATCGGCGCCCGCCAGCGTGCTCGTGGGCACGGTGAGGGTCACCACGGGGGGCGTCGGCTCGAAGACCGCCGTGACCGTCCCGTCGCCCGCGACATGGAGGGTGCCGTTGTCGAGGGTGAGGCCGCCGGTCACGGTCCAGTTCACGAGGTGGTCGCCGCTGCACGGGAGCGCCGTGAGCGGGTAGTCGCCACCGATGAGCTGGTAGCGGGTCCCGTTGCCGGCCGGGGCGCTCCCGTTGAACCGGATCGACCCGCACCCGGGCGGGGAGAGCAGCAGGGTCACGTTGTAGACGATCTGGGAGAAGATCGCGGTGAGGAACCCGCCCGCGATGACGTAGACCGACCCTCCCGAAACCGCGAGGCCTGTCGTGTTCGTCCAGCCGACGAGGTGGTAGCCGGCGCACGGCGTCGCGCTGATCGGGTAGGCGGCCGACTCGGGGACCTGGGCGTACTGGCTGTTGAGGTACGTCGAGCCCGCGAGGGTGATCGAGCCGCACCAGATCGGCAGCGTCTCGAAGAAGACCTGCACGAGCGGCTTGAACACCGCTTCGATGGCCCCGCTCGAGTTGAGGTACGCCGTCGAGCCGATGATGGTGATCGACCCGTAGGTGAGCCAGCTCACGAACCCGTACCCCGCGCACGGCGTCGCGCTGATCGTGACCTGGAGCCCCTGGGCGACGGTGGTGAAGTTGCTGTTGTAGAACGGCCGGTTGTTGAAGTCGATCGATCCGCAGGTGGGCGGGTCGGTGAGGAAGGCGATCACCTGCGTCGGGGTGCCGATGCCGTACGAGACCGAGATGTTGCCGGAGGCGTTGACGATCGCCACATTGCCGGAGACGTGGACGCCGCTATCCCCGGAGATGGCGATGACGTAGCAACCCGTGTTGTTGACGGCGTACACCGAATGCGTCGAGTCCGGGCTCACGACGACGACGTCGCCATTGTGGTGGACCGTCCCGTCCCAGATCACATAGCCGCACGAGGCGGGGTTGAGGACGAACGTCACCTCGGTGAGCCGGTAGTTGTTCTCGGTGACGATCCCGGCCGAGCTCACCGTGAGGGTGCCGCTCGCGATCGAGAGGCCGCCCGAGAGGGTCCAGTTGAGGAAGCCGTAGTGGGCGCACGGGTCGGGAGCGATGTCGTACGACCCCGGTGCGAGGCTCAGGGTCTCGCCGTTCGTGTACCCCGCCCCCCGGAAGAGGACGCCGCCGCAGCTGGCGGGGTTGGTCACGAAGTCGACGGCCACGGCCGTCGACGAGCTCACGAAGTTCGCGGTAAGGGTGCCGTTCCCGGCGGGGACGAGCGTCGGCCCGAGGATCGTGAACGCCCCCGTGAACGTCCAGCCGCCGAAGAGCTCGCCGGCGCAGCCGGTCTCGGTGAGCGACGAGGAGAGACCGTCCCACGCCTGGAGCGTGCCGCCATTGGTCGTCGTGTTGGAGGCGATCGTGACGGAACCGCACGTCGAGGGCGACGTCGCGATGGTGATGGTATCCAGCGGCCGCACGTACGTCCAGGTCGCGTTGATCGTCCCGTTGTCGTAGATCGTCGCCTGGGCGGTCCGCTGGTCGCCGGGGGTGATCGCGACGCCGCCGGTGTGCTTCCATTGGGTGAAGTTCCAGGGGTAGCAGCCGACGCCGAAGATCGCGAAGAAGCCCGGGAGCGTGCTCACCGTCGAGCCGCTCGGGTACGTCGTCCCGTTGAACGTGATCTGGCCGCACGAGAGCAGGTTCGTCGTGACGACCTCGTGGAACGTGGGGAGCGGCCCTCGCCGGATGTGGAACGTCCCCGAGTAGGGCGTGGTGATCGTGGCTCCGGCGTGATTGACCGCCGTGAGGTAGTAGCTTACGAGCCCGTTCCCGAGCGACGAGGGGATCGTCGCCTCCCAATTCCCGTTCGTCGTCGTGCCCGTGGTGAGCGACATCGCGACGTTGGTGAACGTCCCGCCGTTGAGCTGGTACGAGAGGGTCACCGACGTGGCGGTCCCGAGGTCCTGGACCGTCGAATCGACGGTGATCGCGACGGACGGCGGCGAGAACCCGGCGAGGCTCGAGTTCGAGGTCGCCGTGAAGAAGAACGGGATGAGGTCGCGCTGGGCGCCGTTCGCGTAGAGCTCCGAGGTCGCACCGCCGAAGTTGACCGTCGTCCACGTGTAGTTGGCCCCGAAGTTGAGCGCCGAGCCGTTGAACGTGAAGTACGGGTAGTACCCCGTGCCGCCGTTGACGAGCCAGTTGTTGCACGGTGCGAGCGTCCCCGGTGCGGCGTTGGTGTTGCACACACCGGAGCTCGACTCGGGACTGACGTAGTAGTAGTCGCCGGTGTAGCCGTGGGTCGACGCCACCCAGTACTGGGGGATCCCGATGAGGTTCGGCTCGGGGCCCCGCACGACCGACTCCTCGTAGCTGATCGGGAAGATGAGGGCGCCCACGCCGAGCGGGTACGCCCAGTGGAGGAGACACAGGTCCAGGCACGAGCTGTTGTACGCGGGTTCGTAGGTATGGTTCCCCGTCGTGGTCGCGTCGAAGACGTAGCTCGTCGAGAGGCCGGACGATGTCGAATCGTTCACCCAGAGGTGCAGGCCGGCCGACCCGCCTTTCACGCCGGCGAACGTGACGGTGAGCGACGAGCCACCGGCGATCCCCGAGGCCAGGGTCGTCGACGCGTAGACCTCGTTCATGAGGCAGAAGTACGTGTTGTTCCAGCTGAGGTAGTTCGACTCGGTGCCCACGTTCGGGCACTGGGGCGTCGACTCGGAGGTCGAGCCGCCGAACACGGTGTCGTTGACGAGCGAGATCACGGCGACATCCTCCTCCCACGTGCCCCCGGAAGGGGTGAACGCGACCTCGGCCCACGACTGGCCCCACGCCGAATCGGGGTTGCCGTTCACCACGAGCCCGAGCGCGAACTGGTAGTACGCGGCGTCCTGGGCCCCAAGGGCGGTGTCCGCGCCGAGCTGGATCGGGATGGTGAATCGTTCGCCCGAATAGGGCTGGTTCGACATCAGCGACGCGTGGAGCTCGTCCTCGAGAACGAGGTTACACGGCGTCTGGTACGTCGGGATCGGGGACGGCGGCGCGATGACGCCGAGAAGCGCGTACGCGGGGTTCGGCGGGGGCGTGGGCGGGCAGACGATGGAGGGGTGGATGACCGCGGGCGCCGCCCCGGGGGCGGGGACCCCCGCGGCGGGGGCCGCCGTCAAGGTCGGGGCCGTCGCACTGGGAGCGGCGGAGCCGCCGGTGGCCGCGTTCGGTACCGTCAGGATGAGGAGAAGGGCGAGGATCCCCGCCGCGCGGGCGATGCGCGGGCGGAAGCTCACCATCGACCTCCCCTACCCGTCGCCGTCGTCCTCGTCGCCCGGCCCCAGCTCAGGGCGGCGGGCGACGGGCGGGGGACGGTAGACCTCGAGGCTCGGGGCAATCGCCATCTCGCGGGCCCGGCCCGTGAGCGGTCGGCTCGGGCCGCGACCGTGGGAGGCGGCGTCGCGCTGGTCCCACCAGTTCGAAAAGCCGAGCACCGCGACGGCGCCGCCGGCGATCGCCACGGCGTACTCGAGCACCGTCGAGTACGGGAACCGTCCGAGCCCCGGCGTGTAGATGCCGAGGATGAAGAGTGCGATCCCCACGATGCCGACGGCGAGCCAAGTGCCGGCATCGAGGCGGTTGCGGAGCTCCTCGAACCCCGACATGGCGACCTCAGCCGGGCGGTCCGGGGCGGGCCACCGTCGCCGATGCCCGAGCGCCCCATCGCGTGACCGCCCCCGTCCTGCTCCGTTCCGCTGTCCTCACGTCCGCGTGCCGTACGACCGGATGAACTCCTGGGCCCAGGCGAGCGTCTCGGCGGTGATCGACGACTTGGTCCGGCCGACGGCCTCGGTGAGGTTCGCCATGCGGACCCCGACGACCTTGCTCGCCGGTTCGATCTTCGTGCCCGACGCGGGCGCCGGTGCCGAGCTCCCCGTCGTGAACAGCCCGCCGGGTCCGGCCGTCGACTCGGCCGCGACCTCCTTGACCAGCTGCTCCCGCAGGGCTATCAGCTTCGCCTCGTCGACGATCGACGCGATGTCGGCCCCGGAGAACCCGTCGGTCTTCCCGGCGAGCGCGCCGAAGTCGATCGCCCCTTCCGTGGGCACCCCCTTGAGGTGGATCCGGAAGATGTCCTGGCGGGCGGTGATGTCGGGCGGTGGGACGTAGAAGATTTTGTCGAACCGGCCGGGTCGCAGCAGCGCCGGGTCGAGGGTCTGGGGCCGGTTCGTCGTGGCGATGATGATCACCTTGTCCTTCGGGCGCAGCCCGTCCATCTCCGTCAGGAACTGGCTCACCGCGCGCGAGACCTCGGGGGTCTTCATCGAGTCCTTGCTCGCGAGCGCGTCGATCTCGTCGAAGAAGACGATCGACGGCGCGTTCTCGCGGGCCCGGTAGAGGACGTCCCGCACCGCCGCTTCGGATTGGCCCGCGAGGGCGCTCACGAGCTCGGGGCCGTTCACGATCTGCATCGGCACGTTGAGCTCGTTCGCCGCCGCCCGCATGACGTGGGTCTTGCCGCACCCCGGCGGGCCGAAGAGGAGGATCCCCCGGCCGGTCTTGATCTTGTAGCTCTCCATGAGCTCGGGCCGGGTGAGGGGGAGCTCGACGTACTCGCGGATCGCCTGCTTGATGTCGGTGAGTCCGCCCACATCGTCCCACCGGACGATGATCTTGCGCTCCATCCGCTGGACCTGGTGCATCTTCCGCTCGTAGTCCATCTTCATCGTCTCGTAGTCGGAGATCATCCGCAGCGAGATCGACGGCTTGATCCGGGGCAGCACCTGGCGGAAGTCGTCCATCGTGATCGGCGTCGAGACGCCGGTCATCATCTCCCGGCGGACGGCGATCGTCGCCGCTTCCCGCACGAGGTTCGCGAGGTCGGCGCCGCTGTACCGCTCCGTCTTCTTCGCGATCTCCGCGAGGTCGACGTCGTTGGTGACCGGCCGGCCCACGAGGTGGACGTGGACGATCTCCATCCGCTCGTTGAAGTCGGGCGGCGGGACGTAGATGATCTTGTCGAGGCGGCCGGGCCGCATGAGCGCCTGGTCGATGAGGTCGGGCTTGTTCGTCGATCCGACGACGATGACCCCCGCCGACTTGTCGATACCGTCCATCTCCGAGAGCAGGATCGAGAGGAGCCGGGGCGTCACATCGTCGGCGGTGTACATATCGCGCCGCTTCGCCACCGCGTCGATCTCGTCCATGAAGAGGATGCACGGCGCCCGTTCCCGGGCGGTCCGGAGCAGTTCGGCGACGCGGTTCTCCGACTCGCCGTACCACTTGCTCATCAAATCCGAGCACTTGATCGAGATCATCTCGACGCCGAGCTCCGACGCGAGCGCCTTCATCAGCATCGTCTTCCCACAGCCGGGCGGGCCGAACAGGAGGATCCCCTTCGGGGGTTCCAGCTTGAAGCGTGTCGTGACGTCCTTCCGCATGAGCGGGATGATCATCGACTCCTTGATGTCGGCCTTCACGTCGTGGAGGCCGCCCACCATCTCGAACGTGATCTTGGTGAGTCCCTTCATCTCGGCGACGCGCGTCCCGACGTTGCTCCCGCCGAGCCGCGACGTGAAATACGCCTCGAACGCGTCCCGGATGACAAGGGAACCCGCGACGGCGGTGAGCATCCCGGGGACGAGCCCCAGGACCGCCACGTCCCACCAGCTCGTGTAGTTGAACGAGACCAGCGCGATGCCGGTCACCCCCGCGACGATGGCGCCGGAGAACGTCGCGTACTTCACCAGGTTCTCGAACGACTGGGCCTCGCGCTCCTTGAGCGCGTAGGTGACGAGCCACGTCGCGAGGCACCACGCGCCGATCTGCGCGAGCGGGATCGCGATGAGGCCGATCCCCGAGCCGCCGACGGCGAGCGTCGACGCGCTGGGGTTCAGCATCTGGCCGTACGCCGCGCCGATGTTGTTCGCGGAGAAGTACGGGAGCGGCAGCGTCGGGTTCTGGCTCGCCGCATGGCCCGCGATCAGGCTCGGATTCCCCACCGCCCCGGGACCGACCAGGTAGCCGAGGACGGGGAGGTTGCCCAGGGTGACGAAGAGCGTCACCATGAGACCGCCCGCGACGGCGACGGCGAGGCCGAGGTAGAGCGAGAAGATCATCGCGAGGAAGACCGGCACGGCGAACGAAAGTCCGATCGGGGCGAGGAAGAGCACCATGAAGGCACCCACCCCGAACCGGAAGTCCATCAGCGCCGCGAACAGCACCGGGATCGTGGCGAAGAGGAAGATGAACCCGAGCGCCCCGGACTGGTACGCCACTTCCGGCGCCACGAACAGGACGAGGATGAGGAGCGAGAGCTGCGGGAACTTCCACGCCACCAGCATCACCGCGCCGGCGATGAGGAGCACCCACGGCCACGGGTAGAACGGCATGAAAAAGCCGCCCAGGAGCGCCGTGAAGCCCATCACGATCGCCGTGAGGTGCTTCGGCTCCTTCGTCTGCTTCATGAGCCACCGCTCGACCTGCTTGTGCCGCAGGAAGGCGAGGCCGAGCAGGACGATGCCGATGCCGATCAGGAAGGCGAAGAGATAGTCGTAGAGCGGGGCGGGGTACGGCTGGAGGAACTGCTGGCCGATGGCCACCGCCTGGGCGCCGTTGAGGCCGGCGCTGATGGTGTGGTACGTCGCGTCGGCGGCCGCGTCGATGGTGATGTAGTTGAGCGTCGCCGAAGGGCCGTTCGGGAGCGACGCCTGGACGACGGTGAACGTCATCACGAGGGCGTTGCCCGCCGAGAGCCAGCTGACCTTGCCTTGGATCGTCGCGAAGAGATCGTTCGCGAGCGACGATTCGGCCGACCGTTGGGCGGAGGGGAGGTTCGCGATCGACGTGAAGACGAGGTTCGTCGTGTCGCTCGAAGCGTTGTAGTTGACGCTCTTCACCGTGTCCTGGATGACGACGGTGTTCCCTGGCTGGTAGCCGCCACCCGACAGCTGGACGATGGTGACCGCTTGGTTGCTCGAGAGCGATGCGTGGGAGCTCGTGAGGAACTGGGAGGCGGTCTGGGCGTTCACGACGTACGGGTAGAACGTCACCAGGAGCCCGCCGCCGGTCCCGAGGAGGATGAGACCGACCAGGAAGAGCGCCCAGAACGTCCGTCCGCGTCGCTTCTTGCCGCCACCGGGCGCCTTCGCCGGCGACCGGGCCGGGGTCCGGGGCGGACCGCGGGCCGCGGGAGTGCCGGGTCGTGGAGCCGGCCGGATCGACGTCGTGCCGGCGGGCGCCGCCTTCGGTACCGGCTTCGACGCCGGCCGGGGGGCCGTGGCGGGCGCGGGGGCCGCCGGGGCCGGCGCCGCGGGCTTCGCGGGCGCCGGGGCGGCGGGGGGCGCGGTCGGCTTCGGGCTCTCCGGGCTCATCGGTGTTGCCATGCGGTCTTACTCCTCTTTCCTACAGTGTGATGCGGCGTTGCTCGGCCTCGTGCTTGCGGCGGCGCTCGCGGAACCAGTTGACGATCGGGATCGACGCGAGCGTCGCCCCGATGATCCCGATGATCGCCGGGATGGCGACGGTGGGGCCGGCGTTGACCCCGTTCGTCGAGGTGATCGGCTGCGAGGCGAAGTAGAAGACCGTGGTGAACGGCTGGTCGGTCCCTACGGTGAACGTGTAGGTCTCCGTCGAGCCGAGGGCGCCTACGGTGACGGTGTACGCGCCGTAGGAGACGGGAAGGTACCCGACGCCACCCAGGGGGACAGGCGCGAGGAAGCCGAGCCGGTTCGCGACGCCGGATTCCGACCACGTATCGTTGCCGATCGTGTACGTGGCTCCCGGAACGAGCTGACCGGTGGAGAGGTCGAGCGCTTCCGCGAAGAAGAGGCCGTACCCTCCGGGGAGCGGCGTTTCGGTGGGGCCGCTCTCGGTGTAGCTATAGTTCCCGGTCGAGATCGGGTTGCCGAAAACGTCCTTCGCCGTCACCGAGAACGAGAGCGACGAATCCGGCGGGAGGCCCGGGAGGGTCGCCCAGGAGGTGTTCTGCGTCGCGGCGCCCATCGGGATCGACCCCGTCGACCAGCCGTGGTGGTCGGAGTAGCGGAACGAGATCGCGGCCGAGCCGATGGTGACGTTCTGGACCGTCGAGTGGATGGTGACGTTGACCGGCGTCCCCGTGGCAAGAACCGTCTGGGAGAGCGTCGTCGAGGTGACATCGGGGATCGAGGTCAGGATGAGGTTGCTCCCGAGACCCCCAAGTTGGTCGAGCCATCCGCCGTTCGCGGACCAGTTGAACGTGAAAACGGGGCTATAGATCCGGTCGATGGCGCCCACCGCGCCGCTCGCCGACTGGGACCACGGCAGCCAGGCGGTGATGTTGAACTGGATCTTCTCCCCCGGGTACGGGCCGAGCGGAGCGGGCAGCGTCAGCGTCGTGTGGTTGAACGGTCCAAAGTACTCGTAGTAGACCCCAGAGATGGGACCCGTCAAGGTGAACGTCCCCTCCGCAGCGGCGATCGGGTTGAGCCGGCCGCCGGACGGATTGATCGAGGTGATCGCCACCTGGATCGCCTGCTTCGGATTGGGCTCGTACCGCGGGATCGTGAGGACCGAGGGGGTCGTCGACACCTGGATGACCTGGGAGAAGACCGCGTCGTTCGACTGGATCGTGCCGGATCCCCAGGGGTCGGCGACGTAGAAGCCCCACGTTGCGTTGTTGACCCCGCCGGGGAAGGCAATGGGGACCGAGTGCGAACTGCTCGTCGAGAAGATCGTTCCTGGGCTTGCGCTCGTCGTCCGGAGGGTGACGTTGAAGTAGACCTGGGAGCCCGGCCAGAAGAACCGGTAGACGTTGAAGTAGAACGTCGCGGTGTGATAGAACGGCGGCTGGACGTACATCGGGAGCGTCTTCGGCGACGACGGTCCGAAGTTCGGGATGTCGGGGCTCGGATCGCCCGGCACCGGCCAGCCGGTCCCCCAGATCGTCACGTTCGCCGTGGTGAGCGGCACGTTCGTCGTGACGTTCATGTAGAAACCGTTGGTGTACGTCGGGATCACGTTCGAGCACGGCTCGGTCTGGAAGTTCGAACCCGAGAGCGCGTTGTCCCCGGGGACCCAGAACGTGACGACGGCGTCGGCGAAGAAGTTGAGCGAGTTCCAGATCGGCGTGCCGGTCGGGGTCGGGCAGTCGTTCTGGGACGGCGTCACCGCGGTCGCGAGGGGCACCGCGCCAGTAGCGGTCGGTGCGGACGGGGCAGCCGCGAAGGACGTAGGTGCGGGGAGCGTGGCGCTCGGGTGAGCGGAGGTCGCGACCCCGACGAGCGTCCCGAGGGCGAGGACGCCGAGGACCAGGAATGCCGGCACGATGCGCTGGGCGCCCATGAACCCGCTCACAGCGTCACCCGCTTCTCTTCGGCCTTACGCCGCGCCCGGATCTGACGGAACCAGAGGAGCAGCGGCACCGAGCAGACGACGGCGGCGACGATGCCGATCACCGCGGCCAGCGGGACCGCCCCCGTCGTGCTCACCGCGGGGGAGATCGGGGCCGCCGGCGGGGTCGAATTGAGCCAGAAGACGATGGCGCTCCCCTCCTGCAGGACCGCGTACTGGGGCCCTTGGTACAGGGTCTGCCGGGCCGACATGGAGTGAAGGACCAGCACGGTCGCGTTAACGGAGTTCGGGGCGTACCCGTCCGCCGGGACGAACCACGGGTCGTTGACGATGATGTTGTACGAAGTGTTCGCCGCGAGGAGGAGCGGTGTGAACGGCGCGAACGTCTGGTTCGGGTAGGTGACCCCGATCGTCGTGTTCGAGATCGAATTGTACGAGCCGGCGAGCCCCTGGATCTGGACCTCGGCCCCGCTGACCCACGTCTGGGAGCCCACGTCGTAGACGAAGACGTAGATGAACGAGGCGTTCCCCGGGATCTCCGGGACAGCGTTCGCGAGGTCCGGCGTGTAGTAGCCGAACTCGGGGGAGATCTCGAGCCGCTGCTCGAAGTCCCACGTGAAAACGGTGAAGTTCACGAACGCCCCGAGGGGGAGTCCGGGGATGTGGCCGGCGAACTGCGTGGAACTCTCCCGGACGAACGGCACGCGAAGCTGGACCGTTTCGTGAAGGAGCGGGTACCCCACCTGGTAGACGACCTCGGCGGCGCTGATCGCGGTGCCGGGGTTGCGGCTGGTGACGGAGATGTTGAGCTGTTGTCCGGGCATGAGGGAGGCGAACCCGGCCGGTTCGGCCGCGACGCTGGTGGGGTTGGTCGCGAGCTCGATATCGTCGGTGAAGATGCCGGAGAGGAACGACCCGTTGGCCCCCACGATGTACGTCACCGGGGCGGTCACGAGGAGGTCGTTGGCGACGTCCCGGATCGAGATGGTGTACGTGACCGCGGCGCCCGCGATCTGGCTGAACGACGCCGGGATCACGACGGCGGTGGTCACCGCCCCGAACCCGCTCACGACGCTGACCGGGAACGGCAACGTGGTCGTGCCGATCATCGTCCCATTGGGCGCGGTCTCGGCCACGTCGACGTACGAGTTCGCCCCGATCGTCGCGTTCGTGAGCGCGTCGGCCTGCGTCGTGTTGACGGTGATATGGACCGAGTCGTTGAAGTTCGGGCTCCGGGGCGCGACGGTGATGTTCACGTCCTGGGAGACCGCGCTCGACCCGGCGTACTGCGAGGACCCCGGGTAGGGGGAGTACGGCCAGGCGCCCGCGCACGTGTACTGGAACGACGGGCCGAGGTGGTGGATGTACGCCGTCTGGGTCGTCGTGACGTTGTAGGTGATGTACATCCACCAGTGGACCGTCATTCCGGGGAAGAAGTTCGGCGCCCCGTTCGAGGCGTGCGCCGAAAGCGTGACCGTGTACCAGTACGGATAGGTGAGGTTCTGGGTCACGATGGGTTGGGCGGTCCACCAGTTGGTGGGGCTGTTCGAGTGCCAGATGCTCCCGTCATACTGGGAGTAGAACAGGTCGCCGTTCCATAGGGTGCCCGTCACGTTGAGCGCGAGGGGGGAGTTCGGCCCGTAGTGCGGCGCGTTCACCCAGTCGAGCGGATTGTGGGACTTCACGACCAGGATGATGTCGGTCGTGCAGTTCGGCTGGACGCTCGAGATGAACGACCCGGTCGGGGGGATGATGTCGGTCTCGTTCTGGTTCTGGACCGAGATGCAGACCGTCGTGTCGATCTTGTAGCACGGGGGATTGAACGTCGATCCGGCCGTTGGGGTCGCGGTGGCGCCCTGTACGAGGGCGGACGGGCCGGCGAAGCGGAGCGATCCGGCGCCGGACGATCCGGTCGACGCGTGGAACGCGGCTGGCGCGAGCAGCAACGTCGTGAGTGCGAGGAGGGCGAGGACGAGGCCGATTCGCACACGGGCCGCCGGCCCCGCCCTGGGGGTCTCCGTGGCTCCAGAATCAGGGTGCGCCCCGAGGGCGTTCCCCGCCGAGAATCCACGGAACCTAAGCGTGCGCGATTCGACCGAAGAACGACCCGTCGTGGCCAAACACCTCGGGGGGTGGTTTCGTTCACGGCTATAGACCTCTAGGTAGCCTTTGGCGCGAAAGGCTCGCCGCAGTTGGCTCGTTCTCATCCCGCACCTATACGGACGGGCGCCGAGCCACCCGGGGGCCCGCCCACCGTGCCCCGACGCGTCGGGGGGCCCAGAGGACCGGTGTGGGGCCACCCCCGCCGAGCGAGCCACCGGAGACGCTCCCCCGGACCCGCGGGGTCAGTCGAACCGCCCCACAGGCAGTCGTGCCGCCGGGGGACGTGGTCGCATCGGGGGGCGGCGAACCGCCGTGGCCGTCGCCACGGCGATCGCGCGCTGCCGAATGCGCAGCCCGATCCGCATGAACCCGGCCCCGAGCATTCCGGCCGCCAATGCTGACAACGAGACGCTGGCGAGCCCCACTGACGCCGCGAGGGGACCCGGCTGGATCCCCGGGATCGAGAATCCCTGCGAGCTTCCGGGCGTCGCTGGCAGCGACGTGCTGGCCGGCGGGGGAGGGGTGCCCGTCGGGGTGGTCCCGGGGACGGTGAGCTCCGGTTCGACGTCCACCTCCGCGAGGGGGAACGATTCGACGACGAGGGTGCCGTCGACGGCCGACCGGAACGTGGCGACGGTGGCGAAACCGTCCACGGCCTGGCTACCGGCGACCGCACACGCCGAGGTGGTGCAGGCGTCGAGCGGCACGAGGGCGAACGGCGGCCCCGTCGCGACGACGTCGAACGAGACGCTCCAGGTGTCACCGGCCTGGAGGACGTTCGCGGCCGGGTCGGCGCTCCAGTTCCATCCGAGGACCGTCGCCGACCCTCCGAGGCGGACGGACGGGACCGACGGGCACGTCGGTGCGGCCTCCCCACCCCGGATGCAGACCGCAAGGGCGTTGAGCGGGGTTGCCGGCACGATCGACCCGAACGGAACGAACTGGAAGAGCGGAACGTCGCCTGCCGTGGGCCCGGTCGTCTGGGTGACGGGGCCGAACCCGATCCCGCGGAGCGCGGCGAGCAACGTGGGATTCGAGGTATCCGGTTGCCCCGCGGGGCCGTGCGGAACGTAGACGAGGGAGCCGGAGCGTCCGTCGGAGCAGCTCGCGTAGGCGGGACCGGCCCAGCTCCCCCCGGTGGCGATCGCCATGTCGCAACCGGCGCGCAGGATGCTGGAGGCGTCGCCGACGGCCTTCGGGCCTCCGGGGCCGCGGCCGTCGCTGCCGTTCGACGCGGGCCATCCAAGCGAGTACGGGTCGGTGGGGGTGTCCCAGTAGTCGACGGTGTCCACCGTGCACGTCCCGCCCAGCGAATCGGTGCAGCTCGGAGTCGAGCGGGCGAGGCCGGCGATCGAGTCGACGGGGTTCCCATCGCGGCTCTGGACCCAACCTTCGCATTGGGGCTCCTTGAGGGTCGGGAACTTGTACGATGGCTCGCACGTCGGTGCGACACAGGGCAGGTACGTCCCGGGGGAGTCGGCCGACCCGCTCGCACAGTAGTCGACAGGGTAACCCGGATCCCGGGGGGCCGTCGAGCCCATCCAGACGATCACGTGGTGCGTGCCGTTGGACCAATCGAGTCCGCTCCCCCCGAGCGTGCCGAAGAGGGCGGTGATGGAGGACGAGTCGAGGAAGTTGTCTGCGAGGTCCGAATCGGGGTAGACGTAGTCGCCGTTGAGGACCGTCGTGGCCAGGGTGTTGTGGACGGCGTTCCCGAACCCCGTCGCCGGAACGAACTCGGGAAGGTCGACGTGGTACTCGGCGCCGTCGTAGTCGTCGTACCCGGTCAGGGTGGCGAAGTAGTCGACGAGGGCGAACGAGACGTTCGTCCGGGGGTTCGCGGCGGCGATCGCGTTGGCGATCGTCTGCGCGTTCGCGACGAAGAAGGGTACCCCGTTCGATTCCTCGCAGAGGGTCCCATTGTACCCCGGGGTCGTGGTGCAGGGGTCGCGTCCCGCCTCCCAGGCGGAAGGATCGAAGACCCCGTCGTAGGGGGTGGTCTCGATCACGAACGCCACCTGGACTGCGGGCCAGACGGTCTGGACCGTGGCGGGGACCGCCGCGGTGAGGGTGACGCGCTCGACGCCGACTCCGGCGGCGCAGGTCGCCCCGCCGCCCGCACAGATGGCGCTCGGTGAGGCGAGGACCTGAAGGTTCAGCTGGGAGCCGAATTCGGTCGAGGAAGGGTGGAGGACCGCCCCGGGTGCGATCGAACCGACGGGGATGGGGTGACCGCCGCGGGCACCGCGTGTCACGTCGATCGTCACCGCGGTTCCCAGGACGACAAGGGCCACGACGATCGCGGCCGCTACGGTGGGACGAGCCCGAGCGCACGATCCCGCGGCGGTCGAACGCGGGGGCCGACCGCCAGCCCTAGGCAGGTCGGAAGGACCCCGCCTTGGCCCGGCAGGCAGCGAGTGGAGCGGCGCCATGGGGCGCGGCCGTCACTCGAACCGGCCGACGCCGGCGTCGCCCTTCGACATCCCGCCGTCGAACGCCGACCGGAACGTCCCCGATTTCGCCGCGACCTTCATCGCGATCGGCCGATTCTTCATCCCGACGCGCATGAACCCGGCGCCGAGGAAACCGGCGGCGACCGCCTGAAGCGAGACGTTGGCGATTCCCACGGTGTTGCCGATCCCCACCTGCTGGATGACCGGCAGCGGGGGCGCTGTCGGGATCGCGAACGGTGGCGGAGGCGGCGGCGGGGGTGGGGGGGTGTTCCCGATGGCGGGTGCCGGGGCGATCTCCACGCGGATCTGGCCCAGGGGGAACGACTGGGTCACGATGGAATTGTTCGACGCGGGGACGTACGACGCCCACGTGTAGAGCCCGAAGATCGACGAGCTGCCGGCCGCCTTGCAATCGATCGTCGTACAGGCGTCCACGGGGACGAGACTGTACGGCGGCCCCGTCGCGACGATGTTGAACGAGGCGGTCCACGAGTCGCCGACGTACATGATGTTCCCGGACGCGTTCGTGCTCCAGTTCCAGCCGAGGTACGTGAGCCCGCTCTGGTGGAGGACCGTCGGCTGCGCCTGGCAGTGGGTGAACGGACTGCCGCCGCGGGTGCACTGGGCCGTCGCGCTGATCGTCGGAGCGAGCGCGATGTTCCCGATCGGCAGGAAGGTGAAGATCGGGTGGCCGGTACCGGCCGCCACCTGCGTGTTGACGACAGGTCCGAATCCGATCTGCTTCAGCGCGGCGAAGAGTGTCGGGTTCTGGGTGTTCGGGCTCGAGTACGAGCCGTGTTCCACGTACTGGAGCGTCCCGGTTTGCCCGTTGGGGCAGCTCGCCCAGGCCGGTCCGGCCCAATTGCCCCCGGTCGCCGCGGCCAGGTCACAGCCCGCCGCGATGATGTGGGCCGAGTTCTGGATGGTGAGCGTTCCACCGGGTCCGCCCCCGGGCGTGGACTTCCCCGTCGCCCATCCCTTCGAGTACGGGTCCGTCGGGGTGTCCCAGTAGTCGACGGTATCGATCGTACAGGTGCCGCCGATCGACTGCGTGCACTGCTTAGCCGTCTTCGACAGCCCCGCGATCGAGTGCGTCGCGTTGCCATCCTGGCTCTTGACCCAGCCCTCACACGCCGGGCTCGCGATGGTCGGGAAGCGGTACGACGGCTCGCATGTCGAGCCGACGCACGAGGGGAACGAGGCCGAGGTGAACACCGAGTTGCTGATGCAGTAGTTCACCGGGTACGCCGGATCCCGAGGCGCCGTCGAGCCCATCCAGACGATGACGTGGTGGGTGTCGTTGGCCCAATTGAGCCCGCTCCCGATGATGGTGCCGAAGAGGGCGGTGATCGACGACGAGTGCAGCATGTTGTCGGCGTTGTCCGAGTCGCTGTAGTACAAGTGGCCCGAGAGGACCGTCTGCTTGAACGAGCTCTGCACGTCGGTCCCGAACTCGTTGGCCGGAACGAACTGGGGGAGGTCGACGTGGTACTCGGCCCCGTCGCCGTCGTCCCAGTCGGTCAGCGTCGCGAAGTAGTCCACCATGGCGAACGAGACCGTCGTGTGCGGATTGGAGACCGAGATCGCGTTCGCGATCGATTGGGCGTTCGCGACGAAGAACGGCACCCCGTTCGATTCCTCGCAGAGCACGTTCGTCGAGCTGCCGGACGCGCACGGGTCGGACCCGGGCTCGCCCGCCGTGGGGTCGTAGACCCCGTCATAGTCGGTGGTCTCGACGACGAACGCGACCTGGACCCGAGGCCACGAGACCGTTCCGGTCCCTCCAGCGTCGGCGGTGAGCGTCACCCGGGCGGTCCCCACCCCGGCGGGGCAGGCGTTGTCCTGGTTCGCGCAGATCGCCGAGGGCTGGGCGGTGATACCGAGGGTGAGCCCGGTGGTGTTCGCCGAGTCCAACGTCCCGACCGACGCGAGGGTCGCGGCGTTCCCGTGGCCCACCCCGATGTACGTGCGGGGCGACGCCGAGCCGCTCGAAGGGGTTGGCACGATCGCGCCGACGATCATCACTAGAGCGACCGTCGTGGCGAGCGTCGCGAGCGCGACGCGGGTCACCGTTCGCGCGCCGTACCTCATGGGGCGCCTCCGCTCGGCGGGGGGGACGCTGGGGGCGTCGCCTTCTTCGCCTTGCCCGCGCCGGTCGCTGGCTTGGCGGGTCGCCGGCGCATCGTCCAGAGCGCTGCCAAGACCACGCCGACCCCGATCAGTCCGAGGACCGCCAGGATCGGGACCAGGCCGCCGATCATCACATCGGACGGCGAGGGCGCCTCCGTGTTACTGAGCGGGGCGAGGGCGAGGGTCACCGGGGCCCCCGGAGGGGCCACCGTGAAGTTCACGGCCTTCGGCACGTATCCGGTGTAGGTGCTGTTCGCCTTGTACGATCCCGTGGGCAGGTTGATCGAGAACGCGCCGGAGGCGTCCGCGATCACCGTGCGCACCACGGGGTAGCCGTCGGCTGCCGACCCGGCCACCAAGACCGTCGCGTGCGGCAGGGCGAGACCCGTGATCGCGTTGACGACGATCCCGCGGACCAGCACGCTCGATGGGTAGAGCGAGAGATCGTGCTGCTGGGGAGCGCCGTTGATGACGATCGAGAACGACACCCAGCCGTACGGGATGGTCAGGGCGCCGCCGTACGAGGCGTTCAGCGAGTGGGTGCCGTTCGCGAGGGCGATCGAGTATGAGCCGTCGAGCCCCGACGTCGCGAGCGGGACCAGGCTGGAGCCGTACTCTTCCACGATCGATACCCCGGCGAGCGGCTGGCCGTTGAGCCCGTCGCGGACGATGCCGGTGACGTTGTACACCATCACGGCGATGGGGATGGTGAGCCCGGTGATCGTGCCGGTCACGACGAGCGTTCGGGAGTACGGGTGGTACCCATGCGCGGACACCTGGAGCACGTACGTCCCGTACGGCACGGAGACCGTGAACGCGCCCGAGGCGTCACTGGGTGCCGCCCCGGCCAGGCTCGCGCCGACCGAGAGGGCGATCGTCGCGCCCCCGATCCCCTGGGAGGGGTTCGACGCGTTTACGACGATCCCGGAGACCGAGTAGATCGTGTCGGTCCCCAGCGGTACGAGCAGGATCGGGGAGAGCGTGGCCGTCGTGCCGGAGACGATCGTCGCCGAGTTGTACGCGTCGGCGTACCCGGGCGCCGAGACGCTCACGGTGTAGGGTCCCGGGGCGTCCCGCACCGCGAATGTTCCCGTCGTATCCGTGGGGGGTGCGGCCGCACAGTCGCCGCCGCCCCACTTCGCACAGGCGTAGACCTGGGCACCGGAGACGGGGGACAGGGTAAGGGCCGAGTACACCGCACCGCTCAGCCCGCCGAACTGCTCGAGGAAGACCGTCCCCACGGTCGCGTGCTGACCGGGCGCGAGCGCCACAGGCCGGTAGCTCGTGTTGTAGTCGATCGCTCCGGTCTGGAGTACGTAGGTCCCCGACGGCGCCTCGAGGAGGAATTGGCCGTTGGCGGCTGTGGTGTTGGTAAACCCGCACGCACCGACCGGGACCCCGTTCGGCGAGCAGAGCGCCGCTTCGGCGCCGCCGAGGGTGAAGCCGCTGGGCAGGCCCCGGATGACTCCCGAAAGGTACGCGTACTGGTTGAGCACGATCTGGCCCATCCACGTCCAGCAGTCGGAGCAGCTGCTCGCCGGGGTGACCGCGGAGGCGTTCGTCACGTACCCATCGGCGGACGCCGTCACGGTGTCCTGGCCGGGAGCGCCGAGGATCCAGAACACCCCGGACGAGTTCGTCGCGGCGGTGTAGCAGGCGCCCTTCGGCGCGCAGACCTGGACGGCCGCTCCTTGGATGGGGACGTAGCCGGGGAGTCCCACGACGCGGCCGGCGATCACACCGTCACCGGTCATGTTGATCGTCTGCTTCGCGAGGAGCTGTCCCGCCGTGATGCCGACGAGGCTCACGTTGTTGACGTAGGCGTAGTGGGTGACCGTGACCGAGTCGGCCGGACTGATCGGCGCATCGCTCAGGAACTGACCCTGCCAGTTCGTCGAGCTCGAGCCTGACCCTACGGTGGGGTCCGAACTCGCGACGGTAATGAGGGCGTTGGGGAGCGGCAGGCCGTTCACCTGATCGATGACCGTCGGAGTCACGACCCCGGTCGAGTTGTTGACCGCCCAGCTCAGGAACCAGCCCCAGGGATTGAGGTTCTCCACGCGGAGCGGGTCCGGGGCGTACGGCGAGACGACGCCGGGGAACGACGACCGGCTCTCGTTGACGCCGGTCGTGAAGTTCGTCGCGTTGTAGTCCTGGCTGTTGCCGATGAACACCTTCGCCGAGGCGGTGTACATCGCCGAGAGGTTGAGCTCCCCGGCCCCGTTCGTCGTCGAGACGCTGTCGTAGACGGAAAGGTTCGTTCCATCGATGACGATGACGCTCGCCCCGATGTACGGCACGCCGAGGTTCGAAACCGAGTCGAGGATGAACGCGTCGATGAACCCGAAGTGGCCGATCGAGATGTTGGCGTTGCCCGAGACGTTCGTCCAGTACGAGAGCCCCGCCCCGAGCTGCTGGTGGAGGGTGAGGTTGCCGTTCTGGTACGTCGGGATGTTCGTTGCCGTGATCACGCTCGCGTTGGCTCCCGGATAGAGGAAGAAATCGTAGAACCCGCCGCCGTTCGTGATCCAGCTCACCGAGGCGTGGTGGGGGCCGGTCGTCGAAATGCTGACCGGGGCGTACTTGACGGGGAGCCAGGGGCTCGCGGCGGTCTCGGGATTGACCGACGAGTTATCCATCACGAACCCGGCGACCGACGCGAAGGCGTCGAGGGGGACCGACGCGTTGAGGTGGGTGATGTAGCCGCTCGTGTTGAAGATGCTGTTATTCTTCACCACGCCGCCGGCGAGCGAGCTCGCGACCGCGGTGCCGAGCGGGGTCAGGGTGACGATGTTGTACTTCCCGTTCGGGGCGTTGACGGAGAAATTGCCCTGGCTGCTGATTGGGATCGAGAGGCCGCAGTTCGCGTTGTTGAAGTCGCATCCTGAGGCCCCCGCGTACGGCCCCAGTTGGATCAAGTAGGTCGAAGCGCCGACCTTGATCGTCACGTTGGGCCCCCACGGGTTGACGAAGGCGGTCCCATTGACCCAGGGGAGCTCGTCCATCGTGAGACGGCCGAGGTCGATGTACGGATCGAGCGTGGCGTTGAACTGGGCGGTGATCGACTGGTAGCCGGAGGCGGAGATCGCGATGGTGTAGATCCCCGGAAGAACGCTGTCGTTGAAGTTCCCGAGGCAGTTCGTTCCGTACGTGAACTGGAAGACGTTGGCCCCGCCGACGGACGTGGCGATGACGCTCGCCGCGCAGATCCCGTCGCCGGTCACCGCGTCGACGACCGTGCCCGTGACCCAAACGCCCGCCGGCGGCTTCGCCGGTGCGAACGCCTTCGGGAGCGCCGAGGACGAGACCCCGAGCGGGTACAACGTGAGGGTCGGGGCGGTCACCGCGGTGCCCGCGGTCGAGTTGATGAACGTCCAGTCGGTCGAGTACCCGGACGCGGTCACGATGACCTCGTACGTCGTCCACGGGAGCCAACCCCCGAGGATGGTGCCGTTGTAGTAGCCATAGGTGTTGGTCTGGCCGAGCCCCAGGATCGAGCACGCCGCCGAGCTCGCCAATAGGCAGGTCTTCACCGACGCTTCGTAGAGCGGGTTCCCCTGGGGGTCCACGACCCGTCCGTCGATCGTTCCCAACGGGGTCAGCGTGATGTTGCCGACCCACTGATGGCGACCCGTGACGTACACCCAGACGTAGTTCGGCTCGTATCCCGAGCCGGTCGCCGTGATCTTGTCCCACCCCATCGGGGCGGGCGAGGCGAACGAGCCATTGGCCGCCACGTAACTTCCCGTACACGTGAATCCGGGAATGATGCGGCTACCGGCGGTGCAGACCTGAACGTTCCCGAAGCTGACCCCGAGGTTGCCGCCGAGGCGGTAGACGTTGCCGTAGACGGTGCCTTGCGCGCTGAAATTGATGTAGTTGTCCCCGGTGGTCGTGGTGACACCGAGGGGCATCCCCTTCTTCTCGCTGAACCCGACGCAACAGATGTTGTGGGTGAAGGACCAGGTGAAGTTGTTCGGAAGGCCGTCGATCGAACCGACCGTGATCTTGGCGTCGCCGGGTGGCGTCGGGACGCACCAACTGTCGTTGGTCTGCGGGCTACCGGTGCAGGCCCACGCGCTCGAGGCCTCCTTCCAGCCGGATTGGTAGACGTACGCCCACTGGAACCCGTAGCTCGTGTAGAAGGTCGCGTCGTCCGACTGGGCGATAATGGTGTAGTTGCGCGGGGCGTTGCAGGTGGCGGGGAACCCCGTGACGCAGGTGTGGCCGTAGACGTACGTCCCGGGGGTCATGTTGAGCCAGTCGGCGGCCGCGCCGTCGCCGCCGGACAGGGACGTCGTCGCCTCGTCGGGCGTGCCGTTCACGTACGTTTCGTTCCCCCACACCGGGAGGTAGCTGGGTATCGGCCACGTCGGCGTGAGGGCGCACGTGGGAGTGTAGTCGGGGAAGGTGTTGACGTCGTTCATCCCCGGGAACGCCGAGATCGCGGCGAGGGAACCGATGCCGACGCATCCGCCGGTAAGGGTGCCGGACTCGGACATGTTCGTCCCTCCGAAGATCCCGGTGACGGGGAACGAGGTGAGGTACCCGTCCATGCTCTGGACCGTCGCGTACCAGAGCCCGGTCGACCACATCGACGTGTAGCTCGTCGAGTTCGTGGTGATCCCGACCTTGATGTCGAACGCGGCCATCGGGACCATGTAGACATGGCCCCCGTCGAACGTTTTGCCGGGATCGAGCCGGGAGACGTTGCCGATCGGGGCATCATTGCTGATGAACCCGCTCGCGTCGGCCTTGACGTACGACGGTCCCGGGACCGCGAAGGCGTACACCGTCGAGCCCCCGACCGAGTTCCCTTGCAACTGGCACTGGTTCGTGATGAGGGAGCAGACCTGGATCGCGCGGCAGCCGGTGAACGGGCAGCTCACCGTCGGGACGGGGGACCGCCCCACCGAATTGTAGAGCTCGATCTGAACGAGGACCAGGTGGGTTAGGTAGATGGTCCCAAGGTTGACGAGCGGGTCGCCCGGGAAGTGCGGGGTCCCGTTCGTGAAGAGGAAGTCGGGCAGGTAGCCGGGCGTCGGCTGGAAGTTGACGATCGAGGGCATCGGTGGAATGGCCACCTTGTAATAGCCGGTGCTGTCGCTCACGCCGCACGGCTGGGCGTTCACCAGCTGGTCCCGGGAGGACGCGCAGGCTTGGACGCCCGTGACGGTCGGCTTGGTCGTCGTGTTCGCCCGGACGTATCCGTAGCCGATCGCATCGGGGACGAGGTAGGTGATCCCGACGAACGTGTCCATGTGGGCGTAGGCGGTGGCGTAGGTGAGGTTGGTGAGGTTCCAAGGAAGGAGGTACTGCACGTAGTCGGCCCCGACCGGGGCGTTCACGGTGTACGAACCATTGGTGACGGTCGTGACCGCCGAACAGTTCACGTCGGGGCAGATCGCCCCGCCCGTGCTGAACGCTTGGACGACGACGCCCTGGAGCGGAAGTCCGGTCCGCCACTGGTAGACGAACCCGGTGATCGTGCCGGTGACGATGTTCGACGCCAAGGGCGCGGGCGCGGAGCGGCCCGAGCTGGTGAGAGCGGCCGGAGTGGAAGCGGGGAGGGCTGACGCGGTGGAAGCTAGCGCGGCCGTAGAGGAGCTGCCAGGATGCAGGCGAGCGACGGAGCTGGTGCCGATCGGGTCGCCGCCCGCGGCACGAATTCGAGCGTAGTTCGCTGTGGCGATCCCGGGTCCATCCACCGGGATGTTCGTCGACGTGTCGATCCCGGCGGTAGCGGGGTGGTGGTGCGAACTGGGTGCAGCCGGAGCGACGCCCAGCGGGGACGACGACATCAGAGGAGGAACTGCGGAGGAAGGGTGATTGACGGGGGCACTGGCGAACGCCGATGCCGGGACGACCATAGTGGTAATCGCCACCAAAATCCCAAGCAGGGCCCATCGGCCTCGCCCGGAGGCGTGGTCGGGGTTTCGACTCACTGTACGATCTGCGCTTGCTCCCTCAGCAGCGTTTCCGCTCATGTTTGTGCTCCAGCTCTGGTGTTGCGGGGGCCTCCCCGTGGACCTCGGGCGTCACCGCCGGAGTCCCAGTCAAGAAGCCCATCCATCGGTGGCGAAGTGGGGCTCGACCTTAAACCTTTGCAGCACCGTCGCATGCCGTACCGCCTCACGGACGGCGAGCCGCGGCAGCCACGACCTGGCCCGAAGCGAACGGCAGCTGGTCGTTCAGGAGCCGAGAGGTTTATGAGTCGGACGCCCGTGGGCGCGCCCCGGACGCGGTTGAATGGACGTTCCGTTGTACGCGATCGGGCTCGTCGTCTTCGCCGTACTTTACCTCGGGATCGGCGTATTCCTGGGCTACACGCTCGTCATCACGCTCATCTTGATGTTCCTCTACCTCGCACTCCGCCACGGTAAGCTGCCCGAGAACTACCCCCACGGCCTCGGCGACACGCTGATCACGGTCATCTTCATCGGGGTCACCTGGGGCATCTTCACGTTCCTGGCCCCCAAGAACCCGATCCCGTTCTTGCCGGGACCCGGGCAGAGCGGGCTCGTCTACGCGTCGACGTCGGTGATCCCGCTCTCCGCCTTCGCTACGATCGGCGTCGTGCTCGCCTTCGCGTTCCTCGTGATCGGCTCGTTCATCGCGAAGGACCTCCGGTCGGCCTCGGCGGGAACCGGCGGGACGTCGACGCCCGGGGACAAGCAGCCCCAGGGCGTCGGGGCCTAGCGCGCCATCGCGTCGCAAGCCTCTAAGTAACCGGGCCTTATGCCGGCCCGTGGCCCCGATTACCTCCGGTGACGTCCGCCGCGCGCTGCAGTCCGCGGTGGCTGGATCGGTCGTCGGCTCCCCCGAGGTCTGGGCGATGCTGCGCTCGAAAGGGGCGGTCGACGGGCCCCCGGACCGGCCTCAGGTCAACGCCGTCGGTCGCCACGTCCTCGCCGAGCTCGAGGTTCGGGCGTACCGGACCGACGACCGGACCCTGGACGACATCGCCGACCACCTGGCCCGGGTCGCGAGCGACATGGAGCAGGTGGCCAAGACCGCGGAGTACTTCCTCGCCGAGCTCGGACCGGTAACCCCGCCCGAGGCGCTCCCGCTCCTTCGTCCGGTCGCGATCGGCCTAGCGAACCGACGCGCGTCCCCCGAGGAGCTCGCCCAGAAGTTCCGCAACACCTGGGGCAGCGTCGAGGTCATGGGCGGCGACCCGCGCGATCGCCTCCTCGCGGCCGAGCTCCTCAGCGCCGCCGAGACCCCTCTCGAGGAGCTCTACGCGCCGCTCATGACGACCATCGGACGGATCCGCGAGGTGTTCGGGGAGCGGGGACCCTCCGTCGCGCCCGCGACCATCCTGCACCTCCACCCCCGGGAGGACGGCACCCCGCCGTTCGATGAGTTCCAAGCGCTCCGCGAGTCGGGTCGGTCCGAGGAGGAGGCGGCGCTCTTGGCCGGTCTCCCCGGCGGTCCGACGGCGGCCGAGGCCCGGCGGGCCCAGTTCCTACCGGTCGTGGAAGCGGCGGGCGAGAGCGGGGGACGGGCGTCCCACGCGGCAAGCTACCTTGCGGCCATCGACGCCGATCCCACGTACCAGGCGACGCGGGTTTCCGCCCTCAGCGACGGTCTCCGCTCCCATTTCCCGGATCCGGGCGGACTTGCCGCGCTCCTCGCCTCGATCGACTGGCTCGAACCCGGCGAGATCGCGAACTGGGCGGAGAAGGCCAGGGAGATCGTACGCAATCGGGGGCTCGCCCCCTCGCCACCCGAGATCGCCGTCCTGGGCGCGGCGATCGTCCATGGCCTCCCCACGTCCGAGTTCGTGTCCGGCCGGCCCCGGGAGCCGGACGCGCGGCACCGGACCGCCGGGCTTCTCACGATCCACCGGTGGCTGTACCGACCCGTCGCCACTATGACCCCGGGGCCGTCGGCCGTCGCGCCGGCGGGCTAATCGCCTCGCCCGCAGCCGCCGCGCTGCACTGGTCCCTTAGCCGCCCGGGGGGCTCTCCACGGTATCCGGCGTCTCTTCGTACGCGGCCGGACCATCGGCGGCCGCCGGTGGTTCCGTCGACTCCGACCACTCCTTCGGCGGGCCCCCGCGCGCGCCGCGGCGACCCAGGAGCAGCCCGATGACGAGGCCGACGATGAGGAGACCCACGAGGAGCCCTAGGGCGATCGGCATCCCCGCGGTGCCGCCCGACGACGTCGTCGTCGCCGGCGGGTAGACCGGGGCGAACGCCGCGGTGAGGACGAGCGGTCCGTTCACGACGAGGTTCAGCGTCGGGTTCGTCGAGGTGCTCCCCGCGCTCCAGTTCGCGAACACGAAGCTCGCGTTGGCCGTCGCGGTCACCGTGAGCGGATCGCCCTGGTTGACCCACTGGGAGCCCACGGGGGAGACCGAGCCGCCGGTCCCGGCGGTGATGGTGACCTCGTACTGGGTCGTGAACGCGACGGTGACGGTGCCGTTCGCGGTCACGGTCCACGCCTGGGAGGTGAGGTTCGCGACGTACCGGACCCCGTTGGTCCCGCCGACGATGGGGATGGTCAGCGTGTACGTCCCGTTGAGTCCGCCGACGGCGAGCGAGGTCCCGCTCCCCGATGCCCCGGAACTCCCGAGGGAGACGTTCCAACCCACCCCGGCGGGGAGACCCGTCTCGGTGATGGTGAGCCACCAGGTGGAGGGCGCGACGGTCGGGAGCACCGCGAACTGGCCGGTGATCGCGATCGGCTCGTCGACGGTGACCGACGTCGCGGAGTCGGTGGTCGTGACGGCGCCCGTCGTGCTGTTCCAGCCCAGGAACTCGTACCCCGACGCCGGCGTGGCGGTGAGGTTGAGGAGCGAGCCGTCGTCGTACCATGCCGTCCCCGGCGTCGGCGTGACGGTCCCGCCCGCCGCGGGCGTGGACGCGATGGTGACGGCGTACTGCGTGGTGTAGGTGATCGCGATCGTGCCGTCGCCGGTCACGTCGAGGACGCTCCCGGGCCCGAACATGAGCGAGCTCGTGACCGAGGTCGGCACGAACCGGGTCGTGGAGCTGCTGTTGAGATAGATGTACGGGACTTGGACCGCGTAGGTGCCGTTGGTGAGGTTCCCGACGGGGAACGTCCCGGCACCCGCGTACGCCGTCCCACCGATCGAGATCGTGTACGCCGTCCCCGCCGGTAGCCCGACGGCCGAGACGGTGAGGTTCCAGGTCGGTGTCGCGTTCGGACGGAACGTCGCGAACTCGGTCACGGGACCCGTCGGCATGATCGTGGGGCTCGTCTGGCTGTCCTGGGACACCGTCGTCGAGCCGCCCCCGGTGCCGGTCCATCCGACGAAGTGGTAGCCGTTCGACGCGTTCGCGGTCAGCGTGACGGTGGTCCCGGCCGCGTTCCAGCCGGTCGCGGGCGTCACGGTGCCGCCGGTCGATGCGGCGGTGGTGAGGAGGTACATCGGCGCGAAGTCGAGGGTGACCACGCCCGGTCCCTGGAGATCGAGCGACGCCGGGGCGCTCCCCGACGACGGCGTGGCGTTCTCGACGTACGGCGTGTAGTCGATCTCGTCGACGGAGTAGCCGACGCCGCTCGCGAGGTAGATCGCGGAACCGTTCACGCCGTGGGGTCCGCCACCCGAGGTCGAGAGCGTCGTGTTGTTCGCTTGCACCCCGTACGCGTTCCCGTCGAGGGCCAGCGTCCAGGGGGTCGCCGGCGGAAGCCCGTTCGCGACGAAGGTCGTGCCGAACTCGGCCGACGACGCCGGCTCGAGGGTGTACGTGACGTGGACGGTGCTCCCGGCCAGCGGGGCGATCGGCGAGGGGATGTCGGTCGTGGCGACCCAGACGTCGCCCGACGTCGGGTCGGGGACCGACCAGACGGCGAACGTCGACGGCGTGGCCGGCAGGAGGAATCCGAGCGTGTCCGAGGTCGAGGTCGTGTTCGTCGCGACGGTGCCGTTGGCGCTCACCGTCGTGACCGACCAGGGAACGTTCGCCGGAAGTCCGGTCTCCACGAACGTCACCGGATTGTACGACTGGTTCCAGCAGACGCCCGTGTACGGGTAGCAGTAGGCGATCACCGCGAAGTTCGCGGTCTCGTTGACCGGCCCGGTCGGGGTGACGGTGATCGTCGGGCTCAGCGTGGTGACGTTCCCCGGCCCCGACCCGGTCCAACTGAGGAACGACATGTTGTAGCAGCTGCAGTACGGGGAGAACGGCACCTGGACGAGGCTGACCGTCGTGGGCGTGCCCGGCGTGACCCAGACGCTCCCCGGAGCGGGGGTCATGAACCAGTTCGAGCAGTCGCCGGAGTAGAGCCAGCAGTACGACTGGAGGCTCGGGCTCGTCTGGACGTTCAGGAGGACGAGTTCGCTGAACGTCACGGCGACCGAGCCGCTGGTGGGGAACGTCGCCGGGGACGCGGGGGAGAGCGACGGGCTGAACGCGTCGCCGTAGCTCACGTTGACCCAGGGGACCGCGTACTGGAGCGCGGCGGACGGCGGGACCCCCGAGATGGAGAGCGCGCCTGGCGCAACGCCGGCCCGCTCATTGCCGAGGATGTTCGCCGACCACGGAGCCCCCGAAGGTAGTCCCGTTTCGCTGAACGTCACGGTGACCCCGGCGCCCGCGTACTTCGTCGAGAGGACGACGCCGGCGCTGCCGCCGCCCCCGTACCCATAGCAGGAACCGATCGACGCGACCGGGCAGTCCTGGAACGTCCAGGCGAGGAGGACCGACGTGCCGAGCGGCACGATGGACGAGTACTGGCCGGTCCACGAGTCCTCGAGCTGGTAGTAGTCCGACGGGATCGTCCAGTTCGGCGACACGAGGACCGGGTCGGACCACGAGGCCCCGTCATTCGAGGTGTTGAGGTAGACCTGCTGCATCGCGCCGCAGGTGGGGTAGCCGTACGTCGCCAGCATGCAGACCGAGTCGTTCTCGAAGCTCGCCTGCATGTGGACGACCCCGTCGGTGGTCACGGCGATCGACGGGTTCCAGAACTGGTTGTATGGTCCGCCGTTCGGGTTGTAGAGCGAGTTCACGACCGGCCCGGCGGTGAACGTGGCGCCGCCATCGGACGAGTTGGCGAACCACAGCCCCTCGGGATCGGCCCCCGCGTAGCAGTACGACCCGCTCCCGTAGTAGGTGCAGAAGTACCCCAGCTGAGGAGCGGCCCAGCCGACGTAGATCTGGCCCGACGGGCCCCCGATGGCGATCGAGGGCATCGGGTCGGTGAAGACGGTCCCGAGGCAGCACCGGTACTCCATCAGGAGCTGGTGGCTCGCGATCGTCGAGTAGGCGAACGTCGAACCGTTCGTCGTGGAGCTGGCGAGCTCGACGGTGCCGGTGTCGTACACGTAGTACGGCGGGAAGTTCGACTGGCCGAGCCCCGTCAGGTACGCCACGTAGAGCGTCCCATCGGGCGCCACGGCGAGCGCGGGGTTCATGGAGGCCGAGGTCGTGGTGGGGAAACAGTACACCGTCGAGGCGTTCACATTGGCGAGCGTGCTCGTGGGCTGCCACGACGCGCCGCCATCGAGGGAGGCGGCGAGGGTGACGCCGGCCGAGACCCCGCAGGGGTACGGTATGGTGAGGTTCGTCCAGGCCACGTAGATCGAGTCGCCGAACGCCGTCGCCGACGGCTGGAGGTCGGGGAATCCGTCGCTGGGGCAGGCGGTGGAGCTCGTGGTGTTGTCGAGCACTTCGGGGTCGGTCCAGGTGACCCCGGCGTCGTAGCTCAACGAGACCACGATGCGGCTGTAGACGATGTCGTAGCAATCGAACTGCGGCGCGATCGCGGTGAACCCGAAGTTCGTCGTGAAGTTGTACTCCTCGTACGCGAGCACCAGGGTGCCGTTGGCGAGCGAGGTGAGGCTCGGTTGGGCCGCGTTCGCGAAGTTCGCATCGTAGCCGGTGCAGTCCGGGTTACCGAGGTAGATCGGCGTCGACCAGGTCGCCCCGAGATTGTTCGACGCCTGGAACCCCACCATCGTGGTGGTGTTCCCGACCATGCCCGGGCAGGGCGTCGGGTTGGCGAACGCCGTGTAGGCGACGGCGAGGAGCCCCGTCGCGGTCAGGTTCAGCGACGGCTCATCGGTGTTGTTGAGGCAGAACGGGGTGCCGTAGATCGACGGGCACGGCTGGTTCGCGGTGGGTACGAGGGGGACCGGTTGGTTCACGAAGAACGTGCCCCGGCCGCTCGACGGAGCCGTCGTGGGGACGATGGGGGCTCCCGCCAAGGTCGCGCCGCCGGCCGCATGGGGCGGGGACGCGTGGGCCGACCCCAGGTGGGCCACGGAGCCGGGAGCGATCGAGGGCGCGGCGACGAACGCGAGGGCGATCACGGCGATCAGGGTCCAATGGGACCGGGTCGGGCGGGCCGTCACGGCGCCTCCTCGATGTAGTCGGGGACCGCCGGGGGCGGCGCCTCGGCCGCGGTCGGCGGCGGGGAGGGCGGGGGCGCGCGCGGACCGCGTCGGCGCGCGGCGACGAGCCCGAGGATGGTGCCGAGGACCAGGCCTAGGGCGGCGAGGCCGATCCAGAGCGCCGAGCTCGACCAGATCGAGCCCGAAGAGCTCACCGTCGCGGCGGGCGGGGCGCTCCCGAACGAGGCGACCTCGGTGATGGGGCCGTTCACGTGGAGCGTCGAGCGGTTCTCGGTCCCACTGTAGGCGCCGGCGCCGGTGCCCGACCAGCCGAGGAAGACGAGGCCCGGGTTCGCGGCCGCGTCGAGGGTGATCGGGGACCCCGAGAAGTACCAGCCCTGGGTCGTCGCCGGGAGGGTGACGCGGCCCCCCGGAGCTGCGGTGATCGAGACCCAGTACGACGTCGAGAACGAGAGGACGAGCGCCCCGGTGGAGGGGATCGTGACCGACGCGGGCGGGTTGAGGGGGGCGTACCGGGAGAGCCCATCCGGAGCGTTCACCGTACCCACGGTGAGCGGGTACGTCGCGGCGACCAGTCCGCTGATGTTGAGCCACCGGCTCGTCGTCGCGTATCCGGTCCCCGCGAGGGAGACCGTCCACGCCGTGCCCGGCGCGAGAACGCTGTTCGTCGAGAGGTTGAGCCAGTAGGTCGGCGTGGGCGTCGGGACCGTGGCCGCGAAGGCGGCGAGCTCGACGATGGGGGCGATCATGGTGAGCGAGGTGTCGGCCTGGGTGCCGGTGTACGAACCGGGACCCGTCCCGTTCCATCCGAGGAAGCCGTAGCCGGTGAGGTGGACCGCCGTGAGCTCGACCGACGTCGCGTTCGCGACCCAGAGCCGCACCGTCGAGCTTCCCGAGCCCGCCGTCGCCTGCGCGACGCCGCCGGGCGTCGCTTCCAGGGTCAGGAGGAACTGGGGCTGGAAGGTGATGGTGAGGATCGTCGCGCCGTTGGTACAGACCGTGGCGGGATACGACCCCGGAGCGTAGCGGCTCAGTGACGTCCCGTTGGCATACGCCGTCGGGACGCTCAGCGTGTACGTGCCGGACGAACCGCACGGGAAGAGACTGCCGACGACGATCCGGTTCGTGTCGCTCGAGTAGCCGAGCCCGCCCACATAGACGGTCCACCACGTCCCGGCCGGGAGCCCCGACTCGAGGAAGGTGAGGTTGAACCGGTTCGCCGCGACCGGGTAGAAGCTCGCGGTCTCGGTGATGGGTCCACCGATGGTGATGTTCGCGTAGGTCGACGAACCGGTGTACGATCCCGTCCCGGTGCCGGTCCAGCCGCCGAAGAGGTAGTTGGGGGCAGCGACGGCGTGGAACGTCGCGTTGGCGCCGGCGGCGAGCCAGAGGGTGCCGTGGCCGGTTCCGCTGATCGAGCCACCGGTACCCGCGAGCGCGTTCACCTGGTAGGCGTTGGTGAAGTCGACGTCGTAGCTGCCGCCCGGCGTCACCGAGAGCGTCGAGGCGAGCCCGGTGGGGGTGTAGCCCACGGTGCCCGTCGACGCGGTCACCGGGTAGCCCTGGACCGGGAACGTCCCGGCGTGCTCGGTCACGTTGATCCACGGCGTCGATGAGGCGTACTCGGTACCGTTGAACCCGAAGTGCCAGACCGTACCCGGGGTGAGCCCCACCGCGTGGAAGCTGATCGTCCCCGTCGAGCCGCCGACGTTGACGAGGGCGAAGGTGAAGTTGACGATCGGCTCGGCCGGTACGATGACGACGGATCCCACGTCGGGGGTGCCGAAGTATTCCCAGCCGCTCGTCGACGAACTGGCCCAGACGTTCGAGACGGTGTAGGCGCCCGAGACGATCCCCGGAGCGATCGAGATCGCCGTCGACGGTGCCGAGTACGACGTGCCGTTGAACGTGTAATGGAACGTCGACGTCGACGGGAGCCCGTTCGCGAGGAACGTCTCGTTGTAGACCCCGAAGCCGCCGGCCCAGGCGGTCTCGTTGGTCACGCCGTTGATGGTGATGTTCACGGCGTAGCCGTTGCCGGTGAAGCTGCCGCTGCCGGTGCCGTTCCAGTAGAAGATCCCGTCGGTGTACGTCGAGGCGAGGACCGTGTTGTTCGGGAAGTACCAGGGCTGCGGTGGGTACGCGTCGTAGTAGCTGTAGCAGTACGGAACGGGCGGGCTCCCGGTGAGATAGCAGTACGCGCCAGTGTAGACCTCGTAGTACGTCCCGTTGTAGAAGAATTCGACGGTGGCCTGGGAGACCGAGGGGGAGATCCCCATTTGGAAGAGGTATTCCGTGATGTACGAGAGGACGACGGTAGCGGACGTCGTGAACGTGGCCGCCGGGCCGACGCTCGAGTCGGCGATGACGATCTCACCGTACCCCGTCGCAAAGACGACGGGCTCGATGATGATCGTGATCCCCGTCGGGACGTTGGTGACGGTGTAGCTCGCCGAACCGCTGACGGTGATCGTCGTGCCCTGAATGATGAACGACCAATCGGGCACGGTCAGCCCGGTCTCGGTGACGGTGATGGCGACGTTGCTCGTGCGGGCCGGGAACGCCACCTGGAGGCTCGCGCCCGTCGTGAAGTTGTCGTAGTAGTTGCCGCCCCAGTAGGTGAACGTGTACGTCTCCTGGTGCGCCATGGGATAGGCGATCACCGGGGTCCCGTTCGTGGTGAACGCGATCGACGACTGGGTGCCGAGGTACGAGTCGCCCCCGCACCACGGGTCGCAGTAGTTGGAGAACTGGCCGGCCTGCATGACGACCGGATCGGACCACGAGACCCCGCCGTCGACGCTCGTCCGGACCCGCTCGCTCTGCGAGCCGATCAGGAAGTCGCACCCGAAGCTCGGGCAGTACGAGCCGTTCTCCCACATGTACGTGTAGTAGAGGGTCCCACCCGAGAGTCCGAGCGCCGGGATCCCCATGGAATCGAAGTTCTGGCTCGCGTTGACGGTCTGGATCGTGGAGACGGTCCAGGGGCCGGTCGCGGAGCCCGCCGCGAAGAACGCGCCCGACCACTCGTAGTCGGGGTTCGTCTTGTCGGACGCGTGATCGTACGCGCCGTCCCACGCGACGTAGATCGAGCTCCCCGTGGCATCGAACAGGATCGAGGTCGTCGGCGCCCAGGTCGCGGGGTAGTCGTTGTGGTAGCTGAAGGTGGCCTCGTACGTCTCCCCGACGCCCCGCGTGATGGTCGTCGGGCCCGAGAGCGTCGTGAAGTTGTCCGGCGTCGTGACGACGACGAGGTCGAGGCCCCAATCGTTGCACCCGAGGGAGTACGGGTCGATCCAGAGGCACGTCTGGTTCGTGAAGTAGGCGACGGCCACCGTGCCGGTCGCGTTGACGGCGATCGACTGGCCGAGGGAGAAGTAGAGCGAGGAGGCGTTCTCGCCCGGCAGGATCGCGGGCGAGCTCCAGCTCGTCCCGCCGTTCGTGGAGACCATGTACTCGATCGCGACCGGGGTGTACGTGCAGTACGAGCAGTACGGGCCGCCCGCGGCCACGGCCGTGGACGAGTTCTGGACCATCTCGAACGTCACGTAGATCGTCGACCCGAACACCGCGATCTGCGGGTGTGCCACGAACGTGCCCGATGGGAGGGTCACTGGGGCGGCGAATGACGCGCCGTCGTTCGTCGACTTCACGAACCCGAGGGCGCTGGTGGTCCGGTCCACGAAGTCGCCGGGTGTGCCCTGGGTGTCGTTCTCCTCGACGAAGACCCCGTAGACCGAGTGGCCCGCCACGGCGAACGACGGTTCGATGGCGTTCACGTAGGCGCACGTCATGTTGTCGAAGTACGTCGGGGCACCCCAGGTGTCCCCGTCGGTCGTCGAACGCTGCCAGCCGACGGCCGTCGTGTACCCCGCGGCCGCCCCGGGGCAGTACCCGCTGAGGGTGTTGGTCATGACCTCGTACGAGACGCCGAGGTCGCCGTTCCCGAGGGTGAGGATCGTCGGGTTGAACGATGAGTTGTAGCAGAAGTACTCGAAGAAGGGCGAGTAGTTGTAGACCAAACAGGGGATGTCGGGCATGACGAAGTTCGTCGGCACCGTCCGATTGTCGTAGAAGGTCGCCGTCCCCGAGAACGACGCCGGATGGGGGGCCGCGGAGGTCGACGAGACCGTCGAGTGACCGGTCGCCCCGGCGGACGCTCCGCTAGGCGCGCGCGCCGACCCGACGGGGCCCACGGGGGTCGCGTGCCCCAGCGCCACCGGCAGGGCGCCGATGATCAGGAGAGCGAGCACAAGGCCCACCCCCACGTTCGGTCCGACTCGGGTCTTCCTAGAGCTCCGCCCTGGAAGCATGTCGTACTTACAAGCCGGCCCACCCCACAAATACCCACCGATGGAGGCAAGTCCGTGGAAACGAGGACGGAGGGCTCCGCTGCGGTCGCCCGCACGTGGCGGTGGCCCCCCCGGCGTGTCCGTGCCCCGAGGGGATCCTGGATTCGAGGTCCGGCCCTCCGCTCAGGACGACGGGCGCTGGTGAGGGGGTTGATATTTGAACCGGCGGGACGTCGGCCTCGGGATGAGCGGCACGTCGGCAGGACACGGTGCGATGCCCGTGGGCGGGCACGGGGGCTCTTCCCCGAACTCCCTTTCCCTCGGGTATCTCGTCGTCGCCACGGCGCTCTGCGGGGTCGGGATTGCCCTCACCTCGCTTTGGATGATCTCGGGGGACTGGCTCTACTTCCCCGGGCTCCTGCTCTCCGTCATCGGCGGGCTCATGCTCTTCAGCCCCCACGCTGGGTCGAACGCCGCCGGGTTGGCCTAGGCGCCGCTACTCGGCCGGCGAAGCGATGCCGGCGGAGACGATCACCGTCGTCAAGTGGGGCGGCGCAGTCATCACCCGGAAGTCTGCGGCCGAACGGGTCCGCGCGAAGGTCCTCCAACGCCTCGCTGCGGAACTGGCGGACGCGCCGGGACCGGTCGTCCTCCTTCACGGAGCCGGATCGTTCGGTCACCCCTCGGCTAAGCGATTCGGCCTCGCGGGTCCACCGGATCCCGCCCGACCCCCGACGGAGCGGAGCCGGGGGGCGTCGATCGTGAGCGCGGAGGTCCGACGTCTTCACGCCCACGTCGTACGCGCGCTCCTCGCGGCCGGTCTTCGACCGTGGTCGGTCCCCGCCGCAATGGTGGCCGAGCAGGACGCCGGGCAGCTGGTCCGATTCGAGGCGAAGCCGTTCACCGACGCGATCGCGCGACACCAGATCCCCGTGAGCTTCGGGGACGTCGTTCCCGACGCCGCGTGGGGGTCGTCGATCCTCTCCGCCGATACCATCGCCGTCGCGCTGGTCCGCGCGCTGCCGGTTCACCGGGTCGTCTTCGTGAGCGACGTCGTCGGCGTCTACGAACCGGGGTCGACGGGTCGCCCCCGGGTGATACCCACGCTCGACGATGGGGTGCTCGAGCGACTGACGCCCTCCACTTCCGGTCCCGACGTGACGGGGGGCATCCGGGGCAAGGTCGCGGCGATGCTCGCCATCGCCGGTGCCGGCGCCGACGCAGCCCTTATTAGCGGACTCTCGGGTGGGGCGCTTTCCCGCGTCCTTCGAGGGGAAACGGTCCATGGCAGCTGGTCGAAAGCGGTCCCCCGCTAGGACCGCCGCGGCCCGGGCCGGGCTCGATCTGAGCCATCGCAAGGCCGAGCACGTGAAGGTCGTCCTGGCGGGCGAGGTCGAAGGGCGTCACCGGTACTGGAACGACTTCGAGCTCCTCCACGACGCGCTCCCCGAGATCGACTTCGCCGACGTCGACCCCTCGACGGAGCTCCTCGGGCAGCGCCTGCGTGCGCCGCTCATGATCACCGGGATGACCGGGGGGTTCCCGGACGCCGAGAAGATCAACGGCAACCTCGCCCGCGCCGCCGCTGAGGTCGGCATCGCCATGGGCGTCGGGAGCGAGCGCGCCGCCATTCTCCGCGGACAGTACCCGCAGAGCTACGCGTGCGTCGCCGACCACGCGGTGCCGCTCAAGTTCGCGAACCTGGGCGCGCCGCAGATCATCGCCCAGGCACCGGGCGAGCGGGTCGTGGGGCTCGACGAGGCCCGCGCGGCGATGGACCTCATCGGGGCGCACGCCCTCGCGATCCACCTCAACTTCCTCCAGGAGATGGTCCAGCCCGAGGGCGACCGGCGGGCCGCCGGCTGCTTGGAGGCGATCGGACGGCTCGCCCGTCAGGTGCCGGTCCTGGTGAAGGAGACGGGCGCGGGACTGTCCCGGTCCGTCGGCGAGCGGCTCCGGGCCCAAGGGGTCCGGGCGTTCGACGCCAGCGGGACCGGGGGGACCTCGTTCGCGGCCGTGGAGCACCACCGGGCGAAGCGGCTCGGGGCCGAACGCGAGGCGCGCCTCGGCCGCACGTTCTGGGACTGGGGCATCCCCGCGCCGGTGTCCGTCGTCCAGCTGGTACCGCTCGGCCTCCCGGTCGTGGCGAGCGGCGGGGTGCGGTCGGGGCTCGATGTGGCCCGCGCCGTCGCGCTCGGCGCTTCGGCGGCCGGGATCGCCGGCGGCGTGCTCAAGGCCGCCGCGACGAGCTTCGAGGCGACGAAGGCCGAGCTCGAGCAGCTCGTGCACGAGTTCCGCGTGGCGATGTTCCTCACCGGGTCGCGGACGGTGACCGAGCTCGCCCGGGTCCCGTACGTCGTCACCGGCGAGTCCCGGGCATGGCTGGGGAAGTAGCCCCGGATCCTGGGACGGGACCGGCGTCGGTCCATCGGGCGAAGATCGTCGCCCTCGGCCCCGGGCGCACGGGTGCCACCCCCTCGAACGTCGCGTGGATCGCCTCGCTCCCCCCGGCGGAGCAGGCGAGGTTCGCGGGCCGGATCCGGCGCAAGCCGACCCGGACGCTCTCCGGGGTCGCGATCGTCGCGGTGATGACCTCACCGGCCCGATGCCCGCACGGCCGTTGCACCTACTGCCCGGGCGGACTGGACCGGGGAAGCCCCCAGAGCTACACGGGCGAAGAGCCGTCGGCGCTCCGCGGTGCCCAGTTCGGGTACGACGCCCGGATCATCACCGCCCAGCGGCTGGCCGCGCTCGAGGCGATCGGCCATCCGACGTCCAAGGTCGAGGCGATCGTGATGGGCGGGACGTTCACCTCGCGACCCCCCAGCTACCAGGCGACGATGCTGAAGGGCGTCTACGACGGGCTCAACGGGACGGTGGCCGCTTCGCTCGCCGACGCCCAGCGTACGAACGAGACCGCCGCTCGTCGCCTGGTGAGCCTCACCGTGGAGACCCGTCCCGACGGGCTCGCCCCGCCGCAGCTGGCCGCGCTGCTCGACGCCGGCGTCACGCGCGTGGAGATCGGCGTCGAATGCCTGCGGGACCCTGTGCTGTTCGCCATCGGCCGCGGCCACGGCGTCGACGCCGTCGTCACCGCCACCCGTGCGGTCCGGGACCACGGGCTCAAGATCGGCTACCACATGATGCCGGGGCTCCCCGGAATGACCCCGGCGGACGACCTCGCCGACCTGCGCCGCCTGTTCGCGGACCCCGCCTTCCGTCCGGACATGCTGAAGCTCTACCCCACGCTCGTGATCCCGGGCACCCCCCTCTACGACGATTGGCAGGCGGGTCGATTCACCCCGTACGACGAAGCCACGGTCGTCGACCTCCTCGCCCGGGCGAAGGCGGAACTTCCCCCGTGGGTCCGCATCCAGCGGATCCAGCGGGACATCCCAGCTCGGCTCATCGCCGCAGGCGTCCGCCGCGGGAATCTCCGGGAGCTGGTCCACGATCGCCTCGCCGCCGACGGTCGACGCTGCCGGTGCCTTCGGTGCCGGGAGGTGGGCCGACGGGCGATCCCGTCCCCCACGGCGTTCGAGCTCACCGAACGCTCGTATGCGGCGGGGAACGGTCGGGAGGTCTTCCTCGCGTTCGAGGAGCCCAGGACCGACACCGTCGCGGGTTTCCTCCGACTCCGCTTCCCGAGCAGCACGACCTCGGGAGGCGTCACCGACCCGGTGATCCGGGAACTCAAGGTACTGGGGTCGGAGATCGCTGTCGGAGCGACCCGGGGCGACGGCCCGGCCTACCAGCACCGGGGCTTCGGCCGTGCGCTCGTGGACCGTGCCATCGAGCGGGCCCGGGACGCCGGAGCTCGGAAGCTCCTCGTTACGAGCGCCGTGGGGACACGCGGGTACTACGCCCGGCTCGGGTTCCGGGCCCAGGGACCGCACATGGCGAAACCGCTCTTCGCCTGACGCAACCGGCGGCCGCCGCGGGAGCGCCGGGTCGGGCAATGCTTAAGCGATGGGCCGGTACCGCCGACCCCCGATGACCTCCTCTTCCCGGAACATCGTGCTCGAGCCGCTCCGCACCGTCCACATCGAGGAACAGGAGATCGAGCTCGTCGAGCGGAAGGGGCTCGGCCATCCCGATTCGATCGCCGACGGGGTCTCGGAGAGCGTGAGCCGGGCGCTCTCGCGGATGTACCTCGACGAGTTCGGACGGATCCTCCACCACAACACCGATGAGACCCAGGTCGTGGGCGGAGCGTCGGAGCCGAAGTTCGGCGGCGGGCGAGTCACGAGCCCGATCTACATCCTGCTCGTCGGCCGGGCGACCACCGAGGTCGACGGCGAGAAGCTCCCGTTCCGCCAGATCGCCGTCGACGCGGCGGCGGAGTACGTGGGCTCGGTCTGCGCCCACCTGGACACGAAGAAGCAGGTCGAGTTCGACTGCAAGATCGGCCAGGGGTCCGTCGATCTCCGCGGGGTCTTCGAACAGAAGTCGGTCCTCGCCAACGACACCTCGTTCGGCGTCGGGTTCGCGCCGTACTCCGACACCGAACGGCTCGTCCTCGAGTCTGAGCGGTTCCTCACGCTGAAGCTGAAGAAGAAGGTCCACGCCCTCGGCGAGGACGTGAAGGTGATGGGGTTCCGGTCCTCCGATGCGATCCACTTGACCGTCGCGGCCGCCCTCGTCGATAGCGAGGTGAAGAACGCCCACGAGTACCAGAACGTCTGCGAGGAGATCCACGACCGGCTCGCCGACCAGGCGGCGAAGCTCACGAACCGGACCGTCACGATCGACGTCAACACCGCCGACGACCCCGAGCTCGGCCGGTACTATCTCACGGTCACGGGGCTCTCCATGGAGGCGGGCGACGACGGTTCGGTGGGCCGCGGCAACCGGGCGAACGGGCTCATCACGCCCTGCCGGCCCATGAGCCTCGAGGCGTCGGCCGGGAAGAACCCGGTGAACCACGTCGGGAAGATCTACAACCTCCTCGGGATCCAGATCGCCCAGGACATCGTGCGGGAGACCGGCGGGAACGTGAAGGAGGTCCATGTACGGATCCTTTCCCAGATCGGGAAGCCCGTCGACCAGCCCCAGGTGGCGAGCCTGCAGATCCTGCCGGCGGCGGGCGTGAAGCTCGCCCAGGTGAAGCGCGACGCCGAGGCGGTCGCCCAGAAGTGGTTCGACCAGATCGACTCGATCCCCCAGCTGCTCCTCACCGACAAGTTGAGCGTCTTCTAGCGCAGCCGGATCGGCAGGGGCCGCCGCCCCTGGGGCGCACACCCCGCGCGGGTGACCGTTCTAAATAGACGGTCCGACCCTCTTTCGGCTGGGCCGCCGTCCGGTCCACGGCCACGAGCGTGTCGGCGAGCGATTCCTGGACGATCGTCGTCGTCCTCGCGCTCCTCCTCTTCCTCGTCCTCCTCGCCGGCTACTACGCCGTGACCCGGCTCCGCGCCCGGCGACAGAAGCTCGCCCTCGAGCTCGACACCGCCCGGGACCTCATCGAGGACCGGGCGTTCAACCAGGTCCGCATCGCCCGGGCCGAAGCGGCGCTCCTCGCCTCCCGGGGCGTCGACGTGGAAGGTCCCACGAAGCTCCTCGCCGATGCCGAGGCGGCCCGGTCCCGCCGGGAGTTCGACACCGCGCTCGCGCTCGGCCGGTCCGCCCACGAGTCGCTGGTGCGGCTCCAGCGGGGAGACCCCGCCTCCGACGACGCCCCGGCCCGACCCCCGGCGCCTCGAACGACGTGGGTTCCGGAGAGCCTACCGGTCGGGCCCGACGCCGACGACCCCCCCTCGGGCGATCGCAGTGACGACGACGTCGTGCCGCGGGCCGGACTCCCGAAGAACAAGGCCGAGGCCCGGTTCGAGCTCGCGCTCCTCCGGGAGGAGATCGGCCGCCGAACCGACGCAGGGACCGCCGACGCCGCCGTAGCGGAGTCGACCAAGATGGCCGACCTGGCCGGTCAGGCGTTCGACCGGGGCGACTTCACCGAGGCTCTCCGTCTTGCGCTGCGAGGCCGGCGCCACCTGGGGGCCCATCTCGAGACGGTCCCCCCTCCGACGATCGCCGCAAGCGCCACCCCGACCCCGGCGACATCGGAAGCGCCGCTGGCGTGCTCGGGATGTGGCGAACCGCTCCGTCCGACCGATCGCTTCTGCCGGTTCTGCGGCACCCTTCGCGGACCTGCCCGGTGCGCGGGATGCGGCACCCCGCTCGCCGAGGAGGACCGGTTCTGCGCGGCCTGCGGGCGGCCTGTTCCTGGTGCGCCGGGAACCAGCTAGGCCGCCCAGGCGTCGAGCCGGCGCTGCGTGCGTGCCTCGTGCAGCACGGCGCTCTGTCGCAACCATCGGGCGAGAGGGATCTCGAACGTCGAGCCGATCCGCTCGACGAGTTCGGGTAACGTGGCCACCGGCTCTCCCGGTTCCCGAAGGGCGGCCCGGACGTGCTCGCGCACGTTCCAGACCCCGAGTGGAAGGATCTCTCCCGGGTGGACCTCCCGCAGCACCACCACCCCGGCCTGGCGCCGCTGGGTGAGGAGCGCTTCTGACGTCGCGAGGCGGGCGGCGTAGTAGCACCCTCCGATTGAGGCGTACGTCGTTCGACCGTCGTGCCCCTCGTGGTCGCCGATCATCACGATCTCCGTCGGGGCCGGATTCCAGAGGGTCCCGGGATACCACGCCTCGATCGACTCGTACCGGTAGATCCCCGGGAGGAACGCAATGAACCAGCGGTTGCCCAGCGCGGTGAACCGGTGCACTCGGATCACGTCCAGTTCGGGCAGGTCGCGGATGCGCTCGAGGTTCTGTTTGGAGAGGAGGTCGTCGACCGCGGTGATCGACCACCGGGTGGGGACGAACTTCCGCCGCCCGTGCCGACCGAGCGTGCCGGCACTAAACGCCCGTTGGATCCGGCTCACCCGGACCCCGCGGCCGTACAGCTCCTCGACGGCGACCCGCGCGTTCGCGTCGGTGTCGCTCGTGAGCCGGTCGAGGTGCTGATCGACCCGTCGGACGTCGAAGCGGACCGACTCGATGGGTGCGGACGGACCGTACGGCGGCTGGGCATCGGAGAGCGACAGATGGCCCCTCGGAGCGCGCCGGAACGTGGCCTCGACCTCGACGCTCTCGGCCGCGACGGCGAGCGATTGCACCCGGTCGACCATCGGACTCGCCCGCTCGGCGTCGAGGACGTGGACCCGGTGCGTTCCTCGGATCAGCGATGTGCGAAAGCCCACGACATCGGCGACCGACCGGCCCACCCACTCCTCGGGGGTATCGTATAGGAGCGTGTCACCGTGGATCGGGCTCATGAGCGGACCGATCGAAACCTTGGGGTAGCCGAACCGACCCACGAAGAGCCCGGGGGGCGACGAGCCCTCGAGCTCGCGCCCGTCGATCATCGGGAGTGTCTTTGCGAACGCCTCGTACTTGAGGAGGATCGGGCAGACCGGCTTTCCGCACAGCATCTGGGCCGACCGGCACCGGAGGCACATGGTGGGGTCGTCCCTGAGCCCCGGGATGCTCCAGGTGAGCGAATCGATCGCCGGGATCCCGGGGATCGGGGGCGACGACGGGGCGGCGGCCACGGAGGGGCATCCGGGCGGCCCTCCTTAGCCCACAGGGTGGGGTCGCGAAACACAGCTTCGCTCAGCCTCATATAACCGGAGCCGGTCGGACGACTGCCACCGACCACGTGGGACTGTGGGGTAGCTTGGTCCATCCTTCGGGGTTCGGGACTCCGAGACGCCAGTTCAAATCTGGCCAGTCCCACTCGCCTTGGCCGCGTGGGCGATCCCTCAGGAACATCCCTGGTCCTACGATTCGTAGAGGTCGACCCCGGGACCCGATCGCCGGGGATCCGAACACCGGCGGACGACCGCCGCGAGTACTGAGGAGCTGCACCGCTGCCACCCACTCAACGTTGATTCACTCGGCGCGGTTCGAACGAAGATTCGGCCACTCAAGCCGGACTCGGTACCTTCTCAATCCGTCGGTCTCCGAGGTAGCACCGGTGGCCGGCGTCCGATGCAAAATAGATCAGACGATGGCGAGCCCGTAGATGCTGAGCGAGTTGGACGAAGGGGCCGTGGGCGAGTTACAGAACGAGCCAAAGATCGATGGGGTGCTCGAGCCGGAGCTCACCGAGACCTCCGTCGTGCAGCCCATGAACAGAGTGAACTCGTAAACGTGGCCGGTGACGAACCGGAAGCTGGGTGCGCCGCCGTAGTAGGACGATGAATTGAACGACTTGACCATCGACGGGGAACTCGCCCGTATCCAGCCCGTCGTCCCGCAGTACGCGTACCCCGAGTCCCAGATGAAGCCGCTGTTGCCTTGATCGACGTAGGCGGAGAGATTCACATCATAGACCCAGACATGCCAGAACAGGTACACCCGGGCGTACGACCCGAAGGCTCCGGGGGCGCAGTGCCCTGACACTCGGAGGAATCCCGCGCTGACATTGATGGCGCCGACCTCGTAGTAGCTGTGGATCCCGGCGAGCTTCGTGCTCACCTTGCCGATCAGATCGGTCCATCCACGGGCGTAACCGGACGTCCCTTGGACGCTCGACCCCATGCAGACCCAGCCCGTGTTCGCGCTGAGCTTCCCTTCCGAGCAGTACTTGAGCACGCCCGGAGCCGTGTGAGCTCCCCCTCGATTGTACTCCATGTGGCTGATCGGGATCATCCGAGCGCTGCTCGATCCCGTGGAGCTCGAACTGAGTGGAGGCGAAGCCAGCGATCCCGGAATCATCAGCGCGGTAACGAACACCGTGACCGCGAGGGGCGCGATCCTGGCCAGGATACGGGACCGGAAACGGTTCGCTAGCGGCACGGGAACATTCCCGAATCGGCCAAGGCGCTATTCCCTATTAGTTGGACTGGTGACCCCGGCAAGCGGATTCTCGGGAGGGCGACTCATTCCGATGTCCCTCGAGCGAGAACCTTCCCAGGTGCTTCCCACAGTCCGGCCAACGGACTCGGTCCAGGAAGTACGGCTGCCGTCGAAACGTTCCCCTAGGGTGACCCGCCACCCTCGCGCGGGTTACTCCCGCCGGGCCAGGCTGTAACTATGGTTGCAGGGAGAGGAATCCCATCATCCGTCGCGCGGCCGTCCCCGGCTCGCGGGCGACCGTCGGTCGCGTCCGGATTACCCGAACCGCTCGACGAGCTTCCGGAGCTTTCCGCCCGCGTCTTTCGGAAATGGGCCGCCGTGGTAGTTGAGGATCGACTCGACGGCGAGCTGACCCATCCGGCGGGCCGATACCTGGGCCGAAAGCATGTGGTGGGTGTACTCCTTCGGCGTGAGCGTGAGCTCGGTCCCGTTCCCGAAGAAGAGGTCGCCGGCGAACAGGATCTTGCGCTCGGTCTGGTAGTAGGCGGTGTGACCCGGCGTGTGCCCGGGGGTGTGGAACGCGACGAGCCCCCCGGCCGCGTCGATGGCGTCGCCATCCTTGAGCGTCTCGTCGATGACGATCGGATCGCTCGGGGGTGAGCCCGGTCCGTCGTACTTCGGGCGGCCCGCGATGTACGCGGCCTCGAGCCAGTGGGCGAACGTGCGGGCGTGGGTGAGCCCCACCAGCTTGCGCAACCCGCCGGTGTGGTCGTTGTGGAGGTGGGTGACGAGGATGCGCTTCACCGCCGTCGGTTCGATCTTCTGGGCGGTGAGGTAGCGAGCGATCGCCGCATCGGTGCCGGGGACGCCCGCGTCGATGATCGTCCACGTCGGGCCCCGGTCCTTGACGAGGTAGACGTGGGTCGTGAAGTCGGGCGAGGGGTCGACGCCGTCCACGAGGTGGACGCCGGGGAGGATCTCGGCCATGGCGAGGGCGACGGGGCCGGCGCTACTTCCCCTTTCCCGGGACCGGGCGGGCCGCCCGACGGCCGCCGCCCGCGAGGGGCGGTTTTTCGAAGGCGAGGAACTCGTTGCCGTCCGGGTCGGCGAACCGGAGGGTCACGCCCCCCCACGGCTGGACCTCGGGAGGTTGGGTGACGCGCGCCCGGGCGTGCTCGAGCCGGGCCGCGAGCGCCGCGACGCTGTCGGTCTCGAACGCGATCCCGGTCCGGATCCCGATCCGGGCCTCGGCCTCGGTCCGGTACGGCTCGCCCCATTCGGCCCGCGGCGCGACGAGGGAGAGCGCGGCCGCGCCCTTCCCGAGGGCGAGCTCGACGTAGCCGCTTTCCGTCTCATGGACCCGGACCGTGAGCCCCAGCACGTCGCGGTACCACGCGAGGGCCGCCCCCTGATCCCGGACGACGACGGCGACCCGTTGGAGCTGGGTGAGCCGGCCGGAGCCCCGGCTCGGCGGCGGGTCCAGGTTCACGCCGCTCCCGAGCGTCGTCGGGTTCCAGGCGACGATATCGTACGCGGATCCCGGAAGGTTGGCGAACGGGTCGGTGCGCATCACCCGGCGCGCCTCGGCGAGATCGTACGCTCGCAGCAGGAGGAGGTCGCCGGTGGGGTCCGTGAGCGGCCCGTGGGCGACGAGCCGTCCGACGCGCTCGAGCTCGGCCAGCATCGCCCGGACGTCGCGGGGCGGGGGAAGGTCGGTGCGGGCGGGGTCGCCCCATCGGACCCACCGGGCGTAGAGCCGCTTCGGTTTCGGCCCCGGTCGCCCCGGATCGTCCACCCTCCCGCGACCGACGACGGGTACTTGGACCCTATCCTCACGACCGGCCGAATGCCGGGGCCCACGCCGCGACGGAGACTTTGTTTAAATACAAGGTCGAGGGAGGTTCACGCATGCAACGCCGTGGACCCGCCGCGATGGCCCTCGTGATGATCCTGGTCGTTTCCGCCTTCGGCCTCGCGGCCGTTTCCGCGCGGGCCGCCCCGGCGGTCGCACCCTCCAGCCATCCGCTCGCGACCGACTACGTCTACCCGACGGACCAATACGGCGACTACGTCACCGACTTCTACACGGGCTACGCCTACGGCGAGGTCTTCTTCTTCGCCTCGGACCCGTCCGATCTCACCGCCACCATCGCCATCCACGACCACAACGCGACGCGCGACCACGTCGCCGACCCCGCCTTCACCTACGTCGCCAACTTCTCGGCGAGCATCTACAACGCCTCGGCCGACTACAACGTCGGCTACCTCCTGCCGTTCAACCTCTCGATCGGCGGCTGGTGGAACATCACTATCAGCGGCACCACGGGCGGGTTCGGCTCGTTCGACTTCTACGTCCACACCTACTCGGCCGACATCTCGACGGACCGGTCCGCCTACCTCCCCGGCCAGTCGGTGGCGGCCCAGTACGAGGTCTACTCGCAGGTCAACTACGCCCCGCACGCGGGGACGTCGGTCACGGTGACGGGCGACTACCTCACCACCGATTTCACCTACTTCCCGCTCCCCCAGTCGCCGTGGACCGAGGGATCGGCGGCGATCGGGACGTTCAACTTCTCCGTGCCGCTCAACGCGAGCACCAACGGCTACCTCTTCCTCACCATCTACGCGAACGTCACGTCGGCGAACTACAGCGAATCGTCGACGACCGACGTCGGGCTGGGCAACCTCTCCGCGCCCACCCTGAGGCTCGCCCAGTGCCCCGGGTGCGGCTCGACCTCGACGTTCACCGACGGGGCCGTGGCCGCCCTCTCGATCCAGGAATGGATCGCGAGCCCGTACGGGTACGTGACGGCCGCCAACATGGCGGTCCACGTGAACTTCTCCGTGAACGGCGTCGCCGTGACGCCCGCCGGCGCGCCTACCGACCTCGTGACGAACGGCACCGGCCAGGCTGCGCTCGTCTTCATCGCGTCGTCGTCGGTCTTCTCAACCACGATGCCCAACGAAGTGTGGGTGACCGTCACCGACCCCACCGACCCGGGGCTGGCGAACGAGACCGCGGCGCTCTTCTTCACCATCTCGACGGTCGCGACGGTGACCCCGGTCCTGCAGCTCTCCCTCGACTCGGTCCAGTACTACGGCGGCGACACCGTCACCGCGAGCTGGGTCCTGTCGGCCGCCAACGCGTCCCTGATCCAGGGCTGGACCATCGACCAGTGGTGGGCGTACAGCTACTCGGACGACCAGCAGGTCGGCTGGGGCATCCTGAACACCACGTCGCCGACGGGGCACTTCTCGTTCATGATCCCCACCAACTTCGGCGGGACCATCATCGCGTACATGATGGCGTACAACGCCACCGACTCGATCGAGTCGAACGATCCCGAGGCCGTCGTCACCGCGCCCGTGATCCTCCTCAACCCGAACGAGGCGTACTACCTCCCCGGTGACACCGTGACCATCGCGGTGACCCCCGAGGGGTCGGTCTTCTCCACGGCGACGATCTACGGCAGCGTCATCGACAACTCGGGCGGGTACATCTGGTCCGGCATCGTCACCGGCAACACGATCTCCGTCGCGATCCCGGCGTCGGGCGCACCCTCGTGGATCCGTGCCGCCGTCGTCGCCCAGTCGGCCTCGGCCGGCGTCATCGCGTCGAACGCGGTGTACGTCGACGAAGGGTCCGGCTACGCGGTGCTCGCGGGCGTGGCCACGAAGTCGAGCTACGCCGACGGGAGCTTCCAACCCGGCCAGAAGATCGACATCTCCTACGTCATGAAGGCGATCGGGACCGCGACGCTCCCGAAGGTCTTCGAGATCGACGTCTATCCGGGGTCGGCCGGCTTCTACGGCTCCGGCTACGGGACGATCACCGTCGAGGCGACGTCCCCGAGCGGGACCGTGAGCTACACGATCCCCGGCGATACCCCGGCGGGCGCCCAGACGTTCACCGTCGTCGTCTACTCGGGCACCTGCATCGGCCTCTGCGAGGCGGTCACCACGTTCAGCGTCAACGTCGAGCCCACCCCCTCGGCGCTCACCTACGAGCTCGGTGCGGGGAGCGGCATCACCGTCGGCTGGCTGGTCCTCCTCATCCTGCTCGTCCTGGTCGTCATCCTCGGCTGGGTCTGGATGCGCCGGGGCCGGATGGGCGGCGGTCGGACGCCACCGTCCGCCGTGAAGCCCTACTCGGCAGCACCGTCCGGCGCCGCCGGCTCGACGGGCGGCGGGACCTCGTGGAACGGCTCCGGCGGGTCACCGCCCGCCTCGGGTGGCTCGCCGCCGCCCATGCCCTCGCCGGGCGGAAAGTCCTAGGCCGGTCCCCCGGACGTCGGGCGGGCCCCCGGCCCGCCCGACCACGCCGCGCCGAGCGCCTCGACGGAGACTCGCCACCGCTCCGGCGGGAGGCCGCCGAAGTCGAAGAGGCCGAGGATCTCGTCGACCCCGATCGCACGGAACGCCTCGAGTCGGGCCACGACCTCATCGACGGGGCCGAAGACCGCGAACCCGTTCGCCTCGATCGTGGCCGCCTGGGCGTGGGCGGGATCGGCCGCGACCTTCGCTGCAAGCGACGTACTGCGGTGGGCGAGCCGGGTGTCGATGTACCGCTGGAGCGCGGCGCGCGCCTCTCGCGGATCGTCCGTGACGGCCAGATGCAGGCCGATCGCCACGCGCCCCGGAACCCCCGGCGGAAGCGCGGCTCGGTACGAGGCGATCTGGGTGCGGAGTTCGTCGATCGAGCTCACCGTCGCGTACGGGATGAGCGCGAGACCGACCCCCCGGCGGCCCACGTGGGGGATCGCCTCGGTCCGTTGGACCGCGAAGGTTACCGGAGGGTGAGGTTGCTGCGTGGGCCGAACGTTGAGCACGACGGGCGCGCCCGCGCTCGGGATCGGCCTTCCCTCGAACGCCTCCATCACGTCGTGGAGGGTCCGCTCGAACCGGTCGCGTTTCGTCGCCGGATCGACGCCGAACCCATCGAGCTCGAGCGGGAGGTAGCCGCTCCCGACGCCGAACCGGAGCCGCCCTCCGCTCAGTTGGTCGACCATGGCATACTGCTCGGCCACGTCGATCGCCCCATGGAACGGAAGGACGCTGACGAGAACCCCGAGCCCGAGCCGGTGGGTCCGCTCGGCAACGGCCGCGAGGAGCACCGCCGGCTGAGGGCAGACCCCGCCCTCGTGGAAGTGATGCTCCGCCACCCAGAGGTTCGAAAGGCCGGCACGGTCGGCCACGTGGCCGAGGTCGACGACCTCCCGGAGCCGGTCGGCTACGGTACGCCCGGGCGCCGGGTAATGATCGACGACCGTGAACGCACTAAGGTCCACGGCCGGCTACCCCACGCTGTGTTAATGGCGGTTCCCGCTCGGGGCCCCTCCCCGCCGGCCACCGGCCGTCGGTCACGGGACCGGACGACGGGGAACGGCCGCCGGGCCCCCTCGGCCCGTTCAAAGGAAACCCCTAAACCGCGCGGTCCGATGGAATCGTGTGGGCTGGTAGATCAGTCCGGAAGATCGCCGGTTTTGCAAACCGGAGGCCTCGGGTTCGAATCCCGACCAGTCCAATCGGTCCGACGGACCGGCGCCGGGGGGAGGCCGCCCGGACACAAAGGCCGGCGGTGAGGAACGCGTGAACCCGGACCCGGATGCCAACGGTGGCGACCGGGCCCCCCTCCGCCGCAACGCCGCCTTCCAGCGGCTCTTCTGGGCGGGGATCGCGTCCCAGTGCGGCTCGACGGTCGCGACTCTGGCGATCACGTACCTCGTCTTCACCACGACCGGCTCCGCGCTCGCCGTCGCGTACGTCGCCCTCGCGGCCACGCTGGGGACGCTCGTCTTCGCGCTCCCCATGGGCGTCTTCGCCGACCGGCACGACCGCCGCCGCCTGCTCATCGTCGCGGACGTCGTGCGGGCCGTGGCGCTCGGCTTTCTCGCCGCCGACGTGGCGCTGTTCGGCCTCAACCTCGCGGCGGTCGTCGCCGTCACGTTCGCCGTCGCCATCCCGACGACCCTGTTCACGCCTGCCGAGCAGGGGCTCGTCCCGGTCCTGGTGAGCCCGGGCCGCCTCTCCGACGCGAACGGGCTCCTCCGTGCGTCCCGGGAGATCGTCGGGTTCGTGGCGAGCGCCCTCGGGGGGGCCCTCATCCTGTTGATCGGGGCGGTGGCGGCCATCGCGTCGAACTCGGTCACCTTCCTCGTCTCCGCCGCGTTGATCTCGCTTGTGACCGTGCCCGCCCGTCTCGACCGCGCGTTGGCGTCGGAACCGACGCCGCCCGGAATGGTGCGGGAGATCCGGGAGGGGATGGGATGGCTCCGGCGGTCGCCCGGGCTGCTCGCGCTCGCCGTCTCCGCCGGTCCGATGAACTTCTTCGCGAGCATCCCGGGGACGTTCCTGGTAATCTACACAACCGTCGCGCTCCACGGGTCGGCGCTCACGTTCGGGGCCATGGTCGGCCTCCTTACCGCGGGGAGCGCCCTCGGCGCCCTGCTCGTCGGCCGCACAGGGGCCGCCGCGCACGCCGGAAAGGCGTGGGTGATCGCCTACGGGATCGCCGGCGGGCTCATGCTGATCGTGCTGGGGATCGCGCCCCGGATCGAGGTCGCTCTGCCGGCCGCGTTCGCCTTCGGGGTCGCCTCGGCCTATGCGGGGAATGCGTGGCTCACGGCGGCCCAGCGCGTCGTCCCCGGGCCGATCCAGGGCCGGTACTTCGCCGTCGACAACATCCTCAGCAACGGGGTGGTGCCGATCGCCCAACTCGCGGGGGCGTTCCTGGTCGTCGCCTTCGGGGTCGCCGCCACGTTCACCCTCTCGGGCATCGGCCTCGCGGGCGTGGGGGCGTTGGCGATCGCCTCCGGCCCGCTGTGGCGGTTCGGAGCGTCGGTGCCTACCCACCCCCACCCCCCGGTCGAGCCCTGAGCAGGCTCACCGGGCGGGCTCGCGCGAACGCTCGGGACCGAGCGTCGAACCGATCCCCCATCGCCGTGCTCCACGCCCTCGACCGCCGGGCCGGGCGCCGCTCGTACGAAGGGTTCAACTACCCGAACGTTCCCTCGAGGGCCCGTGCAGCCCATGGGGACCGGCTATCGTCCGCCCTCGGCGGGGACGGCCCAAACGCTCGTGCTGATCGGTCTGATCTTCCAGTTGATCTTCGCGCTGCTCTTCCTATTCATCGTAGGCGTGCTCGGGATCATCGCCGCCTCGGCGGCGACGACCCTCAACGGGGTGGGCGGGGTCAACACCGGCTTCCTCTACGTCTTCCCGATTATCGGGATCATCTTCGGCCTGATCGCGTTCCTGTTCATCTGGCTCGTCTACACCAAGTCGTACCAGCGGATCAAGAACGGCGAGTACGAGCGGGCCAAGGGAGCGACCCTGATCTTCGGGATTCTCTGCCTGATCTTCGCGGGCGTCATCCCTGGAATCCTCTACATCATCGCCTACGTCAAGCTCGGCGACGCGGTCAACGAGATGCGCAACCCCCCCGGGATGACCCCGGGGTACATGCCCATGGGGCAGCCGATGGGTCAGCCCATGGGCCAACCGATGGGCGCGCCGCCCGCTGCCCCGATGAGCGCGCCGGCCCCGGCCCCCGCACCCGGCCCGGCGGCGGCGCCGATGTGCCCCCGCTGCGGGCAGCCCGGCACGTGGATCGCCCAGTACGGACGGTACTACTGCTACACGGACTCGCAGTACCTCTAGGGTCGCCCGTCGGCCCAAGGATCGCCGCACCGTCGGATTGCGTGGGGTGCTCGGGTGCTCGATGACCTCGACCCCATCCTGATCCAGGTCACGATCCCCGTCCCGGCGGCGATGATCTACGCCGCGCTGACCGACCCCGCCCAGCTCAAGGCGTGGTTAGGAGCGACGGCCACGATCGAGCTCGCGCCGGGGGGCCGGTTCGATCTGGTGTTCGAGGGCGAGACGCCGTTCGAGAGTCGGGGGCGGATCACCCACTTCACGCCCGACGTTGACATTGGCTACACGTGGCGCGGACCGCCCGCGTTCGACGCCCTCATGAACGGCGAGCCGCCGGCGACATCGATCTACGTCCGTCTGCAGGAGTCACCGGAGGGCATCGACGTCACCCTCGAGCACACGGGCTGGCGGAACGGCGAGGAATGGGAAGAGGCCCGTTCGTGGCACTTCCACCTCTGGGACGAGGCGCTCCACCGGATGAAGGACCACGTGCTGCGCGTCGCCTACGGCTGATCGCCGGGCGCGCGCCCGGCGTCCGGTTCGCTCGCCGGCTGCACGCCTTCGACGGCGAGCCGGGGCAGCCGCTGGGCACCCCGGCGTCGGATCCGGAGGAGGAGGAAGGCGGCGAGGGCCGCCACCCCGACGGCGATCGGAAGCTCGTACGGCGCGAGCTCTTCGGCGAGCGTCGGAGGGGCCGGCGTGACATTGAGCTGGAGCGACCCATGGCCCCAGTACCCCGGAGTCCCCACGTACGCGGTGAGGACGATAGGACCCGGAGTGGGGGGTGCGACGACGGGTAGCGGGATGCCCCCGGTCTCGTCCGTCGTAGCATACGCGGGGACCGTCGCGATGCCCCCGGCGACACGGAAGAGGACGAGGACCCCGCCACCGGGCGTCCCACTCACGGCCACGGCACTCACCGCGATTGTCGTCGTCGTGCGGACGGTCACGGAGGCGACCGGTGCGGAGAGGCGGACCAGGAGCTGGACCGCCGGGTCGATCGCGACCGACGCGATCGCGCTGCCCCGGTAGCCGAAGTTCGTGACAGTGCCCGTGAGATGATCGACCGACGACGCGGTCACGTTGGCCGATTCGAGGACCACGGTGGCGCCGCCCGACGCGTTGGTGATCACGAACGGGGGTCCGAACCCGCTCCCGACCTCGTCGTGGAATGCGACGGAGACGGCGGGCAGCGGCGATCCGGTGACGGTATCGACGGTCACGACGACCCGCAGCGGCGCGGTCCCGAGGATCGCCGCGGCTTCGGGCGTCACGTGGACCACGACGGCCACGGGTCCTCCGAGCCAGACCGTGGAGCCGCTCGCGAGCCCGGCGATCGACGTGCCCGTGTCGAGCGTCCCCGGCGGGAGCGTCCCGTTCTGGGCCCGGCCCGCCACGCCCCAGGTCGCGTTGGCCGTCACGAACTGGGCGGCCGCTTCCTCGGGGAGGTACCACGCTCCCCCCACCAGCGTCGCGAAGGCGAGCGGCACGTGGACGAGCGCCGGGGTGGGGAGCGCCCCCGCGAAGAGCGCCACCTCGGAGAACCCGAGCCCCCCGAGCCACGTGGCGCTCGTCGCGCCGAAGTCGAACGTCGCGTCGGACGCGTTGCCCCCAAAGAGTGCGCCGTTCACCGTGAGGGTCCAGTTGGTGCCCCCTGCGAGAGCGAGCTCGAACTCGTACGTCGCCCCCTCGACGAGGGTCTCGTTGGTCCAGTAGGCGAGGTGGATCGTCGCGTCGGTGACGTTCGAGAAGATCGTGAAGAACGGCACGGGGTACGTCACGTCGTTCTGGAAGATCCCGAAGACCGCCTCGTACGTACCGATCGTTTCTTCCGCGGCGACCTGGAACGAGGAGTAGGGCTCGAGACCGAGGGCGAAGTAGTCGGAGAGGTTGGTCCGCAGCCCCTGGTTCGGGACCGCGGCGGCGTCCGTCGTGGTCACGATGAGGCGGCTCTGGCCGCCCGCGATGGTCCGGGGTTCCACGGGCCCGGACATCCCGGGGTGCCCGACCGAGCGCGGGGCCGGGGGGGCCGGGGCCATCAGGGTCCCCCCCGTGCCGATCGCGAGCGACGGAAGGAGGGTGACCGCCGCGAGCACCACGCTCACGGTGGTCGTGACGAGCCGACCCCGTCGGGAGGCGGGCCCACCCCCCATGACCCCGACGAACGGGGCGCCGTTCATCTACCTTTACGGCGGTCCCATTGGCGTCGGGGCGTACCGGCCGCAGCCGGCCGCCCCGCACCGCGCGCACGCACCGGTCGGCTCCAGGTGGAACGCGCCCCCCGCGCCGGACTCCCCGGGGACCACCCGCATGTGATCGCTCGGTCCGTGGCCGCAGCTGCACCGCGTTGGTCGACCGACGAACGGTCCGAGCCCGTCGCCCGCTCGGGTCCCCATCGACCGGGCACCGACCGGCCACGACTTACGTTCGTCGGAGGGCCGAACGGATAAAATCGGCGGCGCCGTGGCGGCGGCGTGGACGTCGAGGGCTGTCCGCTGCCCGACGACCGTCTCTACGACCTCGAGCACGACGTCTGGCTCGCCGAGACCGGGCCCGGCGAGGGCGCCGTCGGGATCACTGCCGCCCTCGCCGCGTTCGCGGGCCGGTTCACGGCGGTGACGTTCCGCCCCGTCGAGGACGTGGTGGAGCGCGGCCGGAGCGTCGCAACCTTGGAAAGCGTCCGGTTCACCGGCCCGGTGCCGCTGCCCGTCACCGGTCGGATCGTGGCCCGGAACGAGGCGCTCCTGGGCCGCCCGAAGCTCCTTAACGATCATGTCTACGACACCGGCTGGATCGTTCGGGTCGCGCTCCCCGAGGGGGCCACGTGGCCCGAATCGCTGCGGACGGCTGAGGCGGCCCGGGCATCCTACGCGGCCCGCATCGCCGAGCTCCGGGTCCACTGCCTCCCGGGAGCGCCGGACGTGGAGGTCATCGAGATCGGGTCGGAGTGCGCCGCGGTGCTGGCCCGGCTCGATGAGGAGATCGCCCGGCGGGCCGACGACGAGCTCGTCCTCCTCGTGACCGACGACCCCACGAGCCCCATCGAGCTCGTCCGGTGGTCGGACCGGACCGGCCACACGGTGGTCGCCCACCAACGCGACGGGACGCTCCACCGCTTCCTCGTCCGGCGCGAGGCGAACCCCGCGCCCCGGCGGCGACCGCCGCCTACGGTTTCTCGATAGGGCTGCGGATCCGGTTCCCCCATTCGGTCCACGACCCGTCGTAGTTGCGGACGTCGGGGTACCCCAGGAGGTAACGGAGGACGAACCACGTGTGGCTCGACCGCTCGCCGATCCGGCAGTACGCGATCACCGGCCGGTCGGGCCGGAGCCCCTTGCCCCGGTAGAGCGCGTCGAGCTCGGCGGCGCTCTTGAACGTCCCATCGTCGTTGACCGCCTGGGCCCATGGAATGTTCGTCGCCCCCGGGATGTGGCCGCCCCGCTGGGCGTGCTCGGTGGGGTACTCGGGTGGGGCGGTGATCTCGCCGCTGAACTCTTTCGGTCCCCGCACGTCGACGAGCCCGAGCCGCCCGGTCTTCACGTCGGCGAGCGCGGCGTGGACCGTATCGTAGTACGCCCGGACCGACTCATCGGGCGGGGCCGCCTGGAACGAGCCCGGCGCGACCTGGGGGGCGTCCTTGACGAGGGGCCGGTCCTCGCTGATCCACTTCTTCCGGCCGCCGTCCATGATCCGGACGTCGGGGAAGCCGTAGTACTTGAACACCCAGAACGCGAACGCGGCGAACCAGTTGTTGAAGTCGCCGTAGAGGATGAGCGTGGTCCCGGGGGCGATCCCGTCCCGGTGGCAGAGCGCGGTGAGCGCCTCGGGGGCGAGGAGGTCGCGGCGGACCGGGTCGTTGATGTCCCGGCGCCAGTCGAAGAGGACCGCCCCGGGGATGTGGCCGAGGGCGTAGTTCGCGGCGGGATCGTAGTCGACCTCGGCGACGCGGACCTGGGGGTCGGCGGCGTGGGCGGCGACCCAGGCGGTGTCAACGAGGACCTCGGGATGAGCGTACGCGGCCATGGTCGAACGCCACTCCGGCGCTGATATAGGTTCGGCGAGCGAAGGTCCGGCGCGCAAGAACCGGGGGGCCGGCGCCGATCCGGCGCCCGGGCCGCTAGTGGCGGCCGCGCTTCGGCAGTTGCGCGTTCGAGACCTCGATGGTCTCGGGGTCGAATCCGAGCTTGGAGAGCTCGTCGCGGATGCGGGCCCGATGGTCCCCCTGCAGGTAGACCTCGCCGTCGACGACGGAGCCGCCCGTGGCGAGCCGGTTCTTGAGCGACCGGGTCGTCTCGACGAGATCGACGCCCGGCGGGAAGCCGGAGATCACCGTTGCGGGCTTGTTGTATCGGCGCGGCTCGGCCCGCACCCGGATCCGGGCGGTCTCGCGGTCGAGGGCGGAGAGGATCTCGTCGAACTCGTCGTTCCCCATCGTTCCGTTACATCCTATGAAGGGCCCGGCACCACCCCGGGGGGCCGGGAGGACAGCGGGCCGTCGGTGCCGTCGCGCGCCCGGGCGAGGGAATCGATCTGCTGCGCGTGGTTGGCGACCGTCGCACCATGGGTTGCATGCCGGCGGTAGGCTTGAAGGTGATGGGGGTCGCGGGCGGTGACTAGCCGCCCCGCCACCGGTAGAGCCGTAGCGCGATCGCGATGCCGACGACCGCCGAGAGGACCAGCAGCCCCGAGTCGGCCGCGAGCTCGAGGGGGGGCGCCGGGCTCACGCCGAACACCCCCTGGAGGAGGAGCGCCGCGTACGTGGCGGGGAAGAACCGGGCCACGTCCTGCCAGAGCGGCGGGAGGACCGCGAGCGGGTAGTAGAGCGGCGAGAGCATCCCGAGGCAGGTGAACGTGAGGTTCCCCACCGGCCAGATCTCCCGCTGGCTTCGCACCCGGCTCGAGATCGCCACGCCCACGGCCGAGAAGAGGACCCAGAGGACACCGATGACGCCCACGAGGACGCCCCACGCGTACCAGGGCGGGGGGGTCGGGAGCTCGTAGGCGAGCACGACGGAGAGGACGACGAGCGCCGGCGCCGCGGCGATGAGGTTCGAGACGGCGATCCCGAGGAGGTAGCGGAGCTTGCTCATCGGCGAGGCCACGAACAGGTCTTGGAGCGCGCACTCGATCCGCCACGTCGCCGAATCCCCGAGGACCCACGACCCGATGTTCTGCGTGGTGAACAGCATCGCGCCGATCACCTCGAGGGGAAAGAGGCTCGCCGGCGCGATGATACGGAGGAAGTAGAGGAAGATGAACGGGAGCAGGATCGGTGCCACCGCCGCCGCGGGATTCCGGGCGATCCACCCCCAGCCGATCACGAGGAACGCCGGGACGACGCGTCCGTGCGTCGACTCCGGCCGGATCGTCACCGTCGCCACGCTACGCCTCCTGGACCGTGCGCCGGGCCCAGATCATGGCGAGGACGAGGGCGCCGACCGACTCCACGGCGAGGGCGAGGGTGGTCAGCGCGACCTCGCCCCCCGTGAGGTGGGCGGTTCCGAGGAACGATTGCAGGAGCGCCGACGCGCCGCTCGGGGGCAGGAGGAGGACCGGGACACGGACCGCCGAAGGGACGTCCCCGACGGGGTAGAACACGGGGGGCAGGACGCCGAAGAAATTGTACAGCAGGCTCGCGTACGACCAGATCGCCCGCATGTCCCGGAACTGGGTCGAGACGATGTAGCCGATCGACGCCGAGAAGGCGAAGACGGCGAGGGCGAGGAACGGGAGCGCGACCCAGAGGATCGCCGGCGCCGGGACGGTGACGACGGCGACGGCCACGAGGACCCCGATGGGGAGGAGGTACGCGACGAGCACGCCGAGCGAGAGGCCGAGGAAGTAGCTCTCGGGGGTGAGCGGCGACGCGAGGTAGAGCTGGTTCAACCGATGATCGACCCGGATGTACGCCGCCTCGTTGAGAACCCGCTGGCCGAGGGTGAAGAACGAGAAGATCACCGCGCCGAAGAGCGCGACCGACCAGAGCCCCGGGGCGAGGATCCGGACGAAGATCAGCAGGACGACCTGCACCGTGATCGAGGTGACGATCGCCATGCGTTCGTGGAGCTGGACCCGCAGCTCGGTGGCGAAGAACGCGCCCAGGCCCCGGAAGAGCGCCGGAGGCAGCGTGGGGAGCGCGGGTTCACTCCTCATCGATCGACCGTCCCACGGCCCGGAGGAACGCCTCCTCGAGGGTGACCGGGCCCACCGTGGCGGGAAGCCGCTCCCGCGTCGCGAGCGCAAGGATCTCGTTGAGCCGCTCGGGCTGGGTCACGACGTGGAGGGTGTCCCCGTCGGCGACACCCTCCCCGAACGTGGCGAAGAGCGCCGACGCCGGGCGGCCCCCGGTGAGCGAGACCCGGACCGTCCCGCCGACGCCGCGCTTCAGCGCCTCGGCAGTGCCGGCGGTGAGCACCGTGCCGCGCTCGACGATGTAGAGCCGCTCGCTGAGCGCCTCCGCCTCGTCGAGGTAGTGCGTCGTGAGGAGGATCGTCGAGCCGCGTTGGGTGAGTCGCCGGAGCGACGCCCAGACGGCGCGGCGTGCAAACGGATCCATGCCGATCGTCGGTTCATCGAGGAAGAGGAGCGGCGCTTCGGTGGCGATGACCGTCGCCACCATCGTCCGCTGGCGCTGACCGCCGGAAAGCGTGATCGACAGGCGGTCGGCCACCTCCTCGAGCCCCATCTGGCCGATCGCCTCGGCGGTCCGGCTCCGGGCCGTCGCCCGATCGATCCCGCGGGCGCAGAGGTAGGTGTAGACCTGTTCGCGGGGCGTGAGGTGGAAGAACGGCTTCCCCTCCTGGGGGACGACGGCGATGAGCGGGCGCACCCGCTCGGGGACGGTGCCGACGTCGTGGCCGAAGACCGTGACGGTCCCGCTGGTAGGGCGCAGGAGCGTGGAGGCGATCTTGAGGAACGTCGTCTTGCCGGCGCCGTTCCGCCCGAGGAGCCCCACCCGCTCGCCCGACCGGACCGTGAGCGACACCCCGTCCAGGGCGACGACGTCGGGTCCGCCGCGGATCCGGTAGACCTTCCGGACGTCCTCGGCGACCAGGGCGGTGTCGGGCATGGGCGGCGCCGAGCCGGGGGCCGGTATATAACCGACCCAACGGCGAACGCCGGGGTCCGGCCTATCGGGGAGCCGGGGGGTCGGGCCAGCAGAGTCGCGCGAGCGCGTGGCCGACGCGCGCCGGGAGCCCGACGGCGCCGACGAGGTAATGGACGTCGTCCCGGCGCAGTTCACCGATGAGGGCGAGGACGACGAAGTAGACGCCGAACCCGAGCACGACGGCGAGCGCGAACTCGTAGTAGCGGCTCACGGCGAGGACGGTGTTGAGCCGCGAGACCGCGTAGAACGCCACGATCCCGGCGCCGAGGATGCGGGCGATAGCGACCGGGTCGAGCCGCACGTCGAGGACCCGCAGGAGGTAGTACGTGTTGAGGGCGAACGCGACCCCGGACGAGACGAAGATCGCGACGGCGATCGCGACAAGGCCGGGAAAGCCGAAGAGCTCGAACGGTCGGAGGAGGACGATCAGCGACGCGAAGAGCGCGATGAGCTGGGCCGTCGTGAGGTAGAGCTCGAGCCGCTGGTACCCGACGGCGTTCAGCGACGTGCCGATGATCTGCGAGAGGGCGGTGGGCACGACACTAGCGGCGAGGATCGCGAGAGGGAGGCTCGCCGGGCCGACGAACGTTGCGTTCGCGAAGATGTTGAGGAGGTTGACCCGGTAGACGATCAGCGCCGTAACGCCGGGCACGACGAGCATCGCGGTGTAGCGGAGCGCCTTCCACGCGGACGCCCGGGCCGCGGCGAGGCCCTGTGACCGGTGGAGCGCGACGATGTGGGGGAAGAGGGGAACCGTCACGGCCGCCGGGAGCGAGAGCGCGAGGATCCGCCAGCCGTTCGCCGCCGAGAACTCGGCGAGGGCGATGTTGCCCTGGTAGGCGACGACGAAGAATGTGGGGGCGTTGTTGACGATGTAGAGGAGGAGCAGGCTCGCCATGAGCGGCCAGGCGTACCGGAACATCTGGACCGCCTCGACCCGGCGGACCCGGTCGAGCTGACGGAGCACCGCCGGCAGCGCGTAGACCGCCGAGGCGACCGCCCCCGGGATGTAGGCGTAGGTGAGCCCCTGAACGGTGGGGAGCTCGAAGGCGACGAGGACCAGGAGCGGCGTGCGAATGACCGATTCCAGGAGGAGCGGGATCTGGCCGGCCGTCGAACGACCCTGGGCGACGACGAGCTGGGTGTAGACGGTCTGGATCGACCACAGGACCGGGAGCGCCATGAAAATCGCGAGGGCGCCTACGTCCTCCGGCGTGGCGGCCCAGGTAAAGCCGGTCCCGGGGAGGGTGCCGAGGACGAACAGGCCGACCCCGGTCACGGCCACCATGGCGAGCCGGAGCGCGAGGTACGTCGCCGTCGCCGCGCGAGGGTCGGCGCCCCGCGCGATGAAGAACGTGTACGCGGTGCCGATCCGCAGGTCGGCGAGCCCGTTGATCGACGAGGCGATCAGGAGGTAGAGCTGGATCGTCCCGATGATCGCCTTCCCGCTGTCGCCCGTCGCGACGAAATGGTTGAGGACCGTGCTCGCGACGACGCCGATCGCCTGGATGGCGACGCTGCTGAGAAAGACGCCCGTCGAGCTGAGTCCCACGTGGCCGGTCGGGGGGGGCACGGCCGCGGCATCGTCCGTCAGCGGACCGTCCGTCCCGATCGCCACGCTGACCGGACTCCTCAGTCAGCTGCGGATTCTTATGCCCGTCGGCCGACGATTTCGGGGACTCCGAGGTCGCGCGCGGGATGGGTCCGGTGGGACGGCGGTGCGACTCCGCACGCCGGGTTAATACAGCCCCCCGGCTCGGGTTATTCGTCCTCGCCGAAGCCGAATTCACTTATGGAACGGATCCGCACCCCGCGATCCGCCGCGACCACGGGGCTCGGCGCTCGATTCGACCACTCCGCCCGCTCGTACGGGCGTCCCGGGTCCGGGCCGACGCACCGTCGGCGACCCCGACCGGCCTAGCCGGTACCGGAGGCTATCCTGACCGCCAGGGATCCCGCTCCCGACGGAGCGAAGCGCGTTCGACCCCCCGAATTTGCCACAGGTGGACCGTCCTCGACGATACGTATATATGCGGTTCCCGGGCTCGAATCGCCATCGAGGCGGCGCTCCCGCGCTGCATGGTGTGTGTCGTCAACGTACGGTCGCTCGCGCGAGCTCGTCGCGGCTCTCGGCCTCATCACGCTCACCCTGGCCACGCCGTCGGTCGCGCCGATCCTGGTCCAACATCACTGGAACGTCACGGCCCCCACCTCGATCGGCGAGACCATCTCGCCGTTCACCCCCGCCACCCTGTCGGTCGGGGCGACCGTCGGCACTGTGTACGATAGCCCGTTCTACGCGGTGAACTTCGGCGACGACCTCACGATCAAGAGCCAGCTCGCCGTCGGAGCGTACTTCAACTCGACGCCCTTTTCGTGGTTCCGCCTCGCCGGCGGGGGCGACGACTACGATCCCACCATCGAGGTGGAGTACGTGGCGCCCGCGTCGGGCGTGGGGACGTTCGTCCCCTCGTACGGGGAGCTCACGAACTTCACCTGGTTCAAGTCCTGGTGCCTCTCGCTCACCCCCCACTGCGCGTGGATGACGTACCTCCCCGGCGAGGAGAACAACACCGCCGCCGCGGTCCATGTGGCGAAGTGGTTCCACACGGTCCTCAAGTTCGTCCCCACGATGTGGGAGTTCGGCAACGAGCCGAACGCCTGGGAGCATTTCGGGCTTAACCGGACCAAGTGGTCGACGTCCGACGCGCTCACCCCGACGGGGCTCGGATACGCGACGATGGTGAAGAACTACATCACGGCGATCAGCGCGATCTACCCGAGCGACCAGTACCTCGGGATCCAGATGAACTGCGCCTGCGGCTCGTCGCTCATCCAGACCACCGCCCAGATGAACGGCGCGCACCTCGCGGGGATGGCGTACCACAACTACCCGTGGCTCAACGATTCGTCGATCTCGCTCTCCCAGTTCTTCGGCGCGCTCCAGTCGTTCCGATCGATCTACAACACGTCGGTGGCGATGGAAACGAGGGTCACCCAGTCCTGCTCCGCGTGCGCGGCGATCCCGATCTCGATCGGGGAGTACAACGCCGGCCCGGTCCCCGACCACAGCCCCTTCGCCCAGCAGTACTGGGGGGCCGTGTTCATCGCCGCGTCGGTGATCCAGGCGCTCCAATCGAACATCTCGCAGATGACGTTCTTCGACCTCGGCTGGCTCATCAACACCACGAACGGCCAGGTCCAGCCCGAGGGGCTCCTCTACCAGCGGGTTCTCTCCAACCTCACCATGGGGGACGACTACCCGGTCACCGTCAACGCGCTGGGGGTCGGCGGCGTCTACGGCCTCGTCGTCCAGAACGGGACCCGGACGGCGCTCTTCATCGTCAACACGAACGTGACGAAGGGGCTCGCGCTCACCATCCCGACGTCGATCTTCGGTCTGGCCGCGCTCGGCTCGTGGTGGACGTGGGGGCAGTACTCCTCGGCCCCCGTGGCGCACCAAGGGCTCCAGCTACCCACGTCGCTCCAGGTCCCGCGCGAGTCGATCCTCCTAATGACGAACTACTAGGCGCGGCGCCGCCCCGGCTCCGGGCTAACGTCCCGTGCCCATCGCCCGTTCCACGAGGCGGAACCTCTCCTCGCGATCGAGCTCGCGGCGGACCCGACCTTCCGAGACGAGCCAGGCGAGGGCGATCCGGATGTCCTCGTCATCGGCGCCCCACTTGGAGAAGTGACCGGCGAGCGCCGACTGGGTCACCGGACCGCTCGTCCGGAGGTACTCCTGGATCTCGAGGGTGAACCGAGGGGCCACCTCCGGGAGAACGCCGCGCCTCTCTTGCCGCTTTCGCTGGAACGAGGGGGGGCTCCGGAGGGGTCCCCTCGGGCCTACGGCATCGTGGCGGGGTCCGTCGTGATGCGGCTTCCCGCATCGAGCCCGTCGATCGTCGCCATCTCGGCCGCCGAGAGGGTGAGGTCGAAGACCCCGGCGTTCGATCGGATGCGGCCGGGGTCGACCGACTTCGGGATCTCCACGATCCGGTGCTGGAGCCCCCACCGGATCATGACCCGGGCGACGTCGACGTCATGGGCCGCCGCGATGCGGCCGAGCGTCGGGTCGTCGAGCCGCCGGCCGCGGGTGAGCGGCGAGTACGCCTCGAGCTGGATTCCATGGGCCTGGCAGTACGCGAGGAGCTCGCGCTGGAAGAGGAACGGATGGAACTCGACCTGGTTCACGGCCGGCACGATCTCGGCCCGGGCGAGGAGCTCCTCGATGTGCCGGATGGTGAAGTTGCTCACCCCGATGGCGCGCGCCCGACCGTCCCGGTGGATGCGCTCGAGCGCCCGCCACGTCTCCGCCCGCAGCGTCGTCGCGGGCCAGTGGATGAGGTAGAGGTCGACGTAGTCGAGCCCCAGGGTCGAGAGGCTGCGGTCGAACCCGGCCAGCGCGGCATCAAATCCGTGCTCGTCGTTCCAGAGCTTCGTCGTCACGAACAGCGCTTCGCGGGGGACGTTCGACGCGCGGACCGCGGCGCCGACATCGGCCTCGTTCCGGTAGAGCCGGGCGGTGTCGATGTGCCGGTAGCCGACCTCGAGCGCCGCCTCGACGGCTCGCCGCGTGACCGCCCCTGGCGGGGTCTGGAACACCCCCAGCCCCAGGACGGGCATGCGGGTCCCGCTGGTCAGCGTGGCGAACGAATCGCGGAGGGTGCGGAGATCGAACGGTGGGGCGCCGGCACCGGTCATGACGAAGGCGCTCCGGGCCGCGTCGGCGTCACCTGCTCCCTCGCTTCCCACCGGCGAGGAGTCCGGCCGAAGTAAAGGGGCCTCGCCCCGGAAGGCACGAACCCCCGGCGCTCCTCCGGAGTGCGTTAGGTTCGTATCCTCCGGTGCGGAGGGCTCGCCCCATGGACCGGGACCTGCGGGGGATCTGCCTCGCCGCGGGGATCCGAACGTTCGGGGCAGCGCTCTACTCGCCCTTCCTCGCGCTCTTCCTCCAGGCGACCCTGGGCGTCGGCTACTTCGCCATCGGCCTCATCATCTTCGGCGTCGGCGCGGTCCAACTCCCCTTCGGGTACGTCGGCGGCCTCCTCACGGACCGGATCGGTCGACGTCCGCTGATCATCCTCGGGCTCGTCGGGGAGGCGGCGCTCACGGCGCTCCTCGCCTACGCCTTCGAGATCCGGTCGCTGCCCGGGGCGATCGCCGCCGCCCTGGTGGGCGGCATCCTGGTCACGATCGCCGGTCCCGCCGTCTCGGCGTACATCGCCGACCTCGCGAGCGGTTCGGCCCGCACCGTGGCGTTCACGTGGTTCCGCATCGGCTTCAACGCGGGGTTCGCCGCGGGCGCGGCGCTCGGCGGGCTCTTGACCGCGGCGTTCGGGTTCGCCCCGGCCGTCGCCGCCGGGGCGGCGATCATCGGCGGCGGGGCGGTCTTCTTCGTCCTCACCGTGGCCCCCTCCCCGTTCGACGTTCGACGGGCCGCCCGGCCAGGGACCGCTCCCGATCCGGCCCACCCCCCTCGGCCGACGGTGTCGATGGGAGCCAGTCTCCGGCTCCTCGTCCGGGACCGGGTCGCCCTCGAGCTCCTCGTCGCGTTCGCGCTCGTCAGCCTCGTCGCCGGCCAATGGGCGGTCACGTTCCCTCTCTTCACGCACAATGGGCTCGGAGTGTCGTACGCGGTCCTCGGCTTCGGCCTCGCCCTCAACGGCATCGTCGTGGTGGTCGGGCAGCGTCCGACGACCCAGGCGGTCCTCGGCTGGCGCCACACCACCATCGCGGCGTTGGGTCTCGCCCTCTACGCCGTCGCGTTCGTCGGCCTCGCCGCCGCGGGCGTGTACGAGATCGCGCCCGTGGCGCTCTTCTTCGTGGCGGTCGTCGTCCTGTCCGTCGGAGAGAACCTCATCGCGATCCCCCAGTCCACGCTCCCGTCGAACCTCGCCCCGGCCGCCGAGGTCGGATCGTACAATGGCGCGTTCGGCACGATCGGGAACTTGGGGTTCCTGGTCTCGGTCGTGCTCGGGGGATGGGCGCTCGCCACGGTCCACGACCCGCTCGTCCTCTGGGGGATCCTCGTCGCTCCGGCGATCCCGGCCGCGTGGCTTCTCCACGATTCGGCGGCCCGGATGGGACGGGACGCGAATCGGGCGTAACCTATCGCACCCACGTCCGCCCCGCTCCGGTTCCCCGACGACGGGGGCGCACCGATCCTGCCGGCGACGACCCCGCCACTGCCATCCGCGCCTCCTCGTCAAGGACTTCGCGGTGGGCTAGCGCTCCATCAACGCGGGCGGCTCGGACCGCACCGGCGGGGGGGGGGCGCCGCGCACGGGCGGTGTACCGAATTCGGTGGACCGCCCGGCGACGATTCGCTCGGGTAATCCCGCGCTGGACGCGAGCCGCCGTGCCGCCCGAAGAGGTTCGCCGGCGAACGCGCTGGGACCGAGCCGAGGATCAGACGGTGATGGGCTCCGTGGACTCGGTCGGGTGGACCCAGCGGATGTGGTTCGCGAGGTCGGCGCCCTGGGAGAAGACCGCCCCGCAGAAAACGCAGGGGAGACGGCCCTCGCTCACGTGGGGGCCGGTCGCCTCGGTCTCGGCAGGAACGGTCGGATCCGGGTGGGCGCTACGGGCGTGTTCGACGAGCTCGGCGGCCGAGGCGAACGCTTCTCCGCACTCTCCACATGTTTCAGCCATACTCCCCCCCTCCGCCGGTGGCGGCGCGGGTTGGCGTTTCGATCTCCGCGGGCATCCTTTGTAGGGGTTCCGGAACACCTCTTGAGCGGACCGGCAGCCCGGTATCGCTCGTTGGCGGACCGCGGGGACAAGAGGAGGGCATATCGCCTACCCGGTTTGTAACGACGTAATGTTCCGTCGCCCCGGTCGGTGGCAGTGGGCGGCAATGGCGGCGGGCGTCGGGGTCGCTGCGCTCTTGGTCGTCGCCGCCACATGGTCGGGAGCCCCGGTGAGCGCCCCCGGGCCCCCGGCGCCGATCGTCACCGACCAGTGGGTGAACGCCACGGCGACGGAGGGCGGGCTCGCCGGGGTCCATGCCGCCCGCGATTTCTTCGCCGTAGTGTTCACCGCCGCCGCCGACTCGACGGTCCGCCTCCAGGCCGCGGGCCAGTTCTTCAACACCACGCCGATCGGGTGGTACCGCTACGGGGGCGGTGGGACCAGCTACGACCCCGTCACCGGCACGAACTTCGTGCCGCCGCCGGCCGGGGGGAAGTACGTGGGGGAGACGAACGCGCTCTGGAACCTCACGTGGTTCAAGTCGTGGTGCAACGCCCGGCCCGCCGGCTGCCAATGGCTCGCCTTTCTCCCCGGTGAAGTGAACGACACCGCCTTCGCCGTGGAGACCGCCGCCTGGTTCCACACGGTCCTCGGCTTCGCGCCGACGCTCTGGCAGTTCGGCAACGAACCGGCCGGCTGGACCCACTACGGGCTCAACTATTCGTCGTGGTCGACGGCCGACGCCTCGGTGCCGACCGCCGCCGCGTACGCCTCGATGGCCGCGAACTACGCCGCTGCGGTCCGCACGCTGTATCCCACCGATGCGTTCGTGGGACTCGAGAGCGGCTGCGGCTGCGACTACCGGTTCGCCTCGGCGGTGGCGAGCGCCCTTGGCACGCGCGCGGCCGGGGAGGCGTACCACGCCTTCCCGAGCGCCCCACACGATGACACCGACCCCGCCGCCTTCCTCGGCACCCTCAACGGGTCGACGAACCTCGTGAACGAGGCGTCCGCCTTCCGCGGAGGCCTCACCGCCGGGTGCCCCGGGTGCGGCGCCGTGCCGGTCCAGCTCGGGGCGTACCAGATCGGCGACGCGCTCCACAACCCGTTCGTCCTCGCCTTCCCCGGCGCGGTCTTCCTCGGGGCGTCGGTGATCCAGGCGCTCCTCGCGAACGTGTCGATGTTCACGATCTTCAACAGCGATTCGCTCTTCAACACCACGAGCGGGACCATCGAGCCGCAGGGGGTCCTGGTCCAGCGGATCCTCGCCAATCTCACGATGGGGAACGACTTCCCGGTCGTCGTCAACGCGAGCGGCGTCGGCGGGATCTACGCCCTCGCGACGGCGAACGGGCCCCACCGGTCGCTCTTCCTGGTGAACGCGAACACCACGACCGGGATCCGGTTCGCGGTCCCGCCGACGATCGTCCCGAACGGGACCGTCGGGTCGATCTGGACGTGGAACGATACCACGACGTACCCGGTCGCGACGACGGACGGGCCGATCGCCCCGACCTACGACGTTCCGGCGGCCTCGATCCTCCTGCTCACCTGGCCGTAGGTCACCGCGGGAGACCGGGCTGGCCGTTCGGCGCACCGCTTCGCGGCGACGTTCGTCGGCGCAGCGCGCGCGCTGGGCGGAGTACTGCCGCTCCTGCCAGGGACGCTGCGGTACGGGTCATGGGTGTTGGGTCCGCGACCGAGAGTTCAGGACGTCCGATGGGATACTCTCGGGCGAGGATCGCTCCAGCCTGCGAACGACGGAGTGCGGAACCGACGGGTCACTCTCCGGAACGTGACCCGAGGACCGGGCGGAGGGATGGGATGGGAGCACGGGGATTTGAACCCCGATATGCGGGTCTCTCCGCGCGCTCCAGTCACTCGTCATGGGGGCGCGGTGCGCCCCTCCGCAGACCCATCACTCACAGGCCGTCCGTGTGGCCGGCCTGACTGGAGCCCGCTGGTCTACCAGGTTAGCCTATGCTCCCACCGCCCCCTTCACGCGGGGGCCGGTCGATAAGTCTTCCTCCGGGGGCTCCGGCGCCGCGGCTCGTCGTCCGGGGTTGGGGAAGGAGACGACGGAGTTCCTCGACCACCGCGGCCGCCCCGGGGAGTTCCCGACCCCCTTGCGCCAGGAGCTCGGCACGGACCCGCTCCCCCGCCCCTTCCGCGAAGTCCCAGGGCGTCCCGGGCGTGTGGGCCACGAGGAGAAGCGGCCGATCGAGGGCGGCGCCGACGAGGTCGGTCAGGTTGGCGAGATTCGTCGGTCCGACCGGGAACGGTGCGACGACCACGGCATCGCACGCGGCAACGAACCGACGCGTCTGGTCGCGGGCTGCGTCGGAGAGCGGGGCGAACGGGACCTCTTCGACGGTGGGCACATGCCAGGCGTCGGCGAGCTCGGTGTCTGAATCGAACAACGGGAGCGTGCCGGCCGAGAGTTCGTAGCCCGCCGCGAGGAGCGCTGGGAGGAGGTCGGCGGCCGATCCCCCACCGGCGACCAGGTGGACCCGGGGCCGAGGTGGGGTCGACCGCACCGGTCCCTCGTCGAGTGGCCGCGGCAGCTCCGGGATGAGGTAAGGTAGCCGGCTGCGCGGGTCGGTCCGCAACGTGGCCACGATCCCCCAGACCTCGTACAGGAGCTCCGGCGAAAGGACGTCGGCCGGCGGACCGAGGGCGACGAGCCGGCCGCGCGCAAGGACGGCGATGCGATCGGCGAACCGGGCGGCGAGGTTGAGGTCGTGGAGCGCGACCACCACCGCCCGGTGTTCATCGCGGGCGAGGCGGCGGAGCCGGTCCAGGACGTCCAGCTGGTGGCCCACATCGAGATGCGCCGTCGGTTCGTCGAGCAGCAGGACGGGGGTGGCCTGGGCCACGACGCGCGCGAGACGGACCCGCTGGCGCTCGCCGCCGCTCAGCGACCAGACGGGCCGGTCGGCGAGCTCGGCGGTCCCCGCGAGGGTCATGGCGGCCGTGACGGCGCCGTCGTCGGCCTCCCGGCTGCCGGCGTCCCGGCCGGTCGCCGGATGGCGACCGTACCGGACGTACGCCGCCGCCCGCACATTGTCGCCGGCCGGCTCGTCCTGCGGCATCCAGGCCGCCCGCCGGGCCCGCGTCCGGATGTCGAGCCCGTCGACGGGATCGCCGGTCAGCACGATGCTCCCCTCGGCGAGCGGCTCGAGGCCGATGACCGCGCGGAGGAGCGACGACTTGCCGGAACCGTTCGGGCCGGCGAGGGCGAGCAGCGACCCCGGCTCGACGGTGAACGAGACCCCGGTCACGGCCGGGCGCGCGCCGTACCGCACCGTCGCGCCGCGGACGTCGAGGAGGGGGGCGATCATGGGGCCCGTTCCGACCGGGGGCCGACCCCGCCCCGGCGATAGAGCAGGTAGAGGAAGAAGGACGCCCCGGCGAACGCCGTCGGTATGCCGACCGGTATGACGACCGACGGCACGACGACCTGGGCGACGTCCCAGGCACCGAGGAGGAACGCCCCGCCCCCGAGGGCGGTGAGCGGGAGGATGCGCCGGTAGTCCACCCCGACGATCCGCCGGACGAGATGCGGGGCAATGAGCCCCACGAAGCCGACGATCCCGGTGAACGCGACGGCGGCGGCCGTCGCGAGCGTCGCGAGGAGGATCAGCCGCCGGGTGGTGCGACGGGCGTCGACGCCGAGGCTTTGCGCCACGTCGGGCCCGAGCTGCAGGAGGTTGAGCTCGGACCCGGCGAGGCTCGTTCCGGCACCGATGGCGAGCACGACGGCGAAGACCAGCGCATCGTTCACCCACGACGCGTCGCCGAGCCCGCCCAGGAGCCAGAAGCTGAGCGGCACGTTGCCCGCCGGATTGTACAGCAGGAGCGAGGAGAGCACCGACGAGAAGAGCGCGTTGAGCGCGACGCCGGTGAGGAGGAGCGTTTCGGGCGACCGCCGACCGTCGCGCGCGGCGGCGTAGACAAGGAGCCCCGGGACGAGCCCGCCCGCGAACGCGAACGCCGGGAGGGCGAGGCCGCGCTCGGCGGCGAAGAGGTCGAACGTGTAGACCGAGGAGGCGCCCAGCGCCGCCCCGGCCGAGAGGCCGAGCAGGTACGGGTCGGCGAGCGGATTGCGGAACGTCCCCTGGAGCGTCGCCCCCGACAGGCCGAGGGCGGCCCCGGCGACGAGGGCGAGCAGGATCGCGGGCATCCGCGCGTCCCAGACGATCTCGACCCAGATCGCACACTGCGCCGGATCCACCCCTGACCCACAGGCACCGGCACCGACGGCACCGCCGGTCAGCTCGTGGACGACGATCCCGATCGCCGTCGCCGGTGGGATCGCGACGGGCCCGATGGCCGCGCTCCCCACGACGAAGGCGGCGAGGCCCGCGGCGGAGACGAGGGCGGCGAACACCCAGGTGGACCGGGGGGTCGTCCGCGCCGGGGCCGGCGGGATCCCTCGGTCCACGCGCGGCTCCCGCGGGGCGGAGCCCCTACGACCCGGGCGCGGGCACGACGTCCGGGTGGAGCCAGTGCTCGAGGGTCGGGAGTTCGAGGATCATCGAGGGTCCCGGTTCGGTCAGCAGCGTCACCTCGATCGGGATCTTCTGCGCCGTGAGCGACCCCCAGTACGGCGCCGTCGGCCAGACGTCCGGGGTCTGCCCGGAGACGAGGTGCGGATCGTTCCAGCTCGTGCCGTAGATCAGGATCGCCGGCTGATCGTTGAGGACGACCGTCGCGTTGATCTCCGCGTAGAGGAGCGGCACCCCTGCCGCGAGGTTCGCCCCGCCGGCCACGTCGAGGAGCGAGGCGCCGAACGAGCCGGCGCCGTAAGTGTAGTAGCCGCCCGCGTCGAAATAGTAGGCGAGCAGCACCGTCGGATTCGAGGCGTTGGCCGAGGAGAGGTTCTGGTCGAGCGCCGCAGCCGAGGCGAGAATGCCCTCCAGCTGAGCCTCGAGGGCGGTGCTCGAGGTGGCGCTCGCCGGGAAGAGCGCGCTCACGATCCGCACGTCCCCCAGGATGCCGCCGATCGTCGAGGGGGCGAGGAGGACGACGGGGAGATGGTAGGTCACGGTCAGCTGATCGACGGCCGCCTGGCTCGTGAGGGTCGACGCGAGGACCAGGTCCGGCGAGTCGTTGGCCACGCCCTCGGTGTTGAGGGAAGGGAAGTCGGCTAGGCACGACGCGTTGGAGAGCCCCCAGAGCGCCGTCTGATTGGGGGAGTACTCGTTGTAGATCCCGCCCTCCAGCGTCGGTGAGCACCCGACCGCCACGACCCGGTCGCGCAGGCCGAGGCGGAACACGATGTCCATGAGGCTCGGAGCCAGGGCCACGATCCGGCCTGCGTCCGTGGGCGCGGTGACGGTCCGCCCGAGGTCGTCGACCACGGTGACCGTCCCGGCGCCGCCGGTCGCGGGGGCGGGCTTGAGCTCGTAGTAGGCGGCGGTGACGCCGACCGATACCGCGGCGACGACCACGAGGAGCGCGACCAAGGTCCCGGTGGCGAGGGCGGCACGGCGGCGGGGGGGCGAACGAGCATTCAATGCCATTGGATTCCACGCAAACACGCTTTCAGATATACGTTTCCGTCGGCCGACGGGGCGCGGGCGGGCCGTATCACTCGGAGAGCGGCCGGACCTCGATGGGCGGCGGGGAAGCGCGGTCGAGCTGGGCCAAGAACCGTGGCAGGTCGGCGTCCCGGACGAACACGAGCGACGAGACGCCGAGGCTCGACGCCTCGGAGCCCGCGGCGGCCACGCCGTACCGGACCAACGGCTGGCGCGTCGCCCGGGCAACTAGGTGGGCCGCTTCCATGCCGAACGCCGCGAGGAGAAGGCCGGTCGAAGCCCGGAGGGTCCGCCGGATCGCCCCTAGCGTGGCGGGCGCCGCGGCGTCGGCGTCGCGGAAGGTCCGGACCCGGATCCGGCCCGGTGGCACGGCGACGATCCCGCGCAGATCGGTCACTTCAGCGAGCCCCCCGCGGCCCACCGAGGCGACCACCCGGCCCTCGGATGGTCCGGACCCGGGACGTGCCGTGAGCACGCCATCGCGCATCTCGAGCGCCACCGCCCTGCCGGCGGCCAGCCGGGTGGCCGCCACGGCCCGGCAGCTGCGGACGACGTCGAGCCGGCCCCAGCGCTCGGTGAGGTCCTCCCGAAGGGCGCCGAGGGCCCCGTGGAGCCAGGCGACGCCGGGGACCGTCGCCCGGTAGAGCCCGTCGCGGAACTCGGCCCGCCCGGCCTGCTGGAGCTGCCGGTAGACGTGGGAGACCGCCTGGACCGTGAGCCCGAGCCGGTGGGCGACCGGACGGAGCTGGGCGACCTCCCGGGTCGTGCACTCGTAGAGGAAGAGCAGCTCGGTGGCTGCGCCGGCACGGCGGAGGCCGGCGAGTCCCCCGGCGGCCGGCGCGTTCCCTCGTGCGCGCACCGCCGGGCGAGCCGACCCGGGTTCTTGACGGCGCGGGGGGCTTACGCCGGGGCGCGCGCGCGGGCCCGGGGGCGCTTCAGGCCCGCCCGTTCCTCGAGGGTGCGGATCTTGTCCCGGATCCGGGCCGCCTCCTCGAAGTCGAGCCGCTCGGAGGCGAGGTGCATCTCCTCCTCGAGGTTCGCGAGGAGGAGCGGCAGCTTGTCCTTCCACCGCTCGCCGAGCCCTTCCGTCGAGAGGTCGCCGCTGGGCGCTTCCTCCCCTTCGGCGAGGAGCGACCGGATCGCCTTGCGGATCGACGCCGGGACGATCCCGTGGGCCTCGTTGTACGTGAGCTGGGCGGTGCGCCGCCGGTTCATCTCGGCCATCGCCCGGGCCATCGACCCGGTGACCCGGTCGGCGTAGAGGATCACCTTTCCGAGGACGTTGCGGCTCGCGCGGCCGGACGTCTGGATGAGGCTCGTCTCGCTGCGGAGGTAGCCCTCCTTGTCGGCGTCGAGGATCGCCACGAGGCTCACCTCCGGGAGGTCGAGCCCCTCCCGGAGCAGGTTGATCCCGACGAGGACGTCGAACCGCCCGAGCCTGAGGTCGCGGAGGATCTCGACCCGCTTCAGCGTCTCGATGTCCGAGTGCAGGTACCGCACCTTGAGGCCGGCGTTCGCGAGGTAGTTCGTGAGCTCCTCGCTGGTCCGCTTGGTGAGCGTCGTGACCAGCGCCCGGTCGCCCCGGGCGACGACGGTGTTGAGCTCGGCGATGAGGTCGGCGATGTGGCCGTGGAGCGGTCGGACTTCCACGACGGGGTCCACGAGCCCCGTGGGCCGGATGATCTGGTCGACGACGGTCCCCGACACCTTCCGTTCGAACGGACCGGGCGTGGCCGAGACGTAGACGATCTGGGGGACGCGGGCGAGGAACTCGGGAAACTTGAGCGGGCGATTGTCCCGGCAGGACGGGAGCCGCCAGCCGAACTCGACCAGGTTGTCCTTCCGGCTCCGGTCGCCCTTGAACATCCCCTGGAGCTGGGGGATCGTGACGTGGGACTCGTCGATGAACGCGAGGAAGTCCGGCGGGAAGAAGTCGAGGAGGGTGTACGGCGGCTCCCCGGGCTTCCGACCGGAGAAGTACCGGGCGTAGTTCTCGATCCCCGAGCAGTATCCGGTCTCCTTCAGCATCTCGAGGTCGTAGTCGGTCCGGCTCTCGAGCCGCTGGGCCTCGACGATCTTCTCCCGGCGGCGCAGCTCGTCGACCCGGGCCACCTTGTCGCGCCCGATGGCGGCGATGACCTCGGTGAGCTGCTCGTCGAGGGTGAGGAAGTGTGTGGCCGGGAAGATCGTGAGCTCCGTGAGCTCGCGGCGCTCGTCCTGGGTCGTCGGGTCGAGCTCGACGATCGCTTCCACCGTGCTCCCGTCGAGGACGATCCGGTGGATCGTCTCCCCGGCGCCCATGAGGTCGATGGTCCCGCCCCGGACCCGGAAGCGGCCCCGGCGGAGCTCCATGTCGTTCCGGACGTACTTCATCGACACGAGCGCGTCGAAGAGCTCCTTGCGTCCCAGGGCGGCGCCCTTGCGGACGTCGATGACGTGGGCCCGGTAGTCGTCGGGCGATCCGAGGCCGTAGATGCAGCTCACCGAGGCGACGATGAGCACGTCGCGCCGGGTGAGGAGCGCCTGGGTGGCCCGGTGGCGGAGCCGATCGATCTCCTCGTTGATCGACGCGTCCTTCTCGATGTAGAGATCGATCTGCGGGACGTACGCCTCGGGCTGGTAGTAGTCGTAGTACGAGACGAAGTACTCGACGGCGTTCGAGGGGAAGAGCGCCCGGAACTCGCTCACGAGCTGGGCGGCGAGGGTCTTGTTGGGCGAGACGACGAGCGTCGGCCGCTGGAGGCGGGCGACGGTGTGGGCCATGGTGAACGTCTTGCCGGATCCGGTGACCCCGAGGAGCGTGGTGAACTTCTCCCCGGCCGCGACCCGGCGGACCACCTCGTCGATCGCCGTGGGCTGGTCGCCCTGCGGCACGAGCTCGGTATCGAGCTCGAACCGGCCGGGGAGGTCCGCGGCCGGCGGCGGGGACGCTCCGCGGGACATCGGCGCCCTACGCTCCGGGGCGGGGCCGATAGCCGGTGGGATCGAGGGTGACGGGCCCGAACCCAAGCCCCGCCAGGTACGTGATCGTCGACGATGCGACGGGTTCGGCGAGGAGCTGCGGGACCTCGGCCGCGCCCACCACGACGCGGGCCGACCGGCCCGCCACGCGGACGCGGACCCGTCGGAACCCGCGGTCCCGGATCCACGCCTCGGCCTCGGCCACCCGCCCGAGCAGCTCCGCGCTGATCGGGTCCCCGTGCGCGATCCGGGAGGCGAGGCAGGCGTCGCTGGGAGCGTCCCAGTTCGGGAGACCGGACGCGCGCGCGAACGCCCGGACGTCGGCCTTGTGCCAGGCGGCGTCGAGGAGCGGGTGGGCGAATCCCGCCTCGGCCATCGCGATCAGCCCGGGTCGATCGTCGCCGAGGTCGTCGCGGTGGACCCCGTCCAGGTATTGGCCCACCCCTTCGGCATCGCCGAACGCCCGGAGCCGCGTCGCCTCGGTCCGTCGGCAGAAGTAGCAGCGGTTCGTCGGGTTCGCCCGGTACTCCGGGACGGCGAGCGGGTCGACCTCGAGGACCGTGTGCCGGATGCCGATGCGCCGTCCCACGGTCTCCGCGCGTTCGACCTCGGTCCGGGTCACCGCCGGGCTCGCGAGGGTGACCGCGATCGCGCGATCGCCGAGCGCTTCGAACGCGAGCAGGGCGACGGCCGACGAGTCGACCCCGCCCGAGAGCGCCACGAGCGCAGGCCCCCCGCGGGCCAGCCGCTGCCGGATCGCGTCCGGCGGGTCCGGGGCCACCGTCGGCTCGAGCGCTCCCCGCATGGTCCCGCGGAAGTGGAGGCCCCCCCATAGGTCTAGCCCACCCCGAGGGGACGCAACGGGGCCGTCCTCGGGGCGTAACCGAGATACCGAGCGACCCGCTTTGCCGGGCCGGATGCAGCGCCAGCACGACGGGTCGGGATGGATCCTGCGCCTGGACGACGGCGACGATCTCGTCCCGGCGCTCACCACCTTCGCCACGGAGGAACGGGTCGGTGCCGCGGTGATCACCTCGGGGATCGGGGGGCTCCGGCGGCTTCGCCTCGGCTTCTGGACCGGCCAGGAGTACTCGATCCGAGAGTTCCCCGAGTTCGCCGAGCTCATCGCGCTCCACGGCTCGATCGCCCGGGCCGACAACGCCCCGTCGATCCACCTGCACGTCGCCATCGGGCGCCACGACTACTCGCTCGCGGGTGGCCACCTGATCGGGGCCGAGGTCGCGAACCTCGCCGAGATCGCCGTTCGCGACTTCCCCGGGCGGACGTGGGGCCGGTCGATCGTCGAATCGCTCGGGCTCCGGGTCCTCGACCTCGAGCCGGGGCCGAATCCGTAGGCCCCGGGGACGATCCGGCGCCATCGAGGTTCCTGGGGTGACCGAGACCGTCGACGGGGCCGGCGTCGACCGGATCGAGCCCCGCCTCCTCGAGGCGCTCGCCCGCCGGGGGATCCGGTCGCTCACCGAGATCCAGGAGCTCGCGATCCCGCTCGTCGACTCCGACGACGACGCGCTGCTACTATCGCCGACGGGGACCGGCAAGACCGAGGCGGCGCTCCTCCCGCTCGTGACTCGGCTCCTGCGGGAGCCGCGCCGCCCGACGGGGGTCCTCTACATCACGCCGCTCCGGGCGCTCAACCGGGACCTCGAGCACCGGTTGCTCGGCCTGGTGCGGGAGGTCGGTCTCACCGCCGCCGTCCGCCACGGGGACACGTCGACGGCGGACCGGACCCGCCAGTCCCGCCGGCCGCCGGACCTTCTCCTCACGACGCCGGAAACGCTCCAGATCCTCCTCGTCGGACGGCGGTTGCGGGAAGCGCTGCGCCACGTCCGTGCCGTCATCGTCGACGAGCTCCACGAGCTCGCCCCCTCCGATCGGGGCGCCCAGCTCATGGTCACCCTGGAACGGCTGGACGCGTTCGCGGGCCGCCCGGTCCGTCGCATCGGGCTCTCGGCCACCGTGGGCAATCCCGAGGCCGTCGCGCGCTACCTCAGCCCGGAGCCCCGGATCGTCGAGGTCCGGGCCGCCCGGCGACCGCGGCCGGTCACGATCGACGCCGTCGTCCCCGTCGCGGGACGGCCTCCGCTGGCCGCCGGCCTCGTCGCCGAGCTGCGGGCCGAGCCCGTCCTGCTCGAGGCGATCCGGACCGTCGAGGAACTCGTCCGGGGCCACCGGTCGACGCTCGTCTTCGTGAACACCCGGCCGACGGCCGAGGGGCTCGCCGCCCGGCTCCGGCGCCTCGCCCCCGATCTGCCCATCGCGGTGCACCACGGCTCGCTCGCCCGGGAGGCCCGCGCCGAGGCGGAGCGACAGTTCCGCGAGGGGGAGCTCCGGGCCATCGTGGCGACGTCGTCGCTCGAGCTCGGGATCGACATCGGGGTCGTCGACCTCGTCGTTCAGTTCGGCTCCCCCCATCAGGCGAGCCGGCTCCTCCAGCGCGCCGGCCGTTCGGGCCACCGCATCGACCGGGAGGTCCGCGGCACGGTGGTGGCCCTCGACGACGACGACCTCGAGGAGGCGGCGGTCCTCGCACGCCGCGCCGTCGCGCGGGACCTAGAACCGATCGGATGGCGGACCCGTCACCGCCTGGCGGCCGCCCAGCAGATCCTGGCCGAACTTCGCGCCGAAGGATCCGCCGACGCGGAACGGCTCGCCGCGACGTTCGGGCGGGCGGCGCCGGCCCGAGACCTGACCGCGGCCGACTGGTTCGAGCTCGTCGCCTACCTCGAGGGGCTCGGGTCGCTCAAGCGCGACGGCCGGACCATCCGTCCCGGCCGAGGGACCCTGCACCGGTTCTACGCGACCCTCTCCCTCATACCGGACGAGAGGACGTACCGGCTGCGCGACATCGCCACCCGTCGGCTCGTGGGCACCCTCGACGAGCGGTTCGTCCTCACCCAGGTGATGGCCGAGCCCGAGCTCATCTTCCTCCTCCACGGCCAGACCTGGAAGGTCGTCGAGTTCCGCGACGCCGAGCTCCTGGTCGAGGGGGTCGCCGAGATCGGTCAGGAGCCACGGTGGGTGGGGGAGGACCTGCCGGTCCCGTTCGAGGTCGCCCAGGAGATCGGCCGGCTCCGACGGACCGGGGACCTCTCGCCCTACCCGATCGGCCCGACGGAACGGGCCCGGCTCGCGGCCCGGGGGATCGGGACGGGCGAGGGGTCCGGCGGGGCTCCCACCGATCGCCGCATCACGATCACCCCCCAGGGGCGGATCGTGGCGTTCGGCGCCTGTCTCGGCACCCGGACCAACACCACGCTCGCCCTCGCCGCCTCCGGCCTCCTCACGGCGCGGCTCGGAGCCCGCGTCGAGGTCCTCGCCGTGGAGCCCACCTCGTTCGTCCTCGGGCTCCCCATCGCCGTCGATCCGGCGACGCTCGCCCAGTCGCTCGCGATCGAGCCGGCGGCGCTCGAAGGGCTCCTCGAGCGCCTGGTCCCTTCCGGGCTCGAGTACCGGTGGGTCCTCCTCACCGTCGCCCGGAAGTTCGGCGTCCTCCCCCCGTCGGTCGACCCGCGGGACCTCCGGGTCCTCGAGCCGCTCATCGAGCAGTCCCGGGGGACCCCGCTCGGCGAGGAGGCGCTGGAGAAGACCCTCGCCGGCCGGTTCGACGTCCCCCATGCGCGGGAGGTCCTCGCCGCCATCGGCGCCGGGACGATCGAGGTCCGGCTGACGCCGCCCGGTCCATGGTCGGACGGTCCGCTCGCCCGGCTGCGGTGGCGGGAGCTCCCCGACGTGCCGCCCCCGACGCTCCTGAAGGCGGTCGAGACCCGTCTGCGGGCGGAAGAGCTCACCCTCGTCTGCCTCCGCTGTGGGTTCGTCCGCACCACGACGCCGGCGCGGTACGCCGCCGAGGGGGGGAGCCTCTGCCGGCTCTGCAAGGGAGCGCTCTCGGGGGTCCTCTCCCCCCGGCGGGTGGACGAGATCGAGGCGCTCCGCCAGTACGCCCGGCGCAAGCGTCGCGGCGCCGGTCCTCCCCGGCGCGTGGCGGCGACGCTCCCGCCGCTCGTCCGTGCCGCCTACACCTCGGCCGAGCTCGTCGCGCACTTCGGCGAGCGGGCGCTCCTCTGCCTCGCGGCCCGCGGCGTCGGGCCCGAGACCGCGCGGCGCCTGCTCGCGCGAATGTACCGCAACGACGCCGAGTTCTTCACCGAGCTCCTGAAGGCTGAGCGGTCGTACGCGCGGACCCGGTCGTTCTGGGATTAGCCGGCGGCGAGGGCGCGGACCGTCGCCACTTGGGCGTCGGTCCGGAACGCGCCGGCCCGGGCGTGGGTGAGCGCGGTCCGGAACCCGGCATCGTGGAGGAGCGTTCGGAGCCGCTCGACGCGGGGCGGCTGGCGGAGCCCGAACGAGCGGGCGAGGGTGTTCGTCTCGTAGAAGAACGGGACGTCGCAGGCGAGCTCCCCCTGGAGCTTCGCGATGAACCGGGCGATGGCGCCGGGAGCGGCCGCCGTCTCCGTGGGCCGCAGCGCACCGACCGTGGCGGCGTCAAAGAGCGGACCCAACCAGAGCGGTCCGTACGGGCCGGGGCCGGGGATCGGCGGTCCGGTCCAGGCCGCAGGATCGATCGTGCCGATGGGGGCGGGGGACCGCCGACCGGCCCGCAGATCGACGTACGCCCGGACATGATGCGCCCCCACGTACGCGAGCCGGGGGGCGATCGACGCGCCGCGCGCCGCGGCGGCCGCGTCGAGGCTCGCAAGGAGGAGCCGGAGCCCGCTCTCGGGTCCGAGACGGCCCCGGATCGGCCGCCCGCCATACCGGCGGAGCGCCGCCCCCGGCTCGGCACCGGCCAGCACGCGCATGTCCGTCGCGGTCACGGCCAGGAGGGCCCCCGGCGCGGCCGCCGCGAAGGCGGCCGGGAGCCAAGGGAGAGGCGACCCGTACGGGTCGAGGTCGACGAAGTCGAACGCCCTCGTCGCGAGCGGCACCTTCGCGTCCCACTGCGCTACGTGGAGGCGGGTCCCATCGATCGCCGCGGCGTTGGCGCCCAGCACCGCCACGGCCGCGGGGTGGGCATCGGTCAACGCGAGCGGTCCGGCGAGCGGTCCCTCGACGAACGCACGGAGGCCGCGCGCCCCGGTCGCCGCCGTCATCTCCCAGGCGGAACCGAGGGGGCGACCGAGGTCGGCGAGGGCGCGGACGAGGGCGACCTCGAGGTCCCGGTCGACGGCCATCGCCGGATTGAAGAACACCGCCCGCCGGCGGGCCGGGCCCCGGGCGGGGACGGGCGGCGGGAGCCAGAGGGGTGTCGTCCCCTCGGACCGCCGGTCGAGCCCCGCTAGTGGGCCTTCCCCGTGAGGAGTCGGACGATCTTGAACGCGAGGAGGTTCTTGTTCACCGGGGTCACCTCGAGCAGCCGTAGTTCGTCCCTCCTCCGGATGTCCTGCAGGAGCGGGTTCCGGGACTTCTTGTGGAGCGTCATGACGATCGACTTGTTGGCGTCCAGCGTGTCGAGGACGCTTTTGGTGAACGCATCGCTCTCGACCTCCATCTTGCCGACCTCGTCGATCACGATCACGTCGGCGCTCTCCCGGGCCGACGCGAGCGCCTTCGTGCCGAGCTCGTCGAGCGCCTGGAGGTTCACGCCGTACCGGCCCGACCGGACCCGGGACTTGAGCCCCTCATGGGCGAAGACCGCGTGCTCCTTCGTGAGCCAGTCGGTGATCTGGAACCCCTTGCGGCGCTGCTTCTCGATGATGGGCTCGGTCACCATCCCGCCGACGGTGACCCCCTCCTCCTCGAGGAGCTGGATGATGCGGAGCAGCGTCTGGGTCTTGCCGGAACCGGGGAGTCCTGTGATGCCGATCTTCACCGGCGCTGCGAGACGACGAGGCACAGCAGGAAAGCTCCGAGAACGCCGACGAAATGGCCCGGGGCCATATGAGGGTATCTTGAAATCGTCCTTTGAATCAGAACCCCCCTTTCGACCCCAGACGGAAGGGCTCTGTCCAAGTTGGTTCAACGTTCACCGTTCATCGTTCAGATGTTCCGCAGCGACCAACGTTCATGTCGTCTCAATTCTATGCGTGGTGACAGGCGCCCGGCGGGGACTTCACTGCTCCCTCGCCGCCCCTCTCGCTCCTCCGATCCTCTCCCTCCTTCGAGATTTCCGACTCCTCGTCAACAGCGGCGTCCGCGAAGCGCTCCTGACCGGTGCGACCGCTCGGGGGTCTCTCGTTCCCCTTAGTCAGAAGCTTGCTCGAGAGTTCCGCGTCCACGGTTCCCATGCTCGGCTCGCGATGGACCTCGCTCTCTCCTTGACGAAAGGGCATCGACGGCGGCTGCGGCTCCACCGGGCGTCCTCGGTCCCGTTCGTCCGAACCCCTTGCCTCGTCGCTGATGACGCCACCTTCCACCTCGATCCGGTATCGGGACACCTTCGCCTCTCGCTCCGCAACAGTGAATGGGCCGGCATCGACCTCCGACTGTCCGACTACCACCGGGCCCGCCTCGCGACCGAACGGATCAAGCAGCTCCGGCTGCGTACGGACGGCGCGGTCCTAATCCTCGAGCGACGCCTCCCGGAACCGTACGCCCCCACCTCGCTGCTCGCCCTCGACACCAATGAACGGTCCTTGGATGGGGTGCTCGTCAACGCGAAGCGGACCGTCCCTGTCGTGGTCCCGTTC